>Ga0181517_10000003_pt1 | contig 422725 bp, 336 predicted proteins | sample PEATcosm2014_Bin_31_FD_119748 | JGI IMG/M metagenome (GOLD analysis project Ga0181517, IMG submission 119748) | Peatland microbial communities from MTU Mesocosm Facility, Houghton, MI, USA - PEATcosm2014_Bin01_30_metaG | ecosystem: Environmental > Terrestrial > Soil > Wetlands > Peat | place...
GGCATCGACCACCCGGATGCAATCCACGAAGGAGGCCAATGGCCACGATCACAATGAAGGAGCTGCTCGAAGCTGGAGTTCACTTCGGGCATCAGACCAAGCGCTGGAATCCCAAGATGAAGGAATACATCTTCGGCGAGCGCAACGGAATCTACATCATCGACCTGCAGAAGACGCTCAAGCTGTTCAAGGAAGCGTCGAAGTTTGTCACCGAGCTGTGCGCCAGCGGCAAAACGATTCTGTTTGTCGGCACCAAGCGCCAGGCGCAGGAGGCCGTGGCTGAGGAAGCTACGCGGGCAGGGATGCCCTACATCAACCAGCGCTGGCTGGGTGGTCTGCTCACCAACTGGGTGACGGTGCAGAAGTCTGTGAAGCGCCTTCAGGAGATCGACGAGATGGCCACGGATGGCCGTTACGAGCTGCTGACCAAGAAGGAAGTCATTCGCCTGGAGCGGGAGCGCAAGCATTTGCAAGCGAACCTGGCCGGCATCAAAGCGATGAAGCGGCTGCCCGACGCGCTGTTCATCGTGGACTCGAACAACGAAGCAATTGCCGTCAAGGAAGCCCGCAAGCTGGGCATTCCTGTGGTGGCCGTGGTGGACACCAACTGCGACCCAACGGTGGTCGATTACGTGATTCCCGGCAACGACGACGCGCTGCGCGCGATTCGCCTTTTCACCTCGAAGATTGCCGACTCGGCCTCCGAGGGCGTGAATCTGGTGGGCGACAAGGCCTTCCAAGAGGAGTTGCCTGCAGCGGTGGCCGGAGAGATAGCTGCCGAAGCCGCACCTGCCGAGGCTGAGGAAGTGGATCTGGAAGCGGCCCTGGGCGGCGGCATTCGCAAGGCGCCCGCCGCGGTTCTGACGCTGGACGAGACTGAAGCGGCTGCGGCTGCCCTGTAATCATTTCCGCATACGGATGTGTGCATTCTAGAGAGAAGCGTGGCCGCCAGAGTTGCGCGCCACGCTTTTCTTCTGCCGCCACCAGTGGTGGGCATCCTCCTTCGGTTGGCACGTTGCAGAGAACAGGCACGAGATTCATTGAGAAAAAGGTTAGTTCCATCCAAGATCGACCTAATTCAAATTTTGAGAGAGAGACAACTGTGAGCGAAAAAATTGGTGCCAAGCAAGTAAAAGAGTTACGCGAGAAGTCGGGCGCGCCGATGGGCGACTGCCTGAAGGCGTTGCAGGAGACCAAGGGAAATATCGAGGAAGCCTTTGTAGTGCTGCGCAAGCGGGGCATGGCCTCGGCGCAGAAAAAGGCCGCCCGCACCACCAACGAGGGCGCGGTGGGAACGTACATTCACGCCGGCGGCAAGATCGGCGTGCTGCTGGAGTTGAACTGCGAGAGCGACTTCGTGGCCCGCACCGAGGACTTCTCCGAGCTGATGAAGGACGTGGCCATGCACATCGCGGCCAGCGACCCGCGCTATGTGAAATCTGAGGATGTGACCGCTGCCGATATGGAGCGCGAGAAGGAAATCTATCGCGCCCAGGCCGCAGCCACCGGCAAGCCGGCCCCGGTAATCGAGAAGATCGTCGAAGGCAAGATGGCCAAGTTCTACGAAGAGGTTTGCCTTCTGGAGCAGCCCTTCATCAAGGATCAGACCATCAGCATCAAGGAGCTGATCGCCACCAAGGTGGGCAAGCTGGGCGAGAACATCACCGTGCGCCGTTTTGCCCGCTTCAAGGTGGGCGCGCCTGACTGGACCGTGGCCACCACCAAGGCCGTGGAAGCGGCAGTCGAGTAAGCGGTATTCAGATCACCATTAAAGAACGGTCCGGGCCTCGGCTTCGGGCCGTTTTTTTGTGCCAACGCGACGCGGCGCTTCTACTGGATGCGCTCGAAGCCGAAGCCGGCCTCGTGCAGGGCATGGCTGATGGCGGCGATGTGGCTTGCGCCGCGGGTTTCCAGGGTTACGTCGATCATGGTTTGTCCCAGGCTGACGCCGTAGTAGGCGCGATTGTGGATGACCTCAACGATGTTGGCGCGCTCGCGGGCCAGAATCTGAATGAGCGCCAGCAGCGCGCCGGGGCGATCGAGCAGGTGAACGCGGATGCGCAGTAGGCGGCCGTCCTTGACCAGGCCGCGCTCGATGATCTTGGCCAGCAGCGTCACGTCGATATTGCCGCCGGAGACCACGACCACGGTGTGGCGATCGCGCAAATTGGTTTTGGATTGCAGCAGTGCCGCCAGCGCCGCCGCGCCCGCGCCCTCGGCCAGCGTTTTTTCTTTTTCCAGCAGGATGAGGATGGCGCTGGCAATCTCCTCGTCGTCCACGGTGACAATCTCATCCACGTAGCGCGAGACCAGGGGCAGCGTCAGGTCGCCGGCGCGGCGCACGGCGATGCCGTCGGCAATGGTGGCCTCGGCATTGATGGTGACCGGAGTGCCGGCTTCGCGGGCGCGCAGCATCGAGGGCTGCTTTTCCGTTTCGACGCCGATGACGCGAATTTTGGCGTTGGTCTCTTTCAGCGCGCAGCCGATGCCGCCGATCAGCCCTCCGCCGCCGATGGGCACCACCACGGCTTCCAAGCCGGGCACCTGTTCCAGCAGCTCCAGGCCGATGGTGCCCTGGCCGCTGATAATCTCCGCGTCGTCAAAGGGATGGATAAAAGTGCGGTTCTCAGCCTCACAAAGGCGCAGCGCCTCTGCGCAGGACTCATCGTAATTGGCTCCGTGGAGGATGACCTCGGCGCCGAAGCCGCGCGTGGCCGCAACCTTGATCTGTGGCGTGGCCAGCGGCATCACAATCTGGGCGCGGATGCCGAGAGCCGAGGCGTGGAAGGCGACGCCCTGAGCGTGATTGCCGGCGCTGGCCGTCACCACGCCGCCCGCCCGCTCGGCGGGGCCGAGGGTGAGCAGCTTGTTCAGCGCGCCCCGCTCCTTGAAGGAGCCAGTGCGTTGCAGGTTTTCCAGCTTCAAGTGCAGCGGCAGGCCGGTCAACTCGGAGAGGTCGCTGGAGAGCTGGCAGGGCGAGAGGTAGATGGCTGAAAGAATGCGCTCACGCGCCGCCCGGATGCTGTTGAGGGTAACCGATTCCAAAATGCGCCTCCTTGAATCGTTCGAAGAAAACAAGTTCCCATGAAAAAAGCCATCAGCCGCGCTTGCGGGTGATGGCCTGTATGCTGCTGCTTTACCGCTCTCTGCTTCGTCAGGCCTCGTATCCCGCACGCTCCATGGAGCTGCTCATTCGCATAGCCATAATGGACGCGGCAATGCGCTGGACCGGAAAGAAGCTCGCGCTGGCGGCGGAAGTTCGCATGACGTTGATAGAAGTAAAGCAGAACAGCAAGGGGCACGTCAAGCAAGCAAGGCGCTAAAGGCTGCGATTGCAATACAGTTTCGGGATTTTGATTACCCTTATGACGCCTCGATTAGCGAATTTTTTTCTGCCACATCAATTTCTCGTCCAGATTTGCATCTATACTGATAAGTAACATCTTTACGTTTTAGAATTGCACTTTTCGGAGTCAACAATTCATGGAATGTGCAACGTGTCAGAGCCATCGAATGCGCCGGATCAAGCGGGAAGGCATCCTGCACAAATGGCTGGCCCCATTGTTTGGTTACTATCCCTGGCGATGCTCCAATTGTCATACGATTCAATTACTTAGATCGCGTGGCAGAAAGAGGAGCAGGCAGGAGCCGGACAGCGCGTTAGGAACATCCGGCAGTCAATCAGAAAGCCAAATGCGCTGAAGGCTCTTCGTTGCTGGTGGGCGGCAAACGCCCGGCATCCAGGTTATTCATCTGGATGCTGTGGCTGAATCCGTAACGCTGAATCTTCCACACTCTCCGGCTTTGCTCCGGGGCGCAGAGGAAGACAAAAACGGCGGCGCGTGGAGCTTCTGTGCTTGCAGGCGCAAAAGGCCGTACAATAGACCTTGAGGTAGAATCGGTTATTTCATGTCATCCAATGGTTATCCTTCGCGCTCCTCGCGGTCGCACGGCTTTCGTTCGCTCTTCAGTATGTTTTCCAGCGATCTGGCCATCGATCTAGGCACCGCCAACACGCTGGTCTACGCGGCCGGCAAGGGCATCGTCGTCAACGAGCCTTCCATTGTAGCCATCAACAAGAACACCGGCGAGGTGGAAGCCGTGGGCAAAGAGGCCAAGGAGATGCTGGGGCGCACGCCCGGCAACATCGTGGCCATCAAGCCCATGAAGGACGGCGTCATCGCTGACTTCAAAGTCACCGAAAAGATGCTGAACTACTTCATCCAGAAGGCGCACAACCGCAAGATGCTGGTCCATCCGCGCATCGTCATCGGCGTGCCTTCGGAGATTACGCAGGTGGAGAAGCGAGCGGTCGAGGACTCGGCCTATCGCGCCAAGGCCAGCGAAGTGTATCTCGTCGAGCAAGCCATGGTGGCGGCCATCGGCGCCGGCCTGCCGATCACCGAGGCGGGCGGCAACATGGTGGTGGACATCGGCGGCGGCACCACGGACATCGCGGTCATTTCGCTGTCGGGCATTGTCTACTCGCGCTCCGTGCGGATGGCCGGCAACCAGATGGACGAGGCCATCACCAACTATCTGAAGCGCAAGTACAATCTGCTGATTGGCGAGCGCACCGCCGAACACATCAAAATTGAGATCGGCTCGGCCTTCCCGCTGGAGAAGCCGCTGAGCATGGAGATCAAGGGCCGCAACCTGATCGAGGGCGTTCCCAAGAGCATCACCATCGACGACAGCGAGATCCGCGAGGCGCTGGGCGAGTGCATCGCCGTCATCATGAACGCCATCCGCGTGGCACTGGAGCGTACCCCGCCCGAACTCTCCGCCGACATCAGCGACCGCGGCATTGTGCTGACCGGCGGCGGCGCGCTCATCAAGAATCTCGACAAGCGCATCCGCGAGGAGACTGGCCTGCCCGTCAGCGTGGCCGACGATCCGTTGGCCTCGGTCGTGCTCGGCACCGGCAAGATGCTCAGCGACTTCCGCCTGCTGCGCAAGATCAAGATCGACTAGGCACCTGCGGTGCGGCCAGCCGCTCGCTATTCGGTCGCAGTAGTTTTCTGGTTTCCCAGGTTCGGAAATTCGGACCTGGGGGCACTCGCACCCGCTTCAGTACTTGCGCCCATCCGTTCTACCTCATCAAAACCAGCGCACTCAAATTCACAAAATCCTGGAATCCCGCGTGAAGACGGCTTGCCGGGTTTTCGCATAGCCCCCTCGCGTTCTAGAATTGTTTTTTCAAGCCACCCCAGGCTTTGATTGTTCTGAACTTATTCCGCAGCTCAAAGAATCCAGGTGTCAACTTGATGATCATGAGAAACAATCTCCACTCCACGCTTATCCTGCTCTCCTCTTCCCTGCTCGCGATTGCACTCACGGTTGCGCCGCGCGCCGCATGCCAGGCATCGAGCGGGAGCTTCGCCTTCCAACCCGCAAAAGACAATTTCCAACCCAACATTCTGGATGCCAGCCGCTGGGTGGAAGCGCCTACCGGAAAGCACGGTTTCGTTACCCGGAAGGGCGACCAATTTGTCTTCGCGGATGGAACGCCCGTCCGCTTTTTCGGGGCGCAGATGAATCCGCTGCCGAAGGAGCAGGCTGACTACACGGTGCGGCGGATGCGCCGGCAAGGGATCAACATTACACGTGTGCATGGGCTGGAGTTTTTGAACGCCCGCGCGGGAAAAACCTCGTTCGACTACGACGCGAAGGCGTGGGACCTGCTCGACTACCTGATAGCCAAGCTGGGTGAGAACGGGATTTACATCATTCTCGATGTGGATTATCCGGATATCTACAGATTCCGCGCGGGAGACGAGATTCCGCAGTTGCCGCAGGGCGGACCGGCGCCACACGCGGAGTTCTTCGACGGGAAGGTTGCGGGGATTCTGCATCAGCGAATGAAGGACGTTTTCACGCATCGGAATCCTTACACCGGCAAGAGCTACGCCAACGATCCGACGGTAGCCCTGGTGGAGGTGGAGAACGAGGACTCGCTCTTCTTCGGCGATGTGAACGATGCATTTCTGCCGGAGCTGAAACAGCGATTCGCCGATTGGCTACGCGCCAAATACAAGGACGATGCGGGTGTGAGGAAGGCCTGGACGGTGGACGGCAAATGGCCGTTGAAGGCGGGCGAAGGGATTGATGCCGGGGAAACGGTTGAACTGATCGGGAGTTTTCTCTTCAGTGCAAGTTACCTGGAGGAGCATCCGGAGCAGAAGCTGCGCGGTGAGGATCAGTTGCGCTTTTTTGAGGAGTTGGAGGAGAGTTACTGGGCGAAGAGCGAGGAAGTGCTGCGCGGAACCGGGTTGCGCGTGCCGATTACGGGAACCAACTGGCAGGCGCCCGGATTTGCGACGCGGCTGCACCTGGATGGGCAAAGAAAGCTCGACTATGAGGACCGGCATGGATATTGGGACCATCCGCAGGGCGAGGGGAATTTGAAATGGCAGATCAAGACAGAGACCTTTCATAACCTGCCCATGATCAAAGCCGTGGATGCAAAGCAGGACAAGCTGGTCTATCTGGGTATTGAAAATCTGGTGACGGAAAAGGCATGGGAGCGGGTTTTTGGAATGCCGATGACGATCAGCGAATGGAACACCTGCCTGCCGAACGAGTATTCGCTGGAGGGAACCGGGCTGATGGCCGCCTACGGATTGCTGCAAGGCTGGCGCGGCGAGATGCAGTTCGGCTACTTCAGCGCGGACTTCGTCGACCACGTGGGAACGGGCTCCTTTGATCTGTTTGGAAATCCGCCGCAGATTTTGCAGTTCCCTGCGGTGGCGACGATGTGGCACCGGCAGGATGTGAAGGAAGCCGATGTGGTGGCCGAGTCGCTGTATGACCGCAAGACTCTTGGCGAGTGGAGCGAAGACCAAAAACCGGTTCCGCTGTGGGGCGCGCTGGTCGGGAAGGTCGGCTACCGCTTCGTGGATGAGGCGAGAAAGCTAGTAGTTGGCGACTTGGGGAGTTACTGGGACGCGGCTACAATGACGGCGCGCTCGGCGACGGGCGAATTGGCCTGGAATGCGTCGGCGGGGGTGGTGCATATCGACACGCCGCGGACGCAGGCGGTGATTGGATTCCTCAATCATTCTCCCCATACGCTGAAGACCGTGGAGATGAATCTTGCGAACCGGTTTGGGGCGGTCTACGTGACGGCGATGGATGGGATGGCGCCAATTGACGAGGCGCGCAGGATTCTGATTACCGCGGTGGGGCCGGCGCGCAATACCGGGATGGAATACGAAAAAACCGGCGGGAAATCGCGCATGGAAACGCCGATGTGGCGGCTGAAAGAGGCAGGCGCAGGGCCGGCGATGCTCGAGGCGATCACCGGAGAGTTGCGGATTCGATTGAAAAACCCGCGCCGATTCAAATGCTGGACGCTGGACGCGACCGGAAAGCGGCGGGAACAGCTCCCCCTCCAGGTGCAGAAGGGCCAGATCGTGCTGGAGATGAAAGCCAGCCAAGAGACGGTCTATTACGAACTTGCGGAGCGGTAGTGCGAGCTCATCGCATGAGAGTTTTGCGGCGAAACGGGAGAGCCTAAAACATCTCCGGGATGGTGTGAAAGGCGATACGCGTGGGCGCTGCCTTGAAGGCGGCGAGCATGGTGGCAGGGGCCAGTGTGCTGAGGCCGTACTTCGAATTGAGCGCGTCCACGGCCGCTTGCAGGCGCTTGCGGTTCTCCGCGCCTTCAGAACTGTCAAAGAGGTTGAGTGTGTGCAGATGGCCGGGAACTAGGCCATTCAGATGGACGCCGACAAAATAGGGCCGGTCGAAGTCCTGGCCGGACGGGCGGGATTCCCATAGACGACGCAGCGCCGCGATCAGTGTCAGATCATCCTGGCACTCGCTCAGCCGCAGTTCGCTCTTCCATCCTCGCGTGGGCACGCCGTAGCTGCGTGTCGGGGTCCCCAGCGACAGGTCTTCGTCGCTGGGGTGACTCACAGGCGGCTTTTTTTCGCCGCGTGGCGTGGAAAAGCCGATGGCGAGGCCGATGCTGCCAGCCCACAAATCGCCCGCGCGCAGCCGCATCGCAGCCTTGTGCAGCAGCTTGTGCGCCACCGCCCAGGCCTTCTCCTGCGTACGCATCTCGGGGCCAAGCACGTGCTGATGGCTGAGCGACTTCAGGTGCGCTGGTTCGTCCATCTCGAAGTCCTCGCCGTGGAGCCAGTGCCAAAGCCGCTCGCCCCCCACCGAATCCCACAGAGCGCCTGCCTGCTCGCAGTTGAGTGCCATCAGCTCGTCCATGGTGCGGATGCCCTTGGCGTTGAGCCGCTTCTCCATGCGCGCGCCGACGCCGGGCAGATCGCGCAGCGTAAGCTGGCACAGCGCCTCGGGCAGAATGTCGAGGGGCAGCGCCACCAGGCCGTCGGGCTTCTCCATGTCGCTGGCGATCTTGGCCAAATAGCGATTGGTAGCCAGCCCGACGGAGCTGCGAATCATGGGGCCAACCTTCTCACGGATGCGCTCCTTCACCTGGCGGCCCAGCGCCAGGGCCGCCAGCAGCGGACGCTCGCGGCCCAGCAGGCGGCAGGCCATCTCGTCGATGGAGAGCACCGCCGTCACCGGCAGGCAGCTCTCCACGGCTTCCACGATGCGGTGATGATATTCGACATACAGCTCGTGGCGTGCCTCGACCAGCACCAATCCTGGACACATCCGCTTGGCGTCGCCCACCAGGGTTCCGGTCTTGACTCCCAGGGCTTTGGCTTCGTAACTGGCGGCGATACAGCAGGTTGAGTCGGCCATCATAGGCACAATGGCAACCGGGAGGCCACGCAGTTCGGGCCGGACGTCCTGCTCCACCGAGGCAAAATAGGAGTTCATATCGACGAATAGCCAGTTCAGGAGCGGATCGCCGCCTGCCGCGGGCACCGGCTCGCCCTCAGGCGCGCGCGCCTGCTCCGGTCGCTCTGCGGGAACAATGGACGGCAATGAATTGGAGACGGCGGGCATGATGTTTTTATATTCGCTCTATCTTCGCCTTAAAGCAAGACAAAAGTACCGAAAAGATTCCAATCACTTCGTCGATAAAATCTTGCGGAACAAAAAATCCACCGCGCGGAAGTAAAAAATTGACCCGGGCATATAAACTGCATTTGGTTTTTTGAGTCTAATCTTGTGGAGCAAGACTATGCATGGCCTTCTGCACTGGTTCGCGGAGGACGACAACGCTCTCGCCGCCCTGGTTACGGCAAATGTAGCCCTCCTGATCATCTGTTGCCTGGTGTGCACACGCTGCAGCACCCGCGACAAGGACGAAATCTTCCGGCGCCACACGCTGTAGGTTTGGCTCATGGATGGAAGCCATGAGAGAGCCTTGGTCTTAGCGCTGGGAGAGTCGGTGTGCGTGTTGACAGCAAGCACGGATGATCCCTAAAATCAAAGAGTGGGAGTCAAAGGCTCATCTGCCTTAAACGATAGAAATATCAAGAGTTGATTGGTTTCATCCGGGGTCATGGCAGGAGCTGCGGTGAAACGCTGCACGAGCCTCTACGGAGAGCGGGGGAAGATGCCAGATGCGCGCGTCAGTCCGCGGGAGCGGCTGGTGCTCACGGCCATCATCGAGTTGTACATTACTACCGGCGAGCCGGTGGCGTCGCAGTCTGTGTCGCAATTTTTCGCTCATCGAGAAGGCCTGAGTTCAGCCACTATCCGCAACGTGATGGCCACGCTGGGCGAAGCTGGACTGCTGGAGCAGCCGCACACATCTGCCGGGCGTGTGCCAACCGCCGCTGCCTTCCGCTATTACGTTGAGCAGCTCACCCTGTCGGGCCGCATGGCCGCGGGCGAGCTGCCCTCTGGTCTGGGTGCGATGGCGCACGGCGCGTTGCCGCTGAGTGAGGCCCGTCGCGGGCAGATTGAAGAGAGCTTCAGCGGCGTCACCAGCAGCAACGATTACTTGGAGCGCACTTCGCACGTGCTGGCGCTGCTCTCCAGCGGCTTGGGCGTGGCGCTGGCCAGCTCGACGGAAAAGCAAGTGCTGGAGCATATTCACTTTTCGCGGCTCTCCGCAGGCCGAGTGCTAGCCGTGCTGGTTACCCAGTCCGGAGCGGTACAGGATCGCGTGCTGGCGCTGGACCACGAATTGACCCATATGGATCTGGAGACGGCCGCGCGCTACCTGAACGAGAACTTTCGCGGCTGGCTGATTGAGCGCATCCGCGCTGAAGTCGCGCGGCGCTTCGAGCTGGAGCAAGCCGCCTATCACCAGATGCTCTCCTCGGTCGAGGAGCTTTGCCGCAAGGGCGCACTGGCCGGCGGCGATGCAGGCCCGGCTATTTTCGTGGACGGAATGGCCAACCTGATCGCCACCGAGGTGGACCGCGAGCGGCTACGCCAGATGTTATTGGCTCTGGAGGTCAAGCAACGGCTGGTGGAGCTGCTGACCGCCTACGTGGACGGACGTCAGCAGGAAGTGCGCGTGGTGGTGGGGCCAGATCTCGCGGGACAGGCCGAAGCCTCGCAGGCGATGCAGGACATGGTCCTGATTGGCGCACCGGCCCGGCTGGGCGGCACAAACCTGGGCACGGTCGCCGTGATTGCGCCCACACGCATCCAATATCAGGAGATGATCCAGGCGGTGCGTTACATCGCCCGGCTCTCCGAGCGCCTGCTGGAAGTTTCTGCCGATACTGGTCTGCCGGTGTGACGAGGCCCTGAACGGAAGCGGCGTTGCTCCGAGTACGCGCCTGAAAAGCCGGCGCCTGCCGGAGCACTTATCATGAGAAGAGATAAAAGAGATTTTGGGAGAAAAGATCGAATCATGCCAGATCAGGAAACGGAATTGACCTTGTCGGAAGAAGCGGAGGCAGCGGCGGCCGCGCAGAGCGAAGACGCCGCCGCGACCGCGCCAGTGCAGGACCGGCAGGAGGGTGAGGAGCAGCCCGTTAGCCGGGCCGAGTTTGACCAGCTCAAGGCCGAGCGCGGCCAACTGCTGGACCGGCTTGCCCGTCTGCAGGCCGAGTTCGAGAACGCCCGCAAGCGGACCGAGCGTGACCGCGCAGCCAATCGTGACTATGCCGTTGCCAATGTGGTTGAAAAGTTTTTGCCCGTGCTGGACCATTTCGAACTGGCGCTGAAGGCAGCCGGTTCCGTTGAGCAGTTGCGCTCCGGCGTCGAGTTGATCCTCAAGCAGTTGGAGGATGTTTTGCGCCAATTACACGTGACGGCGATCCCCGCCCTGGGCGAGGAGTTCGATCCTCGCGTCCATGAGGCGCTGGGCTCGGTTGAGCGCGCCGATCTGCCTGACCAGCACGTAGCCGAGGAGATTCGCCGCGGCTACCGTCTACGCGAGCGTATGCTAAGGCCGGCGCTGGTGCGCGTGGCCTCCAACCCGAAACAGATAAGCGAATGAGTGTCCATACAAGAGTGAGCAAAGCCGACTATTACGAGGTACTGGGCGTCTCGCGCGAGGCCAGTGACCAGGAATTGAAGAGCGCCTACCGCAGGATGGCGCTCAAGCACCATCCTGACCGCAACCCCGGCAACCACGCCGCCGAAGAGAAGTTCAAAGAGGCCAGCGAGGCCTACCAGGTGTTGAGCGACGCCGACAAGCGCGCCGCCTATGACCGCTATGGCCACGCCGGATTGGGCGGGCAAGGCTTCGGTGGCTCGCCCTTCGCCGGCGGAGTGGATATAGGCGACATCTTCGGCGACCTTTTCGGCGAGATGTTTTCTATGGGCGGCAGCGGACGCCGCGCCAGCCGGCAGCAGCGCGGCGATGACCTGCGCTTCGATCTGACCATCGACTTCGAGACCATTCTCTTCGGCACCGAGATCGAGGTGAAGATTCGCCGCATGGAGACGTGCGAGGTCTGCCACGGTCGCGGCAGCGCCTCCGGCCACGGACCCACAACCTGCGGCCAATGCCAGGGCCGGGGTCAGATTCGCTATCAGCAGGGCTTCTTCGCCGTGGCGCGCGACTGCCCGGCCTGCCGCGGCACGGGCCAGGTCATCGGCGACCCGTGCCCGAACTGCCGCGCGGAAACCCGCGTAACCAAAGAGATCAAGCTCAACGTCAAGGTACCGCCCGGCGTTGAGGACGGAACCCGCATTCGCTACTCCGGCGAGGGCGACGCAGGCCGCTTTGGCGGCGCCCAGGGCGATCTTTATGTGGTGCTCTCCGTTCGTGCGCACGATTTCTTTGAGCGGGACGGCCACGACCTGCGCTGCGTGATCCCCATCAGCTTTCCTCAGGCAACGCTGGGCGCCGAGATCGAGATTACCGCCCTCGACGGCCCGGTGAGCTTGAAGATCCCCGAAGGCACACAGAGCGGCAAGGAGCTGCAGGTGCGCGGCCGGGGCGTTCCCTTCCTCAACGAGAAAGGCAAGGGCGACCTGATCGTGAAAGTGGTGGTCGAAATTCCCCGCAAACTCACGCGCGGCCAGCGCGAACTGGTCAGCGAGCTGGCCAAATCGCTCTCCGTCGAAAACAAACCCGCCTCACCAGGCCTGCTCGAAAAGATGAAGGACTTGTTCAACTAGAGCATTTTAGCTTTTGCCATAAACTTTTGTATCCCATCCATTCCGCGTTTTTCTGCGGAATGGATGGGATACCGACAAAATTCCGGTCTACACTATCTCCAAAAAAACTCCAGGGCCAAAAATATTTTGCAGATTATTACGCTCACTCGGCGCACTCTATCAATAGGAGGAATCCACCATGACTTCAACATTCATCGCTGTACTCAGCTCGATCGAGACCATTCCTCTCTCGGTGCGCACCAGGGAACCGATCAACGGAAAGGCCATTGACTACTCCCTGTCCCCTGTCCCCTGTTCCCTGTTTTCCGCCTGCACCCCACCCCCCCCTACCCTGTGGAGGCCCAATATTCACTCGCTAAAATCATATAACTCGCACTTTATCAACGATATGCATTTTTCTACCATTGACGAATAAGTAACTGTAAACCATCGTTTTTGCCCACTTTTAGCCCCCAATTGTCGTCATTTTGATCCAAAAGATCCGTTTTTATGTCGATTTCAGAGGGCGTTTTCTGTTGATTCCGCCTTCATTCTGGCTTATTAGCAGTCGGTAATAATCCGTAACTCTAGTCTCACCTGGCAGACATTGATTCGCATCGGTTCCCCGCAACAGACCGCCAATTCCTCTCCGCCGCAAAGGAGTTTAGGATGGAAGTACTGTGCAGACGATACGAGTAGAGACACCAACGGCCAAATACAATGTGATGGCGGGCAGCGGGCTGATCGAGTCGCTCGCACCACGCATCGAGCGCGTTCACGGCAGGCTGCCGCGGCGGGTTTTTGTGCTGACCTCGGCGCCGATCTGGGCGCTGTGGCACGAGGGCTTTCTCAGCTCCTTCGCCGAGCCGCCGATTGCGCTGTTTCTGTCTCCCGGCGAAGCCCACAAAAAGCTCAAAAGTGTGGAAGACCTGGCGCGGCAGATGGCGCGGGCAGGCGGAGATCGCGGTAGCCTGCTGATTGCCTTTGGCGGCGGAATCGTGGGCGATGTGGGCGGCTTTCTGGCCTCGATTTATATGCGCGGGATTCCCTACATTCAAGTGCCGACGACATTCCTTGCGCAAGTGGATTCATCCGTCGGCGGCAAGACGGGCGTGAATCTGCCCGAGGGCAAAAATCTTGTGGGCGCGTTCTATCAGCCGCGCGCCGTCTTTGCCGACATTGATTTGCTCTCCACGCTGCCCGAGCGCGAACTGCGCGCCGGGCTGATGGAGAGCATCAAGGCTGGAATTATTCGCGACCGGGCGCTGGTGCGCTTCATGGAAGAACACGCTGCGGATGTGCTGCGGCGCGATCCCAAATCTTTGGAGAAGGTGATCGCCGCGACGATTCGCGTCAAGGCCGAAGTGGTCAATCTGGACGAGCGCGAGAGCGGAGTGCGCATGATTCTCAACTTTGGCCACACGGTGGGCCACGCCCTGGAGCAGGCCACGCACTACAAACTGCTGCTGCACGGCGAGGCGGTGGGCTGGGGAATGGTGGCCGCGCTTCACTTGGCGCGCCAGCGGGGAACCATCTCGCGGGCGCAATTCGAGCGGCTGGAGGGCTTGATTCATCTCTATGGGCCGCTGCCTGCTCTGAAGCTGCGCGCGGCGCGAGTGGTGGCGGCCACTGGCGGCGACAAGAAGAATGTGGGCGGCGTGAGGCGCTTTGTGCTGCCGGTGGGCATCGGCGACGCGGGCGTGGTGGAAGACGTGACGGCTACTGAGTTGGAAGCGGCTGTGAGCTATATGCTGGCGCGGAGTGAGGAATTGTCTTCCAAATGACAACCACCGGCGCCAAGCCGCCCGGAGCAACCGACGAAGCCAGCGCGGCTGCGGCTGTGCGGGAGATGTTTGACTCGATCGCTCCGCGCTATGACCTGCTGAATCACTTGCTCTCGGCCAATGTGGACCGGCTGTGGTGGCGGCGGGCGGCGCGGCGCTTCAAGACGATCCTCGCCGATCCTGAAGCGGCGATTCTCGACATCTGCTGCGGCACGGGCGATCTGACGATGGCGTTGTTGAAGCGGCGTCCGCGCGGCGCAAGGCCGATTATGGCGGCGGATTTTTCTCGCGCGATGTTGGAGCGCGGCGCAAGGAAGTTTGCCGGACGCGGGCCGGGATTGCCGTGCGCAGTACCACTCGAAGCCGACGCGCTGCATCTGCCGCTGGAATCCGCCTCGCTGGATTTGATTGTGACCGCCTTCGGCTTTCGCAATCTCGCCAACTACGAGGCGGGCCTGCGCGAGTTTCATCGTGTGCTTAAGCCCGGCGGGCAGTTGGGCATTCTGGAGTTCAGCGAGCCAGGAGGATTGCTGGGCAAGGCCTACGCTGTCTACTTTCGGCGTGTTCTGCCGGCAATTGGGCGGGCGATCTGCGGCAAGGCAGGAGCGTACAACTATCTGCCGGTGTCGGTAGGCAACTTCCCTGCCCCTCCGGAGATGCTAGGCCTGATGCGGGCAGCTGGCTACGAGCAGTGCGCCTGGCAGCCCTACACCTTTGGGATAGCGGGACTGTACACGGCGGCGCGCCCGCTGTAGCCTAAGAACTCGATGACTCTCTCCATCGCCCAAGTCGCCGACAATTCCGCCGAGAAGCGGCGGGTGGCGCTGCACTCGATGATCGCGGCAGCGGCGATGACGCTGCTGAAGCTGGCCACGGGACTGCTCTCCGGCTCGCTGGGCGTGCTCTCGGACGCGGCTCATTCCGGGTTGGACCTGGTTGGCTCGGCGCTCACCTTCTTTTCCGTGCAGGTAAGTGACCGCCCGGCCGACGAGGACCATACCTACGGCCACGGCAAGTTCGAGAACTTCTCCTCCTTCGGCGAGGTTCTGCTGATGGCCGTCTCCAGCGGGTGGATTATCTGGGAGGCCGTTCAGCGCATCCTTCATCCGGCGCGTGAGCTGCAAAACCTGGGCTGGCCGGTTGCCGTGGTGCTCTGCTCCATCGGCGTGGACTATTGGCGGTCGCGGCGACTGCGCGACGTGGCTCAGAGGACCGGCTCGTCGGCGCTGGCCACCGACGCCTTTCACTTTGCTTCGGACATCTGGTCGTCGCTGGCGGTGCTGTGCGGGCTGGGTGCCAGTTGGGCGGGGATACACTTCGGCATTCGCGCACTGCACTATGCCGATCCGTTGGCGGCGGTGGTGGTTTCACTGCTGATCCTGCGCCTGACGCTGCGTCTGGGCCACGAGGCGGTTAGTGTGCTGCTGGATGAGATTCCCGCCGAGACGCGATTGCGGCTGATTGAGGACGTGACCCAGGTTCCCGGTGTGCTGGGCGTTGAGCAGGCGCGGGTGCGGCGCGCAGGAGCCAATTACTTTGCCGACCTGACGCTGGCGCTGCCCCGGCGCTTCACCTTCGAGCACACCGGCGAGCTGGTGCGCGCCGCCACTGACGCGGTCCATCGTACTCTGCCGGAGGCCGACGTGGTCATCCATACGGTTCCGCGGCAGGCGCGGGCCGAGAGCATCTTCGACCGTGTGCGCGCCGTGGCCGCCCGCAACAACGTGAGCGTGCATGGGCTGAGTGTGCAATCGCACCTGGGAAAGCTGCGCGTGGAGCAGCACCTGGAGCTGGATGAGGCGCAATCGCTGCTGGCGGCGCACGACTTTGTCTGCTCGCTGGAGGCGGAGATTCTGCGCGAGGTGCCGGAGATTGACGGAATTCTAACCCACATCGAGAGCGAGCCGGCCACGATTGAGCAGCCAGAGGAGATGATCGAGGAAAATCGCCGCATTGAAGAAGCAATGCGCTCGGCAGCCGCGCTGTTGCCGGAGATTGTGGATGTGCATGAGATCAAGGTGGGCCGCTCTGGCGATCACATCCACGTTACCTGTCACTGCACGCTGCCCGATGATCTTTCAATGCAGCGTGTGCATGGGGCAATCACCGCGCTCGAAGACCGCTTCAAGCTCGCCTGCCCGGAGGTCTACCGCGTAACGATTCACCCCGAGCCGGTGACGGATAACTTGCGGTAATGCTGGATGGATAGAGGTATAATTGCGCCAACTCGCTAACTGGCTATTTTTGAAACCTATAGCTGGAGGAAAGTTCGATGCAGACAGACGAAAATAACGAACATGAACCAAAAGAAAACAAACTAGTTTTTGCCTACGCTAACCCTTGGTATTTTTTGTTTTTGATCGCACTATGTACGTTTGAATATGTCTTTATCAAACGCGTTTGGTTCATGCCAAATCATGCGATTGATTTGTTCATGAAGATCTGCCTACAGGTTTTGGTCCTAGGGCCAGTCTATGCTGGATTAATAGCTCGCACTGAGATGAAGAAGAAGTTGAAGGCGGGAGAAATCAGTCCTGCTTACGCTTCCGAACTCAGTTCGTGGCTTGTTGGTCAGTTTTTCTTCGTTTATATGACGTTCACGTTCCTTGTAGAATTTATTCCTCGCTAGCGCGAAGCAACTTTCTTTTGCAGCGCGCTTTGAACAATGTACGAGGAGCGGGTAAGGCCTTTGGCGCGGGCGCGACGGTCGATCTCGACGATTTGGCTTTGGCGTGCGGTGATGTTGATGCGGACGGTTCTCTCCGGCTCGCGCAATTCGGTCAGGAACGCCACCGCGCCCTTCATCGCCGGGTCGGTGCGCAGGTCGTCGAGCGTGGATGGCTTGGGAATCGCCTCGCCGTCCTCGCGCATTCCCGCAACATGAAACGCCAGAGCCTCAGCCGCCCTGCTGCGTGCCTCCTCTAAACTGGAACCAGCGGTGATGCAGCCGGGAAAATCGGGAAAGCTGACGCCGTAGTCCGAATTCTTGTCTTTGTGAAGGTAGGCGATGTATTGCATGATTGCTCCCATTCGAAACGGAGTACTTCCATCGTATACTCATCAACGATGGAGTAGCGAGGAACCCGCGCCATGAGAACCCGTCCCGTACTCAACTTTTTTCAGGTGGCGTCGCTGGTGATGCTGCTGGTGGCCGTGGCGCTGCTGGCGGCCATCACCACCATGCACTTCGCCATCCACGGGGCGGAGGTGCAGGTGCCCGCGCTGAAGGATATGACCGTGGCCGAGGCGCGCAGCCAGACCTCCGGGCTGGGGCTGGACCTGGACGTGGACAATCGCTACTACTCCGCGGACGTAGCCACGGGGCACATCCTTTCGCAGTCGCCCGCGCCGGGAACGGTGGTGCGGCGGGAGTGGCGGGTACGCGTGGCTGAGAGCCTGGGACCGCAAAAGGTGGAGGTGCCGGAGACCGTGGGCCTAGACGAGCGGGTGGCGGCGCTACAACTGCGGCGCGTGGGTCTGGAGGTGGGTGTAACGGCGCGGCTGCCCTGGGGCAAGGCCGCGGAGGGAACGGTGCTGGCTCAGGACCCGCCGGCGCACGCCCAGGGCATTGCGCAGCCCAGCGTCAATCTGCTGGTGGCCGCGGCGGCCGACGACACCGCTCCCGATGGCTTTGTGATGCCCGACCTGACCGGCCTGCCGGTGGTTACAGCGCAGGCGGAGCTGACGCGCATGGGCATTCAGTCAACTGCAAAGTTTGTGGATGTGCCGGTGGGACCGATGGGTAGCGGAGAGGCATTGCCCAGGCTGCCCATCAGGCCGGGCGCGATTACGGCGCAACAACCGCTGGCCGGCACACGCGTCCAGCAGAGTTCGCAGGTAAAGCTGACGGCGGCGCGGTAGTTCAGGAAAAAGCCCCTCAATCAGCTACGATGTACCATTCTCGTTTATGATGAGTGCAATGTCCGTCGATGTGAAAACACTGCTGCACGAAGGCGCGGAGTTGACCAGCCGGGCGCTGGAGGAGTTGCTTCCCAGCGTTACGACCGTGCCGGCCTCGATTCATGGCGCCATGCGTCACTCAACCTTTGCCGGCGGCAAGCGACTGCGTCCGGTGCTCGCCTATCAGGCCGCAATCACCATTGCCGGAGAGCTGCCCACGGGCATCAGCCGGTTGGGCGCGGCGCTGGAGATGCTGCACACCTACTCGCTGATCCACGACGACCTGCCGGCGCTGGACAACGACGCGCTGCGCCGCGGCAAGCCCACTTGCCACGTGGTCTTCGGCGAGGCCATCGCCATTCTGGCCGGCGACGCGCTGCAAACCCGCGCCTTCGAGCTGCTGGCCGGGCTGGATGCGCCGCCAGCGGCCACGGTGCAGATTATCGGCCTTGTCGCCAACGCAGTCGGCACCGTTGAGGGCATGATCGGCGGCCAGGTGCTGGATATTGAAAGCGAACATCAGAAGCCCACGCCGGAGCTGGTGAACGCCATTCATCGCGCCAAGACCGGCGCGCTGATTCGGGTGAGCGTGGTGGCCGGCGGCGTTTATGGCGGAGCCAAGGCGGAGGATGTCACCCGCCTGGATCTCTTCGGCCGCAAAGCCGGGCTGGCCTTTCAGATTGTGGATGATGTGCTGGACATGACCGTGGACTCGGCTCAACTGGGCAAGACCGCGGGCAAGGACCTAGCCACCGAGAAAGCCACCTGGCCGGCCGTCTACGGCATCGAGCAGAGCCAGCGCGACGCTGCGCGCCTGATTGAAGAGGCCTTTGCCGCCCTCGCGCCCTACGGCAGCCGCGCCGACGGCCTCAAGGCCGTCGCCCGCTACCTGGTAGAGCGGAAGAACTAGGGCCTGAGGACAGGCCCTAACGGGCCAGCGCGCGCCGCAGGGCCTCGCGCTTGACGGCGACCTCATTGACCGCATCCTGCACCTGACTGAGCACCTTCTGCGTCTGGTCGATGTAACCAGGCAGCAGATTCCACCAGGAGCACAGGGTCTCCTGCTGGTCGAGAAGGGCCAGAGCCGTGCCGGAGGCGGCGGCCACCATTCCGGCGCGGCGCTGGCCTGAGAGCAGCAGCAAAGCGGCTGCGGCAAGGGTTCCGCCGGCGGCAAATCCGACCCAGCTCATGGATTCGGAGTCCTGGGCCTCAGGCGTTTCTACTGCATCATTCGCTGGCTGGGAAAGCGGAACAACCACCATCTTTTCTCCTTCTATCCCGGACCGTAGTCGCGGGAACGGTGCATCAAGTATCGCTCAAAATTGCCGATTGCGCCCGCGGGCGGCAATCATCCTCTGAATTGCGCCGCAAAGCGGCTTTCAGTCCAAATCAAATTCGCGCAGCGGCTTGCCGTCGGGCACGTCCTTGGCCTTGCGCAGGGCCTCGGCAAACTTTTTCTCGAACAGGTCTTCCTTGTTTTTTTCCGCCTCGACCGACTGGCGGAAGATCGACTCCTTGCGCACATCCTGCTCGCGCATGGCCTGAGCCGCCGTCTCCAGGTCCTCGAACAACCGCTTGCGCGGAGCCGGAGTATGGCTCACCACTAGCCCGGTGACGGCATCAATCATGAGCATCGCCGAGCACTCCGGGCACGCTACCTCGAAAATTCGTTCCTTCGCTTTAGCCATTTTCTTTCTTGGAGAATTGTAACCTCAATCCGGGAAGGTTGCACAACTGTTTGCCAGTTCTGCGAAAGCCTATCAATCAGGGAACATCAGACTAACCTTTGTGCGATGGTTTCGTCCAGAATTTCTCGGACAGTGAGCGGAACGATTTTCCCAGCCAAAGGCCGCGAATTTCGATTGAATGATGCGCTGAGGCTTTGGCCTGCTTGCTATGATCGTCGCGATGCAATCCTTCAACTTTCCATGAACAGCCCTCTTATGGCACACTTGCAGACATGGGAAGCAAAGACAAAGGAAGAAAAGAAGCGAAGAAGGCACCTAAGCCAAAGCCAAAGCCGGAACCGGCCCATAGACGCGAAGTGTTCACGCCTGCGCCGCCGAAGCAGGGCTGAAGCTGTTGACGCCCAAGCGCGCGCCGCGTTTGTGAGACGGCTGCGTTGTCCCTGCCCAGAGCTGGCGGGGTTGCGAGAGGTGTGCCCGTGTGCTGTCGATTTGTAGCAACCGTGCTTGTCGCCTTGCTGCTGGCATCCGCCGCGGCGCAGGAGGACAAGAAGCCTGCGCTGGCAATGAATCCCGCAGCTACCGTGAACTCGGCACTGCCGGCCATTCAGCCGCAGGGCCGCGCGGTCATTGGCGTTGCCTTGGAGGGCGGTGGTGCGCTGGGCCTGGCGCACATCGGCGTTCTGCAATGGCTTGAGGAGCATCAGATCCCGGTGGACCGCATCGCGGGCACAAGCATGGGCGCAATGGTGGCGGCCTTCTACGCAGCGGGCAGCACGCCCGCACAGATGCGCGCGGTAGCCGTCAGCAACGCCTTCACCAGCGTTTTCACGCTGCAAACCCCTTACAGCGACGAGAGCTTCCGCCGCCGCCAGGACCACCGCGAGCTGCCCGGCGCGTTTTCGGTTGGGCTTCGCCATGGCGTTTCAGCGCGCAACGCGCTGCTGACCGACCGCGGCGTCACCGCATTCTTGACCGGCAATCTCTCCGATTACAACAGCCAGGGGCTGGACTTCAACCAGCTTCCCATTCCCTTTCGCTGCGTGGCCACGGACCTGAACAGCCTCACTTCGATCAGCTTTGCCTCAGGGCCGCTGCCGCGTGCGGTGCGCGCCTCTATCTCCATTCCCGGTGTCTTTCCACCGGTGAAAGACGGCAACGGCCACTCGCTAGTGGACGGCGGAATTCTGGACAACCTTCCCACAGATGTTCTCAAGCGGGATTTGCACGCCGACGTCATCCTGGCCATTCACCTGGAAGATGCGCCAATCAGCAATTCCGACATTAGTTCCATTGTCAGCGTGCTCAATCGCGCCTTTGCGGCGGGCATTGCGCGCAACGTGGCGGAGGCTGAACAGTTGGCAGATGTGGTGGTCAACGTGCCAGTGGGAAGTTTCTCAGGCACAGACTATGCGCGCGCCGCTCAACTGGTGGAGGTTGGCTACAAGGCCGCCGAGGCGAATCGCGCCGTTCTGCTGCGTTATGCTCTCGACGACAAGGGCTGGAAGGCTTATCTGGAGGGGCGCGCGAGCCGGCGCCGTCCGAAGCTTGGCCCGCTGCTCCAGGTGCGCGTGGAAGGAGGCAATTCGGGCGCGGCGCGCGAGGTTCTCACCGATCTGAATCCTTTGCAAGGCAAGCCAATTACGTCAGCCGCGACCACCCGCGCACTGGAGCAGGTTCAATCGAACGGGGTTTTCGCCGCCAACTGGGAGAGCTACAACCCACAAGCCGCGCCGAAGGGAAGCCCGCAGGGGGCGGAAAGCGCGGCCGCGCCCGACACCGGCTTGTTGATTCATTTGCACCACGATCAAACCGGCCCTCCCTTTCTACTTTTCGCTCCGGCGGCGGCCGCCGCCACCTCCAACATAACCCGTGGCGAGATAGCGCTGCGCCTGGTCGATCAGAATCTCGGCGGCTTTGGCTCCGAGTTGCGCGGAGACGCCCGCATCGGCTATATGACCGCTCTCTCCGCTGAGTACTACCGTCTGCTGACTCCCAGCGGCTATTTCATTGAGCCACGCGCCGGCCTTTTGCGCACACCCATCTACATTTGGGCAAATCAGAAGCGCGCTGCCGAACGCTTCCAGCAGAATCTCGACGCGGGCGTTGAGGCGGGCCGCACCTTTTCGAGTCAAATGCAAATGTCCGCCGAGTGGCACGCCGAGGAGACGAACTGGAACCTCACCACCGGCACTGGCGGCGGGCCAGATCTGCATGGAAGTGCGCAAACCGGGCGGTTGCGCTTCAGCCTGGATGAAGCCACGGCAGGAGTCATTTCGCCCAGCGGCTTTCGCTTTTCGGCCTCGGCCGGCGCGCTTTATCACGCCATAGGCAGCGACAACGCGCCGCTGGCGAATCTCACTTTCAGCAGCAGCCACACGTGGAATGAGGCCAACATCTTCGTTGTGAGCGGAGACATCAACACTTACTTTCGCGCGAACGTCGCCCAGCCATACCGTTTTACGCTCGGCGGGCCGATGCGCCTCTCAGCGTCTTCTTTTGACGAGTATCGCGGTACGGACACGTACCTGGCCCACGCGGGCTATTTGCATCGGCTGGCGGCTCTGCCCACCGGCCTGGGACAAGGCCTCTACGGATTTTTCGGCTATGAGGCTGGCGAGATATGGTCGCCGGAGACGAACGCGATTCTTCGCCAGGATGGGATGGCGGGATTGGTAGCCAACTCGCCCATCGGCCTGCTGTCCGTTGGTGCCTCGGTGGGCGACGCCGGCCGTCGCAAGGTCTTCGTGACCCTGGGCCGCTGGTTTTGAAGCGCAAAGGGAGCTGAGTCAACCATCGGGGGAGCCGCACGTCCAACTGATGGGAGCGGTATCTGTTCGGAATATCTATTGGTGGCGGAGGGCAGGATCGAACTGCCGACCTACGGGTTATGAATCCGTCGCTCTAACCATCTGAGCTACTCCGCCGGGGAGAACCATCTGAAGACGCAGACCGCGAAGGTCTGGCCGGAAGCGGGCGAAGAGAGTATCCGCACACAACTTCCTATACAGATGATACGGGTGGCTGGATTACAGGTCAAACCGGGCGAACTTAAGGGTGGGCGGACGCGCATGGATTCAGTGGGGTGGAGGAGCATCCAGGCCCTGGACAAATGGCCATGGTGTAGAATCGGGAGTGCATATGGAGTCTTCTCTCAATCTCGTTTGGATGACGATGGCCACGCTGATGTTCTGGCTGTGGATGCGCCATGCTGCGAGCAAAGGAGGAAACCGGCGGACGCAGTTGTTCGCTCTGGCGGTGGTTGTACTGATCCTGCTGCCGGTGATTTCGGTGACTGACGACTTGATGGCGGCGCAGAATCCCGCTGAGACAGATTGTTGCCAGCGCAAGGACCACTCAGCTTCGATTCCCCACTCGGTTTTTCCGGCCATTGCAGCGCTTCCGCCGCCGGTTCTCGCGGAGTTGAACTTCAGCTTTTTGCGCTATGCCACGCCCAGCCGCGTGCCCGCCCCGCAGGTAGACAATCCTGCCATGGCTCCCATTCAGAATCGTCCTCCGCCGACAGCCTGATTTTCCGCCCCGCTTCTCCCATGATGATTTTGAGCCGATTTCCTTCCTGAGATCGCCGTGCAGACCACGGCGCAAAGGCTGTGTATGAAGCGAATTACCTCTATTCCCTCTCTTTCCACGGCGGGCGCGCTGCTGTTTTTCGCGTCGGTGTGCGGATTCTCGCAACAGAACAACGCGAGCACCGCCTTGAGCTGGGAGCAGGTAAAGGCAAAGTTTGAAGCGGCCAATCCCGCGCTACGCGCAGACGCGCTGGGCGTGAATGAGATGAAGGCCGCCGAGACAACGGCTTTCCTGCGTCCCAATCCCACGGTTGGCTTGTCAACGGATGGGATCCAAATCGCGCCACACAGCGCTCCAGGAATGGGATCCCACTGGCAGCCCTTGACCGGCGCGCAGTTAGTTCCCAGCATCGCTTACCTGCACGAGCGCGAGCACAAGCGCAACCTGCGCTTGCAGAGCGCGCAGGAGGGGACGCAGATTGCCCAGTCCGAACATATTGATCTGGAGCGCAACCTGCTCTTCAATCTGCGCGCGGCCTTCGTGGACACGCTCGAAGCCAAGGCAGTGCTGGAGGTGGCCAGGGCCGATCTGGCTTACTACGACAAAATCATCCAGATCAGCCGCGACCGCTTCCGGGCCGGCGACATTGCGCAGATCGATCTGGACCGCATCGAATTGTTGCGGGTGCAATACGAGGCGGAGATTCAGGAGGCCATCGTCAACCTGCGCACCGCGAAGATTCAACTGCAGCAACTGCTGAACGAACGCACGCCTGTTGAACAGTTCGACGTAAGCGGAGCGTTTGATTTCTCTGACGATCTGAAACCGCTGGAGGAGTTTCGCCAGACGGCGCTCGATGAACGGCCTGATCTGCGCGCCGCGCTGGAGTCCGTCAAACAGGCACAGACCAACCACAAGCTGGCCATCTCCAATGGCTCCGCCGATCCAACATGGAGTGTCTGGTACTCGTATAATCCGGCGTTCAACAATCCCTATGGCAAAGACACGCTGGGCGCCAGCGTGAACATTCCCCTGCGCGTCTTCGACCGCAACCAGGGCGAGAAGCAGCGCACGCAAATCGACATTGGCCGAAATCAGCAGTTGACCGAGGCCGCGCGCGCCCAGGTCTTCAGCGACGTGGATTCGGCTTACGCGCAAGTGGAGAGCAACATCGCGCTGCTCAAGCCTTACAAGGTGCAGTACAAGGCGCAGGCGCTCCGCGTGCGCGACACTGTGACCTATTCCTACGAGCACGGCGGCGCTTCGCTGATGGACTTTCTGAATGCGCAGAGCGACTATCGTGCCGTCGAACTGGCCTATGTGCAACTGATCGGCTCATATCTGACCGCGGCAGGGCAACTGAATCTGGCTGTGGGACGCGAGGTAATCCAATGAATTTTTCTTTACTGTATCCAAGCCGCAAAACTTCCATCGCTCTGGCGATGGCCGCGCTGATGGGCCTCGCAATCACCGGCTGCAAGAGCAAGGAAACAGGCGATGGAGCGCCGCCAGCGGTCAAAGTGATCCAGGTGGCCGACATGAATCTGGTCACCATCGACGCCAACGACGTGGGCAAGTTTCCCATCACTGCGGCCGGCCAAATCGAATCCGCCGCTGAGTTGAGCGCAACCGGCAGCGTATTTCCCGATGTTTCGCGCGAAGTTCCGGTGATCTCGCTGGCCAATGGTCGCGTGGTGGATATCAAGGCACGGCTCGACGACCACGTGAAGAAGGGCCAATTGCTGATCAAAGTGCAAAGCCCGGATATTACCAACGCCTATGACACTTTCATCAAAGCGCGCAACGACGAGCATCTTGCCAGTACTGCATACAACCGCGCCACCGATCTCATCCAGCACGGTGCCATTGCGCAGGCACAACTGGAGCAGGCCGAAGACGCTGAAAAAGACGCCAGGGCCGACCTCAACGCCGCCGCAGAGCAACTGAAGACGCTGGGGGTGGACAAGAATCATCCCACGAGCATCGTCAATGTTTACGCGCCCATCAGCGGCGTAATTGTGGCGCAGAATGTAACCAACGCGGCGGCGGCGGGCGTGAATCTCTCCGGCTCGGCAACGGCTTTTACCATCGCCGATCTCTCCGTTGTATGGATTGTCAGCGATGTTTACGAGAATGACATTCCCAAGCTGCAGCTGGGGCAGGAAGCGAAGATCACCTTCAACGCATTTCCGGGCCGCCCGCTGAGCGGTCGAGTCAGCGACATCGGGCCCGTTCTGGATCCCGCGCTGCGCACGGCCAAGGTGCGCATCGATGTTGCGAATCCAGGTTTTCTCAAGCTGGGGATGTTCGCCACTGCCACCTTCACCGGCCGCAACAAAGAGACACACGCGGTGGTTCCGGCGGATGCGGTACTTCATCTGCACGACCGCGACTGGGTTTTCCAGCCAGCGGGCGGCAATCAATTCAAGCGCGTAGAGGTTCACGCCGGAAAGATGCTTGACGGCAATCGCCAGGAAATTCTCTCCGGCCTTGCACCCGGCCAGCAAGTGGTTGGCAACGCTCTGTTACTTGAAACCGCGGGGAACCAACAATGATTCGCGCACTCGTTGATTTCGCGCTCAAAAGCCGCTGGCTGGTGCTCGGCGCCGTGGTGGTGCTCACCGCGTGGGGCATCGTCAGCTTCCGTAATTTGCCGATTGAAGCCTACCCCGACGTGGCCAACAACTACGTGCAGATCATCACCCAGTGGCCGGGCCGCTCGGCGGAAGAGATCGAGCGCCAGGTCACGGTGCCGGTTGAGATTCAAATGGCCGGCATTCCGCATCTTACGCACCTGCGCTCGACGACGCTGGCCGGCTTGTCGAGCCTGATGCTGGTCTTCGACGACAGCTCCACCAGCGACGTCAACCGCGAGCACGTACTGGAGCGGTTGAGCATGGTGAGCCTGCCCGCGAATCTGGTGCCGCAGATGGGCACCGACTGGAGTCCTGTCGGCCAAATCTACTGGTACACGCTGGAGAGCACCAATCCCGCCTTCGACGTGATGGAAAAGAAGTCGCTGGAAGACTGGACGCTGGAGAAATCCTTCAAGGGCGTCAACGGCGTGGTGGATGTGTCGAGTTTCGGCGGGCCAACCAAGGAGTACCAGATCAAGCTCGACCCGGAGAAGCTGGTCTCGTACGGATTGAGCATTGCGCAAGTCGAGCAGCAGATTGCGAACAACAACACCAACGGCGGCGGCAGCTTCATTGAGCAGGGCGCGCAGCAGATCAACGTGCAATCGCTAGGCCTATTCACTTCTGTGCAGGACATCGAGAACACCGTCGTCAAGACCCAGAATGGTACGGCGATCAAGATCAAGGACATTGCCACGGCCGCGCAAGGGCCGAAGATCCGCCTCGGGCAGATCGGCAAATCCTCCAAGCCGTACGCGATCATCGACGGCAAGAAGGTCTATGACGACGGCAAGGTCATTGACAATCCCGACACCGTTGAAGGCATTGTGCTGTTGCAGAAGGGCGACGACTCCGACCCGGTTCTCGACGGCATTCACGCTGAAGTCAACAAGCTGAACGGCGAGAAGGACCATCCCGGCATTCTGCCCAAGGGCGTAAAAATCGTGCCGTTTCTTGACCGCTCCGACCTTGTGCGCTACACAGTGGACACCGTCGAGCACAATCTGACCGCGGGCATGATCCTGGTCTCGATCATTCTGTTTCTATTTCTGGGCAATGTGCGCGGCGCAATCATCGTCGCTCTTACAATTCCCTTCGCGTTGATGTTCGCCTCGATTTGTTTGAACATCAGCCACATTCCCGCCAACCTGCTTTCGCTGGGCGCGCTGGACTTCGGCATGCTGGTGGATGGCTCGGTGGTGATGATCGAAAATATCGTACGCCATCTCTCCGCGCACGACGGCACCCACACTCCGGCGCAGTGCGTGCGCGATGCGGCGCACGAGGTGCAGCGTCCCGTGTTCTTTGCTCGCGGCATCATCATCACGGCGTATCTGCCCATCTTCACATTGCAAGCCGTTGAGGGCCGGCTCTTCAAGCCGATGGCCTGGACGGTTACGTTCGCCCTGCTGGGCGCACTGGGTTTTGCCATGTTTGTTGCGCCGGTGCTGGCTGGAATGGTTTTCAGCAAGGGCGCCAAGGAGTGGCACAACCCCATCCTGCTCTGGCTCACAAAGCACTATCGCATTGCTGTTCGCGCGGCTATCGAGCATCGCCGCACCACGCTGGGCATTGCCACAGCACTGTTCGCCATCGCCATCTATCTGACCATTGGAGGCCCCATTGGCTCGGAATTCTTGCCTCACCTTGACGAAGGCTCCATTTGGGTACGCGGCACACTGCCGCCCAGTGAAGGCCCCACGGCGAGCATCGACTTCACCAACAAGGCGCGCATGGTGATGGCCAGCTTCCCTGAAGTAACCCAGGTGGTCAGCCAGACGGGACGCCCCGACGACGGCACCGATACCGCCGGCTTCTTCAACACCGAATACTTTGTTGACCTCAAGCCTAAAAAGCAGTGGCGGCCCGTCTTCCATCAGGACAAGGAAGCGCTGATCGCCGCCATGGACAAGCAGCTTTCGCAGTTTCCGGGCGTTCTGTGGAATTATTCGCAACCCATCAGCGACAACATGGAGGAGGCGGTCAGCGGAGTCAAGGGCGAGTTGGCCGTCAAGCTCTATGGCGATGATCTGCGTACGCTGGAACATAAAGCCGAGGCGATTCAAGCACAGATGGCCGCAGTCAAAGGCATCGAAGACCTGGGCATCTTCCGCATCGTCGGCCAGCCCAATCTGAACTACACGGTGGACCGTGACGCGGCTGCGCGCTGGGGCATCAACGTGGCCGACATTCAGGACGCGGTGCAGACCGCAGTGGGCGCCAACGCGCTTACGCAGGTGCAGCAAGGTGAGGCGCGCTACGACGTGACACTGCGCTATCAGCAGCAGTATCGCGATACGCGTGAGGCCATCGAGAATGTGCGCCTGCTTGCGCCCTCCGGCGAGCGCGTCTCGCTGGCGCAGTTGACAAAGGTTTCCGCCGACGACGGCGCCGAGCAGATCAACCGCGAGGGCGGCCAGCGCTACATCGCCATCAAGTATTCGGTGCGCGGACGCGACCTCGGCTCGACCGTCGAAGAAGCGATTCGCAACGTGAACAGGAATGTCGCGCTGCCCGCGGGCTATCATCTGGAGTGGGCCGGCGAGTATGAGAGTCAGAAGCGCGCCGACAAACGCATGGCTTTGATCATTCCCATCACCGTCCTAGCGATTTTCCTGATCCTCTACACCATGTTCCGCTCCTTCAAGTGGGCAATGCTGATTCTGGTTTCGGTTGTGATGGCCTCCATTGGCGGCCCGCTGGCGCTCTTCATCACGCACACGAATTTTTCCGTCTCTTCGGCAGTTGGATTCCTGGCGCTCTTCGGCGTCAGTGTGCAAACCGGCGTCATCATGATCGAGTTCATCAATCAACTGCGCGCACGGCGCAAAGGCATGGAAGTCTCGACAGAGGAGCACATCGTCGAAGCCGCCATCGAGGGCGCGGTGCTGCGCCTCAGGCCCATCATGATGACGATGCTGGTGGCCACGCTGGGGCTGCTGCCCGCGGCGCTCTCGCACGCCATTGGATCCGATTCGCAACGGCCCTTCGCCATCGTGATTGTCGGCGGCCTGCTCGCCAATTTGGTCATCGGCGTCTTTCTGTTGCCTACGCTTTATGTGTGGATGGCCCGCGAAGACGACATTTTGCCCGCGGTGGAATCCGAGGAGGAGTTCTGACAACACGCAGCCTCTAGCTGAATCGGAATCACCCGAGTCCGGCTAGAGGCTGCGCTTTATCGAACCCTCATGAACCTTGCTTCACGCTCACGCGAGGTCAAAGCGATCCAGGTTCATCACCTTGCTCCAGGCTGCCACAAAGTCCTGCAAGAAGACCTGCTTTCCGTCACTGCACGCATAGACTTCCGCGAGGGCGCGGAGTTGGGCGTTTGAACCGAAGACAAGATCGACCACTGTGCCCGTCCACTTGAGCGCGCCGGTCGCCCTGTCAAAACCCTCCAAGAGACCTTCAGACGTAGCGGACTTCTGCCACTTCGTCTTCATGTCAAGGAGATTGACGAAGAAGTCATTGGTCAGAATCCCGGGCTGCCTGGTGAATACGCCATCTTTGGAGTGGCCAAAGTTTACATTTAGGACGCGCAGGCCGCCGATCAAAACCGCCATCTCGGGGGCAGTGAGCATCAGCAGGTTTGCCTTGTCCAGCAGCAACTCAGCGGCGAATGGCTCGTGCCCCTTGCGGATGTAGTTCCTGAAGCCGTCAGCAACCGGCTCGAGCACGGCGAAGGAGACCACATCGGTCTGCTCCTGCGACGCATCGGTGCGCCCTGGCGAGAAAGGAACCTTCACCTCGCAGCCGGCCTTTTTGGCAGCATCCTCGACAGCCGCGCAGCCGCCCAGAACGATCAAGTCAGCAAGCGAGACCTTTTTCCCGCCGGTTTGCGCGCTATTGAAATCCTTCCGGATCGCTTCCAGTGTCTTAAGCACCACCGTCAGTTCGGCCGGCTGATTCACCTCCCAATCCTTCTGCGGCGCCAGGCGAATGCGTGCCCCGTTGGCCCCGCCGCGCTTGTCGCTGCCGCGGAAGGTTGAAGCCGAAGCCCAGGCCGTTGTAACCAATTGAGAGATGGAAAGGCCGGATGCCAGAACCTTCGCCTTCAGGGCGGCAATCTCCTCCAAGCCGATCAATGGATGATCCACCTTGGGAACAGGGTCCTGCCAAAGCAGCGGCTCCTTGGGAACCAGCGAGCCAAGATACCGTGAGATTGGTCCCATGTCGCGGTGCGTCAGCTTGAACCATGCCTTGGAAAAGGCTTCCGCGAACTCCTGCGGATTGGCGAGAAAGCGCCGGGAAATCTTCTCATAGACAGGGTCCATGCGCAGCGAGAGATCGGTGGTGAACATGATAGGGGCGTGGCGCTTCGCGGGGTCGTGAGCGTCGGGAACGGCATTGGCTGCTGCTCCGCCTTTGGGCCTCCATTGCTGGGCGCCGGCAGGACTCTTGGTGAGTTCCCATTCAAAGCCAAACAGGACTTCGAAGTAATTGTTGTCCCACTTCACAGGGTTGGTGGTCCATGCGCCTTCCAGGCCGCTGCTGATCGTATCGGCGCCCTTGCCGCCGCCAAAGCTGTTTTTCCAGCCCAGGCCTTGCTCTTCGATAGGCGCGGCTTCGGGTTCTGGACCGACATATTTGACCGGATCGGCGGCGCCATGCGCTTTGCCGAAGGTGTGACCACCGGCAATCAGGGCAACAGTCTCCTCGTCATTCATCGCCATGCGTGCAAAGGTCTCGCGGATATCGCGCGCCGCCGCGACTGGATCCGGGTTGCCGTTCGGGCCTTCCGGGTTCACATAGATCAAACCCATTTGCACAGCGCCGAGAGGATTCTCCAACTGGCGGTCGCCCGAATAGCGTTCATCGGCCAGCCACTTGCCCTCAGGTCCCCAGTAGATGTCCTCTTGCGGCTCCCAGATGTCCTCGCGCCCGCCGCCGAAACCGAAGGTCTTCAATCCCATCGACTCCAGCGCCACGGTGCCTGCCAGAACAATCAGGTCGGCCCAGGAGAGTTTCCGGCCGTACTTCTGTTTGATCGGCCAGATCAGCCGGCGGGCCTTGTCGAGGCTTACGTTGTCCGGCCAACTGTTGAGGGGCGCGAATCGCTGCGCTCCGGAGCCCGCGCCGCCGCGGCCATCGGCGATGCGGTAAGTTCCTGCGCTATGCCAGGCCATGCGAATGAAAAACGGCCCATAGTGGCCGTAGTCCGCGGGCCACCACTCCTGCGAGTTCGTCATCAAGGCGCGGAGGTCCTTGATCACGGCGTCCAAATCGAGGCTTTTGAACTCCTTGGCGTAATTGAATGTTTCGCCCATGGGATTGGACAACTGCGGGTGTTGGCGTAAAACCTTCAGGTTCAGTTGATTGGGCCACCAGTCTGCGTTCGTTGAGGCTCCAGCCACCGTGGGCATGCGATTACCGCTCGAAAACGGGCACTTCGTTTCGTCTGCCATGGTCCTCTCCTTTGACTGTCTGGGATTGTATACCCGATTCAGTGTAGATTCCGGGTCCCGGCCGATCAAGGACGATTTTTCATGGGATCAATTCGGCGCGGAGCGCGGACTGAATGAGAGTGGCCAGAGACTATTCACTTGTTTCTTACTCTTCGCGCAACGTCAGCGGCCACCCAGGGTAAAAATGATATTTATTTCCGTCTCGACTTCAACGGGCTCGCCCAAGAGAAGATATGGCTTGTAGCGCCATTGTTTCACGCAATCTATAGCAGCTTGCTGCAAGAGTTTTGGACCGCTGACGGCGCTCACGTCATGAACAGTTCCATCCGTGGCAATGAAGATATGCAGAACGACAGTTCCTTGTACGCCATTGTATTTGGCGGCCAGAGGATAGACGGGTGTAGCTTTCCATACAATCTGGCCCGCCATTACACCTGCCGATACTACGACTCTCTTGCGAATAATCGATTTCGCATCTGTTGAAGGCGCAAAATCGGATTCGTTGATTGCTCCGAGCGGCTCAAGGCTCTCTATATGCGCAGACAGAATATTCTTGCCGCTTTGGACAAACTGCAAGTCTCCTGAGATCGTGTGTCCCTGGAAAGTGAAGATCGAATTCCGAATGACATGGAGATTCTCGACATCGGACATATCGAAGCGAAGGATGGGCCTGTCGGCATCGAAACACCAAGTCCATCTCTCTCCGATCTTTTGACTTACGCAAGCAAGCACTGTTCCATTGGTTGCTTTGCGCTGCTGGAGTTCGAGGGGCGAGTCCTGTCTGAAATATAGATCAGGCAGAGGATTAACAAATTCTCGATAAAGATCGGTCCCAATATCCTGAGGAAACAGAGCTCCACCAGAACGTAGAATCCCCGAAGCTGTTCCATATTCGGTGAGGATGAAGTTTTTCCCTATGTAGGTGCGCTTGAATTTAGTCGTAGTCGCCCATATTTCCTCAAAGGTTCCTTCATCCTTGACGGCTCCCGTCTCATCCAGCAGCTTGAAAGTAGCTTTCAGATGCCAGGGCTTCAGGTCAGCGCCCATCAGTCCATTGACGCTTGCGGCCAGTTGCAGCAACTCCCTGGGGTCGTCGGGCAGGGCGGCCGCGGGAGGCTTTGCGGGCGTCGATTCCTGAGCGAGGGAAGGAATCGAGAGCATCCCGAAGGTGATGAGCAAGACGAGGCTGATGCGACGGTAGAGCGAAGAAATGAAGGTGGTTTTTCGCATAAATCAAGGTAACATAATAGGGTTTGCGCTTTCTTGCATCTTAATCCGGCCAGATTGGATTGCGAGTTTTAACCGAAAAGCAAACGCGGGTCCTTCGACTTCGCTGCGCTTCGCTCAGGATGACAGATTATCTGAATGCAGTCGTTTCAGGCCGGATGAATCAACAAACAGTTGGCGTCCGAGTCGATGAGCTTTTCCTGATCCCTCTTCCCTGTTCCCTGTCTTTATTCTTCGCGGAGCACTTCCAGCGGGCGCAGGCCGAGAATGCGATAGCTGGCGATCCAGCCGGTGGCCGTGGCCAGCAGCGCCGTTCCCACGAGCGCAATCAGCGTGGCCCGCCACTCGACGTGATAGCCGACGTCGAGCTTGCGCAGCAGCACCCGCGTGAGCAGATTGGCGAAGACCACACCGACCGAACCGGCCAGCAAACCCAGCACACTGAACTCCACGCTGAAGGTGCGCACGATTCTCATCCGCGTAGCGCCCAGCGTCTTGAGCACCACCGCTTCGCGCATCCGGCGGAAGCGCGTGCTGGCGATGCTTGACGCCAGAATCATCAGCCCCGCGAAGATGGAAAAACCGGCAAGGAAGCGCACCACAAAGGTGATCTGATCGACGACGCTTTCGATGCGCTCGAGCACATCGGCGAGGTTGATGATCGTGACAGTGGGATAGGTTGCGAAGAGCGCGCGCTCGATGGCGGCCACTTGATGAGGATCGACGTGCGCGCCGCCGTACCATGTGGCCGGCGCGTCCTTGAGCTGGCCCGAGGGTAGCATGAACTCGACGCGAGCGCCGAGGTGCTGCCCATCGGCGCGATAGATTGCGGCCACCTTGAGCGCGCGCGCCACGCCGCCGACTGCCAATTCGACCGCCGAGCCGACGCCCAGGTGCAGCCGCTGCGCAACGCCTTCGTTGACTGCCAACTCCGCCGCATCCGCGCTGGTCCACCATTTTCCCTGCGTCACTTTGTCGCCCACGGGAGCCGCATCGGCCCAGCTCAATTCGGCGCGCTCCAGCATCCGCCGCGGAAAATGCTGGTCTTTGAGCTGGTCGAGCGGCTTGCCGTTAAGCGAGACGAAACGGCCTTGAACGACAGGCATCAGATCGAGCGGCTGGCTCACTCCGGGCTGGCGCGCAAAAAGTTCTTTCACACCCGCGGCTTCGTCCGTAGTCACATCAACAAGAAACACATTGGGAAGGCTGGGCGAGGCAGTCTCGCGGATCTCGCGCAGGAGCGTGGCCTGCATCAGATAGACGGCGAGAATCAGCATGACGCCGGCGCCGAGAGCGGCCATCACCGCGGCGGATTGATTGCCCGGGCGATAGAGATTGGAAAGCCCGTGGCGCAGGAAGGACGGCAGATGGAGCCGTACGCGATTGAGCAGGAAACGCAGCGTCCACAGCGCCGCCGCCGCCATAATCAGAAGTACGATCAACGCAAGGGAGAATAAAAATGCGAACCAACCGCCGACCATGGCGGAGTCGGAGAGCGCCCAGGCGATTGCGCCCAGCGCGGCGACAACTAGTGCTGCAAGGCCCAGTTGCAGACGGCGCGCCCACCAGTGGGCGAGCCACGCAAGAAAGCCCTCCGGCCCCGGCTCGACGAGCCTGCGCAGCACCAGCACGGGACGCACATTGCGCACGTCGAGCAGCGGCGGCAGGCAGAAGAGCAGCGTGGTCAGCAGGCCCGTTCCCAGGCCAGCCGCGACCGAGCGCCAGGGAAAATCGAGGTGCGCGTGAACCGGCAGCAACGTGCCGAAAACCGCGGGCAGCGCGGCCATAACGCCCACGCCTACGGCTACGCCGAGCAGGCCTCCGGCCAGTCCCAGAGCCAGCGTTTGCAGCAGAAAGATCCGCAGCAGATCAGCTGAACCTGCACCCACGGCCTTCAGGATGGCGAGCATGTCCATGCGCTGTTCAAGGTGAGCGTGCATGGCCATCGCAACGCCGATAGCTCCCAGCACCATGGCGACGAGACAGATGAGGCTGAGAATCGCGGTGGCGTTTTCCAGCCCCTTGTTCAACCCCGGATTGCCTTCGCGGAAGTCCATCACCTGCGCATCAGGCAGCGCGGCCTCCAACTGCTTGCGCAGCGCGGCGGCGTCGGTCTTCGGCGGAAGCTTGAGCAAGAGCCGCTGGCTGGCGCGGCTACCGGGAGAGACAAGCCCGGTGCGCGCGAGAGCCGCTTGCGAGATCATCACGCGCGGCCCGAGGCCGGCCCCAGCGCTCATGCGATCCGGCTCCTGCTTGAGCGCGGCGCTGATGCGAAAGTCTCTTCCGCCCAGCCGCAGCGTCTGACCCACGCGCGCGTTGAGGCGGAGGAGAAACTCATCGGCCACTACTGCCGAATCGCCGTCGAGCGCCTGTTGCAGGCTCATCGCCGGCTGCAATTCGGCGGTGCCGTAGTAAGGATATTCCGCCGGGTTCACGGCTTTTAGCGAGACCAGCAGCGGCACCGGATCGGGCGGTGCGGAGGCCATGGAAACCGTCTCGGTAACCCAGGTGGAGCGGATTCCACTCGTGCCGAGGATCGACGCTAGCTTGCCATTTTCCTCGGCCGTCGGCTCATGATAGAGGCGGGCGCTCAGGTCGCCGGCCATCAGTGATCGCGCCTCAGTGGAAAGCGTTCGGCGAAAGCTGTCACTGAAGCCCCGCACACCGACGAGCGCCGCCACGCCGACGGCGACCGAGAGCACGACAAAGCAGAATTTGCCCGGCGCGGAGCGCAGGTCGCGCCAGCCGATGCTGCCGGCCCGCTTCCAGCTTAACGCGCGCTTAGCCATGCCGGGCCTGTTGGCTCGCCGCGCACGGCAAGCTGTCTTCCACGATCAGTCCATCGCGCAGCACAATCCTGCGGTCGGCGCGGCTGGCTACTTCAGGGTCGTGCGTCACTAAAACCAGCGTCGTTCCGGCTCGCTTATTACGCTCCAGCAGCAGATCGAGCACCAGCTTGCCATTGGCCGAATCCAGATTGCCGGTTGGCTCGTCGGCCATCACGATAGGCGGCTCGACGACGAAGGCCCGCGCCAACGCCACGCGCTGCTGCTCGCCGCCGGAGAGCTGCACCGGATAGTGGTCCACGCGCTCGGTAAGGCCCACTTCATCGAGCAGCCGCCGTGCCTGCTTAACGCCGCTGCCTTCCACATTCAACTCGTAGGGCAACAGCACATTTTCCAGAGCTGTGAGGGTTTGGATTAACTGATAGGACTGGAAGACAAAGCCGATTCTGGCGCCGCGCACCGCGGCCAGCTCGGCCTCGGCGAGATTGTGAATCGGCGCGCCGTCGAGCCAGATTTCGCCGCTCGAGGGCGTGTCGAGACCCGCCATCAGGCCGAGCAGAGTGCTCTTGCCGCTGCCGCTGGCGCCCACGATAGCGATGAACTGGCCCGCGGGAATGGTGAGCGTGATCCCCTTGAGAATCTCCACGCGCCGCGCGCCATTCTGAATCCACTTCCTCGCGTCCCGAAGTTCGATCAAATTGATGACCTCCCTGATCCTGCGCCGCGCTTCGCTGCACTATAGTTGTGTACGTTCGCCGCTCAGGGATTGTTTCGCTCGAGCGGAATTTGCTTAGTCGCGCCGGCTTCGACGCATCGATGCTCCATAAAGCTCTTACTTCACAGTTACATGGCTGACGAGATACCAACCATCATTTTCCGGCGCGTCGATTGCCAGCTTGAGAGGCGCGAGTTGCCGGGCGGGGTCAGTGAGTGCAACTTCGAGATCGTACTCCCCAGGTTTCAAATTGGAAGGGATGCGCATCGATGCGGAGAGGTCGCGAGAGCCCGGCAGCCACTCGCGCGGATCGGCATTGGCGACGATCACAACGGCCCGTCCAGCGGCGTTGCGCAACGACAAGGAAAGATCGAAGGATCGATAGAGTTTTCCCACGCCCACGTTCGCCCAATTCATCTTCACGTCGAGCGAGCCGCCGCGTTGAACCGTGGATGGATGCGACAAATCTCGCAGCACAAATCGATAGCCGGCCAACCGGGCCAGCTTCTCCAATTGCGGCATGGCTTCCGGCGGCACTTTGCCGATATTGTCGTTAATCATCGTTACATGGTTATCGAGCATGAACTGGACGGCTGCGTCAAAGGACCAGCCCCTTGATTGCATGTAAGAATAATCGCCAAACCACTCAAAGACGACCGGCGCTCTCTTCCATGCGTCCGCCATGCCCTGGACCTGGCTGTATTTGGCGGAACCTATCCAGTGTTGCGCGTGCCAGGGAGACCCGACGCCATCCCGCCGAAGACCCGCTCCATGCGCGAGAGCGTAACTCATTACTTCGTTATCGTCGGACATGAAAACCAGCGGCGTCTTCTGAAATGCGTGGAGGTACATATCCACGATCTGCTTGCGAACGGCGATGGGCGCCGGATGCGTCGTATGCCACTCGCCCCAGATGCCATAGGAGCCGATATCCAGAAACTCGACGTTGGGGTTGCCATCGTAACGCTTGCCGAGAGCCGCGATGAAGGCGTCGTGCTTTGCCAGGTAGATGGGATCGGCATAGTCGGGTTCGATGCGCGGGATGCGCACGCCGCCGCTGGTCGGGTCGTCTCCGCCTACCAGATATTCAAAGCCCTTGCATCCGCTGTCAAAAAGCCACTGAGGCGAACTGTAGTATCCCTTGCTGTGCGCGTTGGCCGTCATGATGCGCAGGGCGATGGCGGATCCGCGCCGCTTGCCCACGGCGATGGCATCGTCGATCTGCTTCCAGTCGTACTGGCCTTCGCGCGGCTCAACGGTGGCCCAATCAAGGCGAAGATATGTAACAGAGCTGGGGAAACGCGCGGATGGGCTGGGATGCTCCATCCATCCCTCGCCGGGGTTTGCGAAGAGTGTGTCAACCTCTTGAAGGTGGACGCGTTGAATTTTTTCAGCGCCGCCGCCGAAGACGGCAAGCGGTGAAAGAACCATGAATAGCAGAATCAAAGACCGGCGCAGCATCATGAGCGTGATTCTTGCACAATGCGCTGAAGCGTGTCCATCCACTGAGCTGGGCAAAGATCGAGCGCGTGATGCCCGCGCCCATGCGCTACACTGCGGATGTGAAGCTTCGCCGCAGCCTGATTGTTTTGTTCCTGCTGATTCTAGTCGCCGCGCCGTTGCGGGCGGCGGAACGGCCACTGCTCGTCTGCTATGGCGACAGCATCACGGCAGGCTACGGTTTGCAGACAGGCCAATCCTTCCCAGATGCTTTACAACGTGACCTGGATGCGCGCGGCTACCGCTACAAGGTGAACAATCAGGGCACGAGCGGCGCTACTACGAAGGACGCAGCAGCAGGATTGCATTCAATTCTGCTGCTGCATCCAGCGGTGGTCATCGTCGAGTTCGGCGGCAACGACGGTTTGCGCGGGCTTCCTCCGGCAGAGACTCGCCGCAACCTTGATGCGCTGCTGACGACGCTCGAAACCGCGCACATCAAAGTTCTGCTGGCCGGCATCACGCTGCCGCCCAACTACGGCCAGGAGTACATCCAGCAATTCGAGCAGACATTCCGCGATCTGGCGCAGAAGCACCACACTGCCTTTGTGCCCATGATCTACAAAGACCTGATCCATCTGCCGGGCACAATTCAGCCGGATGGAATTCATCCCACGGCCAAAGGCTCTGAGATCATCGCGCGGACGCTGATGCCGGCTCTCGTTCCGCTGCTGCGCAAGGAGTAGCGCGGCAAGCGAATTCCCGTCTGGATGCGTCTAGCAGTACAAGACAGAATGCGCGCCCAGGCGATAGGCTGGAAGCAGATTGTTGTATAAGGCGCGGGCTGAAAACAGCGGAATGGGAGCGGCGATGAAGGTGGGTAGATGGGCATGGTGGTTGCTTGCGGCGGCGCCGTTCGTGGCGGGCTGCGGAAATTTCTGGCAAGCGCCAAACAAATCCACAACCACCACCTGCGCAACAAATTGCAGCGCCAGCAGCGGCGACTTCTATCTTCTGAACGCGGGTTCGACGCCACAGATTGTGGGCGAATCAATTGTCTCGGGCACGCTGACAGCGCTCTCCGGCAGCCCGGTAGACCTGCCCACGGACGTTACTCCTACCGCGATGGCCATTGCGCCCAACGGCAACTTTCTCGTGGTCAGCACAAGCTCGGGCGTTCTCTCGTATCCTATCTCCAGCGGCGTTCTTGGAACCGCGGTCTCCGTGGATCTGGACCTGGCATCCGCCGTGCGGGTGGATTCGACCAGTTCGTGGCTGATTGAGGCTATTCCGGGCCTTGGCGGAGTATCGCTGGCCGCTGTAGCACTTGACTCCTCCACCGGCGCGGCTGCCAGCGCCGCCGCCAGTGCGCCGTCGGTATCCTTTACCGTGGCCAACGCCACCGTGGAAGAGATGGTTATTTCGCCGGATAACAGCAATATCTTTGTGGCGCTGGGCGCAGGCGGCACCATCGTGGTGCCATTCAACGCGTCTTCGTCGGCAAGCCCCTTCGGCTCCAAGCCCTCCGCCGCAACGATTCCGGTGCTGAATAGCGGTGAAGCACTCTCGGTGGCCGTGGACCCCAGCAACCGGCTCTTCTATATTGGCGAAACGCTGGCCGTCTCCAACTCTGGCGGGCTGCGTGCATTTACTTACGCTTCGCTGAGCACATCCCAACTGGTGAATGCCGCCGGTTCGCCCATCGCCAGCGGCGGAATGCAGCCCCGATTCATTCTGCCCGTCGCTTCGCCCGATTATGTTTATGTGGCCAATGGAACGGGATCGAATACCGCAGGCAACATCACCGGATTTGAGGTGACGGCGAACGGTTCCAGCTATTCGCTGACAACCGGCGGCAGCGTGACGGTGGGAGTTCTGCCGCTGGGCCTGGCTTACGACTCGACCGGCGCATTGCTGCTGGAGGCCGGCTCGAACAGCCCCTACTTCGCCTCGTTCACCTTTGACTCGACCACTACCGGCCAGTTGGACCCGCAGCTCACTTCCACAAGCTCGGCCAACTATATCGCCATAGTCGAAGCGCCGTAAAAGCAGCCATCAGGGTTGAGCGCGTTCTTCGCGCCTGTCAGACGAAAACCGCTTTTTGTTTGGCGAGGCGGCTGAGGGTGTCGCTTTGCTTGACCATCTCCATCACCGAGAAGCCTTTTTCCGCGAGCGCGCCCGTCGGGCAAGCCTGGACGCATTTGCCGCAGCCGGTGCAGTTGGACGCCTGGCCCCAATCGTCCTTGAGGTCGCTGACGATGCGAGAGTAGATGCCGCGCGAGGCCACCTCCCAGACGTGCGCGCCCTCGATCTCGGCGCAGACGCGGACGCAGCGTGTGCAGAGGATGCAGCGATTCTGATCGAGGACGAAGCGCGGGTGGGACATATCGACGGTGAGCCGCGGATTGTTGTAGGAGTAGCGCACATGTGTGATGCCCAACTCGCGCGCCATCGCCTGTAGTTCGCAGTGGCCGTTGGAGACGCAGGCCGAGCAGATGTGGTTGCGCTCAACCAGCAGCAGCTCGACGGCCATTTTGCGATAGAGCGTGAGTTTGGCCGAGGCAGTCTGGATCGACATCCCGTCCTGGATGGGCGTGGTGCAGGCCGGCAGCAGGCGATCAGTGCCCGCCAGCTCGACCATGCAGACGCGGCAGGCGCCCACAGCGCTTAGCCCCTTCAGGTAGCAAAGCGTGGGAATCCGCTTGCCATGGGCGTGGGCTGCTTCCAGGATGGTCTGGCCTTCGTTGGCGGTCACCAGTTCCCCATCAATTCGGACGGAAATCGTTTTAGTCGGCATGGCTGTGCTCCTCGTTTTCTTGATTCGACTCGTCTTCGTTTTCAGCAGATTCGAGAGTAGTTACATCCTCATCGGCATTTTGTTTGTCGCTAAAATTATGATTTATTCTCCATAGATAGGTGATCAACGAAATTGAAATTCCAATTAACTGCCCATTCCACATAGATAAAAAGCGAAATACTCGGACATTATGTGATCTCGAATAAAGGACGATTATCAATATATTAAACAAGATGAAAGCTATGCTGGATATTAACAGCACGATCTTTGAAGTTTTGGGCCAAACCCTCTTTGGCAATACGATGGAAAAGAGCATTATGATAAGTATCCCGCCAAAAAGATACTTAACGAAATAGAAAATATCAACGGCTAATACAGATCTGAAAATACCTATGAAGAAGATACCGGACAAGCCAAACCCTACATATAAAAGAACGAATATACCGATTTTGGTTGTAAATCTCTGCTGTTGATATCCAATGTTTTTCCTGGGTGTAAGAAAACTGAATAAAAGCAAAATACCGCCGAAAAATTCTACAATAATGAAAATTTTAATGTATAGATTTGGAAAGGGTATCCTCATGCCCAAAGCGCACTGCGCATATTCGTCACCCTGATCAGCAGCCTTGTGATACCAGCGTTCGGCTTCTGCGCGATCCCGCTGCACTCCATAGCCGTAAGAGTACATATAGCCGAGGTTGAATTGAGCATACGCGTATCCTTGGTCGGCGGCTTTGCGGTACCAACAGGCGGCCTCAACATTGTCTTGTGGAACTCCATAGCCGTGATAATATATTTGTCCGAGGATGTATTGAGCCATCGCGTTACCTTGATCGGCAGCCTTGTGGTACAAACCAAGAGCCTTGACATAATCCTGCGGCACACCCTCTCCGTGAGAATACAAATAGCCAAGGCCGCTCTGTCCCATGGCATTGCCTTGATCCGCTGATTTACTGTACCAGCGCAAGGCTTCGGTATAATCCTGCGGCACACGTTGGCCATGGGAGTACATGTAACCGAGTTTGTATTGAGCTTGAGCATCCCCTTTCTCAGCGCTGACACGGCAGACTTTCGCGGCCTCCACGAGTTTCAATTCATCGGCTTTTCGTTTCTCATAAAACTTCCAGGAAAACGCGACGCCGCAGATCACCACCAGGCATAGAACCGGCGCCGCGATTTTCCAGGAAAACTTCATTGCAACTCTCCGTCAGAGGTTCTCAATTTACACCCACGGTGGCGCGCAAATCGCAGCGCAGGCAGCGGCGGGATTCATCCAGCGCCTCCTGCGGATCAAGACCTGCAACCACCTCCTGCTGCGAATGAACCCTTACCGCGGCGGGCACCGCGCACGCCGTGTGGCGCCGGCTGAGGCTCGGCTCTCCGGGCACGGCGCGGCTGTACTCGAAGTCAGGGAAGATTCGCTCCCAGCGCGACTCACCCATCAGGCGCTCATCCATCTTCTGCGCCGCCTGCTTGCCGCAACTCATCGCGTTCGACACATTCGACGCACCGGTGATGACGTCCCCTCCGGCATAGAAGTTGCGGCGGCTGGTTTCGTAGGTGAAGCGATCGACGATGATCGTTCCCTCCTCCTTGAGTTCCAGGCCGGAGGCGCGGCAGAAGTCCTGGTCGAAGGTCTCGCCCACGGCCAGAATGACGCTGTCGCACTCGAAGCGCTGCACTTCGTCAGAGGGAATCGGCTTTCTGCGTCCGGATTTGTCGTACTCGCCGAGGCGGGTTTTCACGATCTCGATGGCCTTCACATGGCCCTCGGCGTCGCCCACGATGCGGTGCGGCGCGGCGAGGAAGACGAAGCGCACACCCTCGTCTTCTGCGGCCTGGATCTCCTCGTCGATGGCGGGCATATCCTTGCGCTCGCGGCGATACAAGATGGTGGCCTGCGCGCCCATGCGCATCACGGTGCGGGCCGAATCAATGGCCGCGTTGCCGCCGCCGATGATGGCGACGCGCGCGCCCATCGAAACCGGCGCGCTCACGGCCACCGACTCCAGAAAAGGCAGCGCGGGATGAACATTTTTCAACTCGGTGCCGGGAAGATAGAGCCAGGATTCCTTCCAGGTTCCAATGGAGAGGAAGACGGCGTCGAATTGGCTGGCCAGTTCATTCAGCGGCACGTCGAAGCCGATGCGCGTGTTGAAGACCATCTTCACGCCGACGCCCTCGATGAGGTCCAGTTCGCGGCGTAGCACGGACTTGGGCAGCCGGTACTCTGGAATAGCAAAGCGCAGCATACCGCCGGCTTCGCCGCGCTCCTCGAAGATGGTTACGTCGTGGCCCAGCATGGCCAGATAGAAAGCGGCGGTGAGTCCTGTGGGACCGGAGCCTGCGACGGCGACTCTGTGGCCGGTAAAGGGAAGCTGGCGTGCGCGAATCCGCGCGAGCATCGGCTCAAAGAGGTCGGTCTGATAGATGGCGTCGGCGATGAAGCGATGCACTTCGCGCATATTCACCACTTCGTCAAAGGATTGGCGGCGGCACCTGTTATCACAAGGATGCTGGCAGACGCGGCCGGTGGAAGCGGGCAATGGATTGTCGAGAATGACGGACTCGAAGGCGTCTTCTATGCGGCCCTCCTGAAACAGCTCCAGAAAACGCGGAATATTCATGCGCAGCGGGCAGGAGTTTTCGCAGGGTGAGAGGGCCAGCTCCTGGCAGACGCCGGCGCGGCAGCGATGGGCGACGATGTGGTCTTCGTACTCCTCGCGGAAGTGGCGAATGGTGGTGAGCACGGGATTGGGTGCCGACTGGCCCAGCGCGCAAAGCGAAGTCTCGCGGATCATACGGCCCAGCTCATCCAGAAGGACCATCTGCTCGCGAGTGCCGTTGCCGGCAGTGATGGCGTTGAGGATGCGCATCGCCTTGTTCAGGCCCACGCGGCACGGGACGCACTTGCCGCAGGACTCGGAGTGGGTGAACTCGATGAAGTAGCGGGCGACATCAACCATGCAGTTGTCTTCGTCCATGACCACCATGCCGCCGGAACCCATGATGGAGCCGATCTGCGCCAGGCTCTCGTAATCGACGGGCGTGTCGAGCATATCAACGGGAATGCAGCCGCCGCTGGGACCACCGGTCTGCACGGCTTTGACGCGGCGGCCATTCACGGCGCCCTCGCCGATGTCATAGATGAAGCTCTTCAGCGGCGTACCCAGCGGCATCTCAACGAGGCCGGTGTTGCGGATTTTGCCAACCAGGGAAAAAACCTTGGTGCCGGGACTCTTGACGCTCCCGGTCTCAGCAAACCACGCCGGGCCGCGGGTGACGATGGGCGCGACGTTGTACCAGGTCTCGACGTTGTTGATGTTGGTCGGCTTGCCATACAGGCCCTTCTGCGCGGGATACGGAGGGCGGGGATGCGGGCGTCCCGCATGGCCTTCAAGCGAGGCGATGAGGGCGGTCTCTTCGCCGCAGACAAAGGCGCCCGCGCCCTGCACCAACTGAATGTTGAAGCTGAAGCCGCGGTCGAGGATATTGGCGCCCAGCAGTCCGTACTCGCGCGCTTGTTCGATGGCGCGGGTGAGGCGGCTGACGGCCAGCGGATACTCGGCGCGGACGTAGATGATGCCCTCGGTGGCGCCCATCGCGTAGGCGCCTATGATCATGCCTTCAAGCAGCGAATGAGGGTCGCCCTCGATCTCGTTGCGGTTCATGTAAGCGCCGGGGTCGCCTTCATCGGCGTTGCAGATGATGTACTTGGTGTCGGCTTTGGCCTTGGCCATAAAATCCCATTTGTTGCCGGTCAGGAAACCGGCGCCGCCGCGGCCGCGCAGCCGAGCAGCCTTGATCTGCTCGATAACGGAGTCGGCGCGGCCGTCAATCAGAACCTTGTACAGAGCCTGATAGCCGCCTACCGCGATATATTCCTCGATATCAGAGGGATTGATGAGTCCGCAGTTGCGCAGGACGATCTTCTTCTGCCCCTTGAAGAAGGGGATCGCGTTCCAGGCGGGAATATCGGGGTAGCCCTGTCCGTAGCGCAGGTGAGCGGTGATGTGATCCCAATCCTCGATCTTGCAGTAAACCAGATCGGAGGGCATGACCCGGGTGGAGACGGCTTCGAGGATACGGGCGGCGTCGTTGGCCTGGACGCGATGCAGCACGACAAGAGGATTACCCGGCAGACGGACGGTAACCAGCGGCTCCTGAAAGCAGGAGCCGAAGCAGCCCACCCCGGCCAGCAGTACATCGACGCCGCTGCGATGAATATCCTCATTGAGGGCGTGAAAAACCTCTTCGGCGCCGTTGCCACGGCCACAGGTTCCCATGCCCACGGTGAGGCGCGGAATAGCCGGCATCAGCTTTGCAAGCCCTGATTCACGAACTGAATTGAAAGCGCCAATATCGAGAATTCGCGGCATTAGTTTCCCCCTTGTCTGATCATTCCGGTCTGGCCGAGAGCCTTTACTTCGCGCTGCAAGGTGCGCTCATTCACGTGGCTGAGAATGTGGTGATTGACCTCCACAACCGGCGCCAGGGCGCACTGGCCAAAGCAGGCCACAGTTCGCACCGTGAAGCGGCGGTCAGCGGTGGTGAGAGCCAGCTTGTCGGCCTCGTTGGTCTCGCTCGCCTCCTGCCCGCTCAATCCCAGATCGAGGCAGAGCTTCTCCAGCAGATCGCGGGAGCCGCGCGTGTGGCAGGCCGTGCCGCGGCAGACGCAGACCACGTTGTCGCCCTGCGGATCGAGGTTGAAGAGCGCAAAGAAGGTGGCAGCGCTGTAGATTGTGGACGGTGGAAGGCCCGTCTCGCCGGCGATGTAGCGCAGCGACTCCATCGACAGGAATTTGTGCGGGTTGGCGGCCTGCACGGTTTCCAGGATTCCCAACAGCGCGCCGGGACGGCCGCCGTGCTCTTGAATCGCCTGGTCGATCAACAGCTTCTCGTGAACATTCAGCACTTCTTGGGCGACACTTTGCATGATTCCTCCGCTAGGTAGCAGATTCTTCGAGGCTTGAAGAACGGATGCGCAGGGCACAATCCAGCCGTCGCCGTGGGAAAAACGGCGCACACGTGCCACAGACACACTGAGAGAGGCCGGGATGGAGAGGGCGCCATAGGTCAGACCCTCCTCGCTTCTGGACCGTCTTCCGGGGAGTGGAAGGAGAATGGAAAAGAGCGTTCGCCCAGGAAGCTATGCAAATCGGGAACAATGGAGGCTGCGCTGAATAGAGGGCGCAGTTCGCAGAGACTTTTACCCAGAAAACCGTCCGCAAGGGACGATGACACCAAAAGGACTGCTTTGGATGTATCGGGCGTCACATCGTATTGTGACGCCCATTGTGCGCCCGGCCAAGCAGGTAGCGCCGGCCTCCCAGCCGGCGGTTGCGTGGACCTCCCGGTCCACGCCGCATTCTACATAAATAAAAAAATGCTCTAAGAATCCGGGTTGGGGAGCGGCTCCGGCGGCGCGACCGGCACGACTTCTGCGGCGGCTTCGATCTCTGTCGCAGGTTCTTCTTCGATGGTCTCAGCAGCAACCGGAGCCAGCAGCAGATCGACGCGATAGCTGGCGGCCTCGGCAGCCGTCAACGCCTCATCGATGGTGCCGTTGATCGCCCGAACCGTGGCACGGCTGGGCGTAGACTCACCCGCCAGGCGCAACAGCGAGGGCAGTTGCAGCCACCAGAGCAGCTCCTCGTAACGCTCTCGGACAAAGTATTCGTAACCCTCGGCCTCATGTACGCCGGTCAGCCAGCGCAGATCCGGGTCGAGCCACAGTGCGGGGGCGATTGCCGCGGGAGCGAAATCCCCGCGCTTATTTTGCGGCGAGGTCGGCGCAACCGCAGCCGCGGCCTCCGGGGGGGGGGCTTCCCGCTGGCCAACGCCGGCGCCGGTAAGCAGCAGAACCTTCACGCGCGCGGCCACGCGCCAGCCCTCCTCGCCCTCGAAGCCGAGCGCGGTGAAGGCCTGAGCGAAAGGCTCGCGCAGACGCAAGCGATCAAAGAGGTCCAGCGCAACGCGCTCCGGCTTTTCCGCGTCGATGGATTCGGCCAGCAGCTCCAGCGCGCACCAGGCAAGAACCGGAGCCCACATAGCCGTAGCGGTAAGCTGCGGGCTGGGGCTGGGCAGCATACGGCGGGCGGCAACGGTCCAGGGCGCCGGGAAGAGCGCTTCAATGGCGGGAATGCGCATGGCAGCGCGCAAACGCTCACGGTAGGCCGCGCGCAGCAGGCTGGGATTGGCCGGAATGGAATGGGCGGAGGAGCGGTAGGCCTTCTGCGCCTGGCGCAGGAAGTTTTCGCAGCGCGCCCAGGCCGCTTCGTAGTACGCGGAGCGTTCGGCTTCAATCTCCGGGTTAACGACGACGGCCGGGGTGCGCGCCAGGGTACGAGGATGCTCGGCCAGATCAGCAAAGAGACGCACCATCGCCGGCTCCAGCAGTTTCCCAAGCGCATCGTGCGCCGGCTGCAACTCCAAATGAACCAACGCATCTTCCAGGCTGGCAACGCCGCGTCCGTTGAGCTGGTCGCTGAGCCTGTCCCAGGGCTGTGTCGCGGTGGAGACAAGCTCACGCCAATCGAGAAAAACGTGGCATTGGTAGGCGTGCAGATCGATGGTAAGCCCGCGCTGCGATAAATCGCTCGCCCGGCGCATATATTCGAGGTCGGTGAGCGAATCGCGCCAGGCCAGAATCGCGGCAGAGTCGGCGCTGAAGCCGAGGCCTTCCCAGAGGCGCTGCTGGCGCAGTTGATTGGCGCCCTTGTCGGCATAGGCCGCTGAGTAATCAATCGTCCCGTGAGTCGTTCCGTAACGGTTGTTGTAGATGACGAGTGCCCGCTCATCCCCGTTGCGGTTGGAGTAGGCAAAGACGTTTTCGTCCACCTTGCCGGCATCGGTGAAAAAGTCGTAGAGCCGGAAATTGCTGCTTTCGGCAAAGAGCCGGCGGCGCTTGAGCAACGGCGCAATCTCGCGTTCGTGGCGCTCCACCATCCAATGGTCCGCCGATTCATCGTAGCGCGGCCGCTGATACTCCATGCCGTATTTCTCAGTGAATCCCTCGATCTGGCCGTGGCCGAACATCGGCAGCCCGGGCAGCGTGACCATCATCGCCGTCACGCCAAAACACTTGTCTCCCTTGCCGAATTGATCGATGGCCGTGCGCTCATCGGGATTGCTCATGAAGTTGACGTAGCGCTTCATGATATCGGGATCGAACTCCAGCGTGTTCTTGATCACGGAGCGGTACTTGGCGTTGTCTTCGTCGCGCAGCATCACCATGAAGGCGCTGTTATAGACGCGGTGCATTCCGAGAGTGCGGACGAAGTAGCCCTCCATCAGCCAGAAGGCCTCGGCCAGCAGCAGCGTGCCGGGAACTTCCGCGGCCACGCGATCCACCACCTCGCGCCAAAACTCATGCGGCATAGCGCGATCAAATTCGGCCTGGCTCATGCCGAATTCGGCGCGCGAGGGAATGGCGCCGCTGGCTCCCGGCCCCGGAAACCAGAGCCGGTGAAAGTGGCGCTTGGCCAGCGTCATCGCGGCGTCAAAGCGAATCACCGGAAAAAGCCGCGCCACGTGCAGAATTGTCTGGATCACCTGCTCGCGCACCGCCGCATTCAAATAGTCGAGTTGCGCTGTGTCGTTCCAGGGAAAGCTCGTGCCGTCGTTGCCGTGATAGATATAACGCGTCTCGCCGCTCTGACGATCACGACGGCGAAAGACCACGGCAGCATCACTCTGCTCGAAGTAGTGGTCTTCAATCTTGATTTCAGCGCGCCCATCCTGCGAGAGGTCGGGACCGTTGAAACTGTACGCGGGATAAGGCGAATCCGGCCGCGAGATGAACCACTCCGGGTGCTCGACCACCCAGGGCGAATCAATCCCCATGTGGTTGGGAACCATGTCGCTGGCCAGGCGAATCCCGTGCCGGTAGGCGCGGTCGCGCAGATTTGTGTAAGCCGCTTCGCCGCCCAGGTCCTCGGCAATCGCGTAGTCGAAGAGCGAATATGCGGAGGCGACGGCGTCGGAGTTGCCGCAGAGCAGCTTGATCGTCTTCGAGGCGCGGCTGCGCTCCCAAACGCCGATCAGCCACAGCGAGTTGAGTCCGCGGCGGGCGAGCGTGGCGAGCTCCTCGTCGGGAATCTCATCGAGGCGCGTGATGGCGCGTCCATATTGCTTGCTCATCTGCGCTAGCCAGACGTAGGTACTTTTGGCGACGAGCACGGCCGTGGGCATCCAGGCCGTGTCGGGCGAAAACTTCTCGTACTCGTGCGCCGGGTCGCCGAAGACGGGCACCTCGGCGGTGCTGACCACGGCGGGCCACTGCTGCTGGCCACTCTCGCGACGGCGTTTGGCGGCGGCTTCGGCGGCGGCCCTGGCCTGCTGCGCGGGCGGATTGAACTGCATCCAGATGGCCAGCTCTTCCTCGTGCAGAATGTCGGCGGCGAGTTGCAGATAGCGCTCCAGGCTCGTGCCCAGCAGCGGCTTCCAGAGCGTGCGAATTAGCGCCAGTTGCTCGCCGAGCGAACGCGGTGAGCCGGCCGCCGGCGCGCTCAGCAGCTCCAGCAGGTTCATCGGCTTGACGTTGGGTAGCGGAATCAGCGGGCGCGTGGCAAAGTACTCGGGCAAACGGCGCGTGACCTGGCGATAGACGGTCTTCTCGGCCAGCGATTTATCCTCGAAAAGCTCCTCAAAGGGCTGAAAAGCCTGGTTGCGATTGGCTGTCCACAGCATCAGCAGCTCTTCCAGCGCGACAGCCCAGTGCGAAGTGCCTTCGGTCTGCCCTGAAAGCCATTGTTGCGGTGTTTGCTCGCCGCGAATCACCGCTGCGCCGGGAAACTCTTCGACAAAGGTCAGCAGCATCTTGCCCAGTGCTTCGGCGCCCACCTGCGCGGAGAAGAACTCCAGGGCGGAGGTCATCACCGCCGGATCGAAATGCTGGCGATAGCGCGCCATCAGCACGTGGCTGGCCTCGTCGATCAGTCCCATCGCGTAGAGCTGGCCGGCATGAACCGCCAACTCGGGATGCTTTTCCACGTCGCGCACCGTGTTCATGCGATGCGCAAACTCGCGGCAGGCGGCCACATTGGCAAAAACCACGTTTCCCGCATAGGAAAACAGCGACTTCGCGAAGCCGTAGCGTTCACGCGCCTTCCGGGCTATATGGAATTCCATCATGGAGCACTAACTCCCAAAAGATAAAGGTACAACAAACAGGCCGAGAGCGCTGTGATCCTCTCAATCCAGCGCTTTATGAAAGCGCAGAATCGCCGTTGTGAGCAGCGCGACTCCTAGGCAGGCCATCGCCGCCATCTGCGGCCAGAGAATATCCATTCCCACGCCCTTGAGATAAGTGCCGCGAATCACAACCAGAAAATAACGCAGCGGAATCGCGTAGCTGCACATCTGCATCCAGTGCGGCATAGTGCTGATGGGAAATCCGAAGCCTGAAAAGGTGATCGCCGGCATGATGAAGAAGAACGACGTCACCATCGCCTGTTGCTGCGTCGCGGAGACGGTGGAGATCAGCAGGCCCACGCCCAGCATGCACAAGAGGAAGAGCACTGCGCCCAGCGCCAGCACGGAGATGTGTCCACGAAATGGCACCTGAAACCAGAGTGAGCCGACCACGGCGATCAGCGTGACATCGAAGAGCCCGATCAGAAAAAACGGCAGCGTCTTGCCGAGAATGAACTCGGCAGGGCGGATGGGCGTGACCATGATCTGTTCGAGGGTGCCGATCTCGCGCTCGCGCACCACGGCAAAGGCTGTCAGAGTGACCACGAGCACAACAGTCAGGCTGCCGATAATTCCCGGCACAAAAAACCAGCGGCTGCGCAGATCGGGGTTATACCACGGGCGCGGCGCAAGCTCCACCGATGGCATCTGCTCGATGTACTGCGGCGCAATGCGATAGATGCGGTCGCGCTGATACTCCTGCGCAAACGTGAGCGCGATCTGCGAGATATAACCAGAGGCGATCAGCGCGGTGTTGGAGTTGGTCGCGTCCACAATCACCTGCAGCGGCGCGGTCTGGCCCTTGAGCAACTGCTGCGAGAAACCCGCATCGATTTCCAAACCGATTGTCGCCGTTCCCTGCTCGATTGCGTCGCCGAGTTGGCGCGAGTCGGTGAGCTGCCGCTGCACGTCAAAATAGGAGCTTGATGTGAAACGCGAGACCAGCTCGCGGCTCTCTTGCGAGTGATCCAGATCGAGCACGACGGTTGGAACATGGTGGATTTCATAGTTGGCCGCGTAGCCAAACACCATCATCTGAATAATGGGCGGACCGACGAGAATAAAGCGCGTCCGCTTGTCGCGCAACACTTGGATGAACTCCTTGATCAGCATTTGCTTCAGCCGCCCCAGCATTGATCTCTCCTTTACTCCAGCTACTCCAGCCTCTTATGAAAGCTGCGCGTGGCCAGCAACGCCAGTACAAATGCAAACGCCGCCAGTGGAACCAGGTCCGCAAAAAGCATGGACGCGGACGTGCCCTTTAGAAAGATCTTTTTCAGCACTGAAACGTAATATCGCGCGGGAAGAATGCGCGTAATCCACTGCAAAGCAATGGGCATTTGTTCAATCGAAAACAGAAATCCAGAGAGCAGAAATGCGGGAAGAAATGTGATAAGCAACGCGATCTGGCTGGCCGCAAACTGATTTTTCGCCAGCACCGAGATAAAGAATCCCAGCGAGAGAACCACCACCATGAACATCGCCGATGCGGCCATCAGCGTAACCCACGAGCCGCGAAACGGCACGTGGAACCAATAGATGGCGATCAGTGCGCTGATAATGGTGTCAAACATTCCCAGTGCAAAGTAAGGCGCCAGCTTGCCCAGCAAAATCTCCATCGCCGTCACCGGCGTCGAGATGAGCTGCTCCATCGTGCCCCGCTCCCACTCTCGCGCAATGGTCAGCGAAGTAAGGAACGCGCCGATCACCGACATCACCAGCGCCAGCACGCCGGGAATGATGAAGGCGCTGCTCTCCAGGTTTTCGTTGTACCAGGTGCGCGTCTCCACGCTCATCGCCGCCGGCTGCATCGCAACTCCGCGCGCGCGCAGCCAGTTGATTTCGACATCAGCCGAGTAACCTTGCACAACGGCTTGCGAGTAGCCGATGAGCACGTTGGCCGTATTGTCATCCGAGCCATCGACCAGCGCCTGAATCTCCACAGGGCGGCCATCGCGCAGCCGTTGTGAAAAGTCCCACGGAATCACGAGGCCCATCTTCGCGTGGCCGTCGTCGAGCGCGCGCGTCAGTTCCGCGTAGTCCGTGACCACGCGCGCGACGTGAAAGTATTCGCTCTCCTGAAATCGCTTCAGCAAATCCTGGCTCTGCTGACTGCCGTCGCGATCCATCACATAAACCGGCAATCCCTTGAGATCGAGATTGACGCCGTAGCCAAAGAGCAGCACAAGAATCGCAGGCATGAGAACGACGATGATGAGGCTGCGAGCATCGCGAAAAATCTGGATGACCTCTTTGCGTGCAACGGCCAGCAATCGAGTGAGGCTCATAGCTTGCCTCCTCTCTCACGGTCCGTGGTGAGCGAGACAAAGACATCTTCCAGACTGGGGCGAATCGCTTCCATGCGGCTCACGTTGATGCCACGCTGGGCAAGATAGTTCCCAATCAGCGGCGCCGCTGCCGTTGCATCGCTCACCACCAGGTGAAGAGCGTTGCCGAAGACGGCCGCGTCCATTACATCCGGCGTCGATTGCAGCGCCTCCACGGCATCGCCCAGCGGCTCGCACTCGACGAGAAGAAGTTCGCCTCTCATCGCATCGCGCTTCAGCTCCGACGGCGTGCCCAGAGCGACAATTTTGCCGCGAAAGATCAGCGCCAGACGATTGCAGTATTCAGCCTCTTCCATGTAATGCGTGGTGACAAAAACAGTAACTCCCTCCTCTGCCATCTGATGAATCAACTCCCAGAACTGACGCCGCGTAATGGGATCAACGCCGGAGGTTGGCTCATCGAGAAAGAGCACGGGCGGCTTGTGCAAGACCGCGCAACCCAGAGCCAATCGCTGCTTCCAGCCGCCGGGCAGCGTTCCCGTGATGAGATTCTCCTGGCCCTTTAGATTGGCCATCGCGAGCGCCCATGCGATGCGTTCCTGAAGCTTATCGGCGGGAACACTGTAGAGTCCGGCAAACAAGCGCAGGTTTTCGATGACTTTGAGATCGTTGTAGAGAGAGAACTTCTGCGACATGTAACCGATATTCTGGCGCACCGATTCCGGCTCGAGGCTCACATCGAAGCCCGCCACCGAAGCGCGTCCCGATGTGGGTTTAAGCAGGCCGCAGAGCATGCGAATTGTGGTGGATTTTCCCGCGCCGTTGGGTCCAAGGAATCCGAATACCTCGCCCTTGCGCACCGCGAGATTGATGTGGTCCACGGCAACGAAATCTCCAAAGCGCTTGACGAGGCTTTCAACAACGACAGAGTTGTCGATCTCAGGCATGGGTGTCGACTCCCGCGCTGACCGCATCGATGAACAGATCTTCAATCGACGGAGAGACCTGTTGCATCGCATCGAAGGGGATATTGGCGCGCTTGAGCATGGCTGCGAATTCTGGAATGCGGCGGGCAGCGTCGTCAACCACGATGTGCACTCCGTCGCCCGTCAGCAAGAGGCTCGAAATCCCCTGCGCGCCTTCGAGTTCATCGCGCAAGCCGCGCGGCTCCGCTGCGGTAATCGACACAACTCCCTTGCCCAGCTTCGCTTTGAGATTGGCGGGCGTATCACAGAAGAGCAGCTTTCCCTGATGCATCAGCGCGACGCGATGACAGCGCTCGGCCTCGTCGAGGTACGCCGTCGAGGTGAGAATCGCCACGCCCTCCGCGACTAGCTCATAGAGAATGCGCCAGAAGTCGCGCCGCGAAACAGGATCGACGCCGGTGGTTGGCTCATCGAGCAAAATCACCTTGGGCCGATGAATGAGCGCGCAGACTAGGCCGAGCTTCTGCTTCATTCCGCCGGAGAGTTTGCCGGCCATCCGCTTGCGAAATTCACTCATGCCCGCGGCCTCAAGCAATTGCGTTGAGCGAGTGTCGCGCTCGGCTTTCTTCACGCCGAAGAGATCCGCATAAAAGCGAATATTTTCGTCAACGGTAAGGTCTTCGTAAAGTCCGAAGCGCTGCGGCATATAACTGAGCGCGTGCTTGGCGCCTTCCGGATCGCGCGCAATATCGAATCCGGCGACCGTGGCCTTGCCCGCGCCGGGAGGAAGAATTCCGGCGAGCATACGCAGCGTGGTCGTCTTGCCTGCTCCATCGGGACCGACAAGGCCGGAGATTTCTCCAGCGCGCACGTCAAAGCTCAAAGCATCAACCGCGCGCACACCGGGAAAACTCTTCGTCAATCCCTCGGCCACAATCGCGGATTGGACTGAGTTCGTCATTGCCTGGCTGCCACCAGATCGATGCGCGCGTCGGCGGGCATTCCTGGTTTGAGTTCGTGATTAAAGTTGTCGATGTCGATCTTGATGCGGTAAACCAGCGTGACGCGCTCCGTGGTTGTTTGCACGCTCTTGGGCGTAAACTCAGCGGTCGATGAGATGAACGAGATGCGTCCGCGATATTGCTTGCCGGGATACGTGTCTGTGGTGATGGTTGCATCTTGTCCCCAGTGAATGCGGCCCAAATCCGTCTCGGCGATGTAGGCGCGCAGCCAGATGTGATCGAGATCCGAGAGCGTAATAACAGGCGATCCCGGCGAAACCACTTCGCCGATCTCCGCCTGGCGCACAGTGACAACGCCCGCCGATGGCGCGCGCAAAACGCTGTAACTCAGATTCACCCGCGAGAGGCCGAGATCAGCGCTGGCTTCATTCAGATTAGCGCGCGCGATATCGATGTCTTCCTTGCGGCTGCCTTCGACGGCCTCGTTGTAACGCTGCCCCGCGGCTTTGAAGATCGCCTCGGCGCGCTTCAGCGCGGTGGCCGCCAGATCGCGTTCCTGCGCGGAGATCTCATCCTTTGCGAAGAGCTTCTGGGCGCGCTCGTTGTCGAGCTTCTTCTCGTCGAGGTCAGCTTTAGCATCGATCATGGTCTGCTGCGCCGCTCTCACTTCCTGATGGCGCGTACCGGCCAACTCGAGAGCGAGATTCGATTCGCGCACACCAACCGCGGCCTGGTCTATGCGCACGCGCTGCTGCAAATCGGCGTCGTCGAGTCGCGCCAGCAGCGCGCCTTGCTCCACCTGCTGACCCTCTTCAATGGGCAGTTCTACGATGCGCCCCTGCACCTTGAAGCCGACCAGGCTCTCATGCGCTTCAATGTTTCCGGAGAGCGTGAGCTGATGCGCGGGCGCGGGCTTCGCCCTCAGGCGCGGATAAAAATACACGCCGGCGGCAACGACCGCGGCCAGAAGAATTAAAACGGGAATGATTCGCTTCATACCTTCAAACCTCGCGTGTGAGAGTGCGCATGGCAGCCCGCTGTTGATCAATTCTCCATGAATCGCACAATGTTTTTCTCCGTATCGCCTAGAGCGCGGGCAAGCGCAAACTTTGCGTCCACGTGGCTGCTGACGGCAAGAATATAATTCTCTTCTGCGCGCGCCAGCTCGTCCTGCGCGGTGATCACTTCAACATTGTTGGCCGTGCCCTGCGTGAATCGATCTTGCGCCATCTGCAACTCGCGCCGCGCCAGCTCTTCACCTTCACGCGCCACGCTCACCTGTGCGGTCGCGGAGTCCAGATTCAGCAGCGCCTCGCGCAGCTCCTCATCAATGCCGCGGCCGAGATCGGCAATCTGATCGTCGATGCGCTTCACGCGGCTGGCCAGCTCCTGCGCTTCTCCATTGCGGTCGCGATCAAAAAGCGTGAAATCGATCTGGCCTTGCAGCAGGCCCGTGCTCGCAACGCTGCCGATGCTGCGCCCGATCTCGCCGAAGTTTCCGTTCACGCTCAGCCTTGGAAGCGCGCGCGCGCGGTTGGCGCTCTGCTGCGCGACGAGCGCCTCGCGCTGGCTTAAAAGCGAAAGATAATCGGCGCGCTCGAGCAATGCCGCGGGCGCAAGGGTTGCAATCTCCGGCGGCTGTAAGGGATGATAGTCGAGCGGCTCGGCCAACTCCAGCGGCGTCGCGGGATCCATGCCCAGATTGCGCGCCAGCGCGAGCAGCGATTGCCTGGTCTGATTCTCTGCAATCAGCAAAGCCTGACGATCGTTGGCCAACTGCACTTGCGCGCGAAGCACATCCACGCCGGTTGCGGTTCCAGCGTCGTGCTTGTCTTTGGCCAGCTTGTACAGCGCGTTCGAATCGGTCACGCGCGATTGCGCGGCATCGGCGCGCGCCGCGGCGGACTGCGCATTCAAATAAAGCGCGGCAATCGCGCGCACAATCAGGTCGCGCGCATCGCGCTCATCCATTTTGCCTGCCTCGACGGCGCGCTGGCTGGCCTTGAGTCCGCGCGAGCTCTCCAGATCGACGATGTTCTGCTGCGCATAGACGCGAAAATCGTAATTTGAAAACGGCCCCACCACTTCAGGCATTCCCGGCAGTGAGATTCCAAAGGCTCGCAGATCGCGGTTCTGCACATTCGCATAGGCCTGCGCGTTTACGCGCGGAAGCAGCGCGGCCGACAAGCGCCGTGCGCGCGTGCCTTCAGCCTCTTCCACTTTGGTGGTGGCAGTCAGCACATTCAGGTTGGCCAGCAGTGCCCTGTGAATCGCCTCCTGCAGCGTCAGCCTGAGCGGCGCCGCCTGCTGCGCTGAGGAGACGCACACGCCCAGCCCTGCCAACAAAAAAACAGCGGTGAAGCGAAGTTTGCATTGCATGATACCTGCTCTTGAGCGAAGAAGTTCGTCGCTCTCGTTACGCTCTTGCCCCGGCCCCACGCCCTTGCGACGATCTGGCGGCTCTATAGCATCTTACGCGAAGCAGCGCGTCCAGGTTACACGAAGATTGCTGGAGTCGCACATGAAATTCAGCGCCTGATTGACCGATCCATCCTTTGTCTCATGTTTTTCCACACTCGCGGCTGAAACAAGACCGCAGCAAATGTCAGGCACCCGGCTATTGGCATCCCAACTGGCTGTAGGCTACTCCGATAGAACTCAGAGTTCCGTCACTGTTGAGCAAATCCGAGCCGATGCCACCCTCATAGGCGTCATACCAGGAATAACCGATAATCCATGGTTGCGACTCCATCCAGGGAACAACCTGATTCACAAATGCGACTTGTGCGGCCGGGGTCATCCCCGTTGCGTCCCATGTATCCCGATTGACCAGGGCGAATTCGTTGATGACGATCGGGTAACTCGCATAGGCGGCGTGCACGCTGGTGACGTAGTTTTCAAAGGAGGAGACCTGATCCGCGGTTTCCGTGCCGACTCCCATGGGGTATACGTGAATCACGATGAAATCCACCTCGTCGCCGGCAGCTTGAGCGGAACTTATAAATGAAGACAGCCAAGGGCCGCCGCCGGAGATCATATTGCTGCCCATGTCGGGTGCTCCAATCAATTTGCCATCGGCGTCAGCCACAACCGTCGGCCAATCCGCAATGGCCTGGTCAACCGTCATATTGGACTGCGTGGACACGTCAGGCTCATTGAAGGTGAAAACCCATGGAGAGTTTCCCGATACTTTCATGATCTTTGAGCCATCCCAGAACTCGGGAACGAAGACCGCGCTTCCCGTGTAACGAATCATGTCGTTGGTTGGCCCCCAGTCGTAATACCAACTGATGTTTAATTGGTCGATTGCATTGGGATCCGGGGTCGAGACATAATACTCGGCTACACCCTTCTTGGCGGTCGGTGTGCATGATACGGTGATCACTGCCACTGTTAGCTGCTGCGTCACCGATATTCCATCGGAATTTGTCACCGTGAGAGTGTACGTGGTGGCGGCGGACAACTTCCCCGTTGACACGGGTACGCCTGAGGAGACCGTGCCAATGGATTGATTCACATATCCTGTTCCGTTGGAAAATACTGCGTTGAGATCCGTTGCCGTCCCCGCCGGGATAGGCGAGACCGATGCGGTGAAAGAAGTGATGCTCGGAGCGCTCGACGGCGGGGAGGTCGATTGCTGGCCCCCGCCTCCGCAGCCCGGCATAAATACACATAAAAATAAAAGCGCAGCCCAGCCCGCTGAGCGACGGAAGCTTACCTCAAACGCCATGCAATCGCCCTCCCGGACTCTTGCAATCGACTTTATCACGCGGGCAAAGAAAATGGCGCGATTCCAGGAAATACCGCGCCATTGCTTCGACATACACAGCGCGCACCTTTGTTCTTCCCGCGCGCGCTTCGGCCGCTCCTGACGCCAACAAGTAAATGAATGTGCCCACGAGCAAAAGGCCGCCCATAGCGGGTGGCCTTTTGATGATTGAAGGATTTTGCAGGCATGGAGGCGCCGAAAGCGTCTGCCGCACCGCAGGTGCCTACAACTGATTCATGTTGGCCAGGAACTCGGCATTGTTGCGCACCTTTTCCAACCGGCTGATGAGCAACTCCATCGCCTCGACCGGCGAGAGAGGGTTGAGCACCTTGCGCAGAATCCAAATGCGCTGCAAATCCTCCTTGGGAATGAGCAGCTCTTCCTTGCGCGTGCCGGAGCGCTGAATGTCGATGGCCGGAAAGACGCGCTTGTCCACCAGCTTGCGATCGAGGATGATCTCCATGTTGCCGGTGCCTTTAAATTCTTCGAAGATGACCTCGTCCATGCGCGAGCCGGTATCAATCAGCGCGGTGGAGATGATGGTCAGTGAACCGCCTTCCTCGATGTTGCGCGCCGCGCCGAAAAATCTCTTGGGCCGCTGCAACGCGTTCGAGTCCACGCCACCTGAAAGCACCTTGCCCGACGGAGGAACAATGGTGTTGTAGGCACGCGCAAGTCGAGTGATGGAGTCGAGCAGAATCACCACGTCGCGCTTATGCTCCACCAGCCGCTTGGCCTTCTCGATGACCATCTCGGCCACCTGCACGTGGCGCGCCGCCGGCTCATCAAAGGTCGAGCTGATGACCTCGCCCTTCACCGAGCGCTGCATATCCGTAACTTCCTCGGGACGCTCGTCGATGAGCAGGACAATGAGCACCACGTCGGGGTGGTTGGTGGAGATGGAGTTGGCCAGCGCCTGCAGCAGCATCGTCTTGCCGGTGCGCGGCGGAGCCACAATCAGGCCGCGCTGGCCCTTGCCGACGGGCGTCAACAGATCCATCACTCGGCCACTGATGGCCTCGCGCACCGTCTCCAGCTTGATGCGTTCCTGGGGATAGAGCGGAGTCAAGTTGTCGAAGAGAATCTTGTTGCGCGTCTCCTCGGGCGACTCGAAGTTGATGGCCTCGATCTTGACCAGGGCAAAATACTTTTCTCCCTCGTGCGGCGGACGGACATTGCCGCTGATCGAGTCACCTGTTTTCAGGTCGAATTTGCGAATCTGCGAGGGCGAAACATAGATGTCGTCCGGGCCGGGCAGATAGTTGTAATCAGGCGAGCGCAAAAAGCCATAGCCGTCGGGCAGAATTTCGAGTACGCCCTCGGCAAAAATGTGGCCTTCCTTTTCGCTTTGAGCCTGGAGAATCTTGAAGATCAGATCCTGCTTGCGAAGCCCGCTGGTGCCCGGGATCTCCAGGGTACGCGCGATGCGGGTCAGTTCAGTGATGTTCTTTTCTTTCAATTCCGCGATGGTCATGTTCACCTGCAAAGGGAGGATGGATGTGGGAGGGGCCGGAACGGGGGAGTGCTCCGGGAGAGTTGGACGGGATTTGATGGCTGGCGGCCTGACTGCGCCGCACTGAAAGCTTCAGTTGAGATCAAGGGTAGCATCGAAGACCGGAAAGCGGCTGCCTGACAAACGGGAACCGCTGGAAAATCTCTGCCTGTATCAACTATACCCCTCGATGGCGCTCGTCAAGCTGCGCGTTGGGTTTCGAGCGGCTGTTCCACGGACGGCTCAACGGATACCGCGGAGCCGGGATGGGCGGTACGAAAGCGAACCAGAACTTCATTTGTGGTGTCCGGCAGCCGTGTGTTCGGCTTGTGCAGCTTGCGGGTTGCCTTGCTCGCCAGTTGACACAACTGGTAGCGATTGGAGACATGAGAAAGTGCTCCAAAAACCAAATCGGAACGCATCACGAGTTTCTCCTTCAAAAAAATGAATGAACTTTTTGAACTTCCTTGATGCCAATTGTGTGCAAGAAGGCCCACGTAGCGCGAGCTACCGAAAAAGGACTCCAGCACCCAAGGTTTAGACGCGCGAGGCAGACGTCTCGTTCAAAATCCTGACGCAACTTCGCAGATATTGGAACAGGCCTCATGCCGTATCAGGGATACAGATTTCCGCCTTGGGGACCATACGACTTACATTCCCATTCCGGCAGAGATCAAAACGCACCGGTACATCAAAGGATGAGCCTCGGCCCAAAACTGATGCGGGAAAAGACAGACGCGCGCACAAAATGGCACAGTGCAATCTGCCCCATTTACGGATGGCATAAGTAAATATAAAGGAAGAAGTGCAATAGGTCAACTATTTTTTTGTGATCTTTTTCCGTTTTTCCTCTCCCACGGCCTCCGGGAGGCCAGAATACCACCGCCGAGGCCGCTGCCCGGAAAATTCCCCAAGAGAGTTGGCATTGCCAGAAGCCCCATGCGCAGAAACGGCGCACCCTGAGCAGGTGCGCCGTTTTGCTTTCCCCAAGTGGACAGCCTACTTGCCCGCGGTCTTTTTGACCCGCGGCCTGACGGGCCCGGCGGTGTCAACCAGTGCCTGGTCGATGACCCTATAGAGGTCCTGATCGGGGTTGCGGACCTCGATGTACGGCGCGCCCTTGCTGTTGGCAGTGACGATGAAGATCGTCGGCGTGGCGTTGATGCCGGTGCGCATTCCCATATCCTTGTCGGCATTAACGGCCGCGGCCAGCGTGCCTTGTGGGTCAATGGCGAAGGGCAGCGCGATGCTGTGGCTTCTGGCGAATTTCTCAGTGAACTGGCGCAACCCGGCCTGGTTATAGATGGAGGACTGGTTGGCGAAGATCTGGTCGCGGTATTCGTCGCCCAAGGCCTTGCTCCTGGTGTCAAACCAGCGAGCGTTGACGGCTGCCACCGAACTCCAGATGTGGCCGGGAATCGGAAAATCATGGCGAATCCATGGAATCTTGTACTTGGCGGCGGCCGCTTTGATGACCGGGTTCTCCATGGCGCAGCGCGGACATTCCATGTCAGCAAACTCGACGATGGCCACACGAGCGCCGGCGGGCGGATGGAGCGCGGAGTTATCTTTGATCTGCGTTCCGGACGACGGAGCGGAAAACTGCGCGCGGGCGCCGGAGGCGCTGAACAGTAGCGTGGCGGCAAGGCTAAGCAGGATGCTGGCCCGCCTGCTGATAACGGAATAACGATTGGTTAAGGCAAAAGAATGTAGCATATCGATTGGACGACTCCCTGTCAGTAATTGTAACCAACTGCGGCCAATGCATGGAGCAGCCGTTCACTATCCGCTTGCACGGGCTTTGCCTTACTTGCGGTCGCGCCTCCTCGCTCTCATCCATTGCCGCCATTTGTAGTCGGCCACAAGCGAGGAGGCGACAAGCACGAGAGCAAGAACTCCGAGGAATATTTTCATGGCTCTTTCAGGATCGCATGGATTCAAGCAGATGCGAAACACTCTTGGAGAAAAGCACCCTGCTTCGCGCCGTCCCCGCTTCGCACAGTCTATGATACAAATGAAAAATCAACCGGCGGAGGCCCTCCATGAGCAACAGCAACTCCCAGCGCGCATTGCAACTCTTTGCGCAGAACTACAACTGCGCCCAATCTGTTTACGCCGCCAGCGCTACCGGGGAAGGCTTGACTGAGGCGCAGCGGCTGGCGCTGGCCGCGCCCTTTGGCGGCGGCGTGGCGCGGCAGGGAGAAATCTGCGGCGCTCTCACCGGCGCGCTGCTGGCCCTGGGAGAGACGCAGGGCAAGGCCATGGCCGCCGATCCAGCGGCGGCTCGCAATGCGCTCTATGAGCGGGCGCGCCAACTCACAGAGGCCTTCCGCGCGGCGCACGGGGCAATTCTGTGCCGTGAATTGACCGGCTGCTCACTCGACACGGAAGCCGGCCAGCGCGCCTTCAAAGAGCGCGGGCTGCACCAGAATCTTTGTACGAAGCTGGTCGCATTCGCCGCCGATGCCTTGCATTAAAGCTGCTTCTCCGCAGGAGTTGAGGCTCTACTCCGCTTGCGGAGCGCGCATTAACACAGCACGGCGCAGGTGGCGATCCGCCAGAGACTTGCTGTAGGCATTCCACTGCGCCGCCGGGGCCGATGAAGCTTGAATGCGAGTCAGACTCTGCGCCGCATCGTTCAGCACCGCGGAGTTCAGCGCCTCCATCCCTTGCGGCGCGCTCATCAGTTGGTTCACGGCCTCTAGCGCCGCGCCGATGCGATGCTGCATCTGCGCTTCACTCGTGTGCGCATCCAGAATCGCGAGCACCTTCTCTTCGGCGCGCAGCGTGGCCTCCCGCCGATCCAGAATCTGCTGCATCGAGTACCGGTCCGTGCCCTCGACGGTTCCATCCGACCAGATGACGCCCGTGACGGCTACCTGTGCCGTAACTGGCGCCGTGGCCGCAGCCAGATTTGCCTGCTTTGCCGGAAGCGATTCGGTGTAGGGATCGCCGGGCTGAATCGCCCCGCTCCACGCTTCTTCAGAGCCGGCCTGCAGACGTCCATCCACCACCGCATCCAGCAGGTCAGAGGAGAAGCTGAAGCGGCCAATCGCCTTGCCGTCCGCCGTCAGTGTAACCGCAAGGCCATAGGCCGTAATCGCCTTCTGGCCGTTATTGACCAACTCAACCGCGACGGTGTTTGCCGACGAATCGAAGTCGGCGCTGCGCACCTGCAGCTCCGGCACACCGGCCGCCGTGGAGCTTTGACCGGGCTGAGCCGGAGAATGGACAAGCGCCACGGCAATGAGAGCAAAAGACGCGAGGAAACAGCGAGATGGGCGCGGGAGCATGGGCTTTTCCTCCGCAATCATTGTAGCGCCGAAATGAAGAGGTAGCGCCGGCCTCCCGGCCGGCTGTCGCGTGGACCTCCCGGTCCACGCGACAGCTCAGCACAAATAATAAAAATGCTCTATTTCTGCGCCGCCTGCGGCGGATTAACCTGGGCGTTGAGGAAATCGGCCAGATCGCCGATCTCCTGTTTAGTGCCGACCATCGGTGGCATAAAGCGATGGTAAGGCGAGTCGGGCTTGTACTCGTGGAGCATGGTGATGAAGCTCTCTATGTTGGCGCGGTCGCGTCCAGCGAGCAGCGTCTTCAACGGACGATAGCCTCCCAGCGTGTGGCAGCTTCCGCACTCGCCGCGGAAGATGGCTTCGCCGCGGGAGTAGCTTGTGGAGGAGCTGTTCCAGGTCCAATTGTTGTGGGCCAGATAGCCTTCCTGATTGATGCGCGCAACGTACGGAACACGCACGCCGTTCGAGTACATCCAACGGCCGATGACGTAGGGCTTGCGCAGCATCTCGCGCGAATACTCGCCCGCGCCGGTGGCGATGAGCGCCAGCAGCAGCACGGCCAGCGCGTGCGCCAGGTTGAACTCCAGCGGATTGCGGTAGGCCAGAAAGTACGCGACGCCGATGATGGTGGCCGAGGTAACGATGATGAGCAGGGCAATGCGGGTGATGATGGAAAAGGTTCCCGAGCCGATGGTGTCAATGCCCAGGGTGAGCAAGGCCTGCTGCGCAGCCGGGACCATCCAGAGATACCAGATGAGCAAAAAGGGCGTGGCCACAAACGAAGGCACGAGCCACTTGACGCTCCACCGCACCAGGCTGGTTTTTAGCGCGGGCTGGCGTTCGCCGTCGATGCAACTGGCGGTGATGAGCGCCCATACGCCGGCCAGCGCGCAGCAGACGCAGGCGCGCAGAAAGAGGCTCGGCCAGTAAGTGGGATTGAAGAAGGCATACCAGAATTTGCTGGCCTCCTGGCCGCTGCCGGCCACCGCGAGCCAGGCGTCGCCGGGCGTAAGCATGAAGGTGAGAATCCCGTTGATGATGATGAGCGTAAAGGCCGAAGCGCCGGCGTAGACCCAGCCCACGACCAGGTGCAGCTTCTCGTCAACGCGGCCCCAGGTGGAGTAGTAGACCGCGATCGTAGTCAGTTCCACGATGAAGAAGACCCACTCCATCGCCCAGCCGAAAACGAAGTTATGAATCAGCGTGCTGGTGGCTTCAGGATGCGTGAGTCCGATGGCGAACCAGATGCCCACGCCGCTCACCGTGCCGAAGACGGCGGTGAGAATCAAAAAGAATTTGGAGTAACTGGCCAGTTGCTTCAGCCAGTCGGATCTCAGTTGCGGGTCTTTCATGCGCATGGCCTTGCGCTCGGCCATCGGCAGATAAAGCCCGCCGCCCACGGCGAACTGCGAGATCATCACATGGAAGATGGCGATGATGCCGATCACCCAGCCGGAGCCAAGAATCGGAATGTCCCAGAATGGATAGTTCATGTTGAAGCTCCTAGCTGCACTTACCGAATGGTCCAGTAGCCCACGATCGTGGTGAATAAAAGCGCGAAGATGACCAGCAAGCCAAAGTAGTTGGCGGCGCGTCCGCGCTGGCCAGATTCCCTGGTGTTGTCATAGAAGGGAATCAGAACCCAGAGCACGATGCCGGTGGTGAAAAGTGCAATGCCCACGGCTTCGCCCAGCGCGGCGTACTTGCTGGAGAAGACCATGCCGACGAGCTTGAGCATCTCGAAGGGACTCATAAAGTACCATTCGGGATGGATGCCCAGCGGCGCCGGCGCCAGCGGGTCGTAAGGTTTGCCCAGGCTCCAGGGAAAAACCGAGGCCAGCAGCGCCAGAATATTCAGCGAGATCAGCCACATGGCCAGGTCTTTGCGCATGAAGTTGGGAAAGAAGGGCATGGTCTTGCGCTCAGCGGCGGGCTTGGCTTCTTCGCGGGGCGGCGTGGCGTTGCCGTGGCGCTGCACCAGCCAGAGATGGAAGCCGAGCAGCGGCAGAAAGATGGCCGGCAGCACCACCACGTGCAGGGCAAAGAAACGCTGCACGGTGAACTCGCCCACATCCGGGCCGCCGCGCAGCAGATTGGCGGCAATGGCGCCGATCCACGGAATGGACGAGGGAATCTCCAAGCCGACCTTGGTGGCAAAGTAGCTCAGCTCATCCATGGGCAGCAGGTAGCCGGAGAAGCCGAAGCCCAGCGCCAGCCCCAGCAGCGCCAGGCCGCTCAGCCAGCCGAACTCGCGCGGCTTGCGGTAGGCCTTCATGAAAAAGACCGAGAACATATGGGTGAAGACCGAGAAGATCATCAGGCTGGCGCTCCAGGCGTGAGCCGAGCGAATCAGCCAACCGAAGTGCATCACAAAGGTGATCTGGCGAACCGACTCATAAGCCTCGGCGCCGGGACGGTAGTACACCAGCAACAGCACGCCGGTGAAGCACTGCACCAGAAAAAAGAAGAGCGAGATGCCGCCCCAGTAGTACCAGAAGGATTGAGAGTGAACGGGAACGGTCTTGTGGCGCGCGAAGGCGACCAGTTCGCTCAAGCCCAGCCGCTCGTCAACCCAATCGTAGATTCTCTTTGCAGTCATGCTCATCTTCCTCTTGCGCTCGCTGCGATGCGCTATGCGCGCGAAATCACCACGCCCGACTCGTTGACGGACACTACTTTGAAGAGCTTGAGAGGCCGGGGCGGCGGGCCGCTGACGTTGGCTCCGGTGTAAGCGTTGTAAACCCCGCCGTGGCATGCGCAGTGGATGCGGTCGGCCTGGACTTCATACTGAACCGTGCAGCCGAGATGCGTGCAGACGGCGGTCAGCGCAATCCAACTGTCGTCCAGATGATGAATCAGCAGCGCCGGCGCCGTGCCGAATTTGAACATCAGCACCGAACCTTTGGGCTGCTTCTGCGCGTCCTTCAGCGTGACCTCTTTGATCTGCGTCGCGTTCATGGCCATCTCTTCCGGCGAGGCCAGATATCGGTAGATGGGATAGGCCAGGGCTGCGATATAGGCCGCTCCCGCCACGCCTGCCGCGGCCAGAAAAGCGCGGCGCGTATTCCTCTCGCCAGACTCTTCAACAATGTTTGCGGGGAGTTTCGTCTCTTCACTCATAAGCAATTCCTCCGCGCCGGCTCAGGCCGCGCCCTCCATGACTTTTCTTGAGCGCGCCACCACCGAGATCAGCCAGCCGATGACGCCCAACCCGCCGACAAAGAGAACCAGGAAGAGGCCAACGACCCCCCAGTTGGTCACTACCACGCGATCCCAAACGTTGTAGCCCTTGCTGAGAAGAGTCAAATCGCGCACTCCGTCGCGGTAGACCACCAGCGTCAGTTCCACCAGCAGCGCCACCGCCGCGCCCACCCAGCCAAACCAGTTGGCCGTCACCCTGCCGAATCCGGCGATGGCGCCAAACAGGACGGCAAGCACAACCAGCACCAGCCAGCCGTAACCGGCAAAACCAGCAAATTTATAAAGCGGATCGGCTGCCAGGCCAGCTTTGACGATCTCCGGTTGCACACTGACGGCCCACAACCCTGCCGCCAGATAAACCAGGCCGAAGGCCGCGGCCACCTTCCCACCGAGACCGGCAAGGAAGCGCTTCTCCTCCGCGGTAAAGGTTGCGCGACCCGCCAGATAAACCAGCCATAACCCGCCGATGAAAAGGCCACCGGCCATCATCAGCAGCCAGCGCGGCTCCAGCGTGGGGTCGCCGGTAGGCAGATAGGCGCCCATCGCCGAGGCGGAATACATCGGCCGCCAGACTTCAGGCCGCAGCATCAGCGTCATATTGGTCGAGAGCAGCCGAGCGATGGAACCGGCCAGCAGCCACGCGCTCAAGCCCACCCACCAGGCCGGTTTGCCCGCCTCCAGCCGAGCCGTGAAGCGGTAGAGCAGCCAGTAGGTCAGCATCAGCAAGCCGATGATTGAGATCCAGTAAAGGCCCATCAGCACGCTGCTGGTGTAAAGCGCGCGGCCATAGAGCACCTGCGAAAAAAGCAGCGGCGGAACGGCCAGGTTGATCACGAAGGTCATCACGACGGTGAGCCGCCGGGCCAGCGCGCGCGCCGCGATCAGCGAGTTTGGCGAGTTGCGGAAGAGACTCAGCAAAACCGCCAGCAGCAGTCCGCCAAGCAGCATCTCCACGGCCACAAAGTGCAGCGCCAGGGTGACAATATGCAGCAGCTTGATCAGCCAGATTGGCGCTGGCAAGGGAATTGGATCGACAGCGGGAAAAGATTGCATAGAGCCTTTTGCGACCCCCCAAGATCGTTATTAGACTAACATAGTCCAAATTGTCGTATGTGACGGTAATCACGGTACATCGAGAACGTGCGCGCGCACTTTCGCCATGCGTCACGCAACGATAGTAAACCCCCGCTGCCGTCCGGCGTAATCGCTGGCAAAAAAAATCGGCCCGGCGGCAGCTTCTCGCTCTCCCTTGCGCTTCTTCCCTCTTCTATTTTGGCAACTGGGTTGCGTCCCAGCCGCCGCCGAGGGCGCGAACCAGGCTGACATTGGCAACAAACTGGCGGGTTTGGAGCTCGAGGGCTGTGCGCTGGTTCTGGAGCAGCGTGGCTTCGGCGGTGAGCACTTCAAGATAGCCGGTGACGCCGCCCTTGTAGCGCTGATTGGAGATCTCAAAAGAATGTTGGGCCGAGGTGACGGCCTGCTGCTCGGCGGTGGATTCCTGTTCAAGAATTCGCAAGGCCGAGAGCTGGTCTTCCACATCGTTGAAGGCCGCAATCACGACGCTTTTGTAGCCTGCGGCCTGGGCTTCGTAACTGTGGCGAGCTTGATCGGTGAGGGCGTGGCGCTGGCCGGCGTCAAAGAGCAACTCGGTGGCTTGCGCGCCGAGCGACCACAGTGAACTGGGGCCTTGAATCCATGTGCCGCCGTGCATGCTCTCAAAGCCGCCTGCCCCTCCCAGGCTGACGGTGGGATAGTACGCGCTGACAGCAATGCCGATCTGGGCGTTGGCGGCAGCGGCGCGGCGCTCGGCCGCGGCGATATCGGGACGCCGCTCCAACAGTTGCGAGGGCACGCCAACAGGAACTTTGGGCAGTGGAAGCTCCGAGGCGAGCGGCGAAAACGGAATGGTGAAGGCCGACAGATTCTCGTTGGCGATGGCGCCGATGGCATGTTCGTACTGGGAGCGAGCAACGCCCACATCAATACGCTGGGCGCGCGTGGTTTCCAGTTGAGTGCGGGCCTGGGCCACGTCGGCCTCGGTGCCGATGCCCCCGGCAAGCCGCCGCTTGGTAAGGTCAAGCTGGCGTTCAAGATCAGCGATGGTCTCATCGAGCAGCTTGATCTGGGCATCGAGTCCGCGCAGTTGGAAGTAGTCGGCGGCCATCTCGGCATGAAGGCTCAGGTCGATGCTGGCCCGCTCGGCGGCGCTGGCTTGGGCGGTCGAGCGAGCGGCCTCGACGGTGCGGCGAACGCGGCCCCACAGGTCCGGCTCCCAGCTGGCCTGCCCTGCGAGCACCAGATCGTTGTAGCTGTCGGGACGGGCGGATGAGTATGAGGGCCCATTTTGCGAGACGCGTTCGCGCGCTATGGAAGGCCCCGCGGAGAGCGTGGGAAAGAGTGCGGAGCGAGCCGCGCTAACCTGCTCGCGCGCAGCCAGGTAGCGCTCCAGCGCCGAGCGAAGCGTCTGATTGTCGGGGCTGATGCGCTCTTCGAGCTGGTTGAGTTGCGCATCCTGGTAGGTCTCCCACCAATTGCCGCGCAGCAGGCCGTCAGAGGGATTGGCCGGCTGCCATGCGCCTCCGGCGGGATTGGGCGGCGGAACGATGGCCGCCGTTGCGCCGGATTCCTTGTAAGCCGGCGGGGCGTCGTAACCGGGACGATGATAGTTGGGGCCGGCGGGCTTGCAGCCGGCGAGCAGGGCGGCAGCGGCGAGAAGCAATCCAATCCGCGAGAAAGAGATGCCCCCGACGGCCAGAGTTGCTTGCAAAGCCACTCGATCTCTCACAGCCTGAAGCGCCGGCATCATCACTTGCCTCCCGTGCTGGCGTGGTTGCCGGGGCTCACGATCTGGACCTTTTCGCCTTCGATGAGCGAGTCGGGCGGATCCTGAATCACCTGATCACCCAGCCCCACTCCTGAGACAATCTGCACAGTGGCTCCGTCGTCCTCGCCGATGACGACAAGAACAAGGTGAGCGACACTGCCGTTGGTTACTGTTCCCACGTGCAGGCCTTCTTTGCGGAAGATGAGCGCGGCGGAGGGAACAATAAAGCTGGCCCCGGCGGTCGGCGTCTTGAAGTGGACCTGGGCGAGTGAGCCGGGCAGCAGTTCGCCGTCGCGGTTGTCCACGTCAATTTCAACCAGCAGGGTCCGGCTGACGGGATCAATGGCGTCGGCGGTGCGCGTGAGCGTGCCCTGGTAGGTTTTGCCGGCGTGCTCGGCAAAGGTCAGGTCGATCTTGGCGCCGCGCTTGACGTTGGCCGAATAAGACTGCGGCAGGTTGGCGTAGACGCGCAAGGTCTGGATAGCTTGCAGACGGAAGAGTTCCCTGCCCGCGCCGGGGTCGATCAACTGGCCGGTATCAATGTTGCGCGCCGTGATGACACCGTCAAAGGGAGAGTAGACCCGCTCGAAGGATTTGAGGTCGCGCAGCCTGCCAACATTGGCCTGCGCTGATTTGACGGCGGCTGCGGTGGCAGAGGCTTGGTTGACGAAGGTATCGGTGTCCTGGCGGGAGACGGCATCGCTTTTAACCAGGCCGGTGTAGCGGTCGGCCTGAATGCTGGCGTTCCGGGCGTTGGCCTGGGCGGTATTCAGCTCGGCCTCGGCCTGGGCCAGTTGCTGGTCCACTTCGGGAGCAGCGATCTCCGCCAGCAGTGCACCCTTTTTCACCCTGGCGCCGATGTCAAAGTACCAGCGCGTCAGATAGCCAGCGGAGCGCGCGTAGATGGGCGAATCGGTGTAGGCGGTCACGTTGCCGGGAAGCACAAAGCTCTCCACCGGCGCTCCCAGCTTGGGAGTGGCGACGATCACCGTTGGAGGCGCCAGTTCGTTGGTGGATTCGGCCAGAACTTTGCCGGCGGAGTTGCGATGGAGAATGCCAAAGCCCGCCAGCACGCCCGCGACCAGGAGCACGACAGCCACGCCCACCAGAGCCTTGCTGGGCGAGATGGCCACCTGCTCAGGCGCTGATTCGTGGCCGGATTGCAATTGCTGGTTCGGATTAGGTTGATTGCTCATGAAAAACTACTCCAATACTTCTTCGTCGAATTCATCCTGCGTTCCGGCCATCGCCTCGCGGTGAGCCGTCTTGCGGCGGGCTTCGAACCAGCCGTGGACGATGGAAAAAAATGCGGGCACAAAGAATAGCGTGGCCAGGGTGGCCAGCAGCAGGCCGCCGATCACGGCGCGGCCTAGCGGAGCGTTCTGCTCGCCTCCGTCACCAAGCCCCAGCGCCATCGGCACCATGCCGATGATCATGGCCAGGGCGGTCATCAGCACCGGGCGGAAGCGAACAAAACCGGCGTTCAGAGCGGCCTGGCGAGCGTCGCCCACCAGTATTTCCATTTGCTCGCGGGCAAACGTGACCACCAGAATGGAATTGGCCGTGGCCACCCCCATGCACATGATGGCGCCCGTGAGCGCCGGCACACTGAGCCGGGTGTTGGTGAGGAAGAGAAACCAGACAATCCCGGCCAATGCCGTGGGCAGCGCCGCGATGATGATGAACGGATCAAGCCACGACTGGAAATTGACCACAATGAGCAGATAAACCAACAGAATTGCGAATGCCAATCCGGTGAGCAGGCCGATGTAGGACTTGTACATGGTGTCGCTCTGGCCGCGCAGCAGTATGTGTGTGCCACGGGGCAGATCGCCATTCTTCTCGTGCCGGGCAACGATACGCTCCATGGCGCGCGTAACACTGCCCAGGTCGGTTCCAGCCACGTTGGCATAGAGATCGAGAACCGGCTGGATGTCGTAATGGCTTACAGTGCCCATTTCGGCGCCGGGCTGGATGGTGGCCAGATTGCCCAGCACCTGCACCGGCCGCGCCGCTCCGGGAGCCGCACTCTGGGCCGCGCTGCCCGTCTGCGCCGAGGCGGCGGCGCCGGTCAAGGGCAGGCTCTGCAGGTCGGCCATGCTGTCGAGCTTGTATTGCGGTGCCTGAATGGCGATGTTGTAGCTCACACTGCTTTTTGGATCCAGATAAAAGTTGGGGGCGGTCTGAAAGCTGCCGCTCATGGCCACCAGCAAGCTTTGCGCCACGTCCTTCTGGGTGAGCCCTATGGTTTCAGCGCGGGTGCGGTCCACGTTCACCGTGATATTGGGATCGTCGAAGGGCTGTTGGATGTGCGCGTCGGCGGCGCCGGGAACATAGCGGACCTCATTTAACATATTCTCGGCCAGGGCGCGGTTCCCGTAGAGGTTTGGTCCCATAACCTGAACATCGATAGGCGCCGAGAGGCCAAAGTTGAGAATCTGGGTCACAATGTCCACCGGCAATACGTAAAATGTAACGCCGGGATACTGGCGGGCAAGCGTACCGCGCAGTTGCTCGACATAAGCGGCGGTGGGATGATGATGCTCGCTCAACTGCACCTGGATGTCGGCGTCGGCCGGGCCGACGGGCGCCGAGGTCGAGTAGGCAAGGTTGATTCCGGAGGTGGGCAAACCGATGTTATCGACGATATTCACGACATCTTTGGCCGGAATCTCCCGACGAATGGTGTCGTCGACGTGATCGCAGAGAGCTGCTGTCTCCTCAATGCGGGTTCCCGTGCGAGCGCGCACGTGAATCTTGAATTGCCCGGAATCAACCGAGGGAAAGAAGTCCTGGCCGAGCCAGGGCATCAAAACGCCGATAGAGCCCAGCGCGAAGACCAGGATGAAGATTAGAGAAAAAGCCGCGTGATCCACGCACAGGGTAAGCAAGTTCAGATAACTGCGGCGAATTTTGTCAAAGCCCGACTCGAAGGCCAACTGAAAACGAACAAAGGGGTTGCGGCTGGCAAGCTTCCTGCCGGCCTCCGCATCGTCGTGCTCCTTGAGCAGATACTTGGCCATGGTGGGTACCAGCGTGCGTGAGAGCAGATAGCTGGCCAGCATGGCGAAGACTACGGCCTCGGCCATCGGAACGAAGAGGTAGCGAGCCACGCCGCTCAGCAGGAACATCGGCACAAAGACGATGCAGATGGCAAGCGTGGATACCAGGGCTGGAACGGCAATTTCAGCCGAGCCGTCCAGAATGGACTGCTCCAGCTCCCTGCCGGTCTCCAAATAGCGGTTGATGTTCTCGATTGCGACGGTAGCATCGTCCACCAGAATGCCGATGGCCAGCGCCAGGCCGCCCAAAGTCATGATATTGATGGTCTCGTGCAGCGCCCCAAGCATGATGATCGAACACAGGATCGAGAGCGGTATGGAGACCGCGATGATGATCGTGGAGCGGAAACTGCCCAGAAACAGCAGAATCATGACGGCGGTCAGGCAGGCGGCAATGATCGCCTCGCGGACCACTCCATTGATGGCGCCGCGCACAAAGATCGACTGATCGGAGAGCGCTGCGATCTGCAACTGCGGCGGCAACTGTCCCTTGATGTTGTCCAGCTTGGCGCGGATGCCGGAGATGATGTCCAGCGTGGAAGCCGAGCCAACCTTCATGATGCTCATGAGAATGGCGCGGCGCCCATCCACGTGGACAATGTTGGTCTGCGGCGGATTGCCGTCGCGCACATGCGCCACGTCGCGAATGTAAATCACCGCCCCGTTCACCGCTTTGACGGGCAGATTGTTCAGTTCATCGACGATGCCAGGCGCTGAGTTGGTTTCGACGGCGTACTCGAAGCGGTCGATCTTCATGGTGCCGGAAGGCACAATCAGGCTTTGCGCGTTGACGGCGTTCACCACATCGACGGGCGATAGTCCCTTGGCTTGCAAGGCCTGGAGGTCGAGGTCCACCTGAATCTGGCGCGGCTTGCCTCCGTAGGGAAAGGGCGTCTGTGCGCCTTCAACCGTGGCCAGCTGAACGCGAATGGTGTTTGATGCCAAGTCGTTCAACTGCTGCTCGTTCAGGCCCTGTCCGGAGAGTCCCAACTGCAAGATGGGCACGCTGGAAGCGTTGTACTGCATGATAAAGGGCGGAGTGGTGCCGGGCGGCAGGCTGCGCACCTGCGACTGGCTCACTGAGGTGACCTGGGCCACGGCGCTGGCGATGTTCACGCGCGGCTGAAAGAAGATCTTGATGACCGCGATGCCGTTCAGCGACTGCGACTCAATGTGCTCGATGTCGTTGACCGTCGTGGTCAGGCCGCGCTCGCTGGGCGTGACAATGCGGTTGGCCATCTCCTGCGCCGAGAGGCCGGTATACCCCCAGACCACCGTCACCACAGGGATATCGATGTTCGGAAAGATGTCCGTGGGCATCGTCACAATGCTGAAAACGCCCATAATCAAGATCAAAAATGCGGCAACGACAAACGTGTAAGGCCGCCGCAGCGCAAGCCGAACAATCCACATAAGGCAGGTACTCGCTCCTGAGCCGGACTGCTTTCACCCGGATCGATACGACGAATGAGGTATTTCCATATTCCAGGCAAGCGCCAGCTCGCCGGATTCATATTTCGCGCAGGTTAATCCGTTCACTCCCGCTCTTACCTATCAAGCTATTACTATTGTAGACGAAGGCCAGCTCCACTCCGCTCAAACCGGCGGAACGAGAAGCTGAATTCGCATTCGGGCTTCATCTTTCACAGCGCAGAAATCGCCACCGCCAGCAAACACGCTCCCACCGCCAGGCTCATCCGGTCGCGCAGCGCGAAGACCACCGGATCGTCGTCCATTTCTCCGCGCGAGCCAAGCAGCCAAACCCGGTAGAGCCAGAAGAGCATCAACGGCACAATCAGCCACAGCCGGCCCGCGTGCTTGTAGAGCGCCTCCACGTCCGGACGGGTGATGTAGAGCGAAAAAACCACCACGGCGGCCGTGGCGCTGGAGGTGCCGAAGCTGCGAATCTGTTCAAGATCTCCTACCACATAGCCGCGCCCATGTGCCGCCGTTGCGCCGCGTTCGCTCAGGTTTTCCAACTCGCTGAAGCGCTTGACCATGGCCAGCGAGAGAAACAGGAAGATGGCAAAGCCGGCCAGCCAGTGAGAGATCTCCGTTCCCGTGGCCGCGCCGCCGGCCAGCAGGCGCAGCGTGTAAAGCCCGGAGAGCACCAACACGTCCACCAGCGCCACTTGTTTGAAATAGAAGGAGTACGCCGTGGTGGCGACAATATAAGCCACCAGCCACAGCGCGAAGGCGCGCGGCAGCATGGGCAGCAGCAGCAGCGAGGCCGCCACGAGCGCAATCGCCAGCAAAACACCGCCCGCCACCGGCAGATCACCCGCGGCAAAGGGACGAAATCGCTTGGCGGAATGGCAGCGGTCGCTCTCGATGTCCACAAGATCGTTGACAATGTAGTTGGCCGAAGCCATGAAGCTGAAGCAGAAGAAGGCCGCGACAGCCGCCGCCACCGTCTCCGGGCGCAGCTTGTGCGAGAGCGCGAGAGGCGCCAATAAAAGCAGATTCTTGGCCCACTGATGGATGCGAATCGCCTTGAAAAATGTGCGCGACAACGGCTGCCGGTCAAGAAAGATACGCGTTACAGGAATCCGCCGCAGGCGCAAGGCCACGCGCAGGCCGAGCGTGGGATTGGCCAGCATCGCATGGCGCGCGTTGGCCAGCAGAGGCAGGTCGGCGCGCGAGTTGCCAATGTAGTCGAAGTCACCGATGCGCTCCCGCAGCCGCTCCAGCTTCTTGCCGCTGGTCAGGTTGGTCGCGCCGTCGGAGGCCAGTTCGCCGGCAAATATGCCCAGATGCGCGGCCACGCGCCCGGTCAGTGGGCCGTCCGCGCCGGTAGTCAGATAAATCTGCCGGCCCGCGCGATGCTCGGCTTGCAGATAGTGCAGCAGCGCGGCGTTGTAGGGCAGCCGCGCGGCATCCAGCGGAGCGCGGCGAGCCACTTCGGCCTTCAGCCGGGCGCGCCCGCCAGCCAGCCACACCGGCAACCGCCAAAATTGCGCGGGCGTTTGGCGCATGAACAGGCAAACCGCATCGAAGAGCGAATCGGATTTGATCAACGTGCCGTCCAGATCAACGCACAGCGGCAGCCTGCGATCCTCAGGCTCGGCAGTGTCGTGATTCTGGACCATGGTCTCCTCATCGCGCCGCCGGGCGGCTCTTCAAAGTCAAATGCGGCAGCGGGAAATCTCATCGTCAAGTATATCGCCAAACGTATTCAGCCAAATGTTTACTGATTCGGCCCAGATGTTTTGAAACGCTGTGCCCATCCATTCCGCGCTTTTTGCGGAATGGGTGGGAGACTATGATTCAGTGAAAGAGTGGCAATTCCCCGGAAAACAGACGTCACGCGGGCGCTGGATTGAGGCGACCCGGAAGGTGTGTGAGCTGAGGATGGTGGGCATTGCGCTTGCTCTCACCGTAGGCGTTTGCACATAATTACCGTCTACCGGCGCACAATGAAAGCATGAACCATGACCAAAGTCGCGGGCTGTTCCCTGATCCCTGTTCCCTGTTCTCTGCTTTTGCCCCCCCACCCCCCCTTTTTTATTTTCAGAACTTTGCAGATAATTTATATTGTTCTAAATAAATAACTTAGAAGATATTACAACCCTATAAATACCATTATATGACACTTTAGAGGTTTTTCTACCGCTAAAACGTCCCGTTTTCATGCCAAAAATCCTCCTTTTTATGAGGGTTTCCGCACTTATCTATCAAAATTGCTATGCCACGCAACGCCCTTCAATTCTCCGCGCTTCGCTTGCAGTGTGATTCAATGAAAGAGATGGCTATCCCTCGGAAAAAGACGGCGCGCGGCCTGTGGATCAGGGCTCAGCGGAAAGCGCGCGAGCTGGCGATGGTGGCGCACGCGCTGGCCGACACATCGCATCCCGTGCTGGCGCAGATTATCCCGGCGCGCTTTTGCAACCTGAGCTGCGGCTACTGCAACGAGTACGACAAAGTCAGCGAACCCGTGCCTTTGGAAGAAATGTTCCGGCGCATCGACCACCTGGGACGGCTGGGAACGGCGATGATTGGCCTCAGCGGCGGCGAGCCGCTCACCCATCCTGACCTGGACGCAATTATCCGCCGGATGCGGCAGACCGGCGCGATTGCCGGAATGATCACCAACGGCTACCTGCTCAATGTGGAGCGTATCGAGCGGCTCAACCGCGCCGGCCTCGACCACCTGCAGATCTCCATCGACAACCTCGTGCCCGATGATGTCTCGATGAAAAGCCTGAAGGTGCTCGACAAAAAGCTGGAGATGCTCGCCCAATACGCCGAATTCCATGTCAACATCAACTCGGTGGTGGGCGGGGGCTTCAAGAATCCCAACGACGCGCTGGTGATTGGCCGGCGGGCGATGGAGCTGGGCTTTGAATCGACGATTGGAATTATCCACGACGGCAGCGGGCAACTCAAGCCGCTGCTCCCCGACGAGGCGCGTGTTTACCACGCGATGACTGACCGGCACAAGACCAACTATTCGCGCTTCGACAAATTTCAGCGAGCGATTGCTGAGGGCAGGCCCAACGTCTGGCGCTGCCGCGCCGGTTCGCGCTACCTGTATATCTGCGAGAACGGGCTGGTGCATTATTGCAGCCAGCAGCGCGGCTATCCGGGCATTCCGCTCACCCGTTACACCACGGCGGACGTGCGGCGGGAGTTCCTGACGGCCAAGAGTTGCTCGCCCAACTGCACCATCGGCTGCGTCCACCGGATCAGCTACATCGACCACTGGCGCGCGCCGCAGACAAGCAGCATCTCACCGGGCGGAGACGTGGCCAGCAAGCCAACGCTGGTGCAGATTCAAAGCGCACATTGATCATTAATTTCAGTGGCTGGAATTGTAGCGCCGGTCTCCTGGCCGGCTGTAGTGCGGGCGACCTCGCCCGCGCTCGTCCAAGTCTATAGCGGCTCTTCAATTGCCCGTGCCCCATCCATTCCGCGTTTTTCTGCGGGCGGAATGGGTGGGAAAGCGAGAACTCCAACGTACGAAATCACGCGGTCTGAGAACTAGTTTTTCGCGCGCTTGTAAAACGGCGTGGGCACTTGCCGGGCGCGTGCGCGGCTGGCGCGCAGTTGCACCAGCAGATCCTGGCCGCTAGCGGCCACTGCCGTAGGCACCAGCGCAAAGGCAATGTTGGTTTTGAGAAACGGCGCGGGCGAGCCGGAGGTGACGACGCCGATCTCATTGCCGTCGAGATCAAGCACCGGGTACCCGTCGCGCGCGATGCCGCGTTCCACCATTTCAAGGCCTACAAGTTTACGCTTTGGCCCGCCGGCGGCCTGGATAGCCTGCAAAGCATCGCGGCCAATGAAATCGCCTTTGTCGAGCTTGAGCCAGTGTTCGTGGTTGCTCTCGAAGACGTTGATCGTGTCGGAGATTTCGTGGCCGTAGAGCGGCATTCCCGCTTCCAGCCGCAGGGTGTTGCGCGCGCCCAGGCCGCAGGGGCGAATCGCAAACTCGCGTCCCGCCTCCAGCAGCGCGGCCCAGAGCTTTTCCGTCGTCGCCACGTCAGAGGGTAGATAGATCTCGAAGCCGTCTTCGCCGCTGTAGCCGGTGCGGGAGATGAGTACGTTGGGCACACCGGCCACCTCGCCCCAGGTAAACCAATAATTCCGAATCGCCGCCAGATCGGCGGTCGTCAGCTTTTGCAGGGTTTCGAGCGCTTGCGGCCCCTGCACGGCCAGTTGCGAGTAGCTGTCGGAGTCGTCGCTAAGTTCGAGCTGCGGCCACGCGCCGAGTTGCTCGCGCATCCAGGCAAAGTCCTTTTCCCTGGTGCCGGCGTTCACCACCATCAAATAGTCGTTCTGGCCAAGCCGGTGGACGAGAATGTCGTCCACGTAAGCGCCTTCGGGATTGAGCAGCGCGGAGTATTGGATCTGGCCATCCTTGAGGCGCGCGGCGTCATTCATGGTGATGTGTTGTACGGCGGCCAACGCGCCGGAGCCGCGAAAGCGGATCTCGCCCATGTGGCTCACGTCGAAGAGGCCCACGCCAGTGCGCACGGCCATGTGCTCGGCGACCAGCCCGCCGCCCGAACCGGGGTCCCCGGCGACGGATCCTTGTCGCTGGGGTTGTGGATACTCGACCGGCATATCCCAGCCGCCGAAGTCCACCATCTTAGCCTTCAGCGCGCGGTGGGCGGCGTTGAGAGCGGTCTTCCGCGGCGCAACGGCGTTGGAGGCGGCGGGCAAAGGCTGATTGGGAAGCGGCATGGGAAATCCTTTCGAGCGACTTGCGGCACTTTCTACGATAGGGATTGGCGGCAGGCGGGTCAATCCCGGCGAAATAGCGTGAGTCTAAGCCGGCTGCCTTGTTGCAGGCTCCTGAGCATCGCCGGAAGGACCGCTTGCAGCCTCGCTCAGTGCGTTCCACAGTTTCTCGATGTCACTCTGCCGGGTTCGGATGTTGCCGATGGCAGCGCGAATCGTGAAGTGGCCGCCCAGCGCCGTGTGCGAGAGAAAATGCCGGCCGGAGCGGTTGATGTGCTCCATCAGCGCCCGTGTGGCGTCGTCGCCCCGGCGCAGCCGGAAGCAGACCAGCCCCAGGGTTGCGGGCGCAACCAGCTCGAAACGCGTATCGGCGGCAACCTGCTCGCCCAGCCAGGCCGCCAAGCGCAGGTTTTCGCGCAGAACCGCCTCTAGCCCATCACGCCCAAAAGAACGCAGAACAAACCAGAGCTTGAGCGCGCGGAAGCGCCGTCCCAGGGCCAGTCCGTAGTCCATATAATCAACAGCCTCGGCGCCGGTCTTCAGGTATTCGGCTTCGAGTGAAAATGCGTTGCGCAGCAAGTCGGGCTGCGCGGTATAGAAGAGGCTGCAATCCAGCGGAACCATCATCTTCTTGTGCGGATTGACGACAAACGAGTCGGCGCGCTCCACGCCGTCAAGCAGATAACGGCGCTCCGGCAGGATTCCGAAGGTGCCGCCGTAGGCGCCATCGACGTGCAACCAGAGATGGTGCTCGCGGCAGAGATCGGCAATCGCTGCGACGGGATCAACCGACGAACTGGAGGTGGTGCCCACGGTGGCGGCAACAAAGAACGGCTTCAGACCGCGAGCCAGGTCAGCGCGAATCGCCTCGGCCAGCGCCTCGGGCCTCATCCTGAACTGCCCGTCGGCAGCGATGTGCCGCACATTGCGCTGTCCAATGCCGGCGGCGATGGCGGCCTTCTCAACTGAAGAGTGGGTGTGCTCGGAGACGTAGGCAATCAGTCGGCCCGAAGGCCCTGCCTCGCGGCTCTCCGGCTCCGCCTGCTGGCGCGCCGCCACCATCGCCTGCAAGGCGCCGCTCGAAGCCGAATCCACAATCATGCCAAACCAGGCCGGTGGCAGGCCCAGCCAGTCGAGCACCCAGGCAACGGTCACCTGCTCCAGTTCAGTTGCGGACGGCGAGCTTTTCCAGAGCATCGCGTTCACGTTCAGCGCTGCGGTCAGCAGTTCGCCCAGGATTCCCGGCGCCGAGGCCGTGATGGAAAAGTAGCCGTGGAAGCTCGGATGGTTCCAGTGTGTGATGCCGGGAAGAATCAGTTGCTTGAAGTCGGCGAGAATCGCGTCCATCGATTCGCCGCGGAGCGGCCCAGCGGCCGGCAGCTGGCGCTGCAACTCCCCCGGGGCACAGCGGGCCAGCACCGGATAGGGACGGGCATCTTCCAGGTAGCTTGCAATCCATTGCAGCAGCTCGCTGCCCTGGCGAAGGAATTCCTCGGACGGCATATCGCGGCCAATGCGTTGGTCGTTGGGGATTGAACCGGCTTTCTCTTGCGTCATGAAGGCAGTATAGCGCGGGGAGCGCGCTCACCCGTTCTTCGCCTTCAGCAGCTCGATAGCCTTCAGGAGCGGTTCGTCGTTCTTCGTGGGCTGGGGCGCTTCCTCTTCTTCCTCTTCGGCGGTTTGGCCGACGGCCACGGTGGGCGCGACGGCCTCGTCGGCAATCTTTTTGCCGGCAGGGGTCTGGTACTTGGCCACGGTCAGCAGCAGGGCTGCGCCGTCGGGCAACTCGATGGTCTTCTGCACGGAGCCATTGCCGAAGCTTCGTTCGCCCACCACGTCGCCGCGCTTCAAGTCGCCGATGGCGGCGGCCGTCAACTCGGCCGGGCCGTAGGTGCCGCGATTGATGAGCACGGCCAGCGGCGCGCCAGTGATAAAGCTAGCCGGGTCGGCGGTAAAGCTCTGGCGGGGAAACTTCTGGCCTTCAAGCGTGGCCATCGTGCCCTGCTTCAGGAAGAAGTTGGCCAGCCGCAGCCCCTGGGCCGCGTCGCCGCCGGCAGAGTCGCGCAGATCCAGCAGCACCTTGCGCCCGGCGGAAGATTTGAGAACAGCCGCGATCTCGTCCACCCGGGCCGGGGTCAGCGCGCCGGGCTTCAGATAGAGGATGCCGCCATTTTCATACGGCTGCTGCACGAGCGCGGGCGGAGCGGCGAAAGAGCGGGTCAGCGTCACCTTGTCTGGATCGGGCTTGGGCGGACGCACCACCGAGAGCGTCACTGTGCTTCCCGGCTTGCCATCCAGCAGCAGCCGGATGACCGCCAGCGATAGCTCGCGCGTGGATTGGTCGCCTATGGATTCGATCACGTCGCCATCGGCCAAATGCTGCTTGTCAGCCTCAGAGCCGGGCAGTACGCTCACGACAACCGCGTAACCAAAGCGCTTGGATACGGTAATCCCCACCTGCGCCGCGCCGCTGGCCGAACTTTCCTTGTATATTTTGTACTCGGCCGGGGCCAGATAGCTGGAGTCTGTGTCGAGCGACTCCAGCAAGCCATGCAGCGCGCCGCTGGTCACGTCGCCGATGTTAGGCTCGGTCACGTAGTCGCTCTGGATCTTCTTGAGCACCTCTGCATAGACGCCCATCTGGCGATAGGCGCCATCCTGTTGGCCGCCGGCATAAACGCCAAGCATGCCAAATTCGCCCAAAAGAAGGCCCAATCCGAGGGTGGCAAAGATCACCACGGAAAGAACGAAGACAACCCGCTGAAAGAATCGCGACACGCACACCACCACGGAGGCCCTTGTGAGGGAAAAGGCCACTCATCCTATAGACGCAATCATAGCTCAATGGGCGAGCAGCGCGGCAGTTTTGTGCTGTTGGCGAGATCAGGAGCAGTGGAACAGGCTGGCTTTGGGTTTGTCGCTTCTCCTTTGATCGCCGGCAACAGAGCATTTTGACTGTTGGTATAGAGTGGATCACCTGCTTGGCTCCAGGTTGCCGGTCGCTGAAAGAAGAGAGAGCGCCAGCCTCCTGGCCGGCTGTCGCGTGGACCTCCCGGGCCATACCGCACTTTACACAAATAGGCAAATAAAATAGCCGATTGCTCCACTCCCGAGCATTTTTTCAGCGTAAGAGGGGAAAGCACGGCCATTGGTCAGAGAGTATTAGCCGGCAATAGTCCTGCCTTTGTTCATGGTTTTGATTGGCGGCCATTCGTGACTGCATGGCCAGATCTGTTCCTCCCGCCGGGGAATTTTTTCATTTCCGGCGAAAAACGCGGATTCCCGGGAACAAATGAAACGCACGCTGCGTAGATTAGATTGGCATGGCCGAGCATGAAAGAGCGTCGCGCCAGTAATTGCAAAGGAGAAACTTATGCGAATGATCGGCGTTGTTGCCTGCTTGGCTGCGCTGCTTGGTCTCGCGGTTCCCAATGGTTTCGCCACAACGCCCCCGGCCCCAAAAAGCGGCCATGGCTTGATCGTGATCGTCTTCAAGGACGGCCACCGGCAGAGCTTCAATCTCTCTGACATTGAGCGCGTGGAGTTTCCCGCGCCCCCTATCGCGGCAGAAGCCAGGGAGAGCGCTCCCGTCAACCCTTCATTGCCCTCTCGCGCTCGTTTTCTGGGAAAATGGGAGGCTGGCGTCGGAGACGGAGGGAAATTCTTCATCACGTTGGAGGAGAATGGCGACGCAAAGAAGTCGCTCGGTGGCACTCATGGCAAGTGGGTCTACGTGAACGGCGAGGCGCACATTGCCTGGGATGATGGCTGGCAGGATGCGATCCGCAAGGTTGGCTCCAAGTACCAGAAATTTGCCTACCGATCGGGCAAATCGTTCACAGATATACCAGACAACGTCACCAACGCTCGGAAGACCACACCGCAGCCCATCTAAAGTTGGACAGCGGACAGGCCTTGGTCATTCAGTGGCTCCGCGCTGCCCCATATTCTTGTGTCGCTTACTCCCCTCCGAGAAGCGCGTTGTCCTCCGGCGCCGAAGAAATGGCGACTCTCAGGCCTCCCGCCCGGATGAATCTCTGATTTTATCTTGCCCGCGATTCGCCCGCTGGTTGCGTGGTCATCCACGCCTTCAAGACGGCCGAAATCTGCGGCGTGAATTCCTTCCGCCCCTTTGATGAGAGATGATTGCTGTCGGAGAATAGCGCTGGATCGTCAATCGGAAAACCCTTGTCAGCGTCAATGTAAGTCGCATGGCGGGAATCGAGTATCTGCCTGTAATCACTCTTGAGCAATTGAATCACAGGGTTGGAGGAGACTGGCTGTGGCATCGGCGTGTCGATAAAAATCAGTTGAATGCCATGGCTGCGCGCTGTGTTGATGATACGATCGAGCGCCGCAACCTGCGCCGGATCGGGCACGCTCCCATTGATTCCTGGCTTTATCTTGGCAAACTCGGCGGGTGTCATGCCAGGGAAATCGAAGTCGCTTCTTCCGCCTTTATAAGATCCGTTCTTCACCACCCGTGAATAGATAGGATAGGCAATAATCTCTTCATTGCCGCGATTCACAATCAGATCGAAATCATCTAGGAAAGTCGCCCAGTAGCCTTTGTCGGATATTACAGCACGGAGAATTTCCATTTTGAGCGGAGGCGGCGCATCGGCAAAGTAGCGCGGATCCTGCAGTTCAGGCCTGCGTGCCAACATCGCGCTGTAGGCTTCGACGACCAAATGGCGAGGGCAGTGCTCCGGCCTCGCGGCCAAGTAATCCAATAATTGGGAAACCATGGTCAGATCGGTGCCGTCATAGGAGATTTGGTAGGCGTCAGTCACTCCAGTCTGTTTCTCCAGCAGACGCATATCGTAGGACTTGCGGGTATGCGAGGATCCAATCAGGAGCAGATCAAGCCGGGGCTGGGCAAGCGCGCCGCCGAGGCCGAAGTTCTTGGGCGCAAGTTTGTGCTGGGTGGAAAACTTCAAGGTCGTAAGGCCAAAAAGGATGGCAAACGCCGCGAGAGTGAGCTTGGCTAGATACTTCCATCCCTGCCGCGCTTCGGATGTTTTTATTTTCAGTTCGCTCATCGAAACGGCTTTTTTCGAATCTCGCAAAATCCTGCAAATAAACCCGCATGCCTTCAGGGGCCAAAGCTCTACTGCATCTTGATGTTTTTGCTTCACGGCTAAAGCTGTTTCCTCTCAAAAAATCGGCCCAATCTAAGACCGTATAACATAAGATTTCTTAAAACTGGAAATAGACAAAAGCCGAGGAGCGCAGCGAACCGAAGAGCATGGTTGCCTCAAAAAGCACGATCGTCGCTGTGAATTGATACTTCATTGTGGTGAACAGAACTTCACGCTTATGTTCCGGCATCGATTCCTGCCCAAGTTCCAGGGCGAACAGGATGGCGATCAAGAGAATGGTAATCAGGCCAATGGCGACGGAAGTAAGATCGCCGGCCCATGGAGTAATGGCGCTGCCTATGCTCCACACGCTCAGCGACGTGTCAACGAGAATCCGGCGGAGAATCATGAGGGCAGAGTAAAGGCTTTGCGCGCGGAAGAAGACCCAGCCGACGCAGATGCCGGACAGCACAATCACGCGTCGTAGGATATTGCCCAGGAAATTGCGGGGGTAATGCCAGCCAAGATGATTAAGGGAATTCTCGCACACCAGGAGCACACCGTTATAGACGCCCCAGATGACAAAAGTCCAGTTCGCCCCGTGCCAAAGCCCGCTGATGGTGAAGGTAATAAGCAGGTTGAGATAGTGGCGGGGAAGAGAGACCCGGTTGCCGCCCAGCGGGATATAGACATAGTCGCGGAACCATGTGGAGAGGGAAATATGCCAGCGCTTCCAGAATTCGGTAAAACTGCGGGAGAGATAGGGGCGGTTGAAGTTGGTCATCAGCTTGAAGCCCATCACCTCTGCGCAGCCGATGGCGATGCAGGAATAGCCCGCAAAATCCGCGTAGATTTGAACGGCGAAAAGCAGAGTTGCAACCAGCAAGGATAGTCCCGATTCGGTCTGCCAATGAGCATAGACCACATTGACATAAACCGCGCTGCGGTCGGCGATGACCATCTTCTGAAACATTCCCCAGGCAACCAGGGATAACCCGCGAGAGAGATTCGCCAATTCGAATTGATGGTCTTCATAAAACTGGTGAAGCAGATTCTGCGGCCGCTCGATGGGCCCGGCGACCAGTTGCGGATAGAACATCACATATAGGGAGTAAATGCCGAAGTTGCGTTCCGGCTGCTGTTTGCCACGATAGACTTCGATGACATAACTGAGACTCTGGAAGGTGTGAAAGGAGAGGCCAATGGGCAGTATGATATGGGCGATAGGAAAATCCTGCGTGACGCCAAGCAAGCCTTGCAACTCCCGCATGGTCACGCTAAAGAAGCCACAGTACTTGAAGATAAACAAGACGAGGCACGTGCTGACGATGCTGACTTGCAGGTAGATCAGCCGCCTCCGCCCGGTCGATCGGGCGATCAGGATACCCATGACATAGTCGATCAAAATGGTGGTGAATAGGATAAAGATATAAGCGGGAATGAACGCCATGTAGAAGACACAACTTGCGGCCAGCAGTATCTTCCAGCGCCAGCGCCACTCCAATAAGTAATAAAGGATCGTAACGACCGTGAAATAAAGAATAAAATGCAGAGAATTAAATAACATTCATCCGTCCTGTATCCGCTTTGAAGCCCAAGTTTGGAAGAGACGATGAGGGACTCGTCCCGCCGCAGACGACGGTGAGCGTCGCAGCGCACAGCTTCAGCCTAGCACAAGGCGAGATTCCGGCGCTTTCGGCTTCACTGAAACGCAACCGGAATCATGCACCCCGATAATCAACAGGCCGCAGTGTTACTTGGCCAGCGGAATGCGCAGATCGGCCCCGCTCATCTCCTTGGGCAATCCGAGGTTGAGCAGATGCAGCATTGTCGGCGAAATGTCGCGCAGGCTGCCGTCGGTGCGGAGGCGGAAGTTTTTGGCCTCTTCGGCGACATAGATCAGCGGCACCGGATTGGTGGTGTGCGCGGTGTGCGGCTCGCCGGTGATCGGATCGACCATGGTCTCGCAGTTGCCATGGTCAGCGGTGACCAGCCAGATGGCGTTGCGCTCGCGCACGGCCTTGTAGATGCGCGTCAGTTGCAGGTCCACGGCCTCGACGGCCTTGATAGCCGCGGGCAAAACTCCGGTGTGGCCCACCATGTCGGGATTGGCGAAGTTGGCAATGACTACGTCAAAGCTGGCGTCCAGAATCGCCTTCTCGATGCTGTCGCCGACTTTGACCGAACTCATCTCCGGCTGCAGGTCATAGGTGGCCACCTTGGGCGACGGCGTCAGGATGCGCTCTTCGCCGCCAAATGGCTTCTCCACGCCGCCGTTGAAGAAGAAGGTCACGTGAGCGAACTTTTCCGTCTCGGCGGTGCGCAGGTTGCGCAGATGAGCCTCGGCCAGCATATTGCCGAGAATGTGCTCCATCGACTGCGGCGGGCTGATGATCGGCAGCTCGAACTTTTCGTCGTACTGCGTCATGCAGGTGTAGTGCAGGCCGGTAGGCAGCTCACTACGCGGAATCGTCTTGTCGAGCGACTCCCACGAGTCAAGGTTGCGTCCGCCCTCAGCGTTCAGGCCGCTCTCGCGGGTAAGCACACGCGTCACCTGGCGGGCACGGTCGGCGCGGAAGTTGAAGTTGAGCACCGCGTCTTCGTTGCGGATCAGTCCCACCGGCTGGTCGTGCTCATCGACAATGGTGACGGGAATGACAAACTCATCCTGTACGCCGGTGTTGTAGCTGTCTCGGATCGCGGTGACAGCGTCGGTGGCCGTCGCGCACTCGCCCTTGCCCAGGACCATGGCGTCGAAGGCTTTGCGCTGGCGCTCCCACCGCTTGTCGCGGTCCATCGCGTAGTAGCGCCCGCTGACCGACGCGATCTTGCCCACGCCGATCTCTCTCAGCTTCTGTTCGAGCTTGGCGACGTAATCGATTCCCGAAGTCGGCGGCGTGTCGCGCCCGTCCAGAAAGGCGTGGATGAAGACGCGCGTCAGGCCGAATTCGCGCGCCGCGCGGACCAGCGCATATAAATGCTCCTCGTGGGAGTGAACGCCGCCGTCGGAGACGAGCCCAATCAGGTGCAGCGCACGGCCATGCTGGCGGGCGTGGTCAAAGGCGGCGATGATGCGCGGATTGTCTTTGAGGGTATTGTTGAGCACCATCAGGTCGATGCGCGTAATATCCATCTGCACAATGCGTCCGGCGCCGATATTCAAGTGGCCGACCTCGCTGTTGCCCATCTGCCCGTCGGGCAGGCCAACAAAGTGTTCCGAGGCCTGGATCAGCGTGTTGGGATACTCGCGCAGTAGCAGGTCGTAGGTGGGCTTTTTGGCCAGGGCGATGGCGTTGTCGGCAATTTGCGGGCGGTAGCCCCAGCCGTCGAGGATGGTCAGTACAACAGGACGCTTGGTGGTAGGCACGTTAGAAATTCCCTCAGTTTCGATCTCAATTAGCTCTCCTATAGGATACCGCGCCGGGTAAGAGGATGCAGAACGCAGCCACCTGTGGTGGGGCCCGCCGCTCGCTAACTAAATGCATGGGCACATCAGGAGTGGGAACGCGTGTCGATGCGCTGATCCAGGCGGAGGATGCGCTTGGCGTTATCGGATGCAACTTTGATCCGTTCATTCTCCGAGATTTTCGCCTCTTCAATGAACTGAGCCGCCACCTCTGTCTTTTCAAACGGATAGTCAACGGAGAACATCACATTGTCTTCCCCCATGGCGTCCAACGCGCAGCGCAAAGAAGCATCGGAACACACTCCAGAGGTCGTAATCGCAATGTTTCGCTTGATATAGAAAGACGGCAACTGAGGAAGGGTCATCGAGCCGCGATGTGAGATCGGCCATCTACTGTCGAAGCGCCAGAGGCTGAAAGGCAATGTTTCACCCATGTGACCAAGCACCAACCTGGCCTTTGGGTAGCGTTCGAATACGCCGGCAAAGACCAATCGCAACGCGTGCGCCGCAGTCTCAAAAGCCCAGCTGCATACCGGACCCCAAAGCTCGGAGTGACCGGCATAGATCGCGGGATGATCGACGGGATTGGCGGGGTGAAGATAAATCGGAGCTTCAAGGGCAGCAGCGCGTTCCCAGAAGACCGAATACTTGTCCAGATCGAGATACTCGCCATTCGTCTGGCCATTGATCATCGCTCCCTGAAAGTTGAGATCCCGCATCGAACGCTCGAGTTCGTTGGCTGCTTCGACGGGATTCTGCATGGCCAAATGGGCGAATCCACCGTATCGGCTGGGATGCTTCTGTATCTCCCCGGCCAGAAAATCATTCGCCGATTTTGATTTCCTCAATGCAACGGCAGCATCCTTTTCCACCTGAACGCCTGGCCCGGCAAGAGACAGGACCGCGAAATCAATCTGATTCTGGTCCATGACTGCGATTCGCTTCTCGCCAAGATCGGGCAGAACGGCAAGTCCTCTCCGTGCAATCTCAGGACTGATATTGGGGTACGTTTCCGCAAAGTACTCAACAAAATCAGGCGTCAGGAAGTGTTCTTCGAGCGCAATCTTTCCCAGAGGCTTACCCTTGCCGGCTCCTGGCGCGGGTGGATTATGCGGCGACCTTGTGAAAGCCGCCGCCGTATTTGCTCCAACCGTGAGCATCGCGCATTTAAGAAATTCTCTCCGTTTCATGGCCTGTTTCTCCTTGGAAGGCTGGTAAAAGGCCGAAAATCGTATCGCTCGCCGTGGAGGCTGGTCCCAGATGAAGGATATGGCAATCAGAAAATTGTTTCCGTTCATTTCATTGGATGATCAATATGCCCCAGATGTTTCCGCTCTGAAGCCGACTTGCACGTTTTTCAGGGCAAGACCGAAGCGCATCGTCGTTCATTGCCCAGGCAGAGGATCAATGAATGAGTTGCACCCTTCGCGTTCGACCTTTTTTCAATGCACGCCCGGCGGCAACTCCGCGTGCTTGACCGGCTTTTTGAAGAGCCAGGACGCGGCGGCGCAGCCGAAGGCCAGCAGCGCCGTCCAGCGGAAGACGTCGGTATAAGCCATCAGCGCCGATTGCTGCTGCATCAGGCCATACACCAATCCCATGGAGCCGGGCCGTCCCTGGGCTGCGCCTAGATGGTGGCCGAGATAGCCGGCGATGGCCGCCGACTTCTGCTGCAAGACCATATTCGACGGGTCCAGATGCGCGCCGATCTCGTTCTGGTGCATCGCCGCGCGCCGAATCAGCGCCGTTGTGGCCATCGAAATTCCAATGGACCCGCCGATGTTCCTCAGCATATTGCCGATGCCGGTGGCGTTGCCCATCTCCTGCCGGGGAATAGTGGCCATCATCAGGGTGGAGTTGGGAGTAAAGACGAAGGTCAGCGCAAAGCCCGTCAGCATGATGGGAACCAGCAGCGTGTAAGGGCCGATGTCGAGGTTGATGGAGCCGAAAAAGAGGCAGCAGATACCCACGCCGATGAAGCCCGCGCAAAGCAGTTTGCGCTGGTCGATGCGCGAGCCGAGGATGCCGATGATGGGCGAAGCGACGATGGAGCCGAAGCCGCGCGGCGCCACCACCAGGCCGGCGGTAAATGCGGTATAGCCCAGAAGCTCCTGGTAATAAAGGGGGAGAATGGCGATGGTGATGTAGAGGGCCATGCCCAGCCCCAGGATGAGGATGCAGCCGGTGCGAAAGGCGTGATTCTTGAGTACGTGCAAGTCCACCAGGCCATTGGGATGCGTCCAGGAATGCCAGATCCAGAGCAGGAAGGCGACAACGAGGGCGGCGACGGCCCAACGGACCCAAAGTGCGCCAAACCAGTCGTCTTCCTGTCCCTTGTCGAGCACAATCTGCAAGGCGCCGGTCCAGACCATCAGCAGGCCAAAGCCGATATTGTCAAAGGCGCCCACCTTGGCGTTTTTGATGTAAGGCGGATCGTGGACGAAGCGGGTAATCATGAACACCGCCAGAATGCCCACGGGAATGTTGATATAGAAGGCATAACGCCAACTGAATGTATCGGTAAGCCAGCCGCCCAGGGTGGGTCCGAGAATCGGGGCCAGCACAATCCCCAGACCGTAAGCAGCCATCGACATAGAGCGCTTCTTGACCGGAAAGCTCTCCAGCAGAATCGACTGCGACAAGGGCTGCAGCGCGCCGCCGCTCGCTCCCTGCATCACCCTGGCCAACAGGATGACGCCCAAAGACGGGGCTGCGCCGCAAAAAAACGAAGCGATAGTGAAGAGGATGACGCAGGTGAGCAGGAAGCGCTTGCGCCCCCAGCGGCGGGCAAACCAGTTCGAGGCGGGCAGAATAATGGCGTTGGCCACCAGGTAGCTTGTCAGCACCCAGGTCGCCTCGGAGTTTGAAGCAGAGAGCGAGCCGGCAATGTAGGGCAGCGCCACCGAGGCGATGGCCGTGTCCAGCACCTCCATGAAGGTGGGCAGCATCACCGAGAGCGTCACCAGCCACGGATTCACTCCCTGGGTGAGTGGATAGCGGGCTTGAGCGGCGGCAGTCGTCATAGTTGCGGTGATTCGAGATTAAACGATAGGAGCAGAGGATGCCAGCGACCCGGCTTTTCCTCGGCGGTCTCTCGCTTGCCTCTTCTTTCATCGCCATTTATCATCAAGTACACGGATAATGCTGAATTTTTTGGGGCCGTAGGATGAGCTGGGAGATTTCTGTTTGAGGCTTAGAGGTCTATTTCGCATAGTTTTGCCGATTCTGTTGTTTACAACGCTTGGCTTTCTGGTCATGGGCTATCACCCCGGCGCCGAGGACGACGGGATTTATCTCTCGGCGGTCAAGGCGGATCTGAATCCTGCCCTCTATCCCCACGATGCGCCCTTCTTCCAGCTACAGATGCGCGCCAGCATCTTCGATAAGTTGATGGTGCCCTTTGTGCGCTTCACCGCCATCCCTGTTCCCTGGTCGGAGCTGCTCTGGCAGTTGATCTCCATCGCCCTGCTCTTGTGGGCCTGTTGGAGCATCGTCTGCCAGCTCTTTCCCGAGACTGCGGCGCGATGGGCGGGACTGGCCATGGTCGCGGCCATGTTCACCCTCCCTGTTGCCGGCACTGCCCTGCTCATTGTGGACCAGTATCTCCATCCCCGCGCTCTGGCCACCGCTATGATCCTCTTTGCCGTCTCGCGAATTCTTGCCGGAAAACACTGGCAGGCCATTCCGCTGGGCGCAATGGCCTTCGTTTTCCACCCGCTGATGGGCATTCTGGGCATCTCCTTCTGCTGTGTGCTGGCGGTCACCACCCCCGATCCGCTGCGCAGGCAGGTGCGTGGCCTCTGCTCGCGCCTCAAGCCGCGCGGCGCGGCTCCCGCCCTGGTCTTCATTCCCTTCGGTTGGATCTTCGATCCCCCCTCGCCCACCTGGCTGGAGGCTCTGCGCAGCCGCCATTGGTTTCGCCTCTACCAGTGGGAGTGGTACGAGTGGCTCGGCGCGGTTGCCCCCCTGCTGCTCTTTTGGCTGGTCTCCCATGCCGCGCGCAAGAACGGCGATGTGAAGCTGGCGCGCCTCGCGCGGGCAGTCACCCTTTACGGCACCTTCCAAATGGCCATTGCCATGATCATCCTCGGGCCCCAATCCCTGATCGGACTCAGCACCCTGGAGCCAATGCGTTTTCTTCATCTGATATACGTCTTTATGGCGCTGATCGGCGGCGCCTATCTGGGAAGATATGTTTTGAAGGGGCACATCTGGCGATGGGCGCTCTTGCTGCTGCTCGCCAATGGCGGAATGTACCTGGCGCAAAGGCAGTCGTTTCCGGACACCGAGCACATCGAGCTGCCCGGAGTGCAATCCGCTAATCCCTGGCTGCAAGCCTTCGACTGGATCAAGCACAATACCCCTGAAGATGCTTACTTTGCCCTCGATCCCAAGTTTCTGGCCGCACCCGGCGAGGATTATCACAGCTTCCGCGCACTGGCCGAGCGCAGCCAGCTGGCCGACGCCATCAAAGATACCTCCGTGGTCACCAAGGTTCCTGAGTTAGGTCCGGCATGGAAGCAGCAGGTCGATGCCCAGCAAGGCTGGTCCAGCTTCCAGTTGGCCGACTTTGAGCGCCTCAAGGCGGACTTTGGCGTCAACTGGGTGCTGGTCGCTTATCCCCAGCCCGCGGGCCTCGACTGCCAATGGCACAACGGCATAGTCGCGGCCTGCCGAGTGCCGTAGTGGCAGGGAACGAGGGAATAGGGAACAGGGATCAGGACTGTCGTGTTAAATTCAGCCACAGTATCTAGCCACGATGAGCTTGCTCAAGAGAATTTTAATGTTTCATCGGCTCTGTTTCCTGGGACTCCTGCTGGGATACTGGGTTATCTTCATCGGCTATACATTTATAAAGCTGATTGAAGGCGGTCCCGGAAGAGTAGTTGCCTGGTATGAACATATTGGACAACCGCCCATGGCGTGGATTGGAACAAAGTCAGTGCTTCATGCATGGAAGTGGGATGTATTCTTGACCCAACAAGCAGTATTGCTCACACTCACTCTGCTGTTATGCGCCTTCGAGTGGAGATCGTCACGAAACGGAAAATTGGTAAATGGAGGCTGAAGTTGGGCGAGTCATTCAAGGATCTCATCGTGTGGCAGAGGGCAGTTCAGTTGACCGTTGAGATCTACAAACTTACCGGTTCTTTTCCAACCTCTGAGCAATTCGGTCTTACCAACCAACTGCGGAGAGCCTCTGTTTCAGTCGCCAGCAACATCGCGGAAGGTTATGGAAGGTTAACGGCAGGTGAATATCTTCAGTTTCTCGGTCATGCGAGAGGTTCAAACTGCGAACTCCAGACGCAGCTTGTGATTTCCAAAGCTCTGGGCTTCGGTTCGGTAGAATTGCTTCAGCAGGCGGAGAGTCTTTCGGGCGAGGTTAGCCGTACGCTTGTCGCGATTATGAATAAACTGCGAGAATGAGAGCAGCATTGCTGATCCCTGTTCCCTGTTCCCTGTTCCCTGATCCCTGTTCCCTGTTCCCTGCTTTTCCGGCTGGAGACCGGATCATGCTCAACCTCTCTCATCGATTGATTCTCGGCTGCATCCTTCTTGCTGGTCTTACGGCAGGGCTGGTGGTGATGGCGCGCAGCGCACTGGCGGCGTCAGGGCTTTTGGGGCTGGCGTCTCTGTTTGTGGTTGCCGCGGTGATAGTGGCAGCGGCAACCATCTTATTTGTGCTGCGCCCGGTGCGAAGTCTGGCGCGCGACGCCCGCCGCATCGCCCAAGGGAATCTGGAGCACCGCGTGGAGTGGAGCAGCCATGACGCCTTCGGCATCATCGCCGCCGAGCTGAACCGCACCGCCGTCCGCCTGCGCGAACTGCGCGACACCGACGCCGGGCGCCGCCAGATGGAGTTCCAACTCTCCGACGCGGTGCTGCAATCTCTTTTCGAGCCAATCATTGTCACCGACGGCAAAGGCCACGTGCTCAAGCTCAACCAGGCCGCGGCCGATCTGCTGGGCGAGGCCGCCACGGACCGCATGGCGCTGGTCAAAGCCCCCGGCGGCGACAAAATTCTGAGCGCCATACGCGATGCCGTTTCCATGCAGAAGGCCGTGGCCGCCGAGGGCGAGGCCTCGCTGCTGCCCATGCGCATCGGCAAGCAGGAGCGCAGCTACCGCCTGCGCACCATGCCCATGCGCGACGCCGAGGGCCGGCTGCTGGGCGCCGTCACGACCCTGGAAGACGTCACCTCCCTGCAAGACACTGACCGCTTCAAGACGCAGTTCATCAGCGTGGCCAGCCGCAAGCTGCGCGACCCACTCTTGCAGTTGCGCCGCGGACTGTATGCGCTCGCCCAGGGCTTCGGCGGCGCGCTGCTTCCCTTGCAGGCCGAGCTGGTGGCCGCAGCTGGCAATGAGAGCGAAAAACTGGACTATCTGATGGCCGACCTGATCGAAGTCTCCGAACTGGACGCCGGACGCCGCGAGTTCAAGCTGGAGCGCATCCAACCCTTGCAGGCGCTCAACGACTCCCGCGACCGTTACTGCGACGAGGCCGCACAGAAACACCTTCGCGTTGAGGTCAAAGCCTATGCCGACCTCTCGTTTGTGCTCGCCGACCGCCGCGCCGTGCGCTCCATCCTCGACAATCTCCTCTCCAACGCCATTCGCTACACCCCGCCCGATGGCGAGATCCTGCTCTCCGCCGAGGAGATCCAGAACTTTGTGCAGTTCACCGTCCGCGACACCGGGCGCGGCATTGAGGCTGACCGGCTGGGCACCGTCTTTGACCGTTTCAACACCTTCAGCGAGCGCGGCTCCGGCCTGGGCCTCGCCCTGTGCCGCCGCCTGGTCGAGTCCATGGGCGGGCAGATTGCCGTCGAGAGCCGCCTCGGCCACGGCGCCACCTTCCGCTTCACGCTGCCCGTAGCGGTCGCCCGCGAAGTCCGCTACCCTGTCGAGGAGGGCTGAGAGATGGCCGAGATCATTCTGGAAAAACAGCCCGAACTCGCCAAGCTCCGCGTCTACATCGGCGCCGCGCCCGGTGTGGGCAAAACCTACCATATGCTCAACGACGCCTATATGATGAAGCACCAGCAGGGCGTCGACGTGGTCATCGGCCTGGTCGACACGCACGGGCGCAAAGAGACCGAGTCCCGCATCCGCGACCTCGAAATCGTTCCCCAGCGCGCGATTCCCTATCGTGGCGTCACCCTGAAAGAGATGGACGTGGACGCCATCCTGGCCCGCCATCCGCAGACCGTCATAGTCGACGAACTGGCCCACACCAACGTTCCCGGCAGCAAGAACCGCAAGCGCTACGAGGATGTGCTGGAGCTGCTCGACGCCGGCATCAACGTGATGGCCGCGGTCAACATCCAACACCTTGAAACCCTCAACGACGCCGTCAACCGCTCCGCCAACACCATCATCCGCGAGACCGTCCCGGACAGCTTCCTCAAGCGCGCCAATGAAGTGGTCAACATTGACGTGACCGTTGACGAGCTGCGCTCCCGCCTGCGCCAAGGCAAGATCTACGCCACTGAAAAGGTCGAGCAATCGCTGGCCAACTTCTTCCGCAAAGGCAATCTGAGCATGTTGCGCGAGTTGGCCCTGCGCACCACCGCCGAAAAAGTAGGCACCCAGGCCAGCGAGTATCGCCGCATTCAGGGATTGGAGCAGGCGCCCATCCCGGAAAAGGTGATGGTCTGCCTCAGCACACGCCCCGGCGCTGAGCGCCTGCTGCGCGTCGGCTCGCGCATCTCCGGACGGCTGGCCAGCAACTGGTACGCCGTCTACGTCAACCGGCCCGACGATAAGGGCCACAGTGACCCCGAAGCCTTTCATCGCCTCGAAGAGTATGAGCGCATGGCTCGCGATCTGGGCGCGCAGGTGGTCTCGCTCACTGACCGCAACGTCGCCGACGCCCTCATCCGCTTTGCCCAGGAGGAGGGCATCTCCCACGTGGTCTTCGGCCAATCCATCCGCTCTCGCTGGGAGATCTTCCTGCGCGGCTCGGTCATCAACCGCTTCCTCTCCGAGGTCCATGATGTCACCGTGCAGGTGGTGCCTATGCAGCCGCAAAAGGTCGCGCGCAAGGTGTGAGAACGCAATCGGGCCATCTTCGTTGGCCGCCAATCTCTGATCCCTGACCCCTGACAGTGCTATCCTCACAGGCAGATGCACGGACTATCGCTGCTTGAATTTGTCGCCGTGGGCCTGCTGATTCTGGCCAACGCCTTTTTTGTGGCCGCTGAGTTCGCCATGGTCTCGATCCGCGAGACGCGGGTTGAGCAGATGCTGGCCGCCGGCCTTCCCGGCGCGCGTGCGGTGCGGCGCTTGCAGCGCGATCTGGACTATTTTCTGCCCGCCGTGCAGCTCGGCGTCACCCTCTGCTCGCTGGCCCTCGGCTGGATCGGAGAACCGCTCGCCGCGGGCCTTTTTCTGGGCTGGATGAGCGCGCTGCCGCAGTGGCCCGTCCATGCGCAGGTCTACGCGCACCTGGCCGCCATCGCAGCCGTCGCCCTCGGCTTTGCACTTATCACTTACTTCCACGTGGTGGTCGGCGAACTGGTGCCCAAATCGCTGGCGTTGCGCCGCGCCGAGGCGCTGGCCGTCGCCGTCGCGCCGCCCATGCTCTTCTTCATGGCCGTGGCCCGCCCGGCGGTGCGCTTTCTGAAAGGCTCGGCCGCGCTCATCCTGCGCGGTTTTGACATTCCCATCACCGAGCGCACTCAAGTGCACTCGCCCGAGGAGCTCAAGCTCATCGCCACCGCAGCCCGCCGCCTGGGCGTTCTGCCGCGTTTTCAGGAGATGCTCATCCACCGCGCGCTGGAGCTGGACGACGTGCCCATCCGCGAGATCATGACCCCGCGCCAGAAAATCTTTTCGCTCTCCTCAAGCCTTCCCATTGAAGCGGCCAGCGCCCAGGTCATTGAGCATCTGCACTCCCGCGTACCCGTTTACGACGAGACGCGCGGCCCCGAGCACATTGTCGGCGTGGTCTACTCCAAGGACCTCGCCCGGCTGATTTTCTTCCGCTCGACCGCAAAGAGCATTCATTCACTCCAGGCTCCGCACGACCGGCCAGCTCCGCCGGTTGTAGAACTCAATCTCTCCCAGGTGATGCGCGACGTGCTGGTTGTGCCGGAGACCAAGACGGTCCTCGACCTCATTCGTGAATTCCAGCAGCGCCGCCGCCACATGGCGATTGTGGTGGACGAGTACGGCTCAACGGTCGGCCTGGTCACCGCCGAGGACGCCATCGAGCAGCTTACCGGCGAGCTGGAAGACGAGTTCGACTCGCCCGCGCTGCCCATCCTTGCAACCCCCGGCGGCGCGCTGCTGATGGACGGCGGGGTGAACCTGCGCGACCTGGAGACTCAGATGCAGTGGGATCTGCCCCGCGAGGGCGGTGTGGAGACGCTGGCCGGATTCGTTCTAATGCGTCTCGGCCACATCCCCGAAGCAGGCGAATCCGTTACCTACGGCGCACGCCGCTTGACCGTCGTCGAGATGGAAGCCCGCCGCATCAGCAAAATCCGCGTCGAGCCGGTGGAAGATCAGAGTTCAGCGGCTGCCGAGCCAGAGATGAATGAATGATGCCGCTCCATGTAAATCAAAATGATCAGCGGATCAATTGAGACAGTTCCCTTCCATCTCGACCCGGCGAAATCGTCCACACTTGACGAAAACCGGGCGGCAGACGCGACACAAATGCGTGACCGCCCAGAGCAGCCTGTGCTCGCCGCAATAATGCAGCGAACCGCGCTTCAGATCCGCCAGCAGTCCGGGCGCCAGCTCTTGATGCGCTCCTTGATCTGTTTGCGGTTTAGGTTTTCTTCCAACGCCTGCTTGGCCAGCTCCAACACCTCGTCATCGCCGGCAAAGCGCAGGCCTATCAACTGACCTTCGCTGAGGCGATAGATCTGCGTGTGCCACTCCGCGGGCGCCAGAGCCTGCAAGCGCAGCCGCTCCTCAAGCCGAATCACGCGGTCCTGCACCTTGAGAGGATAAGTGCGCAGCTTGTACCAGCCGACGAACGCCGCCAGAGACAGCACCACAAACCAGGGACCGGCAAAGTGGGACTCTGCCCAATGGTGAATCATGTGGAAGACGGCGAAGACTAGGTTGGCAATCAGAATGAAGAACAGTACGTAGTGGAAGGACGGATCGACCCGCCCGTGGTTCTTGAGATTCTGTTCAGAGGTTTTACTCATGCGCGACCTTGTTTTCTGTCAGGCCGAAGTTGATTGTCACGGCCGAGTTTGTCTTTGCGGAACCGCCGACAATGGCGCTGGAGGCCTGCAACCCAGCACTGACGGGATTCTCGGCGGCGCGGGCCGGACCTGTCAATGCAATTAAATTGCCTGGCGACAACTGTTGCGAATTTTTGGGAATAAGATGGTGGCCCCGAACAAAAAAGTTCACAAATAACCCGCCCGCCAGGTACGGATTGATGACCACAATCGGAAGCGCGTAGCCGGTGGTCGTCAGCGACTCGGCTACGCCCTTGTTGGAGCGGCTGTGGCGCCGATAACCAGGAATTTGCGGAATCACCAGGACCGTCAGATGGATTTCCGGGTGTTTGCGGGCATATCGCTCCAGTTTGGCGGCGACTTGCTTGGGCGTTGTCACGCCCGCATCCGCAAAAATGCTGCCGCGAAAGGCGCCCGGAAAGTAATTGTCGAGAAGGATGCGCGCAAAGTCCGAGCAATTATTGGTCAGCAGGTGAAAGTCAGAGCGATTCGGGCTGTTGTCCAGCAGCGCTATGAGCGCATCGTCCTGCGCTTCCGTGGTCTCAAAGCGGAAGGCATAGATGCGCCGGTCATAGGAGAGGCCTACCAGCTCGGTCCAACCGCCGTAGGTAAATCCGCCAGGACGCAGATTTTCTCCCAAGCTGAGCAGATGGGCCTCGTGATAGCGGCTGCGCAACTGGCTCACTTCACGGTGATTGACACGCGCCGGAACCTCGGAAGCGTCCTCGACCGAGTAGAGGTAAGGAAGCAGCGGCATGGCCACCCAATCGTAGCCATTGATGCCCTGGTAGCGAGAGAGGACGGCGCCCAGCTCACCGGGCTGGCAGCGCCGCAGCTTGACGGGGGCTTCAGCGCAGATGCGCGAAAAATAGATGGCATTGTGCCCGGTCGGATTGATGGAGCCAAAGAAGCCGTACGGCTCTTCCATCAGCAGCGCCGCCTGAGCGCGGCCAAGCGCGGCTGATGAGGCCAGTGCGGCCAATGCCCAAAAAACATATGCTGTTATCCGCAGCGAACGCAGTGTGCGCAATAGTCCTCCTTTAGCCATATTTGCCGAAAACGACCGGGCTTCATCCCCCCTTACTTCTTTCGACACCGATTGCTGCAAAAAGTTGCATGTGACCCTCTGGAAAATCAGGCGTGCCACATCTGTTGGGTGATCGTTTATGCTGTGGACGACTCTTTCCGGAGGCTGTGGCCGTTCTGAGGCGTAAAGTTTCTCCGGATATCCTGATTTCTGTGAGGTTCCTCATGAAATTCCGCACTCTGCTTTTGCTTGTACTGCTGCCCTGCGCAACCCTGTGCGCGCAGGTGACTCTGCCCAATATTCTCTCCAGCCATATGGTGATTCAGCGCGATCTGCCGGTCCACGTCTGGGGAACCGCGGCGCCGGGAGAGACGGTTAGTGTGAGTTTTCGCGGCGAGAGCCGCTCCACCACGGCCGGCAAGCTGGGCCGTTGGAGCCTTTACCTCAAGCCCGGAGTAGCCGGCGGTCCCTTTCAATTGACCGTGCAAGGCACACCTGTTGCGGCCGGCACCAATGCCGCGCCCGCGCAGACCATCACCCTCGAAGACGTGCTGGTGGGCGACGTCTGGGTGGCCTCGGGGCAATCGAATATGGAGTTCGCGATGCACACCGCGGCCACCGCCGCAGAGGATTTGCCTCACGCGTCCTTTGACAACATCCGCCTCCTGATGGTGAGAACGCGCGCCTCAGAGTATCCGCTGGACGATGTCGACACCCCGGGCTGGGCCGCTTCATCGCCTGATACCGCCAAGGATTTCTCCGCTGTTGCCTGGTACTTTGCCCGCGAAATCGCACAGCGCGAGAAGGTGCCCGTGGGAGTGATTGATTCCACGTGGGGTGGTACGCCGGTCGAGGCTTGGACGCGCATGATCGCCCTCGGTCAGGACGCCTCGCTGGCGCCGCTGTTCGTCTCGTGGGGCAAGATGAGCGAGAGCGAATCGGATGTGCAACAGAAGATCAAGGATGAGCAGCGGCAGCGCGACGAGGCCACGGCGCAGGGCAAACCAGCTCCGCAGTTCCCGTGGCGTCCGCAATTGGTCAGCTGGGGTCCGGGCCAGCTTTGGAATGGCATGATTGCTCCGCTAACGCCGCTGCCCATTCGCGGCGCCATCTGGTACCAGGGCGAGAGCAACGCCAGCCCGGAGAGATCGCCAATCTACAGCCGCATCTTCCGCACCATGATCGAGGATTGGCGCCAGCAGTGGGGCGTGGGCGACTTTCCCTTCCTCTACGTGCAGATTGCCGCCTTCGGCTCGACGGGCGACGAGGGATGGCCCGCCCTGCGCGAGCAGCAATTGAAGACTCTGGAGACCACCAATACGGCCATGGCCGTGACCATCGACATCGGCAATCCGACCAACGTGCATCCCACCGACAAGGTGGATGTGGGCCTGCGGCTGGCCCGCGCGGCGCGTGTACTCAGCTACGGCGAGTCCATCGAGTACTCCGGGCCGCTCTACCGCCAGACAACGCCGGAGGGCGGCGCGCTGCGCGTCTGGTTTGACCACGCCAAGGGGCTTATGGCACGGGGTGGCGCGGTGACCGGATTTGAGGTTGCCGGAGCCGACGGCAAGTTCGTGCCGGCCTCGGCCTCCATTGAGGGAACAACGGTGTCGGTTTCCAGCCCGTCGGTCGTTGAGCCGGTCTTTGTGCGCTACGGATGGGCCAATTACCCCTCCTGCAACCTCTTCAATAGTGATGAGCTGCCGGCTTCGCCCTTCACATCGGTGAAGTAGGGGCAAGAACAGGGATCAGGCAACAGCTCAAACGCCCGGTTTCTACAATTGATTCCTGTTGGCGGAATGGGGGGGCGTCATGCACCCCCACCCGTATTTTGGAAATAAATTCCTTGTCTTCATGAGCATGCAGGAAGGGTTGCGCTGCAAAATCGTCAAAACAAAAGAGTTACTTCTAAAATAGTCCAGGATAAAGAGTTACGTTGAGTTTCGGCATCAGTTGGTCGCTTGCGACTGAAAAACGGAGCGAATAAAAAGAGAAGATGCCGGGACGTTGGTTTGAACGAAAACTTCTGAGAATCATTGTGCGCTCAGGGAGGGTAATTCTATGCAACCACCTGCGGTGGGGCCAGAGGCTCGCTTTTCGCTCGCATGGGGTTCGTGGTTTCCCACCCTTTCCGCGATAAGACTGCGGAAAGGATGGGGCAAACGGCACTCGCAGCGCTCCTACGGGGCGCATGGCTATGGTGGGCGAGCTTTCCCCGGATTGCGCTGCGCTCCATACGGGGCTATTATCCTTCTCTCCCTCCGGGAGGAGAGGCAGCGGGTTGAGGTTCATCGTCTCACCCATCTTAAAATCGGGGTGTCGGTCACCGCCGAGTTTTAGTTGTGATTGGTTGATTGGTTCTCCCGAATCCAAACCTCTTTCGTCGTTGGAAATGGCATGAGCTGAAGCATCGTTCTGCCGTCTTTATCGGTTAAAAGAATATGATCGCCTTCTTTTTTGATGATTCGATCGCCTTGGATTTCTCTTGCAAACCCTAGGCCTTGAGCCCATTGATTTCCAAAACATAACCCTGCCAAACCAACTCCGCCGTGAAATGTCAGAATGTCGCCGGAAATTGAATAGCTCCCTTCCCAACCGCCACATCCTGGTCCGCCGTATACTCGACCGTTCAAGTAGACAATGTTCCCCTGCACTCTTGCGTCGATCAATTCACCTTTTTGCGATTCTTCACTCCCAAGCTGACGATATTTTGCAATCTTCCAGTTTTGATTCTCAATCCCGGTCTGCTGAACAGCACTGAGCACAATCAACGGATGTTGCTCACGGTCCATGAAAGTAAGAAGTCCGTCGTGGAGTTTATAACAACTAGATTTTTGTAAGTTGTCTCCGAATGTTTGTTCGATCTTTCTGTCTGGTGGAAATGTGTAGTTATAAATGGGGTAAAACCTCAATTCAGTTGGACTGCGATAAAACGGAAAAGAACCGGAATAGGATGGCGTACTGAAGACAACCAAGCCTAGCTCTTCATTCACCGATTGAGGAGAGGAGAGGATGGCTACTACTATCTCAGAGAAGCTTCCATCCATTCCTTGGAGCTCTTTGAGGTGCCAGAATGTGTCATGAAGCTCAAAAACATCCTCTATCTTTTGCTTGTGAAGTATCACATCACCGTAATGTTGTATTTCGTCGTCCGTTATCGGCAAACCGGACGGTCGATTCGAGGTTTTCTGAGCGCAGGCAAATGGCGTACTCGTCGCAACGGCCAAAGTGATCGCCAGATAGGTCAATGGCCATTTTGTTAGTTGATGAACCCCCATTGAATGAATAGAAAATTCAGATCCTTTTTTCAACCCAAATCTCCTCCATCCGAACCCTCAATTGCATCTGCGATTATTTCACCTCAACACATCTCTTTGAATGCAATTATTCACGAACAATTTTTACGAAGATGCCGTCGGGGAGTTCGCCGCCTAGTAAGTGGACTACGCCGTCTTTCACGTAGCCTTCAAGGATTTGGCGGGTGGGCTTGGGGGCTGGCGGCGGGCTGGAAGGTGGCGCGACGGAGGGGACCAGTTTGGCTGGATGAGGTTTGTGATCTCCCAGGTCCCCAAAGGCGAGGGACCTGGGGCACCCGTTGGAAGGTTGTGCGGCTGAGGGAACCAGTTTGCCATAGGGCCGGGCCGCGACCGAGCTGACTCCGCTCGCTGATCCCTGTTCGCTGATCCCTGTTCCCTGCTTTTTCCCCATGCCGCGATCCATGGCTTCGTTGGCAAGGCGGTCGGCGGTCTTGTTGCCGCCGCGCAGGGTGTGGCGCATCTCGAAGCGGTCGATTTTGCGGGAGAGCTTTCTGGCCTCTTCAAAGAGCGGGCGCAGGATGGGACTTTTGACCGCGTACCTGCCCTGCATCTGCTTGACCATCAACTCGGAGTCGCTGACGACCGAGAGGCGCTTGACATTGTGCTCGACAGCCCACTTGAGGACGCCGAGAAGGCCGGAGTACTCGGCGAAGTTGTTGGTCTGGAGGCCGAGGTACTCGCTCATCTCAGCGGCGACATGGCCTTGAGCATCTTCAATGACGGCGCCATAGCCGCTGGGGCCGGGGTTGCCGCGCGAGCCGCCGTCGCAGTGGGCGGTGAAGAGTTCGCCGGAGTCGGCGGCGGGGGTGGGAAAGAGGCTTTGGTTCATTGCTTTCAGTGTACCGGGTCAGACGAATGGAGTGAAGATCGATGCGGAAAACAGGTATTGGGCCAGTTTGAATCATCTTTCCCTCAGGGGCTAAAGCCCAACATTTTTTGGTTGCGCTTGCGGCACGACTAAAGTCGTGCCCTTTCAAAACCAGACTTTTACCATATGCTGCTAAGCCCTGCTGCCGCCGTATGAAAGAATGACGAAGAGAGGCTTCACGCTGAGTAAACAAATGGCAAAAGAGAAGTCAAAACGGATTCCCCTCGACGACCTGATGGTCTTCCACCAGGTGGCGCGCTCGCTGACGTCCAGCTTTGATCTGGATGCGATTCTGCGCACCATCATTGAACACATGGAGCAGTTCATCGAAGCAGAGCTTTGGACACTGCTGATGCTGGACGAACCGCGGCAGGAGCTTTACTATGCGATTGCCGTGGGCGCGGATGAGGCCTCGATGCGCAATCTGCGCGTGAAGGTGGGCGAGGGCGTGGCCGGCTGGGTGGCGGAGCACGGCGAAACGCTGCTGGTTCCCGCCGCGCAAGACGATCCTCGCCTGACAGCCTTCGGCGCCGAGCCGAGCACCGGCAAGCCAACCCAGCTGCGCTCGGTGATCGCGCTTCCGCTGCGCGGCCGCAAGGGAACGCAGGGCGTAATCGAGATTGTCAACCCGCGCGCTGACCAGCTTACCGATTACACCATCGCCTTTCTTCACATCCTGGCGGACCACGCGGCCATTGCAATCGAGAACGCGCATGACGTGGCCCGCATTCAGCAGTTGACCATCACCGATGACTGCACCAGCCTCTACAATGTGCGTCATCTCTATGAAGTGCTGGGCAGGGAGCTCGACCGATGCAGCCGGCTGGGGCTGCCCGTGAGCCTGTTCTTTCTTGATTTGGACCACTTCAAACTGGTAAACGACGTGCACGGCCACCTGGTGGGCAGCGAACTGCTGGCGCGCGCCGGCCAGCGGCTCAGGGAGTTGAGCCGCGAGCAGGACTGGTGCTTCCGCTACGGGGGCGACGAGTTTGTGCTTCTGATGCCGGAGACTGACGCCGCGGCTGCTCTGGCGCGAGCCAAAGCGCTGAACCGCGCACTGGCCGAAACCGAATTCCAAATGAAGAACGGGTTGAAGCTGCACGTAAGCGCCAGCGTCGGCGTGGCCACCGCTCCCGATGATGGCGCGACTGTACACTCCATCATCGGCGTTGCCGATGCGCGCATGTACGAGGTGAAGGCCACGGGGCGCGGCGCGGTAAAGGGAGGATAGGGCGATCAGTTGGCAAGCCGCACACCATGAGCGGCCAGGATCTGCCTGTACTTCTGCTGCATTTCTTCGCTGGGAACCGGGATGACCGGCTCCGGCGGACGCAGCCCAAGCAATTCGAATTTATACCGGCCCGTGTCGTGGTAGGGGAGAATCTCAATACCGCGCAGGCGGGGATACTTTTGATTCAGCAATGCGATGGCTTGGAAATCCTCCTCCGAGTCATTGATCCCCGGCAGAATTGGGCAGCGCAGCACGATGCCGGCGCCGGAGCGATAAAGGAAATCGAGGTTGGCGAGAATCAGCTCGTTGCCTACGCCGGTCCACCTCCGGTGATCTTCTGAATTTGTCATCTTGTAGTCGAAGAGAAACAAGTCAACCAGGGGAAGCAACTCAGCAAATGCTTCCTCGCTGGCGTAGCCGCTGGTGTCAAGGCAAGTGTGCAGGCCCTGCCGGCGCGCCGCGCTGAGCAGAGACCGGCAGAAATCAAATTGCAGCGTGGGTTCTCCGCCGCTGAGCGTGAGACCGCCGCCGGAGGCCTCGTAATAAACCCGGTCGCGAAGAACAATGCGCATCACTTCATCGACTGCCATCCGCCGACCAAAGGTGCGAAGCTGCCCTGAAGAATCAGGCGCGGCGGCGACCTCGGGCTCCTGAAGCCACGACTCCGGGTTATGGCACCAGGCACAGCGCAGCAGGCAACCTTTGAGAAAGACGACGGTGCGCACTCCCGGGCCGTCGTGCAGCGCGGCCCGCTGAATGTCGAAGACCACTCCGGTCTGGTTTTCCATGGGCAATCCGCTATTCGTAGAGTGTGCGATGCAGCACGTCGAGCTGCGCTTCGCGGGGAAGGTCGATGAAGCGCGCGCTGAAGCCGCCCACGCGCACCATCAGATGCCCCCATTTTTCCGGCTCGCGCATGGCGGCTTCCAGGTCGCCCCGGCTGACAACGGTGATCATCGCCTGGCTTCCTCCCTGGCGAAAGTAGCCGGTCAGCAGGGCTTCCAACTGAGGGCGATGCTGGGTGAAGATCGACCTGGAAAACTTCATGTTGTGCACGGCCCCGGCATGAATCGCCGGATCGAGCTTGGCCAGGGAGTTCAGCATCGCAGTGACTCCGTTGCGATCCATGCCGGGAGAAGGATTGATGGCGTTGGCCAGAGTCTCACCGGCAAGCCTGCCCTGCGGCGAGGCGGCGGTGGTGGTGCCGAACAATGCATTCACCCAATTGTTGATGATCACCGCGAGGTAGGAATGCAGCCCAACCTTCCTAGCCTGCAAGCTTGCCGAACGGCAAACGTGATTGTGAACCCGCTGCGCCATGCTGTCGGCCAGGTCATCGTCGTTGCCGAATTTGGGCGCGCGTTGCAACTCGTCGCGCAGAGCTTGATGGCCCTCGAAGTTGGCGTCACAGGCCGCCACAACTTGCCGCAACGTGCAATGCTGCTCGTCGTAGACGAGCTTCTTGATGGCCGTAAGGCTGTCGGCGGCATCGATGTTGCCATAGGTTTCCAATGTGCCGCCCAGGTAGCGGACTCCGCCGTTAAAAATAGGCAGGCCGCGCTCCAGGCAGTCGTCGTAGAGCAGGCTAAAAAAGAGAAATGGACTCGTCCGGCCCACAACTTCATACTCAATCTTCTCTTGCAGCGCCAGAGCTTCAACATGAACCTGAACCTGTCGGCAATAGGCTTGCCACAGGCTTTCAAAGCTCGTGAAAGAGTCCAACGCGCCGGTACTGATGCCCAGCGGCTGCCCGGTGACTGGGTCTAGGCCCTCGTGCAGCGTGACTTCCAGGCATTTCATCAGGTTGATGACGCCGCTTGGAGTTCCCACCCCGCGATGCTCCAATATATATTCGCCGCAGCCGAAGGGCGTGTAATTGACGGCTTCTTCGTATCCGACATGAAAGGCCTGGGAGACGGCGGCGACATTGACATCGTCGTTATAGAGGATTGGAAAGGTGCGGCCTTCGCCAAGGCTGGTAATGGCCTTGTTCATCAGAGCGGGATTCTGCCCCGCATAAAATCGCAAGGAAATCTGGGGCTGGTTCAGGACAACCGTCCGGCTGGCCTCCAGCGCCAACAGCGCAAAACGGTCAGCCGCGGCCGGGTTGGGACGGCCCATGCCGCCCACGAATACGCGATTGTTGAATTGGTTGGAGTAGCCATCCATCAGCCTCCAGAGCGATTGCTGCAGCGCCAGGGCATGGTCTTCACTCAGGACCCCCGCGTCCAGATCACGCGCCAGGATCGGTCCCATATACACATCCATGCGGCCGTAGTTCCAGGTGCCTGAGAGCAGCGCGTAGAGCCAGAAGAGCTGCAGCGCCTCATGAAAGTTTGCGGGTGCGCGGTGCGGCAACTCCGCCAGCGCGAGCGCAATGCCGCGCAGTTGCTCCCTGCGCGTGGCGTCTGCTGTGCTCTCGGCGGCCAGGATTGCCTGCGCGGCATAGTGCAGGCAAACCTGCTCGAGAATCTCGATGACTCCCAACATTCCATTGAAAAGATCAGAGTGCGCGTGGCTTTCTGCGCGGCGTTGCTCCAACTCCCGCCGCAGGCCCGGAACTCCCTCGCGTATCAGCCTGGCGTAGTCGAGTACGGTTCCCCCCATCCGGTAAAGGGGAAAAGCTATTCCGCTCTCAACGGTCCAATTGTCGCTGGGCAGAGTCTTCCGGAGCGCGGGCAGATAAGCCGCGCGGGTTCTGGCTTGGGTATTCTCACTCTTCCAGAAGGCGAGCATCTCCTCCACTTCGCGGAGTTGCACGGCGGTAAGCCGGGCCAGGCGCGCCACCTCGCGAATCTCTTCCTCACGGCAGTAGAAACCCAGCCCCATCGCCTCCGCGCTGAAGCCCGCCAGCGGATAGAGAATCCTGCCTGCCAGCAGATCGCCATCCTGAATGGGTTGCAAGATTGCAGGAAAAAGCACCTTGAGGCACTGCAATTCCCGCGCGGCCGGCTCCGCCTCCCGGTTCTCCCGATAAACGCGCGTGAAGTGCAGCTCCAGCGCCAGCGGATTGCCGCTTTGCTGCCGGGCCTTTTCATAGGCGGCATCGACCGAGAGTTCGTTGAGGGTATTCATTTGCACGGCTCTACTCCTGGCTCCTCGTCTCTCGACGCCTCGCCGCCGCCCTGCGTCATCTGCGTAATCTGCTCGCCGGCCAGCCGCTCCAACTGGTTGCGCCAGTCAAGCCGCTCGACAAAGCTCTTCGAATCGCGCCAGCCCGGTTCTACGATCACGTGCAGCTCTAGGTAGACGCGCGTTCCCAGCAGCGACTCGATCTGACGCCGCGCGCTGCTGCCGATCTCCTTCAGTTTGGAGCCGCCTTTGCCAATCAAGATAGCCTTCTGGCCATCGCGTTCGCAATAGATGGCTGCCGCAATACGCGTCAGCGGTAGCCGCGCCGGAGCTTGACTTTTCTTCCGTGCCGGCGCGGGCGGCTCGGCCTCTTCGTAGCGCTCAATCACCACCGCCGAGGCGTAGGGAACCTCTTCGCCCGTCGCCGCCAGAATGCTCTCGCGGATCAGCTCGGCCACCATGAACCGCTGCGGCTGATCGGTGTACTGATCCTTGGGATAGAAGCGCTCGCCCACCGGCAGCACCTCGACAATCTTGCGGGTCAGAATGTCGAGTCCGTCGCGCTTGCGGGCGCTGATCGGGATCACCTGCGCAAAGCCGAAGTGGCGGGTGAGCGTATCGATCAGCGGCAGAAGCTGGTCCTTGGCCAACAAGTCGATTTTGGTCAGCAGCAGAAAGACCGGGCAGTCCAGCTTGCGAATCAGGCCAAAGAGGAACTCGTCCTCGCTGGCCCAGTTGGTGCGCTCGCTTTTTCGTTCGATCTGGGAATCGACTTCGCCCGGCTCCGCGGCGGCTTCCAACTGCACGCGGCGCGTCGCGTCCATCAGCACCAGCACCAGGTCGCGGGTCTCGAGCGCCTCGTAGACCTCCTGCAACATACGCCGGTCCAGTTGCGAGCCGGGCTTGTGTACGCCGGGAGTATCAACAAAGACAATCTGGGCCGCCGGATGAACGCCCTTGCACGCGGGAACCTCGACCACGCCGGTGATCCGGTTGCGCGTGGTTTGGGGCTTGGTTGAAACGATGGCTACTTTTTCGCCGGTGAGTGCGTTCAGCAGGGTACTTTTGCCGGCATTTGGCCGGCCGAGAATGGCCACAAATCCAGATTTCAAAGAGAGACGCTCCTAGGGCCTATTATCGCGGATTACAAGGCGGCGTGCTGCATCAATCGGACGAAGTAAATTGTTGGGTTAGGCGGCGCAGGAAAAAGGGACGAATGGCGCGTGAAAAAGCAAAATAAAGCTATTGCAATTCGCCTTCTATTCGCTATAATGCGCTCATGGCTGTCACACCAAGGCAAAAAGAGATTCTCGACTTTCTGGAATCATTTGTCACACGCAATGGGTACTCCCCGTCGTTTGAGGAGATTGCGCGCGGCATGGGGCTGAAAAGCCTGGCAACCGTGCATAAGCACATTACCAACCTCGAAAAGAAGGGGTTGCTGGATCGCGTTCACAATCGCAGCCGCTCGATCGACGTGCTGCCGCCGGGAACCCGCAGCCGCACCAGCGACCGGCTGCCGCTGGCGGGCCGGATCGTGGCCGGGATGCCTGTGGAAGCCATCGAGACGCAGGAGAGCATCTCTCTTCACGACGTGGTGGGCAACCGCGACGTCTTTGCCCTGGAAGTGCGCGGAGACTCGATGCGCGACGAGCACATCATCAGCGGCGATTATGTGCTGGTGGAGCGGACCCGCACGGCGCGCCAGGGCGAGATCGTGGTGGCCCTGGTGCATGGCTTCGAGACCACGTTGAAGAGGATTTTCACCGAGGGAAGCCAGGTACGCCTGCAACCCTCCAACTCGGAGATGAGCCCGATCATTCTGAACGCCTCGCAGGTGGCCATTCAGGGCCGTGTGCTGGGCGTGCTTCGCAAGTACCATTAGGACTTTTTAGAAAATAGTATTGACCGGAATATTGCCGGTGCCCCATCCATTCCGCAGAAAAAATGCGGAATGGATGGGGCACGGAAGTTCGTAGCAAAAGCTAAAAAGCTCGAATACAGCGGCGAGGGCAGCATCCGACAACGGAGCACTGGCCGTCGTTCCCTGTTCCCTGATAAAAAGCAAGCGTGGACCCGGAGATCCACGCTACAGTTTCATCCACCGGAAATCGGAAACGCCGGTGGGGGACTAACCCCTAATCGCTAATCCCTAACCCCTGTTCTACTGATTCACCCCGCTGGCCAGGAATCCGCCATCCACGGCGATCAACTGGCCGGTGACAAACGAAGCAGCCTCGGAAGAGAGGAATATGGCCGCTCCAGCCACTTCCCGCGCCTCGCCAAAGCGGCGCATGGGCGTACGCATGATCAACTCTTCGCCGCGCGGAGTTCCTTCAATCAGCCGCCGGTTGAGCGGCGTGGGAAAGACTCCCGGCGCGAGCGCGTTGACATTGACCCCGTTCTGCGCCAGTTCAATGGCGAGCACCCTGGTCAGCGAGGCGACAGCGCCTTTGCTGGCGGCATAGGCTCCCACTTTGGAGAAAGCTACAAAGGAGTTCAGCGAGGCGATGTTGACAATCCGTCCATAGCCAGCCTTCACCATGGTTGCGCCAAAGATCTGGCAGGCGCGCAAGATCCCAGTCACGTTGGTCTCCATCACGCGCGCCCAGTCAGCCTCATCGAGGTCCAGAATCTCCGCCTTGTGGGTGATTCCGGCTGCATTTACCAGAATGTCCACCTTGCCAAAGGCGCTCAGCACCGCGTCGTGCAGCGCCTGCACGGAAGCCCGGCTGGTCACGTCGCTGGTTAGGCGCAAGCTGCGCCGGCCTAGCGCCTCAATCTCGGCGGCCGTCTTCTCGACCTGTTCCTGACGCCGTGAAGTGGCTACGACATCCGCTCCGGCCCCGGCCAACCCCAGTGCAATTGCATGCCCCAGCCCGGATGTTCCTCCGGTCACTACCGCTACTCTTCCATGCAAATCAAATAAATTCTCACTCATGATTGAATTCCACCTTGTGTGGTGATGCCGCGAAATTCCTGCGCGGAACCCACTTCAAACACGTTAACACGCGAGGCGATTTAAGAGGGCAGCAGTTGCCTGAGCGCTGGGCAATGGCTGGAACCCGATAGGACGCTTTCGCAGCCTTGCGGCACAATGACAAAAGCGAAAGCCAGTAGAATATGCGCTACTCGAAGTCTTCACAGTTTCACAGTAAAAAAGGGGAATAGGCTTTGACTTCAGGGCCGGCCCCAAAGGGCCGGCCTACATTGAGAACAATGGAAAACGGGAAATCCCCTGCAAAAAATCAGGAGATTGCTCAACTCTCTAGCTGCACCCGCTGGTCGAGCCGCAACTCATGCAGCGGTAGCAACTGCCGTTGCGGACCATGATGGCCCCGCAAGTTGAGCAACTCGGAGCATCGCCCATATCGTACATTGCGCGCATGGCGTCAGCTGCATGGTAGATGCCGCTGAGCGGATGCGGATCGGCGCTGGCGGCAATCGCCGACGCGATCCCGCTGGCAAGCGACGAGTCGCCAGCCGATGGCACGCCGCCCGGGCTGGTAGCCGGGCCGCTCCCCTGACTCAGAAGGCGCGCGACCTCCTGGGCCAGTTGCGCCATATTGCCCTGCGAAATTGCGCCCAACTCTCCCTCCGGTTCGGACTCTGGAATCATGCTGGGCGAGGCTACCAGTTGCGGAGACTGCGGAGCGAAACTGGCAAACAGCGAGAGTTGCGTACCGGAGAGGAAGCGCAGGTTGAGCCAGCGGAAGATGTAATCCATCAGGCTTTTGGCGTAGCCGATCTGCTCGTTGCCGGTCCAGCCCGAAGGCTCAAAGCGGGTATGCGCGAACTTTTCGCAGAGCACTTTCAGGGGCACACCGTGTTGCAACGCAATCGAGACGGATGTGGCGAAGGCGTCCATCAAACCGGAGACGGTTGAACCTTCCTTGGCCATCTTGATGAAGATTTCGCCCACCTGGCCGTTGGGGTAGAGACCGACTGTAACATAGCCCTCGTGGCCGGCGATGGAGAATTTGTGGGTGACCGAGGCGCGTTCATCCTGCAGGCGGTGACGGACGGCGCGCGGCGGGCCATTCAGGTCCTGCACCGTATCAGGAGTGGCAGCATCGCGGTCATGCCCAGCCGCAGTGGTGGGCTGGAGCAGGGGAACTGCGGCGGCCCGCGCAATCTCATCCAATGCGTGTTGGAAGGCTGAGGCGGCAAGGACAACTGACTTGGCGGGAACTTCCAAATTTTCGCCAGTGCCGGCTTCCAGAGCCTTCAGGTCGGCGGCGACGCCAGCCTGTCCAGCTGCCAACTGAGCGAGTACGCGGTTGGCGGCGGCGTCCAGCGCCGAAGGCTCGCGCTTGGCGTCCATGCTGGTATTCAGCGGCTGGGTGCCCTTCGACCCGTCGCGATAGATGGCCACGGCCTTAATTCCCTGGCGCCAGCTTTCGGCGTAGGCCTCGGCAACATCCTCAACGGTCGCCTCCTGGGGCAGGTTGACGGTCTTCGAGATGGCGCCGGAAAGGAATGGCTGCGTGGCTGCCATCATCTTGATGTGGCCCAGGTAGTGAATCGATCGGGTTCCCTTCGATGGCTTGAAGCTGCAATCGAAGACGGCCAGATGCTCAGGCTTGACGCCGGGCGCGCCCTCGATGGTGCCCGTTGCGTCGATGTAGCTGACGATGGCGTGGACTTGATCGTTGTTGTAGCCGAGTTTGAAGAGGGCTTCGGGGACGGTGTTGTTGACGATCTTGATCATGCCGCCGCCCACCAGCTTCTTGTACTTGACCAGCGCCAGGTCAGGCTCGATGCCGGTGGTATCGCAGTCCATCATGAAGCCAATGGTTCCGGTGGGCGCCAGGACCGTGACCTGAGAGTTGCGGTATCCGTAGCGCTCGCCGTAGACCAGCGCCATGTCCCATGACTCGCGGCTGGCGTCGATAAGCGCGTCAAGCTGAGGCACACGAAAGGGCTCACCGCTTTGGCGCGAGCGGCCGATGTTGTTGACTTCAGCGCGGTGCATTCGGATCACGTCAAGGAACGGCTCGCGGTTGACGTAAAAGCCGGGGCAGGCGCCACCATGGCGTTCGACATTGGCGGTCTGCAACGTGGCCGAGGCAATCTGCGGGGAGTTGGCGGCGACGATGGCCGATTGCAGGTAGGCTTGTCCGGTCAGAATCGCGGTCAGCACGGCGGCCAGATCGCGACCGGCTGCCGAGTCGTAGGGCAGGCCGAAGGCCATCAGCAGGGCGCCGAGGTTGGCAAAGCCCAGGCCCAGTGGGCGATAGTCGTGCGAGTTGCGGGCGATGGCTTCGGTTGGATAGCCGGAGTTGTCCACCAGAATTTCCATCGCGGTGATCACCACGGAGATGGAATGCCTATAGGCGGGAATATCAAAGCTCCCCGACGGGGTGACGAACTTCATCAGGTTGAAACTGGCCAGATTGCAGGCCGAGTTATCCAAGAAAACATACTCCGAGCAGGGATTCGAAGCATTGATCCGCCCGGTGTTCTTGCAGGTATGCCAGCGGTTCATCGTGGTGTCGAACTGCATTCCCGGGTCGCCGCAGAGCCAGGTGGCCTCGGCGATCTTGTGCATGATTTCGCGCGCCTTGTAAGTGGTAACCGGCTGGTGGCCTCTGACGGTATAGGTGGTGAACTCGCCGTCGTTCTCGTAGGCGCGCATAAAATCGTCGCTGACGCGCACGGAGTTGTTGGCGTTTTGAAAAAAGATGGAGGAGAAGGCCTCTGAATCCGGCCCGCTGCCGTCATAACCGGCCTTAATGAGCGAGTAGGCCTTGGCCTCTTCCTTGGCCTTGCACTCGATGAACTCCAGAATGTCCGGGTGATCCGCGTTGAGAATCGCCATTTTGGCGGCGCGGCGCGTTTTGCCGCCGGATTTGATGACGCCTGCAAAGGCGTCCAGCCCGCGCATGAAGCTGAGCGGGCCGCTAGCCGTGCCGCCACCCGAGACGGATTCATGGCTGGAGCGCAGCGAACTGAAGTTGGTGCCCGTCCCCGATCCGAATTTGAAGAGCATGGCCTCGGTCCGGGCCAGGTCCATGATGCCGCTCATCGAATCCTCAACCGAGTTGATAAAGCAGGCCGAGCACTGCGGATTGTGGTAGCCGGTGGCCGAAAAGCGCACCCCGCCGGTCGAAGGGTCCCAATGCCAGTTCTGACCCTCCGCCTCCGGCTCCAGGCGGTCGCAGCCCACGTTGAACCATACCGGCGAGTTGAATGCCGCCTTTTGGGTCAGCAGCATATGCGCCAGCTCGTCGTGGAAGATCGCCGCATCCTCGGCACTGGCGAAGTAGCCGTCCTTCATGCCCCAGTCACGAATGGTCTCGGCCACGCGGCTCACCAACTGACGCACGCCGGTCTCCCGCTCAGGGGAGCCCAGCTTTCCGTGCAGGTACTTCGAGGCCACAATGTTGGTCGCGGTCATCGACCAGTCGACGGGCACTTCGACGTTCTCCTGCTCGAAGATGGTGTTGCCCTTGGCGTCGCTGATTGACGCGGTGCGCCGCTCCCACTTGATTTCGTCGTAGGGCGAAACGCCCTCGGTGGTGAAGCGGCGTGTAAAGATCAATCCCCGCTGGGTGGGGGAGTTATGGGGGACGGTAGCGGAACTCTGAAACTGGACCTCATTCATAAAAACCCTCTCAATCGGCAAAAACCGGTGAATCTTGTGTCCCCTGCCGGCGCTTGGCGCTCGGAAAGGGTCCGGGGAAAAACTCGTTCAACGTGCGGAGAACGGGGATGGGGAATTACCGCAAATTTTCACTTCTCTCAGCGGCCTTCAGTGGTGCTTTCACACCGAAATTCATCTCAAATCGTTTAGAGCCGCAGATGAAAAAATACCGCTGTCGGTGGTGCTTGTCAACAAAAAACCACAATATCTTGTGTTTTGTTTACATTTAGTGCATCCACTTCCTAAACAAAGGCAGTTACCTGTGGAAAGCTGCAAACAGCCTTGCGGGAGGCGGGTTTGCAATCTTCAAATTGCTCCAACTCCGGTGCATCCTCAGCTATGCCCGGCATTTCCCTTTATAAAGAAAAGCCTAGTCCTCGCCGGAGCCGGGGGCAAGACGCAAAATCAGTGCAGATGGGTGGGCAATCCTGCGCAGAACAAACAGGGAGACGGTCTTCCGTCCGCCCGGAGAGTCAGCCACACCCTCCGCTGCTTGCCTGATGCTCTAAACTCAAAGAGGAAAGCTCATGATGAAGTTTTTTGGCGGCAGAAAAGACACTCCGGCAACACCCGCGCCCGACGCGGCAGAGGACGATAGCCCAAAATCCGGCCTCTTCAGCCGCATGAAGCAGGCCGTCGCACGCACCCGCGAATCGCTCTCGGCCAAGATCGAAACCATTGTTTCCCTCACCCGCACGGTGGATGAATCAACCCTCGAAAGTCTTGAAACGGCGCTGATTACCAGCGACCTGGGGGTGCAGACGACGACCGCCATTCTGGATGCCCTGCGCGACCGCGCCCGCCGCCAGGCGATCAACGGCGGCGACGAGTTGCGCGCCCTGTTGAAGGAGCAATTGACCGCCATTCTCCGTGCCCCGCAGGTGTTGGCTGCCACACCGCAGGCGCCGCCCGTCGTCACTTTTCTCGTCGGTGTGAACGGCGCCGGCAAAACCACCTCAGCCGGCAAGCTCGCCGCTTGGCACCGCGCCCAGGGGCGCAGCGTGCTTTTATGCGCCGCGGATACCTTTCGGGCGGCGGCGATTGAGCAGTTGGAGGTCTGGGCCGCCCGCTCCGGCGTTGAGATGATCAAGACGCGGCCCGGCGGCGACCCCTCCGCCGTTCTTTATGACGCAGCAACAGCCGCAAAGACTCGCCACATCGACCAGCTCATTGTGGACACCGCCGGCCGCCTGCACACCAAAACCGGGCTAATGGACGAGTTGGACAAAATGCGCCGGACGGCGGCGAAGTTGATTCCCGGCGCGCCGCACGAGGTTCTGCTGGTGATGGACGCGACGACCGGCCAGAACGGCCTCAACCAGGCCCGCCAGTTCACGCAATCCGCCGGCGCCACCGGTATCCTGCTGACCAAGCTCGACGGCACGGCCAAGGGCGGCATCTGTGTCGCCATCGCGCAGGAGCTCAATCTGCCGGTGCTCTTTGTCGGCGTCGGTGAACAGATGACCGACCTGCTGGAGTTCTCGCCGGAAGCCTTCGTCGATTCGCTGCTGGGGTAAAGATCATTTAACTGGTCACATGGCGACATTTCAGGCGTAAAGCTCAAAAGTGACTTTTGAGGAACGCTCCCGGTCTTAAATCGCCATTTTATTCTCAAAGTCATCTCATAGGAGGAGGTTCAAGATGCCAATCCATTGGATAGCTCGTACTATTGGACTCGTCGTTCTGGTTGCCTGCGCGAGGGGCAATTTGGCGGCACAAAGCACCACAGTGCCCACCATGACGCTTTTCGTAGACGAGACACAAGCCTCTCGACGGATTGCTTTTGTGCATGAGGAAATTCGCGTGCAACAAGGACCCCTTGCACTCGCGTTTCCGCGCTGGATTCCGGGTGAACACGGACCAACTGGTCCTATCGAAAACATCGCAGCGCTCCGGGTGAGTTCCGGAGGCGCAGCTTTACCCTGGACGCGGGACCCCGATGACATCAACACGATTCGGGTCGATGTGCCGCCAAATACAAATATACTCACCGTCGACTTCGATACGTTGCTGGAGAACACCATCTCAGATCATCAAATCCTACTTGCCTGGAATACGGTCGTTCTCTACCCGCGAGGAATCGATAAGCGCGAGTTGCTTATTGCGCCGTCAATTCTTCTCCCGCCCAACTGGAAACAAGGCAGTTCGTTGTTGGTCACCCATCAGGCTGGGAATCGGGCGACGTTCGCGGCAACGTCGCTTGAACGTTTGATTGACTCCCCAGTGCTGGCGGGCGAGTTCTTCCGAGCGGTACCACTGGCGTCGAAATGGCCGGCTGAACTCGACATCACAGGAGACAGCCAGCCTGCCGTCGATAAGGCGGACGATGCCCATGCCTTCTCGCTCTTCGGCAAGCTGATCGATCAGGACCAGGCCATGTTCGGCTTCCGTCACTGGCAAACGATGCACCTGCTAGTCTCGCAAAGCGATGCGGTTCCTTTCGACGGATTGGAGCATGAGGATTCTCCTTACAACGCAATCGTGGATGCAGGACTTTCAAAGCAGGATGAATTGAAGAGATTTGGATGGCCACTGCTCGCGCACGAGCAATCTCACTCGTGGGACGGCAAATACCGGCGTCCCGCGGAGTTGTATTCAAAGCTGGATTACCAAGGCCCTGAACGGACGACTTTGCTGTGGGTGTATGAAGGTCTGAACGAATACATAGGGATGCTGCTGGCGACGCGCGCAGGATTCAACGATCCCGCGTATATGCGCGATTTCCTTGGATATACAGCTTCATACTATGCTCTTGAACCGGGACGCACCACGACCCCGCTTGTCGATACCGCAGCGGAAGACTGGGTCCTACGCGACCCGCCGACAGGATGGACATCCTTGCGGCGCGGTCAGGATTACTACGACGAGGGCGCCCTGATGTGGCTGCGCGCCGACACGCTGATTCGCGAAAAATCTCACAACCGCGTTACGCTCGACGACTTTCTGCGTAATTTCCTTGGCCAGCGAGAGACCGGGCCGATTGTGGTTCCGTACACCCGCGCCGATGTGGAAGCTGCGCTTTCAGCTACATGGCCCTATGACTGGCACAGTTTTATCGAGAAGTATGTGTATCAGGTAAACAGTCTGCCGCCAACAGAAGGCCTTGAAGCAGCGGGTTGGCGGCTGGTTTATAACTCGACGCCGAATAATAAATTGTTTTCAGCCGACCTTCCCCATGCTCCCACGCACTTTGCCTGGGCGTCCATCGGGATGGACCTGGAAAAGGACGGAACGATCTACGACGTTTTGCTGGGGTCACCGGCGTACGATGCCGGATTGGGACCGAAGATGACGGTTGTCGCAGTTGATGGAAATGCGTTCTCTCCGGAGCTGCTGGACGAGTCCATTGCCCACCCGCGAAGTGGGAAAATAACATTACTCGTTCGCAACTTTGCTTCAGTAGAGACCCACGAAATTCAATATGCGGGAGGAGTGCGATATCCGCATCTTGAACGAATTCCCGGAACCCACGATTACCTGACTGAGATTCTGACGCCTCGCTAGAAGGAAGATTGGGGGGCTGTCCAATCTGAACGAAATGGCGCCAACGGCATAAGTAACAAGAAATGCCGTTGTCACAAAACGCCGCCGGAGCACGAGTCGGCTCCTATACACTGGAAGGGTTCCTGATTGACCCACACATGAATCAACAGTTAGATCAAGACCGCATCTGGATGCAGCGCGCGCTGGAACTGGCACGGCGCGGCGTGGGGCTGGCCTCGCCCAATCCCGCCGTGGGCTGCGTGATTCTGGACAGCAAGGGCGAGGTGGCCGGCGAGGGCTGGCACGAGTACGACCGGCTGGACCACGCCGAGGTGGCCGCTCTTAAAGCCGCCGGCGAGCGCGCGCAAGGCGGCACGGCTTACGTCACCCTGGAGCCTTGCAACCACACTGGACGCACCGGCCCCTGCACCGAAGCGCTGATCGACGCGGGAGTCCGCCGCGTCGTCGCCGCCACCATCGACCCCAACCCCGCCGTCGCCGGCCACGGCCTGGACCACTTGCGTGAAGCGGGCCTTGAGACAGTTGTGGGCGTATGCGAGAGCGAAGCCCGCCGCCTCAACGAGGGCTTTGCCCACTGGAGCCAGCATCAGCGCCCCTTTGTCCTGATGAAGGTGGCCATGACGCTGGACGCGCGCATTGCGCCGCCGCCCGGCGAACAGGCGCCGCGGCAGCCCTATTGGATCACCAGCGAGGCCGCCCGCGCCGCCGTGCAGCCGCTGCGCTGGCAGGCCGACGCCGCGCTGACCGGCGTGGACACTGTGGTGGCCGACGATCCGATGCTGACCGACCGCAGCGGCCTGCCCCGCCGCCGTCCGCTGCTGCGTGTGGTGCTGGACTCGGCCCTGCGCATGCCGCTTGACTCCAAGATGGTGGCCACGGCGCACGACGATTTGATCGTCTTCACCGTCTCCACCGACGAGGCGCGGAGCAAGGAACTGCGCCAGCGCGGCGTGCGCGTCGAAGTGCTGCCCGCGGAGATGGGCCGCGTCCCGCTGGACAAGGTTTTGAACAAGCTGGGTGAAGAGCAGATTCTCACCCTGCTGACTGAAACCGGCACACGGCTGAACACGGCTTTGCTCGCCGCCGGACTGGTGGACCGCATCCACCTCTTCGTCTCGCCGCAGATCATGGGTTCCGACGCTGTGCCGGCCTTTCGCGGCATGGCTGGCGCCGTTCGCATGGCGGAGATCGAGGTGGAGCGTTATGGCAACGATCTGGGGTTGTGCTCGCTGCTCAGAGACCCATGGCCGGTGAAGTAGGGAATAGGGAACAGGAGAGAATATCGGGCTTTAGCTATTCGCTATTCCCTGCCCTCCTCACTGCGGCGCGGGCAGATTCGCCGGATGCTCTGTGGCCGTCACTGCGGCCATCACTTCGACCGCCGCGGGCAGCGCCGTGGGCAGCGGGCCTTCAAGCGCCAGCTTCAGCACCTCGTCCATCTGATCCACAAAATGGAGCTTCATGGAGCTCTTGATGTTCTCTGGCAGCTCGGCAATGTCCATCTCGTTAGCGCGCGGCAGGATAACTTCAAAGATGCCGGCGCGCAAAGCGGCCAGCAGCTTTTCCTTCAGTCCGCCGATGGCTAGCACCTTGCCGCGCAGCGTGATTTCGCCGGTCATGGCGATGTCGCGCCGCACGGGGATCTTGGCCAGCGCACTGGCCAGTGCCGTGGCCATGGTGATGCCGGCCGAGGGGCCGTCCTTGGGGATCGCGCCTTCGGGCACGTGCAGATGCAGGTCCACGTTGCGATAAAACTCACGGCTCAGGCCCAGCGCCTGCGCGCGGCCGCGAATGTAACTCAGCGCCGCCTGCGCCGATTCCTGCATCACGTCGCCCAACTGGCCCGTGATGGTGAGCTTTCCCTTGCCGTCCAGCACCTGCACTTCCGTGGTAAGAATGCTGCCGCCCACTTCGGTCCAGGCCAAGCCGGTCACCAAGCCGACTTCGCTCTTCTCATGCGCCTCGGAGTCGCGGAACCTGGCCACGCCCAGAAAATCGCTGATATTGGCCGCAGTCAGTTCTTCCTTGTGCTTTGCGCCCCGCTTGACGACCTTGCGCGCCACCTTGCGGCAGACGTTGCCGATCTCCCGCTCCAGATTGCGCACACCGGCCTCGCGCGTGTAACCGCGGATGATCTCGGTGATGGCATCATCGCGAAAGACAATATTCTTCTCGCTCAATCCCGTCTGCACGCGCTGCTTCTTCACCAGGTACTGCTTGGCGATCTCCAGCTTCTCCTGCTCGGTGTAGCCTTGCAGGCGCAGCACTTCCATGCGGTCCTGCAGCGCGGCCGGCACGGTGTGCAGCACATTGGCTGTGGCCACAAACAGCACTTGCGACAGATCATAATCCACGTCGAGATAATGGTCCTGAAAGGTCGAGTTCTGCTCCGGGTCGAGCACTTCAAGCAGCGCCGAGGCCGGATCGCCGCGAAAGTCCGAGGCCATCTTGTCCACTTCGTCGAGCAGGAAGACGGGATTCTTTGTGCCCGCCCGCTTCATGTGCTGAATGATCTGCCCGGGCAGCGCGCCGATGTACGTGCGGCGATGGCCGCGAATCTCTGCCTCGTCGCGAATCCCGCCCAGCGAGAGCCTCACAAATTTGCGGCCGGTGGCCTTGGCAATCGACATTCCCAGCGAGGTTTTGCCCACCCCCGGCGGACCGACAAAGCAAAGGATCGAGCCTTTGGGATTCTTGACCAACTGGCGCACCGCTAGAAACTCAAGAATGCGATCCTTGATCTTTTCCAGGCCATAGTGATCTGTGTTCAGAACCTTCTCAGCGTAATCAATCGAGCGGGTCTCCTTGGAGCGCTTCTTCCACGGCACGGCCAGCAGCCAGTCAATGTAATTGCGGCTCACGGTGGATTCAGCCGACATAGGCGGCATCGCTTCGAGTTTTTTCAACTCCTGTATTGCCTTGTCGAGCGCCTCTTTGGGCATCCCGGCGGCTTCAATCTTCTTGCGCAGCTCATCAAACTCGCTCTTCTCGCCGTGTCCAAGCTCTTTTTGTATCGCCTTGATCTTCTCGTTCAGGTAATACTCTTTTTGCGCGCGCTCCATCTGCCGTTTCACGCGCGACTGAATGTTGCGGTCAAGGTCGAGCTTCTCGATCTCCACATCGAGCACGTCCGCGATGCGCGCCAGGCGGATGGCCGGATCAAAAAGAGCCAGCAACTCCTGCTTCTCTTCAATGCCCAGTTGCAGGTTGGCAGCAATCACGTCGGAGAGCTTAGCCGGCTCGTCCATGCGCACCGTGGCGATGATGGTCTCGTAGTTGAGCGACTGCTGCAGCTTGACGTACTGCTCGAAAAGGCCGGTGACGCGCGTCATCAGTTGTTCTACGGCCGGGGTCATTTCGAATTGGCTTTTGCCCACCCGCACCGAGGCCACAAAAAAACCTTCGCGGTCGTTCACCTCAACTGACTTGGCGCGTTCAACCCCTTCAACCAAAACTTTGATGTTGCCGTCGGGCATCTTGACGCTCTGTACGATGTTGCAGATCGACCCGACCTGGTAAATTTCTTTGGCTTTGGGTTCGTCCACCGCAGCGTCGAGTTGCGTGGCAAGGAAGATCTTGCGGTCGCCTGAAAGCGCCTCTTCGAGCGCACGCACACTCGACTCGCGCCCCACCACGAAGGGCGTCATCATGTAAGGAAAAATCACCATGTCCCGAATGGGCATCATGGGCAGCTTGCGCGTTTCGGCCTTTTCGCGGGATGCGGTCATCGGGACACCTTGAGAATGTAATGCGTAAAGAAATCTTCGACGGCGGGGCTGTTTGCAAAGCTCATACTAAAATTGTACAGCGGATTGGCTTTGTAGCAGGATTGCGCCGGCAGCGACCCCAAGCCCGCGCTACCGACGCACACATATTCGATGCTGCCTGGGTTATCTACGCTCCAGAATGATCAACTCAACGGTATCGACGGGCAGAGCATTGGAGAGCTTCAGACTGCTGCCGCTCCCCGATTGTTGCTCGACTAATTCCATATTCTGGGTCTTGCTGATCCGGTAGCGCTTGATGCTGAACGCGCCTTTGCCCCAGGGCAGCTTGTCGATGGTCAGATGATAGCCGGCATTGTCGCGGTAAACAATGTCTGTGCGGCCCGGCAGCCACCGCTCCGGTTTCGCGTTCGGCGCAGGCGGCGGAAGCACTACATCCGCAGGCATCGGCATATCCTTGTACTTGAAGTCGGCGGGAATGGCGTAGTTGCTGATGAAGACCTGAACCCTCCTGCCATCCGCAGAGCGGCCCGCGAGCACGGCAAAGCCAAAGGTGTCGGCGCCCTCCACTGCCAACCGCCGCGGCGTCTCCTGCATCCTGCCCATAGCTTTGAAGGTGTAGGCAGGCTTGAAATAACGCCCTTGCAGATCAAAGAGGCCCATCCAGGCGGCATCCCCGCGATAAAACATCGCGTGATCGAGGGGCGCGTCCTGAAAATAGCTGAGCACCGCGCCGACAAACGCCGCGTTATGCGCGCCTCGCAGTTCATCCTTTTCCCCATCGGTAAAGTCGGCGCTCAAATTCCATTCGGAAAGGATGCTCTCCGCCTTGGGAAATCCATGCGCATCGAGGACGCCGCGTATCTCCCGCGCCAAGCGAGCACCGTCGAAAGGATCGGCGCCGCCGTTGGAGTATGTGTGCCAGGAGTAAAAATCCAGCGGAAGTTGGTGGGCAGCACAGTAGTCGAGGAAGCCTTCGCGGTAAACTTCATCGCCAAATGGATTCGCAATTCCGTCGCCGCCCACTTTGAGCGACGGATCGACGGACTTCAACGCCAGCGCGGTCTTTCCGTACAGGGAATAAAACTGCTCCGGCGTGCCCGTCCAGAACAATCCGCCCGGCTCATTCCAGAACTCCCAGTAGCGAATCTGGTGATGAAATCCGTTTGCCCAACCCTGGTTGTAATGCATGGCGATATGTTTTACCACGCTGGCGTACTTATCAAAATCCGCCGGCGGATTCACGTTGGCGCCCCAACTGCGGCCTATGCGGTAATAGACTTCCGCCCCGCTGGCGCGAATTGCGGCCACCACCTTGTCGGTCGCGGCAAAGTTGTAGCTCGCGGCCTTCTCCGGATCGGCATTCTCGTCCGGGAAGATGACCGAAGCGTTGCCCGACTTCACCACGCCAGCGCGCTGCGCGCTGTCGGGAATCAGCCAGGCCAGGGCACCATTTGTGGCGACGAATTTGGCGTCCACATCGGTGGGGCCCATCACATCGTGGGTGCGAACCATGTTAATGCGCAGCTCTTTGTATTGCCGAACGAGGCCGGGTAGCCCGGCCATCACCGGCGCGGGCGTGCCGTTCACTCCCTGAAACGAATGAATCGCGCCGGTCACTTTGCCCGCGTCCACGTGCAATGCGCGGAATCCCTCCTGCGCCGGAGCTTGGCCCCATGCAGCAGAGCAAGGCAGCAACAGCAACAACAAGAAACGTGTGAAGCCTTTCATTTGCAATCCTCCATTTGTTCCTACGAATTCCGAAAAATGCAACATTGTTGGGCTTTCGCTTTTGAGGTTCCTTATTCCAGTCTGGTGACGTGCACGCTGGCCTGGGTCTCTGGAACCGTGCCGTCGTTCGCCTGGGCCTCAGTGGGTTTGCCCTGGATGAGAATCCGCACCGTAATTTTGCCGCGGGCGGGGACGAGTACGCGCTGGGTGGCTTCGCGCGCGTCGGAGCCGTCGCCACTGCGCACCGTGACCGGAAGCTCGGCGGCTGCGTAGCCGGCGTTGGCCACATTCACGGCGACCAGCCAGTTGCCCGCCGAGGCGGATTCTGGAAAGACGCCGTCGATGCTCAGGTCAGGCAATCCCTTGTCGGCATCAATCCAGTCAGCGAAGAACCAGCCCAGATCGCGGTGGCTCCCAGCCGCTTCCAGTAACTTTTCAAAGTTTCTGCCGACGGCTGCCTTGTTTGCCTCTGTCGCGGCATCGCTGCCAGCCGCATAGTAGGCTCGAAGCGCGGATGAGAGCGTCGCATCGCCAACCAGATCGCGCAGCATCCATAAAACATAGGCGGCTTTGGTGCGATAGTAGACGGGCGAAATGGCCGTGGCCAGCGGCTGACCCGCGCTTTGGCCGGGGCTTTCCGGCTCGGCCAGGGCCAGCGCGGCGCGATCTGCCTCCAGTGTGCGCAGCGCGGCGTCGCGCCCCTGCTGCCGCTCCACCCAGAGCGTTCCCATGAAGGCAGCCAGGCCTTCGTTGAGCCAGGCCGGAGGCGGAGGCGAGTTGGGAGGCGAAATCCAGGCGTGGCTGAGAGCGTGGACCAGAACCCCGTTCAATGCATCGGAGTTGGCCTTCGCGCTGGTTTCGCTGAGCGGCGCAACCAGCAGCGCGCCGCTCTCAAAGGGCGCGTCTTCTGGGTCAGGCAGGTCGAGCAGCGCCAGAGGCGAGCGGGGCTGCTTGCCCAGCCAGCCTTCCAGCAGCGGCGTAACCTTCGTGGCCGCCGCGAACCAGGCCTGCGCATCGTTTTCAGGAACGGTCCAGGCAGTCAGATTCGTGCCGGTGCGGGCGGTGCGGATGGCCACAAAAAGGCTGGGCGCCTCGAAGCCAAGAGTGGTGCTGCCGGAGTCGGCGGTGGCCACGCTGGCAACCTCCTGGCTCTGGTCGAGAGATGCTCCCGATTCGGTGATGGCGAGAGGCACGGTGCGCCCGTTGATGAGAGCCACAGTGGGAGCCTGTCCGTGAGGAAACTCGACCGTGAGGCGCAGACGAAAGCGCGCGCCGCTGAGCCGCAGCTTGTGCTCGCCCATCTCGTCGAAGAGGCGTGCGCCTTCGCCCAGAAGAACGGGAACGCTCGCGGTTGGGTACCAGACTACATTGCCAAAGCCGCGCAGCCCGGTAAAGGGAAGGCTGATCTGGTCCCAGTCCGCGTGCAGCGCTGCCTCATCGGGGGCACCGATAGCCAGCAAACGCCGGGCGCTCGCGGCAATTGTGCCGGAGTAAGTTGCATCGAGTTGCAGGGTTGCACCGGGCGCGAGCCGCTGCTGAAGCGCAACAACGGCTTCATGCAACTGCCCGGTGTGGTCGGCGTCGGAATTGAGGGTGGCAACCTGGAATGTGGCCTCCTGGCTGCGTCCGTCAGGGCTATCGATGCGGACCCGTTCCCAGTTGAGCGTGGAGGAGATTTGTAGCGGAATCCGTTCAAGCGGAGCCTTGCCGTCGTTGCGAAGGGTGAGTTTGGCGCGAACTGCGATCTGCTGGGCCTCCGGGCGCAGGCGTACGTCGAGATCGTAGCCGGTAAAGGTGACAGCCTTGCGCTCGGCCTCCAGCGCCGGGGTTGGCTCGCCAGCAGCAGGCTGTGCTCCGGGCAGGGCGGACTTAGTGGCCGTCTGGCCGTTCTCGTCCGTCGAGCGCGAGAAGAGGACTTGGCGCCTGGGCTGCTGATCCTGTTGCACAGCGGCCGGGCCGGACGGCGTGGTTTGCGCCGTGCACAGGAAAGTTGCCAGGCAGGGAACAAAGAGGGCTGCCAGGGTTGATGCCCAGAAGGAGTTCGATCTTTGGCCAGGAAAGATCTTCATGAACCCAGGCCTTTCTGTTTCTTCGGTTTGCCTGCGGTAGGGCCTGCTCCGCCTGCGGCGGCGCGCGCGGCCAAACGACGCTGGCGGAAGGCTTCATAGAGCACCACCGCGCCGGCCGTGGAGACATTCAGCGAACTGACGCCTCCGGCCATCGGAATGCGCAGCAGGTGGTCGCAGGTGCGCCGCACCAGCTCGTGCAGCCCCGCGCCCTCGCGCCCCAGCACCAGCACACAGTCGCCGGTCAGGTCGAACTGGTCGTAATCGCAGCTCCCGCGCTCGTCGAGTCCGATGATCCAAAGATTGCGCCGCTTCAGCTCTTCCAGCGCGCGCACCAGGTTCACCACGCGCGCAATGCGCAGGTGCTCGGCGGCGCCGGCGCTGGCCTTCATGGCCACCGGACTCAGCGGCGCCGACCGCCGCTCAGTGAGCACCACGCCATCCACGCCCGCGCCGTCGGCCACGCGCAGCAGAGCGCCCAGATTTTGCGGGTCTTCCACGCCATCCAGAGCCAGCAGCAGCCGCGCCGCGCCCGGTTTTTCCGGCGCAAAAAGATCTTCGATGGTGAGCAACTCCTGCGCGCGGACTAGCGCCACCACGCCCTGATGCGCGGGCGTCTGCGCCAACAGCGTCAACTGCTCGCGCGCTTCCTGAAGGACGCGGATACCGGCCGAGCGGCAGAGCGCGACCAACTGCTCCAGCCGCGCATCGTCGCGCTCGCGCGCCACTAGAACATGGTCAAAGCGCCGCCGTCCGGCCTTGACGGCCTCTTCCACCGGATGAACTCCGTACAAAACTTCCATAGTAAACAGTGTAGAGGCCGCGGGCGGCTGCGAGAAGCGGAGCTACAATCACTCATCGCCGAGCAGGTATACTGTTCTCCATGTTCTCCAGGCAAAACGATACGGTTGCGGATTGGCAGAGTCTCACGCAGCTTTACGGCGAGATGAGTGACGGGGAGTTGTATGAACTGGAAGCCGGCGCCGGCGACCTGACCGAAATGGCGCAACAGGTTCTCCGCGACGAGATGAAGAAGCGCGGATTGAGCAAGCCCGATCCAGCGGCGGGCTTCGCTGCTCCGCGATGGGATGGTGACGCCAATTCGCCCGCCGGCGAAGAGGACGGTGAACTGGGCGACCCAACGCGCGAATTCACCTGGAAGGTCTTCCTTTGTGAGTGCGAGGATCAGCAACAGGCCTGGCAGATCAGAGAGGTCTTGCGGCGGGCGGGAATCGAGAGCTGGATGGAAGGCCAGGGCTATCGCGTGGTCTCCGATTTCGCCAATCCACGGATACAGGTTGCCGCCGATCAACTGGAGCAGGCGCACACGATCATCGCCAGTCCGATTCCGCAGGAGATCGTCGAACTGTCCAACACTCCAGACGAGGAATTCGCAGCGCCGGTTTGCCCCAGATGCGGCGCCGAAGAGCCGCTGCTGGAGGGGGTCGATCCGGTGAATGCATGGCGTTGCGAGAGCTGCGGCGCCGAGTGGACGGACGCGCCGGAAGAGCCGAGCGAGTCTTCAGCAGAACAGCCGTAAACACGGATTTCCATCCAGAGAGCGATTTCCTGACGAAATCCCCTTTCCCGTGAAACTCCGCGGCAATTCTGGCCTCCAATCTGATTTTCCTTGAGGAAAGCAGGCTCTCGCAACGCCTTGTTTTCGCATGGGCGCGCCGCACGCCCTCGACGCAAGGCGCCCGCAACCACTATCCTGTTGAGTTGCGCATCTTTTCATGCGCGTAACATTCAAAGGACGCCAACCGTTATGAACCAGCAAACAATCGCCATACACCTGCCCGACGGGGCCATTCGCAATGTGCCTGCCGGCACCACGCCACTTGAAATTGCCAACTCGATTTCGCCGAGACTGGCCGCGGTTTGCGTGGCCGCGCGGCTGAAGCCGGTGGCCGTTGCGCAGCCGGTGGAGTGCAGCTGCTGCGCCGGGGAAAACACCGAGGAGCCGTCGGGCGAAGCCGCTATGTACGCCGTCGCGGACGCCGCGGCGCCGCGCCTGGTGGACCTGACGACTCCGCTTAATGCCGATGTGCGCCTGGAGCTGCTCACGGAGAAGGATCCTGAGGCGCTCACCGTGCTGCGCCATTCCGCCGCGCACGTGATGGCGACGGCGGTGCTGGAACTCTTCCCGGAGACCAAGCTGGGCCACGGACCGGCCACCGACTCCGGCTTCTTTTACGACTTTTATCGCGAAAAGCCCTTCACGCCCGAAGACCTGGCGCTGATCCAGGCCAAGATCGCCGAAGTGGTGGCGCGCAATGAGCCGTTCTTGCATGAATCCGCACCAAGAGCTGAGGCGCTGGAAGCGTTCGAGCGCGACGGCGAATTCATGAAGACGCACTTCGTGACCAAATTTACCGTTCCCGGCGACGAGGTCAGCTTCTATCGCAATGGCAGCTTCGTTGATTTTTGCCGTGGGCCGCATCTGCCCTCGACCGGCCGCGTCAAGGCCGTCAAGCTGACCAATCTGGCCGGCGCTTACTGGCTGGGCGACGAGAAGAATCCGCAACTGCAGCGCATCTACGGCACGGCCTTTTTTAGCCAAAAAGATCTGGACGCGCACTTTGCGCGCCTGGAAGAAGCGGCCAAGCGCGACCATCGCCTGCTGGGCAAGCAACTGGATCTCTTCAGCATTCAGGAACTGGCCGGCGCGGGGCTGATCTTCTGGCATCCCAAGGGCGCCATCGTTCGCAAGGCAATGGAAGACTGGATGCGCGAGGAGTGTCTGCGGCGCGGCTATCTGCTCGTCTATACTCCGCACGTCATGCGCCGGGAGCTTTGGAAGGTCTCCGGCCACGATGGCGTCTACTCCAAGGATATGTTTCCGCCGATGAAGCTGGACGACGCCGAGTATCGGCTGAAGCCGATGAACTGCCCCGGCCACATTCTGATCTACAAGAATTCGCCGAAGAGCTATAGGGACCTTCCGCAGCGCTACGCCGAATTCGGCAATGTTTACCGCTACGAGCGCTCCGGCACCATGCACGGGCTTTTGCGCGTCCGCGGCTTTACGCAGGACGATGCCCACATCTTCTGTACGCCGCAACAGATTGAAGGCGAGGTCATTGCCTGCCTCGACTTTGCTGAAGCTGTTCTGAAGACCTTCGGATTCAAGGAGTTTCGTGTCGAGCTATCCACGCGCGACCCCAACAAGGCGGGCGACTTTTTCGGCACCCCGGAGGACTGGGCGAACGCCGAAGGCGCGCTCAGGAACGTGCTCACCAAGCGCGGCCTCGCCTTCAACACCTTCCCCGGCGAAGCCGCTTTCTATGGTCCCAAGATCGATGTGAAGCTGGTGGACATCCTGGGCCGGCTGTGGCAGCTTTCCACGGTGCAGTTCGACTTTAATCTGCCAGCACGCTTTGAACTGGAGTACGTGGGCGAGGACGGCGAGCGTCACCAGCCAGTGATGGTGCATCGCGCCCTCTTCGGCTCGGTGGAGCGCTTCTTCGGTGTGCTGATCGAGCACTACGCCGGAGCCTTCCCGCTGTGGCTGGCACCGATACAGGTGGGACTTGTGCCCATCAGCGAGCGGCACCACGAGTACGCGCGCAAGGTCGAGGCTGAGTTGAAAGCCGCCCGCTTCCGCGTGGAAGTGGACGACCACAACGAGAAGATGAACGGCAAGATACGCGACTTTGCCAACCAGAAAACGCCTTATATTCTGGTCTTTGGCGACAAGGAGCAGGAGGCCGGGCGGGTGAGCGTCCGCACTCGCGGCAAAGGCGACCAAGGTTCCACGCCGCTGGCCGAGTTCATTGCCAAAGCAAAGGAGCTGGTGGAGAGCCGCTCGACGGAACTGTAGGAGCCTGCCGGAAATCGATTTGGGGGCAGGGATTCCTGCGTCGAATCCGGCCTTGCCGCGTCCAATGAAGGGAAGCGATTTTTCCCTTGGCAAGGCTCGGTTGAAGGTGGTATTCTGAGAATCTCTGTGAGGATGCGCGCCCCCTTTGCCCCATCCATGAGCTTCGGCTCGCGGGCGACCCAGGTGAGACCTGAAGCGATTGTCATCCTGTTCCGAGCAAACCACTGAAGCCGCATTGTTTTGCGGGTGACCGCAGATTCGTCTCCGTGCGCCGATATTTCCGGGTTTCACATGGAAATATTTTTCGCGCTTGGGGGCGGACCGAAGAACGCGTTGGCGCGTATGCCAGCGCTTGAACTGATTTTTCTCGAAGAGAGCAGGTACATTTTGGCAGTTGAAAACAAGTTTGAGCATGATATCGACAACCTGATTGAAGTCGGCAAGGAAAAGGGCTATCTGACCTATGGCGACGTGAACGAGATTCTGCCGGAAGAGATGGGGTCTTCGCCCGATGATCTGGACGATCTGATTACCACCATCGGCACTCAGGGAATCGACCTGCTGGATGGACCCAAGTTCCACGGCGACAAGGAGTTCGAACTGGAAGAGGGCGAGGACGTCGAGCTCGACCTGACGCCTGGAACTCTGGAGAAGACCAACGATCCGGTGCGCATGTACCTCCGCGAGATGGGCACGGTGCCGCTGCTGACCCGCGAGGGCGAGGTGGAGATTGCCAAGCGCATCGAGCGCGGCCAGATGCGGGTACTCAAGGCCATTTCGCGCTCACCCATTGTGATCCGCGAGGTTATGGCGCTGGGCGAAGACCTGAAGCGCGGCGTACGCAACGTAAAAGAGGTCGTGATTTTTGACGACGAGGAGCTGACTGAAGAGGTTGTGGTGGCACGCGTCAAGGCGACCGTCGTCCGCATCGACGCGCTGGTCAAACACCAGAAGAACATCGCCAAGCTGGAAGAGAAGCTGGCCGCGCCGGCACACGCCACCAAGGCCAGGACCTCCGCTGCTCGTCACACCCGCTGGCTGATCGCCCGCGAAAAAGTGCTGGTTTCGCGCATTGTGCGCGAGCTCAAGTACACGGCGATGGAGCGCAAGCGCCTGCTCGACAAGGTCAACAAGACGGTGGACACGATGCGCACCCTGGAGCGGCAGATTCGCTCGCTCGAGATCAAGCACGAGGCCAGCAAAAGCGAGGAGCTGAAGAAGGAGTACCGCCGCCAGCAGAAGAATTGCAAGACCGATCTGGAGAAGATTGAAGCCGAGGCGGGCGTACTGATTGGTGAACTCAAGCGCACCCAGCGCGAGATGATCCAGGGCGACATGGACGCTGAGCAGGCCAAGCGCGAGCTGATTGAAGCCAACCTGCGTTTGGTTGTCTCCATCGCCAAAAAGTACACCAACCGCGGCCTGCAATTCCTCGATCTTATTCAGGAGGGCAACATCGGCCTGATGAAGGCGGTCGACAAGTTCGAGTATCGCCGCGGCTACAAGTTTTCCACATACGCGACCTGGTGGATTCGCCAGGCCATCACGCGAGCCATTGCCGATCAGGCCCGGACGATTCGCATTCCCGTGCACATGATCGAGACCATCAACAAGTTGATCCGCACCAGCCGTCAGTTGGTGCAGGAGCTGGGCCGCGAGCCATCGAGCGAAGAGATCGCCCGGCGCATGGACATTCCCGTAGCCAAGGTGCGCAAGGTGCTCAAGATTGCACAGGAGCCCATCTCTCTGGAAACGCCCATCGGCGAAGAGGAAGACTCGCATCTGGGCGACTTCATCGAGGATCGCCAGGCTGTGTCGCCCTCCGAGGCAGTCATCAGCGTCAACCTGAAGGAGTACACCTCGCAGGTTCTGCGCACGCTCACGCCGCGCGAGGAGCGCGTCATCAAGATGCGCTTCGGCTTGGAAGACGGCTCCGAGCACACGCTGGAAGAGGTTGGCCAGAGCTTCCAGGTGACGCGCGAGCGCATCCGCCAGATTGAAGCCAAGGCTCTGCGCAAGCTCCGCCACCCAAGCCGCAGCCGCAAGCTCAAGGCCTTCGTCGAAGGCGTCAAAGAGATGTAACCCGGCAACAACTCAGCCGCAAAGAGCCGCAATCCGCAAGGGTCGCGGCTCTTTGCCATCACCGCCGGCTGTCAGGTCAGCTTGATCACCACCGCATCCTCAGAGGGGCGAGTCTCCGGCATTTGCACGACGAGTCCGCCGGGCGTCCATTCCCAGCGCAGCGCGGCCGCTGAGCCCAGCAGCTCGGCGCGATGGAGTGCGCCGATGGGCAGCGGTGTGTCGCGGTTGAGCGAGGCCACGCGCACCTGGCTGCCCGGAGCTCCCAGCACATGAATATAGAACGCGCCCGGGCGCGTGGTGAAGCGGATATCCTGCGCGGTGAAGTCGCTGTTGTGATCGGCGACATAGATGCCTTCTTTCACCACGAAGGGGCCTTCGCCGAAGCGGAAGGCGGGGCGGGTCTCGTAGATGGCCTCGCCGTTGATCCGCAGCCATGCGCCGATCTTGTGCAGTCGGCTCTCAATCTCTTCTGGAATCGTGCCGTCGGGCCGCGGGCCTACATCGAGCAGCAAGTTGCCATTCTTGGAGACGATGTCAATCAACTGGTGGATGACGCGGCCGGCGGATTTGTAATTGGGGTGCGTAAGGTAGCACCAGGAATCCCAGTCCAGCTCGTCATCGGTTTGCCAGACGAAACTAGCCTTTTCCGTCAACTGGCCAGCCTCGATGTCCAACACGCCAGAAGATGTAGCGAAGTCATGTTCCTTGTAAGTCATGACGAGTCCGTTTCGGGCGCCATGGCTGGAGTTGTAGAAGTGTGCGAGCATCTGGAGCCGGTAGAGATCGGGAATCATGGCAACGCGGGTGTCGAAGTAGATGAGGTCCGGGTGGTAGTGATCGACGACTTCGATGACCTTGTCGCGCCAAATCTCGCAGAAACGGGGCGAAGGCGCCGGATCGGGGTGACCGTAGTTGAATGCTCCCGTATAGCCGGGAGAAAACTTGTGCGGCCAATAGAGATCAGCCAATTCGGGTTGGTAAATATCGGCATCGAGCACAGGGCTTGAGTACCAGCCCCATTGCCATGAGTGATGGAATGTGGTGAGGAACTTCAGCCCCTGCTTGCGGACGGCGCGCTCCATCTCGCCCACGACGTCGCGCCGCGGCCCCATGCGCGCGGCGTTCCAGCGGTTGACGCGGCTGGGCCACATCGAGAAACCGTCGGCAAATTCGGCGACCGGCCCGATATAGCGCGCACCTGCCTGCTTGAAGAGCGCCACCCACGCGTCGGGGTTGAAATGCTCGCCTTTGAAGGCGGCGGCAAAGTCCTTGTAGCCGAATTTGTTCAGTGGGCCGTAGGTGGCCAGATGGTGCTCATACTCCGGCCGGCCAGGCTGGTACATCCAGTGTGAGTACCACTCGTTGCCGAAGGCGGGAACGGAAAACAGCCCCCAATGAAAGTAGATACCGAACTTGGCGTCGCGGTACCACTCCGGACAGGCGTGTTGCTGGAGCGACTCCCATTGCGGCTGGTAGGCTTTGCCGCCGGGGGTTGCCTTGGCAGCCAGGGAGGACGGCAGCAGAGATGCAGCGGAGACGGCGGCAAGCCATTGCAGGGCAGTTCGGCGGTCAATCCTGGGAATCAGCATGAACTCTCTCCATCAGGTGCGAAAATCTTTATGTGGAAGCAAGTAAAAAGAATACTACTCCGGCGTCTTTTCTGCGCGGGTCTTGGTTGCCGATCCGCGCGCCTCTGTTATTCTCATTGTTTACCGGCAAAGGGAGGGATTGATGCCTGAGTTCCGAGGACGAAAGCACCATCAGGACCGTGTGGCCGAGACTTTGCGAGAGGAAATTGGCGTTCTGATCGAAGGTGAACTCTCCGATCCGCGCATCAATCTCTGCTACGTGACCGAGGTGGCGCTGAATCCCGGCGGCAAGTCGGCGCGCGTGTATGTGGCCATCGACAGCGCCGTCAAAGACATCGCCCGCGCCGAAGAGGAGACAGTGGCCGGATTGGAGGCCGCCAAGGGTTATATCCGCCATGAATTGAAGGAGCGAATGGGGGTGCGCCATGTGCCCGAACTCAGCTTTTTGGCCGATCGCTCGGGCCGCTTCCAAGCCCGCATCGAGGAGCTGATGGACCGGCAGCGCAAACGCAGGAAGGCGCTAGCGGAGCCTGCTCCCGCGGCTGAGCCAAGTGCTGAAGAAGTACAGGAAACACCTCAACAAGCGCCATGAACTGACTGGCGAGCCATCCGGGGCCAGACCCGCGTTCATCCATCTGAATGGAACGCCGGTTGAAGCCCGTTTTTTGCAGCTTTTCTATTTTTCCCCCAGAGGTAACCGGGCAGAGCATGAATCATTCCACACGCAATCTTGCCATTCATCCAAAAGGCGCCGCAACTGCTCCAGCTCAGGGCGGCCCACAGGAGAGCCAGACAGCGAAGAAAGTCGAGGCTATCCTTGATGTTTTGCGCCAGGGCGAGCGGTTCCTGGTTTGCTCGCACTGCCGGCCGGACGGCGATGCAATCGGCTCCATGCTGGCCATGGGACTGTTTCTGGAACAGATGGGCAAGCACGCTGATCTGGTGGCTGCCGACCGGATTCCGAAGATCCACCGCTGTTTGCCGGGCGCAGAAAAGATTCAAATGGCTCAGAGCGTCCACGGCCCCTATGACGCCGTGATTCTGTTGGAGTGTGACGGGCTGGAACGAGCTCGGTTGCGCGGGCTGGAGCATTTTTTTCTCATCAATATTGATCACCATGCCACGGGCCGCACCTTCGCCAGCCTGAACTGGATTGACCGCGACGCGGCCAGCGTGGGCGAGCTGGTTTACCGGCTGGTGAAGGAGGCCAGAGCCAAGGTCACGCCGGAGATGGCCACCTGCCTCTACACCACGTTGCTGACTGACACTGGAGGCTTCTGTTACGACGGCACACAGGCTTCCACCTTCGGCCTCGCGCAAGAACTGGTACTGGCTGGGGCCGACCCGATCCGCGTTGCCCAGAACTTGTATTATTCAACGCCCACCTCGAAGCTGCTGCTACTGGGCGCTGCACTCGGCAATCTCAAGCACGAAGGCCGTCTGGCCTGGCTGTGGATCACCCACCAGGACTTGCTGACCGCTGGCGCCTGCGAAGAGGATTGCGAGGGCATTGTAGACTTTGCACTCTGCGCCTCCGGCGTGGAAGCAGCCGTCTTCATGTATGAGTTGCCTGATCTGCGCATTCAACTGAGCCTGCGCAGCAAAGGCCGGATCGATGTCGCAGCGATTGCCGAGCAACTGGGCGGCGGAGGCCACCATAGCGCCGCCGGCTGCACATTGGAGGGTCCAATCGAGAGCGCACTCAATGAAATTCTTGCCCACCTGCGTCCTGGCGTAGCCGGATTGGCTGAAGTTCATTGAGATTCCGCTCGCAGACCAGAATCTGTTAGCCTTGTCCCTGTTGGGGCTTGACATTACCTGCTAACTTGAAGCTTTCGTTGGAGAAAAGCTGGAAGTGGATACTTTCCAAAAACCATCCGCGCCGAATTCATCCCAAAGCCGGCGTAAATGGCCACCTGCATGGGCGATGGGCTACCTCGAGCCTTTTCTGGAGCCGCCCCGTCCGGATTCGCCCGATGAGCTTCATTGGCGCTTCCCCCCCTGGGCAGGGGTTTGCGAGGCAATTGTTTTTCTTGCCTTCAGCATCTTCTTTCTCGCTTATGGACTTTCTCCATATTTCGGCGGCGCCGGTTTGGGCCTGGTGGGAGCCGACGAGCCCCGCTACGCGCAGATCGCCCACGAGATGCTCGTCCGCTTCGACGCGGCGCAAACTGTCAAAGGCAAGCTGATCGCCTGCGTCACGCCCTATCTTTATGGCAAACCATGGCTAGAGAAGCCAGCTCTGTATTATTGGCGGGCGATGTTCGTCTTCAAGGACTTTGGTGTGCATGACTGGGCGGCGCGACTGCCCTCTACCACGTTTTCCTTCGTCATGGTGGCGCTTATTTACCTGCATATGCGGCGATTCCGCCCCGGCGGACACCTGGATGCGGCGCTGATCACCGCGGCTTGCGTGGGCATCATCGGCTTTGCCCGCGGCGCATCCACCGATATGCAGATGGCAGCGCCGCTGGCCATCGGGCTGCTGGGCTGGTACGCCTGGTATGAAACCGACTCCAAATTCTGGCTCTTTGACATCTACTTTTTCACCGGCGTGGCCACGCTGGCCAAGGGGCCGGTGGCGCCTTTTCTAGCCATAGTGATTGTGGCCGCCTTCGCCTTCCTGCGCCGCGAGTGGTCCATCCTGCGGCGCTCCTTCTGGTGGCCGGGCGCGCTGCTCTACTTTGCCATCGTGCTGCCCTGGTTCATCGCCGTGCAGCGCCAGAATCCCACCTTCTTCCGGGTATTTTTCCTGGAACACAATCTGGAGCGTTTCGGCTCCGATCTCTATCACCACCAGCGGCCGTTCTGGTACTACCTGGTGGTGGTTCTTTTGGCGATGATGCCCTGGACGGTGATCGCCGTGCGGGCACTCGTCGACGGCATTCAGACCTCGGTCTGCGAGTGGAGATCGCGCAGCGCATCCAAGTGCAAACCCTGCGTGAGCCACCCCGGCGACGCCTTTCCGGAGTTTCTGGTATTGTGGGCGCTGATTCCCATCGTCTTCTTCTCCTGCTCGCAGTCCAAGCTGCCCGGCTACATTCTGCCCTCCATTCCACCCATCACCATTCTCACCGGAGACTATCTCTTCCGGCGCCGACAAAGTGGCCTGAATCGCTGGCTGCTGCTGGGCCATGCGGCCCTGGTGGGCGTTATGACTCTGGCCGTGCTGCTGCTGCCATGGTTTGTTGCCCACGGTGCGCAGATGCCGCCCGCACGCGCGTTTATGGTGGCGCTGTTGTCTGCAGGCGGCGCGTCGCTGCTGATCCTGATCGTAGTCAAGGGTTACGGTGTGATCCGGCTGCGGCTCGTCACCTCAAGCGTGCTGGTTGTGCTCCTCATCTTTCTCTTTGGCGTGGGACCATTCTTTTCCATTCCAGCCATCAATCAAACCAAACGTGTGATTCATCTGCTCGACCGTTCCTACTCCGCGCGTCCGTTGGCGGAGCAACTGGCAACCATCGCTCCTGACGGCGAGACCGTTGCCGTTTTTTCTCCTAGCCATGTTGCATCGTTTCCGCGCGACATTCAATTTGGGCTTTCGTTCTATCGCCATCGCGAGGTCGTCAACTACAAGGAGAGCGCCGTCCCAGACGAACAGCACCTGCTGGTGGCGCAGGTAACTGGACGCGGCGGAGTGGACCTGCATACGCAGGCCGCGCTGGAAGAGTATCTCGAAGGCCGGAATTATGAGCCGCTCTTCAGCTGGCCGGAGCGGGGCCTGGTGGTCTATATGGTGGGCAGCCGGTAAGCTGACTGTGAACAGCAGTCAGCTTACATTGGTCAGTGGACAGATAACATCAAATAATTGCAAACTGCTCACTGTTCACTCATACAACCTCGACGGCATGATTTTAGTCATCTGTCGCGTTCTGTGCCGTCAATTTCCGAATCGATTGTAATATCATCATTTAGCTATTCATGCGGTCATGGTGCAAGCTGTACACTGTCCACTGACCACTGAGGGAGAAGATGGCATCGAGCGCCTCCATCGATATTCTCGACCTACGGCACTTTGCAGCGTCCGCGCTGCGCCCCGTGCTGGAGGTAGAGGCCGAGCTGTGGAAGCAGCAACTGCATTGGGATTACACCATCTCGACCAGACTGCTGATGCAGTATCTCGACAGTCATATGCTGCCCGGCTACGCGGCCTTGCAGGCTGGCCAGGTTATCGGCTACGCCTTCTGCGTCTACGAGGATTCCAAGGCCATCATCGGCGATCTCTTTGCCCTGCCCGGCCTCGACGCCCAGGAGCAGCCAAACCGCGATTCTTCAACGCGGGAGATCTCTGCGCACGAGGTTGAAGAAACGCTGCTCTGCCATCTTCTTGAACTGCTTCTAAACTCGCCACAGGTGGACCGCGTGGAATCGCAACTGCTGCTGCATCGCTCCGGCTCCCACGCCGACACCTTCCGCAGGGCGAGCTTCCAGATTCACCGCCGGCTTTTCATGGTGCAGACTCTGAACGGCTACTACCCCGCCCCCAGCCTCATACTGCCCGCCACATTGGAGCTACGGCCCTGGCGTGACGAAGACCTCGTCGCTGCCGCGCGGCTCATCGCCGCGGCTTACCAGAACCATCCCGACGGCGTGGTCAACGATCAGTACCGCTCGGCCCCCGGCTCGCTGCGCTTCCTCAATAACATCGTTCGCTACTCCGGCTGCGGAGTCTTCTCCGCGCAGGTTTCGTATGTCATTGTGGATCGCATCAGCCGGGAGCTCGTGGCGCTGGTATTAGGCTCGCGCATTAGTCCGCAGAGCGGCCACATCACCCAGCTTTGCACCCACCCGGATTTCCGCCGCCGGGGCTTGGCACGCATGCTGCTTACTCTGGCCGCCTCCTGCTTTCTGCGTCAAGGCGTCAGCGAAATCTCCCTTACCGTCACAGAAGCCAACTCCGACGCCATCGAGCTTTACCGCTCCGAGGGCTACGACTGCGCGCACGAATTCGACGCCACGGTCTGGCAGCGGAACTGGATTGTCTGAAGGAAATCACCCTTGTTTAAGACAGAGATTTTGCCGAGCAGGCGCAATCGATCTGTGAGACAAAACTAATCTTATCCGCCCATAGTGTCAGAATTGTCCGGTGATTGGTTCGGAATGGGTTCCCGGTTAATGAATCGCTGAGCTGCCCAATGCTTGATCGTAACCGGAAAGTGTGGCCTTCGCCGCCGCGTTCCATGTATATTTTTCAAGGATTATTTTTCGTAATTGTTCTGAACGTGGAGCGTTAAACGCGGACAAAACAGTGGTTCGGATGGACTCAATCGAATCGGGAGCGCAGTATCGCGCCATATCCCCAAAATACTCGCGTGTATCGCCCTTTTCTGTAATGACAAGATTCGCTCCCATGGCGCCCGCCTCCAGCGAGGACAAGCCCGTTGTTTCCATCCAGCTAACGAGCGCGTGGACCTTGCAAGAGGCGTAATATCGCGGCAGTTCATCATGAGATATCTCGGCGAGGACCGTAACATTAGGACCCTTTTCCTTGAGTATCTGGCGGTAATACGCCAATTGATTCGGAGCTGGTTTACCGATCAGTACCAGTTTGACATCGCTTCCATTCAGCGCCCTGACCAACTCAAGTTGGCATTTCAAACCCTCGATCCTCCCGACGCTGAGCACACAATCAAGAAACTCTTCCACTGGTTGAGCTTGACCGAATGAAAACAAATGCGGATCAATGGCATTCGGCACAACAACATGGCTCTTCCCTTCCATTTCAGGAAAGTCCCTCACTATGCGCAGCATCTCTGAGTGGGAGTTGGGAAGAAGAACACACGCCATGGCGAGCAGGCGTTCCTGGGCTCGCCGATAGCCGGTCGCTATCAGTTTCAGTGAACCTTTGGTGCACTCCCCATGCAGGGCCATCCGCCCCGCAATTTTCACTGTTTGCGCAAGGGATGGTGATAAATGTTTAAGCAGCAATCCTTGTATTCCAAGCCGCGCCTGCCGATCATATTCACTGAAGTCAGCGTAGATTGGCGATAGTACAACTGGGATTCCCTTCCTCTTTGCCGCCAACGCTTGAAAATATGTCTCCTGAGGCCGGGTCAAATTAAAGATATGAACCAGGTCAAAACCGCCCATGTCCGGGTTAATATCCGTGGAAACCGTCACTTCGCAGCCATTTGCCCGCAAAGCATCGGCGGTCTTCAGCACCTGAATCGTGTCCCCTCCCGGCACGGAAAACAATGTCGTTCGAGACAAGAACAATACTCTCATAGGCTCTTTTGATTGTCTCGGCTGTGGCCGCTCTTCCATCTCCGCGTCAACTCTCTTTTCCGGTTTTCTGAATGGCTCGGTACGCGCTCAAATCATTGTTACTCCGCCACGCTATCCTTCATCTAACCCGGGCGACGGCATAATACGTTCGTATATATCATTGATGACCTCTGCTTTGCTCTTCACTGATAGCCGCTGCGCAGCGCTCTGAGCTGCAATAGCCATCTCATACCGGCGATCCTCATTCAAACCAATTGCTTCAATTGCTTTTGCGAACTCCTGAATTACATGGTCCAGCTTGTCGGGGGTAATCTTGACGCCACATTCCGCGCTGACAACATCCTTCATTCCGAAGTGGTCAAGACAGATGACCGGCAATCCGTAGGCCAAAGCCTCAACCACCACGGCAGGCGTTCCCTCGTACAGGCTTGACAGCACAAAGCAATGGCCGGTTGCCATGATGAACAGCGCATCGCTCCTCGGTACCCTTCCGACAAAACTGCAACGATCTCTGATTCCGAGGTTGCTGGAAAGTGCTTTCCACTCATTCAGAAGCGGTCCGTCTCCCACGACGACCAAACGCCAGTCAATTAAAGAAGGATTTAGTTTTTCCAGTGCAAACAAAACGATGTTGAGCGCCTTCCTAGGTTCGCAGGTTCCGCTCCAAATAATCCTCAATGCTTCTCCAACTCCGCGTTGAACCGGCGGCCGTAAATCCAGATCAGGTGAGCTGACCTGGCACAAAACCGTTGCATCCCGGCCCCAGAGTGATCGTATCTTATCAGCGACGTTGCTTGACCCGGCAAGGATGACCTTGGCGGCGGCGGCGGCACTCCTCGGCCTGCGAGACACATACATTTCCCACGCCGTGGAGAGGTTTTTCAAAACAAAATGCGGTCGTGCGCGAAATCGAACGGCATTTAAAAGATTCGCCGGAAAGAACTGCAATCCGCCCACTGGCCCCCATACAAACGGCTTGCCAATTTTCCAAAGGTATCCGGGTTCACGAAAACCTGTTCCAGTGACATGATGAATAAGATCAAAATCGATCTGTGCGTCCAGATCACAAGCCAACCGGTATGCCCGCAACTGCCAGCGCCGATAGATCAAAGAATAATAAAGAGCGTCCAAAAAGGAAAAGTGAAATGATCTGCCTTTCAATGGAATGAAATGAACTTCAACATTGGACATTGCGTCCGGGTGCTGGCGCAGATATTCCCTGGTTTCCTCTTCTTCGGTACCTCTTGCGATTACCCATACTTTATGCCGTGACGCAATGGCTCGCACATAATCCCATCCCACCGCAAACTCTGACCCCCTGATCGGGCTGAATGCGGATGCGGATACAAGCACCTTCAATGCTCTCCGTTCTCTCATGAAGGAGCAGCCTCCGATTTGCCGTTGTTGCGCAGGTTAAACTCCGGAAGAAAAGTGTAAAAGGCAAGAAACCACATCAGGTATTGTTGAACGTCAGTCGGAAAGCTTCCCACAAACTGATTTATAAACGCCACGACAAACATCGCAATCCGAAAGGAATCTTGATAAACTCTTGTTTTGAAGACGAGATAAGTTTCAACAACTAACATAGCTAACAATCCAAATAGTCCAAACTCGGCAAAAACCGTAGCTGCTTCGTTCGGAGTACTTCCTGCGGTCAAGCCAAGTCCGAGGTCTGAGAAATCGAAAGTTTTCGTTTGAGAAATCCCTGCCCCCCACCAAAGACTCTTCGAGGAAGCAATCGTGTAGGCGGCTATGTAAGCAGAGGTGGTCCTGGAATTTGCGGAACCGTCGGCCCCGGTTACAACCTGCGACACTCGCCGCGAGATTTGATTTGGGGTTAGCAGCATCGCACTCATTGATACAGCCAGAAAAAGGAATATGAAACGAGACTTTGACCCGCGCAGAAGGTGCCGATAACCTGTCAATAGCGAAACGCCAATCCCTGCCACTCCGATACTAATTCCGCCAAACGACTGGCATAGCAGGAATGGAAGAGTGATCATCAAGAGATACACCATACCCCGTTTTTTCCCGTTTCGAATTAATCGAAGGGCTGCAAAAACCAGAAGTGGAAGCATCAGCTCGGCATAAGCCGATGGCTCATGGGTAAACAGATTCAACCGGAGCAAATGTAACGCCCCACCCGTAAAAGGATCGGTATCCATCCACAAAAAAGATCTCATGGGCGTAGGCCGAATGACAAGGGCAATGATCGCAGCACAAAAGTTCAGAAAGATCAATTGATCCAATAGTCTGTCGAATCCCCAACATTTTTTGAGCGACCAACAGATGGCGTACACCGCAATATAGACAGTCCACCAATGCAATAGTGTTCGTGCGTAGTTCATTGGATCAGGTATCCCCAATGCGATGTGTGCAACGATAAAGGGCGACAAAACCATAAGGAACTTTGCAGTCAGCCACCGCCGCCCTTTTAGATACAGCCAGAGGAAAAGAAAAGGAGAAAGAAGCGTAGTATAAAATAATCCAATAGGCAGTCCCGCATGATTGAAGAAAAAGTAAAACGCCGCGATAGGTAGATAGCTATGGATCAACAGTGTTCCTGCGGCGTTCGTATGGGAGCGCGCAAGTGGTAATTCGAATTGCGAAGCACCGGGATTGATTATCGAGTCCATTGAAGTTCAGTCCCTAGGGTTAGACCCTGAAAAGTTGATTCCGAAGTGTATAGAAATGCCTCTGAACCAGTATAATCGATCTTCTCTGATTTGGGATTGCGACATTCCAGCCGAATACGCCCAAATGTCGGCCCATTTTCTACTTCCCTCCGAGTCCTCTCGTGGTCAGATTACCCTGCATACTTCAGCTCTACATTGGATTGTAGCTTCGCGCATGTTGTTGATTCATACCGCCTGTCGCTCGACATTTATCGCTGAATATCTCTCGTATGCAGCTACATTTAACCGCATGTCGGTGTTGATCTTAAGGCCGTGACACGATCCCTGGTCAGCATTTTACCCAAATGCATAAGTGGCTTCTCGATTGTATGGTGGCAAACGTACGAAATCAATGCCGTTGACCCGATCCAGGCAATCAGTTTAATTATCTTCGGAAGATTCCCCAACAGCCCAAACCATAACACGAGCATTGGAACGTGAAACAAGTATATTCCGTAAGAATACTTTGCCATATTATGTGCGATGGTTACGACAGTGTGCCCCTTAACATCCTTAAAAGCAGGAATAGCCAATCCAAGAGCTAAGCAAATGGCAGCATTGATGAAAGTGTTCCACTGGCTATCGATCAGTTCCCCCCGCAGCAATAACAGCCTAAGAATAACAAATGCAGGCACGATCAGTATCCACCAAACCCCACTGATTCGCTTAGGCTCAATCTTGCTTGCCTGATAGGCTACCATCCCGCCGATAAACATGGGAATAAACACTAGCGCATGAAACTGTCTTGGCATAGATGGGGACGTCGACAGTATCGCAGCAACGGTTGACAAAACCCACAAAGTCAGCGGAATCCAAAGCGTAATCTTTCTCTTAATTAACAAAAAAAGAAATGGAAGGATAACATACATCTGAACCTCCCACGGAAGTGACCACAGTGGGCCCACAACAGACCCCACTCGCACAATATTTTGCACAAGGAAGAGATTAATTAGTACACCCTTTTCGCTAAGTTGGGAATACGGCGCGTCAGTCAGACCGGTGCCCAGAACGAACGCAATACAAGCCCAACAGAGCGGAAAGATTCGGAAAAAGCGCCGGATGTAGAATTTCCGCACCATTCCACAAGGAGCCGAGCGATCCATGGAGTAAAACAGCACCAGACTGGTGTGCACGAAAAAAAACACCACACCGCCCACGCCGGCGTTGTGGACAAGTGTAACGTGGCGTGTTGGCCCTCCCCAAAAGAAGTAAAGGTGTGAGAAGGCAACACATAGAACAGCAACTGTCCTCAGAACATCGAGATTTGCGAACTGTTTCATAGGCGAGTGCAACAAATATTTCGACGATTAACAGCTCGTCACGGTATTGTGCTTTCAGTATATACAATACGCTTGATCTCTCGCCAGGTTATCAGATCGGCACAGAGACCATCAATCTGCTCGATAGCCATCGAATACCCTCATTAGACGGTGCCTCGCATAAACACTAAACAGCGCTGTTTCTTGGATACGTTGCGGTGTTGCCCTTTGGTAAACCTTCATTTCTTAATATTTACATTATATAGATTGATCACTGGATGTCCTGGCGTATCAACTCCATAACTCGATCGAAACGCTATGTTTAATGTTAACTAACATATTATACTCATTACCCGGACATATTATTCATTGTTTATGCACACAAGAGAAACACTTTGATACCAAGTAAATAAATAACGTCGGCATATTGAAACACTTCCATCATATTCCACGTCAGATCTTCCGCGCTCCTGTCTAGACCGATATTTCAATACAAACGTATCATTAAGTCACGCGATATGTATCGTTAAATATATTACACTGATTTGACAGAATAGAGATGTATGACAGGTATTTTAACAAAAGAGTATAGCGATCAGCACCTAGTATGCGCAGCGACAAGCGAAACATCCAATGCAGCGCCCTCAGACGAAAGTCATTTTTCGTGTAAGTTTGCGAGTTATAAGTACCCGCGGAGTCGTAATCGCCAAGGAAGTGCGACGCCTTCGCCCACGCATAAAACCTACCTGATTTATGAAACGGATCTTCGCCAGCGAACTTCTCAAGATTCGCCGCATAAAGAGCTCGCGTAAGATGATTGACATATTGGCCGTTATCAAAATAGTCAAACGCGTACTTAATAGCTTTAAACTCTCGAAACCCGCGCTGAATAAGCAGGGCGCGATAATCTTGATATATTGTACAAATATCAGGACGATTGGCAAGACTAAAGCGCTCTTTCCTCCTCGATAATTGCTCACCACCGTCCACAGTGATGCCGCTAAAATGATAGAACTCCAGCGGGCTCGTTCGGTTTACCATCCATTCATTGTTCTCCTGAGATAATTCCCTTTCGTGCAGATTCCATACAGCCATATTACAACCAGGACGCTTCAACACTTTTACAGAATCGAATAAACAAGGAACCAGATTAACCCATTTCTGATCAACGAACATACCCTTTCGCGGGTCGCAGTAGCCATACCCTAGGCAGCGAGTCTCCCACCATGACAGGAATCTATCTGTCTCCTTGCAACGAGTAACGCCAACAAAGCCCAGGTTAAATACCCCTCCCATCAGAAGAATTACCTCAGACTGAATATCCTCCTGATTGGGAGATAGGACGTGAGGCGTTAGAACGATAGCATTATCGTCCATAGCTTCTAGAATTGAGTCCAGCTTTCGATAGACAAATATATCCGGATCGAGGTATATAAGCTGATCAATACCACTGGCAAGAATTGACTTCATAAACGTCGGTTTGACATTCGTGTTCAGTTCCAGAATGTCATATTTAAAGGCTATGGGTAGGAAGTCTGGGATACCCAACTGCTCGACCGACACCAGTTCAAATGATTCATTTGATAGATCGATATCCTTAGGAATTCGGTCAACCAATAGCACGTAAAACTTCCACCCCGGATGGTGGCTAAGAAACGCATCACAAAGAACACGCGCGTACGGAAGGTAGTTGAGGGAAACAATCGTGCATGCTGCTTGTTTCATTGGATATTTACCCACTCGTTGATCTCAAAGCTGTAATGTTTTAGGGGACGTGCCGGAATTCCTACAGCTAAAGTGAATGGAGCAATTGTACCAGTCACGACTGCATTGGCGCCAATTACGACTCCTTCACCAATGTTCGATCCGGGACACACGACTACGCCATCGCCAATCCAGACATTCTCTCCGATTATGACTTGCCTGTCCGAGGCTACGGGACGATAAACAGGCGGAACTAAAGGGGAGGTATGTGTCCCAGTGTACTGTCCATGCCCGTGGTCTGTGATGAGTACCTTACTCCCTATCAATACACCATTCCCAATTTCCACACGATTCGTGGCAGCTATGTGACTCCATTTACTGATTGAGACATTATCACCAATTTTAATGCATGGAATATGAGTTCCATCGAATTGATTGGCGATGGCCTCGAGCCATAAGCCTTCTGAAGCTTTAAAGTTCTTTCCAATTGAAATGTAGCCTAGTCCACGAAGATAGCTTCGCGGGCCAATAACAATATCAGGACACCCTAGCTTTCCCGCAAGCATCCACCTCCGAAACGCAACTCCTGTACGGTGCATCATTTCGCTGGCGGTAATATACAGTCCATTCAAATGAATAAATCTTTTTGATCTCATCAAAAAGCCATTGTCTGTGGATTCTCTATTCATTACCATTCGAACGCGCCTCCTAGCACGGCATCAAACTTATTCATTACTCTCACAATCAGCAACCATATCCTCGCCAATGGAAGCGGCAGCGCATAAATGGGGTAATTAAACACCCAGTACCGAATATTGTACCCGAAGCAGGAGCGCAAAACCAGATGAGGATTCTCTGGAATACTAGAGGCTTGCGTTTCGCGGGTCGGGATTATCCAGAAAGGAAAGAACTTCCTTATCACACCATTAATAATGGCGAGTCGAACAGCTTTGCTTTCTAGCCACTCGTTTGTGATACTTGCGAGATTGGTGCCGAATACCTGATAAAGACCGTAACCTACACTGCTGTTGCCCCTTGCAGCGATGAGAGGATCGCGAATAAACAAACTTCTACGGTGATTATTTAGAGCTGTGAAAAACAAACCAAGATGAGACAGGTTTGTTCCCACCAAAGAATCAAATGGCTTGTGTTTAACAGAATCAATGCGTTCTTTATTGACAATAATTCCAGAAATAAATGTCAGGTAAACATGAACATGCCGAGCAAAGTCTTCTGCTTTTGTCATTTCAAGATCTGAGACATTCCTGAGACGTTTATACTGAACGCTTTCGTCTTCAATAGGATACGCTCGAATGCAAATGATATCGTACTGTTGCAGGGCGAGCGCGCTGAGAATGCGCTGCAGGGAGCCAGGCAAAATAAGATCATCATCGCTGAATATCCAAACATATTGCCCATATGCCTCTGTATAACATTGCATTATATTGCGATCGGCGCCAAGATTTGTTTTATTACAGATATAGCGAATGGCAAGTCCACGGTCCTGATATGTTCTGATAACCTCACCAGTTCCATCTGTAGAGGCGTTGTCAGAGACCAGTAAATCGACTCTCGTTTCGTCACTACTCATTTGATTCAGCAATGCAGCCAAGAGCCGTTCGAGTAGCCGCGCTCTGTTATATGTTGGAATTGCGATCGTCAGCAGTGGCCGCACATTACTCATGCCAGATTCTCCGATATTTGATAAATGTATAGGTTCCCATGGGTAATCCCACAAGCAGCCCTATCGCCAGATTACCACTCACCATTCCGAGTGCACCAAAGTGTTTGCCGAGAACATATGTAGAACAAGCGGTAAGCATCGCGCTAAAGACAGAAATAAGCAAAAACTTCTCCTGCTTGTGTGCTCTCAGGTATAGGGCCTCGCCAAAAACAAAAACATTCAGGACTGTGGCCAACAGCATCAGTCCAAGCGACAGTGGACTCAATATCCTCTGCGCAAAGCGATAGTGCCCCCAATTCAGATATACGTCGGCCAACCACACAGAAACAGCTCCAGCAGCGCAGACGACTACAGACTGCCGGAGAGCGCGAAAAAACAGATTATCGAGTGCGGAATATTCCTTGCGCGCTATCAAGGCTCCAAACGGAGCAGCCTTAGTGTTAATCCAGGAAATGGAAAGATTTTGCAGGGCGCCCGCCAAGGTGAGCGACATACCCATCTGGCCTGCGACCACCGCTCCTTTGTATTTTAGAAGGACTGGATTAAACAGATAGAAGATGAAATAGCCACAGAGCCAGCTTATGGCCATGCGCCATTGAAAATGCCAAACCTCTTGCGTCCACCGAATTCGGTATTCACCCGGTCTCAATCTCAGTAGAGGAAGTAAAAGATTACGCCGGTGAGAGAGCCAGATCAAGCCAACGCATGCATTGCCAGTCATAATCATGGATGGAGCAAATAATCCATGGTGCGTCGCCAAAGACAACCATGCGAGCGAACTGCCTGTCAGGGCTTGCGCAAGCCGGACCCGGGCGACATTGTGCACAAACCCGCATCCTTCCATAAAGGATAGGATGGGATCGAGTTGAAAGGTAAATGTTGCCGCGAGGGCAGCAGCGTACCACGGAAAGCGCCAAGCAACTGTCTCGCCACTATGCTGCGTCGTAGAAAAGAAGTGCGAACCAAATGTAAGTAAGAATGTTGCCAAAAGCACAGCAGCAGTGGTATACCAACGTATTGATTTCTGCAGTACCGAAGCGAGACGGGCATGAGCGACTGGGTCTCCAGTTATGACACCGGCAGCGGAAATAGTAAGATGAGCCCGCTCATGACTAGCCATCTGCAAAACGACGAATGAAAAGCCCAACTCGAAGACTATCTGCAACGCGAGAAGACTGCCGAATGTGTAATAGTAGCCCTGCTCGGCCGGCGACAAAAAACGAGCGATTAGCGCGACTGTAACTAATCCAGCGAGACTTCCCCATCCTCTGGCAAGGACAGTAAAGCCGATGGCTTTGTCAACACCTAGCCGAGATTTAAGCCAGTTGCGCAGACACATATACTGGCGTATAGGCCAGCTACGGCTTGCTGCGTTTTTCTGAACTTCGCGCATTACGGACGCCTCGACATCGGGATGGAAAACCTTCTTTATGTTCATTCCATCTTACTGAAAGACTGATATTAGCACTTACCTTGGCATCCATAAAACAATCGAACACTTGGATAGTTATCAAGCAGGAGCGGGGTTTATCCACTTTTGCAGGAAGTCATCGGAGCAACGTTTCATAGGCGTCGATCTGTTTCTGCGTCTGCTGGCGCATATCCACGCCCTGTTTCCAGGCGCGATACCAAGCCACAGTCCACTCCAATGCCGTCTCGGTTCTCAAGCGCGGTTGCCATCCAAGTTCGGCGTGAGCCTTGCTTGCATCCAATCTAAGCAAATGGTCCTCATGTACACTGAACTCGGCATCGTGGACCCATGACGCTCCCTCGCCCCACATCTCTGCAATCGCAGTCGCAATGCGATCGACTGGCCATGCATCCTCGTGGTCCGGACCAAAGTTGAAAGCTGAAGCAAACCGAGGCCGCCCAGCAAGCAGTTGTTCGGCCAGCAAGATGTAGCCATGCAGTGGTTCCAGCACGTGCTGCCAGGGGCGAACCGACTTAGGATACCTGATAAGCACTGGTAGTTTTGCTTGGAATCCGCGAATCAAGTCTGGAATAAGTCTATCTTCCGACCAATCGCCGCCGCCGATAACATTGCCCGCCCGCGCGGTAGCCAATGCAACGCGATGGACATGCAACCGGTCAACTGGGAAGAAGGAACTTCGGTAAGCCGCGCTTACAATTTCAGCGCATGCTTTGCTGGACGCATAGGGATCATATCCGCCTAGAGGATCCGATTCGCGATATGGCCAGACCCACTCCTGATTCTGATAACACTTGTCGGTAGTGATGCACACCACCGCTCGCACACTGGGAGTCTTCCGAACGGCTTCCATGATGTGCGCTGTCCCCATGACGTTCGTGCCGTAAGTGCCCAGAGGGTCCTCATAGGATCGTCTGACCAGCGGCTGCGCCGCGAGATGGAAGACCACATCGGGATGAAACTCCGTCATGGCTGCTTCCAGCTTTGCGTAATCCCGAATATCGCCGCGAATATCATCCAGAACATCAGCAACGGATGCGACAGTGAACAGGTTAGGTTCAGTCGGAGGATCCAGCGCGTATCCCCGCACCGACGCTCCCAAGCTAGCAAGCCATAGCGAGAGCCAACCGCCCTTGAAGCCAGTATGCCCGGTCAGAAATACTCGCCGTCCGCACCACGGATTCACCACGTCTTCCACGGCGCCCTCCGGGTGGTCCAGAGTTCTTCCAGCCTCTGCTTGTCCCGCAGCGTATCCATAGGCTGCCAGAAGCCGCGATGGAAAAATGCCTGCACCTGTTGCTTTGCAGTCAGATTTTGCATGGGTTCTTTTTCCAGCATAGTGCTATCGTCGGAAATCTCACCGAAGATAGCCGGAGAAAGGACAAAGAAACCTCCATTGATCCATCCGCCTTCTCCATTCGGTTTTTCCTGGAATGTACGGACGGTCGTTCCATCGATGCTCAAGCCTCCGAAGCGGGGCGGAGGCTGCACCGCAGTTACAGTCGCCATCTTACCGTGGCTCTTGTGGAATGTGATGGTCGCCGAAATATCGAGATCGCTCAGGCCGTCTCCATAAGTCATGCAGAAGGCATCTTCGCCTTCCAGGTATTGAGCTACCTGACGCAACCGCCCCCCTGTTCCGGCATTGTCTCCGGTGTCAACAAGGGTGACACGCCAGGGTTCCGCAACACTCTGATTCACCTGCATCCTATTGTCCCTCATATCGAATGTCACGTCGGACATATGGAGAAAATAATTGGCGAAATACTCTTTTATGAGGTAGCCTTTGTAACCGCAACAGATGATAAAGTCGTCAATCCCGTGGTGCGAATAGATCTTCAGGATGTGCCACAGGATCGGCCGCCCGCCAATCTCTACCATTGGCTTGGGACGTGTGCCCGTCTCTTCGCTAAGGCGTGTTCCTAACCCACCTGCGAGAATAACCGCCTTCATTTCATCCCCTTGCATCCGATAGAATTATCGTTCCTCTCGCTTAAAAGCGCAGGCCCGTTCAGGGCAAGAGCCGCCCTCGGCTTTACATTACACTATTGCCCCCCGATTGTGTATGCTTAATATTTGGAAAGTATATGATAGGACACAAGGCACAACTGCGGCAGCAAATCCTCGACCTCTCAGCCCAGTATTTTGCAGAGGCATTTCCTGGCAGCGAATTCAAAGCTGGAGAGTCGGCGGTTCCGGTCTCCGGCAAGGTGATCGACGCCAACGACATGAGTTCCGTAGTGGATTCAGCACTGGACTGCTGGTTCACTACAGGTCGTTTTGCCGAGGAGTTCGAGCGGAAACTGGCTCGCTTCGTCGGCGTTCGCTGCGCCTCGCTGGTCAACTCCGGCTCATCGGCCAATCTTCTCGCCATCAGCGCGCTCACATCGCCGAAGCTTGGAGCCCGCCAGCTGAAACCGGGCGACGAAGTGATTACTGTAGCAGCTGGTTTCCCGACTACCATCAATCCGATTCTTCAGAATCGCCTGGTGCCCGTTTTTATGGATGTTATCCTGCCGAGTTATGAGATAGACGTTAGCCAACTGGAAGCGGCACTTAGTGAAAGAACCAGAGCTATCTTTATTGCTCACACGTTGGGCAATGTCTTTGACCTGGATGCGGTTACAGCCTTTGCCATGAAGCATAAGCTTTGGCTGATAGAGGATTGCTGTGATGCGCTTGGTTCGATGTGGAAGGGGCGCCCGGTGGGAACATTCGGCGACATCGCGACGGTCAGCTTTTATCCCGCGCACCACATCACCATGGGCGAGGGCGGAGCGGTGCTGACGAACAAGCCCGACCTACAGATTCTTATTGATTCATTCCGCGACTGGGGACGTGATTGCTGGTGCCATCCCGGCAAAGACAACACCTGCGGCAAGCGTTTCGACTGGCAGCTAGGAAGTCTGCCATGCGGTTATGACCATAAGTACACTTATTCACATATCGGCTACAACCTGAAGGCCACGGATATGCAGGCTGCGCTGGGCGCATCCCAGATTGAGAAGCTGCCCGGTTTCATCGAGCGCCGGAAGGAAAACTTCCGTATTCTAACTGCTGCGCTCAAGCCGGCAGAGGAGTATCTGCTGCTGCCCGAAGCAACACCCGGATCGGACCCCTCATGGTTCGGCTTCCCGGTTGGAGTTCGTGAAGGTGCGCCCTTCACGCGGGAAGAGCTGATTCGCGCGCTCGAAGCAAAGAAAATCGCCACGCGGCTTCTCTTCGGCGGCAATCTTCTCAGGCAGCCTGCTTACGAGGGATGCGAATATCGCGTGATCGGAAATCTGCCTAACACGGATTATGTCATGAACAATGTTTTCTGGATTGGAGTCTATCCGGGACTTACGAAACCAATGCTCGATTATGTTGCGGAAACGATCATTCACTTCGTGGCGGAATCAAAGTTCCATTCCTGAATTGCGCGTAACAGGCCTTGATCATGGACGGGCATGAGATGGAATCAACAAGGTCAGTGCATCGGGCACTATCTCGATTTTGACCGGCAAAGCTCCAAGGAATTCGCCGTCTGCCTCCACGTACACTCGCGCCGACGAACCTTTGTGCTGACGGCACTCCACTGTGACGGCGTCCAGTAATTCAACCTTGTCAGAGTATGCCTTTCGCCGGCACACAATTGCCAGAAGAAACCCCAAAAAGTGCATACGGTTGCGCGTCTTGAACGCAATGAGGCGCAGGCGATTCTTGCACAGGGTAGCGCCGGGAGCTAGATTGTGTAGCATTCCGCCAAAGTCGCGGATGCGAACCGCCAATATCTGCGAGACATCTTCCACTTGCGGCTGGTTGCTCCCCTTTGTGATGAAAGACGCCTTGAAAAGAGGAAATGAATGAGTCGCCCAAACGCGCAACCCCTCCAGCACATACAGGGCATAACCGAATCGCTGTTTGAGACGTGGATCAAGCCGGGAGATGAAGAGCGCGTCTGCGCCTACTCCAGCGGCGACAGTAAAATAGCGCGAGCGCTCGGCGCCTTGCGCGTCTCGATAATGGATGCGGCCTACGGGAACCCGCGTGGGAACTGCATCAAGTAGCAATCGGATCGCCTTCGCCGGAGATGAACCCAATCCAAGATTCGCGGCCAGCGCGTTGGCAGTACCGAGCGGCACGACCCCCAGCGCCGTATGCGTTCCGACCAGGCACTGCAGTATTTCATGAACTGTGCCATCGCCGCCGCATGCCAGAATCGTATCGCAACCCCGGCTAACTGCCCCCAGAGCCTGCTTCCCTGCACTTCCCGGCGCAATCGTCTCCAGCGCCTCGGCCTCAACGCCCGCATGGCGCAGCACATTAAGAACATTGTCTATAATGGCCTTCCGTGATCGAGAACGCTGTCCGGAGGCAGGGTTGTAAATCAGCGCAACACGGCGCATTGCAGCCCACGCCGGGAGAGGCGCCGCCAGACCAGGCCCGCAAATGCCTGCCGGAGTTTCGCCTCCGTTTACAATATTTTCAGTTGCCAGTGCGTCCAAGAGATGCCTTCTTAACCTATTGTATGCGTGCGCCGGGCCCAGCGATACCCCTCATCCAGCATTAGGCGAGAAAGTCTTTTTCAGAATATCTTGGCCACGGCAAAAGCATGATTCACCAGCTTGTTTTGTTCCAGCCAATCCATGATCATCTGCGCACCCAGCGCTTTCGTCATTTCCGCCATGCATGTTATCCTGCAAGCGAAAGTTCGTCCGCTTTTATTGACGCTAAAGTATCAGCTATTCCATGGATTTCGGTAATGTTAGTCAAGACAGCCTTGTTTAAAGCGGAATTGTCTGATGCGCAAGCGACCGTTGAGATTCCGCGAATGCCTGCAGAAAGAATAAGAGAGGAAGCAAAATGTCATCTTTCCCAAACCCATCCATGGTCTTTCAACAGGCCATCGCCGACCACATTTTGGTGATTCAGGATATCTCAACGCAACAGGCCGTGCTGGAGCGTATCGCCGGCAAGTTGACACGCGCCATTTCCGAAGGCCACAAAGTGCTATGGTGCGGAAACGGTGGCAGCGCGGCAGACTCTCAACACATGGCCGCGGAGTTGATAGGCCGTTTCAGGCGGGAACGGCGCGGACTTCCGTCGATTGCGCTGACGACCGACAGTTCGATACTGACGGCCATCGGAAACGACTATGGATACGAGAAGGTCTTTCAGCGCCAGGTCGAAGCGCTCTGCATAAAAGGCGATGTCGTGGTGGGCATCTCGACCTCGGGTAACAGCAGGAATGTATGTCTCGCGCTGGAAACGGCAAAACAGATGGGCGCTTTTACCGTTGCGTTTACCGGAGAAGGCGGCGGAGAGATGGCAGCCATTGCCGACGCTACTCTGCGCGCCGCATCCAAAGACGCCGCGCGGATCCAGGAGTGTCACATTCTCTGTGGACATATGCTCTGCGACTGGGTGGAGTTAAGTGTCTGCGAGCGCGGCTGAGCTAAGTTGCCGCGTATGATTCGTAACTCCTTACAGTTCTTTCAAAGCCTGCCTCGATACTCGTTTTCGGCTCCCAGCCGAGGGAACGAATCTTCGAAAGATCAAAGTGGCCTCCGCTGGTTGAACTGACAAGATAGGGGTCGCCGGGATCTCTTTCGCGGCGAATCACGCGGCAGTTACGTGCCGGGAAGAGGCGGCAGAGCATCTCGGCAAGGTCGAGGATGGAAGATTCAGAATCGCTTCCCACGTTGTAGGCTTCACCGCTCTTGCCATTCAACAAGACGGTAAAGAAAGCGACGGTTGCATCTGCAAGGTAGCAAAACGGGCGACGCGCGCTTCCGTCACTCTTCATGACGATGTCTCGCCGAGCCACCATGTCGGCCACGAAATCGGCGAATACGCGACCGTCCTGTAGATCCATTCCCGGCCCATAGGTATGCGATAGGCGCACAATCTTTGCCGGAACGCCGAATTGGGCGTGCCAACTGGCGCAAAGTGTTTCGCCGCCGCGCTTTCCCTCCGCGTAGCAGGAGCGAAGGTCTATGGGATCTAGATATCCATAGGCTGATTCGCTGACTGGAATCGACGCATCCGCCACACGACCGTAGACCTCGCCGCTGCTGAAAAAAAGAAAACCTTCGCTCTGTGCATTTTTGGCTACCTCCAGCATTCGCTGTGTCCCAAGTACATTTGTTTCAAATGTACCGGCAGGATCACTGCTGAAAAACCTGGGGCTGGCCTGGCTTGCGGCGTGGATCAGGAATTGAATCGCTTTCGGACCGCGATAGGGATCACGCACATCCTGTACGATCATCGTCAGATCCGAGCGGCCGGCCAGATGACCCAGCCTTCGCATCGCCTTCTCCTCGTTTCTAACCAACGCGACGACATGAATCTTCGCATCCGCTGTCTCATTGAGATACAGAAGCGTTTCCAGCATATACGCCGGAACGAATCCGTTGGCGCCGGTGATCAGGACGGTTTTTCCAAACAAGCGATTCCATGGCAGCGGCGAAGAGATAATCCGCTGCAAATCTTCTTCAACAATGGGATGTCTGTTAGTGCGCAACAGTGCCTCCTTGTAGACAAGAGGCGCTCAGGAGGCCAAAGAGCGAGATGGCCAGTCAAGATGCGCCACAACCAGCATAAATCTTTGAAGGCGATTGCAGGCCATGCTGTGCATGGGAACTGGTATGATGGTTTCCGGAGAAGTGTCCGCAACGATTGCAGGCAAGACATTGCGCAAGACAGATTCGGCGCTTCCACGAAGGGACGCCAAGGGGAGCGTTTCATGAGTACGGTCAAAATAGGCGACAGGCTGATCGGCGACGATCAACCGTGTTACATCATTGCGGAAATAGGCATCAACCACAACGGCGACGTTGATCTCGCCAAGCGGCTGATCAGCGTGGCCCTGGCGGCTGGATGCAATGCGGTCAAGTTTCAAAAGCGCACCATCGCAGTTGTCTACACCCCCGAAGAGCTGGCCAAGCCGCGCGAGAATCCCTTCGGCCTTACCAACGGCGACTTGAAATATGGCCTCGAATTCGAGCAGGAAGAGTACCAGCAGATCGACGCTTTTTGCAAATCGGTCAAGATGCCCTGGTTCGCTTCGCCGTGGGATGAGGAAGCGGTTGATTTTCTGGAGCAGTTCAAGGTGCCAGCCTACAAGATCGCTTCTGCTTCGCTCACTGACGATCATTTGCTTCGCCATATTCGCAAAACCGGCAAGCCGGTCATCCTATCTACCGGCATGAGCACCTACACCGAGATCGATCATGCGGTTGAGGTACTGGGCAAGCAGGACCTGATTTTGTTGCATACCACCAGCACCTATCCGGCCAGTTATGACGAGCTGAATCTACGCGTCATTCCGGCGTTGGCGGCGCGTTACGGCGTTCCGGTTGGCTACTCCGGACACGAAACCGGCATTCCCACCAGCGTTTGCGCCACTGCGCTGGGCGCTTGCTGCGTGGAGCGCCACGTCACCCTGGATCGCGCCAGTTGGGGCTCTGATCATGCGGCCTCGCTGGAGCCAAATGGCATCACCCGGCTGGTACGCGATATTCGCCTTTGGGAGCAGGCCAAGGGCGACGGCGTCAAGCGTGTCTTCGAGAGCGAGTTGCCTGTCATCAGGAAGCTGCGCCGGGTTGGCGCGGCGGTGTAACCGGCATGAATAAGAGTGATTCCAAGCAAAATGGCCTGGCGCAGATCCGTGCCGTCGCCCTGGATGTAGATGGCGTGCTTACCGATGGCGGCCTGTGGTGGGGACCGGGCAACGAAGAGTGGAAGCGATTCTGCTTCGCCGACATCATGGGCCTCTCGCTGGCGCGACGCGCAGGGTTTGGGCTGGCGCTGATCTCCGGCGAGAACTCTCCGCTGGTGGACCGCTTTGCGGAGAAGCTGCACATCCGCCACGTCACCAAAGGCTCCCGCGACAAAGCCGCCGCCCTGCGTGCCTTTGCTGCCGACGCCGGACTCAATCTGACCGAGATCTGCTTCATCGGCGACGACGTGAACGATCTGCCGGCAATGGCGATTGCAGGCTTCAGTGCCGCTCCGGCCAACGCGGCGCGGGACGTATTGGCGCGCGTGGATTTCATCGCAAAAAACGCGGGCGGCAACGGAGCCGTGCGCGAGCTGATAGAAGCGCTGCTGGCCGCGCGGGGCTTGAACGCGCAGGATGTCTTTGCCCGTCCATTAACAAGTAACTGAGGCGATTCCAGGATTCATCATGAAGCTATCCGATTATGTTGTGCACTTTATTTCTGAACAGGGTGTGAAGCACGTTTTTCTGGTGGTGGGCGGCGGCGCCATGCACCTGAACCAGTCGCTCGGCGCGGAAACGGCACTGGAGCCTGTTTGCAACTCGCATGAGCAGGCCAGCGCCATCGGCGCCGAGGCTTACGCCAAAGTCACCAGCCATCTCGGCGTCTGCATGGTCACTACTGGCCCGGGCGGCACCAATGCTGTCACCGGCGTCGCCGGCGCGTGGCTGGACTCGACGCCAACGCTCTTTGTCTCCGGCCAGGTGAAGCGCCCCGACCGTATGTTTGACAAAGATGGACGGCCGCTGGGAATGCGCCAGTTCGGCGTGCAAGAAGTGGACATCGTCTCCATCGTCAAGCCGATTACCAAGTACGCAGTCACCGTTCTTGATCCGAAAGATATCCGCTACAACATGGAAAAGGCCGTCTATCTGGCCCTGAACGGCCGACCCGGCCCGGTCTGGGTTGACATTCCGCTCGACGTGCAGGCCTCGCCCATCGACGACCCCGCCACTCTGCGCGGTTTTGATCCGGCAGAGCTTGAGGAGTATTCCGGCAATGCGCATCTGCGGGAAGAGGTCAGCCTGCTGATCGAAAAGCTGAATCAGGCCGAGCGTCCGCTACTCTTTGCCGGCAATGGCATTCGCCTGGCGCGCGCCTCCGCCGAGTTTGAGCAGCTTCGCCATCTGCTGCAAATTCCCTCTGTCGCCACCTGGTGCGCTGCCGATATGGTGCCGAGCGACGAGCCGACCTTTGTAGGCCGGCCTGGCTCGGTGGCGGCGCGTGGCGCCAACTTCGCCTTGCAGAACTGCGACCTGCTGCTGGCCATCGGCGTCCGCCTCGACTTCGCCATCACCGGCTATGCGCCGCAAAATCTTGCCCGCGAGGCTCACAAGACCGCCGTGGACATCGATCCGGCTGAGCTGGCCAAGCTGCATCCTTATATCGAGCAGCCCATCTGCGCCGACGCCAGGGCCTTTCTCGATGAGCTTTTGCGGCAGAAGGATTCCATTCGCCTGCGCGACCACAGCGCATGGGATGCGCGCTGCGCCGATTGGAAGACGCGCTACCCGGTCGTGACCGAGGAGCACCGCAGCCCCAATAGCCTGGTGAGCATCTTCCATCTGGCCGAAGTAATCGGCAGCGAATCCAATCCCAGTGATCTGCTGGTCTCTGGCAGCTCCGGCGCCGGTATCGAGATCTTCCTGCTCGCCTGCCCCACGCGCAACGGCCAGCGCATCTATCACACCGCCGGCCTGGGAGCGATGGGCTACGGCCTGCCGATGTCGCTTGCGGTCTGCATCGGCGGCGGACGCAGGCGGACGATTCTAGTGGATGGCGACGGCGGATTTCAATTCAACATTCAGGAGCTGGAGACGGCCGCGCGGCTGCAACTGCCGGTGAAGTTTTTCGTCCTCAACAATAACGGATACGCTTCCATCCGCGCCTCGCAGACGGGTTACTTCGGCCAGCCGAACATCGGCTGCGACAGCCGCACCGGCATGACCATTCCCAACATGAGCAAGGTGGCCGCAGCCTATAACATTCCCTCTGTCGTGATTGAAAACCAGCGTCATCTGCGCGACGATGTGCGGCGCGTGCTGGCGATGGATGGCCCCGTGCTGATTGACGTTCATGTGATTCCCGACGAGATGCGTGCTCCGCGCCTTCAGTCGTATCAGAAGCCGGATGGCTCGTTTGTCTCCAAGCCGCTGGAAGATTTGTTCCCATTCCTGCCGCGCGAGGAGTTTCTGGCCAACATGATCGTCAAGCCGCTGCCGGAGTAATGAAACAGGAGATTTTTCCAGCAAATCTTACCCTTTTGCTTTGCCTACACTCCCTCGGCGTTGCTTATTCGGCGTGGAAGACCACGTCGAAGAGTAGCAGGCTGGCGGTGGTGAAGATGATGTCGTAGCCCACGAGCAGCTTGATCCAGAGCGCCGGGTCGCTTTCGCCAGTGAGGATCGCCGTGGTGGCCTGCACCATGGCCAGCAGCGCCGGAATGAAGATGGGAAAGAGAATCAGCGATAGAAGCAGTTCGCGGTTGCGGCTGCGAATCGCCAGTGCGGCAAAGAAAATGCCGTTGCCCACCAGCGCCCATGTTCCCAGCGGCAAAACAAGCGCCAGCAGCCACGCCTGACCCACGATGTGCAGATTGTAAAAGATGAAAAAAAACGGCGCCAGCACCACTTGGACAATCGTAACAAAGAGGAAATTTGCAATCACTTTGGCCAGATAAAGCTCCGCGCCGGCGGCGGGCGCCATGCGCTGCGCGTCGAGCACCTGATGGCGAATTTCGCGTGCCCAGGCTTGGTTGAGTGCGCTCACCGAAGCGAACATGGTGGCCACGCAGAGCACGCCGCCGGCGATCTGCTGCGAGAATGCGCCGCGCGGATCAAAGGCAATGGAAAAAAGCACGACAACAAGGCCGGAGAAAAACAGCATCGAGATCAGCGCGTCTAGCGAGCGCCACTCGATGCGCAGGTCTTTGGCGAGATGAGTCCAGAGGGCGCGGGTCATGGACGGCCCTCGCTAGGCCTATTCACATCTTTGGTCAGGTCGGCAGTTTGGGCCTCGGCGGCGCGGAGATAATCATCGGGCCCGAGGATGAGCTGTGTGCCGCGCACGCCGGCCGAGACGCTGATCTGGTCGAAGAGAATCACGGTCTCATCGACGAAAACGGGGTAGGATTTCTTTGCGCCGAAGACGGTGACGCCGCCACGAATGTAGCCGGTGAGCGGCTGCACGTCCTTGAGCGGAACCATCTCGGCCTTGCGCAATCCGGCGGCGCGGGCGAGTTTTTTGAAGTCCAGCTCGGCGTCGCCGGGAATGACGGCGAATACAAATATGTTGGGTCCGCCGGTTGTCAGTAATGTTTTAAAGACCTGCTCCGGCGGCATCCCGATCTTCCTGGCGACGGTGGGAGCAGATAGGTCATCTGGATCGACCTCGTACTCGCGGAGTTCGAAAGGTATGCCAAGCGATTCGAGGATGCGCGCGCCGTTGGTCTTCATGAGATTGGGCTCCCAGACTCACCACCACAGCGACGAAGACCTGCCGCTGGGGACCCCGGTTCAAGCGACGCCACGCGACCGGCGTGCAGCGTGAGCACAAAGTCGGCGATGGGAGCGGCCAGTTCGCGTTGATGGGTCGTCAAAATGATTGTCCGGCTGCTGTGGCTGAAGTGCTCCAGCAGCGCGACCATCTGGCGGGCGGAGTCCATGTCCATGTTGGAGAATGGTTCGTCAAGCAGCAGCAGTTCCGGCTCGGAGAGTAGCACACGGGCAAGCGAAGTGCGCTGTCTCATCCCCTGCGAGTATTGGCCGACGAGGCGCGTAAGCGCGGGGTCGAGGCCTACCTGGGTGAGCGCCGCAGCGGGCGTAAGGCAAGCGCGGCCGGCATAGAGGCTGCGAAAATAGTTGAGGTTCTCCATGGCAGTCAGCTCGTCGTAGAGCATCGGCGCGTGGCTCATGTAGCCGATGCGCTCCCGGGCCATCTGCGGCTCGCTCTCGCCGAAGACCGTGACTTTGCCAAAGCTGGGCCGCAGCAAGCCAGCGAGAATGCGCAGCAGCGTGGATTTGCCCGCGCCGTTCTCACCCAGCACGACGTAACAACGCCCCGGCGCGAACTCGGCCGTAACCTGGCGCAGAGCAGCGAAGGAGCCGAAAAGCTTTGAAACGTTGTCGATGCGCGCGCAGGCGGTCGAGCCGGCTGGCTCGGAGTCAGGAGCGGTCATGGGATCACTTGGCCACAGTTGTAGCTGCTGCTACGGGTTGAGCTCCCGGCTGCGACGGGGCGTACTTGCTGGCGCACTTGGCTTGCAGGACGGTGGCGTGGAAAACGCCGTCGCGGCCGTAGGCGCCTTCGGCCAAGGCCTGTGCGTCGTCCTTGAAGGTGTCCGGCGGCGGCTCGCTGCCTTTGTAAACAACCGTAAGCAGGCGGCCCGCGGCGGCCTTGGGCGAGTGGCTTTCGAACTCATTCATCACAAAGGTGACGTGTGGTCCGTCGTGCTGGATGGAGCCCGGCTGCACGAAGCCCTCGACGCGCAACTGGCTGTGGTAGGCCTTGTCTCCCATGCCGCCCAGCTCCGCGATGGTGACGTAGTAGCTTTTGTTGGCGCCGTAGCCGGACCAAGCCAGCCACACAATGGTGCCCACGATCACGGCAACCGCGATTCCGATGCGAACGGTGTTGGGGAAAGTTTTCATTGTCCACTTCAAAGATACGAGTCCAAACGGGCGTGGTCAACCAACCAGGCGGAAATGCGAAGACGAAGTACAACATTTTCCACCGGGTAACTTATGAAGAAGCGATTGCCATGCGACTTCCGGATGCCGCGGCGATTCGGAGGCCGTAATCCGCACAATATTTGATGCGGGAGTGATGGATCGGGTGCATCGCGAGTGATCCGGCAGGCAGTTGCGTTCAAGGCGGTCGGGACTGTAATCTTGGTTGGCTGGAATTGGACCATGAAAAACAGGCGTCAATTCCCCGCGTTGCAGGCTTACACCGGTTGCAGCTTCAGGAAAAGTGCCACAGCATCCCTTTTTTGCCGCCCCAGAAAGAGTTTCTGGCATCCGGCGGTAGAGGGGTGGATGCAAACGGCCTTGGCGGCTCCAGTTCGCAGCGAGGCAGAGGAGTGACAAAGAGTATGAATCGACGCAAGTTTATGGAAACCGCAGCCGCATCGGCTTGTTTCACCATTCTTCCAAGGAATGTGCTGGGTGGAGCCGGAGTTGTCCCACCCAGCGACAAAATTACCCTGGCTCACATTGGCACAGGCACGGAAGGTCTGCGCGAGATGACAAAACTGATTGCCGTCCCGGAGATCCAGATTGTCGCCGTATGCGACCCTTCGAAGTACGCCGTTGGATATCGGGATTGGGGTAAGGATGGCCTTCTCAACGACCTGCGAAACGCTCTTGGGAAGCCGGGCTGGAGGGCGGGGACTGAAGGCACCGTTCCGGGAGGCCGCGACGTGGCCAAAGACTTTGTCGAGACTTATTATGCAACCCAACGGCCGGGCGACACATTCAAGGGCTGCTCTTCCTATGCCGACTTCCGCGAGATGCTAGTCAAGGAAAAGGACGTGGATGCCGTCAAAATCATGACCCCGGACCATCTTCACGGCATCGCCAGCATCGCCTGCATGAAGAGAGGCAAGCATGTGATCATGCACAAGCCAATCGCCAATCGACTGGAGGAAGCCCGCATGGTGATCGACACCGCCCGCGAAAAGGGCGTTGCCACGCACTTCATGCCGTGGGACTCCAACGGATCGATGGATCAGGTGATGGCCTGGATCAACGGCGGCGCCATCGGCACTCTGCGTGAAATCCAAAACTGGACAAACCGTCCCGTGTGGCCGCAGTACGCCAATCTGCCCGCCGCGTCTGCCGTTCCGGAAGGCTTTGACTGGAATTTGTGGCTGGGACCGGAGGCCGAACGTCCTTATTCGCCCGACTACACGCACATGGTCTTTCGCGGATGGTATGACTTTGGAGGCGGCTCCATGGGGGATATGGGCCAATACAGCCTATGGACGGTCTTTAATGCCCTGGAGCTGGGATCGCCCACCAGTATCGAGCCGATGCTCGGTCACACGTGCGGATTCAAAGACAGCATCGCGTTTCAAGTACGCAATGACTTTTCCTTCCCCATTGCCAGTAGCGTCCGCTTCAAGTATCCGGCAAGCGGCAAAAGGCCGGCGGTGGACTTGATTTGGTATGAGGGCGGGATGCGCCCCCCCACGCCACCAGAGCTGGACGTTGATAACAAGGAACTTCCCATCGAGGGCATGATGTTTATCGGCAGCAAGGGAAAGATACTTTCGGGCTTTATGCTTGAGGATCCGCAGCTGATTCCCGCCAGAAGGATGCGCAAGTATCCGCCTGCGCCAGTTCCTGTCCGCCCGCAAGAGCAGCAGGGCGGCGCCTCGCCGGCCATGCGCCAGTGGATTGCGGCCGTCCGGGGCGGAGCGCAACCGGCCTCGAGTTTCTTGAATGCAGGCCCCATCTCAGAGGCCGTCAATTTGTACTCCGTCGCCCTGCGCACGGGCAAGAAATTGCTCTACGACAGCGCCTCCCGGAAGATCACCAACGCAGCGGAAGCCAACAAGTATTTGTCCCGGGATTACCGGAAGGGTTGGGATCCCCAATCCATCTAAAGGAGAATTGACGTGAAGGCAATTTCAAGAAGGTATTTTCTTTATGGCAGCGCGATGTTTGCCGCAGTGGCGGCGATGAAGCTTGAGGCCAGCCCGCTGGGACTGGCCATCGGCTGCCAAACCTTTCCGCTGCGCGAGACGATCGGCAAGGATTTCGAGGGCACCCTGCATCAGATTGCGGGCGGCGGATTCCAGGCGATCGAGCTGTGCTCGCCAGCCGGTTTCGCGCAGTCTGGCTTCGGTCCTCTGGCGAAGATCAAGCCCTCCGAGCTCCGCCGCATGATTCATGGCGCGGGCATGGATTGCATCAGCAGCCACTTCGGAATCTCGGAGCTAAGGGAGCAGTTGGACGACCGGATCGCGTGGGCCAGGGAACTGGGCCTGACACAGATGATCTGTCCCCACTTGGGCCTCGCCGACGACGCACCCATGTCAGCCTGGTTGAAGGCTTGCGACGATTTGAACGGGATCGCTGCAAAGACTCAAAAAGCCGGCCTTCAACTGGGCTACCACAACCACGAACTCGAGTTCAGGGAGATCGACGGTGTGCTGATTTACGACGAGTTGATGAAGAGGATGGATCCGGCTCTGATTAAGATGCAATTCCAGGACGCTATCCCTCCGAAATACGACCCCATCGCCATGCTCGCCAAGTATCCCGGCCGCTTCATCTCACTCCATCTCTCCGACTGGACGACGGAGAGGAAAGAGGTTGCCATCGGGCAGGGCGCCATCGATTGGAAGAAGTATTTCGTCACCGCCAAGGCCGGTGGAGTCAAGAATTACTTCGTGGAAATGGACTGGGATTTGATGGAAGCCAGCGTTCCCTACCTGCGCAAACTGAAGGTGTAGCGAAAACGCCTAGCGAAGAGATTTGCAGGCTATCGCGGTTCTTGAATCGCTTTATCCGTACTGAGGGTGGCTCGCTGCGGCGAGCCACCCTCAGTACGCGGGCTAACGGCAGCCCGTCTGAAAACAAAGGTTCTTGCTGAAGAACGGCATCACGTGATTCTGGAAGCGGTCAGCGACCGCGCTGGTGTGGGTGCCGGGATAGATTTCAAAGCTGTTCACGATGCCATAGTTGTCCATGATCTCGTGCAGTTTTGTGGCGTCGAAGCGCAAGCCGTCCTGATCGCCCACATCCATGGCAATGGCGCGATACTGCTTGAGATTCCCAATGTACTGGTGAACAAAGACGAGGGGAGCGTTGGCCGTCATCTTAGCCGCGACCTCCGGCACTGGAACTCCGTCCTTGGTCGGCAGATCGAGATAAAGCGGCGGGTTTTTCGGGTTGGGAGCCCACGCGGCGGCAGTAGCAAGCTGTGCGACGCCGAAACCGGGAAGGAGAGTTGCAGCATCGGCCGGCGATTTTGCCTCGGCAATCTTCTTTTCGTTGGCGATTGCCATCTCTTTCATCCGGTCCGCGGGGCCAGGCCCGCCGCCTCCCATCGGCGACATACAGCAGGGACTCATGATATAAAGTGCGCCGAAAACATCCACGTGTTTCATGCCGATGCGCGACGCGCCATATCCACCCATGGAGTGGCCGACCAAACCGCGGCTCGTGCGTTCGGGAATCGTCCGGTAATGCGCGTCGATATACGCAACCACGTCGTGGGCTATGTAGTTTTCAAAATCTCCGGTGGTTACTGAACTCGAATACATCGATCCGTTGTAGATGGTCTTCGAGTCCGGCAGGACGACAATCATTTCTTTGGCGCCCAATGCAAAAGCACCTTCTATTGTCTCCGGCACATGGATCTCATGTGTCCACTGCTCGGCTCCAATGAAGAAGCCGTGCAGCGCATAGACAACCGGGTAGCGGCGATGCGTTTCCTTTCCGTAGCTGGGCGGCAGGAAGACGATCACGTCACGGTCAACGGCATCGCCCTCCAGATTGCCTTCCAGCGCAGCGCCGTGAATCTTGATGTGCTCCACGGTAACTGGCTTTGCGCCCGGGACTGCTGGCGGGATAATCGTCTGAACTTGGGCATAGAGCATGGTCCCTAATGGAACGGCCATCCCCAGCAACATTGCACAACACAACCTATTTTTCATCGTAGTCCTCACTCTGAAATTCGTTGCTTTCATATGGAGCGAAGCGCCGCTAATGCCGACGCCGATTCAGTTGCGGTTATCCTGGAAAAGCCTGGGAGCGAAGTCGTTCAAGTCTCTTCGCCAGGTGAGCCATTCGTGCGCGGTTCCCGGCGAAGAAAAGTAGACGTACTTGACCCCCGCCTTATCCAGCATTGTGCGAAAGGCGCCGATGGATTTATGGAAGAAATCGGGTTCCTCAGTACCCATGCCGAGCCAGAGCAGCTTTACCTTCTCATTGAAGGCAACTCCGTCTTTGAAGATTCCGTTGAAAGCCGTTGCCGGATTGAGCGCATCGCCACTCAGGCCATTCATCGTGCCGCTGAATCCGGCCATGTAAGCGAATGTGTCCAGATGACCGGTGGCGAGATGCAGTGCCTGGTTGGCACCCATGGAGAGGCCAGCCATTGCCCTGTGGTCGCGGTCCGGGATTGTGCGGAAGGTGGAGTCGATCATCGGGATGACCTCTTTGATGATCACGTCCTCGAATGTGCCGAAGCCCGCGCCGGGCCCCGGGGCGGCCGGCCCAAATGGGCCGGAGGGCACGGATGCGTAGCCGTTGTCCATCACGATGATCATGGGCACGGCCTTCTTCTCCGCGATCAGGTTATCCAGAATCAGGTTGGCGTGGCCCTGGAAGATCCATCCGGTTTCATCTTCTCCCGAGCCGTGCTGGAGATAGAGCACCGGATAGCGAGCGCTGAGGTTGGCATCGTAATCCGGCGGCGTGTAGACAAAACAGCGCCGCCACTGGCCGGTGATCTTCGAGTGATAGGTGCGGATGCGGACATCGCCGTGCGGCACATCCTTTGCCAGGTAGTAGCTCACGCCATCCTCGGATATATCGATTCCGCTTGCATCCACGCTGGTGCCGAAGAATGCATGACTGTTCGGATCGTTCATGCGGACGCCGTCGGCATCAAGCGCATAGTAGTGGAAGCCCTCAACCAGCGGAGGCGTGGTCACGCTCCATACACCGTCGCTGCCGCGGGTCATGGGAAACTTTTTCCCGGAAATGTCCACATCGACCGATTGAGCCTTGGGGGCTTTGAACTGGAAAGCCACGCTATGATCCGGCAGAATGCGCGGATACTGCGCGCCCATCACATTCGTCGTTGCGGGTTTGGCGTCCTCAACCAACGAGGCGCGCACGCCCTCCGGCGAACGGCGCCAGGCAAAGTAGGCGTCGAGGGCCTTGAGTCCCTCCTCGTTGGGAATGGGTCCGGTGTGCGGCGTTCCGGAAAAGTACATCAGCTCGGGATGGGCCTCGCTGAAGGCCGGCCACTTGGGCATGCTCATGCCATTCGGATTGCCGTATTTTGCAAAATTCGTCCAATAGGTCGCCATTGCATCTGAGATTGCCAGGTCAGTTTCGCTTGGCTTCCCAGTCACGTGCTCGAAGACATATTCAACTTCCATGCCGTGAGGCGAACCAAATCCGGCCTTCGGTGAATCAGCCGGATACTCCGGATGCTGATCGAAGTAGTAATAGAAAACCTTCGAGCTGCCCCGTTCGGATTGCAGCCGCGCCCAGGTCCAGGTTCCCCAGCCAAAGGCAGCATCGCGGCTCAAGTCGCGGGCGGTCTTGGGTACGCCTTTATCGCCCACTGGATAGGCTTTGATCAGGCTGTCGGCAAAGGTGCCGTAGCGCCTGCGGACGCCATCGATATATGCCCTTGGCGAGCTGTCATGGGAAAAGCTCGCGCCTTCATCCGAGTTGTATCCGATGAGGACGGGAATGTCGTTGAATTTTTTGTTGTCGTAGAGCGTGTACTGATCACTGGGAATCACCCAGCCGTCGACATTCGGCCATGCCATTCCGTGCTGGGCTGCCAACAGCTTCTCTGCCGGCAGTTTGCGAAGCTCCTCCATCGATTCTGCTCCCGCGTTGCTGGCGAAGGTGAGGCCGTCCTTTTCCGCTATGGCCAAAGGCCGCATATTCTCGCCCGGCATTCCGGCTGCGCGCGTAGGGCCGAAAGATCCGCCGCTCTCCGAGATCGCTCCCTGGATCAGACCCTTTGCCAGCGGTGAAGCACACAGTTGACTCACTGCGATGCCTCCAGCCGACTCGCCAAAGATGGTGACCTTATTTGGGTCGCCGCCAAAGGCTGCAATGTTCTTCTTGATCCACTGCAAGGCGGCGATCATGTCGAGCAGGCCGTAATTGCCGGAGACGTGATTGGGCGACTCCGCGCTCAACTCCGGATGCGCGAGAAAGCCGAGCGGTCCCAGGCGGTAGGCGATGCTGACCAGCACCACTCCCTTCTGGGCCAGCTTCTCTCCGCTGTAAGTTGGCACGGATGTTCCTCCGACGCTGAACCCGCCGCCATAGATCCAGACCAGAACAGGAACCTTCGCCGAGGCTGATTCTGCCGGCGTCCAGACGTTCAAATAGAGGCAGTCCTCGCTCGTCGTTATCCCGGGGATGCTCTGCACACATTGCGGCGCGAACTTGTCCGCAAGGCGCACGCCCTCCCACTTGGCCGCCGGTTTAGGAGCGCGCCAGCGCAGTTTGCCCACGGGCGGCGCGGCAAAAGGAACGCCGCGGTAGACGCTTAGACCATCTTCCGTTGTGCCCTGTAACAGACCCTGCTCAACTTTCGCGGCAGGAGCCGCGGCATAGCTCGTCCAGGAGATTGCCGCTATGGAGATTGCCAGCAATACCGTTCTCATCTTCGATTTCCTTTCATATTTCAAACCGGAAAGCGCTTCAGCGCGAACTCGCAGGCGGCATCCGCCGCGCGCATCCGTGCTGAAGCGCGTCAAGCTACTTTACCGGATATGAATAGATGCTTATGCTGAACGGCGGCGCCTCGATCTGATCCGGAACCGCTCCGAGCGTGTGTTCGTCCACCGCAACCTCCGGCTTTTTTCCGACCGCGACAACCGCATTCAGGGATGGCGGAGCCATCTGCCAGAGATGCCCCTGGCTGGCGAGCTTCGCGCCGCTGATCGAGAGCTTCATGCTTTGTTTGGAATCTGATGGATTCAACACGGCGAAGGTGAGCGTCTTTCGATCCTCGCTAAGCGCCGCGCTGACATCCAACGGATAGGTGTCGCTGCCAGGATTGACCGCGGGCTGGTCACCGCCCGCCGGGAAGACGGGCTTGGGCTGCGGCGAGTCGCCGGAGACAGCTATCGGAATGGTGCCGAAGTGGTCGCGGTACATCTTGAAGAGCATCCCCGTGGGGTTGAGGGTCGCTTCAGTGCGATTCGAGCTAATCATAGCCGTCGCAAAGGTGAAGCAGCCCATTTGGAAGATATCCGAATGGCGGAACATCTCGTGGAAGGCCCAGGCGTAGGCCGGAGTCGTCTTGTAGGAGTTGGGCCCGCCGCCGAAGTACGCCCATTCATCGATGGCAATCGGGACCGGCTTTGTCCGCAGGCTGGGTATCAGTTCCAGGTATTTCTGGTAGTGCTCGTATTTGGCGCGGACCTGAACGGCCGGGGCGCGCATCCACTCGATCTGCGACAGCGGCGGGTTGATGGGCACCTTTTTGCCGAGGCTCATATCCGTATGCTCCGTGCCGGACGCATAGTAGTGTTCGCTGAGCATGTCGATGTTGTCGAGATCGTGCGCCAACATATAACCGCTCCAATCCGCCGGCGTCAGGTAGTCGGGAACGTATTTGCCGCCGATGCGTTTGGACTGGTCGGCTCCCTCCATCACGTCGGGCATGGCGCCGCCGGCAATGAGCTTGATGGTAGGATCGACCTGCTTCATGGCTTTGGCGAAGAGGTTGTGCTTGAGCGCAAACTGCTCGGTGGAGATGGCGCCCATCTGGTAATCGCCCCACGGCTCATTGCCGACGCCCCATAGCTTGACGTTGTAGGGGTGCGGATGGCCATTGGCGGTACGCCACTTGCCCATCGGCGTGGTAATGGCGCCGTTGGTGTACTCAACCAGCTCGCGCGCCGACCATGCGTCACCAAAGCCGGCATTGACGGTTATGTAGGGATCTACGCCGAGCAGACGGCAGAGGGTGAGGAACTCATCGGTGCCCACGTCGTTCGGCTGAACGGCGTGCCAGACCGGATCAAAGATCGGCGGGCGCTTGTCGATGTCGCCGACGCCATTGCGCCACTCGTAGGCGGAGACGAAGTTGCCGCCGGGGAAGCGAAGGACGCCGAAGCGCAGTTGCTTGAGCGCGGCGACGATCTCGGCGCGGAAGCCATCGATGTTGTCGGCCGGCATCAGCGAGACCGCGCCAATGTGCAAGGAACCCGTGCCGGTCGCAGTAATTTCGATACGCGCGTCGTCCGAGTTGCCTTGTGCCAGAAATTTGAAGGGGAACTTGCGGTAGGCGGAGGTGAGCGCGGCGAGCGTGACCGTTTGGCGGTCAGCGGCTTCATTACCCCAGATCAGCGTGATCTTCACAATGGCGCCGGGGGTGCCCGCCAGCACGATGCGCCCGGTATACGCTTTTCCCTTGCGCACTACAATGCCCGATTCTGCAATGCCGCGCGGCTCCTTCCCATCCAGCTTCACCAGCGGCGTCTGGTCGCCGGCGTAAGGCGCCTTGGAGTCCATCCCGACCGCATCGTCGCCTCCAATCGGCGCCCACCAGCGCGCGATTGGGCGACGGAAGCGAGGATTGCCGGCCGCATTCCCCATGGGCTGCGGAGGTCGAGGCGCGGTTGCCGAGACCGGATAATAGAACTTGCGGTCGGCCAGCAACTCGGCCCAGACGCCGGTGTTGACAATGTCGCCACCGTGCTCAAGGAACTGCCCATAGAGATACTTCGAGATCGGGGCGCTGGTCTTGGACGCATCGATGGTGACATTCACGGGAGGCGTCTGCGCAGCAGACACAACCGAAAGAAAGAGGACGGCCAGCAACATTCCCGGCGCCTTCAACATGGATTTTCTTATTGCCGATTGCATAATGGATAGCTCCGTAGCAGAACCCGGTCCCCCACATAGCCTGCGATGCAGGTTTGGCAAGGATTGCGGTCGATTCTTTCTGGTTCCTGGAACTCTTGACGATACAGACTACATGCAAGATTCCACCAGTCTAATAAATCGCTTTATTAATATCTATTTTATCGATGGATTCCTGCCCAAGCCGGAACGGTTCCAGATTCGCCTCCATCAGTGGGGTTGATCAGATCGTTTCCAGGTCGCGGCTCATTCCCAGCAACTCCGCTAGGGCATTGACCTCCGAGTTGCTCATGCTCAAGTCTTTGCATACAAGATTCAAGCGAACCTCCCGGGTCTGGCCAACAGGTAGAGGAAGTTCAACGAATTCGCACCTGTCGATCTCGGACTGAATGCGGTACTTCGGCAGCCATCCGAAACAAAGCCCGCTGCGGACAGCGGCGATTGCCGATTCGATGGTTCCAACCGGAAGCATGCGCTGCGCGGGAAGCCGCGGTTGGTGCTGGTGACTCCCGGATGCCGTGCCTTCGATGGTCACCAGAATGTGCTGCATCAGGTCTGACCGGGTGAGCCTGCGCCGGATCGATAACAGCGGATGACCGCGGCGCACCACTGCAATCATGCCGATCACAAGGATGGGCTTGACAAAAAGCTCGCGCGACATCAAACCGGTCACGCAAAGTTGGACATTGTGGAGCGAGAACTCCGAGTCCGCGGAGAGGAATGTACCCTGCCTGAGCTTGGTCTTCACATAGGGGAAACTGTGCGAGAAGCTCGCCAGTGCAGCAAACAGGCGGTCATCGGGGAAAAGGCTGTCCACCGATAGCCTGACTTCCGAAGCGCCCCCCGATGCCAGCAGGCGGGCACGCTTTTCGAGCTGTTGAAATCCTTCCAAGTGTGCTTCCACATCGGCCAGAAGAACCCTGCCGATCTCGGTCAGTTGCGCCCGCCTTCCGTGGATCTCAAAGAGCCGTACACCCAACTGTTCCTGCAGGCGTCCGATAGCATAGCTGACCGTCGATTGAGACCGATTGAGTTTTTCGGCGGCAGGCGCAAATCCCCCCAATTGCACCACGGTCTGAAGAATTTCCCAAGCATCGAGGGTCGTGTCCATGACACAAGAATACATCGAAGAAATCGATATGCCTGATGAAATAGTGCACCAATTCTTAAGATATTCCTGCCAGGATCGTTCCTGCGACCGGGAAAGAGCTGCGTACTAGCCTCCGGGATCACACAGCGACGATTCGCGGAGCGCTGCGCACAAGCTCCGCAATCTTACAGCCGATAGTTGTTTGGCAACCAAACCTGACTGCAACCAAGTTGGGGGCGCGTGGTATCCAGACAGCCTGCCCGGCAGATACAATCGCAGTTGACGAAAAGGCTAGCTTCAACCTCATCAGCCAATTTCATTGAAGGAAGTACAAGTCCATGTTCAGTTCTGTTTATCAGCGGATTTCAATCCTGGCCATTGGTTTCTCTGTAGCATCCTTTTCCTTGCCCCTTGCGGCTCAAGTGCAACAGGCTCCGGCTCGAACCATTGTCGCGAACCTCAAAGACACGGCAGGGCCGGTGGATCGCTTCTTCGATTTGTCGGTTGGGTCTGATTACCCTGGTACGCTGATTCGCGACGACAGTCAGGCTCAGCTCAAGCTCGCCGTGGATGAACTAGGCTTTCGGTATATTCGTTTTCATGCGATCTTTCACGACGTGTTGGGAACGGTGCGCGTCGAGAACGGCAAGACCGTCTATAACTGGACCAAGATCGACCAGCTTTATGACGACTTGCTGGCCCGCCACATCCGGCCGTTTGTAGAGCTTGGATTCACGCCGAAGGCGCTGGCCACGTCGCAAAACAGCATCTTCTATTGGAATGGCAACACATCGCACCCGAAACCGGAAGGCTGGCACGACCTCATCGATGCATATATTCGGCACATTGAAATGCGCTACGGAAGAGACGAAGTGCGCACCTGGTACTTTGAGGTCTGGAATGAGCCTAACCTTTCGGGCTTTTGGGAAGGCGCTGACCAAAAAGCATACTTCGAGCTTTTCGACCTGACTTCGAAGACGATCAAGTCTGTTGACCCCGCGCTGCGCGTGGGAGGGCCAAGCACCGCCGGTGCGGCATGGGTTCCGGAGTTTCTCGCCCATGTGAAGCAGAGCGGCGCCACGGTTGACTTTGTGACGACGCACACCTATGGCGTCAACGGCGGATTTCTCGATGAAGAGGGGAAAGGCGATACCAAGCTCGATCCCTCTCCCAACGCAATTATCGGCGACGTGTGGCGTGTGCGTGAACAGATTTCAGCCTCGCCGTTTCCCAGCCTTCCGCTGTACTTTACAGAGTGGAGCACAAGTTACACACCGCGCGACTCGGTGCATGATTCCTATATCAGCGCGCCCTACATCCTGACCAAGCTCAAAGCCAGTCAAGGATTGCTGCAAGGGATGAGCTATTGGACCTACACCGACCTATTCGAAGAACCAGGACCACCGACGGCTGCGTTTCAAGGGGGCTTCGGGCTGCTGAACCCACAAGGCATCCGCAAACCCGCGTACTTTGCCTACAAGTACCTTCACGCGCTTCAGGGCGTGAGCCTCAAAACCAGCGATTCACAGGCGATGATAGCCACCCGTGGTGGAAATGTTACGGCTGTGATCTGGAACTTTGAGCAGCCTGATCAGAAGGTGAGCAATCGGCCCTTTTATACAAAGCTGATTCCCGCGCACACAGCGGCGCCTGTCGAGTTGCAAGTAACGCATCTTGCGCCCAATACAGCTTATCGCCTGCAAGTGCATCGCGTCGGGTACAAGGCCAACGATGCGTATTCGGCATACATTGAAATGGGGTTGCCCAAAGAACTGACCGCTGCGCAGATTGCCCACCTGAACAAACTTACGCGCGACCTGCCGGAGACGGACAAGGTGATGCGGAGCGGGTCAGCGGGCACGGTGGAGTTCACTGTACCGATGAACTCGAACGACGTTGTTCTCGTCAAACTCACCCGCAGTCAGGGGGGCAAGTGAAAGATCGGAAACTCGGCATTCTATTCAGGAAGTTTGCACTGCCGCTAATCCTCATGGGCACGTTGAGCGCTGCATCTGTGGCTCAGATTGGCGCGGCGCGCACAAACTGGCCGGGGCCTGGGCAGCTTTTTGTGGGAGCTTGTTACCAGCCTATCGATCGCACACCGCAGCAGATTGATGGCGACATTGCCATCATGAGGCACGCGGGATTCAATGTCGTGCGCATGGGCGACTTGTCCTGGGATTCGTTTGAACCCGCGCAAGGCAAATTTACATTCGAGTGGTTCGACAAGGTGATGGACAAGATGCAAGCCGCCGGTATCAAGGTGATCCTGGATATTCCCGGCTCGCCCGCGCCCATCTGGCTGCATCGCGCTTACCCGGGCGTCGATATCATCAGCCAGAACGCCACGCGCCTTCCCCCCGCGGAGCGCTATATGGATAACATCAGCGATCCGAATTACGTGCGCGAAGTGGGAATTCTCGCCGACAGAATGACGAAACATTATGCCCATCATCCCGCGCTTCTCGCTATCGGTTACGACAACGAGATCGGAAACGGCTATATGTCGTATTCAGAGGCCGACCGACAGCGGTTCATCACCTGGCTCAAAAAGAAATACGGCAGCATTAACGAACTCAACAAGGCATGGGCCACTCAGCGTTGGTCACGCCGGCTGAACAGCTTCGACGACATTGACCTGCCGCTCGCCGACGGGCCTGGACCCTCCGAGCGTTTTCTCGATCTCCATCGCTATTGGTCCGATGTCACGGTGGCCCGGCTTGAGGAACTTGATGCCATTCGCCGGCGCAATATGCCGGAGCTTCCATCGATTTCGAATTTATGGGACACCGCATCGAGGCGAGGCTTCGATTATCTCGCCACTTACAAGTCGTATGTATCCTTTGGCGCCGAGGGATTCTATCCGGGCGACCCAATCAGCGGCGCGTTTGGAGCAATGACGGTCAAAGGCGATCTGGCGACACCCCTCTGGTTCAACGAATTTACGGCGGGCGGCGGCGGCTACTACGGAACGCCGGGCCGAAGCCGGATGTATGCGCATCTTGCGCTCATCATGGGCGCGCAGGGAATCCTCGCCTGGACCTTCAACAGTCATCTTGGCGGAGAGGAGCAGGCTCTGTTTGGGCTGGTCGACCACGACGACACTCCCTCCTGGAAGGTAGGCGAGTTTGCGCGGATTGCCTCCGAATTCAAGCTGCTCTCGCAATACGGTTTCCCGCGTTCCACACATCCTGAAGTGGCCATCGCATATTCATTCGATTCGTTCACCGATTCAAACCCGAATGGTCCCTCCAGCACGACGCGCCAATACTTCAAGCCATCGTATACCGATCAGGTGCAAGGAGCCTTTAATCCCTTCTTCCGCGCTAACATCGACACGGCGATTATCCATATTGGCCACGACAGTCTCGCGCCTTACAAACTGGTCATTGTACCGGCCGACTACATGATGGACGAGGCAAGCGCAAAGGCCCTGCGCGAGTACGTAAGCGGAGGCGGCACCGTTTTGATGACCGCGTTTTCCGCCAAGGTGGACGAACATGGGCAATGGTTCAACACACCGCTGCCCGGCCGATTGAGCGATGTCTTTGGATTGAAGACAAACGCGTTCTACGACGCACCGGTGGCACTGAGATTCCAGTTGGGGGATAGCTCAATCGAGACCAGTGTTCATCACTATGAGGTGCTCGAACCATCCACGGCTACCGTCATCGCACGATTCACGAATACCGCGGACCATGCTCCCGCTGTCACCATCAACAACTTCGGCAAAGGAAGTGCAATCTATCTGGCGACTGAATCGAATCCTTCCACGATCGGGCCGCTCATGAACTATCTCTATACGGTTGCGGGCATTCATCCAGGCCCCAAAACTCCCGATGGAGTCTTTGCCCGGGTTGTCGATGGCCGGACTCTTTATGTGAATACGACCGGGGAAGAGAAGAGAATCCCCATCACCGGCGTCAGGAAAGGGATCATCAGCAATCGCGTCTTTGACCAGAGTTTGGTGCTTGGCCCAATGGAAGCGGATCTCATCCAATGATCGATCGTCTCACGCAGGGAGAGTTTCCGCAGCTTTCGTGAGGCGATCCGAGTCTTCGGGTTGCCTTTGGCAGTCGTCTCCATCGCAAAAGACACATCGAATAAATCGATGATGTCGATACACAATTGCGACTATTCTTCGAGAATCCCTATCAAGTATCATTCCTCTGATCGGGGAAACGCAGTTCCCGCGGCCTGAACTGCCCGAGGCGGTAAATGCTTCTCAGCGACGCATTTGTTCCCGGCGGGACTTGGTCTTGGGACCGGTTTCCGGCTGGGCGCCAATCAAGAACGCAATTCAAGATGGAGAGGATCATATGAAGAGAATTGGAATCGCAATGCTATTGCTGTCGAGCCTCTGCTTGGCACAGAATTCCGACGGATTCAAGCCCGCGTCCACCAATGTGTGGGGAGCGGAGTATCCGCGTGTCGACGCCGGTGGCAGAGCCGAATTTCGTGTTAAGGCTCCCGACGCCAACACAGTGAAGCTCAATTTCTGGAGTAACCCGAAGATGGATATGGTGAAGCAGTCCGATGGATTCTGGACTGCCACCACTCCTCCCCTGGTTCCCGGATTCCACTACTACACGCTCATTATCGACGGGGTGGAAGTCAGCGACCCTGGCAGCCATGCTTTCTTCGGCGGAGGCAAGGACGCGAGCGGAATCGAAATCCCTGAAGCCGGTTCGACTTACTATCTTCCGCAGGATGTCCCACACGGCGGCGTCCGCGAGATATGGTATTTCTCCAAAGTCACCGGGAGTTGGAGGCACGCCCTCGTCTATACGCCGCCGGGCTACGATACCCACCCCAGCCTACGCTATCCCGTGCTTTATCTTCAGCATGGCGGCGGCGAAGATGAGACCGGCTGGATCAAGCAGGGCAACGCAAACTTCATCCTCGACAACCTGATCGCAAGCAAGAGTTCGAAGCCGATGATCATCGTGATGGCCTACGGTTATGCGAGGCGCGCCGGCTACGTCGAACCCGATCTGGCTGGCAAGCCCTTCGGCTCACCCGAGATGATGAAGGCCATGCGTGAGATGTCGCAATCGTTTGAAGACGATCTAACGCAGGCTCTGATTCCCTACATCGATTCAAATTTCAGAACCGTCGCCGACCGCGATCATCGAGCCATGGCAGGCCTTTCGATGGGCGGAATGCAAACCTTCCAGATAACCTTTGATCATCTCGATCTCTTCTCTTACATCGGAGGATTCAGTGGGGCGGGTGGAATGCCGATGATGCGAGGCGACCAAAAGCTCGATATGAAGACGGCCTTCAATGGCGCTCTCGCTGATCCGGGAGCCTTTGCCAAGCGCGTTCATCTGCTGTGGATCGGCGTTGGCACCGAGGAGCCGGCTATGATGCATGCTGGCATTGTCAAACTGCATGCTTCGCTGGACGAGGCGAAGGTCAAGCACGTCTTTTATGAGTCGCCCGGCACCTCGCACGAGTGGCAGACATGGCGTCGAGATCTGAAGGAGTTTGCGCCAAGGCTTTTCCAGTAACAATGATGACAAAGACGAGGCTTGGAGCAGCAAGACCAAGCCTCGTCTTTGTTGCTTGAAGTCACTTCCTAGGAAAGAGGCTCGTAGGCATGATCTCCAGATTCAAGCTCGCATGGATTGCTGCATCCTTTGTGCTCGTTGCACTCTCGGCAGTTGCGCAAGCACAACCGGCTTCTCCAGCAATCCGTCCACTGCCTCTCGTTAGCCCTATATTTGGGGACAACATGGTCTTGCAGCGCGGCAAGGCCAACACAATATGGGGCTGGTCTGAACCCGGTGACATCATCCAAGTCGAGATAGGCAACTCGAAAGCTTCCGGCGTCGCGGGCGCCGATCGCAGATGGGAAGTGAAGATTGATCCGCCGGCGGTAGGTGGCCCCTACACCATAAAGATCAGAGGCCGCCAGACGGTAGAGCTGAACAACGTGTTGGTGGGCGATGTGTGGCTCTGCGGTGGCCAGTCGAACATGGGCCTGCCGCTGCGCTTCGCGCGCACTGGAGCCGAAGACGCAAAGACGGCCAACTACCCGGAGATTCGCTTCTTCTCTGTCACAGGAAATCCCGCCTACCGGCACACGGATATCATCGGGGGAAAGTGGTCCGCGTTGACTCCCGGGACGGCAGAATGGATTTCGGCTGTTGGGTTTTACTTTGCGCGCAAAGTACAGAAGGAAACAAACATTCCGCTCGGTTTGGTGGTTGACAGCGTGGGCGGTACTCCTGCCGAGGCCTGGACCAGCGCTGAGGCTTTGCGTCCCCTTGGCGATTTTGACATTCCGCTGGCCGAGGTTCAGAGGCAGGCGGCCTCCGGCGCACCCGAGTACGGCAACTTCGTCATGCACTGGTACGACGAGTACGATATCGGCACAAAGGCAAAATGGGCAAGCCCGGAATTGAACGATTCGGACTGGAAGACGGTCAAGATTCCCGGCGGTTTCGCTGAGTTGGGCGTGCCGGCAGAACCCGCCCTGGTCTGGTTCCGCAAGGAAGTTGTGCTGCCGGATCCGCTCCCGGCCGGAAGGATGATGCTCTTCCTGGGTTCGATCGAGCGCATGGACACGGTGTACGTCAACGGAAAAGAGGTTGGTGGCAGTTCCTGGGTGGAGAACCCGCGCGTCTATTTCCTCAATAGTGCGCTCAAGCCTGGAAGCAACACGATCGCAATCCGCATTTTGAAGACCAAGCCCGACGGCGGATTCCTGGGCAAGCCAGAGGAGTTGCATCTGACGCTGGGCGACAAGAGCACGATTCCCATGGCCGGAGAGTGGAAGGCCAAGGTCAGTGTGGATGCGCGTCCGCCGCATTCCTTGCCCATTGACTACGAGAACTGGCCCGTGATGCCGACAGTGCTTTTTGAGGGTATGCTGAAGCCCGTGGCGCCGCTGGCGATCACGGGCGCAATCTGGTATCAGGGCGAACAGAACTCACCCCGCGGCTTCCAGTATCGGAAGCTTTTGCCGGTGATGGTCGCCGACTGGCGCAGGCTCTTTGGGCAGGGAGATTTCCCGTTCTACATCGTCGGCCTGCCGGCCTTCAAGTCTCGCAGTCTTGTTCCGGTAACTGGAGACGAGTGGACCGAAACACGCGAATCGCAAGCCATTGCTGCTGCCATTATCCCCAACTCCTGCCTGGCGGAAACCATTGACACGGGCGACCCAGGCAACATTCATGCGCAGGATAAGCAACCCGTGGGCGAGCGGCTTGCTCTGTGCGCGCTTGCGAACCAGTACGGGAAAAAGGTGGCGTATTCGGGACCGACATTCGTCTCGGCCGAAAGGCTACCGGGAGCCATCAGGATCCACTTCACACATACCGATGGTGGCCTTACAGTGAAAGGCGCCAAGCTGGAGGAGTTCTCTCTCGCTGGCGAAGATCACAAGTGGTATTGGGCCGATGCCCGCATCGAGGGTGACACAGTCGTTGTCTCTTCGCCTGAAGTTTCTGCGCCACGGGAGGTTCGTTACGCCTGGCAATCCAATCCGGCTGCGACCTTGTATAACGGCGCAGGTCTGCCCGCTGTTCCCTTCCGGACCGACAACTGGCCCGGCATTACAGAAAACCAAAGGCCCTATTGACGGCACGGGACACAGAATATCGACCAGTTCAGCTTGTTATTGAACGCCATGCCGATGGTCGAAACTTTTTCTCTCGAAGAGCAACCATTGCCTTCAACAAGATGTAGGCGCCTACGTGCGTTTCCAGGCGATACTGAAGATCGATGGAGGAAAACCGATGCAGGATATCATGCAACTCATCGTGGATAGGCAGTCGGCAAGAGAGCTTTTCGACTCTCAGCGAGCGATTCCCGCTGAAGACATGGAGAAGATTCTGGAGGCGACGCGGTGGACACCCACAGCGCACAATATGCAGAATTTTGAGATTGTGGTGGTGGACGACAAGCAACTCCTCACTGCAATCAGTAATGTAAAGACTCCGGCCGATCTGACTTTCATCAGAGAGAACTATCCTCAATTGTCTTTCACTGAAGAAGAGTTGCGCCGGCGGAAGACCGGGATCATGGGCACAATGTTCCCGAAATCATGGCAAACGCCCAATCCAGACCCTGAAGATATCCTGAAGGAAGACAGGAACACTTATATCGCCAAGCAGATCGCATCAAGCTCCGCTATTCTCTTCGTGCTATACAATCCGTGCCGCCGGGCACCGGCATCGGAGGGCGATTTTCTGGGCATTGTCAGTCTCGGCTGCGCAATGGAAAACATCTGGCTCATGGCTCATTCCCTCGGGATCAGCGTCCACATCGTAAGCTCGCTGGCTCAAAAGAATGCGGCAACTCAAATCGCCAAGTTGCTCAACATCCCGGACAACCTTGTCATTGCCTTCAGTATCCGATTGGGCTATCTCGTCGCGCCTCTTCGTTCTTTGCGAGTGCGTCGGGACAAAGACGATTTTGTGCATCACAACGGATTCAAGAAATAGAACATCAGGGTCTGTCTCTTCGCGGAGTTCTACTGGCTGCCAACCGGCCGATATACCGGATTGCTTTCAATCCACCCTTGACGTTGAACGATCATTTCAAAAGCTTGTTGTCAAAAAAATCGTCAACGGTCTGCGAAGTATCGCGTCTAATGGGGTGAAGGTGCGAACACGTTGACCGATATGCGAAATCGACCTGTTTTCTTTCTTTCCGTTTCCTTGCTGGCGCTGGCCTTGCTGCCAGCGTACAGCTCAGCCCAGCAACCTGATTCCGGCCAGCCGGATGCGACCTTGAAGGTCCAGGTGAACGAGGTCGTGCTACCCGTCACGGTGCGCGACAAGCACGGCGCGCTGGTGGCCAGCCTCAAGATCAGTGACTTCACCCTGACCGAGGATGGGCGACCGCAAACCATCAAGAGCTTTACGCGCGAGACCGATCTTCCCTACCGGCTGGGCCTGCTGGTTGACACCAGCCGCAGCGTTTCCGGGGCAATGGACAGCGAGCGCAAGGCGGCAGGCAAGTTTGTGGATACAATGCTGCCTGAGAAGCCCAACGCGCAACCTGATCAGGCTTTTCTCATTCATTTTGACCGCGAGGTGGAGCTGCTGGAGGACTTCACGACATTGCGCTCCAAGCTGCACCACGAGTTGGATGAGATGCGACCGACGCGAGCTGCGCAAAACGATTCGCAAGGCGGACAGAGCAGCGAATCAGAGAACGGCGGCAGCGGCGGCCAGTCACGCAGCCGGGGCGGAACACAACTTTACGATGCGATCTTCCTTGCATCCGACGAGTTGATGAAGCCCAAGGACGGCCGCAAGGCCCTGGTGGTCTTCTCCGATGGCGTGGACCGGGGCAGCAAGGAGACGCTGAATGACGCGGTGGATGCGGCAGACCGGGCCAGCGTGGCCGTCTATACCATTTATTTCAAGGGCGAACAGGAGCGCCAAGGAGGCATTCCCGGCATGGGTAGCGGGCGCCGTGGCGGCATGGGCGGCGGAGGTGGCTATCCCGGCGGTGGTGGCGGCTGGCCAGGAGGCGGCAGCGGCGAACGGCGCGGAGGCGGCTCCAGCGAGCCGTCGGTAGACGGCAAGAAGATCATGGAAAAGATTGCTCAACGCACCGGAGGCCGGTACTTCGAGGCCAGGAAGAAAGACAGCCTGGAAGAGATTTACGGCCAGATTGCCGAAGAGTTGCGCGGCCAATACCTGTTGACTTATACCCCTGACGTGGCAGACAAGGACGGCGGCTATCACAAGATCGCCCTAAAAGCCAACAAGGACGACCTGACCGTGGTAACGCGTGAAGGCTACTACGCACCGGGCGGAGAAGCCAAATAAGTGGCGTTCTTTTATTGCTCGCAGAAAACAAATGAAGATTTACAGCCCATCGTATCTTTTAACTTCTCCAGCATCGTCATAAGTTACTGATTATCTTTCCACCCCAGCGGCCCGATCCTGCCGCTGGGGGCTGTAATAAATGATCGATAAACCAAAACAGGAACAGGCCGCATCCTGTCACGCCCCTTTCGGACAACGCCAGATGGGCAATCTGTTTAATTTGACAGATCTTTGCCGCAAATGATTAACTTCTCTCTGAAGCTTTTCAAAGATCCGATGCCAGGTCTATGAGCAGATCGAAGGCGCCGGGAGGCAGCATTGAAAATCCAAGTCATACTGGGAATGGTCGCCATGCTAAGTGCGAGTTTAACAGGCCAGGCGCAAAGCGGCTGGCAGCAGAAGGTGAACGAAGAGCTGCCCTTGATGGGGCATCGTAACTGGATAGTGATTGTGGATTCGGCTTATCCCTTGCAGAGTTCATCGGGAGTTGAAACCATCGAGACCGGCGAGGGCCAGTTGGCGGTGGTAGACTACGTTCTTGATGCGTTGAAGCGTTCCAAGCACGTTCGTCCGCTGGTGCATACGGACAAGGAACTGGCGTATGTGCCAGAGAGCGACGCCCCGGGCGTAGAGCGGTATCGCGATGAACTGAAGACGCGCCTTCACGGACTTACAGCGGACTCAGCGCCGCACGAATCGTTGATCGCGCAACTGGCAGAAGCGGGGAAGACATTTCATATTCTGGTATTGAAAACGAATATGACGATTCCCTACACGTCGGTATTTTTGCAGTTGGACTGCCAGTATTGGAGCGCGGAGTCGGAAGCAAGATTGCGCGAAGCGATGAAGGCTGCCGGAAAGTAATTCTGGCGCGATGTTGGTGAAAATGCCATTTTCTGGATTAACAAAAGGAGATTTTTGATGTCATCATATGCTGTTCCAGAGATTCCAGAAGTTGCTCCGGTTGCGGCCAATGAAGTGATTCTGATTGCCAGCGGTGATCTTCGCGAGTCGGCCAATGAAATGTGCTGGCCGGCGCAGTCCGCCATGGAAGCGGGAGTTATCGCGGCCTTTGAGGCCGAGGGAATCAAGGTCCGCAGAGGGCATCCGTATGATTCCGCGCGGCGTCATGGTTTCATCTCCAACCAGCGGATGGGTATGGATGTCTTCATGGGAATTCACCCCGATGCGCCCATTGTGGTTGCTGAAGCCGTGTGGCAGTACAGCAATAATGTTCTTTCCGGTCTGCAAAGCCATCGCGGGCCAATCCTGACGGTTGCGAACTGGTCGGGCGAGTGGCCCGGTCTGGTGGGAATGTTGAACCTGAATGCCTGTCTGCATAAGTCAGGAGTTAGCTTCAGCACGCTTTGGAGCAAGGATTTCAAGGATGAGTTCTTCCGCAAGGGAATCCGTCAGTGGCTGACCGAGAAGAAAGTTACCCACGATGTTAGCCACGTTCGCAGTTTGGACTTGGCCGCGCTGCCCACTTCCGAGAGGGAGTTAGGACGGGCGCTGGCGGATCAGCTTAAATTCCACAAGGCTATCATGGGAATTTTCGATGAAGGCTGCATGGGAATGTATAACGCCATTGTGGAAGACAACTTGCTGAACAAGGCGGGCATTTACAAGGAGCGACTGAGTCAATCGGCGTTGGTGGCGGCCATGAAGCAGGTCACCGCGGCGGAAGCTCTAGCCGTGCGGAACTGGCTGGATGCGCGCGGAGTTACATTTGTTTCCGGCACGGATGAAGCCACAGAGTTGACAGATGCGCAAATTCTGGAGCAGTGCAAGATGTATGTGGCGGTTCTGCGCATTGCAAGCGGGTTTGGTTGCGATGCTGTCGGCATCCAGTATCAGCAAGGGTTGAAGGACAGCGTTCCAGCGTCTGACTTGGTGGAAGGATTGCTGAACAACGTCGAGCGGCCGCCGGTTCTGGGCGCAGATGGCAAGGAACTCTACGCAGGCGCAGCGTTGCCACACTTCAACGAAGTGGACGAATGCGTGGGCGTGGACTCGATTATCACCAACCGCGTGCTGACTGCGATGGGACTTGATCCGGCGACCACGCTGCATGATGTGCGCTGGGGCGAGCATTACACCGGGTCAGGCGTTGACGACTTTGTGTGGCTCTATCAGATTTCCGGCGCCGTCCCAGCCTCCCACATCGCTGGCGGATATGCAAAGGCCATCAGTGAGCGCCAGCCGCCCATGTACTTCCGCTTGGGCGGAGGAACGCTCAAGGGCATCTGCAAGCCCGGTGAAGTTATTTGGAGCCGCGTCTTTGTCGAGGACGGTGCATTGCATATTGACATCGGGCGGGCAACTGCCGTGGAACTCCCGGCAGAGGAGACAGAGCGCCGCTGGAATCTGACAACACCGCAGTGGCCGATCATGCACGTCCGTCTGCACGGAGTTACGCGAGACCAGTTCATGGCGCGGCATCGTGCCAACCATGTCAGTGTGGTTTATGCGCCCTCCCCGGAGGCGGCCGATAAGGTTCTTGCCGCCAAGGCTTCCATGTTTGCCCATCTCGGCATCCAAGTGCATCTCTGCGGCGTTTAAGGCTTGCGTTTAACCATGTGCGCCGTGCCGTTAAATAGGTTCTGAAGTTTTTATCTCTTACTCAGGAAATGACAATGCAGGATTCAAACTTTTCTTCCACCGACATGGCAGATCGGGCGGCAAACAACCGCCTGGTCCCAGCCGGCTTTCTGATTCCCTTTTTGCTGGTAACGGCGCTCTTTATTATGTGGGGAATCGTCAACAATCTGAATGACGTGCTGATTCGCCAGTTTATGAAATCGTTTGCAATTTCCAGATTGCAGGCCGGACTGGTCCAGTCAGCCTTTTACATGGGCTATTTTCTTCTGGCTCTGCCCGCGGCGCTGCTCATGCGGCGCTGGGGATATAAAGCCGGGTTTATCGCGGGGCTGTCACTGTTTGCCATAGGCTCGTTTCTATTCTGGCCGGCGGCACAGGCCCGGAGCTACGGCTTTTTTCTTTTTGCGCTATTTGTCATTGCGGCGGGCGCATCATGTCTTGAGACGGCCTCGAATCCGTTTATTGCGCAGTTAGGTGACCCAGCAACCGCGGCGCAGAGGCTGAACTTCTCGCAGGCCTTCAATCCGCTCGGCTCGATGGCCGGGGTGCTGATTGGAACAATCTTCATTTTTTCCGGCATTGAACTCAAGCCGGATGAGATCAGTACTATGAAGGCAAATCACCTCTATCAGGCGTATCTGCAATCGGAGACGCTGCGCACGGTGAAGCCATACCTCGTTTTGGGCGTCATTGCGCTGGTGTGGGCGCTGCTGATTCTGCGCACAAAGTTTCCGCCGATTCAGGGCGAAACGGAAAGCCTGACCAAGGATAAAGGGCGCATCCTCGACTTGCTTCAATATCCCCATTTCCTGATGGCCATTCTTACGCAATTCATGTATGTGGGGGCGCAGGTGGCAACCTGGAGTTACTTCATCCAGTACGTGCAGCAGTACACACATCAGCCTGAGAAGATAGCCGGTCTATTTCTTACCGGCACATTGGGAGCATTCGCGCTGGGACGTTTCAGCTCGGCCTACCTGATGCGCTATCTTGACCCGATAAAATTGATGGGCGCATATAGCCTCATCAACATCTGTTTGCTCCTGGTGGGCGTATTTCATCCCGGATGGATAGGCTTGTGGGCCGTCTTCCTCACCAGTTTCTTCATGTCGCTGATGTTCCCCACCATCTTTGCCACAGGATTGCGCGGGCTGGGAGTGAATACCAAAATAGGCGGATCGATGATTGTCATGGCAATCATCGGCGGCGCGGTTCTGACGCCGCTGATGGGATGGATATCAATGACCACGCAAAGCGTAGCCATTGCTTATCTTGTACCTTTGACAGGTTACCTTTTTGTCGCGCTGTACGCCTACTACGGATCGACATTGAAGCCGCGCTTAACCGCTGTTTGAATGTGGGCGCGATAAGCACCCGCATTTCCGGTTGTTTGCGTTTGTCCAGCAACGGCGGATCCCCGGCTCCTGGACTTGTGCGCGAATATCCGTGTTTTCTGACGGGATTTTCGGAAATCTTTAATCAATATTCTTCGGATGCGCTCTTACGGAACGGGGGTATGCAGGACATACCTCTGTTCCGCCATTTGTTTTCCAACTGAATGGTGAACAAGGGAAAGATCGAGCTGGGGACGCTGTCAGAAATCTTCTGTAAAGGCTTTAAAATCTGAATTTTTATGGTGGGCGCTGCAGGATTCGAAGCTGCGACTTCCACCGTGTAAATCTTGCCACGGTCAATTTAATCAACAACTTGCATGTCAGGGGTCGATTCTGCAAATCATTAAAAAGACAGGCAACGCACTATAAGGTCGGCCTTATTGTGCAGGGACTGTGCATGAGAGATACCCGCTCTGCACAACCGCAATAGTCGCCAGCATAGAGATGTTTCTCGCCTCCCACGAGCGCTTCAGCCAATGCGGACGGCGAGACGCTGGATGCACTTGGACGAATGAAAGCCATGGCTATAGGATCATCCTTAAGCGAAATTCGAAGCAGGAGATCCATTATGGCTCGAAGGCCGGTATTTCATCTGATTGCTGTTGTTGGGCTGCTGTTTACTTCAGCCGCATCGTTTGCCGCCGATGGTTCCGGGGTAAAGGTTTGGGAGACAAAAGCCGTGATTCCAACCTATCTGGCTGGAGAGCCCGAACCGAATCCGATCTTTTTTTCCGGCCGCGCGTCTCAGGGCGCTCAAGGGTCTGTTTACCCCTACCCCATGTACGACTCGCTGACCGGCAAGAAAGTCGACAAGACCTATACCATCGTCTATCTGGAAAACGAATACATCCGGATTGGCATTCTGCCGGAGTTGGGCGGCCGCATCTTTGAAGCTGTGGATAAGACAGATAACTATAACTTCATCTACCGCCAGCACGTCATCAAGCCGGCATTGATCGGCCTGCTGGGCGCGTGGATCTCCGGCGGCCTGGAATGGAACATTCCCCATCATCATCGCGCCACCACCTTTCTTCCGGTGCAATACAAGCTGGAGGAGAATGACGATGGCGGCAAGACCGTCTGGGTGGGCGAGCTGGAGATCCGCCAGCGCATGCGCTGGGCCGTTGGATACACCCTGCGGCCGGGCAAGAGTTACTTTGAAGCCTCGGTGCGCATTCTCAATCGCACGCCGGAATCGAACTCCATGCTTTGTTTTGCCAACCTGGCGATCCACACCAACGATAACTACCAGGTGATTTTTCCGCCCAGCACTCAGTTTGGGGTCTATCACGGCAAACGCGAGTTCACCGAGTGGCCGGTCTCTCATTCCATTTACAACGGCGCGGATTTCTCCAAAGGCGTGGACATCAGCTGGTACAAGAACCACATGAAGGCGAACTCCGTCTTCGCGTGGAACTATCAGGACGATTTCTTCGGCGGCTATGACCACGGCAAAGAAGCCGGAACCCTGAGCGTTGCCGATCATAACATCGTCCCCGGCAAGAAGTTCTGGACCTGGGGTAACGGGGCAAATGGGAAGCGATGGGACGCCACCCTCACCGACGACGACGGCCCCTATATGGAGCTGATGGCGGGCGCCTACTCGGATAATCAGCCGGATTACACTTGGATGCAGCCCTACGAAACGCGGTCGTTCAGCATGAACTGGTATCCCTTCCGGGATATTGGCGGCGTGAAGAAGGCCAATCTGGAAGCTGCCGTGAACCTGGAAGTGACCGCCGGCATGGCCAAGGTGGGCTTCTACACAACCTCATCCCACCCCGGCGCGCGGGTTGTGCTGAAGGCCGGCAACACGGTGCTGCTCGATGAGACCATCGCCATCAACCCCGCCAAGGCCTACGTGAAATCGGTTGCCCTGCCTGTAGGCATCGACGAGCATGACCTGGTTGCTTCGCTTTGGGATGGAGACCGAGAGCTGGTTTCTTACACTCCCGTCCGTCTTATCCCCCAGCCAAAACCTCCGGTAGTTACTCCACCGCCAGCTCCCAAGGAAATCAAGAGCAACGACGAACTCTACCTGATTGGGCTGCGCGCCCAGCAGTTCCACGATCCCAATGTGGACCCTCTCCTGTATTGGCAGGAGGCTTTGCGCCGCGATCCCGGTGACACCAGAGTCAACACGGCTTTGGGCATCCGGGAGTTTAACAGGGCGCGGTATGCGGAGGCGGAGCAATATCTGCGCAAGGCCCTGGAGCGCGCGACCGACCGCTATACCACTCCGAGGGATGCCGAGCCGATCTATTACCTCGGCGCGACGCTCAAGGCCGAGGGCAAGACCGACGAAGCGTATGCGAATTTCTACAAGGCCACATGGAGCCAGGCCTGGAAGGCTGCCGGCTACTATTCCCTGGCGCAGATCGCCACCTCCCGCGGCGACCTGGACGCCGCGCTTGATTTTGTGAACCGGTCGATCGATTCCAATGCGCTGAACATTCGTGCCCAGAATTTGAAAGCAGCAGTGTTGCGGCATCTGGGGCGCAAACAGGAGGCATTGCAGGTGCTGGCCAGCGCTTCGCACGCGGTGGACCCATTGGATGTGAGGGCCATGGCCGAGACATACCTGATCTCTGGGGACAAAAGCACCGCGCAGAGACTTGCGTTTACCATGAACATTTTCCCCGCGACCGCCCAGGAGACGGCAGCCGAATATCTTGACGAGGGGCTGTGGCATGACGGCGCCGACGTGCTTGAATTATCCGTCGCCGCGGCGCCGGATAACTCCCGCATCCACCCCATGGTTTACTACTACCTCGGCTATTTTGCTGGCAAGCTGGGCCAATCCGAGAAGGCCCTGCACTACGACCAATTGGCCATGTCGATGCCGCCCGACTACGTCTTTCCCTTCCAGAGCGAAGCCATTGACGTGCTTCGCAGCGCAATCGAGGCCAACCCACGCGATGCGCGCGCGCCTTATTATTTGGGCAATCTTTTATACGACCGGCAGCCGGAGGAAGCCACACGGTTGTGGGAGCTATCAGCCGCGCTCGATCCCTCCTTCGCTATCACACATCGCAACCTTGCCACCGCCTATATGCACCAGGCAGCCGGAGCCGACATCAACAAGGCCATTGCCCAACTGGAGCAGGCTGTCTCTCTCGAACATAAATACGCCCTGCACTTCACCGAGCTTGACGAACTTTACGAACAGGCAGGAACCCCGCTGGACAAGCGCCTCAAGCTCTTCCAGCAGAATGCCTCCGTGGTGGCAGGCAGGGATGACGCCATTAACCGCGGCCTTGCGCTGCAAATTGACACCGGCGATGTGGAGGACGCAATCCGCACCATGGCCACGCACTCCTTCGCGGTGGCGGAAGGCGAGAATCTCAATGTAGTAGATCACTGGACCGAGGCCCACATCTTGCGCGCCCAGTCTGAAATCCGGGCCAAGCGCTACGCAGAGGCGCTGGTGGACTTGCAAGCCGCCATCACCATCCCGGCCAACCTGCCGATTGGCGTCGGGGTCGATGGCTCCAACATCCATGAACCGGAGATCGCATACTGGACCGGCATCGCCTATGAAGGCTCCGGAGAGACGCAGAAGGCCGCCGACTCCTGGAAGCGTGCAGTGGAGCCGCCCCAACAAGTGGGGAACGCCGCGGCTGACGCCAGCGCCCAAACGTATTACCAGGGCCTGGCTTGGGAAAAGTTAGGCCAGGAAGAAAAAGCCAAGAAACTCTTCCGAGAACTGCTGCACTTTGGGCAGAAGGAGTTGACGGCGCCCACTGCCTCCGCCAGCGGAGGCGGAGAAGATGCTCGACGTGAACTTTCACCGCGCGTCCGTACCGCCAACGCGCATTACCTGGCCGGTCTTGGATACCTGGGCCTGAACGACCGGGTTGCCGCGAAAGCCGAGCTCCAGCAAGCCGCTCAGCTCAGCCCAGACCTGCTAGGCCCCCGAACTGCATTGGCAAGCCTTCCATAAAAACACTTGTGGGCCGGTAGCGGATTGCTTCCAGCCGATTTCCTGGTTCAACCAATGGGAAATGCAATTGTCCGGAAGAACCAAGGTTTAGAGCCTTTTAGCTATTGCTATAAACTTCCGTGCCCCATCCATTCCGCGTTTTTCTGCGGAATGGGTGGGATACCGACAAATTCCCGGTCTGCACTATTTCCAAAAAAGCTCTACTGCGCGGCGTGGCGTTGATAGAGGGTGGCGTGCACCGCTCTTGCGGCCTCCACCATCTCGGGGTACGGCGTATCGGTCACGTCCACAAAGCCGATGTTGTAGTTTTCCCCGTCGTACGTGCGCCCTGTCATCGGTTCATCCACATACTCAAACCAATGTGTCCCTACCACCGCCGGATTGTCCAGCGCGCTTCCCAGGTACTGGCGATAAAGTTGTGCGCGGGCTTGCTGGTCCGGCGCCATAATCAGGCCGGTATGGAACAAGCCGCGATCCATCGCCCCGAAGTGAAACTCTCCCACCAGGCAAGGCTTGTGCAGCTCCGGCGGGCAAAACGACGCTGACAGCTTGGAGCGATAGACATTGAAGCTGACCACATCCGCGTACTTGCTCGCCGCCTTCACCGCCTCCGGAGTGCTCCAGGCAAATCGGCACCCCAGGTAAAGATGATTGGGGTCGTACTTCTTTACCGCGTCCCGGACGATCTGGAAATACCGCTCCGCGAACGCCGCCACATACATCTGGAAGTCGGACTTCATCTGCGCAGTCAGATCGGATGTGGGCTTGGTTGGATTCTGCGATAGCTGGGCCCAAGACTTGAAATCCGTCTTCCATGCCAGGTTCAGCGCGGCAATGTCCTTGTACCGGCCTTTGAGTTGCCTGAGAAACTCCTGCTTTGCCGGCGAGTCCGCATCCGCCGCCAATGCTCCGTAAGCCAATCCATAGTGCTCGCGGTCGCTGTCACCGCCGCCCCAGGATATCTCGTTGTCGATGAAATAACCGATGCACCACGGATCGTCGCGGTATTTCTTCGTGCCCTCCTTCATGCTGGCGTCCACTGCCGCGGCAAAGCGTGGATCGTAGACGTCGTGCATCTTACCCCAGTAGTCCACCCCGCTCGAAACGTGGGCGTAATCGCCGCGAATTTCCAGTGGCACGGTGTAAGGAACCCGATGCAACGAGAAGGTCTCCGGGTCGCTCCAGTTGCCAATCGTGTTGAAGCCCCAGGAGCGCATGCGATTCAGCGCAACAGACCGCGAAATCCGGGCATAATCGGCTCCATACTTCCGCTCCAGATTGGCCTCATAAAAGTTGAAAGTGCGCCCTTTTTTGATCGGGCCATAGATAACAGCGTGCGTGTATCCCAGATGCTTCGCCAGTGGATCGCTGGCGGCCGGAATCCACCTGAACATCTTCTCTCTTTCCTCAATGAAGGTCGGGCCTTCCCCCAGCGAGATGCAGTCCATGCCTGCAGAATAAAACAGGCGCCCGCGAGGATCCACCAGCCACCATCTTCCGTCGCGCTCCACGGTGCGAAAGAATCTGCTTGCGGGAAGTTGAGGACCGGAGGCCCAGCCGCCATACTCGTCGCGATCGGCAAGCGAAGGCGTGTTCTGCAACTCGGCATCTTCATGCTTGCGGCGCTGTGCTATTTCTGCTTCTTTCTTCAGCTTCCCGGCCCACTCTTCGCGCGTGTACTGCCCGAATTCATCCACAATTTGATCGTAGGAAACTGGAGGCAGAAAGCGAAGGTTGCCGAGAAAGACACCATGAGCGGAATCGGGTTTGGCAAAGGAGAGCATGAACTCGGTCACATGGCCTTCGTCGATTCGAGTCTTGGACTCAAATGTCACCGGAATCATGCCGGGAGAGGCCGGCGCGCCCACCATGCCGTGCTCCGAGGGCGATGTAGGCCCAAGCGGATAGTAGTAGGTGATTTTGAGTCCAGGACCAATCATGCCGCTTCCGCCCACGGCGGCGGAAGAGCTGTCTGTTATCCGAACCGAATAGCTGATCTCGTCGGCGGAGGGGTTGGTCAGGTCGAAGGCAATCCCGCCATGCGCGCTCCAATCCCACGGGCTGGCCTTGCTTTGGAAGAGCAAGCTCGTGCTCCCCGAAGCCGCGAAGACCACTTCAATCCCTGCGTGCCCGCCGGCCGTATTCTCCGCAGCGAGCTTGATGCTGCCATTCTCCACCTTGATGGATTGCAGATCCTGGGCGGACTCAAAGGAGTGCCAGGGAATAACTCCTATTTGAGCCTGCGAGCTTAGACCTGCGCTGCAAAAGAAAAGCAGAAGAGCGGTGGTGCAACATACTCGACTCATTAGAAATCTCCTTTGGAGGCGCGGATTTCAGGCAATTGTATCGCTCCTGAGACAGATTGCAAGACCATAAGATCGTTGGCGTCGAACAAGCCGGTTTTTTCGGCAGCAGAGATGCCCACTGCTGCCGGTAAGCCCCCACGCAAGACTATCAGCGGGTTGTCGATCCGGTAATTCAACCAGAACCAATAAGAGTTCTTACTCTCCACCGAGCGCTTTGGCAAACAAATAGAAGAAGTCCAGCGACTTCCAGTAGGAATCGATAGGCAACCGCTCGTCTCGCCCGTGAGCGCGGATGTCGTCGCGCTCCAGCGCAATCGCTGAGTAGCCGTAACAGGGAATTCCAGCTTCGGCGAAGTAGATCGAGTCGCTGGCCCCGTTTTCCATCTCTGGAGTCACAGATATTCCCGGCCAGATCGCCTGTGTCAGCCGCGTCAGAGGTTCGAAGACCTCCGCGATCGGAGCCGGCGGGACCATGGCCTTGCGCTCCGGGGCAGAGTCGGAGATATCGCCAGTGTCGGAGACGTACTTGACGCTCAACTTTGCGTCGCTGAAAAGAGCAATCAACTGCTGTCTTATCTCCTCCGGTGAATGGCCGGGAAAAATGCGGCAATTCACGATGGCCTGGGCCGTTTGCGGCAAGGCGTTGTTGGCGTGCCCGGCGTTGAGCCGCGTCGCAACGCATGTGGTATGGAGATTCGAGTTGAAGCTGGGATCGGTGCTGAGCCGCTCGACTGCGGACAAATCGGGAGGCGAGGCCAGAATCGCTCGAATATCAGTGGCAGTTTGGCTCTTCTCCTGTCCAATAAGGTTCTTGAAGTAGGTGCGTGTTACGTCGTTCATCTCAAATGGAAAGGAGTACACTGCGAGTTTGTTCAATGCCGCGGTCAGCTCATAGATCGCGTTATCAGGCCGCGGTAGTGAACTGTGTCCCCCGCGATTCGTTGCCGTGATTTGGAAATCCGAGTAGACCTTCTCTGTAGCCTCCACGTCGGCTACCACCACGCGCCCGTGGTCCAGTTCCACGCCGCCCGCGTCTGGATTGATCACGTAAGCCGCGTCCACCAATTCTCGATGCTGCCGCACAAGCCACTTGGCTCCGTTGAACTGACCGCCCTCCTCGTCGGCTGTCAGCGCCAGAATCAGATCGCGACGGGGTTTATAGCCCTCCCGGTGCAGGCGCAGGAAGGTAGCCACCAGCGCCGCGTCAGAATCCTTCATGTCCTGCGTGCCGCGCCCGTAGTAGTAGCCGTCCTTCTCCACAAACTGGAAGGGGTCTGTGGACCAGTCTGAACGGAGAGCCTGGACCACGTCCATGTGGCAGAGGAAGAGAACCGGCTTTTGCGTTGCCGGCTCAGCTGCCCGCAGCCTGACGACTAGATTTTGTTTGCGTGCATTCGGTCCCAGCAGACGAACGTCCTCGGCGGGAAATCCAGCGTCTAGAAAGCGCTTCTGCATGGCCGCGGTTGCCGTGGACACGTTTCCCAGCGACGTGTCCGTGGTGTTGATCTCGACCAGTTCTTTGAAAATCTCACGTGCCAGGGCACGGTCTTCCGCTGAGGTGGCCGGCAGAGAGTTCTGCGCAAACAGAGACGAGCCAATGCAGGCAGCAAAGACAAACGTGGGAAGAAGCAAGGAAGAGGTTTTTCGTTGCATATCAGAATTGTACAAGTATGGCATGCGCAATCGGTCAGGCCGGCGCATATCATTCGAAGTGATTTGACTCCTCGCAATTGAGAATTCAGACACGTCCGCCAATCCGTCACGTACTCATGAGTAAACAATTGCCTTGAGCCGGGTTCGCAGTTTCTCTCTTGTCCAGAACACGTATCCTTTCCAGTCTTGGGCTGCCCGACCTGCGGGGCCGCGAGCAAGAATTATTGGTTCACTCGGGCCGAACCTACAAAGCAACCCATCAACCCGGCGGCGAAAGCCGCCTTTCCTATTTGGAGGAAACATGACGAAGAAGCGCATCTCAGATGGCCGCAAGACTCTCTTGAAGCAAGCAAACATCACCAGCGATGAAACCAGTCTCCCAACCCCGAACCAAGTCTGCGGGGCTGACAAGGCCATGACAGATTCTGGAACCACGCTCGAATCCGGTGCCAGCGAATCGAACGGCCTCTTTCGCCCGCGCCTTTGGTTAGTGTCCAAATAAAAGTGCGCCCGGAGCTTTGGTAGTTCCCATGTCACGTTAATTCTGGAAACAGATGCTAGGAATGTTCCGAGTGCAAGCCAGGATTATCGAATCCGACGGAGCTTTGGCAAAGGACACTTCCTGGTACGACGTGAACGGAGGAAATATCATGCAAGCCCAACAAGAACGCAGGCTGTATCACAAGGCCGACCTCTCGGCCGTGTTGCAGCTTTCCGAGCCCATGATTCATTGGCTCATTGATACCAAACAGCTTCGACCGCTTCTTCTCTGCGGAGATCCGCTGTTTGGTTGGGTTTGCCAGAGCGGTCTTCTTGCGCGCAGGCTGAAGATCCGCCAGCCATTCCTCGACAACAGTTGGCACACGTTTCGAAGAACATACGCATCATTGCTTGCTTCGAGCGGTACCGACGTGAAGGTCGTGCAGGAATTACTCCGGCATGCGAACGTCTCAACCACAATGAATCTGTACGCCCAGGCTTACAGTCTCGATGCTCGAACAGCCCAAAATCGGGTCGTCGAAATGATGTTCGATGCCAAGCTGGATTCGAACCATAAAACGCCAGAAGCCGTGGCATCCCCCACTATTGTGCTTTAATGTGCATCGGCAAGGTGTGTAAAATGCTCGTAAGTTATTGATGATATGGTGGGCGCTGCAGGATTCGAACCTGCGACTTCCACCGTGTGAAGGTGGCACTCTACCGCTGAGTTAAGCGCCCCCTTGCGACTTCAAGCTAGATCTGGCTTGAGGCAAGCCAGCGGGGCGTCCCGTAGTTTAGATTAACATCTGCGGGGCTTTGCGGCCAACCCCTTGGCCAAATCGGGCCAACCGGGCTGGCGACCAATCAATGATGCGCTGGAGAGACTCCTCAATTCGACGAACTGTTGGCTTACCGCCTGAAAGGAAGGCGGCGCTGTGCCCGGTTTCAGGCTTGAGTGGAACAAGATTCGCGCTGTTGGCGGCCAGTTCGGAGAGCGATCGGCCCGATGCGCGCTTGAAGACACCCTCTCCTGAAAATTCTGGTTATAATTCTTCTTTTTTAACGCAACATTCGGCCCCGGATGGGGTTACAGAAGATATGGCGACCCTGGTTCTGGACAACGCGTCCCTGGGTGAGGCCCTGGCTGGCATGCCAGGCAATCGACCAGCAGCGTTTGCCAAAATGGACCCGGCGAGCGACGCAGCCGCCATGTTGCGCGCGGCGGCAGGCGATGAAGCGGCGTACAACTTCCTGGCGGAAAAATATCACCGGCCTATCATCCATTTTCTATTTCGGATGGTGCGCAACCAGGCAATTGCCGAAGAACTGGCACAAGAGGTTTTCCTGCGCGTCTATCGTTGCAGAACGAGCTATCGGGCCGAGGCCAAGTTCAGCACGTGGCTCTACCGGATCGCCACCAACCTGGCGGTAAACTACGCACGTGACTGCCGCCGCCATGGGGCGAAGCAGAACTTGAGTCTGGACGAACCCGACGAAGTGACCGGCACGACGCTGGATTTGCCAGATGAGGAGCCTTCGGCCGAGGAGCGGTTGCTGCGCGAGGAGCGAATGAAGGCTATTCGAAACCGCGTAATGGCGCTGCCCGAAAAGCAGCGCATGGCCGTCGTGATGCACAAGTATCAAGGCATGGACTACCGTGAGATCGGCGGAGTATTGAAGCTGAGCGAGTCGGCAGTTAAGTCCCTGCTCTTCCGTGCCTACCAGACGCTGCGCGAGACTCTGAAGGATTTTGTTTGATTTGTTGGAATGGAAAGTGCCGGACGCGACCGGCATGAAATGGGGTGGTAAAGATGGAACGGGCGAAAAATATGAATTGCACGGGAATGGATGAGCGGCTGGCGGAGATGCTGCTCGATTCTGGCGCCGCGCCTGAGGCGGTTCGCAAGCACGTTGAGGAATGTGATCGCTGCAGCCGCGAGCTGAATGAACTGCGGGCGACCATGGCGCTGCTGGACGCATGGGAAGCCCCAGAGCCGAATCCGTATTTTTTGAGCCGCCTGGATGCGCGCATGCGTGAAGTGCGCTCCACCGAGCCGACCGGCTGGCTGGCGGAATGGTTTACCCGGCTGCGCGCAGGCTATGCTTACGGAAGCGGAACCCACGTTCGTCCCGTGGCCGCCTTGGCGCTGACTGTCGTGCTGCTGGTGGGCGGCGGTGCCTATCTGGGTATTACCGACTGGGATCAGCCGCAGGCCGGCGCAGGGCAAGCCGCCGTGGTGCATGACTTGCAGACGTTGGACAGCAACGCGCAGCTGCTGGATCAGTTGGAAGCGCTCTCCAATAACAACAATGAGAATGGAGACTAGAATTTCTCGGCATTTGGAGTTTGGCGCAACCTTTTTATGCTGATTCCTCTCCAGGTAGCGAAATGTGGCATGAAAGCGGACAGAGAGTGAGATGTTGAGGAAACCACACAATGCGAAATGGGTTGGCCGCGCGGCTCTGGCTGCGGCAGCCGTTCTGCTTTGTGCGCCCTCGCAATGGGCACACGGCCAGCGCACGTATCACTCCGCCCCGCGTTCCGCACCGGCTTCGCGCGCTTACGCACCTGCGCAGCGCCCCGCCCAGCCTCAAGCTGCCAGGTCGAAACCCGCCGCGCCCCGTCCCGCTTATCCCGGCCCGCCGTATATTGGTTCAGGCTTTGCCCGGCCCGCTTACAAGGGGTATACGCCGCCTACCGAACTTCCGCCGGGCCACTTGGGCGACTGGCTCAATCAGCATCGCTCTCTTCCCGTTCCTGAGCAGGAACGGCTGCTGCGCAATGACCCCAATTTCCGCCGGCTCACGCCAATGGATCAGCAGCGGGTGGTCCGCCAATTGCATCAGGTGAATCAGTTGACCGAGGAGCAGAGGCAACGCCGTTTGGCACGTGGCGAAATCATCGAGCACCTCTCGCCCCAGGAACGAATGCGCATCAACAACTCAGCGCGCCGCTGGGCGGATCTGCCACCCGCGCGCCAAGCGCAGATGAAGAACGCCTTCCGCGATCTGCGCACACTCCCGCTGGACCAGCGTCAGATGGTGCTCAACTCCAGCCGCTACCAGGGCCTCTTCAGCCCCGATGAGCGAGGCATCCTCTCCGATATGCTGCGAGTCGAGCCTTACCAGCCAGCGCGGTAAGCGGTAGAAAACTCAATTTAAGCGCCGCTTCCTCTTGCGCTCTTTGTGAAAGGATGAGAGGCAAAAAACGGCCCGATGCGGATCTGCCTGGACGGCAACTCCCCCCACCGCAGGTGGTCAGTCCGCCACCATGCTCTCGCCGGGCAAGATCGGCCTCGTCCGCAGCAGCAAGCCGCGATAAGCCAGCCACCCCATCAGCGACAGCGCGCCGACATACGCCGCCAGCTTGATCCAACTCGTCGCCTGGTTCACCGGCAACGACTTCCAAAGAATAAGCAGCAGCGTCTGCGCCGCCGTCACCGCCCAAACCGAGCCGTAGAAGTAGCGCCGCTCCGTGCCCTCGCCCCTGGTTGACGGCCCCACGCGCGGCAGATTGCCGGTCAGCCCCAGCAGCAGGACCACCGCCGCCAGAGGCGGATAGCCGTAGTTGTAAATCGGCTTCATCTGCCAGCCGCCGCCCGCTGCGGCAATCGCCAACCCCTCCAGATTCAGCAGCGCATAGCTCAGCACCGCCGTCCAGGCAAAGCTATAACAAACTCTTCGATAGAGCGGATTGGGCTTGTCCTCGTCGAAGCGCAAAATGTACGGCCCCGGCTCGGCTCCCGGCAGCTTGCCCCGCAGCGCGGCAATCCCAGTGCCCACCAGCACCAATCCCAGCCACAGCGAGTTGCCCAGGCTGAAGCCGTGCGCAAACAACGAGAAGGTCAGCGGCCCAGGCGCCAGAAAGAAGACCCAAATCCAGATCGGCCAATGCAGCGAGCGATAGATGCGCGTGTTGCGCGTACGCATCTTGCGCTCTTCGGCGTACTCCACCTTGCCTTTGTATTCCATGCCCATAAGACTCGCAGAGCCGCCGCCAAGCCGTCAATCCGCCGTTCAGCTACAATATAGACAGGCCCAAGCCAATATCTCTTGCGGAGTGTCCGCAGCCAGAGCAAGGAGTATTAACTATATGTCGATTCCCGCCACGCAAATGCGTCCAGGCATGATCATCAAACACAAAGATCAACTGCACCTGGTCTTCAAAGTGGAGCACCGCACCCCCGGTAACCTGCGCGCCTTCATCCAGGCCAAGCTGCGCAACCTGCGCACCGGCGCCATGTTCGAGGAGCGCTTCCGCTCCGCCGACGCTATCGACAAGGTGGTCGTGGACGAAATTTCCATGGAGTTCCTTTACAACGACGGCGACGATTACTACTTCATGAACCCGGTGGACTACGAGCAGACCGTCCTCAAGGGCGACACGCTGGGCGACGCCATCCAGTACCTCACGCCTAACCTGCAAATCAAGGTCAGCTACCACGATGGCCAGGCCGTGGGCATCGACCTGCCCGCCTCGGTTGAACTCACGGTCGTCGAGACCGAACCGGGCCTCAAGTCGGCCACCGCCTCCAGCGTCTCCAAGCCCGCCAAGACCGAGACCGGCCTTGTCGTCCAGGTTCCCGCCTTCATCAACGAAGGCGAAAAAATCCGCGTAGACACCAGCGAGGGCGCCTACCTCAGTCGCGCGTAAAATCTTTTAATTCTATAAACAAAGCCGGGGATTCCACCCCGGCTTTGCTATATTCACGGCTCCCAGGACCAAGTCCAAAAAAATATCTTCAAAACCTCTTGCATCCTTTTTCTTTTATATGCTACCGTTGGTAACATTATGGCGAGTAACACTACAACCAGTCACGATCCAGTGGAGTTGGGCGAGTTGGAGCGGAGCATCCTCTCCATCGTCTGGCGCCAAGCTGAAATCACCGCCGAGCAGGTGCGCGACGCGCTGGGACGTCCGCTGAAGGAATCGACAATTCGCACCGTCTTGCGCCGTCTGGAAGAGAAGGGCTACCTGGCTCATTCCATTGAAAATCGCACCTTCGTCTACCGCCCCGCCGAGTCGCGCCAGCGGGTCGCCGGCCGCGCCGTCAAGCGCATCATCGACTGGTTCTGCGAAGGCTCGGTCGAGGCGCTGCTGGTCGGCATGGTCGACTCCAAGGTGCTCAACCGCGCCGAGTTGCAGCGGCTGGCCGAGCGCATCGCCTCCAGCAGAGCATCACAGGCGGAACGGGCAGCGGCTCGACCTTTGGGCCGGTGAACATCAGCACGGCCACCAATCAGATCACCTCATCAGGCTATGTCTATGACGCGGCGGGCAACATGACCTATGACGGCTCGCACAGCTACACCTACGACGCCGAAGGCAACATTCTGACGGTCTACAATTGCAATACCGGAACGCCCGCCACCTATGTGTATAATGCTCTTAACCAGAGGGTGCGGACGGTGGTAGGAAGCACGACAACCGAGTTCGTCTTTGACGCCAGCGGCGAGCGCGTCTCCGAGTGGAACGCCGCCACGCACGCGCAGTTGCAGGGCAATTATTACTGGAAGGGCAAGCCGCTGGCCTATTACACCACCGCCGCGGACACCACCGCCAAGGCCGGTATTCACTTCGAGCATCAGAACTATCTCGGCACAGAGCGCATGCGCACCATGCCGACGGGGCCGTATAACTCATCCAATCCTCAGTACGCGGTCGAAGCGACCTTTGCCGAGCAGCCCTTCGGCGATAACAAGAAGACCTTCCCCGGCACCGTCATCGAGACCTCCTTCGACACCGACGCCAACCACTACGCCTTTCTTGACTCCGACAAGGAGACTGCGACCGACCACGCCGACTTCCGCCAATACTCCAACGCCCAGGGCCGCTGGATGGCCCCAGACCCATATGATGGCAGCTATAATCCGTACAATCCGCAGAGTTTGAATAGGTATGTGTACGCGGATAACAGCCCCTTCAGTTATACCGATGGTGATGGGGAGTTGGATGAGAACGGAGGAGATAGCGGCTGTGAATTGGATGGAACCGATCAGGATTGCAGCCTCGTATATAGCTTGTTAGCAATGGGTGCGGCAAAAGAGTGCCCATCAGACGTATGTCACGGGAGAACCTATTCAGGTGCGAGCTATGACTACGATTGTATAGGGAATGTTTGTAATTATTATTTGAGTGGGCTAACAACATCAGAAATTATCAACGCACTTAATCAGGAATGTGGTGGAGGCAAGGGGGAAGCGCCGAACAGTGCTATGTGCAAAGCCCCAAATAACTGGGTTCAGCAATTATTCCAGATAATATTAGATAAAATAGCTGATAAGGCTATTCCTGCAAGTCCCTGGAAGCCTGATTCGAGAATTGCAAACTGTATACAACAGTTTGGCTCAAATATTGGTCCTGCAATTGGAACACCTACGGATAATGGTGGCAAGGATGCATTCAATAAATTTGTTAAATGTTGGCAAGGGGTTCCTGGATCATTAAGTCCTATTCCTATTACTCTTCAATGATGTCTTGCATTAGTTTGTAGCACATTCTCAAAATGGAGTAATCTGAGGTGAACATGATGCAAAGATTCATGATACGACTTGGGGTACTAATGCAAGCAATTGGCAGAACCGTGTACTGTTGGATATTCCTTATTATGTCACTATCGTTTATTCATGCAGTATACATAAACATTCTTAGAATTGCTCGAACGCACATAGTCGATAGAGGAGATATTGTTAGCAACATGACTCTATTTGTCTATTCAGTAGTTTTATGCATTGCATGGTGGATGATTCTGACAGATGAACCAGCGTTAAAGAAATGGGCTATTGCTGCAAACATGATATTTATTTTTACATATATTCCGGCATTATTAGTGTCTTGGAAATGGCAAGTCGTCATGAAAGAGGAACTTGGCTGGTGGCCAGTTGTAATATTTGGAATATTTGGAATCATTATTTTTAGCATCCCGTATCACGGGTGGCGACATAAGACGCGGCGGGTGGCCCAGGTGCCGGGGTCTGAAATATTCCACTGAAGCTGGGTGGCCCAGGTGCCTCGCTTTTGGGCACCTGGGAGAGTAGAATCTTTTTTTCGAGATAATGCTCTTAACCAGAGGGTGAAGACCGTGGCCAACGGCGCGACAACCGAGTTTGTCTTTGACGCCAGTGGCGAGCGTGTCTCCGAGTGGAACGCCGCCACACACGCGCAACTCAACGGCAACTATTATTGGCAAGGCAAGCCACTGGCCTATTACACCACCGCGGCTGACACCAGCTCCGCCGTCGGCATTCACTTCGAGCATCAGAACTATCTCGGCACGGAGCGCATGCGCACCATGCCGACCGGGGCTGGTGGCCCAGGTGCCGGGGTCTGAATTAACCCACTGAAGCTGGGTGCCCCAGGTGCCTCGCCTTTGGGCACCTGGGAAAGAACAATAGTTCTACAGACGAGCAGCGAGCGACTGCTCCATGCAATGGCTTAACCAGAGGGTGCAGACGGTGGCCAACGGCGCGACAACCGATTTCGTCTTTGACGCCAGCGGCGAGCGCGTCTCCGAGTGGAACGCCGCCACCCACGCGCAACTCAACGGCAACTATTACTGGCAAGGCAAATCGGGGTCCCCGCGGACAGGTCTTTGTCTGTGGGGTGAGAAGCCGCTGGCCTATTACACCACCGCCGCCGACACCACCGCCAAGGTCGGCATTCACTTCGAGCATCAGAATTACTTAGGCACAGAGCGTATGCGCACCATGCCGACGGGGCCGTATAACTCCTCCTCACCGAATTACGCGGTTGAAGCGACCTTTTCCGAGCAGCCCTTCGGCGATAACAAGCAGACCTTCCCCGGCACCGTCATCGAGACCTCCTTCGACACCGACGCCAACCACTACGCCTTCCTCGACAGCGACAAGGAGACCGCGACCGACCACGCCGACTTCCGCCAATACTCCAACGCACAAGGACGATGGATGGCACCCGACCCGTATGATGGTAGTTATAGTTTCGGAAATCCGCAGAGCTTGAACAGATATATATACGCGTCTAACAGTCCGTTCAGTTATACCGATGGAAAAGGTGCGATGGATGAGAACGGAGCAGATAGCGGCTGCGAAATGGATGGGACAGATCAGGACTGCGGCATTGTATATAGTGCATTACAAATGGGCGCTGCCGTTGAGTGCCCAAACGACGCGTGCCATGGTTGGTCTGGAAACTCAATCGTCCAATTTGGATGTAACCCAGAGTGTAGTTACAGTACTGTTTATACTATACCAGATGATTCTAACAATGATGTTAATAATCAAGGCCAGCAATGTGGTGGAGGCAACGGGAATGCGCCGAACAGTGCTATGTGCAAAGCCCCAAATAACGGGGAGTGCGACAACGCGTGTCAGCTCGCTCATGCATTTAATAAGACGGGCGTGTATTCGTTGACTAGCGTCTGCTTTCCTGCTGCTTTCTATGGTGCATCGGCTGCTGGCGCAACGGTAGGTGTCGCCGCAGCAAATGCCCCAGAGGTTTACGCTGCTACAGTCGGGGATTCTGCGACATGGTATGGCAGGGCTATTTCGTGGCTCAACCGCGTGGTGGGGAGGACTCCGTTAGGCCCTCCCGTTAGAGCAATGGCTGCTACAGCGGCCAGTCAAGCCTCGCAGTTCTGCAGCACTCATTGAAATAGAATGGGGCATCTTCGAGAGTTCACGGAACATTCGAAGACGCCCTTTTGGGGAGTAACTAGGATGATGGTTAACCATAAATCGGTGGCGTGTCCTGTATGCTCTGTCGCAATCGAGCTATCGCTGTCTGTATTTCTTCTTGATTACCGGTGCCCTCATTGCGGCGCGGCACTAAAAGTAGCACCGTTATACATGCGTATACAAGTCATATTCAGCGGCATCGTTGGATATATTCTTGCTTGGAAGATTGGAACTTTCGGTCCGCGCGCCTGTGGTGGCATCCCGTGGGGATTTTACCTACTTGGGCTGCCCATAGGATTTCTAGTTTTGTGGATTCTGAGTCGGACTGTTCCGTTTCTGGTACGCCCTACCCTTGTCCCTCGGCAGCGTTTTGAGAGTCACTTGACGACTATGAATCTCGCGTCTGATCCGAAGGACGATCATCCTCCAGACGAGGATGCATGATCTAGCCGCAGGCCGTCCTTTCGGGGGCGGCCTTGCTGTGTGTGGCTGGTGGCCCAGGTGCCGGGGTGGGTTGGCCCGGGTGCCGGGGGCTGAATTAACCCACTAAAGCTGGGTGGCCCAGGTGCCTCGCCTTTGGGCACCTGGGAGACCACGAACCCCAACCCGCCGTCTTTTTCTGATCCCTGCAAAAAATCTCTGACCCTTTGCACAATATTTCACTCACAAGGCGCACAATCATAATGGAGGGCAAGAATGCGCCAACAAAGGCCCGCGCCGTAGTAACTAAAAAGCATATAAACACCGGAAAATGTCGTTACCAGAAAGCCACTCCCCCCCCTCCCCCCCCTACCATTATTTTCAAACTGTGGAAAACTTTTGCATATAATTAATAACTCCCAAATAAACAATCACTTACGCGACCAATCAAAAACGGGTCCGTCTTATATTGTGAGACAAATGCGCGAGTGTCCCAGGTCCCGATCTTGAGACCTGGGATCACCGATGCGTCGCCAGCTTAGACTCCTGCCACCGGCAGGTGCACCGGCTTGGCTTCGATCAGCGCCTCGATGCCGGTGAGCGCCTCCAACACCTTGTCGCCGACCGGCGCATCCACCTGCACCACGGCCAGAGCCTTCACCGGCTTCGGCCCGGTCCGCTCGCGGCCCAGCGCAAAGTTGGCAATGTTCACGCCGTGCTGGCCGAGAATCGTCCCGATCTTGCCGATCACGCCCGGAACGTCCAGATTGCGGCAGACCAGCAGATTGCCTTCGAGCGGCGTCTCAATGTCGATGCCGTCAAACTCCAACAGCCTCGGCTGTTCGCCGCGGATCACCGTGGCCGAGGCGCGGCTCTCGCCCTTGGCCGAGTGCAGCTTGATGGTCAGCACCGTCGTCGCTCCGCCGCGGTGGCCCTCCTGCTGGTCCTCTTTGATTTCGTGAATGCGGATGCCGCGCTCGCCCGCCACAGCCGTCGCGTTGATGCGGTTCACATTCTCCGAGCCTGCCAGCAGCCCGGCAATCGCCGCATTGCGCACCAGGTCGATCTTCGCCTCGGCCAGCGTGCCGCCGTAGACTAGATCAATCGCCTCGATTCCGCCCTTGCCCGCCTGCGCCAAAAAGCTGCCCAGCCGCCCGGCCAGATCAATGTACGGCGCCAGCACGACGTACTCCTCATGGCTCAGCGAGGGCAAATTCACCGCATTCTGCACCACGCCAAGTTTGAGAAAATCGCGCACCTGCCGCGCAATCTGAATCCCCACCGCCTCCTGCGCCTCGCCCGTCGAGCCGGCGATGTGCGGCGTAAGAATCACGTTGTCGAGCTCCGCATAGGGCGACTCTTTGGGCGGCTCCACGGCAAAAACATCCAGCGCCGCGCCTGCCACCTGGCCGCTTTTGAGCGCCTCCACCAACGCCGCGTCGTCAATCAGTTCGCCGCGCGCGCAGTTGATGATGCGCACACCCTTCTTCATCGCCGCAATTGTCTTGGCATTGATCACGCCCGTTGTCTGCGGCGTCAGCCCCACGTGCAGCGTGATGTAATCCGAGCTTGCGATCAGCTCATCGAGCGTCACCAGCTTGATGCCATTCTCCCTTGCCACGGCCGCCGAAACAAACGGATCGCTGCCGATAATCTCCAACCCAAATCCCTTTGCGCGCTTGGCCACTTCCAGGCCGATGCGTCCCAGCCCCAGAATGCCCAGCGTTTTGCCGCGCAGTTCCATTCCTTGCAGGCTCTTCTTCTCCCACTTGCCGGCATGCATCGTCGCGTTGGCCGCGGGCAGCTTGCGCGCCAGCGCCAGCATCAGAGCGATGGCCAGCTCGGCCACCGCCACCGCATTCGCCCCCGGCGTGTTCATCACCACAATTCCCCGCCGAGTGGCTGCGGCGGCGTCGATATTATCCACGCCCACGCCAGCCCGGCCAATCACCCTCAGTTTGGGCGCAAAACCCATCAGCGCATCGTCAACCTGCACCGCCGAGCGCACCACCAGCGCATCAGCGTCGGCCAGAGCGGCCGGCAATCCATCCGGCAGTTGGTCATGCGCCAGAACTTCCCACCCCGGCTCGGCCGCAAAAACGGCCCGCGTCGCCGGAGACACCTTCTCTGCCAGAACAATCTTCATCTTCTCTCCTTTGTCCTTGCGCCCTGCTTCAAACTCATCAAAGCGGATGCCTTCCTTCTCGCACAAAATCTCAAACATCCGCACCACCGCCGCATGAGGCTTGCCCTCGCCCCGCTCGTACTTGGTGAGCGAATTGGCATGAACCCCCAGCCGCTCGGCCATCTCGTATTGAAAGAGGTCCAGCTGCTTGCGCGCAATCAGCAACTTCTCCCCGAAACTCAGTTCAGACATACATTCCTTCCGGCCATCAACGCATTCGTTAAGCGGAGCTAGCGGCGGTAATCCCGCTGCTTTTGCTAACTCCGCATTTCCCAACCTGGCTCTACTCGCTCTTCACTGCCTTCGCAAAGACTTCCTGCGCCGCCGCCACGCCCTGCCCAAACTTCACCGGCAATCCCAGCACGTCCTTGGCGATGTGTTCCATCGCGCCCAGGAAGGCAATCGTGTCCAGAAAGTCAAAGTAGCCCAGATGCGCCACGCGGAAGATCTTGCCCTGCATGGTGCCCTGCCCATTGGCCGTCACCAGGCTGAACTTCGCCTTGAGCGCCTTCACCACCGTGCCCGAATCCATCCCCTCTGGCACCGCGACAGCCGTCGCCGCAGCCGAGGGCGAATCCGGCGCAAAGAGCGTGAAGCCGAGCGCCACCAGCCCAGCACGCGTCGCCGAAGCATTCACCTGCGCATTGTCGATCAGCGCGATGCGCCCTTTTTCCAGGTCGCCGCCTGCTTGTCCGGCAATGTAATCGAGCGAAGCGCCCAGGCCGGCAATCAGTGCCACGGCCGGTGTATACGCGCTCTCGCCCTTTACCGCGTTCTTGCGCTCCTTGCGCAGGTCAAAGTAATAGCGCGGATTCTTCGAGGTTTCGGCAGCCTTCCACGCCTTCTCGCTCACACTGAGATAAGCGAGTCCCGGCGGAATCATCACCGCTTTCTGCGAGCCGCCAATCAGCACGTCCACGCCCCAGCCGTCCACGTCAAAGGTCTGCGTGCCGAGGCCGGTAATGCCGTCCACAATCAACAGTGTGTCGGTGCCCTTCACCAGCTTGGCCACACCCTCCACATTGTGGCTGGCGCCGGTCGAGGTCTCCGAGGCCTGCATATAGATAGCCTTGTGTTCCGGTTTCAACGCAGCCTTCACCTCGGCCATTTCGAAGGTCTGCCCATAGGGCTTCTCCACCACGTCCACCACGCAGCCGAAGGCCTTGGCTAGGTCCACCCAGCGCTCGCCAAATTTGCCTGCCGTCAGCACCAGCACACGGTCGCCCGGCGAAGTCAAATTCGAGACCGAAGCCTCCATCGCGCCCGTGCCCGAACTCGCCAGCAGCAGAACATCGTTCTGCGTACCGACAAAAACCTTCAATTGCGCCAGGACCTTGCTGAAGAGGGCGCGAAACTCCGGTGTGCGGTGATGAATGTCAGCCGCGGCCATGGCAAACTGGGCAGCGGGAAGCAGCGGCGTCGGACCGGGCGTAAACAAGCGCGTTTTGCGGATCATGGTTTCTCCTTGTTTTGTTGACGGGGCCTGCGGGAGAGGCGGCAATCGCTTTTGAAGATGGAGAACCATGCCGGCATGTTCTTCGTAACAGGTCTCCAGCTCCGCATCCCCCACGGCCATCCGTCAATCACAGAATACACAACTTTGTGATTTATGTGGAAACTATTTTTTGTGGAAAACTTCTGCAGCCTGTTTTGAGTGGCTTGCTAACGCGATTTATTCCGGGTGGAAGGGCATCTACTGCACAAACCACATTCGTCCGCCCACGACAATCAGCGTCAGCGCAAAGATGCGCCGCAGCCACAGCTCGGGAACCTGCTGCGCGACTGTGGCGCCCAGATATCCACCCACCAGAAAGCCGGCGGCCAGCAGCAGCGCCACGCGCGGGTCTGCGTTGCCCTTCCGGTAGTACTCCCAAAAGGCGAATGCGCCCACCGGCAGCAGCAGCGCGCCCAGCGAGGTGCCCTGCGCCTTGTGCTGGCTCATGCCCGCCAGCCACACCAGCGCCGGGACAAACAAAATCCCGCCGCCGATGCCCACCACGCCTGAGACCACCCCCACCACCAGCCCCACCAGCAGCATCATCCAGCTCATGCAAGCCTCCTTCAGAGCGCGGCAAAGTAAAAATCTCTCCCGCTTCTTCAGCCTATTGCGATTCTCCAATCGCTGTATACCTAAAACCAGCATGCTGAATGGCTTTTCCTCGATAGAATGCCGTCTTTGGCAGAGCTGGCAGGAAAATGTGAAAGGAGTACCGCTCTCAATCATTTTTTCGCGGCTAGGGCGTTTAACAGGGTTTCCGCACACTTTCCACCGAAATTCACACAACGTTTGCAAATCCTTTGCCCGTCTGAATTAGTCTGTTCATAGTTCCGTGCGGCCCCCGCAACTGATCCTGAACGGCCGCCGGCGAGGGCAGACCGGTTGAGCCAAACGATTTTTGTTCTGGAAGACGACACTGATATTGCGCGGCTGGTGCAGCATCACCTGGAGGCTGCCGGCTACGCGGCGCGGCTCTTTCACACCCCCACCAACCTGATTCCCGACGCCGAGCGCCAGCCTCCCGTGCTCTTTCTGCTGGACATCATGGTCCCCGGCGGCGACGGCCTGGATGTCTGTCGCCGTCTGCGCAAGCACACCGGCCTGTGCGCTATTCCCATCATCTTTCTCACCGCACGCGCCAGCGAAAACGACCGCGTTCTCGGCTTGGAGCTGGGCGCCGACGACTACATCACCAAGCCCTTTGCCACCCGCGAGCTGGTGGCCCGGGTCAAGGCCGTCCTGCGGCGCTTCGAGCGGCCCACCGCCCCCTCGATCCTCAGCTTTGACGATGTCGTCATCGACCAGAGCGCCATGCAGTTGAAGGTGCGCGGCGAGTTGACCACCACCACAGCCACCGAGTTCCGGCTGCTTGACTACCTGGCGCGCCATCCTGGCCGCGTCTACAGCCGCGATCACCTGCTGGACGCAGTCTGGGGCGACGCGCGCTTCGTCACACCGCGCTCGGTCGACGTGTACGTGCGCCGCATCCGCGAGAAGATCGAAGTCGATCCCGAAGATCCGCGCTATCTGATGACCAAGCGCGGCGCCGGATACTACTTCGAACTTCCCAAAAGCGAGTAGGCGCACAGTGAAATCAAAAATCTTCACCAAGCTTCTCGGCCTCTTTCTCCTGTTGTTGCTGCTGCAAGCCGCGGCGATGGAGTTTGTTTTTCTTCCGTTTATCACCAAGGTATTAGAAATTCCTCCAAGCAAGATCAGCCCGTTTTTCGGGAATGAGACACTCTGGTCCGGCTTGATTGCGCTCGCCGTAGCGTTGACACTGGCGGTTTGGGTTGCCGGCCGCATCACCACACGGCTGGATCGGGTGATTGCCTTCGCACGCCGCCTCAGCGCGGGCGAGCGGAGCGCCCGGCTGGATTTTGACGACGAAGATCCCCTTTCCACCATGGAGGCCGCGCTCAACCAAGCTGCCGCGCGGCTGGAAGCTGACTATGTTGAGATCGAGAGCCGCCGGCTGGAGCTGGCGGGACTGCTCGATTCCATGCAGGAGGCGGTCGTCGCCATCACGCCCGAAGGATTGGTTCGCTGGTCCAATGCCGCCATGGAACGCATCGCCGGCACACAGATTCGCGTCGGCCGGCCGCTGGTTCACTCGCTGCGCGACCCCGAATTGCTGGCCTGCGTCAAAGTGGCTCTGGAAAAACGCGAGACGCGCCTCGGCCTCGCCACTTCGCTTGCGCCGGGGCGGGTCTTCGAGATCAATGCCGCCCCCATGCCATCGGGCGGCGCACTCGCTGTCCTGCACGACATCACTCGCATCGAAGCCGCTGAAACCTCGCGCCGCGAGTTCATCGCCAACGTCAGCCACGAGTTGCGCACCCCGCTCACCTCCATCCAGGGCTACGTCGAAACGCTGATGGAGGAGCCACGGCCCGACCGCAAGACCACCGATGAGTTTCTCGGCATCGTTCTCAAAAATGCGACTCGCATGAACCGCATCACAGAAGATCTGCTCACCCTGGCCAGCGTGGAAAGCCCCAACTACAAGCTGGCGCTCCAGCCTCGGCGAGCCAGTGCGCTGTTACAGGACGCCATTGAGCTACTGGGCGGTATGGTCGTAGACTCCGGCGTCGATCTGCAATTCACCGGCGCGCCTGACACGCTGGTCATGGTCGATCCGGACGCCATCAACCAGGTCTTCGGCAACCTGGTTGAAAACGCACTGAAGTACGCCAACTCCGGCAAACGCATCGTCGTCGGCGCGCGGCTGCTGGAGCCGCAGGATGAAGCCTCCATTACCTCCGAGGTCGAGTTCACCGTCCGCGACTGCGGGCCCGGCATTGCCAGCGAGCATCTCACGCGCATTTTCGAGCGATTCTATCGCGTCGATAAAGCGCGTTCCCGCGAGTCGGGCGGCACCGGCCTCGGCCTGGCCATCGTCAAGCACATCGTGCTGGCTCTCGGCGGGCGCGTCTGGGCCGAAAGCGAACTTGGACACGGAGCTGCCTTCCACTTCACGCTGCCGGTGGCGCCGGCCACGCCAGCGGCTTGAATTCAATTGTGAGAAATTGCGGCCATCAGGGTGGTGAGCTCGGTGCGGTTCGAACGCACGACCCACGCCTTAAAAGGGCGTTGCTCTACCAACTGAGCTACGAGCTCGTATAAGGCCGCTTCTTCAAAAGTATCACAGAGTCCGTTTTGGCGCTTTGGTCAACTGTTGGCCGCTCGAACATACAAGGCATGCCCCCGCCACACAACAACACCATGAAGGAGCGAAGAACGGGCGAATATGCAACTCGCAGCGTCTTCACAGTTTCAAGGTTTCACAGTAAATAGGAGGTAGGGGGCTGCCATTTCGCCGGTTGCGGGCCGGCTTCAATGGCTGATCTGAGAGCAGAATATGTGTTGCTTTTATCGCGTCCGCTCCGGAATTGCCTCGTCCCTTTTTAAAAAGAAATTTGCAAAATTCCCATCAATTCAAACGCTGTTAACAATTGCGGTAGACAATCATTTCAGCATCTCATCCGCTAAGGAGATTTTTGTGAAGAAAACATTGGTAGCTGTTGGTTTATTGGTTATCGCCATGAGCACCGCTCAGGCGCAAAAGTTGACCGGAGCGGGCGCTACCTTCCCCTATCCGATTTACTCCAAGTGGTTCAGCGAATACAGCGCGGCGCACCCCGGCGTCGAAATCAACTATCAGTCGATCGGCTCGGGCGGGGGCATCCGCCAAATGACTGCGGGCCTGGTCGACTTTGGCGCCACCGACGCTCCCGCAACCGACGAGCAATTGGCGCCCTCCAAGACCAAGCTCATCCATATCCCCACCGTGCTGGGAGCAGTTGTGCCTATCTTCAACATCCCCGGCGTCAGCGACCTCAGATTCAGCCCCGACGTGCTGGCTGACATCTATCTGGGCAAGATCACCTTCTGGAATGACGCGCGCATCGCAAAAGATAATCCAGGCGTCAAACTGCCCAACCTGAAGATCATTGTGGTCCACCGCGCCGACGGCAGCGGCACCACCTATATCTTCACTGATTACCTCAGCAAGGTTAGCCGCGAATGGGCCGGCGGACCGGGCAAAGGTGCCTCGCCGAGCTGGCCGACTGGAATCGCCGGCAAGGGCAATGAGGGCGTGGCCGGTTACGTGCGCCAGATGTCCGGCACCGTCGGATACGTCGAGCTGATCTACGCATTGCAGAACAAGATCAGCTACGGATCCATCAGAAACGCCTCCGGCAATTATGTGAGGGCCTCTATCGAAGGCGTCACCGCTGCCGCGGCCAGCCTCAAGCAGATTCCTGACGACTACCGAGTCTCCATCACCAACGCTCCCGGCAAAGAAGCTTACCCCATCTCCAGCTTCACCTGGATTCTGGTTCCTCTAAAGTCTGCCGACCCGGCCAAGGCCAAGGTGATCAAGGACCTGCTCAGTTGGATCGTCAGATCCGGCGAGAGCGAAGCTGCCGGACTCTCCTATGCGCCGCTGCCCAAGAACGTGGTGGAAAAGGAACTCAAGACAATCTACTCGCTGCAATAGAGTTTTTACGGATATTTATCAATCTGTCGCAAGGATGGAATGGCCTCAGGATATGCCATCCTTGCGACATTTTTGTTTTGATCGCACAGTGACAACGAGTTTCATGGCGTACAAGCAGCGTTAAGCTGCTGAATGCCCAAGTTTTGGCAGGAGAGAGTCGCAATCGCCGAGGCCCTGCGCAGGGAGTGCTCAAAATCCCGCGTGGTGGCAAAGAAGTGGCAGAAGGCTCCGTGCAGCACGTCTCCGGCACCCAGCGTATCCGTGGCTTCGATCCTGGCCACATCGATCTCGAAGCTGCGACCGCGCTCCCAGCCAAGAATGGACTTTGCCCCGCGCGTGACCGCCACGCATGGTACGCCCTGAGCGGCAAACCACGCCAGCACCGTCTCCGGATCGCTGCCTGGAGTTGCCTTCTGGCCGGGAGGAGAGAAGCGCTCACTGCAAATGGCGACCGTGAGCAGCTGCGCGATTTCGGCGGTTCCGGGCTTCCAGCTTCCGCCATCCAGGCAGAGCGCCGCGCCCGCTTCGCGGCAGGTTGTCAGCAGCGCCGATGCCTCCTCCAGAAAAAAACCATCGCAGAGCACAACAGGCGGAATAGCGCCCCACGTGGCGGGAACCGCGCTGCTCCAATCTGAGGACAGCGGGGTCAGGCGCACGGTGGAGGCGGGCGGATTGACGATAGTGCGGCTGCCGGTGGCCGCGTTAAGCAGGATGGTGCAGAGAGGAGTTTCGTAGCCGGTGTCGGCGGCCAGATCGAGCAGATCCACGCCCCGGCGCAGCAATTCATCCCGCAGCGCCTCTGCCCACCTGCCGCCTCCCACGGCGCTCACCAGCAGCGCATGGCCGCCCAGCCGCGCGTGGGTAAGGGCGGCGTTCATCGCAGGCCCTCCCGGCGCGGCGTAAAACTCACGCGCAAAGACCTTGCTGTCCTCCGCCGGCAGTTGGTCGATCCGGTAGAGAACGTCATACGTGCTTCGGCCCACAAACAGAACCCGCGGCGGAGCCATCGCTGGCGTGGAACTCATGCTTCCATTCTAGGACAGAGCCGGAGCGACATTCGCCGCACGACTGGCAATTAGCCGAAGCTTCGGGTTAGACTTGAAAAACAAGTTCGTATCCTCGTTCCCCGGAGATGCCATGAAACGCAGAGAGTTCCTTTCCAACGCAGCGCGTGGCTTGGGATCGGCGTTGCTCGCTTCGAAGATGACGGCAACCGGCTTTGCCTTTGGCGCCGAGCCGTCGCCCCTGACACACAAATTCAACGCCAGCGATACAGTTACGCTGGGCGCGACCGGCATTAAAACCAGCCGCCTGGCGATGGGCACCGGTACGCACGGCTTCCACAAGGAATCCGATCAGACCCGGTTGGGCATGGATGCGCTGACCGCGCTGCTGGTCAACGGCTATGATAACGGCCTGCGCTTCTTCGATACGGCCGACGACTACGGCAGCCAGCCGTATGTTGCATCGGCGTTGAAGCATATTCCCCGCGACAAGGTTGTGGTGATGACCAAAAGCTACAATCGCGATCCCAAAGGGCTGCGCGCCGATCTGGACCGCATGCGGCGCGAACTGGGAACGGATTACATCGACATCTGCATGATTCACTGCGCCACCGAGGCCGACTGGACAACGCGCTATCGGGGCGTGATGGATATGCTCTCTGAAGCCAAGGAGAAGGGCGTGATTCGCGCGCATGGAGTCAGTTGCCACACCATTGAGGCGCTACGCGCGGCGGCGGCCTCACCCTGGGTGGATGTTGATCTGGTGCGCATCAACCCCATTGGCGCCTATATGGATGCCGACCCTGCGACGGTGGTCGCCGTGATGAAACAGATGCGCGCCGCTGGCAAGGGACTCGTGGGGATGAAGATTTTGGGACAGGGAGAGTTGCGCAACAGACAGAGCGAGGCGATTCACTACGCGCTGGGACTGGGGTTGCTGGACGCCTTCACCATTGGCGCAACCAGCAGGAATGAGCAAATGGATTTGATCCGGCGGATTGCGGCGGCATAGGCCCTATAAACACAATTATCCCGACCGGTCCAGGAGGGCGGACCAGCCGGGATGCAAGTGAGCTTTCTAACGGCTATGTGGTGCCGTTGGGAACCAGCCGCGAGGAAGTCAGATTTCGCGAAATAGCCGTGAATATCTGCTTCAGTTGAGTGAAATTGGTTTGGTTGGGCGAGGCGCATCCGTCGGCGTCATCAGAGTAGAAATACCCCGGTGCGGAGGCCATTTTCGTCATCGCCGTGCAAGGGCTGATCCCTGGGTATGCGCTGTACGTCTTATCCGTCGTGCAGCCACTCGTCGGCGAGCCATAGCCCACAGTGAAGACTCTGGTTCCGGCTGCGGTCGCCGCCTGGGCCGCGATCACCGCCTGCCCGCACTCGCCCAGCGCAGATGGGTAGGCATACGATATCTTGCTGGCCGCCGTATACCCTGTTTGAGTCGTTCCGTTCAAGGCGCCCGTTGTCGCCACGAGATTGCTGGCCGAGCTGCATGCGCCGGCGCTGGTGTTTGCGCTTGAAGCACAAGCCGTCGCGTTACCATCGGTGAGAATAATCATGGCATTCTGCGAACCCGGATTGGCCGTCTGCTGAGCGATGAGCGCAGCTTGCGCCGCGTAGATGACCTGCGCATAATAGGTCGCCTCGCCGCCCGGAGCCTGCAGGCCGGCGCAGCCGCTCTTCGCTCCAGCCGCAACCACGATTTCCGCGGCGGTGTTCAACGTGGAAGACGAATCGGAGATTTTGTAGTTGCCCGCAAATGGCGGATAGGGCACACTCGTCGTCGGCGTCGGCACCACCTGATAAGTGTCTCCGGCGGGCAGATTCAAAAGCCCATTCGCCAACGTCCCGGTCGTCACGTTCTGGAAGGTATACGGCACGATCGTGGGATTGGTGGTGGGGCAGGTGAGGCTGGCGGTCCCATAGTCCTTAGGCGCTGTCGCCATGGTCATTGCCGGGAAGGCAAAGAGCGAGACGCTATCAACAGGATTAACTACCCCCTGGGTTCCGGAGACAGGGGTGCAATTGGACCCCGTGACACAGGGATACATCAGTCCCAGCATGGTCTGTACACCCTGTAACGCGCAGGTGATTTGCGTGCCAGAGCATTGCAGGCCGCTGTCGGCGCTGGCCATCGAGGCCGTTGTATCCACGACGATGGCGATATTCCACGGCGTGTTTTGGCCGCCGCTCATGGCCGCTGTTGCAGTCGCCTGGATGTGAAGCACCGGGACACCGAAGATCTTCCCGAACCACAACGGGACCGTCGCCGTCTGGGTCACTACGACGGCATTGAAGTTCCCGGTTGTGGAGCCGGTGGAGGTGGAGCACCCCAGCCCCATCTTCGAAGTCAGGGTTGCGAGGCACTTGAAGGTCGGCGTCGAGCCCAAGGACACGCTGGTCAGGTTCGGATTGGCGTTTTGCCCACCCGGCAGGGCGCTGTAGGTTATCACATTGGCTGTTGCGGCAGTCGTATTGGGCATGGCCGCTGCTCCTGCCAATGCGGCCGCGTTGGTTGAGGATTGGAGCTGTTGCAGGGAATAATAGCCATGCCCGAGATCTACTGCCACCCCCGCTATTCCAATCAATGCAAGGATACCAGCCGCCATTAAAATCGTCGTCTGACCTCGCGCTTCCTTCAACAATCTGCGTACGAAAGACAATCCGTGCAACTTCATTGAACTTCTCCCCCCTAATTGACATTCACAGCTGAAAAAGCCGAAATAGTGCCCGTCAAATGCTGCATATAAACGGGAATCCATGTATACGGATAGCTGACCGTAAGCGTACCGGTCGTATTGGGCCCATCAGCCGACAGAACTGTAGCTGCCGCTGTGCATGAAAAACCTGAACCAGTTGTTGGACCATAGGTAACAGTCCCGCCGGTTGAATTCTGAATCGTTATCTTGTAAGTAAAGTTTGCCGCCGTCCAGCCCGGCGCCGGCAGCGCTTCGGTGATAGAGGCTGCGATCGCAGCGCACGGGTCGGGACTCACCATTCGGGCGAGAGCCAACTGATATTGCGCGGCATTTGAAACCGCAGTCCCCATCTGCTCATAGTTGAGTATGGCTATGCAGATGGAAAACATCCCAATCAACAGAGGGAGCATCAGGAATGTCATCGTCAAGGCTGCCTCAACCGTCGCCTGCCCCTTTTCGCCGGAATGCAGGAATGAAGAGATCCGCTCAGCAACAGAGCGGGCCTTGGCCCTTGCCGTCTCTGAGGCCGCCGCACATCTCAAACTACGCATTCGCGCCCCTTCCAGTTCGCGTTGGTTATTCAACATCGTCATTCCTCTCGCCCATTATGACTCATGTTCCACTTCGAATGACATACTTCGACCAAGCAAGGTACACGAAAGTACTGACACTGGTTCCATTACAAACAAAAGTACCATATTATTGGTGCAAGTCAACCATTTTTTGCGCAATTCAACCATAATTTCGAGTTTCTCCGGTCGAAGTTATCGCCACTATCCAGTGGTATGCTTTGAAATCATACCGCCAAGCGGCTTTTTTTCTCACCCTGAAATAACGACTCGTATCTCCCGGCGAGCAAGCTTTACTCGCTGGGATGAAATGAAAGTTCTTCGCCGCTGGGGTAGAAAGTGAAAGCCATCTACGCAAGACCCAGCCGGGCTTATAACATGGAGTATGCTCTAGCGAGTATTTTTTCGGAGCCGTTCCAGAAATTGATTAAGTTCTTTCTGATTGGCCCCGTTCACCAATGGATTAAGTCCATTGCGTGCGGCAGGTGCATCCTGCGGAATGAACTGGAGACCGACTCCGTCGTTGCCCCATCGAACAGCCCTGGAGTGAACAGCGAGGGAATGTTCGACACTCTCTTCATCGCTTCCTGTCTCTTGCAACGTCATCAGGATCAGGGTTCCTGGATACCAACGTTCCTCGGTCACCACGTACAATCCTGTTGCACTGATATCCCGGATGACATGCGCCCGGGGAGCCGCGCCGGTCCAGTAATAGGCCGCCAGACCAAGCGGCGTCTCACGCGGGAACTTTCGATGATCGGGCGCTTTTCTCGGGTCTGGAGACCACAGACGCTCCAGCCAGCTTTTCGACGGCTTGGCAACCTTCATCCCAGGCACAGCAAGATCCATTTCATAATGCCTCGGTTTCAGGGGGTGAGCCTCGTCCGAGCGATTCTCCAACTCTACCACGCCCGGCCCCCCACTCCAAAGCGGCTTTCCCCGCAAAAGTACAGCGCTTTGAACTCCGCTGGCCACGTTGGCGGGAGTGGAAAGCCCCTCCAGCCGGCTCTGCATCTCCTCGGCCATGCAGAGTACAATCTGATCGCCCATCTGGGTCTGCGAGGAATAAATCGAGTGGGTGGGCAGAGCTAGAACGCTTGCAGCCCGCAGACTTATGGAATGGAATGTAGGGTAAGATTCGACCACCTCGGTGACCCTGCAATCTTGGTCCATATATATAAGGTCGAGAGGAGTGCGCATATCTGTTTCAGGCATCCCCTTGAATGGATTCATCCAGAGGCCTTCGCCGGACTTGAGCGCCAGTTTTGCCAACTGTTCCTTCAGCTCCTCGGACGCAAGATTGGTAGCAACGACCTCCAAGCCGAGAAAACACTCGCGAGTCTGGTTGTATGCGCAAAGTCTTCGTGATTCCATGCAACCTCCAGCCTGTAGCGAGAACCCGGCAACCGGGTGAAATCCCGGAGTCACCGTTTTCAATTCAACCTCTTCCGCCTGACCAAGCCCTGACAAATCCTGAATCTGTTTCCGCAATCGTCGGCTAAACTATCTGCCCACTCTTCGGTGGACGCAAAGGATGCGATTGCGTCTGCTTGAGCGTCGCACAGAGAAAAGTGATCTCATGCCCGCCACCTGAGCAGGATATGGAGGCAATCGCCGTTAAAAATGGCGTCGCCCAGTCTAAAACCTCAATCGAGACGGCCGACGAAAACCAGCGTGATTGATTGTTGTCGCCGGCCCTCCCGTAAAGCCCTCGCTACTTGATCCGTGTGCGGCGACGCTGGATCAAAACAACCAGGATGACGACAACCAGAACACCGGCTACAATCCGGACGATCATTGTACTGTCCATGAAAACTCCTCCCTCTCTTACAGCAAAATACTTACCGAGCCTCCGGCCTTAGTGCGCATCATCGATGCCGAACGCCTTTATGGCTAGATCCACGGCCCCTGGAATAGCGGACGGTTTCTTGAGCGCAACCGGGGCGCAAACTTGCCCCGTGTTACTTCACCCGCGTGCGACGGCGCTGAATCAAGACAATCAAAATGACAACAACCAGAACACCGGCTACAATCCGGACGATCATCGTACTGTCCATGTATCAAATCCTCCTTCCCTTAATGATTGAGCCCTTTGAATGAATCCATGATGGAAATAACAGCGGGCCCCAAAGCAACCAAAAAAAGCGATGGAAAAATGAATAGAACCAGCGGAAAAGTCAGCTTGATGGTGGTCTTCGCTGCGGCCTCCTCGACTGCCTGCACACGCTGCGTTCTGAGGGTGTCGCTGTGAACGCGCAATGTTTTGGCAATACTGGTTCCAAACTGTTCCGCCTGAATCAGCATGGACACGAGATTGCGAATACAGTCCACGCCGGTGCGCTCGGCCAGATGCTTCCAGGCCTCGCCGCGAGGACGCCCGGCACGCTGTTCCAGCACAACCAGGCCCAATTCATCGCACATCTCCGGCTGAGCCAGTTTCAATTCCATTGAAGTGCGTGATGTCGCCTGGTCCAAACTCAGTCCAGCCTCGATGCAGATGACCAGCAGATCGAGCACATCCGGCAGGCCGCGGCGAATACGGGCCTGGCGAGACTTAATCTGCCTTCCCAGCCAGAAATCTGGCGCCAGAAATCCCAAAGCCAAGGCCAGAATGTAAAGGAACGGGTTGAAGTCTCCCAGTCCGGTAACCAGGACCAGGACACAAAGCAGAACTGGGACCACCACTTTGGACCCATTGAAAATCTTGACCGCCGACTCATCACGAAATCCGGCGCGCTGAAGACGCTGGAGGACAACGGAAACCTCGGCCTGACTCTTCGGCAGGATGTTCTCGAAGTGCTCAACGACACCGCCAATCGAAAGGCCTGTCTGCTGAATAGAGCTCAACAGCGACTTCTCTTTGGGTTGAGGGTAGATCACGTCCGATATCCGCTGCAACATTTCTTCGCGATAGAACAGCAGCAGCCCGCCGCTCACGATCAACAAGAAAACGCCGAAAAACGCGCCAATCGCATACCACATAAATCCCCCTCAAACGTCCATGTTGACGATTTTGCGAATGATCAATCCACCCAGGACAAGCAGACCAAAAGCCGTCCAAAGCATTTTGACGCCAATCGCAGTTGTCCACAAGATGCTCATCAATGCCGGGTTGACCACGTATAAGGCTGCTCCCAGCCCAACCGGCAGAAGCACAAGCACGATACCCGTCATGCGTCCCTGAGCGGTGTGGACCGAAACTTCCCGCTTGAGGCGAAACCGCTCCCGGATCACATGAGAGGTCTTGTCGAGAACCTCGGCCAAGTTTCCTCCGCTCTCCTTCTGGATCATGATCGCAGTGGCGACGATGCGAAGGTCCTGAAGAGGAACGCGATTAATCATGTTGTCCAGGGCTGTCTTCATTTCCAGACCGTAGTTCTGCTCCTCGAAGCACGCTTTGAACTCGCAACCGATGGGGTCTGCACATTCACGCGCTACCGAACCCATGGCCGCGATCAGGCTGTGCCCAGCGCGGAGAGCGCTGACCATCAAATCCAGCGATTCCGGCAACCCCTCTTGAAACAGGTCGAGGCGTTTGCTGCGTTTATGAAGCACCCATAAAAATGGCGCGGCGCCCACCGGCAACCCGGAAAGCAGCGCCACTAGGATGGAGCCGCTGCGCCAGTTGACCAGATAAGCTGTAAGCGAAAAGCATAGAGCGCAGCTAAGCAGCAGGCCTCCGGCGGTCCACTTGAGGTCAGCCTGATAAAGCAGAGTCTGGAGGCGCGGAGCCAATGCATATTGCAGCAGCTTGCGATTGAGCCAGGGAACGCTGCTGAGCAGATTGTTTTTGCGAAGATCGATAATCTGGGCGCGCTCCGCCACATTGTCCGTGGCCAGAGCCGAGTCGAGCGTGGCGTGAGCCTGCTTGGCTTGCTCTGAAGCCCCGGCCCCGAGGGCGACGAACAGCAGGGCGACCACCGCGAAGACGCCCGCGAAGACCAGAAAGATTATCATTCCCATAATCGCAGCCTTCCTTCTGTTCAGTTGACCTGCGTTTCGCGCTCGAACAAGACCGGCGGCAGGACGATACCCGATACGCGGAGCCGTTCGAGAAATCTTGGACGGATATGGGTCGGCTGAAAGACGCCGATGACCTTGCCATCAGGCCCAATCCCTTTTTTGGTAAAGGCAAAGATCTCCTGCATACTAATCACACTCTCTTCCATGCCGGTTATCTCGGCCACACTGGTCACCTTGCGTGTTCCATCACTCATGCGCGTAGCCTGAACGATGATAGTTATGGCCGCGGCTATCTGTTGACGAACAGATTTTTCCGGCAGATTCATGCCCATCGCGACCATCGATTCAAGCCTGGAGATGGCATCGCGGGGAGTGTTGGCATGGATCGTGGTCATCGAGCCTTCGTGCCCGGTATTCATGGCTTGCAACATATCAAAGGCTTCTTCTCCGCGCACCTCGCCCATGATGATGCGGTCAGGGCGCATACGCAGGCAGTTGATCAGAAGCTGGCGCTGCTTGATCGCTCCCAGGCCTTCGATGTTTGGCGGGCGAGTCTCCAAGCGTACGATGTTTTCCTGCGCCAGGCGAAGTTCGGCCGCGTCCTCGATGGTGACGATGCGCTCGTTGCGCGGAATGTACTGCGACAGGATGTTCAGAAAGGTGGTCTTGCCGGCGCCGGTGCCGCCTGCGATGAGAATGCTGATCCGGGCCTTCACCGCCGAGGAAAGCACCTCCATCATCTCCGGCGAGACGCTCTTCAATTGGACCAGCTGATTGGCGGCCAGAGGGCCTGTTCCGAAGCGACGGATCGAAAGCGAAGGCCCGTCCAATGCCAGCGGCGGAATGATGGCATTGACGCGCGAGCCATCCGGCAGGCGCGCATCCACCATCGGTGAGGACTCATCCACGCGGCGACCCACGCGTGAGACGATGCGGTCAATGATCTGCAGCAGATGGCGGTCATCACGAAAGGTCGTATCGACCCTCTGCAGCAACCCGCCTTTCTCAATGAATACATGATCCTTGTCATTGACCAGGATGTCGGAAATCTTTGAATCCCTCAGCAAGGGCTCCAGCGGGCCAAGGCCAAAAACTTCGTCCAGCAGATCAGCCTGTATCTTCTCCTGCTCGTCAAAGTTCAGTGGAACGCGCTGCTCGGCGATGATCTCCTTCACAATGCCGGCCACCGCCTGGCGCGCCTGGCTGGAATTGACACGCGACAGCTTCTCCAAGTCCAGCTTGGAGATCAGCGTACGGTGTATCTCCGCTTTGTACTTTTCCAGATTCAGCAGTTCCACATTCAGCCTTCCATGGGGAGAAGATACTCCTCCACATTACCATGATCCCACTCCCTGAAAAATGACAAGGAGATGGATGTCGCGGCAGTTACATGGTGAAGTTCACACTCACCGTTGTCTCAGCCTCCACCGGTTCACCATCGAGCAGGTAGGGCCGGTAGCGCCATGTCTTGACGGCATCCAAAGCGGCCTGCCGCAACATCGGTGGTCCGTTGACAACACTAAGATTGCCAATCGTTCCGTTCTTGGAAATCGTGGCTTGGATCACCACCGTGCCGGTAACGCGGGCAGTCCTGGCAATGCTCGGATATACCGGCGGGTTCTTCTGAACCAGCAAGCCGACCGCAACCCCAGCCGAGATGGACACTGGCCTCCCGGAAGCTACCTTGACTTTGGGTCCTGTCTGCCCGGCGAAGACATTGCCACCTGTGTTGCCCAGACCTTCCATGCCTGTCGCGCTGAAGCTCGTTGAGGACGGCGCTTCTTTCCCTGACAGCGCCTTGAGATCCCTGGAGATCCGCGATGGCGCACTCAGTTGATGATTCATCGCATCCGACTCGGCGCGCAGCGGGCGCTCCTGCGGCTCCGTGGGCGCCGGGGCCGCCTGCGTGTTCGCCGTCTTCGTCGCGACTGTGGCGGAAGCGAAAGGCTTCTCTGCCGGTGTGCTTTCCATCTGCGGTGCTGCTGTCATCGCCGGCTGCGTCATCACCGTCGTGGTATTCGGCGCCACCGTCCTGGGCTGCGTCTTGAAATGAGCCACGGCACCGGCGGCAAGCAGAAGCACAACCGCCGCGCTGGCCGCAAAAAGCAATCTTCCCTTGCCCTTGCGCCTCTGGACCGTCCCGTCACTGGAATGAACTGAACGATGAACCTGCTGGGCCTCCGCGTATGCCTGCTTGCGCGCTGGGGCGTTCGGCGCCCGTTCCGCCTCGGGCAGTACGGCAACCCGCGCTGCCGCGGATTTCGATCCCGGCCGGGGCGAAGCGCCGGAACCGGGTAAACCATCGTATCCACCAACGTTGTCGGGGTGCGCTGGAAGAGTGTCTCCGCCGTCCCACTCATTGAAATCCGCGGGTAGTGTCGCGGGTTGCAGTTTCTCTAATTCTTCTGGAGGTACCATTGGCCATCGGCTCCCTTCACATAAGTAGCGCCTTTGTATGTGCGCGTTTCCGGTCTGCTCTGCTGATTCGGGGCGGTGTTGCTTTGGATTGCGCTCCGTTTTGCGCCGGCCATGTCATTGCGATCCGCTCCCGCTTCGGCCGTTGCCGGCATGATTGAAGCGATGTTGGGTAATTCTTCCACCTTAATCGTCACCGTGGCTTGCGCCGTTGTGTAGTCCGCGGTGTCCTTCGGTATAAAGGTTGCTGAAAGTGTATGTGCGCCCGCGTTAAGCACCGTGCCCGCGTCAGGCGTGTAGACGAAGGTTCCCGGAACCAGAGCCTTGGCATTCAGTTGCTCGGCGCAGAGTGCGGTGCCATAGGAGATGGCAGAGGGCGTCGGCCACGTAATGATAGGCGTTGCCCTGGTGACGGTGAGCGACACGGCGGCCTGCACTGTGGTGTAGCCCGCCGCATCCGTCGGAGTAAAGGTTACCGAAAGCTTATGTGTACCCACCGCCAGCATTTCGCCCGCACCGGGTGCATAGGAGAACCTCCCCGGAACTGATGCCGAAGCATTGAGCTGCGCACTGCTCAGCCCAGCGCCAAAGGTGATTGGAGCCGGCGCCGACCACGAGACGGTGGGCGTAGCCTTGGTGACTGTAAGCTGCACGGTGGCCTGCGCCGCGGGGATGTTGGCGTCTTTCGGTGTAAAGGTCACTGAAAGCGTGTGCGTACCCGTCGCCAGCAGTTGACCCGCCGCCGGAGTATAGACGAAGGTTCCGGGTATCGGCGCGGTTGCGTTCAGTTGGTCCGCGCCGATCGGTGTGCCATGGGAGATGGCTGCTGGCGTTGGCCAACTGGTCGTGGCTGGCTTTGCCTTGGTCACGGAAAGAGTCACAGTGGCCTGCGCCGTTCCATAGTCCGCGCCATCGTTGGGAGTGAAAACCACCGAAAGCGTATGCGTTCCAGCCGGAAGCGTTTCTCCGGCGGCCGGTGTATAGACGAATTTTCCCGGAACCGATGCTGTGGCATTGAGCTGTTGATCGCTCAGTGCGGTTCCGTAGGCAATCGAAGCAGGCACCGGCCACGTGATGACTGGCGTTGCCTTGTTGACGATCAGCCGCACGGCAGCTTGCGCCGTCGTGTAGCCTGCCGTGTCGGCAGGGGTAAAAGTCACCGAGGGCGTATGCGTTCCAGCCGAGAGCACGGCGCCGGCGGCGGGAAGGTAAACAAATCTTCCCGGGATCGATGCCGTAGCGTTGAGCTGAGCCGCGCCAAGCGGTGTTCCGTAAACAATCGAAGCTGGCGCTGGCCAAGTGATGGCCGGCGTGGACTTGGTTACGGAGAGCGCGACGCTGGCCTGCACCGTCGCATAGTTTGTGGCGTCAGCCGGCGTAAAGGATGCCGCGAGCGTCTGCACTCCAGCCGGAAGCACCGTACCCGCTTCCGGGGTGTAGGCGAATTTTCCCTCAACCGAGGCTACTGCATTCTGTTGAGCTGCGCCAAGCGGTGTGCCATAGGCAATCGGCGAGGGCGTCGGCCACTCCACGGATGGTATCGACTTGGCGACGATCAGCGGCACGGTGGCTTGCACTGTGGCATAGCCCTCAGTTTCCGCCGGAGTGAAGGTGACGGCTAGCGAGTGTTTACCAGCTTCCAGCACCTCGTCCGCAGCAGGCGAATAGACAAACTTACCCGGGACCGATGCCGTGGCATTCAGTTGTGCGCCGCTGAGCGGGGTTCCGTGAGTAATGGCGGTGGGCATCGGCCAGGTGATGGCTGGCGTTGCCTTGTTGACCGTCAGAGATACGGTGGCCTGCGCCGCGGTGTAACCCACGCGGTCGGTCGGCGTGAAGGCTACTGAGAGCGTATGCGTTCCTACCGAAAGCACCTCTCCCACGGCGGGCGTGTAAACGAACTTACCCGGAACCGATGCCAAGGCCCTCAGTTGCATGTTGCTGAGTGCGGTGCCGTAGGCAATCGGAGCGGGCGTTGACCATGCCAGTGTGGGCGGCTCTGGACTGGCGGCGCGAGAGCTCTCAATAGGGGCGCGCTCAACTGGTGCGCTCTCTACAGGGGCGCTCTTCACCGGGACGCTATCCGCACGGGGAGCAGCCTGTACCAGGTGCCATTCGCCATCCGGACTCTTTGTATAGGTTGCGCCTTTGTAGGTGCGCGTGAGTGGCTCGCTTCGCTGACTCGGAGCGCTGGCGCTGGTATGCCCTGCCTCTCGGTTGGACTCCGGAGCCGACGGCGCGAGCGCTGGAGATGCGTAAGTATGCTTTTCCGGAGTATTCGCGGCAACCGCGGACCGTGTGGTGCTCGACGCAGAATAGGCGTCATCCTGGCTGGACGTCAATCCCAGTTGAGTTAAGGACGGCGCCTCTTCGGAGCCTGAAACCCGCGCCGAAATGCTCCGGCTAAGACTCTTCAAGCTGAAGCCACTCTTCTTTTCCGGCATCGCCGGCAGACCGCAAGAGGTACGGGCCATCTGATGAATCAGCCGGGAAATGGGCGAATCTTCCAGCGCCAGCGGAACGGCGGTGTTTTGCATGCGCCGTACGGCGTTGTAGTCGTTGGGAATCTTCCATTGCGCAGGACGGGTGAGCGCCTTCGTGATCTGATCTTCCGAGACTCCCAGGGAGCGCTGCTCATAGCGGTTGAGCACAATCTCCAGCTTGGGAGTCGCGCCGTTAAAATACTGCGAGATCAGCCGATTGGAGTTGCGCAACCCCGCGATACCCGCCTGAATCACCAGGTAAACCGTCGAGCCTTCCTTGAAGAGGCTTGTTCCCATCAAATCCAGCCGGGAGCCCATGTCGATGACCACGTTGTCGAACTCTTGCCGCGCCACCATGATCAGCTTGTCAATCGCCTCGTCGGAGGCGTCAAACTGGGGAAACTTGCCCGGCGCAGCCAGCACAGAGACGCCGGAACTATGCTTGACCAGCAGCTTGGAGAGAAAACTCGCATCCAGCCGCCCGAAGTTCTGAAGCGCGTTGATGGCTGAGTATTCGGCAACCACTCCAAGGTTGAGCGCGGCGTCTCCCAGCGGAAGGTCCAGATCAATCAACAGCGTGCTCTCCCCTGACTCCTGAGCCAGGGATACGGCAAAATTGCAGGCCAGTGTGGTTACGCCGTCGCCGCCCTTGGCACCCAGAAAAACCAGCAGACGGCCTCCCGCCTTCTTGGGGGTGCGCGTGGCCGGGCGACGGGCCGAGGCCCGAACAAGCGCCTCCGCCATGGCGCTCTTGGCAAAAGGAATGGTAAGGAACTCGCGCGCTCCAGCGCGCATACAGCGAACCAGCAACTCGGAATCGGCCTTCACCGAGTAGACCATCACCGTCGTCTGGCTACTGGCACAAATGCTCTCCACCAACTCCAGGGCGTATTCGGGCTGGCTGTCAAGGTCCAGAATGATAACGTCGTCGTGCTGCTCCAACAGCGTGGGCACATCGTCGAGACTGGGGGGATAGGAGGAATACTCGCGGATCTCCCCGCCCTGGCATCCGGCCAGCGCCGTGGCCGCAGCCTTGCGGCGTTCCTCGTCCGGACCTATCAACGCGATCGACAGCACGTCGGAGCCAAGCGAGTCCGGATACTGATCATCAAGAGAAGAAGAAGACTCTGGATTCACGGGTCTGTTACCCCCTACCGCGTAGGAAGTTCCCCGCGGTGTTGCCGAAAAATAAGAGGAAGACTGCCAGTTGGACATAGTAACACTCCATTTCTCAAGGCGCAAAGAAGGACAGCAGTGTCCCGATGGCGATGGCTGGCGCGTATGGCATCTTGCGTTTCAACGGGTTGGAAAGCGTTTGTTCCGGATCAGGATGCAATCCGCTCCGCTTCCAACTGAAGACGAGATCGCCCACCCCGGTAAACAGTTCCTTGATAAAACCGCCAAAAACAGCCCAGCACATCACCATAACGCCCCCGGCCAAGCCGGTGAATACCAGTGCATAGAACAATTGCATCGGGCCAATCCATGCCCCAATTGCTGCAAACAGTTTCACATCCCCGGCGCCCATGCCGCCCATCAAGAAGAGGATGCCAAAAACCAAAAAACCCAGCCCCAAGCCGGCAAAACTCTGGCCCAGCCCATGCCAGCCAAAGCCTGGACTATTCACGCGCCAATCTTGGCGCCATGGTGAGATCACAATCCCCGCCAAAAGAAAAGGAAGCACAAGCCAGTTGGGGATGCGGCGGCTCCACAAATCAGTAAACGCTGCCACAGCAACAACAATCAGCGTCGGCCACCACGCGAACCAGTGCTGCATATGCTGCATCTCCCCTCGCCCCTTTCCCTTTCAGCCCCAACAGTCGCCCATTGCGAGAATTCGATGACTTTGTTGCAATTTACTGACCAAAGTTCCCAAAGCCTGAATTCCACCTTTTTAAGCCTGAACTGCACAAATTCTGGCGAGGGGGATCCCGCTCTCCAGCCCGGTGTACACAGATGTATACGCGGTTAACAATCCGGGGTGAAGCGAGACGTATACACCATCTGAAATGCAGACTCCGGGAGCTGCCTGGACCTCAAATGAGCCGGAACGCCTCAAGTAACCAGCTTTGAAAATCGCTGGATTATTCTGCAATTGCCTTATAATCAATGCGAATCTTCTCCTGCGATGAATGTTTTCAGGCGCTGTTTTCCACTATGCACTTTTTCCCTTTCCCCCTCCGCCCCCGCCAAAGAAGCAAAGCAAGAAGCCAATTAACTCCAATCCCATGTCAATCTGGATACTCCTTCCTTACCGGAATCACTAAGATGGTACCTTGCATATAGTTACCTTTATGACTATTTATTCAGTATCTCTCGTGCGTTTTATTGTTACTTCCGAATCGGACATACACCTTATCGAATCTCCATTCTGCCCTCGAGCTGATTGAGCGTTATAGTATATCTTATTGATATACTTTATATTATATCTTATTTTCGGGCTTGGAGAATTGACGAACATACAGACTCTCCTTTCACACGCTCTTCCCGGAAACTGTGCGGACAAGTGGGTCTGCTTACGTAAATTGATTACTAAAATAATATCGACATTTTCTTGACTTGCCCTTACGATGGTAGACAAGCTCCAGTGATTATCTATTTAGTTTGCAGGAGTTGTGCAGTCGATGATCAAAGTTGGACTATATTCGGAAGACCGGACGCTCCATACCCTTCTCGCGTCCGCCCTCGGCAGTGAGTTCGAACTGCTGCTCGAGACCGATGAGGATGGCATCAATCTTCTGCGCGCTGCCGGTGATTGCGATGTCATGATTCTGGATCTGGATTCGAATCATGATTCGTTGCAAGAGCGGATTGGCTGCACCCAGCGCCTGATTGCTACGCATGTTCCTTCCGTGATCATGGCTGACGATGGCCTTCGCTCCACCGCCTTTGAGCTGGTTCGGACTGGCGCCTTCGGTTACTGCCGCCGGCCGCCCTCGATTCGCGATCTCAAAACCATGCTCTGCCGGGCTTATGAGAACTCAACGCTCAAGCATCAGCTTCAGACCGTGCAGCAGCAACTGGAGTTGCCAGGCAGTTGCGACCGGATGATCGGCGCCAGTCCTCAGATGCAGCGCGTCTATCAATTGGTGCATCGCGTCACCAACCTCAATGCCGCGGTTCTGGTAACCGGCGAAAGCGGAACCGGCAAGGAGTTGATCGCCCGCGCCATTCATAATCTCGGATCGCGCGCCAAACGCCCGTTTGTGGCTGTTTCCTGCGGCGCCATTCCTGAAACCCTGATTGAGGCCGAGCTTTTCGGACACGAGAAAGGCGCCTTTACCGGCACGGTTGGCGCGCGCGAGGGCTACTTCGAGCAGGCCGCCGACGGCACACTCTTCCTCGACGAGATTGGCGACTTGAGCCTGTTTACTCAGGTCAAGCTGCTGCGCGTTTTGCAGCAAATGGAGTTCAACCGCCTGGGAAGCAATAGGCTTATTCCCTTGCGGGCGCGGCTGATCTTCGCCACGCATCAGGATTTATCCAAGTTGGTGGCTGAAGGGAAGTTCCGCCAGGATCTTTTCTACCGCATCAATGTCATGCGGATTGAATCGCCGTCGCTGCGCGACCATCCGGAAGACGTTCCCCGCATTGCCATGCATTTTCTCCAGCACTATGGGCAGGTATTTCAGAAGCCGATGGAGAGCATCGAGCCTGATGCTATCGCTCTGCTGCAGAGTTACCGCTGGCCCGGCAATGTGCGCGAGCTGGAAAACGTGATGCAAAGAGCCATCATCCTCGCCATGGGGAAGACGGTTCGCGCTGAAGATTTCAGTTTGAACATCGAGGATTCGGATGCGGATCTCGGCGATGTGGGAGACATCGACGATGTTGTCGATATCGGCGATTATCATCCCGCAGGCTCCTTTGAACGGCAGCTTCGCGATTACAAGATCAAACTGGCCGTGACGGCCGTGCGAGAGAACAACGGAAACAAGACACTGGCTGCCCGCAGCCTGTGCATCTCGCGCGCTTATCTGCATCGCCTGATCCGTCTGGCCGAGCCTGACGCGGAATTTGAGCAGAACATCCACGAGGCTGAGGCTGTTTGACCGCAGCCTCTCCGGCTACCCTGGACGATCATCCTTCTCAAGAGTTCACCAACTGGCTTACTCACTGTGTCCTTTGCCGTCGCCGCCTTCCAAATCGAACGCGGCGACGGGGCGGATTTTCCTTGTTTCCTGTTTACTGTTTCGCGGCCTTTGTCCACTCGATGCGCAATCCTGTGCGCAGGTTGAAAGGTAGGCCGGGATAGCCGATAGGCGCGATGTGGCGGCTATCGGTGAGGTTTTCCGCTTGGGCGTATATGCCCAGCCATGAGAGCAGCTTGTAACTCGCCCCCACATCCAGCTTGGCGTAGCCCCAGTCCAGATTGCGGTTGGGTAGAATCAGCGAATACCCCCAATTTGAATCGAGGAGATACGTCGAGTCGTCGCTGCGGCTGGCAAAAGCTGAAGTGAAGCTGGCCGTCAGTTTGCTGTGCGCATAGCTGGCCGTGAAGAAGCCTGTATGCGGCGGGCGTTTGAAGGGCCTCGCGCCCACCAGCGGTGAGAACGCGCCCAGCGCGATGCAGTTTGGCGTACCGAGAGAGCAGCCGTAGGGATAAGTGGCGGCGTAGCCTTCCGTCAGCGCCGCATTGTCGCTGGAGAAAGAGCGTTGCACAACGCTGTCAAGGTAGGTATAGCCGCCGCGGAAGAAGATTCTCCTGCCGATGCCGCTTTCAATGGTGGTCTCAAAGCCCTGCGCGCGAAAGGCTTCGGTGTTGACCGTCAGCCCGTTGTCGTTGACGTAATCGGAACCCAGGTCCGCCGGCGTCAGGCCCGGAATCAGATTAATCAGCAGTGGAGCTGGAACTGACTCGATTTCCTTGCCAAACTCGTTGTGAAAGTAGCTGGCGCGCAAGTTGATGTGCTCGCTCCAGAACGACTGCTCCACACCGCCTTCATACGTCCTGGTTGTGGGAGCAGCCAATGGTCCAATCCGCAACTGCTGCGGCGTTGCGCCTCCGCAGCTGGTGCAGTTGAGAAGAAAGTTGTAGAGCGAACCAAGCTGATTGTCCATGGATGGCTCGCGCACTCCTTCGCCGAAGTTGAAGAGGATGCGCGTGCCGCTGAAGATGCCCTGGCGCGGACGCAACGCATAGTATGTGAGTCCGGCGCGCGGCGAAGTTTGCGTACCGAAGAGCGAGTAGTGTTCCAGGCTGCCGCCCAACGTATAGAAAAACCGGTTCTTGAAGTCGCCATGCACGGCAGCAAGATAGTCGTAGTTCTCGCGTTCCACCGAAGGGTTCGTACTGCCCGGTTCGGCGCCGCGTTCATCTTCATAATGGAAGCCGATGAGCGCGGTCAAATGCGGCGTGAACTTGTAATCGCCCTGATAGGCAAGCTGATCGCGATTGTTGACATACTGATACTCGCTCGGATAAGTGCCGCCGTAATCCAGAATCGCCTGCCCGGTGGCCGAATAGCCGTTGGCTCCGGTAATAGTCAACAAATCGCCCAAGCTATCTCCGTAGGCGTCGAAATCACCGCTGCCTACCTGCGTCCACTGGTGATATTGCTCGCGCTTGCGTGTAAGTCCGTAGCGCAGCGAGTTATGAAAGGCCGCCGTGGTTTGGTTGTCGATCGAGCCGCTGACAAAAAGATCCTGGTCCTTTTCGGTGGCGTTGTCGGCCACATGATAGAAGTCCCATGCGTTGGGAACGCCCGTGGCATCGACGCCGTAATGCAGGGTGCCGCGAATCTGCGTGCTCCCGCTCGGCTGCCAGCCGAAATTCGCCGCCGTGGTGGCCACGTGATACTTATCATTGGGAAGGTCATTGTCGGTTTGCAGCCAACTGAATGCGCCCAGGTAATCAATCTTCTTATGCGCGCCGGCGATCTCCAACTCCTCGCGCGAAGTATTCATGTTACCCGCGTCGCCCTGAAAGAGAATCGAGGGATAACTCGTGGTGCCGCGCGCTGTGGTCAGGCTGACCACTCCGCTGCCCGCTCCCGCGCCATAGAGATTCGAGTCCGTGCCGCGAAAGATCTCGGCGCGCTCCACAGCGGTCGTCGAGAGCGGGCCAAAGTCGAAGCCGTTGCCGAGGTCGCCCGCATCAACCCCATCCAGAAGAATCTTGTTGGCGTCCGAGTTGCCCCCCCGGATAAACAGCGATGTCTCCGCCCCGCGCTGGCCCTCCTGCACCACGGTCGTTCCCGGCATCAGCCGCAGCGCGCTCGTCAGGTCGTCGCGCAACGCCAGATCGGGCGGGCCTAATACGCTGGTGGCCTCGCTGGTCTGCGGCTGCGGCGTCGGAGTTCCCGTGGCCGTCACCACAATCGACTCGCGCGCCCACTCCGGCTCCAGCACCATGTTGTGCTCAATCGCATCGAGCCGCCCGGCGTAGAAGCTGGGCGTCTCCAACTGGCGAAAGCTCTTGGCCGAGACAATCAGAAAAAAGCGGCCCTGGACGCCGGTGAGAATCTGGAAGCTGCCATCTGATGCGGAGACGGCTGAGCCGACGACCTTGCCGCCGCTGATGAGCGCCACGTTGGCGCCAGCCACCTTGGCGCCGTTCGCATCCGTCACCACGCCGCGGATCGACGCGGCGGAGCAATAAACTGCGCTGGCAAGCAGAAAAAAGACGAGGACGCTGCGCAGCGCGCGCGCCCGTAAACTGAGAAAAAAATTGTGTGCGGAAAAAAGCATGGAGACTCCTTCGTTCCCCTCGGAACGCAAGCGGGTTAGGGGCGCGAGGACCGGTCTCCTGACTTGCGCTCTTCCAGCCACCTTCCCACAGTGGCGCTCCAAAGGGAGCGTCCTGCAGTGGTTTACCGGGAATCTCGCGGCAAGCGAGAATCCCTGGCTGGTTCCCTGCCCTGCCCCATTCAAGGGCCACAGGTCAGGGGCGCTCACAGTTGCGGGGCAGTGGCGGAGTTTCACCGCCTTCCCGAGCATCCTGGCGATTGCCGTGGTAGGTTTCGCTACTCCGCAGAGGAGCAGCCGGAAGGACATGGAACGTGTTTCCATGTCATCAACATTCTATCGCCGAAGCCGGGGGTGAAGTCAAAACCACCCGGATGCTGCGCTCGCATCGTAGCTACTCGACTGTAAACGAGGCCGAGCGCCAGGGCGTTTGCTTGCCCGTGGAATCAGAGGCCTGGACCTCGACGCGATACACGCCAACGGGCAGCTTATCGATTGCAATTTCCTCTGCAATTGGAATGATGAGTTTTCCAGGATTGACAAAGCTATCGGCGGAACGCAAACCCGTGTCCACAATAGTTCTATCGGTTTTGGCATCAATCACTCTCATCTCGTACTGAACTTTTGTCTGGCCTGACGAAAGCGTCGGCTCATAAACCTCGAAATAACTGAACATTCGGTCAGAAAGGTGAAGTTTCCTTCTATAAAAAACTGAATCTCCGTTGGGTGTTAATCCTGCTCCTTTGCTGACCAGTGGATGATATTCAGGAGCCGAGCTCATTTCGTCTATCGGCATCTTCGATCTATCAATAATATCAGGTCTATCTCCCTTATTCCAAGATGAGAATTGTTTGTAATCCTTGATTGATGACCAAGTCGAATTCATAGGAGCGAATCGTTTGCATAAAATAACTCCGCTGACTGCGATGCTTTTTGGACCATATCCATCGACTTCGAAAGGCAAGTTAGCGCGGCCAAAGTTTTTTCCGTCTGATACTACAATCTGCAAATTGTAACTTCCAGGAGGAACGTCAATTTGTGTTAGATATCGGGATGATAGAAATTGCTTTTTATAATCACAAAAATAATGATTTGGCGTGCAAATTACATCAGTCAATCCGTTCGATAACACAGACTCATCACTGAAACGCGTAACGAGTGTGCCGTCCTGTCTATATACCGTTCCGAGAATCCTGACGTTGACACAATGAGGGCAATCGCGAGAATCTTCCTTAATAGATTTCCATGGAAGATCAACCGCTACATTAATAATGTTCGATCCAGAATTGGTAAAAGTTGAAGATGCCTGCGCACGTATTAGCAGATTGCCGTCTTGCTTAGAGGCAGCATAGGTCTCCAGTTTCTCTCCCTCCATCGTTCCTTTCAACGGATCAGACGGGGAATGTTGCACATTGCAATAATCATGGCGCGTGAAAACCTTTAGATTTTTCTGATCCACAGTCACATTAATCCTATGACACGATCCTTCAGCCGAAGGCATTGGAGAATAGGACAATACGTAGAATCTGTTTCGTATATATGGTGTATTCTTTGGTGAAATATAGGTATAGTAAGGATACCCAGGAGCCACCAATAAATTACCACCGAAATCAGACCACCCTGGGAAATATCCAACATTACCACTCTGCAGATCCGGTCCAGACCATATGCCTTTTGGTGTCCATGAATACTCAATATGATAGCTTTCTGGCCATACTGAATCATGCACATTCCAGATATTTCCAGTTACAACTTGAATGCTTTTGACAGGCTGTTCTACGCCATCTTCAAAGATATGAAAAACCTTGGGTTTTAAGTAATCGAGTCGAACTTTGTCTTTGTTCACTACAGAGACCGGAACTAATACCTCACGCGCTTCGACTCGAACCGTAGGTGGGTTACCGCTTTGTGCTGGGAGCATAAGTTCCGAGAGCGCTATAAATCCCATGCCTGTGAACAGGATGAGAAAGATGCGTCGATTCTTCGCAACGATCTGATCTTGCATACAATCCATTTCTTGCGCCACAACAGAATGATATTCAAAGATTTTGTTTCAAAATCGGCTTTGCGGCAATCGAATTGATTCTCAGGGCGCAAAGCCTCTTCACTCTCTATAACACTCCCGGCAGGCGGAAGTCGCGCTCAGGGTCTAAATCATTTCTGGAAGCAGTTTTTTCGCAGCTTGTTTAGCCCTTGAGAAACTCCTGAATCGCGGTAAAGGCATATTCCGAGTTTTCCTAGCCGTCCCGGTATGCGGCGCGGTACATTGATGAAGTGACCGACAATCTCATTTTGATTACGCTGCTGGTCAAGCTGGGCGTGATGGCCTCGGTTGCCAGTGTGCTGGCGAGGGTGACGACCTTTCGGCGGCTCTTCTTTGCCGAGCAGCGCAGCCCGCGGCAGACCCTGGCGCTGCTGGCGTTTTTCCTGGTTCCACTCACTCTGGGCGTGTGGGTGCGCATTGCCGTTCCCAACTTTCTGGCCGCTGACATCTCCTTCGAGACGATTATCCTGCTGGGCCTGCTGCTGGGGCCGGAGTGGGCGATGCTGGGCGGCGCGGTGCTCTCCGCTCCGGCGCTCTACCACCACGAGTTCCTGGCTCTGCCCTTCAACCTCACGCTCGGCCTGGCGGCGGGCCTGCTGGGCCGCTTTGTCGAGAAGGAAGAGATCTGGTCCTTCACGCCCTTCATTGACCTGAGCCTATACCGCTGGGTGCGCCGCAACCTGCGCCAGCCGCGCGTTGACCGCCAATTTCTCATGCTCTTCCTCATTGTGGCGGCAGAGGCCAGCCGAGGTTGGATTGCCCGCGTATGGCCTCACCGGCTCTTTGCGCTGGTCACCCATCAGTGGTGGCTGCAGGCGCTGGTCTGGCTGAGCGCGCCCATCGTGGTGGGCATCGCGCTTAAGGTCTGGAACACGCTGCGCATCGAGATGAAGCTGGAAGAGCAGAAGCGGCTGCTGCTGGAAGCCCGCCTCGACGCCCTGCAACGCCAGATCAATCCGCACTTTCTGTTTAACACGCTGAACTCCATCGCCTCGCTGGTGCGCCTGAAGCCGGAGCTGGCCCGCGAGATGATCGTCAAGCTGGGCAACATTCTGCGCGCCCTGCTCAAGGAACACGACAGCTATGTGCCGTTGCGCGAAGAGTTGAAGTTTACCGACGACTATCTGGACATCGAGGTCGTCCGCTTCGGCGCTGACAAGCTGAGAGTGGAAAAGGAGATTGACCCGCGTTCGCTCGATTTATTAGTGCCCAGCATTCTCTTGCAGCCGCTCATCGAAAACAGCATCAAGCACGGGCTGGAGCCGCGCCTCAAGGGTGGAACCGTCACGCTGCGCAGCCGGTTTGAAGGCGACCGTTTGCGCATCGAGGTGGCCGACGACGGCGTGGGCATTGTCAACCGGCCAGCCTCGGCGCTCAGCCGCGCAGGCGCCGGCATCGGCATGAAAAACGTGCAGGAGCGGCTGGAGGTGCTCTATGGCAGCCAAGCCCGCTTCACCGTGGTCAGCAATCCGGGCCGAGGCACACTGGTCTCCATCGAGATTCCGGCGGAGACTCTACGAAACTGAATGCCAGCTTCTTCCACCGAACGCAGAAGAGGCAGCCCGCGTTTCGGGCTACCTCTTCTGGTTGGTTTGGAAGCTGAAGGCCTCCGGGTTTACGGCAGGTAGTAGCGCAAGCTGGTCCAGAACATATTGTCGATGCCCTTGGCGCCGGCTGCGGGAGTTCCCGTCGCCCATCCCTCGCGCACCGCATATCCGTACTGGATGCCCTGGCGCAGGCGGCCGCGGTCGCCCTTGTAGATGTCATACCAGTAGCCGGCGGTGCCTTCCTGCACGTCGCGGGTTTGCGCGCCGCAGGAGCCGCCGGGCTGGAAGCCGGTGGAGCTGCCAGTGTTGTAACCGGGGTTCGTAATCGAAGAGCATCCCGAATTGCTGGTTGAGAGCGGGAAGCGCGAGCCGTAGCCCACAGCCTGCTGCGTGGTGGGCAGCGACCAGTGTCCGCCCCAGGTTCCGCCAGCGAGAATCATCGCAGCGGTTGGTTTGGTTGAGCACATGGTTGAAGCGGTAGCCGCAGTAACGCCAGTCTCGCAGAAGGTCGCCGCGGGCGAGCCGAGCGTGGTGGCAATTGAGTTGGAGAAGTCGGCACGGCCAGCATAGTCGCCGCCGTAGTTGGCATAGATGATCAGGCGCGGCGTGGGAGTGGCTTCCAGGGTGAACAGGCCGCTGAGGTTGTGGATGGGAGCCAGGTCGCCGTTTTGGTCTGAGGTGACATCAGCCAGCGTCGTGTCGCCATAGCGTCCCATGCCGGGACCGTAGAGGCCCTTGGCGCCGAAGGTGAGCTTGTCCTTGATCAACGGAACGCGCAAGCTGGCGCCGATGCCGCCCAGAACGATTGAGTCGGAGTAAGAGCCAACGGTGGTGGACGAGGCAAACTTGGCCCCCGGCGTTCCGCCGTTGAAGCCCTGAATGTCGGCCTGGCCGCCATACTTGACGCTGTTGGTGGTCACGCCGGGATAGACGGTCTCGTGGGCAAAGCCGGCGATGCCTAAGATCTCATAGTGGCCCCAGCCCGGATCGAAGGCGGCCTTCACGATCACGTCGGGCGCCTGGTTAAAGCTGAGGTTGGCGATGTTCGTGTTGGCGGTGATGGTGTTATAGGTGGGAACCGCCACGTCAAGGATGTTCCCCGCGGAATCGGTTTCCTTTTGATTGGAGTAGTTCTGGATGTAAGTCGAAGCCGTGACGGAGCTGATGGCGGCGTTGTAGTTGCCGCCGTTGGCTCCGGCGCTGCCCAGCACCGCATAGGGAGTGTTGCCCGCAATGGAGGCCGTGTAGAGCAGTTGCGGATTCTCAGCCGCAAAGCCGAAGGCTACCTTGTTGAAGGTTTTGGTCACGCGGAATCCGTACTGGCGCGTCCACACAAATCCCGCGACGTAGTTCGGATCTATCGTCTGCGGCGTCATGATGTCGCCGGAGAGGTTGGATATTCCCTTTTTGTCTTCGGTGGCAAGAGACCACAACTGGCCGCCGGTGAAGGCCCAGTGGTTGTTGGTCTCGGCCTGCGCCCAGAGCACGCGCTCACGCAGCACGTAGCTGTTGGACTGATTGTTGTTCGAGGTGATGCCTGTGCCCAGCCAATCAGCCTCGTAGTAGCCGCGCAACGTGCCCCAGTTGGTCTTGCCTTCGGCCATAAGTGTAATGCGCGACTGGCGGGCGCTGCCGAAAAACTCGCTCAGCGAATAGGCGTCCGCGCTCTCGTAGGGAATCGAACTGAAGGCGGTGGGAATATCGCCTCCGGTAGCCTTGGTGCGGAAAACAGTTTCACCCGCCAGGTAGCCACCAGGCGCCAACGTGATGCCTTTGTAGTGCAGGGTGCTGGGGTTCTCGATAGCCTTCTTGATCTTGGCTGTCTCATCGGAGACGGTGGTGGCCAGCGAAGCCTGGTTGCCCTTCAGGTCTGTTACCGTGGTTTGCAGCGTGGTGACGGCAGCAGAGTTGTCCGTGACCGCCTGCTGCTGCGCCGAGGCCGCGGCTTGCGCCTTGTCAGCGGCTGCCTGGGCATCCGCTGCTGCCTGCTGGGCCTTCTGCAACTGCTCGTTCTTGGCGGCCAAATCGTTCTTCAGTCCGTTGATCTGGCCCGTTAGTTCCTGGCGTAGCGCCTGAATCTGCTCTTCAACCGCCGGCGCAGCGGGCTTTTTGTCCTTCTTGGCTGCTGTTTTGGTTGCTGTGTGCTTCTTAACTGGCACATTGGTGTCGCTCGTTTGTCCAAAACAAGCAACAGAACTGACTGCCAGAACTGCCGCGGCAGCGATTTTGACTCTGAAATTCATTGGGCCTCTCTTTTCTTTCGCATCGGATTGAATCGTCTCTGCGCTCGCATGGATAATCGAGCGCCCTCAACTTCAGCCTCCCAAATGCCTAAACATTCAACTAAAGCAACTCTCCGCTGGCATTCGGGTGTGCATCGGCGACCTGGAAAGCAATCCTTGTAACACGGAGCTTTCCCGCTCGCCTCCGAGTTCAAGACTCTCAGAGTTATGTGAATATATGACTAATTCATCTATTTTTAACAAAACGTCAACGAGTTATTGGCTGCTCATTCTCAATATATGCCGACATATGAAAGATGCAATCAGTCCAGCGCTGAACGGCAATTCGAGAGATTCTTCGATGGATGGGCTAACCTTCCAGCTATAAGCTCCGCACCAGCAGCGATGCCGGAGCGGAAGTCGTAATCCTTTCATGTTGAAATCCGTCCAACCTCGAAAAATTGCCAAGGCAAAGATCCCCGACATGACATATGCTGGAAGCATGACCGACTCCAATCTGAATATGCGGCGGGATACGACGACAACGCAAAACGAAATCTTCGATCTATTGATCGTGGGCTCCGGACCCACGGGCCTCTCCTGCGCCATTGAGGCGCAGAAGGCGGGCTTGCGCGTGGTAACGGTGGACAAGGGATGCATCTGCAACTCGCTCTTCCATTACCCCACGCACATGACCTTCTTCACCACGCCGGAACTGCTGGAGATTGGCGGGATTCCCTTTCCCTGCCCCCAGGCCAAGCCCAGCCGCAACGAGGCGCTCCAGTATTACCGGGGCGTGGCGGACTTTTATCAATTGGATATTCGCCAGTATCATCGCGTGGAGCGGGTCGAGGGCGCGGACGGCAGCTTCACCGTGCATACGTTGGACCGTTTTGCCCGCAGCGGCAAGATCCGGGCGCGCAAGCTGGCCATCGCCACTGGCTACTACGACTTGCCCAACTACCTGCACATTCCCGGCGAGAACCTGAGCAAGGTGCACCACTACTACTTCGATCCCTTCCCATACTTCGGCATGGATGTTCTGGTCATCGGCGGCAAGAACTCGGCGGCCATTGCGGCGCTGGAGTTGTGGCGCGGCGGCGCGCGGGTCACGCTGGTCCATCGCGGGCCGGAGATTCCGGCGCACGTGAAGTACTGGATCAAGCCCGACCTTGAAAACCGCATCAAGAACGGCGAGATCTTATCCCATTTTTGCTCCGAGGTAGTCGAAATCACTCCCGACGCGGCGGTCATCCGGACGCCCGAGGGCAGCTTGACCGTCCAAAACGACTTCGTCTTCGCCATGACCGGCTACCACCCCGACTTCGCGTTCCTTGAGGGGCTGGGCGTGCGCATGGAGGGCGAGGACCGGCTGCCGGTCTGCAACCCGGAGACACTGGAGAGCAACGTAGCCGGCATTTATCTGGCTGGAGTCATCGTCGCCGGCGCGCGCACCAATGAGATTTTCATTGAGAATGGCCGCCTGCACGGGCGACAGATCGCCGCGGCGCTGGTGGCAAAGTGAAAGCCGCTCACGACTGATCCGGTTCCCAAAAACAATGCAACACTCCCTCCCATCCATTCCGCAAAGAACGCGGACTGGATGGGGCACGGCGCTTCAGAACTTCTATGCCAAATCAATAAGACAAGAAAGCCTCATCCTTCACAATATTCGCGAAGGATGAGGCTCTCGTTCTATCGTAACTAGCCGCCAGATCCTTGTTACTCCGGCAGCTTCAGTTCTCCCTTGACCTTGAAGGGCTTGGTGACCACTTGTGCGCCGGTGTGGGGCTGCCCGCCACCCACCGAGAGCGTGTACTCGCCCTCGGCGACGATGGGAACGCCGTCTTCCGTCACCATGCTCATATCGCGCGGAGTCAGCGCAAAGCGCACCTTCTGCGAGGCGCCGGCTTCAAGATGAATGCGCTCAAAGCCGCGCAGAGCAAGGCGCGGCGCGCCGGCAACGCTGGGGAAGTTGAGGTAGAGCTGAGCTACCTCGTCGCCCGCGCGTTTGCCGGTGTTGGTCACGGTAACTTCGACCACGAGCGGGCTGCCCGCCGCCACCGGAGCGGTTGGGACGGTCAATCCGCTGTACTTGAAGGCCGTGTAACTTAAGCCGTAGCCGAAGGGATAGAGCGGCTCGCCTTCAAAGTAGCGATAGGTGCGGCCCTTCATCGCGTAATCCTCAAAGGGCGGCAACTGAGTGAGGTCCTTGTAGAAGGTGACGGGCAGGCGCCCGGCGGGATTGTTGCGGCCAGAAAGCGTTTCAGCCACGGCTGTGCCCCCCTCTTCGCCCGGATACCAGGCATCGAGAATGGCGTTGGCGTGAGCTTTGGCCCAGTTCACGGCCAGGGCGCTTCCATTGGTGAGCACCACCACCAGCGGCTTGCCGGTCCCCGCCAAGGCTTCCAGCAAAGCTTCTTCCGGCTTGGGCAGATCGATACTGGTGCGGTCACCGCCCTTGAAGCCTTCCTGGTGCACGTTCATCTCTTCGCCTTCGAGTTCGCTGGTGATGCCGACTACCGCGACCACCACATCGGCGTTATGCGCGGCGCTAACGGCTGCGGCGCGGCTATTCTCTTCGAGATCGCCCGCTTGATGTTTTACACAGACAAGGCGCGCCTCCGCGCCGCCCGCGCCCTGGAAATACTCCATGCGCACGGCGTACTTGTGCCCCTTCTCCAGAGTGACCGGTGCGGTGAGGGTTGTGGGGCTTTGAGTCATCCAGGATTCAACCAACAGCTTGTCGTCCAACCAGACGCGGAATCCATCGTCGCCGCGCGCGCCGAGGCTGAAGTTGCCGGTTTCGGCCGCCGTCAGAAAACCTGTCCAGCGCACTGAGAAGTTTTCAATACCAACTTCGGAAACAGGCTGGTTGATAAAGTCGAAATCGACATTCTTGTCGGTGCGAACCAGGACCGGCTTGTCCTTCAGCTCTGTGCCCTTGAAGTATTCTCCCTTCAGCCCCGGCTTTCCGTCCGGCGTGGTGAGCATCGCTTCGGGAACCGCACTGGCAGTGGCTGACTCACCCAAGAATCGCGTTCCCGGTGCGAAATTGATTGTTGCGTTGGGAAACTCCGCTTTCAGCCCCTCCAGAATGCTCACCGTATGTGTTGGCTGTCCGTTGTAATTGCCCAACAGAACTTTGGTCTGATCGGCCAACGGTCCGACAACGGCGATTTTGAGGCCAGCAGCCTTCAGTGGCAGAACGCCGTCGTTTTTCAGCAGCACCATGGACTCGTTGGCGATCTTGCGCGCCAGGGCGCGATGAGCCGCGCTGTCCAGCAGCTTCTCGTCGATTTTGGAGTAAGGCACCATCTCCGGCGGATCGAACATACCCAGCTTCATGCGCGCGGTAAAGAGGCGCGTCAGGGCAACGTCAATCTCGCTCTCCTTGAGAAAGCCCTGATGAACGGCGTCGAGATAGGGCTTGAAGTCGTTGTTATCGGTCCTCTTGTCGCCACCGTCGATACACTCGTTGTCCATGCCTCGCTGCAAGCTGATGGCCGAGGCCTCAGGCTGCGTCGGCTTGTAGTGGTGGCCGTCGAAGATGTTGCCCACCGCACCGCAATCGGAGACGACATAACCCTTGAAGCCCCATTTGCCGCGCAACTGGTCCTGAAGCAAAAACTCGTTGGCACAGGCTGGCTGTCCGTTGATGCTGTTGTAAGCACACATCACCGAGTCGGCTTTGGCCTCGGTCACCGTGGCGCGGAAGGCGGGCAGATAAGTGTCCAGCTCGTCGTGCTTGCTCACCGTTACGTCGGCAATGTGGCGCGTCGGCTCCGGGCCGCTGTGCACGGCAAAATGCTTGGGCGTCGAGATCACGCGATAATAGCGCGGATCGTCGCCCTGCATCCCGGTGACAAAAGCCACGCCCATGCGCGCCGTCAAAAATGGGTCTTCGCCGTAGGTCTCCTGGCCGCGGCCCCAGCGCGGATCGCGGAAGATGTTGATGTTGGGCGCCCAGAAGTCCAGGCCGCTAAAAAAGGTGGTGCTGCCGGCGCGCACCGCCTGCACGTGCTTGATGCGCCCCTCGGTGCCGATGATGATCGCCATCCGGTGGATCGCCGGCGCGTCGAAGGTGGCGCCCAGCGCGATTGGCTCGGGAAACTCCGTGACCCCATTGTTGATCACGCCGTGCAACGCCTCGCTCCACCAGTCGTAGGCGGGAATGTTGAGGCGCGGAATGGCTCGCGCCTGATTCACCAGCTGCGACGCCTTTTCTTCCAGCGTCATGCGGCCCACCAGGTCCGCCGCGCGCTTTTCAACCGGCAGGCCGGTGTTCAAATACGCGGGCTTTGCGCCGGCGAGCTGCGGGGGATTCTGCGCCCCGGCCACCCACATTCCGCTGCAACACACCAACGCCGCCGCTGCCATCCGCAATCCAAAGCTCTTCATCGCAATCCTCTTTCGCAGCCAATTTTCAAAGGCAGTTCAGACATATTATTTGGACAATCTGAACGATTCTTCGAGAATATCACTTGCCAGTGGCTGTTTCAGGCGAAAAGCGTAACCTGTTCCTGAGCTTGCTCGTAAGGTTCAATAGAAGGGGAAAGGGAAGGATGCAAAACGGCGAGAGCGACCTCCTGAACCTCTTCAAACAAGGCAATGAAGACGCCTTCGAGACGCTCTTTCGCCAGCATCAGCGCGCGGTCTACGGCTGGATTCTGCGCATCACCCGCGACCCGGCGGCGGCCGAAGAGCTGACCATCGAGAGCTTCTGGCGCATCCATCGCGCCCGCGAACGCTTTCTTCCGACGCAGGGCTTCGAGGGCTGGGCAAGGCGCATCGCCACCCGTGCCGCGCTCGACTGGCTGCGCGCCCGGCGGCCAACCCACGAGTTCGCCAGTGAAATGACCGTTGATTATCCGGCTCCTGTGGCCACCGACGCCGCAGTGATAGCGGATATCCGCTTGAAGACCGCGCAGGCCTTCTCGCGACTGCCGCCCAAACTGCGCATCGCGGCCACTCTGGTGCTCATCGAGGAGCAGCCGCAAAAAGAGATCGCTGCCGCGCTGGACATCTCCGTCGCCGCCGTCAAACTGCGCGTCTTCCGCGCTCTTCGCCTGCTCAGAAAAGACCTCGAAAGGCAAGGTATTATGCCATGAATCTTGACCGTATGAAACAACTCCTGCAACAGGCCCTACCGCCGGTGAAAGACGAGCCGGGCCGTGATCTGTGGCCCGCCATGCAGCACCGGCTCAACGCCGAAGCCACTCTGGCCTCGCCCGGCTGGGCCTGGCTCCAATCAGCCTGGTTTGACGGAGCATTGCTGGCCGGGCTTGTGGGACTGCTCGCGATCTTCCCGGCGGCAATCCCGGTTTTTCTCTACTACCTGTAAAACGCGCAAAGCTGCGCGCCCGTGTCCCTGGAGGAAGCTATGAACACCCACCCTTATCTTCGCGCTTACCTGGCGGGAATTTTTATCCCCACCTTGGTTCTGCCGCTGCTGCTGACCTTCGTCGTGATACGGCTGGTGCACCAGGTGCCCATACCGGTTGAACAAGTGCTCATCTTTCCCATGGCCGTGGTGCCCTTGCTCTGGGGCCTGTGGAATATGCTCTGGCTGTGGTCGTCCCCGCGGACTCATATTCCCCTCGGCCTGCATGGCGCCGTGCTGCCCCTCCTGCTGATGCCAATGGGAGCGACGCTGGCTACCCGCCTGGGAGCGCTGGCGATTGGCGATCATGGCGTGACCTGGTTTCAGGTGGCGCAAGTGCCCTACGCGCTGATTGTGCCCGTCTTCCTGGCCGCGCTGGCCGTCTACTACCTGGCCTGGAAGTACATCGTGGACTTCCTGAACCGCGTGCTGGGAATCGCGTGAGATGCTGGGCGCCCCAGCGAGGTGCCCTCTGGGCTGGCGTTGTTGTTTTTACGCCTAAGGTACGATACCTGGAGGTCCACGAAAAGATCGTTGCCGCCGTCACCGGGCATCTATCCATCCCGTTCTACAAAAATCCAGAATAATTGGCACGGAAGTACACGTCGGGCTATAATTCCGCCGTGTCTCCCGGGACTTCATCCTGGGTTTCCAGCGAGAAACCATGAACTTGTTGCATCGCACTCTTCTTGTTGTCGCCGTCCTCCTCGCCGCGCCTCCGCTCTTCGCGCAGGCTAGCGAGTCCGACATCACGAATCAGATCGCCATCACCGGTCAAATCAGGACGCTTCGCAGTCTCTCCGCCACTCAGCGTCCCCTGACCACCATCAAGCTGGCTGGCGATATTCGTGCCTTGCCCGCCGGGCAGGGTAAAGTCGAGCTTGCCTACTCCCTGGCTAACCTGGTCACCGAAGGCGATCAAGGCGCAGACGCTCTTCAGGCCGTAGCCAATGCTCTTTCGCAAGCACTTGCCGAGTCGCCCATTCCCGCTAAGGACGATTCGCCCCCGGAGCCTTACCTCGAACTGGCCAGCCTGGTTCGATACAAAAGCGTCACCACCACCCTAAAGGACCCTCTCCTGGCCAAAGCCGATCGAGTCCTCGTCGCCAACGACGCGGACGTCGAAAAAGCCGATTTCACCCTCTTGGATATGCACGGAAATAAGGTCACACTCTCCACGCTTCGCGGCAAGATCGTCATGGTCAACTTTTGGGCCACGTGGTGCCCGCCATGCCGCCTGGAGATGCCCGACCTCGACAAGATCTATACCCGCTATGAGCCGCAGGGACTGGTAATTCTATCCATCACCGATGAAGACAGCTTAAAGGTCAATACGTTTATCAGCCGGACCAACTACCACCCGCCCGTCCTGCTTGACCCAGGCGGCACGGTGCATAAGCAGTTCCACATCCAAGGCATTCCCAAAACCTTCCTCTTCAACCGCGACGGCAAGCTGATCGGGGAAAGCATCGACCAGTGCACTGGCATGCAATTCCTCAAGATGCTGTCCAATACCGATCTCCATCCCTGAAAAGCAACTCCCGAGTCACGGTCGATCTGAACGGGATGCGCGGCGAACAAACTGCAATCCCCGCTCCCGGAGCCGTCCTACTCCGGATCAACATTCCGCTTTCCGCTGAGTCGCTCAACGCTGATCTCCACTAAAGAGCAGCCGGCGGAATGTTGCTCCTCAACCGGCAGAAAGACCTTGCCGGCGGCGAACTTCCCCACCAGCAAATTGAGCAATGTGGCTTTCTCCGCTTCATCACGAAGTACGCGCGCCACGCCAAAGGCCAGCACCGAAATGTAGCGCGTCGAGCAGGCGCAGGGGCGATCATGCGTGACCGTAATCTTGTGCGCCGCGCTCACTTCAAAGCAGACGCGGCTATTCTCGGCGATATTGTCGAGCTTTCTTCCGGTCAGCTTGCTGTGAAAATAGATTTTCCCTTCGTGATAGAGGTAATTCAGCGGAGTAATGTAAGGCTCTCCTGCTCCATTGCAGGTCGCCAGACGGCCCTCCGTTCCCGCTGCAAGAAACGCGCGGGCATCTTCGTCACTCATCCAGAGAATCGGCAAAGCGATCGTGCCTCCGAGAATCAAGTATATCCAGCCGCCAGATGATCTCTAAACTTCAGGGTTGAAGAAACTTTCCAGCCCGGCGCGCTTTGCATGGGCGGCCATCTCGGCCTGAATCTCCAGCGCCAGCGCAAGCGCATTGCGGCCTTGTTGCGCGGTCACCTGCGGTGGGCGGCGTTTCCGAACGGATTCGAGGAAAGAACAAATTTCCAGCCGCAGCGGCTCGCCCGGAGTCACCGGCGGCTTGGCAAAGCTCAACCCGGCCTTCCCTTCTGCGGGATTCGTGAACCGCGCAACAACCGCTGGATCGATCTTGGCCATGGCGGCAAATTGCGCAATCATTGCCGGGTTGATCTTGCTGAGGTCGATCTTGCCCGATGCGATTCCTTCGGCGATTCCCGACGGCAGCATGCCGGCCACCTGCGGCGGCAGCGATGCAATCAGATCCGCCATTGAAGCCTTGCCCGCGTCCGCATCCACGCCAATTACCAGCACGTCCTGCCGCGCGTAATCAATCGAGACATAATGGCGCGGCTCAAAGAAGCGCAGCTTGCGCACACGCTCAGTGGAAACCCGCGAGGCGGTAAAGTTGGCCACGCAGCCCGACTCGAACTCCACACGAACATTGGCAATATCAACTTTGGGCGACAGAATCGGCAGCCCCACGGCGCGCACCTCGCGCACCGGCGAAGCGGCAAACGTGAGCACAATGTCAAGGTCGTGAATCATCAGGTCGAGCACCACGTCCACATCCAGCGACCGCGGCGTAAAGATGGAAAGCCGGTGCGACTCGAAGAACATCGGCCGCCTCAATTGCTGCTCCACGGCCAGCACCGCAGGATTAAACCTCTCCAGGTGGCCCGGTTGCAGGATGCGCCCGCCCCGTTCGGCGCGCGCCAACAGGTCATCTGCCTCGGCAAGCGTCGCAGCCAGCGGCTTTTCCACTAGCAGGTCAACTCCCCCGTCCAGCAACTGCGCGGCAACCGCATGATGATGCACGGTGGGAACGGCGACAGTGGCCGCATCCAGTTTGAGGTCGGCAGCCAGCAATTCGTCCACCGTGGCGAAAACAGGAATCGCGTACTTGGCCGCAGCCTCGGCGGCGCGCGCCGCATCCGGCTCAACGGCCGCCCCTAGAGCCACGCCCGCTCCGGCCGCTTCCAGCTCGCGGTAGACGCGCAGATGATTCCTGCCAAAGGCGCCTACCCCGGCCACGGCAACGCGCAAGATGGTTTGGTTGGCGATCGTTCTCTCCTTGATCCTGTTGGGAATGCTTTTGCTGATGCTGTTTGACGCGTCTTTGTACAGCTAAAACATCTTCACTTAGGGTGTAAAAAAGCTCCGTACCCCATCCATTCCGCGCTTTTGCGGAATGGATGGGAACCCCGGAATCGCCCTTACTGAGACAGAAAATTGCTACAGCCGCGACCTGTCAAAGCCGGGATATTGCTCCGGCACTCGAACTGCCGGCTCCGGCCGTTGCATGATCTGCTCCGGCTCACGTTCTTGGCTCACCGGCGTCGCCCCATTGCCTTCGACGGCCTTCAGGCAGCGGCCATACAGCTCGAGCAACTGGCTGACGTGCTCTTCGGGCTTGGGTCCGGCGGCTCCGCTGAAGCCGGTCGATGGCGCGGCAGGGCGGCCCACGCCGGCCGTGGCAGCCACAAACTTGAGCAGATCGAGGGCGATGTCTTCATTGCGCCGTAAGCCGAGGCTCACGCTGGGTTGGGCATCCATGGTCAAAGTTCTCCATAGAGGATGCTACCAGAAAGCGGCCGCCGCTGTTGATCCCCGCGCTTCGCCCAGCACATCGAGAAGCTCAACCATGCACTGTTTCTGACAAGCTATACTGATTCCGTCCTGGCCGCATCGTCCAACATCCCAGTGGATGGGTCACCCATATTGAAACATTGGGAGGTGGACTAGCCGCTGATCAGAGAGATATGAAATGGGGCTTCTATGGTGAGAACAACTTGGATATTCTGGTCAATGCTCCTGCTGCAACAGCAGGTACTTCACTCAGCTGAGCTGAAGGTCCGAACAGTTTACGCTTCAAGCGCAGGAGTTTTAAATCTTAAAGTCACCGTACGCAATCTCGAAGTTGAGACATTGCCTCAACAGTTGTTCTTGACGGATTCAGAGAGGTGGACGCCGTATTTCAAATTACCCGCTGGGTTATATGAAATCAAGGGAGTTGGCAAAGGCTTTATGAACACTGTCAAAGAAGTCTTTGTAGATGACTCGACGAATGACGTTGTTCTCGAAATGCGCACAATATCAAATATCGATTACGTAAATATAGTCACAACACCAACACCGTCGCTTTCGAAGCAGGATGTTGGAGAAGAGAGACGATTGAGGGTTCAATTCCATTCTGGGACGCATCCGACGAAACCGATCAGTCAAATACGCGTACTCTTCCGGGATTCAGAGGGTAATGGGGAAAAATGGTTTGAAACAGATTCAACAGGGAGTGTTAATATTGATTTGCCGGATGGGCCGACATTTATTGTTATGCCGATGATTGTTATGCCATTAAATAGATCAATCTACACATTCGTGATTCTTCAAGATTGCAGTAAAACCGAATCTTTGGGGTTGTTCCCGCAAGGAGCGACGTGTGTACCAATTAAGAATTCTATTGTGGATATTAAGATACCTATAACTCATTAGCTTTGGACGAGTGGAGCTAGTCCCCATCCACAAATCTAGGTGCTGGGTGCCCCTTCCTTTCCGCAGTCTTATCGCGGAAAGGGTGGGAAGCCACGAACCTCGGCGACCGGCTGTTCCCTGATCTCTGATCCCGGTTCCCTGTTCCCTGCTTCAAAATAGTTACATATAATTTCCCTCCCCGGGCGCACAATGGTTTTGAGTTGGGAAAAAGAAGAGGGCGCAGGGGCAAAGGAAAAGCGATCAAAAGGGGAAGAAAACAGAGGCACCCCCACCCCCCCCACCCTCAAAACCCAGTTTCTGAGAGGGGATCATCCATGCAACTAAAACATAATAAACATCTTCATCAACCATCCATGTGTACTTATCAGTAAACACAAACCCCGAAACGCCACCGTTTTTTAGCCAACAAACACGCCTTTTTTGCCAGTTTTGCGCAAAAAAAGGCCGTTTTTGCAGTCGTTTTCTAGGCCAGCATCTTCGCCTTAGCTTTTTCGAGAAACCGGGCTGGCGGGTGGCCAGCTCCCTCGCCTTTGGGAACCTGGGTTAACACCAAACCTATGGCGCGAAGCGCCGACTGGCCCCACCGCAGGTGGTCGCAGGTGGTTTGCTCCTCCTTTGGCTGGCACGATACTATTTGCTTACCGCTGGCGCGGACTCAGCCATGCTCGGCACACACCGGCTCTGACTCCCAATCCCCTATGCAGCGGCTGGACGGTCGCAAACGCATGAAGATTCACGAGTACCAGGCAAAGCAAATCCTTGCTGAATACGGCGTCGCCGTGCCCCGCGGCGAAGTGGCCAACACCCTCGAAGAGGCCTCGACAGTCGCCCGCAAGCTCTTCGCCGGCGGCGCCACGGGCGTTGTCGTCAAGGCGCAGATTCACGCCGGAGGCCGCGGCAAGGGCGGCGGCGTCAAGGTGGCCCGCACCCGCGAGCAGGCCGAGCTTTACGCCCAGCAGATTCTCGGCATGACTCTCGTCACGCACCAGACCGGCCCGCTGGGGCAAAAGGTCCAGCGGCTGCTCATCGAAGAGACGGCGGCCATCGACCGCGAGCTGTACCTCGGCATCGTCCTCGACCGCGTCACCGGCAAGCTGGTCTTTATGGCCTCGCAGGCCGGCGGCATGGAGATCGAGGTCGTCGCCGCCAAAACTCCCGAGGCGATCTTCAAGGAAACCATCGACCCGGCCATCGGCCTGGGCCAGTGGCAGGCGCGCAAGCTGGCCTTCGCGCTGGGCCTCAAGCCCGCGCAGATCAACGCCGCGGTTGCGTTCTTTCAGAGCCTCTACAAGGCCTACATCGAGACCGACGCCTCGCTGGTCGAGATCAATCCCTTCATCACCACCACCGACGGCAAGCTCTTCGCCCTCGACGCCAAGATCACCTTCGACGACAACGCGCTCTTCCGCCATCCGGAGCTGAAAGCGCTGCGCGACACCGCCGAGGAAGACCCGCTCGAAGTGGAAGCCAGCAAGTACGCTCTCAACTACATCAAGCTCGACGGGTCGATTGCCTGCATGGTGAACGGCGCGGGGCTTGCCATGGCGACGATGGACATCATCCAGTACGCCGGCGGCTCGCCCGCCAACTTCCTCGACGTGGGCGGCGGCGCCACGCAGGAGCAGATCGAACACGCCTTCGAGATTCTGCTCAGTGACGCCAATGTGAAGGCCATCTTCATCAATATCTTCGGCGGGATTCTGCGCGTTGACCGACTGGCCACCGGCGTCGTCGCGGCCACGCGCAACCTCAACGTCAAAGTACCGATAGTGTTGCGACTCGAAGGCACCAATGTCGAGGAGGGACGCAAGATTTTGAAGGATTCCGGTCTGAATTTCTTGGTGGGCGAGACAATGAAGGACGCAGCGGAGCTTGCTGTAAAAGCAGCGAGCGTGGGGGCATAAGATGGCAGTCTTGGTAGATAAAAGAACGCGTCTCATCGTGCAGGGCATCACCGGCAAAGAAGGCACCTTCCACGCCATGAGCTGCGCGGAGTATGGAACGCGCGTAGTCGGCGGAGTCACTCCAGGCAAAGGTGGAACCATGCACGAAGGCTGGCCGGTCTTCAACACCGTGGCCGACGCCGTGGCCGCCACCGGCGCCAACGCGACGATGATTTTTGTGCCGCCGCCCTTTGCCGCAGACGCCATTCTCGAAGCCGAGGACGCGGGCATTCCGCTGATCGTCGCCATCACCGAGGGCATTCCGACCCTTGACATGGTGAAGGTCTGGGCCAAGCTCAAGACCTCGAAGTCGCGCCTCATCGGGCCGAACTGCCCCGGCGTCATCTCGCCCGGCAAAGCCAAGATCGGCATCATGCCCGGCCGCATCCACCTGGAAGGTTCGGTCGGCATCGTCTCCCGCTCCGGCACGCTGACCTACGAGGCCGTGCATCAGCTCACCCAGCGCGGCATCGGGCAATCGACCGCCATCGGAATAGGCGGCGACCCCATCATCGGGACGACACATATTGATGCGCTGCGCCTCTTCAACGACGATCCCGAGACCGAGGCTATTGTGATGATCGGCGAGATCGGCGGCACGGCGGAAGAGGCCGCGGCGGAGTTCGTTCGCCAGCACGTCAAGAAGCCCGTTGTCGGCTTCATCGCTGGCCAGACCGCGCCTCCCGGCCGCCGCATGGGCCACGCAGGAGCCATCATCAGCGGAGGCCAGGGCACCGCCGCCGACAAGATGAAGGCCATGCGCGAGGCCGGCATCCACGTCGTCGTCTCCCCCGCCGAGATCGGCGCAACGCTGGCGCGCTTCATCGGGAAAAGCTAGCATTTGTATCTGCTAAACTCTCGCCCATTACAATGAAGAATCAGATACGAATTTTCCCAGGAGCAACTCACGTGGCCGAACGCACCTTCAGCATTATCAAGCCAGACGCGGTCCGCAAAGGATTCACCGGAGCCATTCTGGCCGAGATCGAACGGGCCGGATTTCAAATTGTCGCTATCAAGCGGCAGTCGATCAGCGTCGCCGAGGCCCGTGGCTTCTATGCCGTCCATGCGGGCAAGCCGTTTTTCGATGGGCTGTGCGCCTTCATGTCTTCCGGGCCTCTGGTGCTGATGGTGCTGGAAAAGGAGAACGCCATCGCCGATCTGCGCAAGCTGATGGGCGCCACCAACCCGGCCAACGCCGAGGAGGGAACCATCCGCAGGAAGTTTGCTGCCTCGATGTCAGAGAACGCCATCCACGGCTCCGACGCCGAAGAAACCGCAGCCTTCGAGATCTCTTATTGGTTCGCGGGCTACGAGCAGCAGTAGCCCTTCTCAGTAACTCCCTGCCGGAATCTGAATCAGCTCGAAATCCGAGGCGCTCAGACGATTGAAGCAGGACTTCCAGTAGGTTCCGCTGGCGTCGCCCGCGGCCTGCAGATCGGGAATGATCGTGTTCGCCCACGGGCTTGGCTGGCCCACCAGCGTATAGCTGAATTGGTGCTGGGCGAGCAGAGCAAGGCCGCCGTTCCCAGTGTCATAGGTGTAAGCTCCATACGTCGCCAGCGCGGTAAGAATAGTTTTGCACTCCGCCGAGTAGGGGCTGGCCGCAATCTGCGCGGGCGTCCACAGCAGGTGAACCATGTCGCCGTAGGAGGGCGGCCCGGTGCCGCCGCAGGATTCGTCCGTGCCGTTGGCATTCTGGTCCGCCGGATAAACAGTTGGGTTATTCAGGCAGTTTGTGTTCAACCCTAACGCATGGTCGATATGCCCGTTCACCAGCTCCTGCGCGGTGATCACAAAGAGTCCGGCCCCATAGCCGGCCTTCACCGAGGTTTGGCCTGCGTCCTCCAGGCCCGTGCCGCCCAAGGCGCGGCTTCCGCCCCACTGGCAGGCCACCGTCGATGCGCTCACCGTGCAGGCCCATCCATCCACCTCAAGATTCAGTGTCGTATCGATGATCGCAATGTGCGCATCGGGCTGCGGTTCCGGCAATGCGCCGCTGGGAATATGAATCTGCAGGTTGTTCGCATCGCAGCCATAACCAGTTGGTATGCACGTGAAGGTCTTCACCGGATCAGTGGCCGACGAGACGTAAACCGGGTACATATAGCTGTCGATGGATAAATCCTGGTTGGAGACAGACTGGCCCCACAGCGAGATCATCGCGGTTTGCGGCAGCGTGGTGGCGCCGCTCGCCTTCAACGCCGCCACCGTGGTGTGAAACGGCGACGTGCTGGAAAATATCTGCGAGTAAACCCACGGCAGCGAGTCGGGGTTGGCAGGCGGCGGCTGTGTAGTCGTAGTAGCCGCCGTGCCGCCGCCTCCGCAGGAAGTGATCCATGCGGCAGCAAAAATGAGTAATAATAATTGCGCCACCTTGCCAATCATGCTCTGACTCATCGTCGTTCCTCTTTCGCTTTCAGTCGCCAAACAGATCATCAATCTTCTGGCGCAGCGCGGCAACTTCCTGCCGCAACTCCGCCACCGCCGCCTCCAACTGCGCGATGCGTTCCTCGTGCCTTTCGTTCTGCTCCGCGCCTGGCTGGATCTGGCGGTGGGCTACTGCCGGCTCGGTCACAAATGCTGCCGCCAGCGACTCCACGCCGCCAGCGAGCAAGTGCATATAGCGCGACTCCTTGGTTCCCGGCTGGCGCGGCAACACAGCCGCCAGCGGCGGCGTTCGCTCCATCAGTTTTTGCAGCGCGGCAATCACATCGGTGAGTTCGTCGAAGCTGTACATCCGCTCGGCGCGTCCGCGCAGTTCGCCCGGTGTCTGCGGCCCGCGCAGCAGCAGCACGCAGATGAGCGCCGCCTCGGCGCGGCTGAAGTTGAAGGCCTCGCCCAGCCAGTGCTCATACTTGGGGACGCGCCCGTCGGCGGAGCGCGCGCGGCCAGCCAGCTTCAGATCGTCCAGCCGATGCAGCGCCATGCGCACCTTCTCCTCGTCCAACTCCATCACCGGCTCGCGATTCGAGCGCTGGTTGCAGCCGTTGATGAGCGCGTTGAGCGAAAGCGGATAGTACTCCGGCGTGGTCACTTCTTTTTCCATCAGCACGCCCAGAACGCGGGCCTGCGAGGCGGTGAGCACAAACGGGATCGGATCGGTCGGCATAGCTCTATTCTGCCACTGCTTCGCCATGTGTGCCGCGCAAAGAAATGCCCCGTTCAAGCCTGGCTAGAACGGGGCGATTGCAAAGTTGCGGACTTTACCGCTTGCCCTGGATGGTCTTGGGATTGACGCCAGCTTTCTTGGCGGCGCGCTTGGCGGCGATGGCGTGCATCTCCTTGCCGACGTGCGACTGGTTGATGCCTAGTTGAATGGCCAGGTTGATGACGTTGCCGGTGCCCCAGTAGAGCGCCAGGCCAGAGGCGTAGTGCCACAGCATGAAACCAAACATGACCGGCATCATGATGGCCATCATGCGGCGCTGCGAGGCGTCCATCCCCGGTGAGGGGGTGATGTACTGTGTCAGAAACATCGTGATGATGATGAGGATGGGCAGGAAGTGGACGGGGTCCGGCATGGAGAGGTCGGTGAGCCAGAACCAGTGGGCCTGGCGCAGTTCGACCGTGTTTTGCAGCACCCGGAAGTAGGCGAAAAAGAGCGGCATCTGCACCAGCATGGGCAGACAACTGCCGTACATATTCACGCCTTCCTCTTTGTAAAGCGCCATCATCTCGGTGTTCATCTCGGCGCGTTTGGGGTCGGTCGCCTTGATGTTTTTGTACCGGTTCTTGATGGCCTCGATCTTGGGCTGAATGCGCATCATCTTCAGCGAGGACTTCAGCATCGAGTAGCGCGTGGGCAGCATCAGGAGGTTGAAGATGACCGTGACGATGATAATGGCCCAGCCCCAGTTGTTGATGCTGCCTCCCATGCGGTCATGGAGGAAGCGCAGGGCCAAGTAAAGTGGCTTGGCGATGATGCCCAGCAAACTGCCGAACTGAATGAGCGATTCCAGCGTCGGCCCGTCGGCTTTGCCGCCGGCGCCGGTCACGTGGACGGTGCTGAGCACTTCCATCGCCTTGGGGCCGGCATAGAGGCGCAGGCGAGTAATGCCGCTGGTGTCGCCCATCGCCAGTCCAAGAACGTGGGCCGGCTTCTTCTCGCTGTTGGGATCGCTCAGGTCTCCCGGCAGATCGATGGTGTTGTGCAGCGTAACCAGGGTGACGCGTTCGGGCGCGTCGGGTAAAAAGGCCGATACGAAGTAGAGATCGGTGACAGCCGCGTAAGAGTAGGGCAGGTCGAGCGTGGCGTTGTTGCCGACCTTGGCCACGGCCTCCGTGTCCTGCTTGCCATTCAGCGACCAGTCGAACTGCGAGGCCGCGCTGGTGCGAACCGAAGAGCGGGTCAAAGACGACGGAAGAAACTCCTCCATGTCGCCCAGGCCGGCGGGCCAGGCCACCAGCGCCCGCACCGGCGCGCCGTTGCGCGTGACCTGGGTCTCGACGGTGACCACGTAGCTCGCATCGAAGCGGAAGGTCTTCACCACATCCAGGCCATTCGCGGCGTAGTGGAAGGTGAGCGCGTTGGTGGCCGGCACATCCACATGGCCCGTAATCGTGGGCTGCGCGCCGGAGACAGTGAGCTGATAAAGCGCCTGGTTGAGCTGATCGCTCAGCGCCGGCTCATAAGTGAAGAGCGAGAGCGGCAGGCCGAAGTGCGCCGAGGCCTGCGGCTGCACCATATCCAGCGGCTTGCCGGCGCTGTCGTTGTAGTGCTTCAGAATCCAGTGCTTGACCTGCGCGCCCTGATTGGTGAAAACGATGCGGTAGTTGTCGTTTTCAACCGTCGTCTCCGTCACCGTTGAAGCGGCAATGGCTGAAGCGGCCACCTGCTGTGAGGCTGACTGCGCCTGCGGCGCGCTGGCAGCGGATACTGGCGCAGTTGCGGCAACCGGCTGTGGCTGGCTGGGCTGAGAATGGTTTTGGGTTTGAGCCGAAGAGGCGGGCGTAGGCGGCTGCTTGGGCATGAAGTACTGAAAGCCGAAGAGGACAACCAGCGCCAGCATGAACAACGTCAGCAGGCTGCGCATATCGCCGCCGTTGCCGCCGCCATTGCCGCCCTGCCCTTGAAGATTGGGATTACGAATTTCTGCCAAAGTATACTTCCTGTTCGTTGGGGCCTGTTTTCAGGCCATCAAGGGCGCGCCGTCAGGCCGCCGCTCTTCTTATGGTAACGGTTGAGGGGGAAAATTGCGTGCCGCTGAAGCCGGCGGCACCAGATCGAGGCCGCCGCGCGTGAATGGATGGCAGCGCAAAAGCCTCCAGGCGGCCAACGCCGTGCCGCGTAAAGGGCCGTGAGTTGCAATGGCGATGGAGGCATACTCCGAACAGGTAGGCAAAAACTTGCAGCCATCGCCGGGCGAGAGCGTGTGCAACGCCGGCGAAATCCAGCGGCGATAGAAAGCGAGCATGGCGAGCAGCAATCGAGTCATAGCACCGGCTTGGATGGGACCGGAATCGGAGTCATGCGCTCCGCCTCGGCCTTTGCCTGCTGAAGAATACGCACAATCTCCGCCTCCAGTTTCGTAAAATCCATCGTCAGCACCGCGCGCCGCGGATGAAAGATCAGATCGCAGCCGCGCGGCAGCAGTTCAACGTGGAGGCGCAATGCTTCTCTCATGCGACGCTTCAGGCGGTTGCGCTCATGCGCCTTGCCCATCACTTTGCCCGCGGTGAGGCCGACGCGCGGCAAGGGTGGCAATTCGGCGCCGGCGTACGCGGGCTGTTGCGGGGCCAGAAACCAGCTCATCGACGCAGACTGGCGCTTGCGGCTGGCCGCATAAGCGCGTTGATAGTCGGCGTGTTTGCACAGCCGCGCCCCGCTCAGCGATTGCCTTGCGGACGGGCGCTGGTCAGGTTGAATTGGGATGGTCATGACTACGCCGCCGTGCGTGCGGGCCGGAAGAGTGGATGCTTCAAACTCATTCCGGCTCCACAATTGGCTGGGGCTATGGTTTGCGGCATTTGGCGAGAGCATAAGACCAGCGGCAGAACGGCAGCCGAGAATTAGTCGCGGAAGCCTGCGCTGACGGCCACGCGCTTGCGTCCCATGGCGCGGCGACGGCTCAGAACGGCTGCACCGGCTTTGGTCTTCATGCGCGCGCGGAAACCGTGTTTCATCACGCGCTTGCGGCGATTGGGCTGAAATGTGCGCTTGGGCATCGATATGCGCTCCTGTTCCCTTTTTCAATTTGTGAAAATCTGCACCTTGACGGTAAGTTTTAAGTGTATCGCAGGTTGGCCCAGGAATCCAGCGGAAAGCGCATGGAATGGAATTCATTCCCCGCCCATCGTCTGCAACCTGCCCCGGGTGAAGCGGCCTCGACCAGTTCCCTGCATACACTCTGGTAACCTTTTCGGCAAGTTTCACCATCAATGGTGCAACTATTGCGAAGGAACAAAAAGTTATGTGAAAGAGGGATTGCAAAGATCTCGAAGTGTGCTAATCTTGGGACCGTTCAAGTAATTTCCCAGCGTCTCACGGAACCGGTTTTTTCCCTGGCCCGAGATCAAATACAGGATCCGATCAGCGGCAGTCAGGCTGTCGGAAAATGGCAATCGGACGCAAGGCAGAGTGCCTCTGCGCCTAACGCGATACTGTGCCTGCTCTCAAGGGATGAACCGGTACGGCAGTTTACAGACGACGCAGGTAAGGAAAAGCAAGATGGCATTTGCAGTTTCGCCGGCAACGGCTCTCAATCCCTGGCTTCAGATTCTCTCCGCGCTCGAGAAAAAGGTCATACGCCAGTCCTTCGAGACCTGGCTTAAGCCATCTCGTTACAGCCATATAGCCAACCGTATCCTGTATGTGCGCATCCCCTCAAAGGATTTCCAGCAGTTGGGCGACAGGTTCGGCGACCTGATTCAGGAAGCCATTGAGCAGCTGGATCTGGACTTGGACGACGTCTGTTTTGTCACCGCCGAGGAAGACCCTTCGATTCCGCCGCAGCGCAAGGACGGCGGCTTCGGGCCGGTTCCCGCGCACGCGCCCACCGCGCCGCAGGCCCCGCCCAGCCGCACCCCCGAGCAGGCGCGCTTCGACTGGTCCACGGCGGCGCAGCTCAATCCTCGCTACACCTTCGACGCTTTCGTCATAGGCAACGGCAACCAGTTCGCCCGCGCCGCCTCGCTGGCTGTGGCCGAGCGCCCCTCCCGCGCCTACAATCCGCTCTTCCTCTATGGCGGCGTCGGCATGGGCAAGACCCACCTGATGCAAGCCATCGGGCACGAGGTGAAGCGCCGCCAGCCCATGGCCAGCATCTGCTACATCTCCGCGGAAAAATTCACCAACGAGATGATCTCCTCACTGCGCAACGACCGCATGACCGGCTTCCGCGACCGCTTCCGCACCATGGACGTGCTGCTGATCGATGATATTCAGTTCATTGCGCAGAAAGAGCGCACCCAAGAGGAGTTCTTCCACACCTTCAACGCGCTGCACGAGAGCATGAAGCAGATCGTAATCGCCAGCGACCGTCCGCCCAAGGAGCTGGCCGAGATCGAAGACCGCCTGCGTTCGCGCTTCGAGTGGGGCTTGATCGCCGACATTCAGCCGCCCGACCTGGAGACCAAGGTCGCCATTCTGCAAAAGAAGGCCGAGAGCGAGCAGGTGCAGTTGCCCATCGACGTGGCGATGTTCGTCGCCTCGAATGTGCGCACCAACGTGCGCGAGCTCGAGGGCGCGCTGGTTCGGCTGATCGCCTGGTGCCAGCTCAATCGCATGGAGATCACGCTCGCCTCAACCCAGCAGTGCCTCAAGAACTTCATCGACCTGCAGGTGCGCAAGATCACCATCGAGGCCATTCAGCGCGCCGTCAGCGAGAACTTCGGCATGAAGGTCGCCGACCTGAAGCAGAAGAACAACTCGCGCAACGTCGTTGTGCCGCGCCAGATCGCCATGTACCTGGCCAAGCAGATGACCGAGGCCAGTCTGCCGGAGATCGGACGCCAGTTTGGAGGCAAGCATCACACCACTGTGATGCACTCCATCTCCAAGATCGACGATCTGCGCCGCTCCGACAAGGACTTGCACCGCACCCTCAACAAGCTCCAGGAGCAGTTGAACGCCTAGCCACCTGCGGTGGGGCCAATTGCCTTCGGTGGGTCCATGCCATAAAAAGCGTGAGGAATACCAGGTCTCGAAGTCGAGACCTGGAGTTCCGTAGAATAACGAACAAAAGCATTTTGTACTGAGGTGAGGTATGAAAATCGCAACCGTTTTTTTAGGTTCTGTGATCTGCTTCATCTCACTTGACATTGCCGCCTGCAGCGGAGGTCCTAACGACGCATCTTCTCCCACTACACTGCCATCCGTCGCAACACCAGCCTTCAGCGTCGCAGCTGGCTCTTACTCTTCGTCCCAAATCATCACCATCTCCACCACCACTGCCGGGGCGACCATCTACTATACGACCGACGGGAGCGTGCCCGCGGCTTCTTCTTTCAAATACACCTCTGCAATTACGGTCTCCAGCTCAATTACCCTCAAAGCTATTGCAACAGCATCGGGTTACAACGCCAGCGCTGTTGCCAGCGCTGTATACACCATCACCACATCTTCGAGCGGACTCACAAATGGCCTGGCTGAATTGCCCTCTCTTTCGACAACCGGCGTACCTCAACCGACAGGAGCTGTAGGTGGGCTCAAAGTCCTCGATTGGGCCGGATTCTCCTCAGCCGTCACATACACCTTTGACGATTCGCTTGCCTCGCAACTTTCCAACTACTCACAACTCCACGCCACCGGTTTTCGCATGACCTTCTTCCAGATCTCCAGTACCGGTTACAACGCAGGGTGGCAGCAAGTTGTCAACGATGGAAATGAACTCGGCAATCACACTGCGCATCACTGTTATGCCGATGGCACTGGTTGTGCAAACGGCGTGTGGGACGGTAGTATTGCCGCCGAATATAACGAATGCAATCAATTCCTTGAACAAAGTTACGGCGTCAGCAATGTATGGGACACGGCTGCTCCCTATGGCGATACAGGATATGACGCAACCGCCGCAAACCTGTTCTTTCTCAATCGCGGTACCTGGGGAGGACAAATTGCGCCCAATGATTCCACCGATCCTTACAACCTTCTTGTCTACGTAGCAGCCGCCAACGACACTGCTTCCATTTTCGATGCATATATCGATTCCGCCCGTTCCTCTGATAAATGGCAGATCTTCCTCATCCACTCTCTGGGAGGCGATGGGGGATTCGCTCCCATCAATCCCGCAGATCTTCTTGCCAGCATTAACTACGCAAAGTCATTTGGCGATATATGGATTGATGATCTGGTAAACATTGGTTCTTACTGGGCAGGTCAAAAAGCTGTTACTGAAGGGACCACCATACAATCAGGAAACGACATCACAGTCTCTTGGACTCTTCCTGCCCACTTCCCGCCGGGCAAGTTTGTGCGTGTCACGGTCACTGGCGGAACTGTTAGTCAGGGAGGAGTCACTCTTCCGTGGAACAGCGCAGGATATTACGAGGTTGCACTCGATCCGGGGTCTCTCACCATTGCTCCGTAAAATTTCTGGCAGGTTGCCCCACTCGCTTTTGGGGACCGGGGAACTCACAAATCTCATGGCGCGCAAGCGCCGACTGGCCCACATCTCGATTCTGAGATATGGGAGGTGATGGACTTCATCGCTGCCATTCCTCCCGGAGGGAGGAGAGGGTAATAGCTCCAGGTCAGGGTCCCCGCAGAGAGGTCTTTGTCCGTGGGGTAACGGATGGAGCGCAGCGCAATCCGGAGAATACTCATTGAAAACGCCATGCGCCTCGTAGGGGCGCTGCGCAAGCACGGCTGTTGCAATTCCCATCCATCCATAAACTTGGCCACCCCCACATCCGTCTTTAGGACCTGGGCGTGACGCTAATTCCTAACCCCTAACCACTAATCCCTGTATTTTTCAATCTTTCTCGGCCTGCGGCGGTTTTTTTTCGACCGCGGCTCGCTCGATCAGTTTTACTGGATAGTAGGCGTTGCGGGTGTATTGCTTAACCATGCGGTTGGTGTTGAAGTAAGAGCCGTTGAAGGCCAGCGTGTTGCGCATCAAACGCGCCCACTTCTCCGGCGCATCCAGAAAGAGCGGCAGCACGGCGGTTTCCAGCTTGCGGTAGAGCGAGTCGGCCTCGGCGGCGTCATCTGCACCGTCTTCAATGGCCCATCCGGTGACGCCCTCGATGCAGCCCTCGATCCACCAGCCGTCCAAAATCGACAAACTGGGTACGCCGTTCAGCGCGGCCTTCATGCCGCTTGTCCCAGAGGCCTCATAAGGCCGCCGCGGCGTATTCACCCACACATCCACGCCTGCGGTGAGCAGCGCGCCCAGATTCCAGTCATAGTTTTCCAGGTAAAGAATGCGCAGCGCGTCGTTGGAGAGCTTGACGGCCTCCTCGATAACCTGCTGGATCAGTTCCTTGCCCGGCCCGTCCTGGGGATGCGCCTTGCCGGCATAGAGAATCTGCAATCCGCCGGCCTTGGCGGCAATCTCCGCCAGCCGCTTGGGATCGGTAAACAATAACGTGGCGCGCTTGTAGGTGGCGGCGCGCCGGGCAAATCCCAGCGTCAGCCTCTTGGGATCGAGCACCTGTCCCGTGCGCTCGGCCACATCCACCAGCAGTGCCGCCTTGTTGCGCGCATGCGCGGCTAGAATCTCGCCCTCCGGCAGGTCAATAGCGTTGCGCAGATAAAGATTGTCGCGCCGCCAGGCGGGGAAGTGCGCATCCATGAGTTTTTGAAACGGCTCGGAGACCCATGTGGGCGCATGCACGCCGTTGGTTATCGAGTCGATGGCAAACTCCGGGAACATGGCCCGCGAGACCTTGGCGTGCTGCATGGCCACGCCGTTGGCATAGCGCGAAAAGCGCAGCGCCAGCAGGGTCATGTTCAACATTCCGTCGCGGAAGCAGCCCAGTTTTTCCAGCCGCGCCGTGCGGTCGCCGCCCAGGATGCGAATGGATTGCTCGGTGGAGAAGCGGTCGTGGCCGGCCGGAACCGGCGTGTGCGTGGTGAAGACGCACTTCTTGCGCACCTGCTCCATGTCGGCTTCGGTGGCCGCGCCCAGCGGTCCGCCGCCCAACTGCCGTTCCAGCAAGCCCAGCGTCAGCAACGCCGCGTGGCCTTCGTTCATGTGGTAAACATTGACGCGGTAGCCGAGCGCGTGTGCCATGCGCACTCCGCCCATGCCCAGCACAATCTCCTGCTGCAAGCGGTAATTGGTGTCGCCGCCATAAAGGTGATCGGTGAGGCCCCGATCCCAGCCCGAGTTTTCCTCCACATCCGTGTCCAGCAGATAGATGGGCACCACATGGCCGTAGCGGCCTACCAGGTTATAGCGCCAACAGCGCACCGTCACCACGCGATCTTCCACCGAGACGGTGACACGCGCCTGCTCCTCAACGCAGAAATCCGCCGGATTCCAGGGCTGGATCGACTCGCTCTGCACCCCCTTGGCATCCAGATGCTGCTGAAAGTAGCCTTTGCGATGCACCAGCGAAAAGGCCGTCAGGGGAACGCCCAGGTCGGCCATGGAGCGCAGCGTGTCACCGGCAAGAATGCCCAAGCCGCCAGAGTAGGTCGGCATGGCGGGATTGATCGCTATCTCCATGGAAAAGTACGCGACCAGGCCCGAAACCGGAAAGGTCTCGTAAGAAAAGGGCTTGGATGATGTCGGCTGCAAGGCTTTCTTACCTCCACGGAGCTCCCGGCTGCGAAGTGACGCACTGGGAAAAGTGACTATTCGCGCGGCTGACCGGGCATTGTGATCTCGCCCGGCTGTTATCGGGATGAACTTTATCCAATTCTAGCAAGGATCGCAGCGAAGCTCTGAAAGGATGCTGCTATTGTTCCGCGAGAAGCCAAGCCGAAGTTGGATTTCCAATCAGGTAATGCTTTGGTTATTCCTTATCGGCCCGTGGTGAAAGTCGAAAAGGATGAAATTCGTCCAACAGGGGCTAATGTCCAACGTTTTTATCAACCATTTGCGGCACGACTCCCACCCCATCGACGAAGACCTGTCGATGGGGACCCCGGTGAAGCCGTACCCTTTCAAAACCAGACTTTTCACCACAGGGCTAACCCCGAATCCCTGATCCTTGTTCCCTGCTTTTAAGGCCCGTGGCCGATGGCGATGTCGACGCTGCCGGTGTTGCCGGTGACGGCCAGGCCGAGCAGATCCGTGGCCACGCCGGGCAGTGAGGCGGGAGTAAAGCTGACGCTTCCATCGAGGGCCGAGATGGCTGTGCTCGACTGCTGGGCCAGCAGTGCGCCCTCTTCGCAGGGACCTTGGAGGCCGCAGGGCGGCGACCACGCATAGAGCGCCTGGTAGAGCGTCACCGTGCCGTTGGTCATGGGGTTGCCGTCCATGTCGAGCACGCGCAGAACGATCGGGCTGGCGGTTGCCTGGGCAGAGAGATTTTGGCTAACGCCAGAGACAGCTTCCAGCGTGGCGTACTCCGGCCGTGATCCGAAGGCGGTAAAAGTGACACAGGCGCTTGTGCCGCTCAGGCAGGCCGTCGCGATGACGGTTTGCCCCTCGATCAGCGGCCCCGCAGTCAGCGTCAGCGAAGCGATGCCATTCGAGTTGGTGACGGCGGAGCTGCTGGAGGCAGTGAGGCCGGTCGTAGTCTGCCAGGTGACGGTGCGTCCGACGGCGGGCAAGCCGCCGCTCAGCGCCAGGGCCTGGGTTGTCCACGAGAAGCTTGTGCCGGCGGCCAGCGAGAGCATGGGGGTCAGCGAGGCCAGCGACGGCGGTGTCGTTCCACCAAACTGCGCTTGCAGGCTGGAGCCGTTGTTGAGCGAGGCGGTCACAATCGACCAGGTGTTGTCGACGGCGGTTACGTTCATGGTGGCGCGGCCATCGCCGCTGGCGGTTACGGCGCAAGTGCCTGCCCCACAGCCCAGCGCCGCTGTGCCGCTGGTGACTGTGAACAGAACCGTGTCGCCGCCGGCCGGCGCGAGATTTGCGGCCAGAGCCGTGACGGTGAAGGGCTGCGGAACCCCGATGGGAATCAAGCCCATGGGCGCGGCGAGGAGGATGAGCGCGTCGGTTGAATCCGAGCCGTAACCGACTGCGGCGGCGATCACGGTGGAGGCGTTGTAGATGGGCAGGTCGTCCACCTCGACGTTGACCGAGCCGGTGATGCCGCTGGCGGCCGGCGGCGCAAGGGCGATGATCTGGTTGGGCGTGATGCTGAGGACGGTGGCCGATTGGCCGCCCACAAGCACCGTATCGGCAGTGTGAAAGCCCATGCCGGTGATGGTGATGGTGCCGCCGGTGAGCGGCAGCCGCTGGGGCGAGACGCTGGTGGCGTAGAGAACCCATCCCCGGTAGGCGAAGTCGGGACGGCCGTCGCCGCGCTCGTCGGCGATGCCCAGGCGCACAACGTCTGCGCCCGATACGGCGACTTGCAGCCAGCTTTCGCCAGTCGCAAGGCCGTTCAATCCCGCGCCGAAACCAACCGGTGCGGAGCCAAGCACATCGTAAGCATCCCAGACTCCCAGCGCCGGCATTGCCTTGGCGTTGGTTGGGTTGCCGTTCTCGTCTAGCGCCTCGGTGACGACGGTGAAGCTGCTTCCGCCCTGCACGGGAAAGCTCAGCCAGTCGGTCTGCCCAACCTGGCTCAGCCGTCCGCTCCACATTCCGCTGGTGGGCAGGATGAGAGGCGCGCCCTCGCTGCCCAGCGCATCCTCATAGCCACTCACCGCCGAGTTTTCGACGGTCACATTGATCGTCTGCGCGCCGCTGGCCGCCATCGCCGGAATGGTGATCGCCGCCAGTGTGCCCGACGGCTCCGGTGAGCCGTCAATATAAGGTCCGACAGAACTGGCGTGGATGAAAAGCGGATTGACCGATTCGAAGCTGAGCTGGTAACTGGCCGTGGTCGTGCCGGGCGGCAGCGGCACGCCGCTCAAATCAAAATAGCCCTGCATCGCGGCGTTATTCGATCCCCACATCGTCAGCGGATTGCCATTCGCGTCGTTCCAGCCGGTGACCGGGTCGCCATGGTTGCCGTTGAAATAGGAGCCGGAAACAAAGGTCGTCGTGTATTGGAAGAGCGGGTCGCCGTTCGCGTCCAGCGGCCGCGCCACCACATTCACGCCTTGCATCCCGGTGCCGCCGTTGAAGCTGATCGTTCCCTGGATCGAGATGGTGTTGGCGGCGGTGATCTGCCTGCCGGGAAAGCCGGCCAGATTGGCGGCTGTGACCGGATAGATGCGATTGAGCGCGGCGATGTCGTCCCAGCGCAGCAGAGTGGGATCGGGAATGCAGAGGCCGCCGCTCGCGCCGCAATCGCCGCTAGCCGGCTGCATCACCGGCCAGCCGAGCAGGGCGTCGGGCTGACTGCTTTCGTCGCCGCCGTTCACCTGCGCGTAGTCCAGGCCGAGAATCCGCCCAAAGGCCCGCTCCAACTGAAAGCTCATCATCTCCAGTTGCGCGGGTGTGGTGGCACACAAGCCGTTGAGCAGCAGGATGCCGTGGGCGATCGTCGCATTGGGGTTGATAAAGTCCAGCCAGAAATAGACGCCGTTTCTCTGGCAGCTTGTCGGCTGGCTAGCGCCCGCGCCAAAAAGAGCTTCGATCACTGAGCCGTCGGCGTCGAAGATAACGCCCAGCGGGTAGCCGGTAGCCGAGGGCGCAACGTCGGCGGGCGCGGAAATCACGCCCAACTGGCTGGTCTGCTCGTTGGTCACGGTGAAGTTGGTGCCGCTGACCACCAGATTCGCGCCGCTCACGTCCTCATTCAGCGTGCCCTTGTCGGTGAGCGTAACAGCGGCGGTGGGAACAGCGCTCCACAACGCCGCCGCCGCATCCACCATCGCAACCGCCTGCTGATTGGTTACCGAGCTGTTCAGCGGCCCCTGATCGACGTAGTAGTTCACCTGGCCATTGGCCCAGTGAACCGACTGGCCAAGTGCAGAGGAGTTGAAGCCGCTCGTCCCGGCCACATACTTCGGCCCTCCAGCCAGAGCCGCGCCAGGCGTCAGACCGAACAGCACGGCACCAAGAAGAGTGGCGAAGAACCAATCGAAGGTGCAATGTGCGCGACGAAGGCGGAGGTGGAACATGGCATGTTCTCCGGATGGGCAGCCAGAGAACCTTCTAAAGAAAATCCTGAGAAGTCTCCTGAACGGCCACAGTCTCCTTATCGGCAGAAAAGCGCATGGACTAGAAACATTTAAGTAACAAGAAAATTCAATAAGGTTTTGGAATGATAGTTACAATTTTGAATCTCAGATCAGCAAGATTGCTGCTCGCGAATAGAATGGCATAGGCGGGAGTGCGATTCGCCGCCAGGGAGTGTGATATGGCCGGGATGACACGCCGGGAATGGTTAAAGGGAGCCAGCGCGGGGCTGGCAATTGCTCAGAGTGGTTGGACCGGGTTGCGAGCCTGGGGCTCGGAGTTGCCGCAAGGGAGGCCGGTGAGTGGCGCGCGGCATTTCACCAGCGCGGCGGTCGAGGCGTTGATCGCACGGGTGCGACGCGGAATTGACGATCCGATGCTGGCCACGATCTTCTCGAACTGTCTGCCAAATACGCTGGACACGACGGTCTGGCCGGGCAGTTATGAGGGCCATCCGGATACCTATGTTGTTACGGGCGACATCGACGCAATGTGGCTGCGCGACTCCAGCGCGCAACTGTGGCCCTATCTTCCGCTGGCCAGGGAGGATGGCAAGCTACGCGAACTGCTGGAGGGGGCGATTCGCCGCCAGGCGCGAATGATCCTAATCGACCCCTATGCGAATGCCTTTATGCGCGATGCGACGGTCGCGCCGTTGAGTTGGGCAGTGAAGGACAAAACCGAGCAGCACGCCGGCGTGGGCGAGCGCAAGTGGGAGCTCGATTCGCTCTGCTATCCGCTGCGGCTGGCGCACGGCTATTGGCGGCAGACGGGCGATACCCGCCCCTTTGACGCCACGTGGAAGGAAGCGGCCTGGGCGATTGTGCGCACCTTTCGCTCGCAGCAGCGCAAACAGGGGCCGGGGCCGTACAGCTTTCTACGGGAGTCGGCGACACCCAACGACACGCTGGCAATGGGCGGATTTGGCAATCCCGCCCGCCCGGTGGGGATGATCTTCTCGATGTTCCGCCCTTCGGACGACGCCTGCATCTATCCGCTCTTTGTTCCGGCCAATCTTTTTGCAGTGGCGAGCCTGCGACAGTTGGCCGCCCTGGCGGCGCAGGGGTTGGGCGAGGCCAAGCTGGCCGCCGAGGCCGAAGCGCTGGCCGGCGAAGTGGAGCGCGCGCTGCACCAGTATGGCAAGACGCAACAGGTGGGCCTAGGCGAGATCTGGGCATTCGAGGTGGACGGCTACGGCAACACACTCAAGATGGACGACGCCAATGCCCCCGGATTGCTGAGTCTGGCCTACCTGGGCTGCTGCCCACTGGACGACCCGCTCTATCAGCGTACGCGCCACTTTGCGCTCAGCAGCGACAATCCATATTTCTGCCGCGGAAAAGCAGCCGAGGGCGTGGGCGGGCCTCATGTGGGCTTGAATATGATCTGGCCGATGTCAATTACGATGCGCGCGCTGACCTCCAACGATGAGCAGGAGATTCGCCGCTGCCTGCGCTGGCTGAGCGACACCACGGCGGGGACCGGATTCATGCACGAGGCATTTGACAAGGACAATCCAGCCAACTTCACGCGGCCGTGGTTTGCCTGGGCCAACACGCTCTTTGGCGAACTGGTGGTGAAGCTGGCTGCGGCGCGGCCCTCGCTGCTGGCCGCGCCGCTGGGCTAGCCACACCTTGCCTGTCAAGCCAGATCGATCTCGACGTACGAGTCCCCTGGGCTGGCGGGCAAGCACCTCTCACCCAAAGGCTTTTACAGTCGTTCACGGGTCACGCTGCATCTATAGAGCAGTGGAATAATATCAACAGAGGAAGAACCATGACAGAGATTCGTTCGACCGTCATACTCGGCTCCGGCTGCGCCGGGCTCACGGCGGCCATCTACACTGGCCGTGCAGGACTCAATCCGCTGGTGTTGGAGGGACACGAACCCGGCGGCCAGCTCTCCATGACCACGCTGGTGGAGAACTTCCCCGGCTGGCCGGATGGTGTGCAGGGACCGGAGCTGATCGAAAACATGAAAAAGCAGGCGGCCCGCTTCGGCGCAACCTTTCAGCCGGTTGATCTGGCGTCGGTGGATTTGAGTGCGAATCCCATCCGGCTGCAAACTTCTGTGGGCGAAATCCTGACCCGCACCCTGATTGTCGCCAGCGGGGCGAGCGCGCGCTGGCTGGGATTGCCCAGCGAGCAGGCGCTTATCGGTCACGGCGTCTCCAGTTGCGCCACCTGCGACGGCTTCTTCTTCCGGGGTAAGGAAATTGCCGTGGTAGGCGGCGGCGACTCGGCGATGGAAGAGGCGCTCTTCCTCACCCGCTTTGCCTCCAAAGTCACGCTGCTCCATCGCCGCGAGGTCTTCCGCGCCTCCAAAATCATGCTCGACCGCGTCCATGCTCATCCGCAGATCGTGTTGCGCGCCAACGTCATCATCGAAGAGGTGCTGGGCGTCGAAGAAAAGGAAGTCAAGGGCGTGCGGTTGCGCGATGTGAAGACCGGCGAGCAGTCGACGCTGGCCATTGATGGCCTTTTTCTCGGCATCGGCCACGAGCCGAACACGAAGTTCTTCGCGGGCCAGATTGATCTCGACAACGACGGCTACATTCGAACCACGGGCAATGTGCTGGTCACAAAGGATGGCGTGCCGCTTCCCGGAGTGTTTGCCTGCGGCGATGTGCAGGACCGCCGCTACCGCCAGGCGATTACCGCCGCCGGGTCGGGCTGCATGGCCGCGCTGGAGGTTGAGAAGTTTCTCGAAGAACAGGGGCACTGACCAACTTGCGCCAGCGGTGCGGCCAGTTGCTAGCTATTCGCTCGCAGTAGTTGTTTGCACATGATGATGACGCTCGCTGAAAATCTCGAAGTTCTGGAAGAGGAGATTGCCGCTGCCTGCCGGCGCACCGGCCGCCCGCGCGCCGAGGTCGAACTGATGGCAGTTTCCAAAACCTATCCGGCGGCGATCGTGGCCGAGGCCGCCACGCTCGGCCTCACTCTTTTCGGCGAAAATCGTGTGCAGGAGTTTGCGAGTAAAGCCGTAGAGCTTGAGCCACTTCGTCAGTGCGCCGCAAATTCCATCCACGTCCATCTGATCGGGCATCTGCAATCGAACAAGGCGGCGCGCGCCGTCGAGCTTTTTGACGGAATTGACTCGCTCGACTCGTTACGCCTAGCCGAGCGGCTTAACGAAGCGGCGGGCAAATGCGCCCGTCGGCTGCCGGTTTTGTTGGAGGTCAAGCTCAGCCACGAATCCACCAAGGCAGGCCTAGACCCTGACTCCGCCGAAGCCGCCGCGCTGCTGGAGCGCCTTCCCGCGCTTGAACATCTGCAAGTACGCGGGTTGATGACGATTGCGCCCTTCGGCGTTCCAGAAGACCAGACCCGCGCATGCTTCCGCTGCCTGCGCCAGTGGCGCGACCGATGGGCCGTCGCGTGTCCAAAACTGAGCCTTGAAGTGCTCTCCATGGGCATGAGCGGCGACTTCGAGTTGGCTATTGAAGAGGGAGCAACCCGCATCCGCGTGGGCACGGCTTTGTTTGGCGCGCGCGGTAGTGGAAATTTGCCTGCGCTCCGGGTTCCGCTCGTGTAAACTAATTGAGACCCCAAAGTCGGCTTCTTACGAGCTGGCTAAATTGTGTCGGGACGTGGCTCAGCCTGGTAGAGCACTCGCTTGGGGTGCGAGGGGTCGGCAGTTCAAATCTGCCCGTCCCGACCATTCTTTTTAATGTCTATCCGCAAATTGTTAGCTTTGGTCTCCTGGTCGGCAGTCCTGTCCAGACTCGCAGGAGACATCTGACAGCGTGGACGCTGCCAAAACCGCCGGTCAGGAGATGGCACTACACTCCTTCCTGATGGTTCGGATTGGTTCTTATTGTTTTGCGCTATTAGAATTCTGAACCAGGGAGAAGATCCGTCGATTCTCCAGCTCGCTCAGGACTTGGTCAGGAAGTAAGCCTCAACGGCCTGAGCCATGGCGGCGTGATCGAAATACGGCGTTCTGTTTTCGTAGCGAGCGGACCAAACGGCCTGGTTGACAATATCCCGCGGATAGCACTGCCGCAACTCCTGTTTCATTATGTTGCGGATAAACGCGATCAGATCCTGGCATACGCTGGCGTCAAATCCCATGTGATTCTCTTCGGCTACGCGGCGAAAAATCTCACAGAACTGCGCGTCAGCAAGGGCGCCGATCTTGATCTTGGTTTGAATCCTGCGCAGGAAGCAGGCGTCCACCAACTCGGCCGGGTCCATATTGGATGCAAAGACGACCAGCATCTCGAAGGGGATCTCCAGTTTCTTTCCTCCGGAAAGAGTCAGGAAATCAATTCTGCGATCCAGCGGGACGACCCAGCGGTTGAGCAGGTCTTCGGGACGAATACGCTGCCGTCCGAAGTCGTCGATGATTAGAACCCCATTATTAGCTTTCATTTGTACGGGGCCGACATAGAACTTCGAAACCGGATTGAATTGCAGGTCAAGCATCTCGACCGTCAACTCGCCGCCGACCAGAACAGCGGGACGCTGGCAGAGCACCCAGCGGTCGTCGCAGCTTTTTCCCTCAGGCGCCGCAACCCGCATATGAATCGCCGGATCGAAGACCGTAATGAACTGGCCATCCACTTCCACCGCATAGGGAATCCAGACCTCATCCTCGGCAATCACGCGCGAGAGCGTCTCGGCGATGGTCGTTTTGCCAACGCCCGGCGGCCCATAGAGAAAAATCGAGCTGCCGGAGTTGAGCGCGGTACCGAACTTCCGCAACTTGTCGCTGTCGATCACAAGATGCGCAAAAGCGCGCCGGACGTCCTCGGCATGCACCTCGACCTTGCGAACACTCTGTAGTCGTGTCTGCTCGACGTAGCTCTCCAGCGATACCGGCGCCGGACCGGTGTAATGATTCAGCGAAAGCAGGTCCGCGGCGCGGTTTCTACCCTCGGCGGTAATGGCAATCTGCGGGACCTGGCCGGTCATGCCGGTCACCTGGCAGAGCAGTTCAGTGCGCAACTGGAAAGAAAGCTCCTTGGTCACTTCGAAGCTGAGCCGGATTTTCTTCGAGAGCTCGGAGATGGAGAGAGAGCCAGAAAGATAAAGCGTCTTTAACGCCAGATCCTCCAGAATTGTCTGGCGAACATCAATTTCATCAATGGACTGCGGCCTGTGCTCTGGCCCGATAACAGGCTCGGTAACAAGAAAATTGTAATCCGGCATCAAATCTAAGCTTGCCATCTTCCGCACCTCCGCTCCTGTTTATTTGTATCTTTGAAGGCACACGCTGATTCCCCATATCATAGACCTTTTGGATTTCGTTTTCCATTACTTTGGAGGTATTTTTTCTTCAAAAGGTAACTTTGATGGTTCGGGCCAGCGTCGCACTACCCAAGGGGAGCGACCGGGCCGTCCTCACGGAAGATGCAGCGCGCCCGGTATCTGTTGGCAGATTGCTGCCTATCCCTCTCAGAATTCGCTTTGCGTTTGCTACACTGCTTGCAGACAGGCAGCCCAGGCTGCCTGATTCAGGAAGCGCGCATTGAGCGGCGGGAGATTTCATGCCAGTTGTCGAACTCGCGGGAGTGACCAAGGCCTACGAGAGCAAGGTTGCCGTCAGCAACCTGAGCCTATCCATAGAGGCGGGCCAGATGTTCGGCCTGCTGGGGCCAAACGGAGCGGGCAAGACCAGCTCCATTCGCATGATGATGGGCATCACGGTTCCCGATTCGGGCTGCATCCGCCTCTTCGGTAAACCCTTTGAGCGCAATATCCTCGACCGAGTCGGCTATCTGCCCGAGGAGCGAGGCCTCTACAAAAAGATGAAGGTGATCGACCAGATCGTCTTCTTCGGCTGTCTGCACGGGCTGAGCGCTGATGTGGCGCACAAGCGGGCCATCGACTGGGCCAGGCGCATGGAAATCTCCGATGCGCTGCACAAAAAGACGCAGGAGCTTTCCAAGGGAATGCAGCAGAAGATTCAGTTCATCGCCGCGCTGCTGCACGAGCCGGGGCTGATTGTGATGGACGAGCCATTCAGCGGCCTCGACCCGGTGAATACCACGCTGCTGCAAGACACGCTGCTGGAGTTGAAGAGCCAGGGGCGGGCGATTCTGTTTTCGACGCATCGCATGGACCAGGTGGAGAAGCTGTGCGACTCGATCTGCCTGATCAACAACGGCGAGGCGGTGCTGGCAGGCAACCTGCGCGAAATCAAGAGCCGCTACGAGCGCAACCATGTGATCGTCGAGTTTAGCGGAGACGCGGGCTTTCTGAAGAGCGCCGAAATTGCCGAGGCGAAGAACTACTCTGGCCACGCGGAGATCAAACTGAAGCCGCACGGCGACGCACAGAAGCTGCTGCACGAGGCGGCTGCCACGGCGACCATCTATCGCTTTGAACTGGTTGAGCCGTCGCTCGAAGAGATTTTTATTGAGACCGTGGGAGGCAAGGCTGATGCGTAATATCCTTCTGATCGCCAAGCGTGAGTATCTGGAGCAGATTCGCGGGCGCGCTTTCAAAATTTCCACGGTGCTGGTGCCGTTGCTGATCATAGGTATGTCAGCGGCGGGCTATGTGATGGGCAAGAAGGCCGGCACGGGAGATCATTTCGCCATCGCCTCTAACAGCGCGGCGCTGGCCGACGCAATTCGCAGCGAGATGCTCAACGACAAGGACGCGCATTTCACCGTGGACATTGTGGCTCCTGCAACAGCGCAGGATCGCGCGGAGCTGCTCGACAAGATCAAGTCAAAGTCCATTGACGGCATTCTTGCCGTTGATCTTTCTTCCACAGACGAGATCACAGCCAACTACACCTCGCAATCGTCGGGCGACTTTGCCAATGTGGGCAGGATGCAGAGCTCCTTGAACCGCGGCGCGATTCACTGGCGGATGACCGCCCAGGGCATGAAGCCGAACGAGGCCGACGCCGCGCTCAAATGGATTCCTGTGGAGACGCTGCAACTGGACAAGACAGGCAAGGCGGGCAAAAGCAGCGGCATGGCGCAGTTTTACAAGGCCTTCACGATTCTGATGCTGCTCTCAGTGCCCATCATGCTCTATGGCATGGATATGGCGCGGGCGATTATCGAGGAAAAGTCCTCGCGCATCTTCGAGGTGATGCTCTCAGTGGCTCGCGCCGACGATCTGCTGACCGGCAAGCTGATTGGCGTGGGCGGAGTGGCTTTGACACAGGTCGCCATCTGGGTGCTGGCCGCGGCACTGTTCATGGGCTCAGCGCTGGCCGCAACCGTGCTCACCGGCAATCTTGCCATTCATTTCAGCTGGGCCGAGGCGATCCTCTTCCCGATCTACTTCGTGCTGGGCTTCTTTCTTTACAGCGCACTGTTTTCCGGCCTTGCGGCCACCTGCGAGACGGCGCAGGAGCTGCAGATGTATGTGCCGCTGGTGATCATCCCCGTCTACACGGGCATGGGGATGCTGCCGCTGCTGCTCAAGGATTCCAACTCCGTCTGGGCTGCCGCTGCCTCCATCTTTCCCTTTACCGCACCCTTCGTCATGCTGCCGCGCATCGGCTTCCAGATGCCGCCGATCTGGCAGATCGGCCTCTCCATTGGACTGACTGTACTGAGCATCTGGGGCGCGCTGTGGTTCTCTTCAAGGCTCTATCGGGTGGGCATTCTGATGTACGGCAAGCGGGCCACAGTGCCGGAACTGATGCGCTGGCTGCGCTATAGCTAACTGCTGCGCGCGTCGCTGCTGCGTTTGCGGAAGACCACCTTCAGCTCCTGCCGCCAGTGCTCGGTGAGCGCGATCAGCTCCCACTCAACCTGGGGCGAAAAGTAGCGCAGCACCGGCTCGTTGGCGGGATGAATGCGCAAGGCTGGTGCGGCCAGCAGTAGGCGCGGCGCCAGCGGCGAGACCTCTGCGCCGGCAAAGTAGCCTTGGCGTTCAAAGGCCGAAAGCGCCCGTCCGCCTTCGTTGCCCGCCGCCGTCTGGCGGTCGCCATTGAGCGCGCGGACGCGAATCCAGTAATCGAGAGCTTGTAAAGGCAGATGAAGATCTTCGTCAGCCTTCAGCTCAATCACCGTCAGCCGTCCATTGCGGTCGAGCGTCAATATGTCCAGCAAGCCACGGTCGCCGTTGGTGAGCGCGGGCACCTGCGAATAAAGCAGATCGCCCCTCAGTCCAGGCAAGAGTTCAGAAATCTCCGCGCGCAGCCGCGCCTCCAGCCAGCGTTCCGGTTGCAGGCGGAAGAGCGGGTCGGTGTGCGCGCCGCCGCCGTGGCGGCTCAGGAAGAGCCGCGAAAGGAGATCGCGGCAGAGCGGCTCGTTCTCTGGCGTGAGCGGAGTCTCATTAGCGCCTGCGCCAAAGGTGATTGCGTCCTCGTGGGCAAATGTGTTGGCGGCAAATCCTTGGCGCACGCGCGCAAATTCCAACCCATGCAGCAGCAAGCCTACTTCAGTGGCAGAGCTGGCCCGCACCTCGACTCGCTCCCTGGCGGCGGGCGGGACCAATGAGAGCAGGCGGGTGACTCCGTCCTGGCAGCGCTCGAAGGCCGCTTCGGCTGAGAAGGCATGAACGAGCCTTGATTCGATGTTGCCGATGTCGCGAAAGTCCACGGCGGTTAGCTCTTCGCTGCGCTCGTCCAGGTTGAAGAGCTGAAAATCAGCGACGGCGTGGTTGAGCCAGGCCATGCGTTCGGCCGTAACCCGCCACGCTCCCGCCGGGACGATGACCTTCAGCCCGCTAAAATGACGCCGCGCGTCGCCGTGCTGGCGGCAGTGGTCCAACCAGAGAATTCCCAGCGTCAGCACACCATCCACCATTGCCGCCGACTCGGCCTCGCCCACGCCAATCACCGCCTCGGCTGCGGTTCCGTGCAGCAGGCGTCCGCGCACATAGGCCGGACCAAAACTGTGCTCCAAGTCCATCGCTGAACGCAGGCCGTCCACCTTGGAACCGATGAAATGGCGAGTGAGTACGCGCTCCAGAAGCCGCTGATAGTTGCGCCGGGCGGCTTCGCGCGCTGTCGGTGTGCGGCGGTCGCTGGTGGGAACCAGCTCCAGCGACTGCGGCTTGGCTGCGCCCATGCGCCGCGTGGCCAGGCGCAGGCATTGTGCGCGCTCCGTGACCTCGACAACGGTGCGGATCAGGTTGCGCTCTTCGCTCCACAGTTGCAACAGGCAGCGCCCATACTGCTCACTTACCGCGTAGCGAGCGGTGCGCAGATCGAAGAGCACACGACCGTCCTCCAGCAGCGCCGCTGCCGGATGCTCCGCCAGATACTCTTCGATTGCCTGGGCCAGCCGCGCAGCTGATGCAGCCTCGGCGCCAGCGGCCATCTGCGCTACCAGCCCTGGCGCGTACGCAGGCTGGTGATGTGCGCGGTGTGGTGGCGGGAGTGCCAGTCGTACATATCCAGCGCCGTGGCCAGGGTCACGCGGCCACGCTCCGGATGGGTAAAGCCCTTGTGAAAGTCTTCCTCGGTGAGCAGATTCAGCAGCGCTACCCAGCAGCCATGCAGGGCCTCGATCAATGCCAGAGAGCCATCGATGGGTAGCCGGCTGTCGGGCAGATTGGCCCAAGCAGCCTCGTCGTAGGCCTTGATGATCGGCCAATCTTCAGCCAGCGCAGCCTTGCAGCGGAGGTACGCCTGGGCGTGGCTGTCGGCCAGATGATGCACTACCTGGCGCACACTCCAGCCGCCTTCGCGGTAGGGCGTGTCAAGCTGCTCATCGCTCAATCCGGCAATGGCGGCGCGCAAGTGCTCAGGCAGCAGGCGCAACGTTTGAATCTGCGCTGCGCGCACTTCCGGCAGGCTACTGGCCGCCATACTGAAGCGGCCAATCGGATATCTGAGAGTTTCCAACTCTTTCATGGCACATACCTCGGCGCGATTGCCCGCGAACGACAAAACGCAGCCATCAACCTAGCCTCGAGCGAGCGCCGTTTCAGGGTCGAAGTACACGCTAGGCAAGATGATGATGATGATGGTGTTGATGATGGTGGTGGTGGTGGCCCTGGGCAGCAAACGCTGGGCTGGCAAAAACCATCAGGAGGAGTACGGCGGCAAATATCTTCTTCATGGGACAAATTTAGCACGATCCATGCGCTGGTAAAAGTGTTTCGCAAACCGGGTATCCAATGAGGAACGGGTGCGAAGGACGGATTTGCTCCAGCGTCGAAGGGCGTAAACTGAAAATTACGATGAAGATACCGGCCACCACCCCGCAACCCAGCCAGAAGAGATATTTTTTTGAGAAATTCGGCATTACTGAACGTCTGCTGGAGCGCTGCCTGGGCGAGGCGCTCTCGGCCGGCGGCGACTACGCCGACCTCTACTTTGAGTCAGTGACGGCTACCGCGCTGGGCGTTGACGAGCAGATCGTCAAATCGGCCAGCCAGGGCACGAGCGCCGGTTGCGGTATCCGCGTGCTCAGCGGCGAGCGCACCGGCTACGCTTACACGGATAATCTCGGCCCCGATCGGTTGCTGCACGCCGCGCGCACCGCCGCGCTGATCGCCTCCGGGCCGGCTACGCAGACAGTGCAGGGCTTTACTGAGGCGCCCATCGCCGACCTCTACCCCGTACCGCCGGGCGGCTATGACCAGAATCTGGCCGCGCGGCTGGAGTTGATTCTGAGGGCCGACCGCGCGGCGCGAAAGTTTGATCCGCGCATCGTGCAGGTGCGCGCCAGCTACAGCGAAGAGCTGCGCCGGATTCTGATCTGCGCCTCCGACGGCGCCTTCGCCAGCGACACTCAGCCCCTCTGCCGCCTCAATGTATTCGTCATTGCCAAAGACGGCGATACCACCACCAAAGGCACGGCGGGCGGCGGTGGCCGCGCAGGCCTTGACCAATTCACCGGCTCCAAAAGCCCGGAGCATTTGGCGAGCGAGGCCGCACGCGGCGCAATCCTGCAACTCAATGCCGTTCCCGCTCCCGCCGGCGAGATGGAGGTGGTTCTCGGCCCCGGCTGGCCGGGAATCCTGCTCCACGAAGCCGTGGGCCACGGGCTGGAAGCCGACTTCAATCGCAAGAAGACTTCGGCCTTCACCGGACTGATCGGCCAGCAGGTCGCCAGCTCCAAAGTGACTGTGGTTGATAACGGAACCATCGCCGGCCGGCGCGGCTCGCTCAATGTGGACGACGAGGGCACATTAACGCAAGAGACGGTGTTGATCGAAGGCGGCATCCTGCGCGGCTACCTCACTGACAAGCTTTCGGCGCGCCTCATGGGCGAGGCGAATACCGGCTCAGGCCGCCGCGAGAGCTATCAATGCATTCCCATGCCGCGCATGAGCAACACCTATATGCTGGCCGGTGACGATGCGCCGGAAGATATTCTGCGCAGCGTCAAGAGCGGTCTCTACGCGGTCAACTTCGGCGGCGGGCAAGTAGATATTACGAACGGCAAGTTCGTCTTCTCCGCCAGCGAGGCTTACCTGATCGAAGACGGCAAGATCACCGCCCCGGTGCGCGACGCGACGCTGATCGGCAACGGCCCGGAGGCGCTGAAACACGTCTCGATGGTCGGCCACGACCTCAAGCTCGACGAAGGCATCGGGACTTGTGGCAAGGACGGGCAATCCGTCCCCGTGGGCGTCGGCTTGCCGACGATCAAGCTGGACAAGATGACCGTGGGCGGAACTGGAAGGTAAGCCACTTTTCTGATTGCGGCTGATTGAGGTTTCTCGACACTCACATCTCAAGATCGAGATGTGGGCCAGTCGGCGCTTGCACGCCAGTAGATTCGTATTTTTCACTCTCGCGTTATGGTTTAGTCAAGGGCACCACTTGCCCGGATTCTCGAGAAGGCAAAGGCGAAGATGCTGGCCTAAAAACTGCTCAAAAAGGGCCTTTTTCCAGGCGAAATTGGCAAAAAAGAGTGTTTTTAGGACTAAAAAACATTGGTTTTTCGGGGTTTCTATTTACTGATAAGTACATATAGCTTGTCTACCAAGCTGTTTATTATCTTTTACTTGCATGAATGAAACCCTCTCAGAAATCGAGTTTTAAGGGTGGGGGGGGTGGGGGTGGCGCTGTTTTCTTCCCCTTTTGATCGCTTTTCCTTTGCCCCTGCGCCCTCTTCTTTTTTCCAACTCAAAACCATTGTGCGCCAAGGGAGGGAAATTGTATGCAAACTTTTTTAGGTGGGGCCAGAGGCTCGCTTTTCACTCGCATGGGGTTCGTGGTTATCCACGATAAAACTGTGGATGAGTGGGGCACTGCGGTTCATGGCTATTTTATGACCGAGCCACCTGCCGTCGTAGATATGGAGCTCAACTTGGACCTCCATCGTACATCAATCCCGGGTGCCCAAATGCGAGGCACCCGGGCCACCCGCCACCCGCCTGGATCAATCCGTGGAATGACGGGACTCGCTCATGGTTCGGATATCACGGTTCTCCAGAACCACGGATTCTCGACGCCCAGTTCCCCGGACGACGGCTTCGACCATAACCCGTGCCAGGTCGTCGGCCCGAATCACTTGATGGGGGAACAGCGCGCGAAATACTGGATAGATTGAGCGCAACAATCGGTAGCTGAAATTCGGTTCCTTCCGAGGCTCCACGGGGTAGATGTAGGCTGGCCGAAAGATATAGACACGCGGAAACTGCGCCGCGAGAAGCGCATTTTCGGCTTCTCCCTTGTATCGCGCAAACGCCATGCGGCTTCGTTCTGTCGGGTCCGCACCGCTCCCGCTCAAAAAGGAGAAGGCCGCTTCGGGACTGCTACCGTGGAAAACTCGCGCGAACTCGACCGTGTACTCCACAGTGATTCTGCGGAGTTCCGCGTCCGTCACCGCCCCCGTATACGCGCCGAGGCAAAAGACCGCTGCGTCCTGATCCGAGAGCACCCCGGCCAGCGGGGAGCAGTCCGCAAAGTCTCGATGCAGAATTTCTTTCAGGTTAGGATGCGAGATGCCGAGGCTCCTACGACCAATAGATGTCACACGACCGACGGCAGGGTTCTGGAGCGCGTAGCGAAGGGCGTATCCGCCGACCATTCCCGTCGCGCCCACGATGACAAGGCGCTGATGGCCTGCCGATCCGACCTGGTTCGTTGTTGCCATGACAGTATGCGCTCCTTCAGCCAATCGATATAAAGGCGTGTGGCCAATGTCCCAATGATTCAACCCGGGTGGTACATCAATCCCGGGTGCCCAAATGCGAGGCACCCGGGCCACCCGCCCGCCTGCTTGCATAGCGTCACGTCATGCGGACCGGTCCAAATGATTTTGGAGATTTCCAGGTAGCCTCCATCCACAACGAGTTTCTTGTCAGATTTGCCGTTGCGTTCAAGATGCGCATACACCCGCGTGAAATCGGAGTCCGCTGCGCCATGCCCATTGAAGGTCTCAACCGTGTAGAACACTCCTTCCGTAGGCGACTTGATCGTTGTTACATGGTCCGGCTTAGCGCATCCCGAGATAAAGCTGAACAGCAAAACCGTGAGCAGACAATATTTCTTCATGGCTTGCGATTTGCCTTGCCAGTAATAGTTGCCGTTGAGTTGCGCGTGGGTGGCGGCGTTCCACTCGGAGACGCGCTCGCCCGCAGCGTCGAAGAGGAATCCGGTTGTCGCGCTTCCCACCACGGTTCGCACCCTATGGTTAACCATTGCATGGAGCAGACGCTCGCTGCTCGCTCGCAGTTAAGTATACCGCCGCATAACTGAAAGTGTTGTAGAACTTTCCGTCCGGCGTGTTGTTGATTGTGTTTAGACAGGTCTTGTTCTTTTGGCTCCAAGTCTGCCCGTTATTTGGGGCGATATTGATCATTTACTTTGCAGAACGACTGAAGTTCTTCTTGAACGATCGGATATTGTTCAACTCCAGCAACTGTGTGAGAGGTACATGCTTTCTGACGAAATAGCGATTCCCCACCATAAGCATGGATGGCTCTCGAAATAGCATCCTTTACAAGGCCACGCAGAATCTTTTCTTCGATTGAGGATTGCAAAGTGTAATAACAAAAACGATCCTGCCCAGGCAAATTACAAGCCATTGGCGGGTGTACCGCGAACCCGGGCAATTTCTCTGCGATATCGGATTCCTTATACCCACCTTTTTGAGGTACGCCTGTTAAAACCCAATTAGAGTCATCAAAATGACATTTCATGCCCTCAACCCATAAAGCGGAGCCAAATGCGTCTCCCTCACGATTGCGCATGCTAGTATTCATTACGATGTAATAATCATATTTTCCAGAATTCAAATGTGCGTATACGTGATCTCCCTCCTTATATTGAAAGCACGGCAGTTCCTTCAAGACGTTTGGTGCAACATCGTATTTAATCCGAGTTGCATCATAGGATATACCAAATACAGGATCATCAAAACGCTCGATCTTTTTTTCTTTTGGCGTTTGCGCAAAAGCAGTGGAATATTCGGTCAGGAATAGAAAGAGAATTAATGCAAAAGACCAAATCCGGATTCGCATAAGCTAACTCCTTGTCAGGTATTGGAGTGAATGTTCCAACAACTAACAATGACAACCACTTCGGTAAATTGTGCTCGGCAGGTGGCCCAGGCAACGATTCTACCTCCTTTGATCATTAACCATCATGGAAGGCTGTGCCCCATTCATCGCGGCCCTATCGCGATGAGTGGGCCGCGAAGTCTTGCCGTCCACTCTGATTCGATTTCAACCGTTCCTCGAAGGCCGGTCTCGTAGTGGATGAAGCTGCTCCATTGATAGTCACCATGAAGTGAAGAGCTTCCGCTTTCTGGAACCAATTTAAACCGTACGGCATCACACTATCATAGTTCGGCCCGATCTGACCTCAAGACCCGCCCGCTCATCGCGATAGTGCTGCGATGAACGGGGCACAGCTTCTCATGGCTTATCGTGATTCATCGAAGCGGGTGAACGGGCAACCTGCGAATCCAGAAAAATCTACTTCAGCGGATCGGCGGGCGGGGTCCAGCCTTCCTTTTCGCCTTTGTTCTGCTCCCTTAACCAATCGAGCAAAGGCTGGAAGTATTCGACGATGGCCGAGGCGTCGGCCTTGTCGGTTCCGGTCATGACTTTTAGGGCCTCGGGCCAGGGCTTGGACTGGCCGAGCGAGAGCATGGAATTGAGGCGCGCGCCGGCCTCCTTGGAGCCGTAGACCGAGCAGCGGTTGAGTGGCCCCTTGTAGCCGGCGGCCTGGCACATGGCGCGATAGAACTGGAACTGGTAGACGCGGGCGAGGAAGTAGCGCATATAAGGCACGTTGCCGGGGATGTGATATTTTGCGCCGGGATCGAAGTCGGCCTCGCTGCGCGCGACGGGCGGAGCGATGCCCTGATACTTTTCGCGCAAGGCCCACCAGGCGCTGTTGTAGTGATCGGGCGTGACCTGGCCGGAGTAGACCTGCCAGCGCCACTTGTCGATGAGCAGGCCGAAGGGCAGAAAGGCGATCTTGTCGAGCGCGGTGTGGAGGAGCAGCGGAATGTCGGCGCTGGGGGGCGGGACGGTGTCGATGAGGCCGAGCTGTTTGAGGTAGACGGGGGTGACGTTGAGGGCGATGGAGTCGCCGATGGCCTCGTGGAAGCCGTCGTTGGCGCCGTTCTGGAAGAAGAAGGGCTGGTCGCGATAGGCCATCTGATAGTAGTTGTGGCCGAGTTCGTGGTGGACGGTGACGAAGTCGTCGGTGGTGGGCTGGAAGCAGGCCTTGATGCGGACGTCGCGCTGGTTGTCGATGTCCCACGCGCTGGCGTGGCAGACGACGTCGCGGTCGCGGGGATGGGAGAGCATGGAGCGCTTCCAGAAGGTATCGGGGAGCGGGTCGAAGCCGAGGGATTTGTAGAAGCCCTCGCCGTAGCGGACGAGCTGCTCGGAGTTGGTGGAGCGGGCTTTGAGGATTGCACCGAGGTCGTAGGGCATGGGACCGGAGGGCGGCGCGACGACGTCGTAGATGTTGCCCCACTCCTGCGCCCACATATTGCCGAGAAGATGGCCGGGGATCATGCCGTCGGGGCGGCGGGCGGCGTCGCCATATTTTTCGATGAGCTTGCGGCGGACGTAGGTGTGCAGCTCGCGATAGAGCGGCTGGAGCTGGGTCCAGAGGCGCTCGATGTCGGCGGAAAACTCATCGGGGGTCATGTCGTATTGCGAGCGCCAGAGAGCGCCGGTGTCAGCAAAGCCCAGTTCGCGCGCGCCCTGGTTGCTCAGCTCGGCCAGGCGGGCGTAGTCGCCGCGCATGGGCTTGCCGACGGCGTGCCAGCCCGCCCATAGAGTTGCCAGCTCTTTGGGATCGCGGCTGGTGGCCATCTTCTGGTCTAGCTCGTCGATGCCGAGGCAGTGGTCGGGATTGCTGTCGGGGCAGTACTTTCCGCGGCCGTAGGCGGCGTCGAGTTCGGCGGCCTTCTGCGTGGTTTCAGCGCGCAGAGCGGGGTCGAGCGGCGCGGGCAGGCCGATGCCGAGTTTGAGCAGCAGCAGCTTGCGGGCGGCGTCGGGCGGCAGGGTGAGGCCGTCGAATTTGCGCGCCTCGTAAATGAGCGCGGTTTGGCGGGCGATGAGGCGGTCGTTGGCCTCGGCCACCAGGGCCACCGTGTCATCGGTGATGTAAGTCTCCTCGACCCACTGGGCGCGATTGGCGCTGACGCTCATCTCGCCCAGTTCCTTTTCGGCGCTGGCGATGAAGGCGATGGCGTCGGCGACGGTGGGCTTGGCGGCGGTTTGCGCCGGAGCGGCGGGGACAAAAAGCAGGCCGGCGAAGAGCGGCAGGATGGAAAGGAGGGTGCGAGGTTTGAAATTCATGGCAAGGGAACTATAGAACATTTCCGCGTGTTCTGGAAGTGCGCGCAGGTTTGCGCTAGTTCCCGTTTTTGCCCAGGCCGAAGATCTTTTGCAGCAGGTTGCGATGATCGGCTGGATGGCCGCAGGTTTCGGTGGGCGCGGTTCCGGCGAGGAAGGCTGCATTAAAGCTGACCGGGCAGGAGGCGTCGCTGAGCAGGTTGCTGACGCTGTCGATGGAGACAATGTCAATGCCATCGGGCGCGGAGAACTCATTGGTGTCAGAGTACTGCGGCAGTTGGACGGCGCGCTTCATGAACTCGGCCCAGATGGGCGCGGCGGCGCGGGCGCCTTCGATCTTCACGTCAGTGTAATCGTCGTTGCCTACCCAGACGATGCAGAGCAGATTGGAGGTGAAGCCGGCAAACCATGCGTCATGGCTGGTGCCGGTTTTGCCCGCGGCTGGCGCAGTGAATCCCATGTTGCGCACACCGGCGCCGGTGCCCTCGCCGCGCAGTACGTTCTCCATGAGGCTGGTGGTCAGATAGGCAACGCGCGGGTCGAGAACCTGTTTGGAGCTGGGCGAATAGTCGCTGATGATGTCGCCGGTGGGGGTGCGGACGCTGGCCAGCATCCAGGGATCGATGCGCAGGCCCTTGTTGGCGAAGATGGTGTATGCGCCGGCCATATCGAGCGGCGTGGCGTCATAGGAGCCGATGGCCATGGAAGGAGTTGGCTGCACGCTTTTGATGCCTGCTTCGCGCGCCAGCGTGGCCACGCGTTCAAAGCCCACCATGGAGGCAAGGCTAATGGTGGCGTTGTTGAGCGAGCGCATCAGCGCATAGCGCGCCGTGACTTCGCCGTGATATTCGCCTTCGAAGTTTTTCGGCGTGTATTCGTAGGGCGTGCCCTCGCCGTAGGTGGTCTGCTCATCCTTCAAAATTGTTAACGGCGAGAAGAGTTTTGTCTGGCCGGGCAGCATGGTTCCCTCGGCGGCAGTGGAAAAAGCCGAGGCGTAGACGAAGGGCTTGAAGATGGAGCCGGTGGGACGCTTGGCCATGGCGTGATTCAACTGCGAAGTGCCGTAACTGCGCCCGCCGACGAGCGCCAGGACCTGGCCAGTGTGAGGATTGAGAGCCACGAGCGCCACCTGCGGGTAGATGTAACTTTGGCCCTGCTTTTTCTGGCGCGCGTGCAGCTTGTCCACCTGCTCATCGATGACGTGCATGGTGGATTCAACGGCCGCGGTGGCTGCGCGCTGCAAGTCTGGATCGAGCGAGGTGTAGATGCGCAGGCCTTCGTGGTTGAAGTCGCGCTCGCCGAGCTTCTGCGTCAACTGATCGTGCACCAGATCGACGAAGTAGGGCGCCTCGCTGGCGTCGACGCTTTGCTCGGACAGATGCAGCGGCTCGGCCTTGGCGCGCTCGGATTGATCCTTGGTGATGGCGCCGGTTTCAACCATGGAGTCGAGGACTAGGTTGCGACGCTCGATGGTGCGGTCGGCGTGGCGGAAGGGATTGAAGTAGCTGGGGCGCTGAATGATACCGGCCAGGAATGCGCACTCGGCCAGATCGAGCTTACTCGCGTCCTTGCCAAAGTAGACCTGTGCTGCTTCGCCAAAGCCGTTGATGGAGAAGCTGCCGCGCTGCCCCATTGGGATCTCGTTGGCGTACATCTCAAAGATCTGCTGTTTGTTGAAGCGGTGCTCCAGCTGGAAGGTGATGACGATTTCGATGATCTTGCGCTTCCAGGTTTTTTCCGGCGAGAGGAAGAATCCGCGCGCCAGTTGCATGGTGAGCGTGGATCCGCCCTGTTTTTTGTGGCCGGTGAAGATGTCTTGCACGGCGGCCGAAGCCAGCCGCCAGAAGTTGACGCCGCTGTGCTCAAAGAAGCGGCGGTCTTCGATGGCCAGAACGGCCTGCACGATATTGCTTGGAATCTCGTCGTAGGTGAGCAGGCGGCGCTTGGTGCGGCTGGCGTCGTCGCTGAGGCCGGTGATCAGCAGCGGTTCCAGCTCATAGCTGGCCAGCGGCTGGCCATGGTCGTCAGTGATGGAATCGACCACTCCGGCGTTGATGCGGATGACGGCGCCATCCTGGGCATGATAGGACTGCGGACCGGGGCGCACGGTGATGGTCTGCACGCCCGCCTTGTAGGTTCCCAGCGGCGAAAGATCAGAGGCGCCATCGGCCGAGTAGCCGGCCTCGCGCAGTTCATTGGCAATGAGGCTGACGGTGAGTTTTTGTCCTGGGCGCATCTCGCGCGGCGCGGCAAAGATTTTGGCGGTGTTGGCGAAGATGGGCTGCTTCAGCCGCTGGTCCACAATGCCCTGATATTTCCAATAAAAAAAGCCGACGACGACGAGAAAGAGCAGAAGGGAGGCGGCCAGCGCCAGCATGCTCGCGCGCAACAGCCGCGACGCCCAGGATTGTTCTCTCGACAACTGGGGAATCCTGATCTTTAACGCCATTCATACTCCTTGAAACAGTTAACAGCGGACAGCAGAATGCTAACAGTTGATCGACGCCCACTAGATGCTGTTCAACAGCGCGTCTTCTTCAATGCGCTCACACACCAGTTTCACCACTTCATTCAACGCCACATCGACGCTGGCCGAAGTGGCGCGCGCAACCAACTCCACTTTGCCTTCGACGGCCTTTTTGCCGACATTGATGCGATAGGGAATGCCGACGAGATCAGCGTCTTTGAACTTGACGCCAGCACGCTCATCGCGGTCATCGAGCAAAACATCCAGGCCAGCAGCTTCTAGTTCGGTGGCCAGCTTTTCGCCTGTCTCGCGGAGCAGCACGTCGGTCATATTTGTGACGGTGACGACGACGACGAAGGGCGCGATTGAAGCGGGAAGCCAGAAGCCGTTCTTGTCGTTGGACTGCTCAATGGCCGCGGTAAGAATGCGCTCGATGCCAATGCCGTAGCTGCCCATGATGGGCGTTACTTCCTTGCCGTTGGGGTCGAGGACGCGCGCGCCCATTGATTCCGAGTACTTGTAGCCGAGCTTGAAGATGTGGCCGATTTCGACGGCCTTGCCAACGACGAGCTTACCGGAGCAGTTTTCCTTGGGGCAGGATTCGCCTTCGTTCACGGTGCGAATATCAGCTGCAATCGTCCAGGAAAAATCGCGGCCCGAGGTGACGTTGCGCAGATGGTAGTCGAGCTGGTTCGCTCCGGCGACCATGTTCATGCGGCCTTCGAGCGAGCTGTCCACGATAACCGTGAGACCGTCTTCGAGGGGCTTGGCGCTGGGCTTGAGGCCAACAGGTCCAAGAAATCCAGCAGGTGCGTTGAAGAATTGCTGAAGCTCCTCGGCCTGCATTGTGCGCAGCTCCGCGGCTCCAATTGCTCCGAGGAGCTTGGTCTCATTCACTTGATGATCGCCGCGCAGGAAGGCGGCAACGCCATGCCATGTATCGGGAGTTTTGACTCCGCGCTTGAGCGCCATGTAGGCGACGCACTTGATGTCGGAAGATTCGGCCATATGGAAGAATGCAGCCACATCGGCAATCGCGCCGCAACCCGGCGTGTGCACCAACTCAGGCGTTCCATCGCTGGTTGGCTCCAATTCTGTGACCGGCGCAAGTTGCGAGGTTGCCTTTTCCGTATTGGCCGCGTAGCCGCAGACGGTACAGCTCGCAATCAAATCCTCTCCGGCATCGGTGTAGGCCATGAACTCCTGCGACTGCGAACCGCCCATGGAGCCGGAGTCGGCCTCGACGGCAACGAACTTCAACCCGCAGCGCGTGAAGATCTTGCGGTAGACGGCGTCGTGGAGATCGAAGCTCTTGTCGAGCCCGGCCTTGTCGATGTCGAAGGAGTAGGCGTCCTTCATGGTGAACTGGCGCACACGCAGCAGGCCGGATTTGGGCCGCGGCTCGTCGCGGAATTTGGTTTGAATTTGATACCAGATTTGCGGTAGCTGCTTGTAACTGCGCAGCTCGCTGCGGGCGATGGTGGTCATGATCTCTTCGTGAGTCATGCCCAGGCAGAGATCGGCGCCCTTGCGGTCCTTGAGGCGAAACATATTGTCGCCCATGCCGGTCCAGCGTCCGCTCTGCTCCCAGGGTTCGCGAGGATGCAGCGCGGGCAGAAAGAACTCCTGTGCGATCTGGTCCATCTCCTGGCGCACGATGGCGATGATCTTGTTGATGGAGCGCTGGCCGAGGAAAAGATAGCTATAAAGTCCGGCGCCGAGCTGGCGGATGTAACCGGAGCGAACGAGAAAGCGATGGCTGGCGACTTCGGCGTCCGCCGGAGCCTCACGCAGAGTGGGGATGAAGAGCTTGGACCAGCGATGCATGGGAATAAGAGTGCGCTTTCTCGCCGGGTGAGGCCGGCGCAAGAGATTTTTGCGTCTTTTCCATTCTAAATCTTCAGACGCCGGGATTGCCGGTATGGGAGGCGTGAGTGGCCTGGGGCGGACTTATCTCCCAGGACGAGGCGCCCCGCAATGTTATCGAAATTCCCATGGAAGCCATCAAGGCGGGCCGGGACAAAGCGCTTCCATCGCGCAGCCAACGGATATAATGCGGAAGTGGACGCTTGCGTCCGTCAGGCGGATTAACCAGGATGAAACAATTTTTGCGCCTAGTGCGCTACGGGCTGCCGTACTGGTTCCAAATGCTGCCCGGCGTGCTGTTGCTTGCCCTGGTGGGCCTGCTGGAAGCCTTTCGCATCCTCCTTCTCCAGCCCATCTTCGACCAGGTTCTGGACCCCCACGCGCCCGAAGGCCCTATCCTGCTGGGCGACGCCAAGAGCCAATGGCACCTCGACTTGCGGCTGGCAATTCCTCATTTTATGCACATGCACAATGCCTGGACGGTGGTGGCCTTCGCTCTGATTGTTGCCACGCTGACGAAGGGCCTGTGCGACTACACAGGCACGTACCTGGTCAATTACGCCGGCTTCGGCACCATCATGGATCTGCGCAACCAGCTCTACGAAGCTACAATGCGGCGCTCCTCCAGCTTCTTTCACAAGCACGCCACCGGCACCATCCTCTCCACGCTCATCAACGACGTAGATCGAGTGCAGGTTGCGGTCAGCACGGTCATCAGCGAATTCCTGCAGCAGTTCTTTACCTTTGTCGTCGTCCTGGTTCTGGTGATCAAACTCGGAGGAGAGCTCAGTTGGGCGCTGCTTTTGTTTGTGCCCGTGGTGGTTACCTCGTCGCGCAAGATTGGCCGCGAGGTGCGCACACGCACGCGCACCGGCCAGGACAAGCTCGCCGAAATCCAGAATATTCTTCATGAAACAGTGACGGGCAACCGCATTGTGAAGGCTTTCAACACGGAATTGTGGGAGATTCTGCGCTTCAAGAAAGCCGCCAAGCGCCTCTTTCGCGCCAACCTGCGCAGCGTGCGCATTCAGTCGATCAGTTCGCCGTTGATGGACTCGATCGGCGCTGTGGCCATCGCCATGATGCTGTTCATCGGGCGTAATGAGATCCTGCACGGTCACATGACCATGGGCCTGTTTGGTGCGTTCATCTTCCTTCTTTTCAAGCTATACGATCCGGTGCGCAAGTTCGCCTACTTCTACAACAGCTTTCAACAGGCGATGGGCGCTTCATCGTCCATTTTTGGATTCTTTGACGCCGAGGACGACGTGAAGGAGCATCCGCGCGCGACCGCGCTGCGGCCTTTCAAAGACTCCATCCGCTTTGAGAATGTGGGCTTCTTCTACTCGACCGAAGAGGGCGAGCACCAGATCCTGCACAACGTCGATCTGGAGCTGCACACCGGCGAGGTGGTGGCGCTGGTTGGCCCCAGCGGCGCGGGCAAATCGACGATGGCCAATCTTATTCCGCGCTTCTTCGATGTGACCAGCGGGCGCATTCTCATTGACGGCCACGACCTGCGCGACCTCACGCTCGGCTCGCTGCGCCGCCAGATTGCGCAAGTGACGCAGGAGACAATTCTCTTCAACGACACGGTGCGCAATAACATTGCTTACGGCCAGCCGGAGGTACACTTCAAGCGCGTGGAAGAAGCGGCGCGCAACGCACTGGCGCATGATTTTATTTTGGGAATGCCGCAAGGCTACGATACGGTGATCGGTGAAAAAGGCTTCCGCCTTTCGGGCGGCGAGAGGCAGCGGCTGGCCATTGCCCGCGCTCTTTTCAAGAATGCCCCGGTACTGATTCTCGACGAAGCCACCTCGTCGCTCGACGCTGAAAGTGAATCGCTGGTGCAGGCTGCGCTGGGCAACCTGATGCAGAACCGCACGGTGCTGGTGATTGCGCACCGTCTGGGGACAATTCGCCGCGCCAACCGCATCGCGGTGCTTGAAGACGGACGCATTACCGCCATCGGATCGCATGACGAGTTGCTGACGACCTCGCCCACTTATCAGCGCCTCTACCAGTTGCAGTTTATTGAAGGGCCGGAAGAACAAGAAACAGGGAACAGGGAATAGGGAATAGGGAACAGAAGACAAGCAGCAATGAGGAAGAAGGAATGCCGATTTATTCGATGACGGGGTTTGCACGCGCGCAGGTTTGCGTGAACGACCAACTGAGTTACACGCTCAGCGTGAAGAGCGTGAACCACCGCTTTCTCGATGTGCAGTTGCGCCTGCCTTCAGGCCTTGACGCGCTGGAGATGGAGCTGCGCAAGGCGCTCAAAGACAATCTGATTCGCGGCCATGTTGATCTGACTCTCCAGGTTGACCGCAGCAATCAGCAGACGGCTGGCTACAACCGCGAACTTGTGAACGGCTATCTGGCTGCCTTTGCCGCGGCGCGCGAGGAGCACGGCCTGGGCGGCCAGCCGGACCTGAACGCGATTCTGCGCCTGCCAGGAGCGCTACAGACCGACAATCGCTCCAATAGCGACGAAGAGCAGATCGCGCTGACGGAAAGTGTGCGGCGCGAGATTGGACCGCTACTGGAACAATTGAAGACCATGCGGTCGCGCGAAGGCGAGGCGCTGGTGGCAATCCTCTACAGCACACTGGACCGCCTGGCCGAGACCACCGACGGAGTCGCGGCGCTGCGTCCTGAAGTCGAGCAGCGCTACCAGGAGCGGCTGGCTGAGCGGCTGGAAGCGGCCGTTGGTCCGGAGTTCAATCGCCAGCGGTTGCTGGAAGAGATTGCCGTGATGGTGGAGCGCAGCGACATTGCCGAGGAGTTGGAGCGCATGGCGACGCACATCGGCCACTTCCGCGAGCTGTTGGCCGCGGGCGGCGAGGTGGGCAAAAAGCTCGATTTCTTGTTGCAGGAGATGAACCGCGAGGCCAACACGCTGCTCTCCAAGACAGGCGGCGCGGGCGGCAAGGGAACGCGCATCACCGAACTGGGATTGGCGATGAAGTCGGAGATTGAAAAGGCGCGGGAACAGATTCAGAATCTGGAATAGCGTATCCGCTGTCCACTGACGAGAGGATAATTGCATCATGGCAGGAATTCTGTTCATCATCTCGGCGCCCTCCGGCTCGGGCAAAAGCACACTGGTCAACGAGGTGCGCAAGCAGTTGACGGGCATTGAATTTTCCGTCTCCTGGACGACGCGCCCGCCGCGCGGCTCGGAGCAGCACGGGCGCGAGTACAACTTCACCACGCGCGAGGAGTTTGAGCGGATGCTGGCGGCGGGCGAGTTTCTGGAGCACGCCGAGGTCTTCGGCAACTACTACGGCACGGCGCGCGCATCGCTGGAAGAGGCGCGGCGCGAGGGCCACGATCTTCTGCTGGACATCGACGTGCAGGGAGCGTCGCAGGTGCGGGCCAAAATGCCGGAGGCGGTGAGCATCTTTGTAATGCCGCCCAATCCCAAGGTGCTGCGCACGCGTTTGCGCAATCGCAGCCGCGCCGAGGGCGTTGAAGACGAGGCGGAGGTCTATCGCCGCCTGAGCGAGGCGCGCAAGGAGATTGAGAACTTTCGCGAATACGGCTATATTTTGGTCAACGACGTTTTGGACCGGGCGGTGGCGCAACTGGAAGCCGTGGTGCTGGCTGAGCGCTTCTATCGCAACGACGAGCCGATCGCCTTCCGCTCGCGCCGTGTGCTGGAGGTAGCCGCGGCATGTCTGCAATCCAACTCGCAGGAACGGCTGAAACCGGTGCTTGAGGCCTTCAAGATTGGTCAGCCGCTAGACCAGCAGCAGTTCAACTTTGGAGAGGACTCCGATGACGATTGAAACCGGCTTCGACTCGAACTACCGCAAGGTGATGGTCGCCGCCCGCCGCGCTCGCCAGTTGCAGTGTGGATCTCGCGCGCTTGTTTCTACACCGTCCAACAAGCCGTGCCGCATTGCGCAGGAGGAGATTGACGCCGGCAAGATCGCCTACGTCAAGACCGATGTGCCGGTCGTCAAGGAACTGGTCGGCGAACCCGGCATTCCGATCCTGTAGAATTGGCAATTCCACATTCCTCTCTCGAAAGCGGCTACAATCAAGCCATGAGAGTAACGGTCGGAGTCTCGGGCGGAATTGCCGCGTACAAGGCGGCCGAACTGGTGCGGGCGCTGCAACGCCAGGGCCTGGATGTCCATGTTGTGATGACCGAGGCGGCCAGCAAGTTCGTGCAGCCGCTTACCTTCGCCGCACTCACCGGCCACAAGGTGATCACCAGTCTTTGGGAGGACACGGGCACAGGCCAGACTGCCTACGAGTCATCCCCCGATCAGAATGGCATTGAGCATATCAGCGAGGCGCAATGGGCCGACGCGCTGGTTGTCGCTCCGGCGACGGCCAACATTCTGGCCAAATTTGCCCACGGGCTGGCTGACGATTTTCTATCGACGATGTACCTGGCCACAACCGCTCCGGTTCTGGTGGCTCCGGCGATGAACGTGCATATGTGGGAGCACGCGGCGACGCAGGCCAACCTTGATATTCTGCGCGAGCGCGGAGTGCGCGTAGTCGAGCCGGACACGGGCGATCTGGCCTGCGGCATGGTGGGCGCGGGAAGAATGGCCGAGCCATCCGCCATTGCCAACGCCGTGTTGAGCGCGTTGGGCCGGCGGCGCGACCTGGCGGGCGAGGTGGTGATGGTGACCGCTGGCGGCACACGCGAGGCGTTGGACCCGGTCCGCTTTCTCGGCAACCGGTCGAGCGGCAAGATGGGTTACGCACTGGCCGAAGCCGCGCAGAGCCGGGGCGCGAAAGTCATACTCATCAGCGGGCCCGCGGCGCTGCATACTCCCGCACATTGTGAGCTGGTCAAAGTGACCACGGCCGAGGAGATGCGCGAGGCTGTGCTAGGACGCATGAGCGAGGTTACGCTGATTATCAAGGCCGCCGCCGTGGCCGACTACCGGCCGGTCGCCGTCGCCGAGCAGAAGCTCAAGCGCAGCGGGCCGCTGACCCTGGAACTGACGCCGACCGAGGATATTCTGGCCGAGGTGGTTCGGCGCCGCCGTCCGGGGCAGTTGATCGTCGGCTTTGCCGCCGAAACGCAGAATCAGATGGAAAACGGACGCGCCAAGCTGCTGGCCAAAGGGGCCGACGCCCTCGTGGTGAACGACGTGAGCGGCGAGGGCGCGGGCTTTGACGCGGACACGAACGCTGCGACCTTTCTGACGCTGACGACCGCCATCGAATTGCCGCAGATGTCCAAACGCTCACTTGCCGACCGCATTCTCGACGAGATACTCACCCTGCGACGGCCCAGCTCAATGGTGATTGAATACGATGAAGACGAAAAACATCGGCAGGATCGCGTACGCAGTTCGGCAGTTGCGCCCACTTCGTCCCGCCGGCAACTGATTGTGGAGTAAGGCAACATAAAACGGCTGTAAGACAACTGTAAGACATTGTTTTTCTGCTCAATCAACCCGCAGTTGAGACCATGCAATCAACAATGGAGCAAGAAAGTTGATGCAATCGCTCGATTCCGCAACCCGCGAAGCCCTGCTGACGCGCGTTCGCTTTTACCGCGATCTCGGCCTGACGGAGTTTTATCGCCGCCCGGTGGACCCGGCTCTCTACCCCACGGACGAAGACCTGTCCGCTCAGCCTGCGGGCGAAGCGGAGCAAGCAGCGCCCATTTCAAAGACTTATCCCTTGGAGGACCATCCCATTCCGCCCCGCAAAACCATTCCCGCGCCACCGCAGGTGTCCGCTCTTGTTCCGGCAGCCGAACGCGCCGCCGCACTTCAACTGATTCGCGACGAGATCGGCGAGTGTAGCCGTTGCCCGCTGCACAAAGGCCGCAACAAACTCGTCTTTGGCGACGGCGACCCGGCCGCGCGGCTGATGTTCGTCGGCGAAGGACCGGGGGCGGACGAGGACGCGCAGGGGTTGCCTTTTGTGGGCAAAGCCGGGCAGCTATTGAATAACATGATTGCCGCGATGGGGCTGAAGCGCGAGCAGGTCTACATTGCCAACGTAGTCAAGTGCCGCCCGCCGGGCAACCGGGTTCCCGAACAGGAAGAGGGCGCGACCTGCACACCATTTCTCTTCCGCCAGATCGACGTGGTGCGTCCGCATGTGCTGGTTGCTTTGGGCGCAACGGCGGCCACCTGGCTGCTGGGCGTGCGCCAACCGCTGGCCGGATTGCGCGGGCGGGTGCATTCTGTTCGCGGAACGCAACTGATCGTGACTTATCATCCCGCGTATCTGTTGCGCGACCCGCGGCAGAAGAAGGAAGCCTGGGCCGACTTGCAGATTGCGATGCGGGAGCTTGGATTGAAGCCGCCGGCGAAGGGGTAAGACCAATTCATGGAGAGTGGCAAAGCCAGCAAGACGGCTCTTCGCGTGGCCATCCGGCGCGCCGCGCATCAGTTAGTGGAGCGGCCCCGCGTGTTGGACGATCCCATTGCGGTGCGGCTGATCGGCTCCGGCTACGCTCGTGATCTGGAGCGAGCCAGCCACAGGGTTGCGCGAGACTTCCGCGCCTTTATGGCGGCGCGCAGCCGGTATACCGAGGATCATCTGGCGGCATCCGTCGCCGCGGGCGTGGCGCAGTATGTGGTTCTGGGCGCGGGTCTGGAGACATTCGCCTATCGCAATCCATTCCCTTCCCTGCGCGTCTTTGAGGTAGACCTTCCCGCCACGCAGGAGTGGAAGAGGACAATGCTCGACGAGGCCGCCATCTCAGTGCCCGAGAGCGTGACCTTTGTTCCGCTGGATTTTGAAGACCAAACGCTGGCTGAGGGGCTGGCCAAGGCGGGCTTCAATGCGCAGGCTCCGGCGTTTTTTGGCTGGCTTGGGGTTGTGCCTTACCTCACACATGAGGCCTTTCGCGCCACGTTGGGCACGATTGCTGAATTGGCTGCCGGCAGCGCGGTGAGCTTTGATTACTCGCTTGACCCGGAGACGCTCAGCCCGCCAGGCCGCACAGCCTTTGCCGCACTGGCCAAGCGCGTAGCCGCTGCCGGCGAGCCGTTTCAGCTCTTTTTTACGCCGCAGACGATGGAAGCGGAGTTGCGCCAGGCGGGATTCAAGCGCATGGAGCAGTGGGATTACGATCAACTCAACCGCCGTTACTTTTGCGAGCGTGCTGATAAGCTGAAGCTCTCAGCCGTGAAGCTGGGAATGTTGGCGACGGCGTGGGTGTAGACGCTGATCCGGCCCCATGGAAATGCATCACTTCCTCCCATCCATTCCGCAAAGAGCGCGGAATGGATGGGGCACAGCTTTTCAATACGATTAGGCCGGATCAAGCGACGCCACTCTGGATTTGCACTGTAAAATCAGCTCATGCGGAAGTTCATTCTTGTGCCGGCTGTCTGTGCCCTGCTCACCCTCTCCGGCTGCGGCTACCACACGCTGGGCGCGGCCACCCATCTGCCGCAGGGCATTCACACGCTGGCCGTGCCGGAGTTTGCCACGCGCACCGAGAGCTATCACAATGAAACGGTGATGACCGCGGCGGTAATCCGCGAGTTTGCCACGCGCACCCGGCTGCGCGTCACCCCCGACGCAACCTCGAATGCGGACGCCGTGCTGCATGGGACGATTCTCAAGGAGACGGTGGCGCCGCTTACCTACAACACCGCGACACAGCAGTCGTCCAGCTTTCTCATCACCATGGTGGTTTCGGTTACGCTCACCGGCCGCGACGGCAAGGTACTCTACGAGAACAAGAACTACGTCTTCCGCCAGCAGTACCAGTCCACCACCGACCTGCCCAGCTTCTTTGAGGAAAGCCCCGTGGCCATCGAGCGGCTCTCGCGCGAGTTCGCGCGGCAACTGGTGGCCGATGTGATGGAAGGTTTCTAAGAGCTTGAGCGGAAGTTGGTTTTCGGCCAGGGGCGCGCATGAGTTTTTATTGCAAGAAGGGTGCGATAGAAAAAGTAATTTGCCCGTCTAAGCTAAGAGGGGCAGTCGGCTTGCGCCCCAATGAGTCTGGATGAATGGAGTTGCCATGAAGCTGCAATTGATTTCCGCGATTGTCATGGGGCTGGCGCTCGGCGCCGCCTCGGCTCAGGTTGCACCTGCCACACCGCCTGCAGGTCAGGGCCAGGGTCAGGGCCAGCGCGGCGGCGGACGCGGGGCAAATGGATGGGGCATGGGCGGCGGCGGCGGCCTGACCGGAACCGTCACGGAAGTTGCGGCCGACCATTACACCATCAAGACTGACGCGGGCGAGAGCTATACGGTTCACATCAGCGCCAACACCCGCATCATGAAACAGCCGGTCCAGCGGCAGGGCGCGGGCGGCGGCAATCCTCCGCAGGCGCTCAAAGCCACTGACATCAAGGTTGGGGACGTGGTGATCGCGCTGGGCGAGGTGGACGCGGCGGCCAAATCGATCGGCGCCATGGCGGTGTTGCAGGTCGACCCAGAACGCGCCAAGCAGATGCGCGAACTACAGGCCAATTATGGCAAGACCTGGCTGATGGGCAAGGTGACGGCGATCAACGATACCAAAGTCACGCTGGAAGGCTCCGTGGACAAAGCCGTTCACAGCTTTGTGGCCGACGAGAACACCACCTTCCGCAAGCGCCGCGACCCGATTACCCTGGCGGATATTCAAGTGGGCGACGTAGTGCGCGCCGAGGGTGCGGTAAAGGATGGAGTTTTTGTGGCCACAGCGGTTTCAGTAATGGCGATGCCACCGGGAGGAATGCCGACGGTTCCACACGAGGCCGTGCCCGCGCCGCAAGGGAAATAATCTGATCAGGTTGGACGGCTATCTGCCGTACTGCACCGCCGACTCGGCTCAGAGCAATGCTACGGCAGCCGCAGCAGCTTCCGGTAGGTGAGCTAGGCATCGCGCTTCAGCAATCGAGTCGGATTGCGCAGGTAGACCACGTTGCACTGCTGGCCGCTTGCTCGACTGCCATTCCCAAATTCATTCAGTCCATTGATTATCAGACTTTATGAGCACAATACACTCATATTTATCAAATAGGCTTGACAAGTATTCCGGCATTGCCCTATCGTTAGCAATTGGAAGGCGAGAGTGCCAGCACGCGGCTGGCGGAAGTGCTCGACAGGGCTTGCCACTTCAGAGCATAGAGTTGCAACCCATAGATTCCAAAGCGTTTTTCAATCCACTCAAATCCCGCGGCGAGGCTTACACCCCGTCAGCGCTTGAAGGAGAAGCAAAACAATGGCAGCAGCAACATCGTTTACACCGCTTCATGACCGCATCCTCGTTCGCCGTCTGGAAGAGGGCGAAACCATTCGCGGGGGCATCATCATCCCCGACAGCGCCAAGGAAAAGCCCCAGGAAGGCGAAGTGATTGCCGTCGGCAAGGGCAAGTCGAACGACGAAGGCAAGGTCTTTCCGCTGGATGTGAAGGCGGGCGACAGGATTCTCTTCGGCAAGTACTCCGGCACCGAGATCAAGATTGACGGCGAGGAGTTTCTGATTATGCGCGAGGAAGAAGTTCTGGGCATCATCAAGAAATAGCTGACAGCAACCAGCTTACAGCACACAGTTCAGAGCTGGAAGCTGGTGGTTGACAACAATAACTGTTAGCTGACGGCAGTTAGCTGACAACTGTTCTGAGGAGAATTACAAAAATGGCAAAGCAGATTTTGCACGGTGAAGAATCCCGTCAGGCGATCCTGCGCGGCGTGAATGCGCTGGCGGACGCGGTGAAGGCAACGCTCGGCCCCAAGGGCCGGAATGTGGTTATTGAGAAGAAGTTCGGCTCGCCGACCATCACCAAGGACGGCGTGACGGTGGCCAAGGAGATTGAGCTGAAGGACCCGCTGGAGAATGTGGGCGCGCAGTTGGTGAAGGAAGTTGCCTCCAAGACATCTGACGTGGCCGGCGACGGCACGACGACAGCAACAGTGTTGGCGCAGTCGATCTTCCGCGAGGGCGTGAAGACGGTTGCGGCGGGCGCGAATCCGACAGCTCTGAAGCGCGGCATCGACAAGGCCGTGGCCGCGGTTATTGGCACGCGCGACAAGGAAGGCAAGTATACCAACGGTGGTTCGCTTGGCATCCTTTCCAAGAGAGTTGACAATTCTCCCGAACAAATTGCCCAAGTGGGCGCGATTTCGGCCAACGGCGACCAGGAGATCGGCGACATCATCGCCGAGGCGGTCAAGGTTGTGGGCAAGGACGGCGTCATCACCATCGAAGAGTCGAAGACGATGCACACGGGGCTGGAGACGGTGGACGGAATGCAGTTTGACCGCGGCTACCTGAGCCCCTACTTTGTCACCGACGCCGAGCGGCTGGAAGTGATTCTGGAAGATCCTTACATTCTGATCTACGAGAAGAAGATCAGCGCGATGAAGGACCTGCTGCCCCTGCTGGAGCAGGTGGCGCGCGGCGGCAAGCCGCTGTTGATTATCGCCGAGGACGTTGAAGGCGAGGCGCTGGCCACACTGGTGGTGAACAAGCTGCGCGGCACGTTGAACGTGGCCGCGGTGAAGGCTCCGGGCTTTGGCGACCGCCGCAAGGCGATTCTGGGCGATATCGCGATTCTCACCGGCGGCAAGGCCATCACCGAGGACCTGGGCATCAAGCTGGAAGGCGTGAAGCTGGAGGACCTGGGCAAGGCCAAGAGGATCACCATCGACAAGGACAACACGACGATTGTTGACGGCGGCGGCAAGGCCTCTGAAATTGAAGGCCGCGTGAAGGAGATTCGCACGCAGATCGAGAAGACCACCTCGGACTACGACCGCGAGAAGCTGCAGGAACGGCTGGCCAAGCTGGTCGGCGGCGTTGCCATCATCAAGGTGGGCGCGGCCACGGAGACCGAGCTGAAGGAGAAGAAGGCTCGCGTCGAAGATGCCCTGCATGCAACCCGCGCGGCAGTCGAGGAAGGCATTGTCCCGGGCGGCGGCGTAGCCCTGGTTCGCTCCATTCCCGCGGTGGACGCGCTGATCAAGACGCTGGAAGGCGACGAGAAGATCGGCGCGACAATCGTTCGCCGCTCGCTCGAAGAGCCTCTGCGGCAGATCGTCGCCAATGCCGGCGAAGAGGGCGCGGTGGTGGTGGCCAAGGTGCTCGAATCCAAGGAGCCGCACTACGGCTACAACGCGCAAACCTCGGTCTTTGAGGACCTGGTGAAGGCCGGCGTCATCGACCCGACCAAGGTGACTCGGACGGCGCTGCAAAATGCGGCTTCCATCGCTGGCCTGTTGCTGACCACCGAAGCTCTGATCGCCGAGATTCCTGAGCCGAAGTCGGCTCCGGCCGGCGGCGGCCACGGCGGCGGCATGGAGGGAATGTACTAAATACAGGGATCAGGGACCAGGGATCAGTAAGACCTTGCCCTTGATCTAATTGATCGTGTTGAATGTAGTTGAAGACAACAAAAAGCCTCCAGCTTCGGCTGGGGGCTTTTGTTGTGGACAAGCTCGATATTCCGGCATTGGGTTTAGGGCGCCGCAGGGAAAAACGCCACTCTAAGCGCCTTTGGCGGAAATGGAGGCCGAAACGATGGGGGCCGAGACTGGCGCCGGTTGCGTCCGCAGCGGGCGCAGCCATCCGGCGGCAAGCCAGGAGCGCGGAACGAAGAACTCCGACCAGCCGCAATCGAGACAAATCCTGATGTCTGGCGGGGGCGTCATCGGTGGATGGCTGAGAGTGCGATGGCAATTGCGGTAAAGCCGGATCTCCGCAGGGACAACGGATAAGTAAGACGATTGGCACTTCGGACAGACCATCAGTACACCTCTGGAACAAAGCTGCAAACAAAACAAATCGGGGAGTGTTTCAACCCTAACCTTCTCGAAGCGAGTCTTTCAACTATTTTTGTACAGAAATGAACATTTTTCCAAGAATTCATATATTCTTTACAAGAAGTTTTGATGCTGCGAACAATTATTTTAGTTTAGAATTGACGGATTCCGAGACATTCAGGAGTCTCTGGAGAATATCGCTCCAGCGCCGGAGGGGCGGCCTGGCAGGCGCGATCGGGAGTGGTCTGGATCAAGTGCGATCAAATCGTAAAAACTCAAACGGCCCCGAAGCATCGCTCCGGGGCCGTTTCACTGATATGCTGACTCGCTGGGTTTAGGCCTTTTCCGCGGCCAGAGCGGCCCTGGCCTGCTCCACCAATCCGGTGAAGCCAGCGGCGTCCTTGACGGCGATGTCGGCCAGAATCTTGCGATCCAGCTCGACGCCGGCCTTCTTCAAGCCGTTGATCAGTTGCGAGTAGCTGAAGTTGTTCAGTTTGGCGGCGGCAGAGATGCGCACGATCCACAGGGAGCGGAACTGGCGCTTCTTCTGTTTGCGGCCGGTGTAGGCAAACTTCAGGCCGCGCTCGACGGCCTCCTGGGCTGCCTGATAGAGCTTGGACTTGGTGAGGAAATATCCACTTGCTCTTTCAAGAATCTTCTTGCGGCGGTCACTCCGCTTGGTGCTGCGTTTTACGCGGGGCATAACGAATTCTCCATTTTGCGTTCGGTGATGCGGCTGGAGGCAGGAGGCCCAAAGCCTTTGCGGGCCGGGCTGAAACCTCTTCACTCGCTTTTACAAGCCTGAATCTCTCGCCAATGCGAACGCGTTTCGCTTTTGGCGGGGGCCATTTTGGCCCAACTGCATCCATGAGGCAACCAGAAAAAGGCTGCCGCACGCAGTGCTCAGGCGTAGGGAATCATGCGCGCGACCTTCTTAAAGTCGCCATCGGAAACCAGCAGGGTCCTGCCCAGCTTGCGCTTCGCTTTTGGCGATTTTGAAGTAAGGATGTGCCGCGTCTTCGTCTGGCCCCGCTTGATCTTGCCGGTGCCAGTCTTGCTGAAGCGCTTCTTCGCGCCCGTATGGGTCTTCAACTTGGGCATTGTCTTCTCGTTTTGGACGGAGTGTGAACACCCCGCCAAGGAGCCGGAGAGACAGGGACTTCCCTGCCCTCTTGAGGCTCTTACCAGTATAACGCAAACTGGAGCCGCTGTCCTCCATTCACTCGAAGCGGTAGAGCGTCACCTTTTCCGTGCTCACCTGCCATGAGCTGAAGCGCCAGCCTCGGCCCTGGTCGTTTTCGTCGCCGTTGAGGCGCATTCCGGGAAGCCACTTGCCATCCACAAACTCGCCTTCGTCCACGGCATTGATGCCCACCTTGGGCGCACCGGCGGCGAGCGGCGTGAAGGATACGCGGAAGCCCTTGCCCGCGCCCAGGAACTCATCCGGGCCGGTCGAGACGATCAGTCCGTAACCGCTTTGGGCGCTATGGCCGAAGATCTCGTCGAGGGTGACATGAACGGTGTAGCCGCTCATCGTGAAATCCACCTGCGGGTGGTTCTTGTCGAGCACAAAGCCGTGGGTTGCGCCCGCGGTTTGCTGCCGATCGAGCACGAGCGGCGCCAGTTTGGCGATGGCGTTGTAGCTGGCGGTCAAATCACCTTTCTCGTCGCGCGAGCGTTCAATGGCGAAGGGCGAAAAGCAGAGTACATTCTGCTCGCCCACCGCATAGAAGACGTTGGCCGCGCCGGCCGCGCCGCTATTGGTCTCTGGAATGAAGAGCGGATTGCTGTCGCGATGGTAGCGATTGCTCCAGCCGGAGAAATCCGACGCATAGAGATCCGGCGCATAGATGTCCAGCGCGGAGCCGGCGGCCTTCCACACGTCGAGCACCCGCGGCTGCGGTCCGCCGCTGGGATAATCTCCCGGCTTGGCGTTGTCCTCCGCCAGCCAGGTGTTCACGTACATAGGAAGGTTATAGGCAGCCTTGCCCTGCGCCGCCACGCCGTGAACGAAGCGCGCATAGCGCCATGCCATGAAGAGTTCGTCGGCGCGGGCGGTCGGCCCGAAGAGCTCGGTCCAAGTGCCCGCGGCCTTGGCGCCGTTGGCCTCCCAGAGCGCGTGCAACTCCGGATCGAGAGAGTCCCGGTGGGCCTGCAAATAAGCAGTGAGAACGGATGGAACCGGCGCGGCAAAGTCCTTGTTCGCAGCCTCGGATCTGTCGCGGGAGTCGCCCAGCACTCCCACCTCATTCTCTACTTGCATCGCCAACACGGTGTGGGCGCTGCTGTCCACCTCCTTGATGTGCTTCATCAGGGCGGCGAAGGCGCGGCCATCGGCCTGTTGAGTTACGGCGGCGGCCGGAGAGAGTACCTCGACCTCATTGCCACCAATAATCACGCGCGGAAAGCGCCTGGTGTCGCGCTTCACCCATACCGGCGGATAACTCGACATTCCGTTCTTCCACGAGGCCAGCCAGAGAAAGACGATGTGCAAATGCTGAGCGCGCGCCTGCTCCAGCAGGCCATCGACAAGCGCGAAATCATAGCTGCCTTCGGTGGGTTCAATCAGCTCCCAACTGACCGGAGTCAGCACGGTGTTCAGCCCCATTGCCGCGAGCCGGGGCCAGACCAGCTTCATGGCTTCGAGGCTCGACGAGGCAGAGTTGGAAAGCTCGCCGGCCAGCATCAGGTAAGGCTTGCCGTCCACGATGAACTGGGTGGCCGCGCCGCGCTTTTCCAGATGAGGCAGGGCCGAAACTTGTGAAAAGAGCGGCGCAGATCCCAGGCCAAGGACGAGCGAGAGGATTGGCAGAGAATAAAGTTGGATTCTCATAACGTGAGGCAGTGTATCACAAGGCCGCAACAGGCTAGTGCGCGGACTTTTTCCGCATTTTTTATATGAGATATGGATTCCGTTCCTGTCCCGTTTCGGCTCGCAGTTTCAAATGGGCCGCCGCGAAGCCGGCTTGTGCTCTTCTCCCATTGCCAGCGTAAGACTACGCCAGGAGTGCGCTGGCAGCACTGACGGCTGTGCGCACTGCCGGATGCGCAGAATGGTAGTAGATGTCCCCCTTTGCGCGGAGGAAGTGCCGGGTGCCCATGGTATCTTTTTAATTATGTTATTGGTCCTTCCTTTGCTGGCCGTGCTCGCGGCGGCACCGCTTGCTCCGCAGCCCCCGCAAAAGGGATTTGACGATCTCGTGCGACAGGCAGACAGCGCACGTGATGCGGACAAGTTGAATGAAGCAGTTGGGCTTTACCGCGAGGGTGTGCAGCAGCGCCCGTCCTGGCAGGACGGCTGGTGGTCGCTGGGCAGAATCCTTTATGAGCAGGACCGCTTCCCGGAGGCGCAGGCAGCCTTTCTTCGTTTCGTTGCAATCACGCCGAAACCGGGTCCGGCCTGGGCTTATCTTGGCCTTTGCGAGTATGAGACAAAGGACTTTGCTCATTCGATGGAATCCTTCCAGAAATGGGCCAAGGAAGGATTTCCCGGCGGTGAAGATCTGACCGTAGTCGCGAGATTTCACTGGGCGCTGCTTTTAACGCAAAAAGGCGATTTCGGGAATGCGCTTCATTTGCTGGAGGGCGTTGCGGTGAAGCGAGGGGAGAGCATGGTGCTGATTGAAGCCATGGGACTCGCTTCCTTGCGCATTCCGAGCCTACCGGAAGATTATCCGGCAGAGCGCCGCGAGCCGGTCTGGCTGGCGGGCAAGGTGATGTTTTACGCCACGACACGCGATTATGCGCAGGCTCAGACCTATTCCACACAGTTGCTGGCGGAGTACGGCAAGCAGCCTGAAGTCCATTTTCTTGTGGGTTCGCTGCTCAATTTTCAGATAAAGAAAGCGGAAGCGGCTGCGGAGTTCCAGAAGGAGCTTGAGGTCAATCCACGGCATATTCTGGCGATGCTGAAGCTGGCGGATATTGATTTGGAGAGCAACAAACTCACCGAGGCGGAGACTCTGGCGCGCAACTCTGTTGCGATTGAAGCCCGGAATCCCGAGACGCATTTAATGCTTGGACGCGTGTTGCTGGTAACTGGAAGGGTGAAGGAGGCCGCGCTGGAGTTTGAAGCAGCGGAGCGGCTGGCGCCGACGAGTTCCGTGATTCACTTCAACCTGGCAACGGCTTATCAGCGATTGGGAGAGAAGGCGCAGGCGGAGCACGAGATTGCGATCTATAGGTCCATCACGGAAAAAGAGAAGGATGCGGCCAAGGCCCCGGCCTTCAAGGCTGGAGCCCCACAACAATCTCAGGAGGAGCAGAAATGATAGCGATTCTGGCTCCAGCCCTGTTTGTTCTTACCGCATCGTTTTCGCCGCAGGCTTCATCCGCACATACGCAGAGCAGCGCCACCGCGCACAGCGCCGCCAGCTTTGACCAGCTTGCGCTGGAGGCGCGACTGGCACGGGAAGAGAACCACACCGACGCCGCAATAGACCTTTACCGACGGGCTTTGAAGTTGAAGCCTGAATGGGATGAAGGGCTGTGGTATCTGGGCATGGCGTTGTATGAAAAAGGGAGTTACCTGGAAGCGTGCGACGTGTTGCGGCATTATTTGGCCCTTGATCCGCAATCGGCGGTTGGTTGGGCGCTTTTGGGAATGAGCGAATTTCAGACCCGCCAGTATGCGCGGGTTTTGGACCATCTGAACAAGAGTACGACGCTTGGCCTGGGCGATAGCCGGAAGTTGATGCTGGCGGTCAACTATGTCACAGCGATTCTGCTTACGCGCTCCGAGCAGTATGACGATGCCACGAGTCTGCTTTACAGGGTGAGGGGCGAAGGAGAGATTGAAGCAAATCTCGAAGTGCCCTTTGGCTTGGCCGCGTTGCGCGTTCCGCTGCTGCCGAACGAGATTCCCGCAGAACGCCGCGAGATGGTTCATTTGGCAGGCAAAGCCGTGGTGGCCCTGGAGGCGCAGCGGTATGAGGATGCAGAGAAGTTCTTGAACGCGCTGGAAGCCGCGTATCCCAATCAGCCAGGCGTCCACTTTCTTTTTGGAGCCTATCTTCTGGGTGTGCGTCCCGATGATGGGATCAAAGAGATGAAGCGGGAGATTGGAATATCACCGTGGAATGTACCGGCGAGAGTTCGGCTGGCAGAAGAGTACCAGAAGCGGAAAGATATTGATCAGGCTACGGTGTATGCGCAGGAAGCGTTGAAGCTGGATCCGAAGGAGTCCGCGGCCCTTATGCTTCTGGGCGAATGTCTGCTGGCGAAGGGAGATTCGGCGGGCGGGATACGGGAGTTGGAGGCCGCGCGCGATGCCGCTCCAGACACAGTGCAGCTTCATTGGGATTTGCTGCGCGCCTATACAGCCGCGGGACGCAAGGAAGATGCCGCCAAGGAGAAGAGCGAGATTGAAAGGCTCAGCAAAGATGACGCTCAGCAATAAGAGATGGATAGAAATGATGAGGCGCAGCGCAAGCTGCATGGGAGGCGCGTCACTGCTGGTGTTGTTGAGCGGAAGCAGCCTGCTGATTTCCCAGCAACCGGCACCCAGCGCGACGCCGGCCAAGGCGCCCATCCACTTTACTCCGCGACCGATCGCGTTCTCACTTGACAGTTGCGAGACACCACAGCGCCACGTGGTTGAAACCATGGCCGGCGGCGTAGCAGTCTTTGACTACAACAATGACGGGAATCTCGACATTTTCTTTACGAATGGCGCGGATATTCCGAGCCTGGATAAGACCGGGCCAAAATACTGGAATCGGCTCTTCCGCAATAATGGCGATGGAACATTTACCGACGTTACGGAGCAGGCTGGACTGAAGGGAACCGGTTACGACACAGGGGTTGCGATCGGCGATTACGACAATGACGGGTACGAGGATATTTTTGTCTCGGGAGTATTCAGAAACACGCTTTACCACAACAACGGCGACGGGACGTTTACCGATGTGACGGAAAAGGCCGGGCTGGCGCATCCAGACAAGCAGTATGGGCCGTTGTGGTCAGTGGGCGCGGCTTGGGCCGATGTGAACAACGATGGCCTTCTTGATCTCTTCGTGGTGAATTATCTGAGCTGGGATCCATTGAAGGAGCCTGATTGCAGGGTCAACGGCAGGCCGGAGTATTGCCATCCGCGCTACTTCAAACAGCTTCCCAATCAGCTCTTTCTGAATAATGGCAACGGGACATTTACCGATGTCTCTGAATCGGCGGGAATCCGCGAGCATCCTGGAAAAGGCATGGCGGTAGCCGTGGCGGATTATGACAACGACGGATTACCCGATTTTTTTGTAACCAATGACAAATACTTCAACTCCCTGTTCCACAACAAGGGCAAGGTGCATTTTGAAGAGGTTGCGTTCGAGGCCGGAGTGGCGCTGCCGGAACACGGGAATCTGATCTCTGGCATGGGCGCGGGCTTCAAGGATTTGAATAATGACGGCCTGCCGGACATTTTTCTGGTGGCTCTGCAAAATGAGACCTTTCCGATCTACCAAAACAAGGGCAATGGCGAGTTTACGGAAGTCACCACGCCAAGCGGCATGGCCTTGCTGAGCAATCCCATGGCCGGCTACAGCCCGAATATTGGCGATTTCGACAACGATGGCTGGAAGGATCTTTTTGTAAGCCGAGGCGACGTGCAATCAACGGACATGGCGAATGTTGCACAGATTGATCAGCCGAACACGGTCTTCCGGAATCTGCATGACGGCCACTGGGATGCGTTGACCGAGACGGCAGGCTTTGGCGCGCTGCTTCCACGCCGTCATCGCGGCGCCGCCATCGGCGATTTCAACCACGACGGAAAGCTCGACATTGTGGTTACCGCACTGAGCGCTCCGGCCGAGATCTGGATGAACGACAGCCCCAATCAAAACCATTGGCTGGAGTTAAACCTGCGCGGCACCAAGAGCAATCGGGATGGAATTGGAGCGCGGATTCGGATTATGGCCGGCGGGCAAGCGCAGTATGACTACGTCTCGTTTACCGCTGGCTACGCCTCATCCAGCGCGGGGCCGACGCACTTTGGCGTGGGTTCGGCGAAGAAGGTGGACGAGATTGAAATCAAGTGGCCGTCGGGAATCGTTCAGGTTTTGAAGGACATCGCCGCAGACCAGATTCTGCCGGTTACAGAGCCGAAACCGGCAACAGCGCCGAAATAGGCGCTTATGGCTTCTTCTGAAGGGGAGCTTGCTCGCTCTCCTTCTCGTTTTGTTGCAGCACCAGGGCGCGTTCGCGTTCACTGTCGCTGGTGCGATGGAGTTGAGCATACAACTTGGCGAGTTGCACGTGGACCTGGAGAAAGTCAGGAGACTGGCGCTCCACCTGTTGCCAATCCGCCAGCGCGTCTTCCAGGCGCCCTCTGGCTTTATCCAGCAAACCCATCTGAAAACCAACCTCGACGGAAGAGGGACGCAGCTTGCGCGCTTTTTCCAGATACGGGGCAGCTTCCGCTGCACTGCCGTCATAAAGCAGGATTCCGCCGAGATATAAATTGGCTTCAAAGTCGTTGGGATCGGCCTGAAGGGCCTTCAAAAAGGCGTTTTTTGCCCCGGCGCGATCCTCGCTGCCGAGGAGGGCGCGCGCCAGCAAGGTCCAGCCGCCGGGCAGATCGGGAACCTCATCGAGAGCCTTGCGCATGGTGTTTGCCGCCTCTTTGTACTCCATTTCGCCCAGTTGGGCCGCGGCGGTCAGCAAGTTTGCTTCAAGCGGGCTACCAATCTTGACAACCTGATCGATGACCGCCTGTCCCTTCTGAATCTGACCGTCGTGAATGAGAGCGAGGGCTAGCTCGAAGTCCACCACGTGATCGCGCGGATCGGCATCGTAGACCGGCTGAAGCAGCGCAATCCCGTCGAGGTTGCGGCCCAGGCGCAGGTAGCAGTCGGCAAGCAGATAGAGCGCCTGGCGATTCTCCGGCTGCAAGGAGTGCAGGTGTTCGAGGACGACCGAAGCCTTGTCGAAAACGGCCGTTTTGTACCATGCCAGCGCGAGGTTGATCAGAACAATCGGATTATCCGGGGCGCGATCGAGGGCATGATGGTACTGGGCGACCGCTTCGTCGTATCGCCCGCTGTGCGCCAGAGCAATGCCCAAGTTGGTCCGTGCCGCGACGGAATCCGGCCGCACTTTGAGCAGTTGCTCATAAAGACGAATCGCCTGCTGCACATCGCCGCGATCATAGGCCGCGTCGGCCGCCTTGTAGAGTTCTTCGGGGGAGCTTGCCTGCGCGGAGGCTTGCAGCGCGGCCACCGCCGGAAGGCCAAAGAGGCAGGCCCCAAGCAGGCTCGCTGCGCATACACGCCGCATGACACTGGTTCGCAGCGGTAAAGGTCGCGCAATACTCATGAGTTCGACCGTCATTCCTCTTGCAGAATAGCAGAACCATATTTGGTGGTGTTGCTTCCCATTCTTTCCGCAGAAAAAGCGGAAAGGATGAGGCACGGAACTATTTGCGATTAAGCGGCGAGTGAGTGACTGCTCATTTTGCTGCCACTGGTAATGATCTGCCGTCTGCTGTTAGCTTCAAAGTTATGACCGACAAGGAACTGGCGGCGCGGATTGCGCGCTCGGCGGGCGGCAAGGCCGGATACAAGCAACTGGTGCGCGAACTCTCGCTGGGCGGCGGGCGGGAGCGGCGGCTGCTGCTGGAGCAACTGGCGCGGATGACGGCGCGCGGGGCACTGACCAAGCTGGACCGCGAGCACTGGAGCACTCCGAAGACGGTTGGCGGGCGCGATAACCTGGTTGCGGGGCGGCTCGATCTGCATCGCGACGGCTACGGCTTTGTCAGGCCCAATGCGCGGCAGGCTGCCGGCGACGACAGCCGGGGTCCCCACGGACAGGTCCTCGTCCGTGGGGTGGTGGATGATATTTTCATCCCGCCCAACGAGATCAACGGCGCGATGCAGGGCGACGAGGTGCTGGTGGAGTTGGAGCCGCCCAAAGCCGATGGGCGGCGGATGGGTCGTATTGCGCGTGTGCTGGAGCGGCGCAATCCGACGGTGGTGGGAGTGTTTCACTATGCAAGGTCGGGACGAGCTGCGGGCAATTCGGTTGTGCCTTTTGACGAGCGCATGACGCAGCCAATTCTGATTCCAGAAGGGCTGGAGATTCCTGAGATTCAAGAGGCCGCCACGCCGCACCGGGTGCTGGGCAGCGAAGCAACAACAGCCGCCCACGAAAATCTGGAGGGCCTGGTTGTGGATGTGGAGATCACGCGCTGGCCGACTGTGACGCGGCCGGCGATGGGGCGGGTAATCGAGGTTCTCGGCGCGCCGGATGACTTTGGCGTCGATGTCGAGATGATGATTCGCAAGCATCAGTTGCCGCGCATCTTTCCTGAAAATGTGCTGGCCGAGGCGCGGGCCGTAGCGCATCTCGACCTCTCCGAAGTTTCAAATCGCCGCGATTTTCGCGGCCTTCCGATTGTAACCATCGACGGCGAGACAGCGCGGGATTTCGATGATGCGGTGCTGGTGAGCGAGAGCGCGGACGGCGGATATGAGCTGCAAGTCCACATCGCCGACGTGGCCGAGTACGTGCGCGCCGGGACGGATCTCGACCTGGAGGCGCGGCTGCGCGGAACCAGCGTTTACTTTCCCGATCGCGCGATCCCCATGCTGCCGCAGGAGCTATCAACGAATATATGCAGCCTGCGCCCCGGCGAAGACCGTCTGGTGTTGAGCTGCGTGATGCAACTGGACGCGAGCGGGCGCATTGAGAGCTATGAAATTGTCGAAGGCGTGATTCGCTCATCGGCGCGCATGACCTACACCGAGGTTCACGCGATTCTTGAAGGTGACGCGGTGACGCGCGCGCGTTATGCGGCATTGGTTCCTGACTTTGAGCGGATGCGCAAGCTGGCCGGGCTGATGAACCAGCGGCGCGAGGAGCGGGGCAGCATCGACTTCGATCTGCCGGAGCCGGTGATTGAATTCGACGAGCAGGGGCAGATGCGCGGCGTGACCAAATCTGAGCGGACGTGGGCCAACCGGCTCATCGAGGAGTTCATGCTGGCGGCCAACGAGTGCGTGGCCGCGTGGCTGGAAGACATGGGCGTGCCGTCGCTTTATCGGATTCATGAGAAGCCTGAGGCGCGCAGAGTGGTGCAATTCGAAGAACTGGCCGCAGCCTTCGGCTACACGCTGGGATTGGGCGCGCTGCCAGTGAAAAAGCTGCAAATGAAGAGCGACCGGCGCGACGCGCGGCGTACGAGACGCAGCGTTCGCACCCACGAGATTGCCGAAGATATTCCGGTGACGCCGCGGATGTATCAGAAGCTGGCCCGCAGCATCGAGGGCAAGCCGGAGGAGAGGATTCTGAGCTACCTGATGCTGCGTTCCCTGCGGCAGGCGCGCTACTCGGAGGTGAACGAGGGGCATTTTGCGCTGGCCGCGCCGAGTTATACGCACTTTACCTCGCCGATTCGCCGCTATCCTGATTTGATTGTGCATCGCATTGTAAAGGCGCTTCTGAGCGAGAGCGTGAGCGGCGAGGGAGTTGTGGCCGAGGGGCGGCACAGCTCGCCCTGGACACATCCGAATGAAGGTCTTGCAGACAGCAGACTTTCCCCTCTCCGCACTTCGAGAAAAGCGGTGAAATCTCCCATCGAGCCGCCAATTGCAGAGGCCGAGCTGGCGCAGATTGCCGAGGAAACGAGCCAGACCGAGCGGCGCGCCGCCGAGGCCGAGCGCGAGCTGGTGGAGTGGAAGAAGGTGCGCTTCATGCAGGATCGCGTGGGCGAGGAGTTTGCCGCGCTGGTGCTGAATCCGACAAAGTACGGACTGTTTGTAGAGTTGACCGATCTCTTTGTCGAGGGGTTGGTGCCCATCGACTCACTGCGCGATGACCGCTACACCTGGCGTGAGAATACGCATGAGATTATCGGCGAGCACAACGGGCGGCGCTTCCGGGCGGGCGACCGGGTGCAGGTGATTCTGGATCGCATTCTGGCAGCGGAACGCAGGCTGCAATTCTCGATTGTGGAAGAAGGCATTCCGCTGACCGGCAGGAAGGTCGCGCCGCACAAGGCGAAGAAGAGCAAGCGCAAGGACGGCGCCAGGCCAAAGTTCAGGCCGCCAAAGAAGCTGGGGAAGAGAGGCAAACGGCGGTAAGACCAGGGCTCTTTGGAAGATCGCGTAGATCGGAATTGTTTCGGTATCCCGCCCATTCCGCAACAAACGCGGAATACATGGGGTACGGGCGTTTGCAGAAAAAGCTAATAAGCACTGGCTTCGCCAACAAGATTCGGCTCACATTGGATGTTCTTTTGATCGGCAGCGCCCTGCCTGGGGGAGGAGTAGATAAGGGGGGGGGAATGGACAGGGCGCCGAAATGATCATGAGCGCTGGAATAGAATCCGGCTGTCCTGAATTGCACACATGGCTGCGAAATCAGCCGGGCGAAGGAGCAGGAGCGGCCGATCCCATACAATGGAATCAGGAGCATGATGGATGGCACACATGGTTTTTTGCGTTCGCAACAAGAAGGAGATGGAGGGGCTTGATGAGCCGCCCTTCGACTCGGAGTTTGGCCAGAAGATTTACAAGAACGTCTCGCGGGCGGCCTGGGGCGAGTGGGTGGAGCGGCAGAAGATGCTGCTGAACGAGTATCGCTTGCAGCCCTGGACTCCACAGGCGCAGAACTTTCTGGTGGAGCAGATGGAGCAGTTTTTCTTTGGCGAAGGCGTGGAAATGCCCCAGCAATTTGTGCCGCCGGCACAGTGAGCGGCGGACGGAATTGCACGCGCGGGCGATGAAGACTGACGAATGACCCCGACAAAGCCGGCACAATTCGCATTCGGATTTCTGCGCGCGACGGCAGCCGGCATAACCCTGGCGGTTCGCGCCCAGCCTGGCGCCAAGAAGACGGCCATCAACGGTGTTTATGGCGAAGGCGCGACGGCGCAACTGAAGATAGCCGTCCACGCGCCGCCTCGGGAAGGCCGCGCCAATGCCTCGCTGATGGAGTTCCTTGCGGAATGCTTTCGCTTACCGAAAAGCGCGGTGGAGCTGGTGAGCGGCGAGGCATCGCGGAGCAAGGTCTTTCTGCTGCGTGGAGTTGTGCACGACAAAGCCGAGGAACTACTTGCCGAGCGGATGCGGGCGGCTTGATTAGTGTGCTGGCCAGTATGGTGAATAAGTCCGGAGGCTGGAAGCGGACGAATCGCGCGTACTTCCTTCGTTAGCGATCTTTGTCTGAAAATGCGAGAATGGGTGTGTTCTTTCGCTCTTGAATCGCTTGACAAGGAAAAACCATGACCCAATCTCGCAGAATCTTCCTCAAGTCCGGCGCGGCGCTGGCTGCCGCCACAGTATTTCGGCCGCGCGGCACATTCGCGCTGGATGGGCAATTAGCCGCACCGGCTGCAACCTCCCGCCCGCTCGGCCAGTTTGGATACGGCGAAGTGGAACTTCTTGAAGGGCCGCTGCGCCAGCAGTTTCAAACCAATCATGCCTTCTATCTGGCTCTCGATGAGAATATGCTGCTCAAGCCCTTCCGCAAGCGCGCAGGACTGCCGGCTCCCGGCGACGATATGGGCGGATGGTACGACTGGGCGGACGATTTCTCGTTCAAGGATATGCACGGCTTTGTTCCCGGTCATACTTTTGGGCAGTTCCTCTCCGGGTTGGCCCGCGACTATGCCGCCACCGGCGATAAAGCCACGCAGGAGAAGATTCAGCGCCTGGTGCGCGGCTATGCGGCGGCAGTTTCACCCAGGTTTTACGAGGGCACGCGCTTGCCCGCATACATTTACGACAAGGTCTCTATCGGCCTGCTGGATGCGCATGAGTTTGCCGGCGATCCCAAGGCATTTCATGCTTTGGACGCCACCATCGAAGCTGTTCTTCCATCTCTGCCGGCGAAGGCTCTATCGCGCGCCCAGCAGTATGCGCGTCCTCATACGGATGAGTCCTTCTGCTGGGACGAGCCGTATACTCTGCCGGAAAATCTCTTCCTTGCTTTCCAACGCGGCGCAGGCAGCCGCTATCGCGATTTGGCGAGGCGGTTCCTGGCGGATGAGTGGTACTTTGACCCATTGGCCGCGGGGCAAAATGTTCTGCCGGGCAAGCACGCCTACAGCCATGTGAACGCTTTGAGCAGCGCGATGCAGGCGTATCTTGTGCTGGGCAGCGAGAAGCATCTGCGCGCGGCGCGCAACGGCTTCGGTTTTGTGCGTGATACGCAGAGCTTTGCCACCGGCGGATGGGGTCCGGACGAATCCTTCCGCGAGCCGGGAAGCGGTGAAATCGGCGCCAGCCTGGCCAAGACCCACTCCAGCTTTGAGACGCCCTGCGGCTCCTACGCCCACTTCAAGATCACCCGCTCTCTGCTCCGCGTCACCCGGGACAGCCGCTACGGTGACAGCATGGAGAAGGTTCTCTATAACACCATTCTGGGCGCCAAACCGATTCAGAAGGATGGGCACGGCTTCTATTACTCGGACTATAACAACGACGGGTCGAAGTTCTATCACCCGAACAAGTGGACCTGCTGCACCGGAACCTTTGCCCAGATCACGGCGGACTACGGCATCAGTTCCTACTTCCACGACGCCGATGGCGTCTATGTCAACCTCTATGTGCCTTCGCGCCTGAGCTGGGCGCGGGGCGGCGACCGGGTCAGCTTGACTCAGCGGACCAACTATCCTCACCATCCAACTTCGCAGATTGAAGTTGCGCTTCAGACGCCGGCCGCGTTTCCGGTATTTCTGCGCATTCCCGCCTGGGCGGGACCGAAGACCACTGTGGCAGTGAACGGCAAGCGGGTCATCACCAGTCCGAAACCGGGCCAGTTTGCGCGCCTCAGTCGCAACTGGAAGAACGGCGACCGCATCGAAATCGAATTCGATATGCCCACGGTGCTCGAAGCGGTAGACCCGCAGCATCCCGATTTGTTGGCGCCTGTTCATGGGCCGCTGGCGCTGTTCAGCGTGGGAGCGATTCCGGCCAGGATCGGCAGGCAGGAACTTCTCGCAGCCAGCCAAATCTCCGCCGGCTCGACCGACTGGCAGGCAAAGACCGCCGCGGGCGCGTTCACTCTGCGCCCGTTCCCAGCCATTCAGGATGAGCATTATCGCCTTTACCTGAAAGTCGAAGGCTGAAGACAGTTTATCGGCGGGCATCCATCCTTGTGCCTTTTTCCGGCACTAGAATGGGAATAGCCGTTGCGCATTCGCTTCGGGCGCGTTAACAACTCACCGCGGATGGTCAGGGCCGGTCGTAGAAGCGGAAGAAGAGCGACGGCCTGGAAACCGGCTCGGCGCGAGCGACCAGCTCCGCTGCCTGGGTGTCGTTGAGCGGTGTGAACTCATGCGCTAGTTGCACGTTTTCTTCCAGTTGCGCAATGTTGTCGCAGCCGATGATGATGGTGCTGACCGGGCGGGACAAGGTGTAATACATGGCTTCGCGCATGGAGAGCGTGCCTGGCGTGGGGGCCAGCACCATGCCCTCCCAGGTATGCTTTTGCTGCTCCAACGGAGGCGGATTCCAGCTTTTGAGAAGCCGCCCGCGGCCCGGCACCTTCATGCCGATAATGCCCATCTGGCGCTCGACGGCCAGGGGAAGCAGTTCGGCGTTGAAGCTGTAGTGGTGGGCATCGGCAGCGTTGATCGCCATCAAAATCGTGTCGAAGGGATAGCGCCGGATGCACTCCATGAGCGCGTCAGGGCGATAGTGCCCGGTGATGCCGAGATGGCGCACCACCTTCTGCTCTTTCATCTCAAGCAGGGCTTCCATGGCGCCGCCTTTGGCAAAGACCAGATTCACATCGGTAAGGGTGCCAATGTCGTGCAACTGCCAGAGATCCACGTGATCGGTTTGCAGCAGTTGGAGGGATCTCTCGATCATGCGCATCGAGTCGTCGCGGGTGCGCTCTTTGGTTTTGGTAGCCAGGAAGGCCTCGTTGCGCCGGTGCGCCATCACTTTGCCCACGTACTGCTCGCTCCAGCGATCCGGGCCTCCGTAGATGGAAGAAGTGTCAATGTAATTGACGCCCAGGTCGAGCGCCCGCTCGATGATGGGCACGGCCACGGCGAAGTTGTTGGATTGCTCCAGCGCGGCCTGGCCGCCGAGCGAGAAGATGCCCACCTTGAAGCCGGTCTTGCCGAGGTTGCGGGTGGGCATGGCCGCGGGAGTTCTGGGGTTGGCGGGAAGGCTGGGGAGAGCCTTCGGTTGATCGGCCAGCGCCGAGGGCGCCAGCAAGGCGGCGGTGATGGCTCCGCCCGCCTTGAGGAATTCACGACGGCCGCTCTTCCATGCCGTCCCTGGGAGATTTTTACTCATGGTGACCTCCGCGCAGAGAAATATACCCCGCGAGTGTACATCATAAATCGGAGCGAGAACGGAGGGAAAGAGAATGAATTGCGGAGGAAGGGCGGCTTGCGCGCGCTTTGCCGGAGTGGGTATGGTATGTGAAGCAGGTTGAGCGATTTCCGGAAAGAGATTCATGGACGTATTAAGGCGACTTTTCGAGCAGCATTTCGGGTTGGCGGCCGAAGACGCACAGCCGCTTCAGGGCCAGCTTGGCGGCTCGGGGCGGACGATTGTGCGGCTCACTGGCGGCGGCGTGAGCGCCATCGGCATTGTGTACCCGGTGCGGGATGAGAATGTTGCCTTTCTGGAGTTTTCACGGCATTTTCGCGCGCGCGGATTGCCGGTACCGGAGATTTATGCGGAGGATTTGAGCCAGGGCGCATACCTGGAAGAGGACCTGGGCGAGACGACGCTCTTTGAGTTTCTTGGCCAACATCGCACCGGTGCGCTGATCGATGAGCAGGCGAAGGAGGCCTATCGTCGCGTGGTTGCGGTATTGCCGCGCTTTCAGGTGGAGGCGGGCCGGGATCTGAATTACCGGCTCTGTTCACCGCGCGCGAGCTTTGACGGCCAGTCCATCGCCTGGGATCTGAATTATTTCAAGTATTATTTTCTGCGGCTGGCGGGAGTTCCTTTCAACGAGCAGGCGCTGGAAGATGACTTTGGCCGATTGACGGAGTTTTTGCTAAGCGCCGATGCGGATTATTTTCTCTATCGGGATTTTCAAAGCCGCAACGTGATGCTGCGCGATGGGCAGCCGTACTTTCTGGATTACCAGGGCGGGCGCAAGGGCGCGCTGCAATATGACATCGCCTCGCTGCTCTTCGATGGCAAGGCCGATCTGCCGCCGGAGTTGCGCCAGGAGCTGCTGGACCACTATCTGGACTGCCTCGCACGATTCATCCCGCTCGGCCGCGCGCGATTCATGGAGCACTATTATGCGTTTGTCTATGTGCGCATTTTGCAGGCGCTGGGCGCGTATGGCTTTCGCGGTTTTTATGAGCGCAAGGCGCATTTTCTTGAGAGCGTTCCCTACGCGCTGAAGAATCTGCGCTGGCTGGGCGAAGAGGTGAAGCTGCCTATCGCGCTGCCGGCGCTGATGGAGGCGCTTGGTCGCATTTCGGCCTCGGAAAAGTTGCAGACGATCTCTTCCGCAACAGAGCGATTGAGGGCGCGCATCTTCAGCTTTTCTTATCACCGCGAAATGCCTGCGGATGAGTTTGGCAACGGCGGCGGGTTTGTGTTTGATGCGCGCAGCTTGCCGAACCCGGGACGCGAGCAGCGGTTCCGCGCGATGACCGGCAAGGACGCGGCGGTGATTGAGTATTTGAATCAGCAGGCCAGCGTGCATGAGTATTTTGCGCACGTGCAATCGCTGGTGGATGCGAGCGTACGCGCATACCAGCGGCGCGGCTTCAAAGATTTGATGGTCTCGTTCGGCTGCACGGGCGGCCAGCACCGCTCGGTGTATCTGGCCGAACAGTTGGCCAAACATCTGCGCAGCGCCGGCGGAGTGGACGTGGTGGTGCGGCATATTGAAGTGGAGAAGATGGGCCGATGAAGGCAATGATCCTGGCCGCCGGCTTGGGCACGCGCCTGCGGCCACTCACGAACGACCGTCCCAAGGCGCTGGTGACCGTCGCCGGCCGCACGCTGCTTGAGATTGCTCTGGCGCGCCTGCGCGAATTTGGTGTGCGCGAGGTGATTGTCAATGCGCATCATTATGCGGCGATGATCGACGAGTACCTGAAGGCCAACGATGGCTTCGGCATGAGGATTGAACTCTCGCGCGAAGAGGATCTGCTGGACACTGGCGGCGGCTTGAAGAAGGCCGAGCATTTCTTTGGCGAGAGCCTGCAAGAGCCGTTCATTCTGCACAATGTGGATGTTCTCAGCACGATTAATCTGGGGCGCATGATGCAGTTTCATTCGGAGCGGAAGGCGCTGGCCACGCTGGCCGTTCAAGAGCGGGAGGCGTCGCGGTATCTGCTCTTCGACACAGACGGGCAATTGTGCGGGCGACGCGCCGGGATGGGTTCGTGGTCTCCCAGGTCCCAAAATCGGGACCTGGGGCACCCGCGCGACGAGAAAGCCGAATGGGCGCGGCCCTCGGCAGAGGCGCAGGCGCTGGGCTTCTGCGGCATCCACATACTTTCTCCGCGGATCTTTGCGCAGATGAATGAAGTAGGCGCGTTTTCGATCATCGCGACGTATATGAAACTGGCCGCGCGGGGAGAACGAATCATTGCGTATCGCGCCGATGATTGTTATTGGCGCGATCTGGGCCGGCCGGAGAGCATTGCGCAGGCCGAGCAGGATGTTCGCAGCGGAAGATGCGTCCTCGCCGGAGCATAGGGCTAGTAAGAAACAAGCGAGGACCGGAAAGTCCACGCGACAACCGGCCAGAAGGCCGGCGTTACCGTTTCATAGCGAGCCGGCATCCGACTTTCACCACAGGCTATGATGAGCGGAAGCTGCGCAGTCCTTCCGCGACGCCGCTCTCGTACGCGTCAATGAGCTTGTCCCATGCCGCGTTGGCCGCTTCATCGATTTGCTGGCGCTGCGGGTCCGCATCGAACCACTCGATTGTTCTCTGAATTCCCTGCGCAAAGGGGACCCGCGCGCAGTAGCCCGGAACAAAGCGCTTGATCTTGCTGTTATCGAAGATCACGCTGGAGCATTTGTCTCCGGTGAGGCTGCCGATGGTATCGGGCAGGCAGGCGCCAATAAACTCCGCCGGAATGTGAACGATGCGGGCCTCGACGCCGGCGGCTTGCGCGGTGATGCGATAGTACTGATCCCAGGTCATCGCCTCATCGCTGGTGATGTGGAAGGCGTGGCCGATGGCCTGTTGATGGCCCAGCAGGCCTACCAGTCCCTGAGCAAAATCGCTGTTATGGGTAATCACCCAGAGCGAGGCGCCGTCTCCGGGCACGATAACCTTCTTTCCCTGGCGCATGCGATCGACGGCCGTGTAGGATTTTTGCCAGGTATTGACCGCCAGTACAATCTGCGTGTCGCCATAGGTCAAGGTCGGACGCACCACCGTGAAAGGAAAGCCGGCTTCACGATACTCCTTCATCAGCCGCTCTTCGCAGGCGATCTTGTCGCGCGAGTACTGCCAATAGGGATTGATCAGCGGCGATGATTCGGTGATCAGGTAGTGGCCGACCGGCCTTTGATAGGCGCTGGCAGAACTGATGAAGATGTACTGCATAGTGCGATTGCGGAAGAGGCGGATGTCGCGCTCAATATCGGCAGGCGTAAAGGCAATCCAGTCAACCACCGCGTCGAAGGATTGAAAGCCGAGCGCCTGGGCCACCGCCTCCTCGTCAGTAACATCCACGTTGATGGCGTGGACGTTCTCGGGAAGATTGGCGCTGCGCAATCCTCGCGTGAGCAGCGTCAGTTCAATGCCCCGCTCCGCGGCCAGGCGCGTCGAAGCCATACTAATGACTCCCGTACCTCCGATGAATAGAACCTTCATATCGCCTCCATCTTCATTACCAGGGCCTGTTCTGCTCGCGGCTTTGACGCGTAAACGGGCGGAAAGACCGTAAACCCTGATCACGGTTAGTATACTGGTACTAATCTTGCTTTCCGGACAGATTTTTCCTCCCCCAGAGCCTTCACCATGGAATCGTTCTTCCTCCGCTATCGAAATCTGCTGGTGCTGCTGGCCATTCTGTTGGCGCAGATCATCGGGCTGGCCGTGCAGGTGCGCCGCGCCGACAACGGGCGCAGCACACTGGACCCGGGTGACGCGGCGGGTGTGCGGCTGATCCGGCTCTGGGCCGATGCGGTGGTTACGCCGCCGGAGAAGTTCTTCCACGGCACGAAGTTGGGCGCGGAAAGCCTTTGGCAGGACTACCTGGACCTACGCAACGTGCGCCAGCAGAACAAGGATTTGCAGAAGACCATCGACCGGCTGCGCCTGGAACAAGCAGCGCTGCTGGAAGATGCCAAGCAAGGCACACGCTTGCAGGCGCTGATGGACTTCCAGCAGAAGTACATTTACAAGACGCTGGCGGCGCAGGTTATCGGCTCCAGCGGCAGCGATTCCTCGCGCGTCTTCTATATCGACAAGGGGAAGAATTACGGCCTGGAAAGCGATATGGCCATCATCACTGCGGACGGAATCGTCGGCAAGGTGCGGGAGGTTTATCCGCGCACCGCGCAGGTTCTGGCCATCAACGACCAGACCAGCGGGGCGGGGGTGATTCTGGAATCGACGCGGATTCGCGGCATTCTGCGGGGCAACGCCGATGGACGGCTGCAGATTGTGGGCATTCTGGCCGACCAGCGCATTCAGCCCGGAGAAAAGGTGCTGACCGCCGGGGGTGACCAGATCTTCCCGCGCGGGCTGCCGGTGGGCGTGGTGGAAAAGGTTGTGCCCGACCCGGAGCGCGACTCATTTATCGACGTGGTCGTGAAGCCGGCGGCTCATCTTGATCGGCTGGACGAGGTGCTGGTGATCACCTCGACCGAGGAGCGCTTCTCGAATGAACAGCAGCAGGATATGGCCACCAGCGAGGCGCTGAAGGGCGCGGAGGCCGCGGCGGCGAAGGAGCAGCAAAAGGCCTCTGAAACCATGGCCGAGCGGCTGCCGGGCCTGGCCGATCCCAATGCGCCCGCTGACCAGCAACCCTACAAGGCTGTAACACCGCCTGCTACCGTTGGAGCAACGCCACAGCCGTTGCATCCTGACCGATTTACGCCGGGAGCGACGAGTTCGCCCTCGCCGGAGCCGGGAAACGGCACCTCTGCTGGTAAGCCGGAACACCCTGGGAGGAATCCATAGGATGGCCGTTCTGGGCGCTGACTATCGCCGCGATATGGGGATACGCCACTATCCTCTGCTGGTCTATGCTCTGACGCCGCTTGTGGCGCTGGTGCTGCAAGCCTGGCTGCCGCGACTGTTGCTGGGCTATGCCTGGTTCGACCTGCCGCTGGTGGTCACGGTGTACTTTGCCCTGGTGCGGCGCGACCCCATCCAGGGAATGCTGATGGGCAGCAGCATGGGACTCTTCGAGGATGCGCTCACCCACCACGCCATTGGCGTCAATGGCATCGCCAAGACGGTGGCGGGCTTTTTGGCCGGCTCGGTGGGAATGCGCATCGATGTCGAGAATCATGCCATTCGCCTGATGCTTCTTTTCCTGTTTTCGCTGTTGTCGAGCGTCCTTTATGTCTTTGTCTACCGCGTACTTCTGGGGCTTGAATTGGACTGGAAGTGGCTGGTGGAGCTGATGAAGGCCGTGGGAAATACGGCGATTGCGGCAGCGCTGTTTCCGCTGCTGGACCGGACGCAAATCAGGGACTAAGGATCAGGGGCGGCGCAGCCAACCCGGAAATCGAGGAGAGTATGAAGAAATCCATTTTTTTCACAGTGGCATTGGGAATGATGCTGATGCCCTGCGCGAACTTTGCGCAAGTCACTGGAAATCAGCCGGCGCCGGCCAAGCCGCGGGTTCCGCGTGAAATCAAAATCGTTGTTGCGCCAGCTCCGGGGGATGTTGTTCCCGCCGAACAGCAGCCCACCAAGGAGCAGTTGGCCAAGCTCTTTGACGTGATGCGGATCAAGGACCAAATAGCGTCGCTGACTAAAATTATGCCCACCATGATGCAGCAACAGATGCAGACTCAGGTCAAGCAGATGCAGAAGGACCATCCGGAGATGGCGTTGACGACCGAAGAGCAGCAACAAGCCGTCGCGAAGGTCATGGGCACGTTCATGGGGAAGGTGACGGACCTCTACACTTCAGACGAGGCCATAGCGGATATGGCGGGCATCTATCAGAGGCATCTGACGAGCGCAGATGTGGACGGGATGATTGCCTTTTACAGCTCGCAGGCTGGGCAGCACATGGTCGAGATGACGCCGGTCATCATGCAGGAGTATATGCCTCTGGTGCGGGAGCGGATGCTGGAGCGGATGAATCCATTGATCGATGAGATGACCAAAGAAATGAAGGAAATTGCCAAGCCCCAGGCTCCGCCCGCAAAGTAGCTTTTCACTTTTGACTGATCCGGCCCCAAAGAAATGCAACACTCCGTGCCCCACCCATTCCGCAAAAAACACGGAATGGATGGGGCACGGAGCATTTGAGGGATTAGAAAACAGGGAACAGGGATCAGGGAGTCAGTAACAAGGGTGCTCCAGGTCTCGCGAGAGTTGGGCCGCCCGCCCTTGCTGACAACTGCATAGCTCCGCTAGAATGACGCGTAACAAAGATCGTCGCAGGCAAAGGATAAATTCGATGAGAGCTACTGCCGGCCGGACAGGCCGTTTTGCTTTTTTTGCTTTGTTTTCGTTGACGGCATTGGCCGCCGGCCCCTCCCTTTGGAGCCAAACCTATCCAACACAGATCGGCACGGAGGCTTCAGACCGGCCGACCGGATTTATTGACGCCTTGAAGAACCAGGGCCGGCTCACGGTGAACGCCAATGGCGATGCCGTGGCCACGGACGCAAGCGGGAACCCGCTCTCGGATGGTATCGTGGTGGTTTTTGACGATCGCCCGACTCCCGCCTGGGCGCCGCCTATCGACGACCCGGCTCAATACCAGCCGGACATGAGCGGCACTTACACCGTGTCGTTTACCGGACAGGCGGTACTTTCCAACGTAGCAGGCAACCCCACGCTTGTATTCAGCAATCAGAGCTACGATGCGGCCACCAACACCACCACCGTGAACGTGCAAATGCCCGGAGGGTCGACCTATGCCGACGGCCCGGCGCTGATGGTGATCAGCTTCACCAATACCGTATTAAATTCCACCAGCGGCACGAACACCGGAATCGCCAACCTGCAGGTGATCCGGCCGGGGTTCACTCTGGCGGAAGCCGCCAATCCGACGCAGGTTTTTGATCCCAGGTTCGTGAATGCATTCGCTCCCTTCAGCTATATACGATTCATGGGCTGGCTGGGAACCAACCAGAATCCATTCGTGGTGAGCGGCTGCGCCTCCGCGGCGTCGGCCTGCTCAGCGGTAAACACGCCAACGATGGGCTGGAGCCAGCGCAGTCTTCCCACCGACTTTTATCAGGGCGTGGGTCCGAATCTCACAGGCTTTCCGAACCGAGCCGGCGGCTGGGGCGTCTCGTGGGAGTACGTCATTCTGCTGGCTAACGCCACCAACAAGGACGTCTGGGTCAATATTCCGATCAACGCGACCGGGTCTTCCGATCAATATGATCCGAATTACGTCGCCTCGCCGGATACTACCAGTTACGTCTACAACGTGGCCATGCTGCTGAAGAACGGGGACGCATTCACCGGCAACAAGGGCTTGAATCCCGGCTTGCATATCTATCTGGAAGACAGCAACGAAGTATGGAATACCGGCTTCCAACAATACGGTTGGAATGTGAACGCGGCCAAGGCCGAAGTGGCCGCTGCCCCCGGCGGCGTCTCGGTGCTGAATATCGACGGAGACACCAATTCGACAGACTGGGCGGTTCGCCGTCACATCAAGCGGGTGTATGAAATTGCGCAGATCTTCGAGTCAGTGTATGGCGCCGGCTCGTTTGGCACCATCATCCGCCCTGTTTATGCATGGTGGCAAATGGACGAAGGCGTGGGTACCTCGACCGCGTGGCAGCAGGACGCAGGCCCGGGTGGTCTCTCCGGGGCCGCGGAGGCGCTGGCGTGGTTCAAGACGAACTACGGCCCGCCTGCCAATTATTTCTACGGCATGGCCATGGGAGACTACTTCACGGCGGCGAACTACCAGAACGATACAACCATCCCTGAAGTGCTCGCCGATATGTCGGCCAACAGCACCGCCAGCGTGAACTACGTGACGGCGAACCTGGCCACGGCCAACCAGTATGGGCTGCGCCTGATGGTTTATGAGGGCGGGCCCGACAACAGCAACGGGGGCTACCAGACCTCCGAGAACGTAGGGCCGCAGATCCTGGCCAATCGCGATCCCGGGATGGATGCCCTGGTGCAAACCCACATCAGGAATAACTATTTCGAGCAGGGCGGGTCCACCTTCGGCTATTTTGCCCTGTCGGGGGCCTATAGCCGCTACGGAGACTACGGCGCAACGGACGACTATCGCAACCTGACCACGGCCAAGTACAACGCCATTGTGAACCTTACGGGCTATATGCCGAACGGTGTGCCCTTTTCTCCGGGAGAGCTTGTGGCCACGCCCGGGCATGAATCTGTAGACCTGGCCTGGCAGCCGGTTCCGGGCGCCACCGGTTACAGTGTTTATCGCGGTCTGGCCTCCGGAGCCGAGAGCGCAACAGCAATCGGAACAACGTCTTCAACGTCTTATACGGATGCTTCCCTGACCGACGGGACAACCTACTACTACACCGTCTCAGGCACAAACTCGGCCGGCACGAGCGCGCCATCGAATGAGGCCAACGCAACTCCCGTAGCCGCGCCCAGCTTTGCGATTTCCGGCACCGCAGTCTCCGTAGCGCCCGGCGCAACCACCGGAAACACCTCGACCATTACGCTGACCCCCTCTGGAGGATTTACGGGCAGCATTGCGCTGACGGCCGTCATCGCCACCAGCCCAACCGGCGCGCAGTACCTGCCCACACTGAGCTTCGGCTCGACCACTCCGGTGAGCATCACGGGCTCCACAGCGGGAACAGCCACCCTCACCATCTCCACCACTGCCGCAACCAGCGCGGCTCTAATCCATCCCCAACGCTTTGGCGCTCCCTGGTACGCGGCAGCCGGCGCAACCCTGGCCGGCATCTTTCTCTTCTGCATTCCCGCGCGGCGGCGCAGTTGGCGGCGAATGCTCGGTGTGCTCCTCTCGCTCGCATTTCTTGCCGGCGGCCTCGTCAGTTGCGGCGGAGGCGGCAGCAGCAGTAGCAACGGTGGCGGAGGCGGCGGCATTGCCGGCACAACCGCCGGAGCATACACCATCACGATAACCGGCACTTCAGGCACTACCATAACGGAGACCGCTACAGTCAACTTGACCGTTCAGTAGCCGGGTACCCCGGGTGCTGCTTTTGGGATATGGGAGGCCATCAATCCAGCAGCATCACCTCAATGCAGGTGCATCCGCCAGGCAGTGTAGCTGAGAATCTCGTGGGCGACGCGCTCGAACTCTTGCGAGCCGCCTTCGACAGCTATTCGGGGCCGGGGCGATGTGAGCACGTCTAGGCCGTCGGCTGAGCAGATTTCGTGAATGCGGAAGAGATGGGTTCCGTCGCTGACAATCACCAGGCGGCGCAGGCCGTTGGCTCGGGCGATCACCGCGATGCGGCGGGCCGACTCCTCGGTGGAGCGGCTCTCGGTCTCGGCAATGATGGCGCTCTCTGGGACACCCATGCCCATCAGGTACTCGCGGCCGACGGCGCCTTCGTTGTACTGGTCGCCGCCGTTGCCGCCCAGGGTGATGAGCAGCGGGGCGACGCCGCGCTGGAAGAGGGTGAGCGCGTGGTCGAGGCGCGCGCGATAGACCGGCGAGGGCCGTCCGTCGTACTCCGCCGCGCCGAAGACGGCGATGGCGTCCACTGAAAGAGAGGACGCGGCCTGATCGCGGCCGGCGTAGTCTTCAATCTGCGAGTAGACCCAGCGGCACCAGCCCAGAGCGCCCGCTGCCAGAGCAAAGGCCAGCACAATTGCGATGCGTAGAATCCAGTTGCGGCGTTTTGGCTTGCTTTTGCGCGTCATAAGCAGGAAACAGTGGTCAGTCATTCGCCGTGGAGGGAGGAGTCGCGGCAACGGTTGCAAAGATTAGTATATTCGCCAATGCAATGATAGCGGATGATTTGGCGCATAGCCTATTGCTGTCCATTGATCATGTTACCTCTGCAAGGCCGTCACAATATCTGGCGTTGGAATGGCACCTTCGCGCAGAATCTCCCAGCGGCCTTCGCCCAGGGTGAGATCGACAATGGTGGTGGGCTGTGCGCGAAGGGTAGGACCGCCGTCGATGATGAGCGGAATCAGGTCGCCGATCTGGTCGCGGACGCAGCTTGCGTTGGTGCACCCCGAAGCGCCGCGCAGGTTGGCCGAAGTCGCTGTGATGGGCAGTCCGAGGCGCTGGACCACCGCGCGCGGAATGGCGGCGTCGGGGACGCGCAGCGCCACGTTGCCCGTGTTGGCCGTGGAACGCAACGGCAGCTTGCAGCCCGCCCGCACAATGATGGTGAGCGGACCGGGCCAGAAGCGCTCGGCCAGCTTGTCCAGCAGAGGGTCGGTGTCGCGAGCCAGCTCATATGCCTGGGCCAGCGAGGCGATCAGAAGCGACAAAGGCTTGTTCTTCGGGCGGCTTTTAATCTGGTAAATCTGCTCGACGGCATGAAGATTTACAGGATCGACAGCCAAGCCGTAGAAGGTGTCGGTCGGCAAGGCGACCACCCCGCCCTTGCGCAGACAGGAGGCAATATAGTCGATCAGCTCTGGTCGTGGCTCATCGGGATGGACGCGCAAGATCTCCGCGAACACGTTGGTCTACCTCAGTTCCCGAACTTGTGATTCCAAAAAACGGATGCGTTCACGGCGGATTGCCGCCGGAACCACACCGCTGTCCGGCAAAACAGCTAAAATCGGCTAAGCGACGACAGGATTCGCCAGGATGCCTTTTCGCATTGTACAGAGTAAACAGAATCTTCGCCTGAAAGATTTGCGCCGCGCGCTCTCGCAGCCCGGGCGCGAGGGCCGTGGATTGGCCGGCCGCGACAGCCCCATACTGGCCGGCATCGAAGGGCCGAAGCTGCTGGAAGAGGCTCTGCGAGCGGGCTTGCGCGTCATATCGGTCTTTGTTGCCCAAGGCGCGGAGCATCTGCTGGAGGGCTTGCCGCTGCCCGCCGGGACCGAGTTGCTGCTGGCGCCGCGGGATGTGCTGGACTCGGCTCTGACCACCGAGACGCCGCAGCCGGTGGCGGCGCTGGTTGAGCCGCCGGATTGGGGTTGGGCCGACGTTTTTTGTTCCCGGGCAAAGGCCGCGCCGCTGATTCTGGTGCTGGCAGGCTTGCAGGACCCCGGCAATTTGGGAACGATTCTGCGCTCGGCGGAGGCCTTTGGCGCCAGCGGTGTTCTGGCGCTGCCCGGAACAGTGAGCGCCTGGAACCCCAAGGCGGTGCGCGCCTCGGCAGGCAGCGTCTTCCGAATGCCACTGCTGGCCGTGAGCGCCGAAGAGTGCTTTGCGCGGCTGCGCGCGGCGGGCGTGAGAATTTGGACGACCGCAGTTGATGGCGCAGAAGCAGCGGACAGCATTGATCTGGCCGGGCCGGTGGCGCTGGTGATTGGCAATGAAGGCAATGGTGTGCCGGAGGAGCTGGCCGCCCAGGCCGATGGAGCAGTGACGATTCCCTGCCCCGGCCCGGTCGAGAGCCTGAACGCCGCCGTCGCGGTGAGTGTGCTGCTCTACGAAGCTTCGCGGCAGCGAAGGAGCGCACGATGAGTCTCTTTGACGGCGAACCCGAAGGCCCCACAGGCACACTGCGCACGGCGCCCTTGGCCGAGCGGATGAGGCCGCGTTCGCTCGATGAGCTAAGTGGCCAGGAGCACTTGGTCGGCCCCGGCAAGCCGCTGCGCGTACAGATTGAGCGCGATGACTCCGGCTCGATGATTTTGTGGGGTCCGCCGGGAGTGGGAAAAACCACGCTGGCCAAGATCATCGCCGAAACCACGCAAGCCACATTCATTGAGTTCTCCGCCGTAATGAGCGGCATCAAGGAGATCAAGCAGGTGATGGCCGCGGCGGCGCAGGCCTCGCAGATGCACTCGCGGACGATTCTGTTTATCGATGAGATTCATCGCTTCAACAAGGCGCAGCAGGACGCCTTTCTTCCCTACGTGGAGCGCGGAGTTATAAGGCTGATCGGCGCCACCACCGAGAATCCGTCGTTCGAAATTATTTCCGCGCTGCTCTCGCGCTGCCGGGTTTACGTGCTGCAGCCGCTTACTGACGATTGCATCGAGCAGCTTTTGCGGAGGGCGTTGGGAGATAAAGAGCGGGGCTTGGGCGCGTTGGAGTTGACCGCCGACGACGATGCGCTCGCGCTGATCGCCGGCTACTCCAGCGGCGACTGCCGCTCAGCTTACAACACGCTGGAGGTAGCCGCGCAACTGGCTCGCACTCACAATAACAGGATTGACAAAGAACTGGCCGGCGAAGCGGTGCAGCAGCGCGTGTTGATGTACGACAAATCCGGCGAGGAGCACTACAACCTGATCTCGGCGCTGCACAAGAGCGTGCGCAACTCGGACCCCGACGCCGCGCTCTACTGGCTGGCGCGGATGTTCGCTGCCGGCGAAGACCCGCTCTATCTGGCGCGCCGCGTGGTGCGCATGGCCGTTGAGGACATCGGATTGGCAGCGCCCGAAGCGCTGAATCTGACACTCTCCGCCAAAGAGGCGATTGATTTTTTGGGTTCGCCGGAGGGCGACCTGGCCCTGGCCGAGGCGGTCGTCTATCTCTCGCTCGCGCCCAAGTCAAACTCGGTCTACACGGCGTATGGTGCGGTGCAGCGCGAGGTGGAGGAGACTCGCCAGGAGCCGGTCCCGCTGCATCTGCGCAACGCGCCCACAAAGCTGATGAAGGAACTGGAGTACGGGAAGGGCTACCTCTACGCGCACAACGAAGAGGGCAAGGTGGCCGAGATGGATTGCCTACCCGATTCGCTGCGCGGACGGAGCTACTACAAGCCCACGCATGAGGGCCGCGAAAAACTGCTGGCTCAGCGCATGGAAGAGATTCGGCGGATTCGGGCGGGCAAGCGCGGCGGAGGATAGTAAGTGAATTCTTCGGTTAATGCAAAACGTATCACGATCCTGTTTACGGAGCGGAGAACACAAAATCAATGTGGTAATACCATGGCTGGCCGTTCACCAGATAAGGCTTGAAGTGGCAGTTCATCGTATTCAGTTTGGCCTTCTGGATCACATTCCAGGGAACTCCGCTCGGAAAAACTTCGCCGGTGTTCTTGCCCTGCTCGTTGACTGAGACGCGAATTTTGAAGCTGGTTCCGCTAGGCAATAGCCCTGCAGGCAAAACCGGGTCGTAGCCGCATCCGCTCGCTACCTTGTTGATTTCCTCGCCCGTCACCACCGGTAGCGGGTCTGCAATGTGCGATGTGAAATGCAGCACCAGAGGCGTTTCCATCTGTTGAGCGACGCCGTTTATGAGCAGCGGTTTGAACTTGAACTTAAGCGCCTGCTCTCGTCCAAAATCTTCAAGCCCCGGATTATCCGAATTGTGCCTGTAAGCCTCACGTACCTGCCCGGTCCGATCAGTCAACACGTGAATAATCATGTAACCATCGGTTTTGCCTTCCCGAACCGTGGGCCATTCAATCGCCGGCGCTTTTTCGATCAGCGCTACATTGGTTGCCATGGATACAAAGCTCGTCGCAATCTGCTGCTCCGTCGGTGTGGGATGCTCGACAGCAAAGAGATTTGCATCATCCTGTTTCAGCGCTTCCAGCTTTTTCAGCCGGCCAATGATCTTCTCATTGTCAGCATCGTAGTTTGTGTAGCTTCGCGCTATCTGTTTCTTACCAAACTTTTGATAATCCCCAAACTCCATGAAGGAAGTAAAGTCCATCGCCGACTCTATAAGAGGGTCTGCTCCCTGAAAGCAGATGCTTGCCCAGGTCATCTGATCGGTAATCCCACCTGGGCGGTCATCTCGACTGATGCAACTGCGCATCTGGCCTTCTCCCACCGCTACAAATCCTGCACGCCCGCGAAATAACTCTGCGCGGTGCAAGGGGTCAAGTAAAGCAAGCGCATAATTGCGAAGCCATCCGGGATAAAAATCGCCCGTGTTCTGCTCTTCCACGGCATCGCGATTCACAATGCGGGTTTGCTGAAAGTTCTTGGAGGTTACTGTAACTCGAGAATGCGAGGCATTCAACCAATAAATCTCAACCGTTCCTTCAAAGGGTGAGTCCTTGTCGGTGGGTTTACTAATCTCCATCAAGGCGTGGAAGGGAGGGCCATCATCGGTGAGAGACGATTTCATTAGCGCCTGCTCGATTGCCTGATCCGCAGGGATCCGCTCGAATTGCTGCATAGGAACCCTGCTTACACTCACTACCTGAGCGGTTGCCGCGATTGCAGTAACGAGAAAGAACAAAACCTGCTTGCAAAGGGTCTTTTGCATCATGGGAGCAATTGTAATGCATGAAAAATGGCAAGACGCACAAAAACTTTTCTGATCTGTAATCCCTGTTTCCTGCTTTTACGCCGGATACCCCACTCTCGCAACGCCTTTGTTTTTATCTCCAGAGTGGGCCCCCCGGCAGAACATCTGCCTTTTCTCCTTTACAACCCAAACAGCTTAGGTTATGATTGAGATCAATGGGTTCGCTCCGCTTTGACGGCGTTCGATTTACGGCCTACACGATGGACCACACGCCCCGGCACGTGCATGGTTTCTACGCCGAGATTGAAGTAATCGTTGATCTTCGCTCGGACGGCGGGGTCTCACTCGCCAGCCGGACAGACGCCATACGCCCGAGCAACGGAAGCATTGCGGATGCGCGTCACATCCTGACAGTGGCCGCAAGGAATTTCGACAAACTGGTATCTCTTTGGGAGAAGCATCATGGCTGAGCATAAGGTCATCACAACCGATGCCGAGATTGAAGCCGCGCTGGAACGAGCGAGGCTTCATCAAGGCGACCCTCTCGCGGAAACCGTCGAGCATATTCCGGACCTCAATCTGCTCATCGTAGGACTGAGCAATCAACGCCGGTTGGTGCTGCCCGTCGAAGACGTGCAAGGGCTGGACGGCGCCACGCACGAGCAGTTGCGGAATTATGAATTGATTGGCCGGGGAACAGGCATCTGTTTTCCCGAACTGGATGTTGACTTGCACGTTCCTGCCCTGATCGAAGGCGTTTATGGAAACCGCCGCTGGATGGCGCAACTGGGCAAGAAGGGCGGCAGCGCCAAAACCGAGGTCAAACGCCTAGCTGCAAGAGCCAATGGAGCAAAGGGCGGCAGGCCAAGAAGAATCGCCGCAATGAGCGCCTGACCCTAGCCCCTACGCCTCCCACGGATTGACAACCGACGACGCTATCTCCTCTGGTTTATGACAATATGTTCAAGGTGTAGACGTTGAGAGGAGCTTGCGGCGGATCGGTGAGCGCCTGCGAACTTCCCTTCGCGGTGGCATAGTACTCAATCACGCTCTGGCCGGCAGCAAACGGACCCAGTTTCGCAGCGTAAACATTGCGTCCGCAGTGAGTGGCCTCCGTGGCTTCCCACTTCTGAGCGCCCAGGGGGCGTGTCATCAGCTTGACGGGGATCACCTCTTCCTGCCCAGGTGTGTTGATGAAGATGCGCAGCGCGTCCTGCGGCTTGAGAAGAGACGGCCGGGTGGGAATGAAGATGCGCGGAGAGTTGGCGCCTTTGTCCGAGATAGCCGCCGCGTATGCCTGATCCAACTCCGGCGGCAGTTCCACCAGAAACTCCTTGATGGAGAGGCGCAGCCGTTCAAGCGCAATGCGAACCAGCTTGTTTTGCATGGAGGCGAGCTGGCCGAGGTCGTTGCGGGTGGCAACAATGGCCTGATACTCCACCATGGTCTGCCGCACCAAAGGAGCGATGGCAAGCCAAAGCGGGACGCCATCATTCAGAACAATCTTGCGGGCCTCATCCTCCTTGCCCGCGCTGCGCAAATCAACGGCCTTTTTCAGAACAGCATCAAGCTTGTGCGCCGACTCATACGCGGCGCAATAGGGAACCATGAAGCCGACGAAGCCTGCAAAGTAGCCGATGCGATTGCGCTCCAGAGGCGACTCGGCCCGCGCTGCCAGATCGCGGAACCGCTCTGCCGTTTTGCTTTGTGCAGGCAGAATGGCGAGGTCAGGCTCATTGGAGACGTAATTGAAGGCTTCCCAATAGTCGCCGGCAATCTCAACTCTTTTGGCGAATCCTGAGCTGTCGTAGGCGCCGAGAAAGGTGGTTGAGATCGCATGGTTGCGGTCGCAGTCGTCCATGAGAGCCGCGAGTTCAGCTCGACGGCCGCCGGAGACCTGCGCCGCGCTGAAGTTGCGGTAATGTTCAGCAGCGCTCAGTTCAGGATTCCATGCGGCACGGGCGAGATAAGTAGCCGTGGGGTCGATGACGCGGTGACGCCAGTGGATGCCAAGCACGCCTTGGCAGCCCAGCTCCCGCGCATGGCGCAAGTCTTTCTCGAAACGGCTGGCGCGGAACTGCGGGAACCACATGGAAGGATCGTCTTCAATCCATGGAATGGGCCAGCGCTCGCGGTTTTCCAGTTTGCCGAAGGCCTCGTTAACAGGATCCCATCCAAGCGAGTCGCTCAAAGCCGAAAAGATAATATCCTCGGGCAAGCGGTGATGCAGATTCTCGAAGTGACGCGCCACTCCGCCCCACCCTGCCAATACGAGCCGCTTGCCGGGAGCGTGACGCTTGAGGAAGTCGTGGGCCTGAAGAAAAGGCGTAGCGGAGAGAGGCACGTTCTTTTCACGGCTCTCCCAATTAGCCGTTTCATCCTGCCAGAGCCATACGCAGTCTACGGAGGGGTAGCGCTCAAGCAGATCAGCCAGACGCCTTTCGAGAAGATCGCGCGCCGTGTTGGACTCGACAAAACCGTTGGGGTGCTTGAGGGCTTCCGGAGGCAGGGCGCGAACGATTTCCATCGGGTTCTTGTATGGTTCAAAACCGATTCCCGTGCGAATGCCGAGTTCGCCCGCAAAGTGGAAGGCCGCGTTCAGCATCTTGGTGGTGCGGCTTGCCATCTCCCAGTTATCACTGGCCAAGCGCGTCGCGTCCGCCCCAAAAGTTTCGCGATCAAAGAACTGCGCGGCGCCCATCTTGAAGGTGGAAGTGCGCTGGGGCAGATAACCCCAACTGGTCATCGATGTATCTTCAAGCGCCGCGCGATGTCCGCTGCCGGCAAAGTCAAAGGACAGGTACGACTCGGCCATTGGGTTGGGTTCGTTTTCCGTGTAGACGTGCATGCCGAACATATTGAAGCGCATGCGCAGCATGGCCGCGAAATAGGCTTTGAAATCCTCGTCGTTATAGACGCTGATACAGTTGAGAAAGTCAGGCCACGGCAACAGACCGCGGACCGCGAAGCAGGGCGAAGCGCTCCAGTGCTGGCCTTGAGGCGGCAAACGCACTTCGCCGGGATGGTCAATGGGGGCAGTGGCGCCATCAATTCCAAAGACCATGCCTTGTCTTTCAAGAAACTCGAAGACGGCGAAGAGAAGGGCTTGCTCGGAGGCAGCGCGCAGAGTGGCGCCGGAGTTGGACGCAGCAATTTCATATTCTTCGCTGTTCTTGAATCTCGATGCGTCGATGACGAGGGTGAGGACCGTTGCGCCGGCGCCGGCATCCAGACCGGTTTGCTTCACTTCCAGAGCTGGATTCAACATATGCAATCCGCTCAACAGCTCTCGCGCGGCGAGCCGCGTCTTCATGCTGTCGTTGACTTGCGACCGGATGGCCACGCGCCTGGGCCGGATGGCCTGAGCTGAAGCGAGATTGAGGGCAAGTACGCCGCCGGCCGAGGCCAGGGAACCTGTTTTCAGAAAGTCTCTGCGATCCATATTGCGCAAACTCCAGCTCTAAGCGCTCCACCAAGAGGAGATTTCTTCCAGGGAGCGATTTTTGGTTTCAGGAAGGAATCGCCAGACAAACCACGTTTCGAGAACGCAGAAGGCTGCGTACAGGAAGAAAGGAAAGCCATGTCCGAAATGCCGGATCAGTGCCTGGCTCTGATCGAGTATGGGGAAGGTTTGCGAGACCACGAAGTTGGCCGTCCAGAGCGCGATGGATGCGACGGCCATGGCGCGCGCGCGAAAGTGCGATGGGAATATCTCGGAGAGGACAACCCAGGTAATCGGGCCTAGCGAAAGGGCGAAGCAAGCGATATAGCAGAGCACAAAGGCCAGCAACCACGCTCCCGTGCCTGACCGCATGGCTGCTTCGCCCATGGCCACCAGGCAGACGCCCATTCCCAGCGCGCCCCAAACCAGCAGGGGCTTTCGTCCCACCCTGTCGACCAGAGTCATGGCAAGGACGGTGAAGAGCAAATTCACCGCTCCGACAAAGACCGTTTCAAGCAGTGACACATTTCTGGAATGGCTTAGATGATCGAAGATCTCGGGGGCGTAGTACATGATGACGTTGATGCCGGTGACCTGCTGCAGAATGGCGAGGATTATTCCCAGCCGCAGAACCCTGCTCAGGTTCTCACGCGGGGCCTGCGAAGTGGCAGTCGATTGGAAGATGTCTTCAGGGATTCCGGCACCAATTCGCAAGGAGACTTTATGCGCTTCGGCGGCGCGCCCATGCATAAGCAGGAATCTGGGCGTCTCCGGCACGAGGAAGAGAAGCACCAGCAACAGAATGGATGGCGCGATGCCGGATGCAAACATCCATCGCCAACCGATGGTTTCGTTCCACAGGGCTGTACCGCTGAGGCGAATCCAATAATTCACAGCGTAGATGACCAGCATTCCGGAGACAATGGCGAGTTGATTCAGAGCAACGAGACGGCCCCGCCAATTTTTTGGCGCGATTTCTGCAATGTAAAGAGGACTGGCGATAGAGGCGGCTCCGATTCCCACTCCTCCCACGATCCGAAAGACGATGAAAGATGCAAATGTAGGCGCCAGAGCAGCGCCTACGGCGGAAACCAGGAAACACAGGGCAGAGAGATGAAGGATTTTATGGCGGCCCAGCCAATCTCCGCCGAAACCAGCGATGGTCACGCCGAGAACGCATCCGGCCAGCGCCGAACTAGCAGCCCATCCAGCCGCGGGCGCACTGAGCGCGAAATGGCTTTGCAGCAGGCCGATGGCCCCTGATATGACCGCTGTATCGTAGCCAAAGAGCAACCCTCCCAGCGCCGCCACGCAGGAGATGGCAATCAGGTAAAACGATCCCGACAGCCCTTTTCCACGTGAAGCTACTGCATTCTCTATTGGGGTCTGAGTGGCAGGGATCATCTCTTGAAGGGAGCTTGGCATAGGCGGCATTGGTCCAGTGTAACTCCAACTACTCCAGGAACTCGCGCACGAAGGGATTGCGGCTTTTGACCAGCTCGCGCAGGGAGCCGTCGAAGATGAGGCGGCCTTCTTCGAGCATGAGAAATGTGGTGCCGGGGTCTGTCTCGCCTTTGGGCAGTGGAACCATGCGGCCGGCTTCGGCGTCGAAGCGGTGGTTGCAGAGGATGAAGGCGTCCTGGAGGCGATGCGTGACCAGGATGGACGGCGTGTGGTAGACGTCGCGCTCCTTGACGATCAGTTCGATGATGGTTGTGGAGGTGAGCGGGTCAAGGCCGCCGGTGGGCGAGTCGTAGAGCAGCAGCTCCGGCTGGCGAATGAAGGCGCGGGCGATGGCCACGCGGCGGCGCATTCCGCCGGAGAGACTGGCTGGAAAGAGGTCGAAGGTCTCCTCTAACTCGACGAAGCGCAGGGCCTTTTTGACGCGGCGGTCGATGCGGTCGTCTGGGACGTGCTCCTGAATCAACTGGAAGGCGACGTTGTCGCGCACGCTGAGCGAGTCGAAGAGCGCGCCCTCCTGGAAGACCATGCCGACGCGGGTGCGCAGGGGCAGGAGCTGCTCTTCGGGCATCCGGGAGATATCTTCGCCGAAGAGCAGAACGCTGCCCTGGTCGGGTCGCAGCAGACCGTTGGCGAGCTTGAGCAGAACGCTCTTGCCCACGCCGGCCGGGCCGAGCAGGATGCGCGTCTCTCCCGGCGCCACCGAGAAGCTGACGTCATCGAGTACCGGCGGGCCGTCAAAGGCGATGGAGACGTTGCGAAATGCGACGACCGGGCTGGCTTCGGCGCAGGTTGCCGTGGCGGGAGAGGCGGAATCGGGCGTCTCAATCATTGGAAGAGGGTGAGCAGCACCTGGGTGAGAAGAAAATCGACGAAGATGATCATCACGGAGGCCCAGACGACGGCTTGAATGGTGGAGCGGCCCACGCCTTGTGTGCCGCCGGTGGTTCTCATGCCCCAGAAGCAGCCGATGGAGCTGAGAATATATCCGAAGAAGAGCGGCTTGACGAGGCCCTGAATGATGTCGGGATAGCGGAGGTGCTCCCAGGTCATATCCAGGTATTGGGTGCCGTTCTGATGATTCATGAAAACGGTCACCAGGCCGCCGCCGGCGATGCCGCAGGCGTCCGCGACGATGGTGAGGAAGAAGAGCATGGTGATGGAGGCGGCGATGCGCGGGGTGACAAGCTTGCGCATGGGGTCAACGCCCAGGGCGCGCATGGCGTCAATCTGCTCGGTAACGACCATTGACCCCAGTTCGCTGGCCATCGAGCTGGCGTTGCGGCCGCTGACCATGACTCCGGTGAGTATTGGGCCCAGCTCGCGAATCATGGTCAGGCTGACAAAGCGTCCGGTGACGGCGGTGGCGCCGAAGGCCGAGAGCGTGGCCGCCGATTGCAGCGCCAGCACGCCGCCAGTGGAGAGTCCTGTGAGCACAACAATGGATATAGAGCCGAAGCCGATGATGTCGGCCTGCACCAGGAACTCAGGCCAGTAAATGGGAGGGTGATAAAGGTTTGTGAAGGCGCGATAGGCAAACAGGGAGTAATCCTGCACGGTGAGTACAAGGTTCTTGACGGCCTTTTCAATTTTGCGTATCGCCATCGGTATTACCCGTCGCTCTCAAGGACAGGATAGCGCATGAGGGGCGCTGGTGGCGTCTCCGGCTGGCCTGTACAATACGGGAGAATTGATTTTCTGGCTGCTGTGCGAGGCCAGAGTCTTTGGAGGACGCATGAAGAATAGGAAGTTCATACTCATCTCGGTGCTGATCACGCTCATTCTGGGCGGCGGCTATCTGATTTCCGTATGGCTTCACCGACGCGATCCAGGCATGGTGCGGCAAACGGCCCCGAGCCAGACAGTGAGCAAGGACGATCTGGTGGTGATGCGCGCTTTCTTTCCGTCGCACTTTGAGGACACGCTGCAACTGGAAGGCAAGACGGTATGGATGAAGAACGGGTACACCATGCCCTATTATCCGTACTCCGGCGGGCAGGTGCAGTTTGCCCGGCGCGTGGGGCTGATTCCGGCGGCGCAGCGGCTGGAGTTGAAGAAGATTGTAAAGGCCGCCGTGCCCGCGGGCGAGCATGACAGCATTGAGCACGGCAGCCGGCAGGCCTTTGCCGTCTTTGCGCTGCCATCCGGCGCGGCGCTCTATGCCACGCCCATCGGCTTCATGCAGGGCAGCGAAGAAGCCTATTATTGCGACGTTCTTTTCTTCTACGACGATCCGCACACGATTTATGATCACTGGCCCCAGGATGTGTGGACGGCCATCGATGCGCACCAGTTGAAGCCGGGAATGAGCGAGGCCCAGGCGCGCATGGCTGTCGGGCAGAAGATGGAGCCGGACGGCGACAAGGAAGGCGAGCGCACGGTGATCTACGACCAGGCAGGCAAGCATTGGACCGTGACGTTTGTAAAAAACCAGGCCACGCAGATCGGGAGCGAATAGCGTCCGGTTTTATTCCAGGCATGAAGCGGCCACGGCCAGAGCGGTGATGGCAGCCGTTTCGGCGCGCAGAATGCGAGGGCCGAGCGAGGCGGCGCGCCAGCCGTTGGCGTCAAAGAGCGCCTCTTCCTCCGGCGCCCATCCGCCTTCGGGACCGACGGCAATCTCCAGCGTGGGCATCTCCGCCTGGGCCGCATCCTGCGCTTCTTCCAGCGCATGGCGCAGGGTGGTGGTGCGCTCCTGCTCGGCCAAAACGATGTACGCGCTTTCAGTGGAGTCACGCGAGGAATCGGAGGCGGCGCGAATGCGCTTGGCCAAAGGCGCTGGATCGAAGACGACCGGCACGTCGGAGCGGCGCGACTGCTGCGCTGCTTCATGGACAATGCGCCGCCAACGCTCTGCGCGCTTGGCGGCGGCCTGGGCCAGATGCTTTTCCGTTCGCCGCGCAATCACCGGCGCAATCGCGGCCACGCCCAGTTCCGTGGCTTTTTCGATGGCCCACTCCATGTGATCGAACTTGTAAACGGCCATGACCAGGGTGACGGGCAAAGCCGGATCGGCCTGGAGTTCGGAGATCAGATTGAAGCGAACCTCACCGGCGGCGACGGCTGCCACCTGCGCATGAAAGACGTGGCCGCCCGCCACCACTTCGGACTCCATGCCCGGTTGGGCGCGCAAGACGCGGCTCATGTGCTCGGCCTGGGCGCCGGTCAGCGTCGCGGTGGCTTCGTCCCAGTGTTCGGCAATCCAGCGGCGGCGTGTCACGAATTCTCCTCGTTTACTGCGCTTCCAGTGTAAACCTTTCTTAAAAAAGCGAAAGACCCCGCGCGCAAATCCAGGAGACGTTTCAATTGAAGGCTGCAAGTTGTTCCAGATTAACAAGATAAGGAGATATCACACTCTGCGGCCCGCTTGCCGGGCAGAGCCGTGGAGTGCGTCTTCGAAGGCTATTGTGCCGGCAGGATCTTGATGGTGCGTAACCATTGCGCGACGCTCTGCGGCCAGGTGGTGATGGGCAGAGCGGTGCGGCGCAGGCCGTAACCGTGGCCGCCCTGCGCGTAGATGTGCAGCTCGGCGGGCACCTTGGCGTTCTTGAGAGCCATGAAGTAGGCCACAGCATTTTCGACGTGCGCCGGATCATCTTCGGCCTGCAAGACGAAGGTGGGCGGAGTCTGGGCGGTGGGCTTGATGTCAGGATTGGGCGCGAAGTTCTTCTCCGCGAGAGCCAGATAGCCGGGATAGACGATGACTGCGAAGTCGGGACGGCAACTGAGCGTGTCAGCGGCGTCAAACGGGTCGTAGATGCGCTGGTCAAAGTGAGTGCTGAGAGCGGCGGCAAGATGAGCGCCGGCAGAGAAGCCCAGTACTCCAATGCGGTTGGGGTCGATCTTCCACTCGGCTGCGTGAGCGCGCACCAGGCCGAGGGCGCGCTGCGCGTCCTGCAAGGCGGCAGGCGACTTGGGATAGGGGCCAGTATTGGGGACGCGATACTTGAGCAGGATGCAATTCACGCCGATGGAGTTGAGCCAGTCGCAGACCTCCGTGCCTTCCAGGTCGATGGCGAGAATGGAATATCCGCCGCCGGGAAAGACCAAAACAGCCGCGCCGGTGTTGTTCTGTTTGGGCGCGTAGAGCGTGAGGGTCGGCGTGGAGACGTTGCCCAGCCGAATCAGCGGCCTGCCCGCAATCAGATTGTCTTTGGCGGTGGTGGTGTCAGCTTCGGCGAGCGGATTCGCCGGCGCGCCGGGCGCAACGCCGGGCCAGACAGGCAAAGTGAGATGGCTGGGCGAGGGTGGCCAGCCGGAGGGTTGCGCGGCAAGAGCAAACGAAGAGGCTGCAAACGCGGCAAAAAGCGGAAGCGCGAATTTATTCATGCGAATTTCTCCTGAAAAATCTTCGCAATGATGATTGCAGCCGCAGGGGTGAAAATGCAAATGAAAGTCCTGGACGGAAGCCCTTCGCGGCACTCTATTCCGCAACGAGAAACACATCCATGCCTGTATCCAATTGAGCAGATTACGCGGTTTGCCTTGTGAGAGTCTTGATGGGTGGCCACCGTTGACACAATTGAGCCAGCGGCGCGTTCCACGGAAACATGAGGTGAAAACATGCTTGGAACAATTCTGATTGTGCTGTTGATTCTATTCCTGATTGGCGCATTACCGACATGGCCGCATAGCCGGAACTGGGGATATTATCCGACCGGCGGAATCGGACTGGTTCTGGTGATTGTTGTCATCCTGCTGCTATTAGGCGTGATTTGAGCTGCGAACGACATCTCATCACGGAAAAGTCGTGGCGGCTTGCCGTCCGCGCGCTGGCGCTCTCATTTGCTCTGCTGCCATTGAGCGGAAGTGTATTCGCATACTCCGTTTTGACGCACGAGGAAATTGTAGACCTGGCATGGAACACCGAAATTCAGCCGCTTCTGCTCGAACGCTTTCCAGGCATTACCGAAGAGCAGATCAAGGAAGCTCATGCCTATGCCTATGGCGGCTCGGTAATCCAGGATCTTGGCTACTACCCCTTCGGCAACAAGGAGTTCAGCAACCTGGCGCACTACGTTCGCACCGGAGACTTTGTTCTTGAGATGCTGGCTGAAAGCCAGGATGCCGACGAGTACGCCTTTGCGCTGGGCGCGCTTTCGCACTATGTGGCGGACATTGACGGCCACCCGGCGGTCAATGCGGCGGTATCGCTCAATTATCCGAAGCTGCGGGCAAAGTATGGCCGCTCGGTTCGCTATGCGCAGGACAAGACGGCGCACTTGAAGACGGAGTTTGGATTCGATACATTGCAGGTGGCGAAGAATCGGTATGCGCCGGAGCAGTACCACGGTTTCATAGGATTCCAGGTTTCCGAACCTCTGCTGGAGCGGGTCTTTCCCGTCGTCTACGGGCTGGAGTTGAAGGATGTGCTGGCGCACGAGGAGATGGCCGTTGGCTCTTATCGCTTCTTTGTCAGCCGGCTGATTCCGCAGATGACCCAGGTGGCGCTTCAGACACACAAGAAGGACTTGATGCGCGAGACGCCGAATTTTTCCAGACGAAAATTCCTTTATCGTCTTTCTCGCTCGGATTATGAACGCAACTGGGGGAAAAGCTATACGCATCCGGGGCTGGGCACACGCATCTTGTCTACCCTCCTGCGCTTTGTGCCGAAGATTGGTCCATTGAAAGCCATGGGTTTCAACAACCCCACTCCGCAAACGGAAGACCTGTATATCAAAAGCATCAACACAACCACCGATCACTACCGCGCCCTGCTGGAAGAGGCGCGCGCAGGCAAGCTGACGCTGCCCAACCGCGATCTTGATGATGGCGACCGAACCGTGGATGGGGAATACTCGCTGGCGGATGAAACCTACGCGAGCCTTTTGGCCAAGCTCGCCGCGCATCACTTTGATCGGACATCGAATCCGCTGCGCGAGAATATTCTCGATTTTTATGCCGGCCACTCACTGCCGGTTGCGACAGGTAAAAAACAGGCTGACGAACGAGCGATCCAGGCCAATCTGAGCCTGCTGAAGTCGCAAAGCATTCCGCCCGTTTCGGCTCCGTGAGACACGAGGGCAAATCTACTTGAAGGCCAAGGCACGCATCGCGCCTTCATGCTCGCGCAGATTGTTTTCGCCGCGCGGGAGCTGCATGGGTGAGGCGTTGCCCAAATCACGCTCGTAGATCTCGCCATAGTTTCCCGTCGCGGCAATCACGCGCGCCACCCAATCGTCATCCAGCCCCAGCGCGGGGCCTATCTGGCGTGATGCGCCGAAGAGAAAACGCAGCACCGGGTCGCTGTCAGCGCGCGCACGCTTCGATGACAGATTGGCTTGCGTGACGCCGCTCTCTTCGGCTTGGATCAGCGCCTCCATCACCCAATTCACAATCGCCGCCCACTGCGCATCGTTGTCGCGCACAGCCGCTGCCAGCGGGTCTTTTGAGATGGATTCGGCCAGCAGGCGCGCGCGCCTTCCATGCTGCGCCAGAGGGGCGCGTGTCTCAGCAAGGCGCGTGCGGTCGCCAGCCAGCGCGCCGCAGTTGCCGGTAGTGAAGGCCGCCCGCATCTCGCCTTCCTCCTGAAACGGAAAAGGCACAAGCTCAAGATGTTCGCGGGCAAACCATGCGCGCACACTTTCTTCCACAGTGGTCTCGGCGAGAAAACAAATCTTCTTCCCGCTCAACTGCCGCGCGCTCGCCACCGTGCTTGCCGCAGGCACAAGAAATCCGACGCCGTCCCACAGCACAGGCCGCGAGAGTTGCAGATGCGTATCGACGGAATGCGTGAAGTCATCGGAGAGCGTGGCCACCATCTCCACTTCGCCCGCTCGAAGAGCGTTCATCGCATCGCTGTCGTCAGAATACTGCGTCACACGCACCTGCGCATTTTTTCCCAGCACGGCAGCGGCCACAGCGCGGCAGAGATCGGCGTCGAAGGCCGAGCGATTGCCGTGATCGTCCGTGGTTGAATACTCGGCTTCTTCAATGTCGGTGCCGCAGCGCAGCAGGCCGGCGGCGCGCACGCGAGCCAAAGTTGTAGAGGAGTCGGCGGCATGAGCGACACCGCAAGCAAAGATCGCAATGATGGCCAGCGCACTACTTCGCATCATGGCGTCCAGCCACCCGCAGTGGGCACTCCCGGCGTTGTATCGGGCCGTGGATTGAAGTCCGCCGGCAGAGGATTGCCGAGCTTCCAATCGGTCGGAGTGATCTCCAACTGCTTGCAACCCGCTCCATTCGCGTGAGGAAATTTCGCTATCTCCGCGGCGGGAATCTTCGCATACTCCGCGCTGAGCGGCGCGCGCTTTCCCTGGAGGCGCAGCGCATCGAAGGCGGAACTCATGTCGCCCACGCCGTCAACCTTATCGTCAGCGGGGCCGAGATTGGGCTGGCCGAATTGATCCGCGCCAATCTGCCGCGCGCGCGTCTCATCGGGCAGGTCGGCGAGGGGAATCAGATTAAATAGCTCGTCTACAAATTTGATGATCGAGCTGTGCTCCGAGCGCACGTGCGAGACGCCATGCGCAACGGCGTAGGGCGAAATCACGATTGCAGGAATGCGTGGACCCTGCTCCAGCGGCAGCCCGGCCGCGTCATGGGAACGGATGCGCGGCTGCGCATGATCGTAAAGCCCGTCTGATTCGTCGTAGGTGATAATGATGGCGCTCTGGCTCCAGTATGGGCTGTTGGCGATGGCGTTGATCTCTTCAGCCAGCAGCGCCTCGCTGATCTGCGTGTCTGAATATCCCGGATGATCGTCGTTGCCATTGAAGACCTGCGCAAGTTTCGGGTTCGGATCCTGCGGCTTCCATCCATCGATGTTGCCGTAGCCGCCGCGCAGATAAAAGACGCCTGAGGACGGCAATCGCTTGGCCGTAATATCGCTGAAGAACTCGCTTAGCCCGTGCAGATGAGTGCTTGCCAACGGATTGTTGGCCACATAGCCGAAGTACTGCGGCGCGTTGTGATGCGCCACGTAACCCTCGTGCGACGCCTTTCCCCGCGCGTCGTTGATCTCGTGTTCATAGCCTTGCTGATACCATCCCCAGTTCACCGCGCTTACGCCATGGCCTGCGATTTTTTCAATGTCTTCGCGCACATCGGGCAAATCGAAGGCCGGATCGTAATCGGCCGCCGTGGTCTTCTTGATGGCGTCGCCCATGAAGGAGAGCGGCAAGCTGGCGAAGGTGAGATTCTTCGAGATGCTTTTTCCGGGCGGCACGGCTTGAGGCTGATGCAGCTTGTCCGCCGCGTCCAGCGCCGAGCCCCAATAGGGCGCGGGATCAGCGACCATGGGCACAGTCGCGTCCTTGCCCAGACCTCCCTCAGAGGCTTGCGCCGGATGCAGCATCCACTGCGTCTCGCCTCCCTGACCCGCGATCATAGCAATGGCATTGGGCGTCGATGGGCCGATGATTGTGTCCATGAAGTGATCGAAGAGCGTGAAGCGATCGGCATAGCGCCAGAGGAAGGGCGCGGTATCGCAATCCACGTGAGCCATCACCAGTTCGCCAAACTGCTTGCGTTCGAGGGTTGGCGCCTTGGATGGTTTGCCATCCTTGATGGTGACGCCTTCTTCGGTCATAGCATACTCGGAGTTCTGCGCCACGCCATTCGCATCCAGCGCGAGCTTGCGCGCAATGGCCGTGTGCGAGTGATTCACCGAGGCGATGTCTGCCGGATAAAGGGGCACGGTCTTGCCGGTTTTGTCGATCACCGTCGCAGGAATTCTGAATGGAGAAATCGTACTCAACGTTCCGTCCGTATTCACAATCACTTGCGTATATCCAGCCACTTGATCCACGTTGCGAGGTCCGCGCGGTCCCGCGTAAAGTCCATCCGCGCCGGGATAACTGCCAAAGTAGAAGTCAAAGGAGCGGTTCTCCTGAAAGAGCACGAAGACGTATTTGATGCGGCTGCGAATCAACTGCATCTTCTGGTGCGGCGATAGCACCGGCTCAATGGCCGGGTCGATGATATACGCGCTCACCATGCCGCTCGACCGGGGCGCAATGGTCAGGTCGAGCAGCACGGTCTTTTGTTGCGCGGCGCTGATTCCGATTGCGCCAAGCGCAATCAGCGCGGCAAAAGCTCGACTTGATTTGCTCATTCGCATACCACTGAACTATCCGGCGTGGCGCTTGAAGCCACAAGCTCCTTCGCCGCCTGCCGACCGAGGCGGATGCAGTCGGGAACGCCAATGCCATCGTAGGCGTTTCCGGCCAGGCGCAGCCCGGTGTGCACGGCGACCCGCGCAAAGATGCGCTGCTTGCGCTCCAGATGGCCGACAGCATACTGGGCCATGGCCCTGGGCCAGCGGGAGAGCTGCGCGTGCTCGGGTTCTGCGGCTTGGGGCAGAATCTTTTCGCCGAGAATCTCGCTCAGTTCGCGGCGCACGATGGCCAGCAAAGCGGCGTCCGGCTGGGCGAGCAGGGCCTCGTTGTTGGCGCCGCCCAAAAACGCGCGGAGCACTGCTTTGCCCGGCGGTGTGCGGCCGAGGAATTTGCGATGGACAAAGGTGCAGGCCAGCATGGCGCGGCCTTCAACTGCCGGAACCAAAAAGCCGAATCCCTCGGGCAGGCGGCCGAGTTGAGTCTCGTCGTAGACAAGATTGACGGTGATCGACGAGGAGTATGGAATGGCGCTCAACTCCGCGGCCAGCGCGGGATCAACGCCGCCGAGCAGCTCTCCGGCGACCCAGGCGGGCGTCGCCACAATTACAGAATCGAACAACTCCGCGATTCCGTTCACATCGAGCTTCCAACCGCCGGCGATTTTCTCAAGGGAGCTGACCGGCGTATTCAAACGCACCGCAGCTGCATCAATCCGCGCAGTGAGCGTGTCAACCAACTGCTGCATTCCGCCGCGCATCGCGGTAAAAATGGCCCGCGCCGCGGGACAAGCGCCAGGCTGTCCGCGGCCATTGCCGGAGATTGCCACGTTCTTTGCAACGGCCATGGCACGGGCGCGCATGGCGCGGTGCGCGGCCAACATTCCACGGGTAAGCGATCCGTATTCGCTCTCCATCTCGACCATGCGCGGCAGCACGGCGCGGGCGCTCAATTGGCTGGCGTCGCCGCCAAAGATACCGCTGAGCAACGGATCAACCAACCGGTCAACGGCCTCGCGGCCAAAGTGGCGCTGGACGAGCGCGGCCACTGACTCGTCGTGATCCGAAGCCTGCGGCGGGTGGAGCAGTTCGAGGCCCATGCGAATCTTTGTCGGCAGACTGAAAAGCCGGGTGAGCGCGGTGGGAACGAGCTTGGTGGGCACCATGAACATCAGCCCATCGGGCAGCGGCACCAGCCGGTTGCGGACAAGAATGCAGGTCTTGCGGCTGGCGTCGTTGGAGGGCGTCAGCTCGGCGCCGAGGCCCAGTTCGCGGCAGAGTTCAGTCGCCGCCGGCTTCTCGGTCAAAAAGGAATCCGGGCCGCGCTCGAGGACCGCGCCGCCAGCGATCTCCGAGGATAAAACCCCGCCCAGCCTGCCGCGCGACTCGAAGAGCGTGTACTCAACCGCCGCGCCGGAGCTGCGCGCCTGCTCCAACTCATACGCGGCCGCCATGCCCGCGATTCCACCGCCGATGATCGCCGTTCGCATTGTCTCCATCATTCCACATTCGGCTCGATGCGAGAGAGCGAACGAGAGAATTGAACGGCGGAAGAAAAGAGAGGATGCGGTTTCGCCTCCTATTCGCTTTTACCTTTTGACAGCGGCGAGAGAAGTGAGTGGACAAGTCAATATCCGGAATGGATAGGACACGGCGTTTGAAAAAGCTTCTGGACCAAACGCATAAGCCGAATGGCAAATAAACATGATGTCTTTGGCGCGAAGCGATGGCTGCGACCTGGATTGAGCGCCAGAGTCAGCGCGGCGTATCCCGATGCAGCGCCTTCACCTGGTAGCCGGCTCGCTGGATGGCCTCGGCAATCTCCTCGACCATCATCACGCTGCGGTGCTGGCCGCCGGTGCAGCCGAAAGCCACGGTCAGATAGCTCTTGCCCTCTTCCACATAGTGCGGCAGAAGGTAAAGCAGCAGGTCCGTGACTCTGGCCAAAAACTCCTGGGTCTGGGGAAAGCCGCGCACATAAGCGGCCACGCGGGGATCAAGCCCGGTGAGCTTGCGGAACTCCGGCACAAAGTGGGGATTGGGCAGGAAGCGTACGTCGAAGACCATATCCGCGTCGAGCGGCACGCCATTTTTGAAGCCGAAGCTGAGGCAACTGACCAGCAGTCGCTTGCTCTCTTCCTCGTGGCCGAAGCGGTCCTGAATCTGGGCACGCAGTTCATGCACATTGAAGTTCGAGCTGTCAATGAGGGTGTCAGCGACGTTGCGGATCGGGTCCAGCAACTGCCGCTCTTCCACAATGGAGCGCGAGACCGTCTCCTGCTTGCCGAGCGGATGGGGTCGCCGCGTTTCGGAGTAGCGGCGGACCAGCACCGCGTCCTGCGCGTCGAGAAAAACCACGCGGGTGTGGAGCAGCATCTTCACCCGCTTGAGAATCTCCGGAAGGCGGTCGAGCGTGGGGCCTTCGCGCACATCCACCACGATGGCCGCGTTTTGAATTTCGGCGGATTTTTCCACGAGCACGGCAAAGTCGGGCAGCAGTTCCAGCGGCAGGTTGTCCACGGCGTGAAAGCCAAGATCCTCAAAGGCCTTGAGCGCCGAGGCTTTGCCCGCACCGGAGATGCCGGTGACGATGACCAGTTCCTTGCGCGGAGCTTCCCTGCCGGGTTGGGCGGCCGAACTCATCTCGTGCAAAGGATCAGAATGCGTCATGGCCACATCCTACACTGAAAGTCAGCTCATGCGCTCAATTTTGCGAGAAAAAAGCGTGTGAATCATGCTTCCTGCGCGGCCAGCCTTTGCGCCCGCACTCACTTCCTCAAGCGCATATCCAAAGATCCGCGGGCCGGCCAGGCTGTCAAACGTCCAATCCGTAAATTAAGTAAGGATTGTAGCGCCGTGTATGACAACGCCGACGCTGTCATACACGGCGCTACCAATTTACGGATAATCTCTACGAAAGCTCCACCAGCTCCATCTGGCCGTCACGGCGGCGATGGAGCACATATTGCTTTCCCGATAGATTGTGGAAAATTAACAGGTCGCGGTCGTTGGATTCGACATCCTTGACCGCCTCCTCGATGGTCATGGCATTGTCGGCAATGGCTTCGCCGCTGGTGACCACGTGGGGCTCGACGACCGTTTTGCCCTTCGGGGCTGAATGAACCGCGATCACCGCGCTGGCTTTTTTGGGGGCGCGAAGCGGCTTGACCGGCTCTGGCGGCGTCTCCGGCTGGGCGGGGCGGGCTTTGGGCCGGGCGACGGGAGGCGCCGACGGAGTCTTCTCTTCCTTGGGCTGCCGTTTGCTGTCGATGCGGCGGTCGCGGTGGCGAAGGGCCTGGTTTTCAGCGTGTTCGATTGCCTGGCGCAGCGCCGACTCCAGCGTATCGGCTTTGCCCGTAGCGGCGATCGTCAGCAACCGGGCCTGGATCGTCACTTCGGCGATCTGCTGACGCTTTTCCGCGCCAAAAACGATGCTGGCGCGCGCGCTCCTGCCCAGCAGACGGGCAATGCGCTTCATCCCCTCCTCGGCCTGCGTACGCAGCGCCTTGGAGATTTCCACTTGCCTTGCGGTGTACTCCACTTCCATGGTCAACCTCCGCTTGGTGTTCTTCCCGCAGTCTATGAATAGACTGGAGAATTTCAGATTCTACAGCATTTCCATTTTGATGCACGGAGAATCGGAAAAAACAAAAAATCGGGGTGATGGGTTAGGAACTGGGGATTAGTTTTCCCGGCGCCGGCGCTGGTGGGTCGAGGGAATGTTCATGTCTTCGCGGTACTTGGCCACGGTGCGGCGGGTCAACTGAAATCCCTGGGCCTTCAGGGCCGCGGCCAGCACGTCGTCAGTGAGCGGGTGGCGCGCATCCTCCTCCTCGATCAGCTTGCGCACCTTGCGCTTGAGCACCACCAGCGGCGTGTCGGCTCCCTCCGGCCCGTTGGAGCCTTCCGAGAAGAAGCGGCGCAGCTCGATGACTCCCTGCGGGGTGTGCGCGTATTTGTTGGCCACGGCGCGGCTCACCGTGGAAGGATGCACACCGATCTCCTCGGCGACCTCCTTGATCATCATCGGGCGCAGCGCCTCGATGCCCATCTCAAGAAAATCCTGCTGGCGGCGCACAATCACCTCGCATGTGCGCAGGATCGTGCTCTTGCGCTGCGCGATGTTGCGCATCAGTTGCAGCGCCGAGCGGAAGCGCTCCTTGACGTAGTCTTTGACCTCTTTCTCAGTGCCTTTGGCGGTCAGCATCTGGCGATAGCGGCGGCTGAGCCGCAGGCTGGGCATATCCTCCTCGTTCATCGAGACCACCCAGGTGTCGCCGCGCTTGAGAAAAACCACATCCGGCTCAATCAACCGGGCCTGCTCGCGATTGTACTGGCGGCCGGGCCGGGGATCGAGGGTGCGGATGAAGCCGACCCCGGCGTGGGCCTCGGCGAGGCTGATCTGCGCCGTGTGCGCCAGATCCTTCACATCGCGCTTTTGCAGCAGATGCAAGTGCCGGTCGGCAATCAGCGCCGCCACCTCCATGCTGCGCCGCCGCTCTTCCAACTGGGCCTCGGCCTCGGCGCGGAAGCTGCGATGGGGATTTTCCTCCAACTCTTCCGCGTCGCCCGCGTGGCGCGCATAAAGCTGGGCAAACTCATGCTGCTGGGCGGCAATCTGGATCAACAGGCACTCGCGCAGGTCGCGCGCGCCCACCCCGGCTGGGTCAAGCTGCTGCACCAGGTCGATGGCGCGGCGCAGCAACTCCAGCGCCGGCTCGCGCTCCGCTTCCTCGGGAGAGCCGGCGAAGGAGGCCGCCAGTTCTTCCTCGCTGCCGGCCAGGTAGCCGTCGCCGTCCAGGTTGCCGATGATGAACTCCGCCGCCTCGCGCAACTCCGCGTCCAGCGTCAGCGCTCCCAACTGCCACGCCAGGTGATCGGCCAGAGTTGTCGGCTGAGAGAGAAAGTTTTCAAACGAGGGCTTTTCGCTCTCTTCGTACTCCGGCTGCGTGCGATAGCCGGGATCGAGGTAATCCTGGAAGTAGCTTCCGAAATCGATCTCGTTGAAGGGGTCCTTGGGCGGCGTCGCGGGATCCTCGGCCACGCGCTGCTCCACTCCGCGTTGCTCGACGGCGTGCTGCTGGTCGCGTTCCAGGCGCTCCTCGCGGCCGGCCACCTCGTCCAGCATCGGAACCGTCTCGTCAATCTCCTCCAGGACGGGATTCTCCACCATCTCGGCATCGATCATCTCCTTCAGTTCCAGCTTGTTGAGCGCCAGCACGCTCACCATCTGCATCAGGCCCGGGGTCAGAATCTGACGCTGCGAGACTTTGAGGCTCAATTTGGGTTGGAGCAGCGCCATAAATCGACCCGATTCCCGTTTGGATTCACCAATAGTGTACTTTGGCTAGATAAATGCTAGTGAAGAAAATGCCGCGATTCGAGACAATTGTTCCTGTTTGGGCAGCTCTCAAGCCGGAAATTTCACTCCGGAACCTTTTGCACAGTTATTCTGTCCAAGGGGATTGACGAAATGTCCAAAACAATCAAACGCTGTTCTGCGCAAAGAGAGGCCCGCCTCAACCCAGCTTGAATCCCTCGCCCAGATAAACCCGCCGGACCTCGACATCGTTGCCCAGCTCGTGCGGCGTTCCGGCACGGAAGATTCTTCCCTCCGCGATGATATAAGCCCGGTCGGTCACGCTCAGCGTCTCGCGCACATTGTGGTCGGTGATCAGCACCCCGATGCCGCCCGCCTTCAAATCAAAGATGATTTTTTGCAGCTCCAGCACGGCGATCGGGTCAATGCCGCTGAATGGCTCGTCGAGCAGGATGAAGTTGGGCTGGATGCAGAGCGAGCGGGCAATCTCCACGCGGCGCCGCTCGCCGCCACTGAGCGCATAGCCGCGGGTGGAGCGAATGTGGCCCAGATTCAACTGATGAATCAGCCGCTCGGTGCGCACACGGCGCTCACGGCCGCCGAGCGGCTGCGCCTCCAGCACCGCCTGGATATTTTCTTCCACCGTCAGCTTGCGAAAGACCGATGGCTCCTGGGGAAGGTAGCTGATGCCGAAGTTGCGCGCCCGCAGGTACATGGGCAGCTCAGTAATCTCCGTCTCATCTACCAGCACGCGGCCAGAGTCGGGCGCCACCAGGCCGACGATCATATAGAAGCAGGTGGTTTTGCCCGCGCCATTCGGCCCCAGCAGGCCCACCACCTCGCCCCGCGAGATGCGCAGATCGACCCCGCGCACCACCTGCCGTCCCTTGTAGCTCTTGCCGATTCCCTCGGCGATTAGTGTCTCCATTGGCGGCTCATCCCATTCACTGGCTAACAGATCAATCTATCACCTGGGGCATGAGGAAGCGCGGCTGCCCCACCGCAGGTGGTCACTTCGGCGCGGTGGTCTCGGTGGTGGTCTTGCGCCCGCCGCCTTCTACTGTGATGCTTTCATCGCCGCCGTGGAAGATCAGCGCCTCGCCGGAGACGGTTCCGCGCGCGGGATCGAACATCTTTGGACGAACAGCCGCCGTGCCGGTCAGCACGTACTCATTGGTTGCGCCGGTGTAGAGCAACTGCTCGCCAGTGCCGCGGCGCCCTTCACTGGTCAACACCACATGGCCGCGCGCGGTGAGATGCTCCACCTGCGACTGCCCGGCGCTCCTGCTTGCATTTTTTGTCGGGAGCAGCAGGATCTCGACCTCATTCGAAGTGGAAGTTGCTGTTCCCGTTTCGGCGACGACCGCGCCCAGAACTCCGGCGCGCATCACCGCCTTGCGCTCCAGATCAGAGTATTTGAGATCGCCGCCGCGCACCCGGACCACCGAGGGCTGATGGGCTTTTCCTTGTTCCCTGCCCGCGTCTTTGCCCTGCGCCCTGGTGGAGTCGGCGGTGCTCTGGCTCATCAGCACGGCGCGCACCGGCTCAGCCGCGTTCGTGGAAGTGGCCGCAAGCGAATGCCGGTCGCGATTGAGCACGATCAGAGGTGCGGAAACCGAGTTGGCCTGCTGCCAGAGCCGCGCATGGCCGCGAAAGCTGGCCTCGCCGGTGGCCTGATTCATCTCGGCCTCGGCGGCCACCACGTGCGCCGGACCCTCGCCGCCAAAGGCGAGGCCGCTTTGACCATTTGCCGGCCTGGACGGCTGACCGCTGCCTGACGCGCCTTCGTCCTGCTGCGTGGCCTTCACGTTGCCGTGACCAAAGGCTTCGCCCGTGGTCCGCGAAAGCTCCACCTTGTCGGCGGTGAATTGCAAGGCTCCGTCTTCCACGCGGGGATTCACGCTCAGATGCAGCCACTCCCCCTGGCCTTCGTAGTCGGCGCGTCCGGCAAAGGCGCGCAGCGTTGCGGGCGGAGGCGTGCCGGGCTTGGCGGCTGGCGTGCGCGTCAGCACGACATGGCCTTCGACGCGGGCTGACTGAATTTGCTCATTGCTGCCAGCGGCCGTACTCACGGCAGGCTTTGCGCCCGGCTTGGGCGCCGGCGCGGAATGCGCGGCAAAATGTACTTCGAGCCGGTCGCCATTCGCCGTCTGGCGCGCTCCGGTCCCGGTGATCTCTGTGATGCTGGCGTGGCCAACGCCGCGCAGGTCAGTCAACTGCGAGCCAGGGCCAAATGCGCCGGTCAGCTCGTCGGCTGCAAGCTGCGATGGCAGAGCCGGTGCGTTGCCGTGCTGGCTCTCTCCGGTAATTGTTACGCCGCCCGTGCCGCGCACCGCACCCGGCTCAAGCTGCCCGCCGGCAGAGCTGCGAAACTCCACGTCGGCCACGGGCGAGCGCCAGTGGCGGCTGAGCCGCGTTGTCTGGCTTTGCTCCTCACCGTCCATCGCCACGCCGCGCTCCAGGTGCGCGTGGCGCAACTGGCCCAGCGCATTGAACTCCAGCGCAGCTGTGGGGGCTGTGCCATGCATCTGACGCCGCCGGCCCGCCTGCTCGCTCGCCGAATCCATGGTGACGCCGCCCTCCAGATGACCCTGGCGAGGCTGATTCTTCTCATCGAAGTCCATATGGCCGGTGGGCGCTCTCAGATGGCTGCCGGCCGCTGTTGTCAGCTGGAAGCCGTTCATCGCATCCAGCCGCTCGGCGGATCCGTCATCGCGGAAAAGCACCTTTGCGTCGCCCGCAGCCGCTTGTCCGCTCTTGTAGTCGGCAGTAACCGTGTGCAGACGGCAGAGCTGGTCATCCTGCGCAAACTCAGCGTGTTGCGCGTGAATCCGCACCGCCTCGGCGCCGCGCTGCGCCGCCAGTTCCACCGCCCGGTCCAGAACCAGCAGACCCTTCTGCGAATCGTAGGTGGCGCCCATCGAGCTGCCCGTCCCTTGAATAGATGAAAAATCCAGATGCTCGCTGGTCGTCGCCACGCCACTCTTCTGATCGAAGCTCAGGCCGCTGGTCTTCACATGAATCTCGCCCCGTGCGGCGGCCTCAGCGGCCGAGGCCACCGGCGCTGCCTTCAGCTTGCTGCCCAGCGCGTTGTTTACGGAGGCTTTGGGCGCAATCGCCGGTGCTACGCCCGGACGCATCAGGGTAATCTCCACCGGACCGGCGGCCTTGATGGTGCCGCTCTTCTTGTCGTACTCGAACTCGGCGCTTTCGATGCGGTCAACCCGATTGCCGTCTTCGCCGTAGAGTTCGATCTTCACGTCGTGCAGCACCATGTTGCCCTGCTTCAACTGCACTACCTTCGAAGCGTGAATCTTGTACTGCGAATGCGCTCCCAGAACATGGGAGTAGGTGTAGCCATTGCCTTCCTGCTGGATATCGAGGCCCAAACGCTGGGGCAGATCGCGCCGATTGAAGATGTTTTTGCCTTTGCCGATGACCAGAAGAACCACCAGCAGCCCGATCAGCAGAACTCCCGCCGCGAGCACCATAGTTCTCATGGTTTCGATGGTCAATCGCACGGTCAGTTCGCTCCCCCAAGCCGTGCCGATAAGCGCGCCGCCAGCCGCGAGGCCAGGCTCTCGCCCAGCTCGCTCCACAAGAGGCGCGCCGTGGCTCCCGAAGCCCTCTCAATGGCCGCGGTCAGCTCCACCAATTGGCGCACATTCTCTTCCACGCGGCGCGCGGCTTCTGAATCCAGCTCCAACTCTTCTTCTAGAAAGGGCGCGTCAGAACCAAAGTCCACGCGGATGTGCCCGTCGGCCTGATAGGTGCCCTCATCGAAGAGCGGGCCCAGGCCCGTCACTCGCACCAGCCGTGGCTCACGCGCCCAACGGCCATCGAGACCCTGGCCAGTTTCCAGCTCCCACAGGCTCCAGCCAATCTGGAACTCGAATGCGAAGTCGTCGTGCGGCAGTTCGAAGGCCTCGGCGACGGCAAAGGCCGGCTCCGCGCCCTGTTCGCCTTTGCCATAAACCCGCTGAAAGACCGGCGACTCGCTCCAGTTGAGGGGCCACACCGTGGCGGCGTAGACGCGCGCCTCGCCGCCATGCGCGGCAAAGGCGCCCAGCACCGCCGCGAGCTTCTCCGGCAGCGCGGCGAGGCGCAGATTGGGATACCACAGACTCAGATAAAGCGTGTCGGCCATCTCTACTGATTGTAGAGTGTTCCCGCAGCTGAAGCGCAGGCCGGATTCACTCCGGCCTGCGCCTGGGGTGGTGTTAACAGGCTCTGGGTCACTCCTTGGGCCAGTTATAACTCGCGATCAGCTTGCCGTCGGTGCCAACCAGCAGCAACGCGGCCCGTCCACCTGCCAGCGCGCCGGAGAATTTTTTGCCGCTGCGCCGATCTGTAAATGTAACCTCGCTCTGGTTGGATTCGGAGGTAATCACATACAGGGTTGCCTTGGGAAAGAGCGTCGGGCAGATAAGGATTCCCGGATCCTTCAGCGTGGTCGAGTAACTCGGATCGACGTTGGCGGCCTGGAGCGCGTAACGGTAAACGTCGGCCACGGCGCTCAGATTGCCGTTCAACTCCAGCGGCAGCGCGGCAAAAAGAATCTTTCCCTTGCCCAGCGGAATCTCCTTCCAGTCTTTTCCATCGGGCAAGACGGCGCGGCTCAGCACCGTCGTCTCACCGCCGGTGAACTCCAGCTCTTCGTCGCCGCCGGGAAAGCGGAAGAGATTCTCGCGCAGGGTCAGCGGTCCAAGCGCATAGGTAAGCCCCAGCGCGCCTTGCCTGCCGGTTGCGTGAAGGTGCGCATCCTCGCCAAAGGGGCCGGTGACCAGAAGCACCGCGCCGTCGCGCACCTTTTGCTCGATTGCCTGCCACGCCTCATCGGTGAGTCCAAAGGGTGAGGGAAGCAGAATGAGCTTGGGAGAACCGAGCAATTGAATCTGGTATTCGCCTACGGCGTAGGCCGAGCCGCGCGCGTATTGATAGAGCGCCCGCACAGCGGCTTGCTGCGCCGCCAGGGCCGAGCTATTTGCGACCGACAACTGGTAGGACTGCGGCAGGACGATGGCCACATCCGGCGCAATCAACGCATCGGCATAAGGAGCGGCCTGGCGCGCAAACTCACCCATGCCGCGCATCCTGTTCTCCCAAACCTTTTCCGAGCCGTCGCTGCGCAACATTCCAAAGTCGCCTTCGCGGTCCCAGTCCCATTGCAGCGCGCCGCTGGAGCCGTCGGCAAAGCCCAGCGCCCATTTTCGCTCGAGCAGGCCGGCCCCGGTGAACTCATCGTAGCGCCAGCTTCCATCCGGCTCCCACACCGGCTGATAGCCGGTTTCGCCGGTGATATTCGGCGTTCCGGGCCGCTTGGCCACCACCGAATCCCAGAAGAGCGCATCGTCGTTCCAATAGGTATGATTGGTGGTGAAGGAGACGCCCGCGCCTCCGTAAAACTGATTCAGCACACGGTCATTCACTCCACCTTCGTCCTGGCCCACGTTGACCAGTTGATTGCTACCGGATGAGTGGATGAGCGCGACCATCGAGCGGACCCAGCCGCTGAAACCATCCTGCGCAAACAGGTTATAGTCCAGGGCGCGGACCTGGTTGGGATTTTCGTTGCGCGCATAGTGAAGATCACTGGCCGGCGGCAGAGGAACGGCGTCGAAGCCGGTGAAGGTTGACGCGGGAACGCGCCATGCACTGGTGAGCGCGGGCAGGTCGACGTACTTCTGCGCCAGCCACTTGTGCCATGCAGCAGTCTCGAAGGCATCGCCGTTGGGATAGTTTCCCTTGAAGTAATTCAGCGGATTGGAGAAGCTCGGCTCGTTGATCAGATCCCAGCAGAGCCAGGGGATATTCTTGAAGCGTTCGACGATGGAGCGAACGTAGGCATGCTCGGAGGCCAGCGCGGCGGGATCGAGATAGGGATTGGGCTGCGGGCCAACCGGGGGATGAGGATTACCGAATCCTTCGCCGACCGCACGCGGAGCAAAGGCGAAGAAGGTGAAGTTGACGACGATGTTGTGGCGATGGGCGCAGGCCAAAAAGGCTTCCACATTGCGCAGGAAACGCTCTTTCGCGCCGCCGTTGCTCTCAGTCAGCCGGCCATAGGGCATCCAGACGCCGGTGCGCACAAAGCTGACGCCGTGCGCGGCCATTTCGGCAAAGTCATGATCCCAGACCGCCGCGTTTCTCGGAAGAGAGAAATCCCAGCCATCCTCTTCCGTGGTGAAGTAATTCGTCCCGACCGGAAAGTACGGCTTGCCGTCCAGGGTAAGAAAGTCGGCATGTGTGCCGAGCGCCGGCCCGGTGGCCAACTGCTCCAAATCAGTCACCAGAAATCCATTTTCATAAAACTCGCGCGGCGCTCCGCCCTCGCTGTAGACGGCTGTGACTTTGTAGAAGCCCTTGGGCAGCGATTGATGAAAGGGTGCGTCCAGCTCCGCCGCGCCCTTGCCGGTGACGGGAAGCGTGGCCGTGGCGATGACTGCCTTGTCAGAGTGAAGTTGCAGTTGGATGGAGCCGACGACGGCCTGCCCCAACTTCTCTTCGTGTGGAAGGCGCAGATGGACGGTGATCACCGGAGCCTCATTGGGGCAAATGGCGCTGTAGAGCGTCTCCACGGAAAACGCGGCCGCGCCCTGGAGAGCGTAGCGCGCGGCCTGCTGCACCAGCTTGATGCCGTCGCCGCTCTGCCAGTAACCGGGCTGCGGATCGAAGTCCAGCGCGACGATGCGGCTGCCGGTCCTGCGCCAGTATCCGCCGAAGTCGGCGACTATTACCGGCGCCGCCAGCAACTGACCCTCAGATCCGGCCATGTAGCCCAGGCCGCGGAGTCGGCCCTCCACCGTATAAAAATGCCGCGCCTGAAGCACGAGCGGGGGCAGCCACGAATAGCCCGCGCCCCACTGGAAGCGCGCGCCCTCATCTACCGGAACCTCATAGGTGTGCGGAAATCCCAGTGTGCGGGAGTAGGTGTCCTGGGGCACGGCCGCTGTATATTGCCCATTCACCCTCGTGACGGGCACGCGAAACGGCTGGCCGCCAAGGATAAGCAGATTTCCGCCCGCGCCGATGTATTGCTGGATGTTCTTCCAGGCCGCAACCGGGAAGGCCGAGCCATAGGGCAGCACCAGAAGGTCCACATTGGCGAGCGCATCGGGAGAGGCCAGACCGGCCTCATCAAGGAATTCCGAATCCAGCCCTTTCAGAGCCTTGTTGATGCTGGCGCGATCCAAAGGCTGGCTCGATACGGTGGGAAAACCCGGCTGCCACAATACCACCACCTTCGCCTGAAGTTGCAAAGGCACAATTAAAACCGCAAAAAGAAACCAAAAACATCTGCGCATGAGCTTTCCCTTTCAATCCATTCGAACTGGAGCATTTCTGCTGATAGTGTAAGAATGCTCCGTGCCCCATCCATTTCACGTTCTTTGTGAAATGGGTGGGAAACCACAAAATCAACATTACAGGAATGATGAAAATGTTCTCAATCCCTGTTCGATAAGCCGCGGCGCCGGTTGCGGCGCGCGCCTTCGATTTTCGCCGGCCGGCTATTTGCATTGCGCCGCCTGAAAATCCCTGATATTCTGTCTATGGTTTCGCTTGAAACCGTCTTTGTGCGCCCGTAGCTCAGTTGGATAGAGCGACTGGCTACGAACCAGTAGGTCGGGAGTTCGACTCTCTCCGGGCGCACCATTCTTTCCCCACTGCTAGTTTCCCGGGCCCTCATCCATAGCGGCAACGACCGTGGTCAACCGCGGCAGCAGTAATTCCTCCCCCTAAGGTTTGAACTCCTGGCTGGCCACAACATCGATTGTGGCCAGCACGGGAAGTTTATCGCTTGCGCCGCCGGCCAGCACCCGCACCTGTTCCTTCTCCACCTTCCAAACGTGCTTTGCCTCGTCCCAGTAGGCCAGATCGCGCGGCTTCAACTGCAGCGTCACATCCTTCTCCACGCCGGCTTCAATCCTCACCCGCTTGAATCCCTTCAGCTCCAACTGCGGCCGCTCCACCGCCGAGCCAAGATGCTGCACATAAAGCTGCACCACCTCGTCGCTCGCACGCTTGCCGGTGTTCTTCACCTTCACCGTCACATCCACCGCGCCATCCGGGGCCACGGTGGGCGCGCTCAAGCTCAGCCCCTCGTATGCAAAGCTGGTGTAGCTCAACCCAAAGCCGAAGGGATAGAGCGGCTTCTCCTTGCTGTAAAGATAGGTGCGCCCATGCAGCAGGTTGTAGTCCATCAGGGGCAGCAGTTGCGCGTCGCCCGTGGGCCAGGTCTGGGTGAGCCGCCCGGCCGGCGAGTAGTCGCCGAAGAGCACGTCGGCCAGCCCGTGGCCCTCCTCCTGGCTGTTGTGGGTAATGTGCACAATCGCCGGCAGATTCTGCTGGCTCCAGACAATCGCGTAAGGGAAGCTCGCCCGCAGCACCTCAATCGTCCGCGGATTGGCGGCAAAGACCTGCTTGACCATATCCTCTTCTTCGAGCGCGATGGTCTTGCGGTCCACCGCCTCTTTGCCATTGGAGGGCGTGGGGCATTGTGCCCAGCCGGCGTTGCACTCGGGATGGTTGCCGACGACGACAATCGCCACATCGGCCTTGGCAGCCAGCTCCGCGGCCTGCGCCGGGTTGGAGCCGTCGTCGAAGAGCACTCTCACGCCCTTTTCCTGCTCGCCTGAGCGATTGCCTCTCTCGTAGGGATGGACGCCCACGGCCTCCCGAATTCCATCGAGAATCGTCACCGCGTAGGGGGGCGTTCCGCTGTACCAATCCAGCAGCACCTCGTCGGTCCAGGGACCGATGACCGCAATCGTCTTCAACTTCGAGCGGTCCAGCGGCAGCGTGTTGTTGTCGTTCTTGAGCAGCACGGTCGATTCGTCGGAGGCCAGCCGCGCCAGCCGCTTGCTGGAGTCGCGCTCCCAGGGCGGCAGCGCGCCGTTGGTTACGCGGCCAATCTGGCTGTAGGGATCCTCGCCCGCCGGGTCCAACTCGCCCAGCCGCAGGTAGACGCGCAGGATATTGTGCAGCGAGGCGTCCACGTCGGCCTCGGTCAGCAGGCCGTCTTTGAGCGCCTTGGCCAGGTCTTCTTTATACCTGTCAAGAAAGCTGTTGATGCCCGCCTTCACCGCCACCGCAACGGCGTGTTCCTTGTCCGGGAAGGCCTTGTGCGCGGTAACCAGCAGCCCCAGCGCGCCGCCGTCGGAGCAGATCAGCCCGTCGTTGCCCCACTCCTTGATCATCACGTTTTTCAGCACCGGATTGATGAGCATCGGCGTGCCGTTCCAGGCGTTGTAAGAGGCCATCACCGCGCGCGAACCGCCCTGCTCAAAGCCCATGCGGAAGGGCACGGAATAGTACTCGCGGAAGAGGCGCTCGTCAAAGTCAGAGGAGCTGTGATCGCGGGTGTCTTCATTCTCGTTGGCCAAAAAGTGCTTCATCAGCGAGGCGGCCTGCCAGTGCTTGGGGTCCGGCCCCTGCAATCCCTGGGCAAAGGCCGCAGTCAGCGTTCCCACCAGGAACGGGTCCTCGCCGAGCGACTCCTCTGTCCGGCCCCAGCGCGGATCGCGGCTCAGGTCGGCGTTGGGCGCGCGCACCACCAGCCCGCCCACGTCATAAAACGGATTCTGCGCGTCGTAGCGGGCCTCGTAGCCCTCCAGCTTGCCGATGCGCCTCATCAGCTCCGGGTCCCAGCTCGCGCCCAGCCCCTTTTCCTGGGGAAAGGTCGTAGTCGGCATCGGCTGCTTGCCCCGTGGACCCCATCCGCCCGGCCCGCCCAACGCCAGCCCATGCAGCCCCTCCACCTGGCCAGTGAAAACCAGTCCCAGGCGGGGAATCTTCACGTGGTCCGACATCATTTGAATCTTTTCATCGACTGTCAGCCGGCTGAGCAGATCATTAATGCGCTGGTCATCCGTCAGCTTGGTGTCGCGAAAGGGAAAATCCGCCTGCGCCGCCGCCCGGCCCGCCATCCCCGCCGCCAAAATCAATCCCGCCAAAACCACCACCCAACGCCGCAATCTCATCGCAGAATCCTCCAAGGATAGAACAGAGAATCCTACCACAGCAGGCAATTGGGCTGCGTTGTGAGGAATCTGTAGCGCCGGCCGGGAGTCCGCGCTACTTCTTAGTTCAGCGACCGGCAATCTTGCGAGGTAGCTGGGGCAACCGGCGGCCCGGATTCTCGAAGAGGCAAAGGCGAAGATGCGGTCACGAAAAAGTGCTCCAAAAAGGGCCGATTTTCGCGCGAAATTGGCAAAAAAGGCGTGTTTTGGGGCCAAAAAACGGTGGTTTTTCGGGGTTTGCGTTTACTGATGAGTACACATGGACAGTTGATTAAGTTATTTATTATATTTTACTTGCATAGATTAACCCCTCTCAAGAATCGGGTTTTGAGGTGGGGGGGGTGGTATCCCCGCTGTTTTCTTCGCCCTTTGATCGCTTTGCATTCGCCCCTGCTCCCTCTTCTTTTTCCCAACGCAAAACCATCATGGAGCACGGATTGGCGACTGATGCACATAATTGCATTGTGCACCAGGGAATCGTTATTATATGCAAACTATTTTCGGCTGGCCCCACCGCAGGTGGCTGCCGCACCGCAGGTGGTCAATAGATCCTGAAGTTGACTTCGACGCCAATTCTCACCGGCACGGGCTTGCCGTTGAACATGGCCGGCTTGAACTTATACTGCATGATCGCCTTGATGGCGTTCTCGTCCAGGCCCATGCCCAACGGGCGGGGCACACGCGGATTCTGCGGATTGCCCTGCGCATCGACCGTGATCTCGACCAGGCAAAGGCCCTGGTACTTTTGCTTGCGCGCCTCGTCGGAGAACTCCGCATCAACGTGATAAATAAGCACAGGAGCCGAGACGCCGCCGCCGATTTTATACAATCCGCCGCCGGCATTGCCGCCAGTTCCCGACCCATAGCCGTTGCCGGAACCTGATCCTATGCCGCCGCCGTAGCCTGTTCCGATGCCGCCGCCGCCGCCCTGGCCGTTGGAGGCCAGTTTCACGTTGGCCGAGTTTTTCACGCCGATATTCGGCAAGTTGGGGTTATCCGGCAGTTTGAGATCGTTCTGCACATTGATGGCCGCTTCCATCGCCAGCTTGGGTTTATCCAGCGTCTGCACCTGCGGTGGCACCTTTGGCTCAGGTTCGCGCGGTGGCAACTTGCCTTTGCTGGCATCGACGAGGCTGTGATCGCCGCCGCCACCACCGCCGCCGGCCGCCTTGTTGGCCTGAGGGCCTTTCCACGCTTCCACTTCAAGGGGAGTGGCATTCAACGGAGGCTTGATCGTTTGCACGATCTTACGGCCCACAAAGAAGAGCGCGATGAGCAGAATGGCGATATTGACGCCGGAGGAGATGCCGATGGCCCAGGGATTGGGCTTGACCGCCATGCGGTCCGGCACTGGAATGGGCGTCGAGGTCAGTTCCAGCGGCGGCAGCTTGGGCGGAAAAAAGAAATCGCGCAGGCCATGGTAGAGATCGACCCATATGGGCTTTTCCTGCACCGGAAAGACAAGGTTGAAGTCGAGATCGCCGCCGTCCGCAGGGGCGGTGGAAGTGGGGAGATCAGAGTTCTGGTTCAGCGGATCATTTGCCATGGTTGCGGCTGGTACTGTGGCCTCTGGGTTCTCGGTTCCCTGCTCGAACGGGAGACCATCCGTCTCCAGTCCCGCTGTCTCCAGGCCCATATCTCTATTATGCTTGACTCCACCCAGTTGTGTCTTGCGCGCGAGGGTCTCAGCATCCAGAGTCTCATATTCCACGGCGTATCCGCCTCCCATAATCTATAGACGGCAATCGGGCGCGGTCGTAACGCAGCTTTTTTTCTGCCGCGTCCTTTACACTAATGAATGAACACCTTCGCAACACCCCAGGGAGTCACGATGTCCCCAGCACCTGAGTTGAAGGCAACCCTTGCCTTACCGCAAACCGCCTTCCCGATGAAGGCGAATTTGCCCCATCATGAACCGCTTCGCCTAGCGCGCTGGGCCGAGATGGACCTTTATGCCGCGCTTCGCAAGGCCGGCGCCGGCCGCCCCGCCTACCTGCTCCACGATGGCCCACCCTACGCCAACGGGCCGATTCATCTGGGCCACGCGCTCAACAAGGGACTGAAGGACTTTGTCGTCAAGTCGAAGACCATGGCCGGCTTCGACGCGCCTTACGTTCCCGGCTTTGACTGCCACGGGTTGCCCATCGAGATCAAGGTGGACGAGCATTTGGGCCGCAAGAAGCTGGAAATGCCTGTGCCGGAGGTGCTCTCAGCTTGCCGCGCCTACGCGCAGAAGTACATTGACCTGCAAACCTCGCAATTTGAGCGCATCGGCTGCTTTGGCCGCTGGCGGCAGCCTTACAAGACGATGGCCCGCGACTATGAGGCGCATACGCTGAATGCCTTCTACGGCTTTCTGGAAAAAGGCTTTGTCTATCGCGGACTCAAGCCGGTCTACTGGTGCATCCACGACCGCACAGCGCTGGCCGAGGCCGAGGTGGAGTACGCGCAGCACACCAGCCCCTCGATCTACGTGCGCTATCGGCTGACCAGCGATCCCGCGGCGATTGATGCGGCGCTCGCCGACAAGCAGGTTTCCACCATCATCTGGACCACCACCCCCTGGACGCTGCCCGCGTCGATGGCCGTCGCCTTCCATCCCGACTTCGAGTACGTGGCGCTGGAAGCGGGCGAGCAGGTTTACATTGTCGCTGCTGAACTGGCCGTCTCGGTCATCGCTGCCTGCAAGCTCGGCGCGACCACGGAACTCGCCCGCTTCAAGGGCAATGTCCTGGATCGCACCACCTTTCAGCATCCCTTTCTCGACCGCTCGATTCTCGGCGTCAACGCCACTTATGTCACCTCGGACACCGGTACTGGCGCCGTCCACACCGCTCCGGCGCACGGCGCGGACGACTTCTACACCGGCCTGCGCTACAACATCGACCCCACCTGCCGCGTCGATGCTGGCGGCCACGTCCATGTGGACCCCGCCGTCTGGAACCACCCCACCCCACCTGCCTTCGAGGGCATGAAGGTCTGGGCCGCCAATCCCATCATTCTGGCCATGCTCGAAGAGTGCGGCGCGCTGCTGGCCGGACAAAACCTCGAGCACTCCTATCCGCATTGCTGGCGCTGCCACAAGCCGGTCATCTATCGCGCCACTGAACAGTGGTTCATCTCGATGGAGACACCCATCAAGCCGGAGCAAGGCGAGGAAAAGACCTTCCGCCAGTTAGCTATCGAAGAGATCGACAAAGTCGTCTGGGATCCGGCCTGGGGCAAGGAGCGCATCACCAACATGATCGCCACGCGCCCCGACTGGTGCATCAGCCGCCAGCGCATCTGGGGCGTGCCCATCGCTGTTTTCATGTGCGAAAAGTGCAGCCAGCCCATCATCGACGCGGCACTCAATCGCAAGATCATCGAGCTTGTGGAGCGCGAAGGCATTGAGGCCTGGCACACCACGCCGCTCAATGAAATGCTTCCCGCCAACGCGATTTGCGCCCACTGCGGCGGCTCGGAGTTTCGCAAAGAGACTGACATTCTAGACGTGTGGTTCGACTCCGGCACAAGCTGGTTTGCGGTCTGCGAATCTGACCCGGAGTTAAAGCCCGCTTATGCGTCATTCCAGAAGAACGAAGGGACGCAGGTTTTATATCTTGAGGGCGGCGATCAGCATCGCGGCTGGTTCCACTCGTCGCTGCTGACCTCGGTCGCGCTGCGCGGGCGCGCGCCCTACTCGCACGTCTCCACCGCCGGCTGGACGCTCGACGAGCAGGGCCGGGCCATGAGTAAATCGCTCGGCAACGGCGTCGATCCGGTGGACATTGCCAACCGCCTGGGCGGCGAGATCGTGCGGCTCTGGGTCGCCTCTGTTGATTTTCGAGAGGACATGGCCGCCAGCGAAAACCTGATGCAGCGCTGCGCCGAAATCTATCGTAAGCTGCGCAACACCTTCCGCTTTCTGCTCGGCAATCTGCACGGCTTTGACCCGATTCGAGATCGAGTGGCAGAATCTGACTTATTGCCGCTGGACCGCTATATGCTCGCTCGCACACGCAAACTGACCGAAGATATTCTCGGCTGGTATGAGCGATTCGAGTTTCATCGCGTCTATCATGCGGTCAACGAGTTCGCCATTGTGGATCTGAGTTCCTTCTATCTTGACGTGCTCAAGGACCGGATGTACACCTTCGCGCCCACCAGCCAGGAACGCCGCTCCGCGCAGACGGTGCTTTGGCAGATTACTGAAACATTGGTGCGATTGGTTGCGCCCATTCTGAGCTTCACCGCCGACGAGGTTTGGGATTACTTGCCCAAGGTCGAGGGCCGCGAGAAGAGCGTTCATCTGGCGCAATTTCCCAAGCCGGAGGAAGTATTCGGCGGTGATGCGGCCACGCTGATCGAAGAGTGGAAAAAGCTGTTTGAGATTCGAGATGCGGCGCTCCGCAAGCTGGAACAAGAACGCAAGGTTAAGAACATCGGCAAGGGTCTTGAAGCCGATGTGTTAATTGAGGCATCAGGCGAGGCGCTGTCGCTTCTGCAACATTACTCTCCGTCGGATCTGAAGGAGTTCTTCAATGTTTCAGCAGTGGGGGTCAAAGAGTACGAAATCAAGGATACATTTCCGCTGGTTCGCGAATCGGAAGTAATACTTCCCTCGCTTGGTGGTCATATTGAAATCCGTGTAGTCCCCGCCCGCGGCACCAAATGCGCCCGCTGCTGGAACTTCATGCCCGAAGTCGCTAACTACGGCATCTGGCAGAATGTCTGCACACGCTGCCACGACGCTTTGAAAGAAATGAAGATTGAGCCGCCGCTAACTTGCTAACTTGCTGTCTCCGCGTAGCGGAGGCTAACTCGCTGTACTAACTGACCACTATTCACTGACCACTGTTCACTGTCACAAGGAACTCCAATGAAATTCACCGCCCCGCGCCGCCTCCACTGGCTCTTGCTTCTCTCCGCAGTGGTTATCTTTCTCGACCGCCTGACCAAAACCTGGGTCACGCTGCGCATTCCGCTCTACGGCGCCATTCCGGTGGTGCCGCATTTCCTGCGCATCACCCATCTGACCAACGAGGGCGCCGCATTTTCGCTCTTCGCCAACTCCGCCTCGCCTCAAGCGGTTCGCTGGGGACTGATCGGCTTTTCCTCGCTGGCCGCGTTGATTGTTCTCATTCTGCTGGTCCGCTTGGGCGACCGCTTCACCCTCACCTCGGTCGCGCTGGCGCTTGTCTTTGCCGGCGCGCTGGGCAATGTGCACGACCGCATCGCATACGGGTCTGTGGTGGACTTTATTGAGGTGCATATCTTCAGCTACCACTGGCCCGACTTCAACATCGCCGACTCAGCGGTCTGCATCGGCGCGTGCCTGCTGCTCGTCGACTCAATGCTGCCCCATCAATCCCGCGAGTAACTCAGGCGGTATAAATTGAGGATGAGACGCGGCCGCCCTTGCCGGTCCAGTTCGTGTGAAAGAATTCGCCGCGAGGCCTGTCAGTGCGCTCATAGGTGTGCGCGCCGAAGTAGTCGCGCTGAGCTTGCAGAAGATTTGCAGGCAACCGCTCAGTTCTGAAGCCGTCAAAAAAAGCCAGCGCGCAGGAGATAGCCGGAGTGGCAACGCCTAACTCGATAGCGTGAACGAGAGCCTTGCGCCACGACGCCTGATACCGATTGATTGCCTCGCGGAAGAAGCTATCCAGAAGCAGGTTTTCCAGCGCCGGGTTCTTATCGTACGCCTCTTTGATCTTGCCCAGAAAACGGCTGCGAATGATGCATCCGCCCCGCCACATCAGCGCGATTCCGCCCAGGTTCAGATTCCATCCATTCTCTTTGGCCGCAGCGCGCAGCAGCATATAACCTTGCGCATACGAGATGATCTTGGAGCAGTAGAGCGCCCGCCTCACATCCTCAATATAGGCAGATCTATCCTCAATCACGGGCTTATCCGCAGGTCCCGCAAGCTGTTTTGACGCAGCAATACGCTCTTCCTTCAGCGCCGATAAGCAGCGCGCAAAAACCGACTCGCCGATCAGTGTAACCGGCTCTCCCAGTTCGAGCGCGCTGATCGCCGTCCACTTACCCGTTCCCTTCTGCCCTGATGTATCCAGAATCCTGTCTACCAACGGCATGCCATCCTCGTCCTTCTTGGCAAAGATATGGCTGGATATCTCGATCAGATAACTGTCTAACTCGCCCTTGTTCCACTCGGAGAATACGGCGTGTAATTCGTCGGCACTCAGGCCGAGTCCGCGCTGCAGCAGATCGTAGGCCTCGCAGATCAATTGCATATCGCCATACTCAATGCCGTTATGCACCATCTTTACATAGTGTCCTGCGCCGTCTTCGCCCACCCATTCGCAGCAGGGAGTCCCATCTTCCACCTTGGCGGAGATAGCCTGAAAGATATCTTTCACGTGCGGCCACGCGGCCGGATTGCCGCCCGGCATGATAGACGGCCCCCGGCGCGCTCCTTCTTCACCGCCCGAAACTCCCGTGCCAATAAATAATATTCCCTTGGCGGCCAAATCACGTGTGCGCCGGTTTGTGTCGGTATAGAGCGAGTTACCGCCGTCGATAATAATATCTCCTGTTTCAAGATGAGGCAGCAGAACATCAATCATATGATCAACCGTGCCGCCGGCTTTGACCATCAGCATCACCCGGCGCGGTCGCTTGAGCAGGCTGGTCAACTCCTCAATAGAGTGGGATCCCACGACTTCCGTGGCCTTGGCCTCATTGGCGAGAAAATCATCCACCTTCGACACGGTACGGTTGAACACGGCGACCTTGAAGCCGTGGTCATTCATGTTAAGGACAAGATTCTGTCCCATCACAGCAAGGCCGACAACTCCGATATCACACAATGCGTTCGTCATGGAACCTCTCCTCATAATTGCCAAGTTATCGCTGGATGCGCGCAGATCCACCCCGGGCAAAAGCTCGCACCTGATCAAGTGTAGCCATGGTCGTGTCGCCGGGGAAGGTGGTCAACAGCGCACCATGCGCCCATCCAAGCTTGATGGCCTCTTCGGGCGCCTTGCCGGCCAGCAAGCCATAAATAAATCCGGCCGCAAAACCATCTCCACCGCCCACACGGTCATATACTTCCAATTCCGCCGTGGGTGCCGTATAAGTCTTGCCGCCAATCCACGCCACTGCGCTCCAGCTATGATGGTTGGTGGAGTGGACCTCGCGCAGCGTGGTAGCCACGGCCTTCACCTTGGGATGCTTCTTGACTACATTGTCAATCATACCAAAGAAAACGCTGGGATCGAGCTTCGACTTGGAGATAACTTCCGGACCGGGTATGCCTAGTCCTTTCTGTAAGTCCTCCTCGTTTCCAATCAATACATCCACGTTTTCAACAATTCTACCTATTGTCTCGGTCGCCTTGTCATTCCCTCCTGATATTTTCCATAGCTTCTCGCGAAAGTTAAGATCGAACGAAGTTACTGCGCCCGCGGCTTTGGCTGCCTTCATCATCTCGGCGGTCAGGAGTGCGGTGGTCGGCGACAGCGCCGCAAAAATACCGCCGCTATGCACCCAGCGTACGCCACCTGCAAAGATCGCGCTCCAATCAAAGTCTCCCGGCTTCAGTTGCGCCGCCGCCTCGTTCGCACGGTTATAAAAAACCACGGGAGCGCGCAGGCCATGCCCACGGTCGCTGTACACTGTGGCCATATTGGGGCCGGTAACCCCGTTATGCTGGAAATGCTTGTAAAACGGCTTCACTCCCATGGCGCGAACCCGCTCGGCAATCAGGTCGCCAATTGGGTAGTCGGACATGGCGCTGACGATGGCCGTCTTTAACCCAAAACAATCCGAGAGATTGGCGGCCACGTTGAACTCTCCGCCGCTAACATGGATCTGGCACTCGGCCGCCTTGCGGAAAGGGATAACTCCAGGATCAAGCCTGTGCACCAGCGCGCCCAACGACAAAAAATCCAACTTGGCATCCTTGCGAATATTCAATACATCGGTCATTAATCATTCACTCCTGTTCGTTGATAAGCCGGCAATTCATTAATTAGCAATCAATCAACATGCTCAACGCCCAGAAAAACCGGCGCGATATGCCGGACATAAAGGTTTTCTGTCACGTTCTTCGCAATCACGGATTCATTTTGGTCCAATAAATCCAGATACCTGCTCCCCAACTTGGCCGCCACCTTGAAACCCACGTGGAGCAACTGGCGCAGGCTGCTGTTATAGGCCGCTGCGCCGCTGCGATGGCGCAATGCATCGACAAACTCTTCCGATGACCAGCCTCTGACCTTTTCGGGCGTGGGCAGCATTGAAGAATCAATATCAATCACAGTTGAGTAAGGCTCGCATAACTCGTCGCGATGCTTAAATGCTTCTGCGTAAATATCCTTGGCGAGCGCCAGACCGACGCCGCCAGACTCGGCCAAGCCCGTCACCTCTTCCAGCCACGTGGTTCCCGCGGTTTTAAGGTGCACCCCAGCGTCAAATCGCTTGATGGCCTGGTGAACTGCGGAATAAATGGAGAACTTATCGCTGCCGGAGTGAATGCTAAGCTTGAGATTCTCCGGTAGTCCGAAGTGCTCGACCGCATAGGCGATAGCCGCAACATCAAGTGCGAATTCCCGCCCGAACTGCGCCACATCGCCCACATAGTCAACGCCTTTGTTAAATCGGCCGCTAAACCTGGGCGCTATGGTCTGAATGGGTATGCCCTCATCCGCGATAGCAGCGAGAATGATAAGTAGTTCAATAGGACTCTGCGCGGCCTCCGTCTCATCCATCGATACCTCAGGAATAAAGTTGCCCGCGCCCTTCGTATTTTCGATCGCGCGGAAGACTTCTCCTGCTTTGTGGATCGCAACCAGATACTTCTGAGCCGCTTGTTGAAGGTTCAGTCGGGTTATCTCTATGACATCACCGGTCCCTTCCAGTTGAATCTTTCCCAGAAGTTTTCCATTCGCCTTCACGAAGTTATCTATATCGGCATCATTCGCTGCCTTGCCAATGGAATCCGCCACGTCGATGGTAAAGAAATCGCATGAAGCGAGAAACCCGTCAACCGTAGATAAGGTAATATGATCGGCATCGCAGAAGTAAGGCAACTTCCAATGGATTGCCTTGACAGCGGCATCGGCCGCCTTTCGCGTCGCGGATGGATCAGAGCCTATGATCATATGTTCGCGATTCGACTTATTCCAAACCGGAGTTACCTCGACTCCGCTAGCAAGCGCTAACTCACATGCAGCCAACTGTGCCTTGGCTTGCCGAGCGAATCTGTCCCCGGTGCCAATCGAATACTTGCCGAGTTTCAATCTCTCATCTCCCATTATTTTCATTGTAGCTTTCCGCGATGCGCCCACAACCCCAAACCAGGATTTTCGATGAAAAAGATTTCTTCCCCATTTACCCGGTTCCATCCATGCTTGAGCTTTGCAAGATTATACCGTGCGAGCATCGCGCTTGGGTCGCCATAGCTATATCCTGCATCTTCCACCTCTTCTTTTCTAAGTTGTCCGGGACACCAAGTTATTTTGAAACGTCCCTCAGACGATCCGTGAATAAGGTGGGCCGCCGCGCTGAGATCGCCAACTAGATCAGCATTGCCGCTGACGGCGTTCAATGTAGCCTGCGTTCCGCGATAGCCGTATTTGCGTATCAGCTTATCTATTGCCTGGTCTTCTCCAAATGTCTTCACACCCGGCCCGATTATGATCAACTCAGCGCCGTCGGACAACGCCATGCGGACGCGGTAAATAGCCTTGTTTCCTAACCATGTGCTATAAAACTCGCGCGGATCGAGATATACGACGGCTTTCCTGATAGGATCGTCCAATATCTCGAAATTGACCTTGAGGCTCAGCTCGGCGGCCATTTGAAAGCACTCAATGTCATCCCCGATGAACAAGCCGCGCAGGGCTAAGTGTCCATCCTCGGCGCGCGCCACAACCGTCAGCACATAGACGATGGGGAGATGCCGCAAGAAATGATCCGATGCGTAATTGAGCACGTTGCGAACGGGATTATCGGCGCGCCCCATGATACGTTCCATTCCGTAGACCGCGCCCAGATAGTGGCTTCGGTTGATTCCTTCTCGCCCTCCGGCGCCTACCAAAATGTTCTTGTTGTAATTGGCCATGCCCGTTACTTCATGAGGTACGACCTGACCAATGGATAAAATTAGGTCGAGGTCGTCGTGGGCTATCAGCCTGTTGACTTGCGCCGGCCACACATAGTCTAGCTTACCTTCCGATTGCTCGCGAATATACTCTTTCGGAACTTCGCCAAGCGTCTCGATTTCAGTTCTCCAGTTATGTGCCCGGAATAAATCCAATGGCACGTCACCGAACATGGTTTCGATTTGCACCGGCGTCATGGCAGTGTGAGTGCCGAGAGCTGGCAGAACTGCCTTGAGCCTGTCGCCATAATATTTCCACACATAACCGGTAAGTTCGCCGGAGCGTGAATGCGCGCGGGATTGATCCGGCGGCACAGCAAGAACACGCTTCCGCTCGCCAAGTTTGCCGAGGCTTTCCGTGAGCAATTCCTTCAACTGATTCGAAGATAAATCAGTTTCCATGCTCCCGGTTGCGCAAAAGACGCTCATGCAATTAACTCCTTTTTCTTCGATATTCTGGAATCGTCTTCTGTGCCACTTACGTACATTTATAACCTATAGGCTTTTTTCACCAGCCCATAGGCAAGCGCGTAGGCCACATCGAACGCTTCTCTCTCGTCGAGCCGGTGCTCAGCTACCAACCTGGCCAGGAAAGCGCAGTCCACACGGCGCGCCACGTCGTGCCGAGCCGGTATGGAAAGAAAAGCGCGCGTGTCATCATTGAAACCCACCATGTTATAAAAACCAGCTGTCTCGGTAACCTGCTCTCGAAATCTCATCATTCCTTCAGGGCTGTCATGAAACCACCACGAAGGCCCAAGCCGCAAGCAAGGATAGTGTCCAGCCAAAGGAGCCAGTTCGCGGCTGTAAGTCGACTCGTCCAGAGTAAACAGAATCATTGTAAACATTTTTTCGTTTCCGAATCGATCCAGCAAGGGACGAAGCGCGTCCACGTAATTAGTCGGCCTTGGTATGTCCGCGCCCACGTCACGGCCATATCGTTCAAAGAGTTTCCGATTATGGTTGCGCGAGCTGCCCGGATGCAACTGCATGACGAGGCCGTCGTCCATGCTCATGGCAGCCATTTCGGTCAACATCTGAGCGCGGAAAAGCTCCTGTTGAAATGCATCGGCATTGCCCGCCAATACCGCGCCGAACAGCGCCTCTGCCTGTGCCAGAGATAAGTCGGCAGTTTGCGCTGTGATATGCCCGTGGTCAGTTGCCGTACAGCCAAGTGCGCGAAAACGGGCGCGCTCCTTGCGCAATGCATTCAGATAGCCATTCCAAGTCGAGGCGTCCTCTCCAGTCTGCTGGCCAAGCTTTGCAATGTTCTCTTGAAACCCCGCAAACTCCGGATCTACCACTGAATCGGGACGAAAGGTGGGAAGAATCCTAGCCTTCCATCCAGAATCGCGGATGGCCTTGTGATCCGCCAGTGAATCCAGCGGAGAGTCGGTCGTTGCAAGCACTTCCAAGTTAAACTTGCCGTAAAGAGAGCGCGGCAAAAACTCCGGCTTCTTCAGTTGCTCCGAGATACTGTCAAAATATTGATCCGCCGTGCTTGCCGATAAACGCTCTTGAAGGCCGAATAGCTCCTGAAAAACATAGTCCATCCAAAGGCGCGTCGGCGTCCCGCGAAATAGATAGTAATAACTGGCAAATATCCGCCACACTTTGCGCGCATCCTGCAGTTCCGCCTTACCGATCTCAAGATCGTCAAGTGAAATCCCCTGGCTGTAAAGCATACGGTAGACATAGTGATCAGGCTGAACCAACAACTTTGCTGGATCAGAAAATGGTTCATTTTTCGCAAACCATGATGCCAGCGTATGTCCGTGCGGACTTATAATCGGCAAAGCCTTCACGTGTTCATACAACGCCCTGGCAATCTTTCGTGATCCAGGCTCGGCGGGGAACAAACGATCTTCATGAATCAGCATGGCTCCAATTCAATCCTTTCGCGGCTGTGCGCTTCTAATTGGCAACGACCGAGTCATTGCCATACAGGCAATCGATCATGAACTACCCGATAACATTCAGTACTTCAAGCATGGGTCGAGTATCCCATGCCCGCCAGCACGCCGCGCATGTAGGCGAATGACTCAATCACGCCGGGCATGGGATCGTCGCCATTTATCTCATATTCGAGATCGACAAAGCCCTTGTATCCTTCCTGGATAAGAGCTTCGAATACCTCGCGCACCGGCATGATGCCTTTCCCTACCGCTACCTGACTCTCCTTGCTATTGAAATCCGTTAAGTCTTTCATGTGGATGTTGAACAGCCGCGGCCCCACCTCATGGATGGCTTGAACCACGTTCGCTCCCGCTCGTGCAGCGTGCCCCAGGTCGATGCAGCATCCGATGCGCGGGTCCATATTCTTAACCTGTTTTATTACATCCAATGGCGAGGGCCATAACTTATCCTCAGGCCCATGGTTGTGGATGGCGATGCGGATGTCATACTCTTTCACAAACTTTTCAATACGGGGAAGTGTTCCAATAGCAGGATCGCCCGCGACAATGACGGATATGCCCGCACGCTTGCAATACTCGAACTTACTGCGAATATCGTCGTCTTCGTCTTTATTGAAGTAAATGGCACCGGCAGCATGAAGCTTGATGCCTGCGGTCGCATAGCCTTCCAGTGCCTTTGCCTCTTCATCGGGGGTGGATGGAAGGTGATCCCTTGTATCCTTGGCGTTCAGAGCGTTTACGTTGAGCTGCTTCATAAAGCCTATCAACTGCGCGCGGGAAAAGTTGCGAAAGGTGTAACTGGCCAACCCTAACTTCACGGGGGAAGGCCTTCCTGCCGCCGGCGACGCCCCGGCAAAAGACGGAACCGCTGCCGGCGCGGCGCATACGGCCGCGATGAACGCGCCGGATTGAACGAAACTGCGTCGTGAAATGCCCATTGTCATTGCTGATATTCTCCTCGAAACATCCTGAAACCTTTTGTCCATTCAATAACTCATCAGGCTGTTACAGATGCGGCGCCCATCCCTTTTCATACTCGCGGCTCCAAAGCTTCATCGCCTCGGAATCATTCTGAATCTTTCCGTCTTGCGGATCGAGCCGCAGTTCCCGATTGACTTCCCATGCGATATTGGAAAGTTGCAGCATGGTGACGGCGACATTGCCTACGGAGATAGGCGCGTTGAGCTTTTCGCCCTTGCGAATGGCGGCGATAAAGTTGGCAAAATGCGCATCGGTCATGGAGTCGCGCCCCGTGAGGTCCGAGGATGCGTTTGCACTGCCTTCCTTGGCTTCGCTTATCTTGTTTCCTTTCAGATCATAGACTTCATAACCACCGCCATCGATCAGCATTGAGCCGGCCGTTCCCATGATTGTTGATCCGCGGTCGCGGCCGTAGTATTTCATTCCGGAACAGCATTTTCCTTCCCACGAGATGAGCTTGTCTCCGTAGTCGAAGCTGGTGACCAGCGTGTCGTAAAACTGCCAATCATCCTTGAAGTGATATCTTCCGCCTGACGAAGTTACACTGCGCGGATAATCGACTCCCAGCGCCCAGCGGCAGACATCGATCTCGTGGGTACCGTTGTTCAGGGTTTCACCGGTGCCCCAGTTCCTGAACCAGTGCCAGTTATAAGGGTGAATGTTGTCCTTATAACTTCTGCGCGGCGCCGGTCCCTGCCAAAGATCCCAATCGAGCTGAGGTGGCACAGGAACTTCCTTGCCGAAACCGATCGACTTTCTTGTGTTGCTGTACCAGCCTTTGCCGAAATAGGGCGTACCTATCAGGCCATTACGAAGCTTGTCGACGGCCTCAATGATCAGCGTGTTGGAGCGCCGCTGAGTGCCCATCTGGACGAGTTTCCCGTACTTTCTTTGCACCTCGACGAGCAGCGCCCCTTCAGCCGGATTGTGGCTGCATGGTTTTTCCACATAGACGTGCTTGCCCGCCTGCACAGCGGCGATCGCCATGGGTGCGTGCCAGTGGTCTGGGGTGGCGATGGTGATGGCGTCCACCTCCTTGAGTTGCAGGATGTTACGAAAATCCTTGTCAGTGGCGGGGGCATAGCCTAACTCGTGCGCGGCGCTGTCGGCAAACTTTTTCAGGATCACGCCGTCGACATCGCAAACATGAGAGATGCGGGCGGTGTCTTTGTTTGCCTTCAGGGAGTCCATATGCGCGTAGGCGCGGCCATTCAGGCCGATCACCGCAAAGTTGAGGCGATCATTGGAGCCGAGTATCTGGCTGTAACTTTTGGCGGTCGAATTGATTGCCAAAGCTGCCGTACCTATTGCAAGCGTGTCGAGAAATTCGCGTCGAGTAACCAATGTATCTTCTCCATTCAGCCGGCCAAGAGGCGTAAATTGATTGAGCCTGCATCGACTCATTCACCCGCAAGGCTATAGTGTTCCAGAATCTTTCAGTGCTTGCTTCATGCCCGCCCAACTGATTCGGGTAGACTCCTCCGGGGTTGCGGCTCCGCGCCAATGCGTCTCAAGACTGACGGCATCATGGTAGCCGATCTGTTTGAGCGTGCGGAACTGTGCCGTCCAATCGATAAAACCCTTGCCGACCGGCGACCACTCGATTGCGCCGGCTGCATTCTTGACGGCGTTCTTGCAGTGGCAGTGGTGAATGCGATTCTTCGGCAAGACTTCCCATCCGCCGGGAAAGGCATCCAGTTCACCGCGCATGACGGCATTGGCTGGATCCCAGTTGAGCGCCAGATGCGGCGTTTGCACGGCGCTCAGTGTGCGCGCGGCCTCGCGCCCGGTAGCTGTGTTGCACTCAAACTCGTTCTCTAGCACGAGTTGCGCGCCTTGCTTACCAGCAATCTCGGCAGCGGCGCGCAGCTTCTCATCAATTGCGGCACGAAACGGCGCAACATCATCCAGGCGCCAGAAATCGAAGCAGCGGATTTTATCCGTCTTGAATTGTTTTGCCAGCGCGATCGACCGATCGAGTGTTTCATCCTGTTGCTTGAATGCCGCCTCGGCCGCTCCGTGCATATCTCCCTTGGCGCCATACTGGGACTTTGGCGCACCAGGCCAATCGGTCTTGAAGAGCGGGCTGGCAATATCGGTTACGCGCAATCTGTATTTGGCGAGAATCTTCTGCGCTTCGTCAATCTCAGCAGTGGTCAGAGCAATAATGTTCTTGCCCCACATGGAGCGGAGTTCGATCCAACTCAAGCCGAACTCGCGAGAGACAACGTAACACACATGGTCAAAATCCGGTGAGATTTCATCGTTGATGACAGAAACCCTGAATGGGGACTTTGAGGCCTGAGCAAAGTTGAAGAAAGGGCGCGTAGCGGAGGCTGCTGTGACAAGTCCGGTTCGCAGGAGAAAACTTCGTCTGGAAGTGTTTTGCACGATGCTCCTTTCGCCTACAGGCGCGAAAAGTAATGGACCGGTCAGGCATGGCAATTATACCCGACCAGGCGCACGGTCAGCACCGGCAACCGTAACATCTTAACCGCGCTATAGGTTTTCTTGTCCGGGAGTTGCTCGACAACTGCGCATGACGCGCTGGACGCGGGACAATTATCTATATGGCAATGCTGTGATGCCCGTGGCGTCCGCGCGTATTATCCTGAGATTCAGAATCTATGCCTGAAGACAAAAAACTCGAACAAGCCGAACGCCGCCGCTTGCGAAACGCCGAGCGCAAACTCCGCGAGGCAAAGATGCGCCTGGCGCGGGCCGAGCGCGGCATTCTTTACTGGTCGCGCATTCTGGCCGACCTCAGGCACAAGCGCACTCTCGCCATTCAGCCACCACTCTGGCCGGAGGACGATCCATACAAAAAGAGATGAGCTGACGCGCCCGAGAGCACACGCCAGCCCTATTCTCTAACAAGATCTGCTACTTACTTCAATCCAGCCTTCTGTGCCGCCCAGCGTTTCTTGACGGCTTCCGCGATCCGCTTCCGGCCTTCGGGGCTGAGCTTTCTCTTTTTCTTGGCCGGCTTCACCACCTTCGGCGCAACGGCGGCGCTCTTCTTGGGCCTGCCGGGCTTCCTCTTCGCAACTGGTACCGCGCCGCCACTCAGCAAGGCTCTCGCCTGCTGCAACTTGGCAAGATCGAGATCGATGCTTGCCAGAATGTCTGAAATTGCCATGTACTTATTCCCCCTGATTGACTCAGGCAAAAGGCTCAACCCCTGCGCTGCCAACGGGCGGCCTCGCGCTGGGCACTCCAATTGCTCCATCATTACAATACGCAATTTCAGACTTTAATACAAATATAAAACTTTATTCGCGGGTATTCTTGTCTATTTTGCTCCTTCGCCGGTGAGATGGCATACTCACGTTTTCCTTTGCTGTGTCACTTGCGATTGGCACCTGCAAGCCTCGCTTCCAAGACTTTGGATTCCGGCTTCCTTAACACATCGGCTGCGTCACCGAGCCGGCGAAGTAACTGCAGATGGCGCTCGCGAGTAAGTTGATACCACTCACCATGGCCGCGGTTGCCGACGAAGGCAGAGTAAGTGAATAACTCGCTGGCGAACCTTGCGCAATAGAGATTGTGACCACGCTGAAGGAGGGCGCTTGCCTGTGGAGTTGGAGGACTTGATCTCGAAGGTAAGCGCGTTTGTGGCGCTTCCGACAGGCGCCGGAGTTACAGTTATCTTCGCCACGATTCCTGCTGTAGCTATCATATCCGCGGTGATTGGAGCAGCAGGTTTGGTCGCGTTGACAAATGTTGTGGCAAGTTTTGATGAAAGCAGAAAATAATAAAAACAAGAACCCCATCCCTGCACAATTGGATCGCGTCAAGGATGGGGTTCATTCCTAACTAACAAGCATGTAGAGCATATAACTCAGTTCACCGCCGCTAACCCAAGCTCGGCAGTCCGGCCAACGCCATGGCAATTTCTTCGGCTGGATACTCGTAGTTTTCCAGCTTGCCGGCCTGATAGGCGATGTAGGACTGCATATCAAAGTGACCATGGCCGCTGAGGCTGAAGAGGATGGTGCGCTGCTTGCCCTCGGCTTTGGCGCGCAGCGCCTCGTTGATCGCCTCGGCGACAGCGTGGTTGGCCTCCGGCGCGGGGATGATGCCTTCGGAGCGGGCAAACTGAATCCCGGCGGCAAAGGCGTCCAACTGCTGCACGGTCGCTGCCTCGGCCAGCCCCAGATCGAGTACGTGCGAAACCAGCGGCGCCATGCCGTGGTAGCGCAACCCACCGGCATGAATTCCCGGCGGAACAAAGGTCGATCCGAGCGTGTGCATCTTCACCAGCGGCGTCAGGTGGCCGGTATCGCCGAAGTCATAAACGAATCTGCCCTTGGTCATGCTGGGGCAGGCCGCCGGCTCCACGGCCACGATGCGCGCCTTGCTCAGGCCCTTGATCTTGCGGCCCACATAAGGCATCGCGAGGCCCGCAAAGTTCGATCCGCCGCCCGCGCAGGCGATGATCACGTCTGGATCGTCGTCGGCCAGTGCCATCTGCTCAATCGCTTCCAGGCCAATCACAGTCTGATGGAGCAGCACGTGATTCAACACACTGCCCAGGGCGTACTTGGTGTTCGGATCCTTCGCCGCCACTTCAACGGCCTCTGAGATTGCAATGCCCAGCGAACCATTTGAGTCAGGATGCACGGCGAGAATCGCCCGGCCCGATTCCGTCTGATTGCTGGGACTGGCCGTCACACTGGCGCCGAAGGCCTCCATCAGCGCGCGGCGATAGGGCTTCTGGTCATAACTGACCCGCACCATGTAGACCTTGCAATCGAGGCCGAAGAAGGAGCAAGCCATGGAGAGCGCCGAACCCCACTGTCCGGCTCCCGTTTCGGTGGAGAGGTGTTTGGTGCCGTCCTTCTTGTTGTAATAGGCCTGCGCCACGGCTGTGTTCAGCTTGTGCGAGCCGGCAGCGCTTGCGCCCTCGTACTTGTAGTAAATGTGCGCCGGTGTATCGAGCGCCTTCTCCAAGCGGCGCGCGCGGAAGAGCGGCGAGGGCCGCCACTGCGCGTACAACTGCCGCACTTCGCCGGGAATCTCAATTTCGCGCTCCTGACTCACTTCTTGCAGAATCAAGCTCATGGGAAACAGCGGCGCCAGGTCGTCCGGGCCCAGCGGTTGCAGTGTTCCTGGATGCAGCGGAGGCGCCATCGGCTTGGGCAGATCGGCGGCAATGTTGTACCAGGCAAGCGGAATACGATTTTGCGGCAGGTTGTATTGGATGGTTTCCATGGGCGAATTTTAACAGCAGGGACGGCTGGCGCGGCAAAGCCCGTCGCCCAGAAACCCCTCCACGCCCCGCCTATCTCCACACAAAGGTTCATAAAAACCTCAACGTTTTCGCCGATGCGCGAAACTCCTACCGAAGCTATGTTTGTCAGCAGAGGACAGAAAGAAGCGGTTACAGACGGATTGCGCTTCAGCGCCCGATTCCCCTCGCGTCACCGTACCGCGTCAAGAGTCCCTGCAAGCAAATTCCCCCATTTGTTGAGAGGTCACCAGATTATGCAAACCAGAGCATCACATCTTCGCTTTGACAATCCGACCCGTCATTCCGATTCCGCCGCAAGAGTTTTACGTCTCTTTGCAGCTGGATTGGTGATGACCGTATGCGCAACGCAATTGTCCGCGCAGGGCTGCATCCTGGCGCGCTCACCGGAGCAGAGCGGGTTGCCCACCAACCAGGGCGGAACGCTGGAACCGGGCCACCTGCAGATCACCGTCGGCGAGCGCCACCAGTTCTCTTACCAGCACTATGTGGGCGATGTTTATCAGGAGTATCGCGCCCAGGAGAAGACGCAGGTGGAAAACCGCATCAATCTGATCACCATCAACCTCACCTACCAGTGGACTCCCAAAATCAGCTTTGAGATAGACGCACCCTTCCTCTTTGCCTCGCGCAAGGGGCAGAGTTCTCCTATCGAGTACCAATCCTCCGGCCTCGGCGATACGATTCTCGGAGTCAATTACTGGATTCGCAATCCGCTGCACGCGCCGCGCAACAACTTCTCCGTCGGCCTGGGCGTTTTGATGCCCACCGGCAATGACAATGTGCAGAATACCGTGAACACCAACACTACCGGCACGGGAGCGGCGGTGGAAGTGACCGCGCCCGTAGACTATTCGATCCAGCCCGGCAACGGCGGCTGGGGTATGGTGATGCAATGGATGGGCTACCAACGGCAGGGCAAGTCGCTGGTCTTCTACACTGACGGCGATTACATCGCCACGCAAGGCGGCACCAACGGGATTCAACGCGGCGCAACGCTCTCCACCACCACTCCTCTGGATAACTACGTCGCCATCTCCGACCAATATCTTATGGAAGCGGGCGTTTCCTTTCCGCTTCCGCGCGTGAAGGGATTGAGCGCGACCTTTGGCCCACGCGACGAAGGCGTCCCGGCCAAGAATCTCTTCCCCACCAGCAACGACGGCTTCCGCAGGCCGGGATTCGCCGTATCGGCGGGACCAGCCGCGCAATATGCGCGCGGCGCAGATCTGCTTACCGCCGGCGTCTATAAAGCCATTCACCGCGATCGCACCGCCAGTTATCCCGACTCGGTTTATGGCACACATGGCGACGCCGCATTTGCGCAGTGGGTGTGGCTGGCAAGCTGGACTCACCGCTTCTGAACTTCTAACTATTGATTCGGTTAAAAAGTTATGCAACGCCGTGCCCCATCCATTCCGCGTTTTTGCGGAATGGGTGGGATAGAGTCTTGCATTTCTACACAATCAAGAGGAGGCAAAATGAAAATATCGCTTCACTTCCTGACAGCTTGTTTTGTCTGCTGCCTCCTACCAGCGGCGCAGGCCAAACGCGCGCCCAACCTTGAATTGAAGGATCTGGCAGGCAAGACACACAAGATCGCGGAGCTGCACGGCTCCATTGTCGTGCTCAACTTCTGGGCCACGTGGTGCGCGCCGTGCAAGGAAGAGCTGCCGCTGCTCTCAAGCCTTAGCCAAGAGTATGCGGATAAGAAGATCCGTTTTATCGCAGCTTCAGCGGATGAAGCCCGGGACCGCGACAAGATCGACAAGTTTTTGGCCCGGCAGAAGTTAGTCGTGGAGGTGTGGCTTGGCGCTGATCTGGAGATGCTGGAACGCGCTGGACTGGGTAATGAGTTGCCCGGAACATTGATTCTGGACGAGCAGGGCGAGATTGTTGCTCGGATCCTTGGCCAAGCGCGCGAGGAAGATATCAAGCGGCCGTTGGATTGGCTGCTGGGCGGCAAAGCCGGCCCGCCGCCCGCCGCGCTCGTCAATCGCTATTAGGAGATCCGACCCAAAGGAATGCAACACTCCCTCCCACCCATTCCGCAAAAAACGCGGAATGGATGAGGCACGGCGTTCCAAAGCTTCTGGACCCAATCAATAGTTGCCAACCAGCTGCGCGCCTGTACGATGAGCCTCATTCGCCAGAACGAAGGTGTGCTTCGCGGCCTCTTTGGCCGGTTCAGTTCTTTATCTGATCCGCCAAATGCTTGGCAAGCTTTTTGGAAAGCCGGGCGGCTTCCTGAGACTGATCGGAGGCCGTCCTGTCCAGTTCTTGGGCATCAAGGTGATCGCTCGTGTTGTGCTGGCGCTCCGCGGCTATATGTGAGCAGGCTGCGCGAATGCGAAGTTCCGCTTCTTGGGAATGTTGGCCCTGTGACATACTCTTCTCCTCGTTTGCAAGCGTGTATGGGGCTTCCATACAGGAGTTTCGCACCCGGCTGCCACGGCGCGCTGAGCAATAGGAGACAACCGGAACTGCATATTTTCGCTTGCCCGGCGCATGGAACAGCGCGGCTGGAAGATCGCGCTTGACCATGCCAGCAATGTCAATTCCAGGGTTCACGTGCGGCAGGGAAAGTCCAACGGAGCCGCTTCATGATTGCAATCTCGACCTGAATCCGCCGTAGGTCAAATAGATGCCAATCAGCAGTGAGGGAGCCAGGCACACATAGAAGAGCAGCGGATGGCGGAGCCAAATCAGAAGGCAATCCCCTTCCACATTATTTGGCAGAAGCAAGAACAGCATACCCTTTATCAGCGTTAACCAGCCGACGAGGGTAACAACCACTGCCAGCGCGCCGCCCGACCAGAGATTGTGGGCCAAAATCATCGCCAGCCCAGCGGCCACCGTGATGATGCCCAGCACCAGCATCATCGAGGAGTTATGAAACAGTGCTGCCGCCGAATCGACGGTGGCTTGTTTGTGCATGGCCAGGGAGGGAACGACGAGAATGCAGTACAGGCCGATCAGCCTGCTCAGATAGATCGTACGTGACGACATGATCTCCTCCATGCGAGCCGAAGCGCTGGATGCGGGGAAAAGTAGTCGCAAATACAGCGATTCAGCTTCTGCCGGCTCGCGAACATATTTATACACCCCGGGAAGATATGCCGTGCATGAAAGTGTTGGTCAGGCTGGAAAGTGACGGGACTTTACGAGAAATGTCATTTACACTGGTGTGGCTATGAGTTGCCTCTTTTGCAAGATCGTTGACGGGAGCATTCCCTCGACCGCGGTCTACGAAGACGAGTTGTGCTACGCCTTCGCGGACCTTCATCCGCAGGCGCCGGTGCATATTTTGGTGGTTCCGCGCCAGCACATCGCCTCACTGTCTGATAGCTGCGAAGGCGACCGCGCACTGCTCGGCCACCTGCTCTGGGCCACAGGCCAGATCGCCCACGACAAGGAACTCGGCAAAGGCTACCGCGCGGTGCTCAACACCGGCGAAGACGGCGGACAGACCGTGGACCATCTCCACGTTCACCTGCTCGGTGGCCGCCCGCTCGCTTGGCCGCCAGGGTAAATTCCCTTGGATTCGCAAGACCTTCGTCCTATGACCGCCGGCATTTCCGCGCGCGCGAGTGCGCTGTCTGGTTTTCTGACCAAAAAACGGAAAGAGCCGCCCGGCAACAGGGCAGCTCTTTCCTCAGGGAGAATAGTTCCAACGGAGGCAAAACCATCAGAACTTTCTGGCTGCATACTAGGTGCACCGGAAGGGAGTGTCAAGGCAAAATCGAGTAAGAAATAAGGGCTTTATATTCAATAGATTGACTCTGGGCTATAGAAAAATGCACAGGGGGCTTGTTCGTATTCTATTCGCCTATTCGTTTCCGCAGAGCCCCTTCTTTTTAGGGTGTTTTGCCGTCTTTTTTACCTGATTCTTACTGGATTTTTCCCTGCTCATCCCTGGAGTGCGTTCTCGCGCCTTTGGACAGATCTTCTTCGCTTCGCCCAAGAAGATTCAGGCTGATAAATTCCACGTCGTAGACGGACGAAGCCGGCCGCCCGCGCGAGATGCGATAAAGCGCCCGGAAGCCGCCCAGAAAGAATCCCAGCAGAATCGCCGCGCTGCCCCCGATCACAACCAGGGCGGCAATCCCCATCAGCAGCTTGCCGGTCTTGGATGTTTCGGACTCCATCGGCTGCGGAATCGACATCAGATCCGCCTCGTAGTGAACCGCGGCCAGCAGCTTGTGGCTCTCCTCGGGAATGGCGTCGCCGGAGACCAGCGCCACCAGCGGCCCGCTGCGCCGCACCTCCAGTGATGCCGTATCGGAGTCCTGAAGCGGCTTGGGCCATGCTGGCTGCGCCTGCTTGCCCGCGTGGATGTAATCGCGAATCTTTGCTTCCTGCGCCGCGGCCAACTGTGGCGTGGGGTAGTCGATGATCGTCAGCGTGGCCGGGCCCGAGCGCAGCGTGTAGTTGGCGGTGACGGCCTCCGCGCCACGATCAAAGCCCACCAGCTCCGGCGGCAGCACTCCGCCCGCGCCGCCATAACCGGCCGTTCCCACCGCATAGTGGGTGGTCTGGCCATCGAGATTGCTTTGCGGCAGGTTCGCCAGGATCGGCGGCGCCAGCGCACTGCCGCCCTCAGGCAGCGGCAACTGGCCTGCCAGCTCGCGCAGTTCCGAGCCGCTCATCGGGCTGATGCGCGAAAACCTTGCGTCCACCACCGTATTGCCTACCCAGAAGAGGACCCGGTTGTGGTCCGAGGTTGCCCCCGTACCAATCTCTTCTTTCGGCCAATTGTTCTGGCGAAAGAAGGAATATGCCCCATAAGCCCCGCTGGCGTCGCGAAAGCGCAGCGCGTACACACTCAGTGTCTCGCCCTCGCGCTTGTAGCTGGCCACGGCAGCGTCGGTAAAGGCGTACTCCTTGAGCGCCGCCGCGTTGGCGCTGTCAGCCTGGGCTGCATCGGTTATCTTCTTTGCCGCGCCTGCCGATTTCCAGCCAGCGAACTCATCGGGCAGCAGCGCCGCTGGCACAGGCGGAAGGGTCAGATGCGTCACGCCCGGCCGTGCCGAGGCCGTGTAGCCCGGCTTGACCCCGCCCGCTGCGGCACTCTGCGCAGAACCCGCCGCCGCGCATCCGGCCATCGCCATAGAAACAATCAGAGTGATCAACCAGCGCATTCACACGCTCCCTCTTTCAGGTTACACGCTTGAGCGGTTCTCCAGTTCCTAAGCCCTTGCTTGTTTTTACCAAGGCGGTTTTTTCTTGGAAAAAAAGCCACTAAACGGTTTGTTTTCGGCATATTCCAATTGGAGAGCCGCTTTATCGCCTCTCCGCCGCGCCCTCTGATAGCATCAAAACAACGATGAGATATCTGATTGCAATCCTGGCTCTGGCCGGCGTAGCGGTTTCCGCGCTTTCGCTCCACGTCCATTACTGCAGCGACCCCCAGCCCTGCTCCATCAACAGCACATGGGATTGCGGCATCGTCAACCACAGCCCCTTTGCCGAGATCGATCATATCCCCGTCGCCGCCATCGGCATCGTCGGCTACCTGGTGCTGGGCACGCTGGCCTTTTTTCGCCAGCGATTCCTCGTCTTCCTTACAACCGGCGCCGGCTTCTGCTTTGCACTGCGGCTCACCTTCATTGAGGAGTTTGCTCTCCAGGTCTGGTGCCTCTATTGCGTCATATCGCAATGCATTATCGCGCTCATCCTGCTACTGAGCCTGGGATGGTTTGCCGTCGAATACCTTGCTCTGAAGCGCGCCAACCGACCCGCCTGAACGCATTACCAACGGTTGTGCGGACGTAATCAGGCGCATTTTTCCATTTCACCTTAGAATCTTCGCATGACTGATTCCTCGGCTGTTCTTACTCATCTCCTTTCCGACATCATCCTGCCCAACCTCAAGTCGGTGCAGGTCAGCCAGACTGAGCAGATTGCCGCCAACGACCGTCTGGAGAACGCAATCGAGGAGCTGCGCTTGTACCTGGAGTCGCAGTTCGCCCACCTCAACGCGCAGTTGACCGCCTGCCGCGCCGAGTTGGCCGCAACCCAGGCGATCCTCAAAGCCACGCACCCCCAAGCTGCCGACCTTCTTGCACCCGATCTCGTCACCCTGATTCACTAAAGCGCGTCCTCGGGCGCGCCGCGGCCTGCGATAATCTCTCGTATGCGAACTGTGCTTACAGCGGCGCGGCTCTGGGATGGAACCCGCCTGCTCGACTTGCCCGGCGTGGAAATCGAAGACGGCAAAATCGTCTCGCTCTCCACTCGTTCAGCCTCTGACCTGCCCGGCGAGACTCGCCTTCTCGATTTTCCCTCGGCCACGCTGGCCCCTGCGTTTTTTGATGTGCACATCCACGGCGCCAAGGGCCATGACGTGATGGAGGCCACGCCTACGGCGTTCGACGCCATCGGCGGCTTTCTGGCCTCGCACGGCACGGGCAGTTTTCTGGCCACCACCGTCACCGCGCCGCTGGACGCCACACTGCGCGCGCTCTCCGCGCTGGCCAGGCTGATCGCGCGCCCGCCCGTCGCGGGCCAGGCGCGTCCTATCGGCATTCATCTGGAAGGGCCGTTTCTATCGCACGCCAAACGCGGCGTACAGCCAGCCGAGCATCTGCTCGCGCCAGACGTGGCCACCTTCGACCGGCTCTTCGAGGCCGCCGAGGGCCACATCCGCCTGATGACCCTCGCTCCCGAGTTGCCCGGCGCACTCGAACTGACCGCGCACGCCACCGCGCGCGGCGTCCGCGTCTCGCTCGGCCACTCAGACGCCACCGCCGATGAGACCCGCGCCGCCATCGAAGCTGGCGCGGTAAGCGCCACGCACACCTTCAACGCCATGCGCCCGCTTACCGCCCGCGAGCCGGCAATTCTGGGCGTCGCGCTCACCTCCGACGCGCTCTTCGCCGAGCTGATTTGCGACGGCATCCACGTCGCTCCGGAGATGGTCAAGCTGTGGTGGCGTTCCAAAGGCCCGCGGCGCGCCATTCTCGTCACCGACGCCATCAGCGCCGCCGGAATGCCCGACGGCGACTACCGCCTCGGCAACCTTTCCGTCCAGGTCGTCAACGGCCGCGCAACCGACAACGGCGTTCTGGCCGGCAGCACTCTCACGCTCGACCGTGCGCTCGCCAACTTCATCAGCTTTACCGGTGCGCCGCTTGAGCAAGCCTTGCCTCTGCTCACCACCAACCCGGCTGCGATGACCGGCTTCGGCAATCAGGCCGCTTCGCTCGCCGCAGGCCAGCCCGCCAGCCTCGTCGCCGTGGATCAAGCCGGTAATCTGCTTGCATCGGTGGTGAACGGAGAGGTGATTTCAGTTCCGTGATGAACGGGGCAGATTGAGGTTCGTGGTTTCCCAGCCCCCAAAAGCGGGAGCTGGACGCTTGGCAGCGTCGATAGAAGCGCCTTCGAGCGCGCCGAAATGGAGAGGGTTAACCAAAAAATGAGATTGCAGAAGAAATGCAAAATGCAGAGGATTGCCTGCCTCCATGCCTCTCTGCTCGTGATTCTTGCCGGTACGGGGCTGCCGATGCGCGCCCAGAATACGAGTCCTCTGAACACCGCGCCAGGAATGGAGCAGACGGTGAGGGCAAATGGCGCCGATCCGGTAAAATTCGACGATTTCGGGAGCTCGCCCAGGACGAAAAATGATGCCGCCAAAGCAGCCATCATCAACCAGATACTGGCCATGCCAGCAAAGACACCCGAGTTGAAAGTGTCGGGGAACAAACTTGTGACCGCGGACGGCCACGAGATATGGCTGCAAGGGGTCAACGTGGTTCGCCTTGCCTGGTCAGGCGATGGCGAGGGAACGATTCTCTGGTCGGTTCACGGCGCGATTGACGATTGGCACGCAAATATTATCCGCTTGCCGGTTTTGGACAATTTATGGTTCGGCCAGGGAGAGGACGGGAAGCCAGGAAACGACCCGGAAGTTTATCGCCAGATTGTGGACAATGCCATCAGGATAGCCGCTTCCCGAGGCGCGTATGTCCTGCTTGACCTGCACCGCTTTCTTACGCCCGATGCCAGTTGCGTAGCGTTTTGGAAAGACGCAGCCGCCCGCTACAAGAACAATCCCGCGGTTCTCTTCGGCCTCTTCAATGAACCTAACAGTACTAGCTGGGATGTCTGGCAAAAGGGCGGGACGATAGAGATGAAAGGGAAGGATGGAACAACCAGCCAGGTTCAAGGGGTTGGGATGCAGGCATTGATTGATGCTGTGCGCGGAACAGGAGCTCGCAACATCGTAGTGGCGGGGGGACTCGCCTGGGCCTACGACCTGACCGGCGTTTTGGAAGGCCATGCTCTTGACAGCAAGGGCGGCAATGGCCTGATGTATGAGACCCATTTTTATGACTGGCATAAGGATTGGTCTGCGCATTTCATGGCGGTATCGGCAAAGTACCCGGTGCTGATTGGAGAAACAGGCGCAGACATTCACAAAATGAATTTCATCCCTCTGGCAGAACAGGAAGATCCCTATACATGGGCGCCGGACGCTATCGGCTTTATCCAGAAACATCGTCTCAATTGGACCGCGTGGTGCTTCGATACCGGAGCGACTCCCTCCATGCTGTCGGATATGGATAGCTTTGCGCCCAATCCCTACTGGGGCCGGTTCGTCAAGGATGCCCTTGCCGGCAAGCAATTTGAAATGAGAAAGGAGCGGTAATCAGTATCTGGGCACCCGGCGCCTTGCAAATGAATGATTTCAGCGCAAGACAGAGACGGCAAACCAGGTCGTCACCGGCTCGCCAATGGACAACTTCCATCCTTCATCGGATCGTTTTGCTGGAATCGCTTTTCCCAGCTTTCGACCTGCGCCATCGAGCGGTTGCACGCTGATGCTCCTGGCGCGCCGCAGGTTCGTCAAGAGCAATTCGCCGGTGACGGGTTCAATGCAGGTGGGCGCCTGGCCCCACGCCGTAAGCCCGGTGCGGGCGCTGTTCCAAACCTGGCCGGAGTTGGCCATGCGCGCGGTGGCAGTCAGCAAAAGGCGAGACGAAGTTGCAATAGGTTTGCTGTCCAAGCTGGAGAGGGTGATCGCGCAAAACGGGGTCTTGATCCTGGCGGCCAGATTCTTTGTTTCGAGCGCGGTTCCGCCGCAATAGCCAATGAACGCCTGCGAACGCGGGGCATCCACCGTAACCAGGCCGGCGCCTTTCATGCCAAAGCTCCAACTCAGTTCTCCGGTGTCCGAATGAATGGGGCTTTCTGCCGCAGCTTCAAACTGGCCAGTGGGCGGGCCGTCGAAAGACGTGACGCGCACCGCGTGTTGCAAGGCCAGCGTCGAGGCAAAGCCCGGCGTCAGGAATGGCTCTTCCGAAGAAGGCAGCAAGATGCTATCGGCAACCTGCTCTTGGGTGTAGGAGCGGAAGATGGTGCGTTCGGCCGGCCGAAGATCAGCGCGCAGGAAGATCAGCGCGCCTGCCGCCAACTCTGACATCTTCACGGGATCCCGCGCGAAATCAAAGTGGGTATGCACGGCAGGCTCCAGGGGAATGAAGTCCTTGTGCGCGAGGGTATACCAGATAATGCCATCCCAATCCTGAAGCGCCGCATAGGCAGCAGTGATCGGCACGGCTTCGCAGGCAAATTCGCTGGGGAAGGGATGATTGAGCTCTGAAACGGTGAATGGTTTGCCCGCCATGGGCGTGCGCGAAAGCTGCGCCACCGTCGAGTTGGCCGGGTTGTCCACCATGGGTGAATTCCGGATGCTGAAATCCGTAGCTTTGCGCGGCCCCGTGGGAAAGCTTGGGTGCTGCCAATAATCATGCCCATCCACAATGTCGAGAGTAGAAGTTGCATGCACAATCGGATAGCCGGAGGTGCCGTGGTTGTGATCGCTGTTTCCAATAAGCAGCGGCTTAACGCCCAACTCGTCGCGCAGGTAGGCGGACATCATCTTGAAAAAATTCCGCTCAACGCTCATGTAGAAGCTGGCTTCGGCCTCAAACCGTTCCTTGGAGGCGCTCTTGAACTGGTCGGGAACGAGACGTGGAATAGGCTGGTCCGCGCTGACGCCGGCCTCCGCGCGCAAGCGGGCAACAATCTCGTGTGAGAAGCCATCCTTCAGCCAGGCATTGTACTTCCCGGTCAGTTCTTCGGCATAGCTGGGGGGTATATCGTGCCAGCTGTCGTGAGGTTTCGTGGTTTGGTTTCCAAGGAGCCGGCCTTGACTCCAGGCCTCGACCAGCGAGTTCTCGTTCAGAAATTCCACCATCGCCACGGCCGGTTCGTCGCAATACGCGTTGCCCGTGTAAGGATTCGCGTGCGTAAGCAACTGGCGCGCATACAGCTTCTGCAGTTCGATCAAACGTTCGTCGAAATAGGTGAGCGCTTTGGAATAGCTGATCAACTCATAGTCGCGCACTCCGTCGCCTGCTTTGAAAACGCGGGCGACGTTCAGGTTCAAATCCGCATAGATGCCGCGCTTCTTCAACTCGTTGATGAAAAAGTCCAGCCGATCCAACTGCTGCGGATCGAGCGCCTGCGTGTCGTTGCGGCTCGCGTCAATCAATCCAGCCGGAGCCAGCACGTCCAAAAAGTGGAAGCGGATGCAGTTGATGCCGCGCCGCGCCAGATTTGAAGCAAGTATGGGCGCATTCTCTTTGGCGGGCAGGCCGGCCTGTCCCGTGGCGTTGAAGCCCCAAATCCTGAACCGCGCGCCATTCGGCCTCACCAGATGCCCGTTCTTGATGCGAATGAAACCCTCTTTACCGGCAGGCGCGCTCAGCAGGAAGGAAACATCGGCAGGAGAATCTGCTTCGGCGGGCCATTCGACTACGAAGGGGCGCATACTCGTCGCAGCGGAATCGGGACCGATTGCGGATGCTTCATTCCCCAGTAGAGATGCCTTGGTTCCCAGGATTTTTCCGCCCATAAGCTGTGCATTGGCAAATTCTGAAAGAGCAGCGACAGAACATACACCGCCCATCCATTGGAGCAGCTCACGCCTGTTCATGGCCATTTGAGTATCCGTCCTTTCGCGGCGCTGCATGGAAAAAAGCGTGCGCCCCACATCTGGCGCAGTTTCATCACGCAAGATATAGGGCACCATGAACTTCGACGGCACTCGTTTACTGCTCCGCCAGCCGCTCGGCCCGCCACAGCGCGCCTTCCAGCGAGACCGCCTCTTCGCGCGCCACCGGCATCTCGGGCGCGGCAGCCTTCAGTCCGGCAAAGAAAGCCTCGCGCACCAGCTTCATGTGCGCCAGCACGCCGCCCGTCCAAGCCACCGGCACTTCGCCGGCGATATTATGTTTGCGGCGCAGCTTGGAGCGCACCAGCAGTACAAAATCGATGAGGTCGGCCGCCGCCTGCGCCAGCACCGCGACGGCAACCGCGTCGCCAGCCTCGGCCAGCTCACTGATCGCCGGCGCCAGCGCGGCAAAGTCCGGTCCGGGCGTACTGTCGCCCAGATTGATCAGGTCGTCCAGGCTGGGCGTGCCCCAGATCTCGCCCACGCGCTTGAGAATCTGCGTCGGCTGCTCGCGATCGTGGGCGTGCAGCGCGCGCCGCAGACTGTTGACGCCAATCCAGTAGCCGGAGCCTTCGTCGCCCAGCCGCGAACTCCAGCCGCCCGCGCACTCCCGGCTGCCATCGGCGGCGCGGCCAATGGTGTTCGAGCCGGTTCCGGCAATCTGCAGAATTCCCGCCCCGCCATGGAAGGCTGCGTCGAGCGCAATCACTTCGTCGCCGACGACCTCGGTCCGCTCGGCGTCAAAATCACGCAAAACCGCGGTGATCCACTCCGATGTTCCAGGCATGGAGGCCGAGGCCACGCCCACCGAGACGGCACGCACATGGCTCACGCCGGCCAGCGCAAAAACCTCTTTGAGCAGCGCGCGCAGGTTGGCTTCAGCCGCCTCCGCGCCCACCCGCAACCGTTTGATGGAACCGTTCTCCGCGCGGGCCAGAACGCGCCCATCCGCCACGATGGAGGCGCGTGTCCGCGTCCCTCCGCCATCCACTCCCAGGATTACACTCATTGTTTCCCTTGCTCCTTCATTCGCCGGTCTCCCGAAAGATCACAGCCAAACCTTCCGGCAGCCATCGGCGCGGGTGAATTCATTTCCAGTATATTTGCCAGCCTGGGCTTGAAATGGCCGGCGCCGTATTTTGTAATTGCCGCCCGTCCATCTCTCGACTTTCTTCTTCCCGGCTTTACCCCTACAATGGAACCTGCACTTCAACATTCGAGGATACCCATGCCGCTCTCTGGAGAAGCCATTCGCCTGATGAACTACATTGACGATGTTGCCGTAACCCTGCGCCGGATGCTGACCATCATACCCAGCCTCACGCCCGAAGAGCGCGTCCGCGTCGCCGAACACCTGATGCAGGCCCGGCCCAACGCCGAAGATGTGGCCCTGGCCCTGGCTGCCAAGTAGTTCCGCCCGTTGACGGCCGCGGCCATTCTCGCCGCTAAGACGCTGGCCAGCCAGCGCGCCCGGACCGCGCCGGCTTCCGCATGCTACTGGAAGCATCGCCATCAGGCCCAGTAGCTCCGGTCGAGCGTCCGGTATTGAATCGCCTCGGCCAGGTGGGTGACGGCCAGACTCTGGGCGCCCTCCAGATCCGCAATCGTCCGCGCCACTTTAAGAATGCGGTCGTGCGCCCGCGCCGTCAGTCCCTGCTGCTGCATGGCCCGCTCCAGCAGCCGCTCGGCATCGGTGCCCAGCTCGCAGTGGACGCGGATCTGCCGCGTATTCATCTGTGCATTGGAGTAAATCTTGTCTCCGGATTTATTGAAGCGCGTCCGCTGCCGCTCGCGCGCGGCCAGAACTCGCTCGCGAATCTCCGCCGAGCCTTCGGCAGCCGCCGAGCCGCGCAGTTCCTTGTACTGCACCGCGGGAACCTCGATATGAATGTCAATGCGATCCAACAGCGGCCCGGAGATTTTAGCGATATAGCGCTGAATTATCGGCGGCGTGCACAGGCACTCGTGCGCTTTGTCGTTGAAGAAGCCGCAGGGACAAGGATTCATGGCCGCGGCCAGCATAAAGCGCGCCGGAAAGCTGAGCGACATGGAGGCGCGCGCAATGGTCACCGTGTGGTCTTCAAGCGGTTGGCGCAGGACTTCGAGCACGTTGCGCGGAAACTCCGGCAGCTCATCCAGAAATAAAAGCCCGTTGTGTGCCAGCGAGACCTCGCCGGGACGGGGAATGATGCCGCCGCCGATCAGCCCGGCATCGCTGATGGTGTGGTGCGGCGCGCGGAAGGGCCTCTGCGTCACCAAGCCGGCCGCCGCGTCCAGCACACCGGCCACGGAGTGAATCTTCGTCGTCTCCAGCGCTTCTTCAAAGGTGAGCGGAGCCAGAATCGATGGCATGCGCTTGGCCAGCATCGTTTTGCCGGAGCCGGGCGGACCGATCATCAGAATGTTGTGGCTTCCGGCGGCGGCCACCTCCAGCGCGCGTTTGGCCGTCTGCTGGCCGCGCACATCCTTGAAGTCCACATTGAAGTGCTGCAACTCGCCCAGCAATGATTCGGTGGAGACGTGGTAGGGTTCGCGCTGAATCACTCCGACAACCGCGCTGTTCAGCAGATCAATCACATCCAGCAGCGAGGAGACCGGGTAGACGTTCACGCCCTCCACCACAGCGGCTTCGGCTGCGTTAGCCGCGGGCAGAATTACATTGGGAATGTTCTTTTCGCGCGCCAGAATGGCAATTGGCAACACACCGGGCACCGCGCGCACCGCGCCGTCCAGACCCAGTTCGCCCACCAAAAGAAACTGGCTCAGGTCATTCGTCCGCAGCGCGCCGTATGCTCCCAGAATTCCCACGGCGATGGGCAAATCGAAGCCCGCGCCTTCTTTCTTGAGGTCAGCCGGCGCCAGGTTGATGGTGATGAAGGTGGGCGGAATCAGGTAGCCGGAGTTCTTGATCGCCGCGCGCACACGATCGCGGCTCTCGCGCACCGCCGCGTCCGGCAGGCCCACGGTGTGGAATGTGTCTTTCTCGGCAACAACGCCGCTATAATCCACTTCGACATCAATGAGGTTCGCATCGATCCCGTAGACAGCCGCGCTGAGTGATTTAAAGAGCATGATATGTATTTCTGCGAGTGTAGCAGATGGGAGCGGAGAGGCGAAACTGATGCGTCAGTATAATGCGTCCGCGCGAAGACGTGAACGAGATCCCGGAGGATTGGCCTTCAACCCTCCCGTTTGCTGCCGTTCTTCGGCACCACGGTCGACTTGGCCACCGCCCCCGGCTTGCGCAGCGGCACCATCGCCGCCGAGCCTGGCGCGGCAGCCTGAAAGCGCGAGAGCATCTCCGTGCGCACGTACTCCACAAAGCTCTGCATCTGCCGGTTCATCTCTTCCATGCGCTCGCGCATCTGCAGGATGATGGCGATGCCGGCGATATTCACGCCCAAGTCGCGCGCCAGATTCAGAATGAACTCCAGCCGCTCCAGGTCTTCGTCGGTATAGAGGCGCGTGTTGCCCTCGGTGCGCGACGGCAGCAGCAGCCCCTCGCGCTCATAGAGGCGCAGCGTCTGGGGATGAATCTCATACATCTCAGCCACCGCCGAGATCATGTACGCGCCCTTCGATTTGCGTTTTGCGGCCATATTCGTTCTCGAATCAGCTTACCTTAACTCGCCGGCACTCTGCGATGCGGTTCCTGTCCGTCACTACAGCTTGTCAAACAGCGCCACGCGCGGGTCCTGGTTGTTCAGCTTGGCCAGCTCGCGCATAATCTCGCGGCTGCGCTCGTCGCCCAGTGTCGGCACCACCACCTCCACCGTGACAATCTCGTCGCCGCGCTGCCCCGGATGCTGCGCGCTCTCCACGCCCCGCTCCCGCATGCGCAGCTTCTGCCCGCTCTGTGTCCCGGGGGGAATCTTCAACTGGGCGCGGCCATCAATTGTCGGCACATCCACCTTAGCCCCCAGCGAGGCCTCCGCCACCGTCACCGGGACCGTCAGATGAATGTCGTCGCCCACGCGCGTGAAGACCGGATGCGCGCCGGTGCGCACAATCAAGAACAGATCGCCGGTTGCACCGCCATTCACTCCGGCGTTGCCCTTGCCTTGCAAGCGGATCCGCTGACCGTCGCGTGTGCCCGTCTTGATGCGAAACTCCACCGGCTCGGTGCGGCTCACCACGCCCTCGCCGTGGCAGTTCGAGCAGACATTCGCCACGCGCCCGGTGCCGTTGCAGCGCGGGCAGGGGATGTTGAACTTCATCCGCCCGCCCATCTGCGTCACCTGCCCGGTTCCGTTGCACTCCGCGCACTGAGTCGGCCCGCCGGTCGAGCTTTGCCCATGGCAGGTGGGGCACGTCTCCTGGCGATGCACCTCCAGGCGCGCCTGGCCACCGCGAATCGCCGTCCAGAAATCCACCGTGGCCTGGTACTCCAGGTCCGTCCCCGGCTGCGGACCACGCGCTCTCTGCGCCTCGTGCGCACCGGAAAAGATTCCGGAAAAAATATCCTTGAAGCTGCCCCACGAAGCCGAATCGGCCTGCGAAGCCGAGGCCCCGCGCCTATGCTGCCCCGGACCGCTCTGAAAGCCGGAAAAATCAAAGCCGCCAAAGTCCACTGGCGCGCCCTGCCCCGCGCCCTGCCGCGCATAGGCCTCGGCCGTCGCCGGATCGATCTGGTCGGAGTAGAAGCCGACCTGGTCGTAGACCTTGCGCTTCTTCTCGTCGCTCAGCACGTCGTTGGCCTCGGAGATCTCCTTGAACTTCTCCTCCGCCCGCTTGTCGCCCGGATTCACATCCGGGTGATAGCGCCGCGCGGCCTTGCGGAAGGCCTTTCTGATCTCCTCTGGAGTGGCCGTCTTCTTCACCCCAAGCGTGCCGTAATAGTCCTTGTTCTGCGTCGTGGGCATAGTCTGTCAGTTCTCGATTCCTGGTTACGGATTCTGCTCCCGGTTATGCAACCTGTCGGGCCTTCAGTTCGCCCGTTGCGGTGCGCGGCGCCGGAAAAATCTCCATCTCAATGCGCGCCGTCACCTCCCGGCTGGCCAGCGCAAGATCATACGACATCTGCATCTTCATCCAGAAATCCGGCGTCGTCCCAAAGTACCGCGCCAGCCGCAGCGCCGTATCCGCCGTAATCCCCCGCCGCTCCCGCACAATCTCCGACACCCGCGTAACCGGTACCCGCAAGGCAAGGGCCAAAGCATTGGCCGATAATCCCAGCGGCAAAAGAAAATCCTCACGCAAAAACTCGCCTGGATGTATCGGAACGCCCCTCTGCTCGTGCTTCCTAGCAACACTCATGCGCAATCTCCCTCAATGGTAATCAACAATCCCCACATCCCAGGCATCCTGTCCATCCCAGCGAAAGCACACCCGGTACAGATCGTTGATGCGGATGCTCCACCAGCCTGCCCGTCCGCCCTTCAGTTTTTCCAGGCGGTTGCCCGGAGGCTGCAACAAATCCTCGATCGCCGAGGCAAAATCCACCGCTTGCAATCGCCGCGCGGCAACCCGCGCTATCTTCGCCCAGCGACGGCTCCTTCCGGTCAAAAAGACAGCTTCCGTCTCGTCATCTGCGAAGGATTGAATCATGCTTAACGCTTATCGTAACACGGAAAACGCTCAACCCACCGCCCAAATTCAAGCCGTGCCCCATCCATCGCGTTCTTTCCACCTCAACGCACCAAGTTCGTGCGTCGGGGGCCCCGGTTTGCGATGGGTGGGAAAGCATACCCTCCATGCAGGCGTAACTCGCATCTGCCCCCTGCAACCACCCTGCCGGAGTCGCCCTGCTTTCCTCGGCAAAGGCTCAGAAGCGCCCACGCGCATTGAAAACCGCTCACAATTTACTACTTTTCCATCGCAATCGCGTCCAGAACCCGCGCGAACATCAGATCGAGAATCCCTATTCTCTGATCTCTGATCCCTGTTCCCTGTTTTTCAGTACCCGCTGGCCACCAGCCAGGCCTCGGTCAGCTCCAGCTCTGGCTTCTTGCCGGCCAGCAGTTGCGCATGAGCCAGCTTCACCAGTACATCGGCCTCCACGTTCACGGGAGCGCCTGCGGCGAGCGTATGCAGGTTGGTTCGCCAATAGGTCAGGGGAAGAATGGCGATGGTGATCGCCTCGCCGTCAAAGGCGGCGATGGTCAGGCTGATGCCCTCCACGGCCACCGAGCCTTTGTGGACCATCCAGGAGCGTACGCTTTCCGGGACGCGCACCTTCAGCGTCCAGTCGGTGGTCTCCTTGTCGAATGCCGGATCGGCTGTGGAGATGACCGGCTCCAGCGAAACGAGTTCCCCGCAGCCGTCCACGTGCCCCTGCACAATATGCCCGCCCAGCGGCGAGCCTGCTGCGGTGGGCAGTTCAAGGTTGACCCGGGCGCCGTGGACGAGCGCGCCCAGTGAGGTGCAATCCAGCGTCTCCTGCGCCAGATCCGCGTGAAAGAGCGTGGGGTTTACGTCGAGCGCGGTCAGGCATACGCCGGAGACGCCCAGCGAATCGCCCTCGCGCAGCCGAGCGGCCACTCCCGGAGCCTCGACCGTGATGCGCCGCACTCCGCCCCGGCTCTCCAGCCCTACCAATGTGCCCGTCTGTTCGATGATGCCGGTAAACATGATCTCTATTCTATCGATTCCGCCCTCCCATCCTTCGCTCTGCGCACTGAAAACTGCCCAATTTGCCGGATAAGTGGCTCCAAACTCGGCTCTTCAGTTGGATATGACGGAGAATCCCAGTCGCTCAGCCGATCGTTCACTCCCGGAATTTCCACCAAATTGGGCGCAGCGCAGCGCCATTCTGCTTACCGAAGCCTTTCTGGCGCGTCGCTGAGTTATGATTTTGGCTGTGATGAAGCTTCACGCATTCGCTCCACGAAGCCGCGCGTTTGACATGGCTGTGATGACTTCGGCCTTGACCTGTTCGCTTCTGGCCTGCGCCGCCCTGCCTGCCCTTGCCCAAAAGAAACCTGAGCAGCCGGAAAAGCCGATGGCCGGCCCGCGCGCCACTCCTCTGCGCGTGAGCTGGCTTTACATCTCGCCTGACACCAGTTCGCAGAAGGTGGACAAGGTGCAGATTGGCCGCGAGATGGTGGTCGCCGAGCACAGCGGCCCCTGGCTGCGCGTTTACGCCAACACCGACATCCAGGAGACGCGCCAGAAAGACGCTCCCATCGTCGGCCACGACGAGGTTACGCCGCCCATCTCCGGCTGGATGGAGGCCAAAGGCGTGGTAATCGAGACCACGCCGGGCGGCGACCTGATTCTGATGGGTGAAGCGGCCAATCAGGAGTCGCTGGCCAGCGACCCGCGCGGCCCCATCAACGCCGCACAGAGCGCGCGCCTGCTTTATCGCCGCCTGGTGGAGCTTTTCCCAAATTCGCCGCTGGTGGCCGACGCAACATGGCGCGCCGCTGATATTCTCTGGCAGTTGCAGAAGGCTGACGCCGCCACGCGCCCCTCGGCGCGCGAGCGCGACCCCTCCATGCGCGACCAGATGGACGAAGACGAGCTGAAAAAGGTCATTAAATTCTATCCGCGCAGCCGTCAGGCCGCTCTTGCCGCCTTCACGCTCATTGACAACAAGCTCTGCGGCGAGTGGCAGGGCGCGCCCAAGTGCCCGGAGCGGGAGGCCGAGGATTACGAGAAGTACGCCGATGAATATCCCGACGGCCCGCGCACCGCGCAGGCCCTCTATCAGGCGGTCTATCGCCATGCCGTGCTCACTGATATGTACGCCGCCGACGGTCACGACAAGAAGAGCAGCGGAGAGCACAACCGCGCCCGCGAGTTGGCCGCAAAGTTGAAAGAGAAGTTTCCTCAGTCAGATTATGCCGCTCGCGCCGCCGCGCTTGTGTTCAAATTGGATGAGGGCGTTCCCGTCTACGGCATCGACCGGGAGTGACGCGCGCCGCGGAGGCTCCTTGAACGTTTTCATTCAGTCTGTTTTGTTGGGCATTGTGGAAGGCTTGACCGAGTTTCTGCCGGTCAGCTCGACGGCGCACCTGCGCATCACCGAAGCGTTGATGAAGATTCCGCTGGACGACGCCTACTGGAAGATGTACACCATCGTGATTCAGTTAGGCGCGATTCTGGCGCTGGCGCTGCTTTTCCTCAGCCGCATTGTCGATTTCATGCGCACCTTTCCCAAGGGCGAAAATGGCGATCGCAACTGGCTGAACCACCCCCTCTCGCTGACGATCGTCGCCTTTGCCTTCACTTCGGCGCTGGCGCTGCTGCTGCACAAGTGGAGCGAAAAGAACCTGGGCAGCCTGAAGGCCATAGCGCTGGCGCTGGTGATTGGCGGCGTCGTGATGTGGATCGTCGACGTGTGGAGCGAACGCTACGAGGCCAGCACCACCCACGTGGAGGAGATGACGCTGCCACAGGCCATCTGGATCGGCATTTGCCAGACGCTCTCGGCGATCTTTCCCGGAACCTCGCGCTCCATGTCCACCATCGCCGCCGGCCAGATTGCCGGACTCGACCGGCCCGCCGCGCTCGAGTTCAGCTTTCTGCTTTCCATTCCCACCATGTGCGCCGCAACCGTATGGGATCTGATCAAGGAACTTCATCCCAGCAAGGCGGCGGAAGTTGCCGGAGCCGCCGTCGCTCACGTGACCATGACCGGCGACCGCTGGATTGTCCTGCTCATTGGCACGGTGGTTTCATTCATCGTGGCCCTGGGCGTGGTGGAGTGGTTTTTGCACTGGGTGCGCAAACACGGCTTTGTGCTCTTCGCCATCTATCGGATTCTTCTTGGCGGAGCGCTGCTGATCTGGGGAGCCAGGTATATCGGGAATTAGCAGGGATTGAAACCATGAAGAAACTCGCCATCGGCCTTTGGGCCGCCGTCACAGTCGCTCTCATGGCCTGGGGCTTCTACCAGGCCATCTACGTTGCCCCCGACGAGCAGACGATGCACGAGGTGCAGCGCATCTTCTACTACCACGTGCCCTCGGCGATGGTTGCATTTCTCTTCTTCGCCATTTCGCTGGCCGGCTCCATCGGCTATTTGAGCTTCCACCGCAGCCGCGAAGCATGGGCGCAGGCCGCCGACGCATGGGCCGTCGCCGGCGCCGAGGTGGGCGTCGTCTTCTGCACCGTCGTGCTCATCACGGGGCCAATCTGGGCGCGCCGCGCATGGGGCATCTGGTGGACATGGGACGCGCGCCTCACCACCACGCTGGTCCTCTGGCTCATCTATGTCAGCTACCTGTTGCTGCGCCGCTTTGCCGCCGGACCGCAGGTGCAGACGCTGGCCGCCGTCCTGGGCATCTTCGGCGCCCTGGACGTGCCCATCGTCTATATGTCCAACCGCTGGTGGCGCACGCAGCATCCGGCGCCGGTCTTCGGCGGAGATGCCGACTCCGGCATCAAGGACCCCTCCATGCTGCACGCCTTCGGCTGGAATGTGCTGGCATGGCTGGCCTGGGGGTTGCTCATCCTGGTCCTGCGCTACCACGTCGAACGCCAGCGCCAGAACTTCGCTGCCCGCGAAGCACAGGCAGCTCTCGACGAGAAGTAGCCTGCGTCTGCATCGAAAAGTGCAGGCTGCCTCGTTCGGAACAGCCTGCTGGCGCGTGAGACTGCGTTGCCAATCAAACCCTAGTGAATGAGGACCACATTCATGCTCCAAGGAGTGAGAGTCAGCGTCAGCGGCAGCGCCGTTGAGCTGATGGTGGTGGTGATGGGCGGCGCCCAGACGGGAGTGACCGCGTTGGTCTGGTCATAGATCGCCTTGTCGTAAGTCTCCATGGTGATCGTCGAGGCCGTTGATTGCCCTGAAAGCGCAACTGTAACCATCTCGCTGGTAGTCTCGTTCAGGTTGAAGAGCACCAGTGCAGTACCGTCATTGTTGGTGGCCGCGTAAGCTCGCACATCGGTCGTATCGCCGCTCACGCTCGCGGTCAGCACGTGTTCGCCGCTGATGGCCACGCTGCTCATAAGCTGAAAAGCACGCGCGGTGGGAGACATGGTACCCATGGGGCCGGCTCCCGGACAAGTGGTATCCGATGAACCGTCGGAGAAAATGTTATAGGCTCCGAAGCTCTGCCATCCGTAGACCGAGGAACCATCATTTCCGGCCTGGCCGTTGCAATTGCCAAAGCCGATCCACCAGGTCAGGCGCGAGACTCCATCGTTCATCATTTCGCCCAGCACCTGGCCGGCATACAAGCCCTGGGTAATCGACCAGCTCTGCTTGCCCGGATTGGTATACGGCCCGCCGATTTCGCCCACATAAATGGGTGTGTCCGGCTTGCCCGCCGTGGCCAGTTCCGACTTGATGGTATTGATATTCTGGGTCAGCTCCTGCGCCGCCTGCTGGGTGATAAAGGTATCGCTTTCCGCGCCCGGCGCCTCAGGGTAGTAGTGATATTCGACGAAGTCATAGGGCGCATTGGCCAGAACGATCGGATCCCAAACCGGAGTGTTGCCCGGATTGACGCTGACGCCGACCAGCACGTTGGGGTTGGCCGCCTTGATGTCGGGATAGTATCCAGTTTTGGTGGCGGCGGCGTAGGTAGCTGCGTCGTTGGGAATGGTGTGCAGATCTGTTTCCCAGCTTCCGTATTCCTCGTTGCCCACCGTAATGTGAGAGACATAGTTCCCGTTTGCCAGCGCATTGGCTGCCCAGGCAGCGGCTTCCGTGGGATCACCAGGGCCGGTGCAGGCCTCGTCGGTGCCGTAATTCGCTGTGAGCGCCACGTCCAGGTTCGCCGGAGCAATCTCTTCGCTGATCAGAGGTTCAGGGAATTGATTGGCTGCGGGAACCCAATACGACGGCGCCAGCGGAGTGCCGTCGCACTGATAATTGTTCGCCCAGTGATAGACATCGGAGGCGGAGCCGCCCGGCCAGCGCAGCGCACGGATTCCGGCCGCCTGGAACGCGGCGGCGATTCCGGGAGTGGACTGGTCATACCAATATCCCCCATTCACACCCAGAATCTTGTCCGTTACAACAGGGCCGAGACTCGACTGGTCCACCGTTATCTGGCTCAGAAAAGTCACTGTTACTGTTTGCGTGATTGCCGATCCGGTGGGAGGAGTGACCGTCAGCGTGTAAGTAGTTGTAGCAGTTGGAGTCACGCTCACAGCAACTCCGCTGGTTACGCTCAGATTGCCTGGCGTAATCACGCCCGCGCCGTTTGCGAAGACGGCGGTCAGATTGGAGCTGCTTCCAGCCGGAATTGCCGCCGGAGCTGCCACAAAGCTGGTGATCGAAGGCGGCGGCTCTACGGTCACAGTAACCGTCTGCGTGGCCGCGGCTCCGCTTGTCGGCGTCACCGTCAAGGTATAAATCGTCGTCGCCGTTGGACTTACGCTCACCGATACACCGCTGGTTACGGAGATGTTCCCTGGAGTGATCACTCCTGTTCCGTACGCAAAGTAGGCGGTCAGATTTGTGCTCGATCCCACCGTGATGGTTGGATAGGCAGCCTCGAAGCTGGAGATCACAGCGCCCTGCGTCGAACTTCCGCTGCTGGATGATCCGCCGCAGCCAATCAGGCTGCCCAAGCCGAGGCTGGAAGCCACGGCAAAAACTGCAAGCACAAGTACTCTTTTCATGATCTTTCCTGAGTGAGGCGGAATTCCGTGCTATCACCGCGCGTAGTGTATACCCCGCGGATTTCGATTGTAAACATCTTCCCAAAGGCAACGCCCAGCGGAAGCCAGCACTCGGCCCGCCTCCGCTGAAGGACTTTTCTTATTTACCTGCGCGGTTTCTGGGCGCTTCTTGTTCATACGATTACTCTCTCTGTTTCGATGCCGGCGCCGATAAAGATAGGATCAGGGACTTTCTGAAGGGAGGATGGTGAATGGAATCGAGAACAGGAAAGCACTGCCCCGGCTTCTATCGAGCCGTTGTATCTGCCTTTTGGGGAGCGGTATTCTTCCTGCCCGCGAACGCCGTTCATGGGCAAACTTCACCAGCTTCCGCATCGCCTCTCCCCCTTCAGGACTACGCGGTGAATCGTTTCTGGCAGTTCGGCGGATTTGTCGCGGGAGGCTTTCCGCCCTCGTATAAGATTGATGACCCCGTGGGTTCCTTCAAGTTGCGCGTGGCGTTAGCCAGCGCGGGCCTCGAGGCTGGCCGAATGTTGACCGCTCCGCATGGCGCATCCCTGCTGCGCGGCCGAGGCGAGGCGATGGCCGAGGTGATCCCTTTCTGGCTGGCATATGATCCGCGCCAGACGCAGACAATCCACTACACCAACAATCCGGCCTCGCCAAATTTCGTTCAATTAACGCCTTACAGCAGCTACGGCGCATCCATCACGCCGTTCATTTTTCGCTGGAACTCAGCTCGGCGCGGTCACTCGCTCATCGTTCCCTGGGCGCAGTTGGGCGTGGGAGTCTTATGGACCAACCATAAGTTCCCCATTCTGGAAGGCAGCACCTGTGTCTTCAATTTCACGCCGCAGTACGGGGCGGGAGTGAATCTCTTCCATCACTCCCGGCACAGCGTGAGCCTTGCCGGGAAGATGGTGCATATCTCGAATGCCCGTTTGGGCGACTATAACCCTGGAATGAAGAAGACAGTGCAGTTGTCCGCCGGCTACACGTGGTGGAAGTAAGTTGAGCGCGAGTGAGATGGAGTCTGATCGCATGGCAAGGTCAAGAACGTCCATTCACGCAGGATCGAGTCTCGTCCGCTCCCGCATCTGCCCCGTAATCAATCCTGGCGGCCCACATCCCGGCTTTGGGATGGGTCAGACGAAGAACCTTAGACGCTGGTTCCTCCTGAAATCACCTCTGTAACGCGGGCCGTGTTGTCGAGGAGGGCCGATATAGTAAAAGAAAGGAGCATTTTTTGGGCGATAGGAAGCCAGCAGAACCAGCGCAGACAGTCAGGCCGGTAGAGGAGAATGCGCTCACGGCGGACGGTCTCTCTCATGCCTGGCGGGCGCTGTGTCATCGCAACTTCAGGCTGTTTTTTGGCGGGCAGAGCATCTCGCTCATCGGCACGTGGATGACGCGCGTGGCGACGGGCTGGCTGGTTTACCGGATCACCGGCTCGGCGCTGCTGCTGGGCACGGTGAGCTTTGCGGGGCAGATCCCCTCCTTTCTACTGGCGCCCTTTGCCGGCGTGTGGGTGGACCGGCTGGACCGACGCAAGGTGCTGGTGTGGACGCAGGCGCTCTCCATGGTTCAGTCGCTTGCGCTGGCGGCGCTCACGCTTTCCGGTCACATTACGATTCCGCTGCTGTTGGTGCTGAGCGTGATGCAGGGCTGCGTGAATGCCTTCGATATGCCAGGCCGGCAGTCGTTCATGGTGAAGATGGTGGACGACAAGCGCGACTTGCAGAACGCCATCGCGATCAATTCGTCGATGGTGAACGTGGCGCGCCTGATCGGGCCGTCGCTAGCCGGAATGTTGATTGCGGTTTCAAGCGAGGGCTGGTGCTTTCTGATTGACGGCATCAGTTATATCGCCGTGATCATCTCGCTGCTGATGATGCGCGTGCACGCGCCGGTGATGGAGCGCAAGACCACCTCGATGCTCTTCGAGCTGAAGGCGGGCTGGACGTATGTCTCGGAGTTTTTGCCGATTCGCACAATTCTAATGCTCTTTGCCCTGGTAAGCCTGATGGGAATGCCGTTTGTAGTGCTGATGCCGATCTTTGCAAAGAAAGTGCTGCATGGCGGGCCGCACACGCTGGGATTCCTGATGGCCGCGATGGGCCTCGGCGCGCTGGTTTCGGCGCTCTCGCTGGCGGCGCGCAGAAACGTACGCGGACTGGTGAGGATTATTCCCATTGCAGGGGGAGTTTTTGGCCTGGGACTGGTCGGCTTCGGGCTTTCGCACTGGTTCTGGCTCTCAATGGCGATGGTGCTGATTGCCGGCATGGGCATGATGCAGGGCATGGCCGCCAGCAACACCGTGATTCAGACGATTGTCACGGAAGACAAGCGCGGCCGCGTGATGAGCTACTATACGATGGCGTTCATGGGCATGGCGCCCTTTGGCAGTTTGCTGGCCGGGACGATGGCGCATAAATTTGGCGCGCCATGGACGGTGATCATGAACGGCTCGGTGGTCCTGCTGGGTGCAGCGTGGTTTGCCACAAGGCTGCCGGCGGTGCGGCGCGTGATCCGGCCGATTTACATGGAAATGGGCATCATTCCGGCGGAGAAATTGCAACTGGTGGATGAGGAAATCGAACAATGAGTGAATTGAAGCTGGAAGCGCGCTGCACGGCCATCGTCGTCATCGATTTGCAAAAGGGCATCGCGCAGCTTCCCGGCGGCGCTCCGCACACCAAGTCTGCCGTGATCGCCAACGCCGCGCGGCTTCTCACCGCTGCCCGTGCGGCGGGAGCACAGCCGATTCTGGTTCATGTGGGCGGCGCGGCGGACGGCGCTGACCGGCTGCACACGCCAACCGACCAGGGCTGGCGGGCAACCTCTCCGCTGCCGCCGGACTGGAGCGAGCTGATTCCCGAACTCAACCAGCAACCTACCGACGTGGTGGTGAGAAAGCGCCAGTGGGGCGCGTTCTACGGAACCGATCTCGACCTGCAACTGCGGCGGCGGGGATTGACGACGATTGTGCTCTGCGGCATCGCGACCGAAGCCGGCGTCGAGAGCACGGCGCGCGACGGCTACGAGCGCGGTTACGAGATGATCTTCGCCGAGGATGCCATGACCGGCCAGACCGCCGAGAGCCACATCAATAGCACAACCCGCATCTTTCCGCGCCTGGGCCGTGTGCGCACGACCGACGAGATTGTGGCTGCCCTCGCGGGCTGAGCGAAAACCAGTTGCATCCGGGCGGAAACCGCTATAAGATGCGACAGATGACGCTCCTGCCTGAAACTGGAAATGCCACTCCCTCGCCGCGCTTGCGCCTGAGCGATTTGGGCAAGCTGTGCGTGGCCATTCAGGCAGGCTCTCCGGCGGAGCTGATGGAGCGGGCCAAAGCGGCGCTGGCCGACGCAAGGTTTTTTGAGTTGCGGCTGGATTCTTTGCCCAAACCGCTGGCGGTGCTACCCAAAGTCAAAGAGTTCCTCGACCGCCATCGCGACGCGGCGGTGATCGCCACCTGCCGGCGCAAGAAGTTCGGCGGCGGCTTCAACGGAGCGCTCAGGTCCGAATTGGAGGTGCTGACAAAGGCCGCCGAAGCAGGCTGTCAAATGATCGATTTGGAGGTGGAATCAGCAGAAGAGGCCACGCCGCGGCAACTGGACCAACTGCGCGCCCAATTGCGTGCCACGGGCACGGCGCTGCTGGTCAGCTTTCACGACTTCACACGCACTAAGGGATTGGAGCAGGCGGCGGAGCGCATCGAGGCCTTCCGGCCGGAGTTTGTGAAGGTAGTGGCTACTGCCAAGTCGCTCACCGACAATCTGGCCATGCTCAAGCTGATCGATGAGCGCTCGCGCTCGACCCATGTGGTGGGCATCAGCATGGGCGAAGAGGGAGTGGTGAGCCGCATTCTCGGCCTGCGCGCCGGCGCATCGTTTACCTTTGCCTCGCTGGACGATGGGGTTGAGACGGCGCCGGGCCAGGTGAGCGTCCGCACCCTGCGTAACCTTTATCGCGCCGAGCAGCTTGACCAGGCGACGCGCATCTTCGGCGTGGCCGGCAACCCCATTGCCCACTCGCTTTCGCCGCTGATGCAGAACACGGCCTTCCGGCGTGAGAACGTGAACGCCGTGCTGATCCCACTGAAGACGCACAAGTTGGCCGACCTGCTGAGCCTGGCGCGCGAGCTGCCGCTGGCGGGCGTGGCCGTGACCATGCCGCTGAAGCAGGAAGTGCTGGCGCACCTGACCAACAGCGATCCGCTCACCGGCCGCATCGGCGCCTGCAACACGCTGCGCATTGGCGCGGACGGCAAGATCGTCGGCTTCAATACGGACGTGGCGGGGGTGGTCCGCCCGCTGGAAAAACGGCTGCGGCTGAAGGGCGCTAAGATTGCCGTGTTGGGCGCGGGAGGCGCGGCGCGGGCCGCCGTCTTCGGCCTTGTGGATCAGGGCGCGGAGGTCTTCATCGTCAACCGCACCCACGAAAGCGCGGTGAAGCTGGCCAAGGAAGCCAAGGCCCACGCGCTCAAGCGTGAGCAGTTCGCTCGCAGCCGCTTCGACGTGCTGATCAACTCGACCCCCTGCGGCATGGCAGGCAACAAGCAGCCGCTGCCGATTGCCGAAGACGAGCTGAACGCGGGCCTCGTCTTTGAGATGGTCTACAATCCTTTGGAGACACCGTTGCTCAAACTGGCCAGAGCGCGCGGCATCCCCGTCGTGAGCGGCTTGGAGATGTTTGTGCAGCAGGGCGCGCGGCAGTTTGAAATCTGGACGGGAAAGCCCGCGCCAGAGGCGGAGATGCAGCGCGTGGTGGAGTTGGAGCTGCGCAAGCGGGGTTGAGATTCGCTTCTTCTCTCGTCCCGGATGCCTGACAGGCGGAGCTCGCAATCACAGGGAAAGGTAGACCAAAAATCAAATGAATATTCACCGGATTGATTTCAGGAAATGCAGCTTTGGATTTGTACTGATCGCGCAATGCCTGATGCTGGCAGCGCCCAAACCGGCAAGCGCGGGAAGTTGCGAAAGCCTTGCCACGCTCGAATTTCCACAGACGGCGATTGAGAAGGCGGAGGTGGTAACGCAGGGCGTCTTCAAGACTGTTGACAACAAGCCCATCGAGAATCTGCCGCCGTTCTGCCGGGTCACGGCGGTTCTGAAGCCCAGCCCGGACTCCGATATTCGCGTCGAGATGTGGTTGCCGCAATCCGGCTGGAATGGCCGGCTCGAAGGCACCGGAAGCGGCGGGCTTGCCGGCTTCATTTATTACGAGCAACTAGCCACCGGGCTCAGAAATGGCTACGCGGTTGTCAATACAGATATGGGTATGTCGGTCCCTGGCGGTTCCGACGCCAGCATCTTCTTCAACCGTCCGGAACGCTGGGTAGACTGGGGTTATCGATCCACGCACGAGATGACCGTTTTCGCCAAGAAACTGGTGGAGGCCTATTACGGGCGCGCCGCGCAACGATCCTATTTCTCCGGTTGCTCCACCGGCGGCCAGCAGGCCATGTCGGAGGCGCAACATTATCCTGAGGACTACGACGGGATGGTGGCAGGCGCTCCGCCGAACAATCGCACCGGCGTCCATTTGAATATTCTCTGGAGTTTCATGGCCATGCACCGGACGCCGGAGGCCTACATTCCGGCATCCAAAATCAGCCTGCTGGAAAAGGCGGTTTTGACCGCTTGTGCGGGACGCGGCAACATTGATGAGGGTGTGATCAACGATCCACGCCAATGCCGATTCGATCCAGCATCTCTTCTGTGCAAAGGCTCCGACAACGACAGTTGCCTCACCGGGCCACAAGTCGAAACGGCGAGAATGATCTATCAGGGGCCCCGAAATCCAAGAACGCACGGTGAGATTTATCCGGGCGTTCCGCGCGGAAGCGAAAGCCTCTGGCTGCGGGATTTCGGCGCGCCTCCGGCAGCAAATGAGCAACCGCCCTTCGCGCCGATGTTTCAATGGGTCTTCGGAACGGGCTGGCAGTGGCGTTCCTTTGATTTCGACACGCAGGCCACAGCGCTTATTCACCGCCTGGCGCCGAGCGTGAACGCCACAAACCCGGATCTGGACCAGCTCCGCAAGCTGGGACACAAGCTGCTGGTCTATCACGGCTGGGAGGATTCCCTTGTGGTTCCAGAAGAATCCGTCAACTATTGGAAGGCCGTGCACGCGCGCGAGCAGAGCCGGCCGGCGCCTGCTTCGGCGGGAAAGATCGACGACTCTTACCGGCTCTTCATGGTTCCTGGAATGGGGCATTGCGGCGGTGGTCCCGGGGCTGAAAGCATCGATCCGCTCTCGGCCATGGTGAAATGGGTGGAAGACGGCGTTGCGCCGGAGCGGATCATCGCCACGAAATATCGCGCTGATCCATTAACCCCCGGGATTGCCTATCAGCGCCCATTGTGCCCCTATCCTCAAGTTGCGCACTACCGGGGCAGCGGCAAGGTTGAAGACGCCGCCAGTTATGCGTGTGTCAATCCTGACAAGCTGCCGGCCAAACGGTGAAGAAGAAATCATCGGGGTAGTGTGAACAGGACCTAGGTCTTTGACCGTTGGAAGTTGTACCAATTACGGGTGCCCCACCCACGCCGCGTATTTGTTTTTGCGGCTAGGGTGGGAGGTGCAAATCTATGCGGTCAAAGTACTAGGCTTGCAAAATCAAGTCAGGAGTGTTTCAATCGGAATATTGAAACAGGGGTGCTCCACTGAGTGGGGCTGAGAGATACCCTCGAACCCGATCCGGATAATACCGGCGTGGGAAGCTTTCCAATTCTGGCAGCCTACTTCCTCGATTCAAGCTTGAGTTCTCCTGTTTCATTCAGTTGGATACAAGGGGAGTTCATGCTCAATTTCGTTGTTGTCGATTCGATTCTGTTTCGATTCAACTTTTTCACGCGCAACCACATCACGCCGCGACGGCGCGCCGTGCTGGGGCTGCTCTTCTGCTGGCTGGCGGCTTCCGTCATAGCCCTCGCGCAGAGCGCAACTCCGCCAGCAGACGCAACAAAAAAGGAGACGGCGCCAACAAAGCTTCCGCGCGTAACCACTACGGTGGTGGTGCATGACGAGATCACGGACGACTATCATCCCGATGCCGTCACCGTGGGCACGCTGGACGGCGCAACGCTCAAAGAGACGCCGCTTTCGGCCACCGTGGTGACGCGCGAACTGCTCAACGATCAGGGCGCGCGCCTGCTCTCGGATGTGGTAATAAACGACGCATCGATTGGCGAGGATTATGCGCCGGTGGGCTACTATGGCGATTTCGAGATTCGCGGATTCCCCATTGATCTGGCCACGGGCCTTGAGATCAACGGCATGACCATCGCCGGCGAGCAGGATGTGCCGCTCGAAAACAAGGAGCGCGTTGAACTGCTCAAAGGCATCGCTGGCGTGGAGAGCGGCGTGGCTTCGGCGGGCGGGTTGATTGACTATGTGACCAAACGGCCGGCGACCATCCAGGCTCTCGATCTGGCCACGGATCATCGCGGGAGCACCTTTGGCGCGGTCGATCTAGGGCGGCTCTTCGGCAGCCGCAAGCTGGTGGGAGCGAGAGTGAATCTGGCCGGCGAAAAGATTATGAGCTACGTGAACGACGCCAATGGCTGGCGCGGCATGGGCGCGGGCGCGGCTGACTGGAAGATTAGCTCGAAGGCGATTTTGAAGGGCGACTTCGAGTATCAGCACAAGGTGGAGCGCTCGGTCTGCGGCTATCAATTGCTGGGCGGAACGACAGTACCCGATATCAACAGAATCTTTCCATCAACGATGCTGGGCGAGCAGTCGTGGGAAAAGCCGAACACCTTCGACACATTCAACACCGGCGCTCGGCTGGACTATGATCTGCCGCGCGGTTGGCGCGCCTTCGCCGCGGCGAGTTTCAGCCATTCGCTGATTGATGACAATGTAATCTATGCTTACGGAAACAGCGTTGCAAACCCCAGCTACTTTTTTGCGCCCGACGGCACCTACGACATCTACGACTATCGCGATCCCGGCGAGCTGCGCATGGACGCGCTCACTGAGGCAATCGCTGCGGGTCATGTAAAGACGGGCGCAATCACGCACGATCTAGCCTTTGGCGGATCGATCTTTCTGCGCGGCGTGCAGCAGCCGGGCTACTACACCGACGCCAATCCATCCTCGCCCGACGGCATCATTCAGGACGGCGCGGTTTACACCTGGATCGGTTCGGAGAATATCTATCAGCCAAACGCGCCCTTTCCCGGCGCAACCAACAGCGACGGCATTCGCCAGCTCGCCGGCCCGCGCAGACTGTGGGAAGACAATCATCAATCGGCCGCAATCCTGCAGGATCGCATTCATCTTCCCGGCCATATTCAGTTGATCGCCGGTGGACGCTTCGATTCTCTTCGCGATCATAATTACTCGCTCAGCGCCACCAGCCCCGGGATACTTCCAACGATTACTGATAAATCGATCTGGCTGCCTCAATACGCGGCCACCTATAATCCCGTGAGCACTCTCACGCTTTATGGCAACTACGGAGTGCTGCTGTCGCTGGGGCCGCAAGGGCCGTGGTGGGTGGATAACGCAAACCAGTTTCTTGCGCCATTCAGGTCGCGGCAAACAGAGATCGGCGCGAAGTATGAACCGGGACAGCGAATTCTCTTGACCACGGCCTTCTTCCGCACGCGTTCTCCGTTCTTTTATCCGAAGGTGATTCAAGCGTCGGACAGCTTTTGTAGCTTAAGCGAATTCACTGCGCCCGGAGATTTGTGTTTTGAGGCAGAAGGCCGCGAGACGCACGACGGCATCGAACTGAACGCGGAGGGTAAGGCCACGAACTGGCTGCGATTGACCGCATCAGCAGCGGCGATTCGTGCTCTCTCCGACGGCACGGGTACGCCGAGTTTCGATCAAAAGCAGGTGCTCAATGTGCCTCATCTGCGCACCGCATTGTTTGCCGATCTCGTATTGCCTCATGCGCGCGGAGTGCATTTGATGCCGGGCTGGGGCTACACCGGACGCAAGGAGGCTACGCGCGACGACGCCGTGAGTGTGCCAAGCTACAACCTCTTCAACCTGGGCGCGCGTTACACCCCGGGTGGCGAGCAGGGCCGCGTGACCTTCCGCATCTATGCCGATAACATCACCGACAAACGCTACTGGAAGGACACCGGCGCAAGCTACGGCGATACCTTCATTCACCTGGGCGCGCCCACAACGGTGCGGCTCTCGGCGCACTACACATTCTAAGTTTGCGAACGATTGCAGAGGATGCACAAGCGATGAGCAAGACGGCAATGGCGCATGGATTGGACGGCACGCTGGTGGAAGCAGACTGGCCGCCGCTCACGCTCGATGAGGTGCGCGCTGTGCTTGCGCATTTTCCAAACTGCGGAGAGGCGCGTGAGATCCTGTCGGTGAGTCCGCGACCATTTTCAGCGGCCAGCGTGGTTGCCACAAGCGGCGGTCGAGTCTTCATCAAGCGCCAATCTCTTCTGCTGCGCGATCGGAATGGATTGCATGAAGAGCATCGCTTCATGGAGCATTTGCGAGCACACGGCGCGCCTGTGCCGCGCGTCTTTGCAACTTCTTCGGACGAGACGGCTCTCGTGTGCGACGAATGGATCTACGAAGTGCATGAAACTCCCGCTGGTATTGACCTTTACGAGGATGCGCTTTCGTGGACGCCGTTCCGCTCGTCGGCGCACGCGCGTTCAGCGGGAGAGGCGCTGGCGCGATTGCATATGGCCTCGCGTGGATTCGATGCGCCGCTGCGTAGAATGCAACCGCTGGTCGCGGGCTTCACGATCTTTGCGTCAGAGGATCCCGGCGCGGCGATGAAACGCTACTGTGCAATGCGTCCCGCGCTGGCCCAAAATTCGGTTGCGCGCCAGGGCTGCGATGAAGCTCTCGAATTGTTGAGACCGTTTCACGCTGAGTTGAAGCCCCTGTTGCCTGCGCTCAAGCCGTTGTGGACACACAACGATCTGCACGCCTCAAACCTGCTGTGGAGTGATGCGAGCGATGATGCGCGCGCTGTTGCGGTGATCGACTTCGGGCTTGCCGACCGCACCAACGCTGTGCACGACCTGGCTCACGCCATTGAGCGCAACATTGTGGAGTGGCTTGCACTGCGCGCGGGAGATGAGGACGCCGACGGTGTGCCAGTGCACATTGAAGCTTTGCATGCGCTGCTCGACGGCTATGAATCTGTGCGGCCGCTTGGTGCAGAAGAGTCTGCGGCTCTCGCGCCGATGACCGCCATTTGCCATGCTGAGTTTTCACTTACGGAAGCAGATTATTTTCTAAGCGTGCTTCACTCCGAAGAAAAAGCGCGGGTTTGCTCGCTGGATTATCTGGTTGGCCATGCGCGCTGGTATCGCTCGGCGGGCGGAGTAATGCTGGATGCGATTCGCCATTGGGCAGAGAGATTGGAAGAGCGATGACCTGGACGGTGATAGCAAATTATCTTTCCGCGAACTGGCTGGAGATTGCAGGCACCGTCACCACTGTGCTCGGCATCTGGCTCACCACGCGCCGACTTTTAATATGCTGGCCGATGGTGCTGATCTCCGATGTAATCTATCTGATTGTTTTTTACCGGGTTCGCTTGTATTCCGATGCTCTGTTGCAGATTGTCTTTCTTGCATTCACACTTTACGGCTGGTGGTATTGGTGGCGCGGTATGCAGCAAGAGGGCGAAGTGCGCGTGGTTTCACTGCCCCTAACAAGTCTGTTGGCAGGGTTAGCTGCGGGAGCCGCGGGAAGCGCACTGCTGGGATTGCTGATGGAGCGCATAGGAGCGGCGTTGCCACGCCTGGATGCTGCGCTAATGAGTTTCAGCCTTGTGGCCACTTGGTGGCAGACGCGCAAACACATCGCCAACTGGTGGCTATGGATTGCCCTAGATGTTGTCTACATCGGCGAATACATCTACAAGGGGTTGAGACTTACAGCGGCTCTCTATGCGTTGCTGGTGGCGCTGGCAGTGCTGGGACTGCGCGATTGGCGGCGCGCACCGATTGCTCAGACAGCGGCTTGAACCACATTGTGCAGCGGTTCGCCGTCGATGTAGCGACGCAGTTCGTCCGCGGCTGTCTGGAGTGCTCGAGGCGCGAACTGCGGACTCGATCCAGCAACGTGAGGCGTGAGCAGCAGGTTGGGGCACTTCCACAAGGGGTGGCCTTCGGGCAGCGGTTCGGGATCCGTGACATCCAGCGCTGCACGAATATGGCCCGCATTCAGCGCATCCACTAATGCGCCTGTGTCAACGATGGGACCGCGCGCGGCGTTCACCAGCAGTGCGCCCTGCCGCATGAGCGTCAGTTGGCTGCGGCCTATGAGATGATGCGATTCGGCCGTCGAGGGAAGGATAAGAATTACAATTTCCGCTTGCGGCAACAGGCTGTCGAGTTCGGCAACGGCGTGAACTGTTGGATTTTCTCGCGCGGTGCGGGCCACGCGCATTAGCTTGACATGGAAGGGCGCAAGCATGCGCTCAATCTCTTTGCCGATAGCCCCATAGCCGGCCATCAGCACGCTCTTCCCGGTGAGCTCTTCGAGCAGCACGGGCGGATAAATCGGGCGCGCATCGCCGGCAATGCGCGCATAGCGCGCGCTGGCTTCGAAGCGGCGCTTCCACTGGCCTGCTCGCTGCAAGTCAAGATAGAACGGAAAGTACTTCAGCGTAGCCAGAATGGCGCTGACGGTCCACTCGGCAGTGGAGATGTTGTGCGCTCCGCGAGCATTGAGGATGGTGACGTGCGGACCCGCTAAACCCGGAATCCACTCCGTGCCGGCCATCAGCGCCACAATCAGCCGCACACCGCGCAGCCACGGCCAAATGCGCATGGCTCGCTTGGCATAAGGGTCGGGAAGCCAGACGTCGATGTCGATCTCATGATCGAGATTGTCAGGCAGGGGAATAAGCTCGACTTCTGCAGGGAAGTCGCGCAGCAACTCAGCATTTAATGTGGCGGGGTATCCTACTCTCAACATGATCTTCGCACGCTTGATGAATCAAAGCTCTCGAATTCCATGCTACACGAAGAGGGCTGCATCGACGTGCTAAAGCGCGGGCCACAAAGAACGCGCACTTAAAAAAGTGAGGCCTGTCACCGCACAAACCCGCCGGATGGTACATTCTGTAGAAGTGAGGTTGTTGCGTCGCGGATTGCGCCCATGCGCCTGAGGAAAAACAAATCGATCTCCCAGCAGCAGCTCGCGATCGAGTTGGGCGTGGAGGAAACGGCGAACCCTGGATTCTTTACCTGGGAGCGGCGGCGGCTGCTGATTCATGCCGCAAAGACCGCGCTGGCCGCCGCGCTTTGCTGGTGGCTGGCGATGTGTGTTGGGGTGTCGGATGGGTACTGGGGCGCAATCAGCGCCATCATCGTGCTGCAATCGAACTTTGGCGCCACCATCACCGCCTCGCGCAATCGCCTTTTGGGAACACTGATCGGCGCGCTCCTGGGCTTCACCTGCACACTCTTTGGCACGCTGCCGTGGAACTACATTCTGGCCGTGCTGGCAGCGGTGATTGTCTGCGGACTGCTGGGCCTGCGCAATAGTTCGCGGCTGGCCGGTGTCACCATCAGTATCATCATGCTGGTGAAAACCGGCTCTCACTGGACGCTTGCGCTGCATCGCGTAGCCGAGGTGATCCTGGGTATTGTCGTTGCGCTGGCTATCTCCACGCTGGTTTTTCCCGACCGCGCGCGACTGCGGCTGCGCGACGGACTCGCGCAGGAGTTCCTTGCGCTGGGCGCGTTCTTTGAAGGTATTCTCGAAGGATTTCGCGGCGCACCGGCAGAGAATCTTCACGCGATGCGCAAGAATGTGCTGGATCTGCTGCGCAAGAACAACCTGCTGCTTGAAGCCGCGCGCAACGAGCCTTCCGGCGGCCCGGGATGGCGTGAAGGTCTGAGTATGCTGGCGCAGTTCGGACGCTCGCAATTCGATGCCTTGATTGCATTGGAACTGGCCGTGAAAGACAGCCACGAAGATGGGTACGCGCAGCAATTGGAGCCGGCTCTGGGCCGATTGGCTCTCGATATTCGCTCGGGATTTCATTACATCGCCGAGTGCACTCACGGCTGGCGCTTTCATATTCCGCCGCAAGGACTCCATCTGGAGGAAGACATCGCGCAACTGGAAGCACGCATGGCCGAGGTGCGGCCCACCGGCTTTCAGTTTCCGCAGGCAGAGATTCTGCGCGCATATGCCGTGCAGCTCCATCTGAAGCAAATTGCGCGCCTGCTGCGCGCCTCGCGCGTGGAGACCAGCCGTGCAATCGGCGAGGCGCAAAAGTGAATCACACCGCGAGCGACTCCGTATAAACGGCCATGCCGACAACCGCATCAGCTCCCAGCGCGTCCAGCGCATCCACCTCCTGCTGGCTGCGAATACCGCCGGCCACGATTAGTTGGCGTTCAGTGAGCTTGCGCAAACGCGCGGCTGTGGCGATGGGAAAGCCCTGCATCATTCCTTCACCGTCCACGTGCGTATAAAGAAACGCAACGACGTGGGGATCGAGTTGCGGAATCGCTTCATCGGGAGTGAGCGCCACCTGCGCCTTCCAGCCCTTCACGGCGATGCAGCCGTTTTTCGTGTCGATGCCGGCGACAATGCGCTCGGCACCAACGCTGGCAGCGAGCGCCGCTGCGAACTCAGTGTCCACTTTCCCTTCGGCAGAAAAAAGCGCCGAGCCAATGATGACGCGTTTCGCTCCAGCATCAAGCACCTGTTGTGCGCGCGCGATTGTATGAATGCCTCCGCCCGCTTGAACCGGCAGCCGCTTGGCAATCTGCGCAACCAATGCGGAGTTATCGCCCTGGCGCATCGCCGCGTCCAGATCAATAAGCTGCACCAGTGGAAAGCGCGCGAACTTCTCAATCCAGTATTCGAAGTCATCAAAAGCGAGGCGGAGTTTTTCGCCTCGCACGAGCTGAACAATTTGTCCGCCCAGCAGATCAATCGAAGGAATCAGCATGACAACCTCACAGACACGCCGGCCCGCGCCAGCTCTTCTTTGAGCGAACGCGCGCTCGATATTCCAAAATGAAAGATGCTCGCGGCCAGTGCTGCATCGGCCTTGCCTCGTCCGAATACATCAACAAAATGCGCAACGGTTCCCGCGCCGCCCGATGCAATGACGGGAATGCTGACCGACTCGCTGACCGCCGCGGTCAACTCGCAATCAAAGCCGGTGCGCGTTCCATCGCAGTTCATTGATGTGAGCAGAATCTCGCCCGCGCCGCGCTGCTCTGCTTCGCGCGCCCACTCGACGACGCGGTGGCCAGCGAGCTTGCGTCCGCCCTGCACGTAGACCTGCGCCTCGCGCACCGGATCAGCGGCCTCGGGATCGCGGCGCGCATCGATGGCAACAACGACGGCCTGCGCGCCAAAGCTGCGGCCAATGGCGTCAATGAGCATTGGGTTTTTCAGTGCGGCAGAGTTCACGCTCACTTTGTCCGCGCCGGCCTCGAAGACCTGCGCGGCGTCATCCGCGGTGCGAATGCCGCCGCCCACGCAAAAGGGAACAAACAGCTCGCGCGCGGTACGGCGCACCGTGTCGAGCAGCGTCTGCCGCCCTTCGTGCGTCGCGGTAATGTCGAGCAGCACAATCTCATCGGCGCCCTCGCGCGCATGACGCGCAGCTTGCGTAGCCGGGTCGCCCGCATCGATCAGATCAACGAATTGCACACCTTTCACGACGCGGCCGTCATGCACATCGAGGCAGGCGATGATGCGTTTGGTTATCATGGTTTCCTAGTCATATGTCGTGCAACGAGTTCATCAAGTTCTGCGCGTTGTTCTCCAGTCATCGCTTTCGTAGGGAAATAGCAGCAGTTATCTCGACTCAGGATCATTACGGTTATGACTTCATTCTGATAAATACCAGTGATTGCATTCCAAGTCATTCGAGTTTCTACCGAATCAATTTTTGCTAAAATTATCCCCTCATCATCTGCTGTGATGCTATGGATTTCTTTTCCTCTCTCTAATGAGAAATTATTTTTACACCAATTATAAAACATCCATTTGTCATATGCCAGATGAATAGGGATTGCGACCACTGATGTAAATAAAAATAGGCTTCCCTGTGTTTGGAGCCAAAGAATTCCTAGATATTTTCCTATAATAAATAGTAAGAGACATATTGTTGGAACAGCAATATACAACACACGTGCATTATGAATAGAGAACGTAGTATATCTACGAAAATAGTTCCAGGTTGCCTTGATGTCTTCACGTGTGAAAGAGAATTCGGTTTTCATTGCACCACCTCTAAAAAGTTCTTGAGAATCTTCAGCCCTGTCGCGCCGGACTTCTCTGGATGAAATTGCACGCCCATCACATTGCCGCGCTCGACCGCTGATGCGAATGGCTCGATGTAAAACGTAGTGGCTGCGGTGTCGGCGGTAACGGGAGCGCGGTAAGAGTGCGTGAAATAGACGTACTCGCCCGGTTCAACACCCGCAAGAAGCCGCGAACCCTTGCGAACTTCCAGAGAATTCCAGCCGACGTGCGGAACCTTTTCCGTGCTCTCGGAAAATCGCTCGCACGACTCGGCGAAGTGTCCAAGACCGGGTTGCGCAGGCGCTTCGCTCGATCCCGCGTAGAGCCACTGCATTCCAACACAAATTCCAAGAAAGGGAACGCCGCGCTGAATCGCCGCGCGAATCGCGGCTGTGAGGCCAGTTGCATCTAGCCGCTCAGTGGCCGCGAAGTGGCCCACGCCGGGTAACACAATGCGCTCCGCAGCTTCTACAAGTGCGAGGTCGCCGTCCGTTACGATTGTCTCCGCGCCCAGGTGATGCAGCGCCTTGAGGACAGAAGTCAGATTGCCCGCCTTGTAATCGATCACCGTTACGCGCATCAGAGTAGTCCCTTGGTGGAGGGCAGCATCTCGCCCATTTGTTTGTCGCGCGAGCAGGCTACGCGCAACGCGCGAGCAAAGGCCTTGAAGATGGCTTCTATCTTGTGATGATTGGAGCGGCCGTACATAGTCTTTACGTGAACATTGGCGCGTGCGCCGCGCGCAAAGCCCTCGAAGAAATCTGTAACCAGTTCGGTTTGCAGGTCGCCGACGAGGCGTGTGCGCACCTTGGTTTCTACGGCATAGGCGGCGCGGCCACTCAAATCAATCGCCGCGATGGCGAGTGTTTCGTCCATCGGCATGAGAAAGTATCCCGCGCGCAGAATGCCGCGCTTGTCGCCGAGGGCGCGGTCGAAGACTTCTCCAAGCGCGATGCCCACGTCTTCGACGGTATGGTGCTGATCGACATCGAGATCGCCATCGCACTTCAGTTCAAGATCGAAGGCTCCGTGGCGCGTGAAAAGCTCCAGCATATGATCGAAGAAGCGAATGCCGGTGGAGATTTTGTATTGGCCGCTGCCTTCAATGGTCAGCTTGATGCTGATGCGCGTTTCGGTGGTGTTGCGGTCGAAACTCGCGGTGCGCAGCGCAGCAGGTTTTGCGATTTCTTGCGGAGTCATTGTGCTCCTCCTGTGATCTTGAGCGTGGCCAAAACTTCGTTGAGCGCCCCGGCAGCTTGCCGCATCTGCTCGCGCGTTCCGATGGTGATGCGCACGCGGCCAACGCAACCGGGATCGGCTGAGCGGTCACGAACCAGCACACCGGCGGCGCTCATCAGGCGCGTGAACTCCTTGTGCTGTGCGCCGATTTCAACCAGTACAAAATTCGCGCGGCTGGGCCAGCGGTGCACTCCTGCATCATCGAGTGCGGCTTCAAACTCCGCACGCGCAGCCAGCACTTCGGCGACGTACCAATCAAGATAGGCCGTATCCGCGAGCGCAGGCGGAAGGCAAGCGAGCGCGAGCGAGTTCACGCTGTAGGGCGAGAGCACACGCTTGACCCAGCGCATCAGATCCACAGGGCCGGCAAGCAGGCCAAGGCGCAATCCAGCCAGACCGTATGCTTTGGAAAAGGTGCGCGCCATCATCAGATTGGGAATTGCGCCGATCAAATCAACAATCGTTTCGCCGTGAAAGTGGAAGTAAGCTTCATCGACCAGCAGCACGGCGTGAGGCGCACGCGAGGCAATTTCAAGCAACTGCGCGCGCGTGGCCACGGAGCCGGAAGGGCTGTTGGGATTGGCGATCGCGATGATCTTGGTGCGCGGCGTGATGGCTGCAAGCAGGCGCTCGAAGGGAAACTGCAAGTCGTCCGCGGCCTGCACGGCGATCACGCGCGCATCGGTTGCCGACGCGTAGACCTCGTACATGGTGTATGTGGGCACGGGCAGCAGCAGTTCGTCACCGTCTTCGAGGAAGGCTTCAAAGAGCACATGAATGGCCTCGTCGACGCCGTTTGTGAGCGCCACCTGCGCGGGCGCTAGACCGAGATGCGCGGCTACAATGGACTCAACCGGTGCGCGCTCGGGATAGCGAGTAATGCTGCCCGCACTGATGCTGCCCAGTATTTCACGCACTTTGGGCGAGCAAGCCACGGTGTTCTCGTTGAAGTCGAGCCGCAACGCGTCGCGACAACCGAGCGGAGGGTGATACTCCTTCATCGCCTGCACGCGCGCGCGCGGCATCACCTGCGCCACCTGCGGTGGGGCCAGCTTTACTGTTGATTTTTTAGTCATCTTTGCGCCTCTTCTTTCCCAAGCGAACGCGAATGGCTTCGGCGTGGCCGATGAGTCCCTCGGCCTCTGCCAATAAAGCGGCGTGCGGGCCGAGTGAGCGCATGGCCTGTGCGTTGTATTGCTGCACAGTGATGAGCTTGACAAAGTCGTTGACGCTCAAGCCGCCGCGCACCCGCGACATGCCGCCGGTGGGCAGCGTGTGATTAGTGCCGGAGATGTAATCGCCCATGGGCTGCGCGCTCCAGCGGCCAATGAAGACCGAGCCTGCATTTTGCACCCAATCGAGATCGCTTGCGGCATCGACGGTGAGGTGCTCGGCGGCCAGGCGGTTGGTGAGGTCGCGCGCTTCATCCATGCTCGTCGCGAGGATGACCAGGCCGTTGCGATCAAGCGCCGCGCGCGCGACGACGTTATTGCGGCTGCGCAGCTTTGCTTCCGCGATGACAGCTTTGGCAAGATCAACGCGCGTAGTGATGAAGATGGCCAGCGCTTCTGGATCGTGCTCGGCCTGTGCCACCAGGTCAGCGGCGATTTCGTTTGCGTTGCCGTGTTCGCTGGTGACGATAATCTCCGTTGGACCAGCGAGCATATCGATGGCGCAGTCAAAAGCGACGAGGCGCTTGGCCGCCGTGACGTAAAGATTGCCAGGGCCTACAATCTTGGCCACTCTGGAAATGCTTGCGGTTCCATAGGCCAGCGCGGCGATGGCGTGCGCGCCGCCCATGCGATAGAACTCCGAAATGCCGAGCAAATGCGCGGCGGCGAGAGTCTCCGGCGCGGGCTTGGGTGAGACTACCGCAATGCGCGCGACGCCAGCCACCTGCGCAGGAATCGCCGTCATCAGCAGCGTGGAGGGCAGAGGATGGCGGCCGCTGGGCACATAGCAACCCACCGAGCCGAGCGGGCGAACAAGCTGGCCGGTCATGAGGCCGGCGATGGGCGATTCGCTCCAGGAAGCAGGCAGTTGAGAGACAGCGAAGGAGCGAATCTGATTTGCTGCGATAATAAGGGCTTCGCGCATGGATGGAGTGATGGCCTCCCACGCGTTTGCCATCTCATCGGACGTGATACGCACGCCGGCGACATCAGCAAGGCCGTCGAATTGCGCGGCGTAGCGCAGCAGTGCGCGGTCGCCCTGCTTGCGCACATCCGTCACAATCTTCTTGACCGCAGGCAGCACGGCATCTAGCGCCGCGCCACCGCGATCTTCGAGAGCGGCGAGATATTCTGCTGTTTGCCGTGCGCCGCTTCCTTTGGTGCGGATGATTTTCATCCACGTTCTCCTATGTCTTCAATCATTCGAGTTCATACAAGACTTGCGAAACTGTCAGGCGCGCTGAACTGGATCAAAGGAGCGGTGATGCATTCAGCCGGGAAATCCATGCATTTTTCTTTTCTTTCAACAACTCAAAAACATTCAATGGATGAACATCTTCATCGAGCGCTTCCAGAATTTCATACTCAAAGGAATTCTCGCCCTGAGCGTCCCATTGTGCTTGGAGAAACTTATCCTGATGACTCCCGTTGCGCAGCATAAACCAGCATCCGTTCTTTGTAGCATCCAGATTCCTGGAAGCTCCAACCCAAACCATGCCAGTTGCTGTGCATCGCACCGCGTACGTTCCAACACGCGGTTTTTGTTCTTTGAATTTCCGGATTGATTCCTTTTTCGATTCTTTGCACGGCATACAGAATCTCCTGCTACAGCACGACCTTGTTGAGCGGGTACTCGACGATGCCGGTGGCTCGCGCTGCCTTCAGGCGTGGAATCACATCGCGGGCCACGCCCTCTTCGACGATGGTGTTGACCGCGACCCATTCGGAATTGCTGAGTTGGGAGATGGTGGGCGAGTTGAGAGCGGGCAGCACGGCGAGAACCGCATCAAGGTCGCCGCGCTGCACGTTGAGCATGAGACCAACCTGCGATTGCGCGTCGATGGCGCCGCGCAGCATGAGCGCAATCTGGTTGAGTTTCTCTCGCTTCCATGCATCGGCAAGAGCATTCCTGCCGGCGATCAGATGAGTCTCGCTCTCCATGATGGTGTCAATGATCTTGAGGTGGTTGGCCTTGAGCGAGCTGCCGGTTTCAGTGACTTCGACGATAGCGTCGGCCAGCATCGGCGGCTTGACTTCCGTCGCGCCCCAGCTGAATTCGACCTTGACGTTGACCCCCTTGTCGGCAAAGTAGCGCTTGCTGACTTCAACCAACTCAGTCGCCACGATCTTGCCTTCGAGATCTTCGGCCTTCTCAAAGCCGCTGCCTTCAGGAACGGCCAGAACCCAGCGCACCTTGCGGCGGCTCTGCTTGGCATAAGTTAGGGTTGTAATGCTAGTCACATCAAGTCCGCTCTCGACAACCCAGTCTATGCCGGTGAGTCCGGCGTCGAGGACTCCGTGATCGACGTAGCGGGCCATTTCCTGCGCGCGAATCAGCATACATTCAATCTCCGCGTCGTCGATGGAGGGAAAGTAGGAGCGGCCGTCGGCATAGATGTTCCATCCGGCGCGCTTGAACAGAGCGATGGTTGCGTCTTGCAGGCTTCCTTTTGGGATGCCGAGTCTGAGCTTGTTAGCCACGAGTGACCTCCGTCTGATTGGCTTGCGCTGCGGCTGCTTCCACCGCAATCGGTTTGGTAAAGCAACTGACCGTGCCCTCATGGCAAACCAGCCCGTCGCCCTCGACCACTACACGGAACAGCAGCGTGTCGTTGTCGCAATCGGTTGCAGCGGTGACAACGCGCAGCCGGTTGCCGCTGGTCTCGCCCTTCATCCACAGTTTTTGGCGTGTGCGACTCCAAAAGGTGACAAAGCCGGTCTCGATGGTTTTGGCGTAGCTGAGCGGGTTGAGAAAGCCCAGCATCAGCACTTCGCCAGTGCGCGCATCCTGCACGATGCCGGGCGCGAGGCCGTCCATCTTGCCGAAGTCGATGGTTGGATTTGAATTGCTCATGGGTTTCCTTGTTCTGCTTGAGATTTGTCGGTGCACGATAAAAAGCCCACCTGCGAAGGTCGCCGGCGGGCTTGGATTAGCTTGATCTCTCTGGCCGTTACATCAGGCCATGACAGTCCGCCGGCATGGAGATTCCATGATGGTGATGATGACCGTGATGGCGGTTGCTTTGCATCTATTATCAACTTTAAGGTAAAAACCTGCGGGCGTCAAATAGGATAGTGCGTGATCAAAGTCTCTCGTAGAGCCGCCCCTGGCGAAGGGCGGGTTTGATGGCGGCGCTCTTGATGGAGCGAGTGACGTTCAAATGCCAGTTTTTATCGCGCCACATCCCGGCAAATTGCGGCCCGCAGAAGTTGCTGCTGGCGATGGCCAGCCATTGGCCTGATGATGCCGCATGCTGCACACCCAGCGTGCAGAGGTCCTTGATCCAATCCCATTTGAGCAGCGGCCAGTCCTTGTAATCGACGACGGCCCAGCATTCGGTGGTGATCAACGGCTTGTTCAGCTTTGCCGAAATCGCGGCCAGCCGGTCGATCTTGCGCACCAGCAGATCCTGCCAATACGCCGGTCGGGCGCGATAGGTTGACTCCGCCTTGAGGCTCAGATTCGTATAGCCCTTTGGATCGAAGCGTTCATATTCATAGCCAACGATCTTGTAGAACTCACCGCCATTTTCCTGAACCATCCAGGTGTGCGGGTCGAGCAGGTCGAAGTCGCTCAGGTCATGTTCGAGAAAGTTCTCAACCCGCTCGGAGGAGCAGGAAAAGAAAAGGGGAATCTGCGGATACCGGGCGCGGACCAAAGCAATGGCGCTGTGCATAAAAGCGAGCGAAGCGGGATCGTCCCATTCGCCGAACTCCAAATGCGGCTTCAAGAACGGCGCCCACGCATCGCCCGGCCACTCGTTGCACAGATCGGCGTAGAGAATGGAATCGAGCAAGCCGGCGCCGGCGATCAGATCGAGGGTCTTGAGCCAAAGTTCGGCCAACACATCGGGACTCGAAATCTTCATGCGGGTATCGTCTTGATCCTGCCTGAACCAGGTTGACAGCCCCACCTTTATGCCTCTGTCGCGGCACTTGCCTATGAACTGAAAGAGAGCCGGCAAAAGAACAATCCGGTTAACATCGGGCGATCCCCAAAGCTGTGTGTTCCATTCGGGCAACAGCGTCCAGGTCTTGGTTGCGTCGGCGGCGAGCAGGTGCGGAAACGGATCGATGCGCACCGCGTCGTAGCCGCGCTCACCGAGTTCATCGAGCGCGCGATCCCAGTCCTCATACCCCGCGCCGTCCCAGCGCCGCTCGATCCAGGAAAACTCCCACATACTGATCGCCCGCGGGCTTTTCGGTCCTTTGGCGACAGCCGGTTTCATCTTCCGTTTGGATTCCTCCGCCGCGGCGAGCTTGGACAAGGAAAGGCTGGAAAGCGCGGCACACGCCATGCCTCCAAGAAATGTCTTGCGATTCATCGCTGTTTCTCCGATGGGTTTGCGGCCAAGCTCATAGTTCTTGCAACAAAAAAGCTAGACGTCGCACAGATCCACGGCCTGGCGCAGGCTGGTAAACGGATCGCGCGTGGGAATAAACTCCTGCCCCACAAAACCATGGAAGCCGGTCTCGACGATAGCCCGCATCACTGCATCCCACTGCACTTCCTGCGTGTTGTCCAGCTCATTCCGCCCGGGTACGCCGCCGGTGTGGAAGTGGCCAATCCAGGCAATGTTCTTGCGAATGGTGGCAATCAGGTCGCCCTCCATGATCTGCATATGGTAGATGTCATAGAGCAGCTTCACGTTGGGCGAGTTCACTTCCTGCATCACGCGCACGCCCCAGGCCGTGTGGTCGGCCATGTAGTCCGGGTGGTTCACCTTGCTGTTCAGCAACTCCAGGCAGATGGTCACGCCGTGGTCTTCGGCGATCTTCTTTACGCGGTTCAGGCCGGCCACAGTGTTGCGCGCGCCCTCTTCGTCCGGCATTCCCCGCCGATTGCCGGAAAATGTGATGACGTTGGGGATGCCCGCCTTTGCCGCCAAAGGAATGTTGGTGCGGAAGGCTGCTTCGATGGGCGCATGAAACTCGGTGCGATTGAGGCCGTCGGGGATGGAGTCGGAGCCGGCATAAGCGATCGTGCAGATCAGCCCATGGCGGCGCGGCAGCTCATACTCCTCCGGCTTGAGGAGGTCGATGCCCGCCAGCCCGATCTTGGCGCCATACGCGCAAAGCTCGTCAAGCGAATACTTCCCGTAGCACCAGCGGCAGGCCGACTGATGAATTCTCTTCTTGCGGGCCGGCGCCGGCGTCTGCGCTTCAACTGCTTTTGGCAGCGAGGCCAGAGCCAGCGCGGCGGAGGCGCTCTTCAGCACATTGCGGCGACTCATCTGCATGGCAAACCACTTCCTTTCACGATCGTTGACTCAACGCTTGAACTGCTCACCGAACGGGGCGGCCTCAATGACCGCCCATACGGATACTGCTGACCTAAGCGCTGGTCAGGATGCGATGCACAATTTCGGCATTCTCCCTGACTTCGTCCTTGGCCCTGGGGAAGACGCCGACATATACGCCGTCGTGAGGCTTGATGCTGGCATACGCCGTGCGGAAGGCCTGCTCGATGCCATCATCGGAGATGCGCCCGGCGGCCAGAATCTTGAAGGCAAAGCAGGTCTTGGAGGTCTGCCGCATAACTTTGTACATACGCGCCGGATCGCTCTGCATGTAGATGTCGTGGGGCATCTCCATGATTTCGCCGTGCAGTGCCTGCTTCCACTCCTCCGCGGTCCGCGTGCGGTTATAAACGCAGCCGGAGTAGAAATCGATGTCCCAGCCCTGCTCTTCCACCAGTTCGATCACCTCGGGCTTGTGTGTCCCGACGCCCACCAGCACACCCAGGTCGCGGGCGCGCTTGCACCACTCCCGCTCGCTTGCCATGGTGCCATTCTGGAAGGCCGCGTCGATCTCCTCGCCTCGCCTTTGCAGCGCCAGCGGCTTCAAGTTCTTCACCAGCTCGGCCGCGTCGTCAGTGGCCATCACCTGGATGATCAGGTGCATCTTGCCGCCCTCGGCCTGAAAGCGCGCCAGATCTTCCGGGGAGCGCTTCACGTTCACCCAGTTGAAGGCGTTAATGCCAAAGCTGTTGGCGCGATGCAGTACCTCGCAGACCTTCTCCGGCGTGTACCACTCTCTCATCGCGGTGCCGAAGTTGTTGTTGTAATGGGCAAATCCATAAAGCGGATTGACGCCCAGAACCAGGCGGCTGATCTCGGCATTGCCGAACTTCATTGTCGGAACCTGGAAATCGGCTTTGGGGAACGGCCCCCGTGCAGGCGCGTTCTGAGCCTGAAGGCCTGTGGCTGTTCCCGCTGCCTGCGCAACAGCGTTTGCTCCGCCCATGATTCCCACTGCCAGGGCGGCACTGGACTGTAAAAACTTCCGGCGCGAATTGGACATGGTAATACCCTTATTCCCTTCTTTGAGCCTGTTAACAGACTTTGGCAAACCGAGGAAGCCGACCTAGCTTCAACATCCAAGAGTAAGCACAGGAGCACTCACTTGGCAAGGCTCCCTTGCCACTGGCCCATCGTTCGGCAGAGAATGGAGCCGTGCGGATGCGAATGCAAGTTGCGACCATCGCGGTCATAATGCTGTGTGTGTGCCTTTCCGGGTGGGCGCAGAACCAGGACCGGGATACCCGCGGCCTGCCCGGAACTTCGACTACGGCCCCGCCGCCGGAGGCGCGCGTTGACATCAATTACGCCAGCGTCGAGGAACTGTTGAAGATTCCCGGCCTGAGCCGCATCTGGGCTGGGCGGATTGTGCGCTTCCGGCCCTATCACACCAAGTTGGATCTGCTCGAGCGCGGCGTGGTGACCAGCCAGGTCTATGAGCGTATCAAGGATTTCGTGATTGCCCACCAGAAAGCCGAATGAAGGCGGAAAGCTCTCTAAAAGCAGATTGGCCCTCCCCGAAGGAAGGGCCAATAGGGTATGCCTGCCATGTCTCTGCTAATACACCTGGACGACAAACGAGACACTGGGCGCCGGCGAAACCGTGGGATTGCCGGTGGCCGTCACCGTGAATGTGTATGATCCGGCAGCCGTTCCCGGATCGCCTGAGCTGACGCTGCTGGAGCTGCCGCCGCCGCAGGCCGAGAGACTGCTCAGCACAGCCATCAACAACAGGAGGCCCAGCATCGACCGCCAGCTGCGCCGCCGCGCCGGCATCCCCAGGAAGAGCAGCAATGCCAGCACCGCCCCGCCGCCCGCCCATCCCTTGCCGGGCACTTTGGGATAAATCAGCGCAGCGCTGCTGGGCGCCTTTGTGTTCACCGTGAAGTTTGCCGATCCGCCCATCGCCACCGACCCGCTGGGTGCGGTGCAAGTGGGTGTATCCGCGGATGAATTGACCTGAGCCGACGAAGTCAGTTGGCAAGAGGTCGAGGAAAACGTGACCGTTCCCGTATAGCCTGCTACAGCTGCTACCGCGATCGCCGCGGTCACATTGCCTCCGGGAACATCAACAGTCGGCTCTGTTGCCGGCGCTGCCAACGTAAAAGTGGGCTCCTGGATCACTGTCACGACGGCGGTATTGCTCTCCTGGGCGTAGGTCACGTCGCCGCTGTAGTTGCTGGTGAGCACTATGCCTGAGCCCACGCTTAGGCTATTGCTTGGAATGGAAAAAACGTAGGTGCCGCTTGCGTCAATCATCTCTGGCGAGGAGGCGAAACCACCGCCGGAGAGCGTCACCGTTCCGGATGGCGTTCCTCCTCCGATGTAGGCGCTCGATACCGTAACCGTAACGCTGAGGCTCTGGTTGGCATTGATGCTGATTTGCGCAGGAGTGACCGTCACCAGGGCGGGATGGTTGCCGATTCCCACAAAGCTGTTAACCACATTGGCCACATTCAGCGATCCCAACCCGGTGGCAAGATCGTAGCCCTTGCCCGCGCTATAACCGGGGTTGCCCGCATTGGTGCCCAAAATACCCACTCCATAATTGTCGATCGAATAAAGAATCCCGCAGTTGGGGGAAAGAGAGGCGTAATCGCAAGGCACGGAGTTATTGTTGGGGATAAGTGTGCTCTCGATGGAGATGTTGCCCGCATCAATGTCGTTGAAATAGCAACTGCTGGAGTTGGTAACAGTTTCGGCGCTGCAATTCGAGTAGTTCTGCATGGTGGCCAGCTTGTAGAACTCCGTATTGGGATTGCCCTGGATCGAGCCGGTCTTCTGGTTGATCAGCGCCATCACGCCGGCCATCGCCGGGGTTGCCACCGACGTTCCGCCCACCTCCTGCGCCAGCGGCTCGGTCTGGCTGGAGTATGTGCAGGAAGCAACGGCTGAAACGCAGATCAGATAAGCGCTGCCCAAAAATCCATTGGAAGCGAAAAAGCTCACGTCAGGAAGGTCGCGCACCCCATCCTGCGGAATGCCCTCGACCCCCGTCTGCCAGATGGGCTTGACCCAGCCGTCGTTGTGCAGCGGAATGTTGCCATACGACGCGCCGGTGGTGGTAGCGCTGCCGCAACTGGAGACATCGCCGTTGGCGTCACTGACGATGCAGCCGCTGGCGCCGCCGCTGCCACCTATGGTGTCAACAAAGCCGGAGATGTCGATGCCGTAGGCCTGATAGATGTACTGGTAATAACTGACTACGAAGTTGCAAGCGGACTCGGCATCTGTGACACCTCCAAGGTCCGTCTGAGCCGGCTGCGAAATCCAATACAAATAAGCAGCTCCGGCCGCGCCCGCGCAGGTGTTGTTCCAGGGAATTTCGGGGATGTAGCCCAAGGCATTGGAGTTGGTGGAGTTGTTCGTCTTATTCCAGTATGGGGCCGCCGTGCAGCTCGAAGCCGTCACCGGGCACCACAACAGATCGGTGCCGCCCACGGCGGTATTGTAGGGCGTGGAGGCAAGGCCGCTCACCGAGAGGCCGTACTCGGCGGCATAGGGAGTACCGTACTCCTGGTCTCCGCCGTCGTCGCAACTGGCCGAGCCGGAGTCGCCCGCCGCCACAAAAACCGCGATTCCGCTGGCGTAGGCAGTCTGCCAGAGATTGTAGTAGCTCAGGTTGCCGGCCACGCCCTCACCCAATTCGCATTCGCCGTAGCTCACATTCAGAATCGAGGCATTCACCGTGGCCTGGTTCTCGATTACGTAATTTGACGAATCCCAGACCGTATCATCTGTCGTCGAGTTTGCGCCCGAAACCGCCAGAAAGATCTGTGCCGCCGGGGCTATCGCGCCTGACCACTCCACATCAAGCGAGTTCTCAATCAGATCACCGGCGCAGGTGCTGGATGCGCTGGCGGCGCCGGGGCAATCGCCGGGATCGGGACCATGGACGACTTGTTGAATAGGCGCATTTGTGGTGTACGCTGGCAAGCCGAAGGTTGAGCGGAAGCTGGTCACATCGGCGAGATCAATGTCGCTCGTCCCCGCAATGGCAATCGTCTGTCCGCTTCCGTTGATGGGCGTGCTGGCGGTCCACAGCGGCAGCACGTTATAGATGGTGGCAAAGTCGTACGGCCCCACATCCTCCAGCAGATCGCCATAGGAGTCGCTTGTGGTGTACTGCGTGCGCACCGTCGCCGGTTTAGAAACTCCCGTTCCGCTGGTCACGCGCGCCCACTTCCCGGTTTTGTTGTCGCGCTGAACCTGGCTGCCCATCTTGTGCAGCGGATGCGGGAAGAAGTTGTGCAGCGCCTTGACGCCCAACACCACCGGCGCCAGCGCGGCGGGAATCTGCGGGTCGCTCATATTCGCGATATGCGCCACGCCCTTCACATCCAGATTGTGAATCTCCGTGTGAAATGCGCTCTCCACCATCCCGGCCGTGCCGCTGAAGCGGATCGTCATCCGGTCGCTGGGAACTTCATCCACTGTGAAACCATGCCCGCCAAGCCACTGCGAGATGGTGGCAATGTCGGCCTCCGACGGGCCATACTTCTGGCCAATCGCCTCCGGCGTCAGCCACTGATGAAAGTTCGGCGAGGAGGAGTCATATTCGCTGGCGACATATTTCTCAAAGGCCGCCTGCTGCTGCGCGCTGCGGCTCAGCACCAGAATCAAGTCGGTCATCGGCAGATCCGCGCTCACACGCCCGCGATCATTCATCGCCTTGGCCGCCGGGTGCGTGTTGCCCTTCAGCGTCACCAGGCTGTGTTCGTCGATGCGGTTGACAATCCGCACGCTCGGCACAACTTCCTGAGCCGGCAACGGCATCGAGCAAATGAGGGCTGAACTGCCAAGCAACGCTGCCGAGCCGAGCACTGCTCCGGCCAGCACACAACGGGGGGACGCCATCACAGTACGCATAGAGCTTTTCCCGGATCCTTCCTTCAGGGGAGCAAACCCCCGAAAAACACTAATATTTTGGGTTCCCATCGATTGTAACCCCCTGAAAGACAAAAAGTTGCGGCGCTTTTCGGAGATATTCCGCCCAACCAAAACCCCCTCCGCCTCTCCATCACGGATTGGATGCTTTAGACACGCTCAACGGCTGCACAATTTACAGAAGAAGCAGACGTTCAATCGCTGATATCACCCGGAGTCCGCCGGCCAGCGAAATTGACTCCGGCCTCCGTCCCGACTATTGCGCCAAACAGAGCAACTGCCGGACAAGCTGTTGGACGCATCTGGATGGGGAAAGTTGACTTTGTGCGATTTTTACGTCTAACCCGGTGTGAGCGCCGGCGCTCTGGCTGTCGCTCGCGTCGTGCAATCCCGTATGCTCATGAGCAAGGAGGTCTTCATGCAATCACAGCGCCTATACGCTCCGATTCTTCGCCGGAATTTGTTGGCAGTCCTGATTCTGGCTTTCGCGGCCCTTGCGTCCGCGGTGTTGAGCCGAGCTCAAACGCCGGCGCCGCCGGCCCCGACGCCCGCCGGCCAGCAACCGGACCAGGCCACGCCCGACTCCGGCGGTCCCAGCGGCGACAATGGCGTGATCGCTCTTCCCAAAAAGAAGGACAAGACCGAGGATGTTGCACCGGCTTTGGCCGCTCCCAAGATCAAAAACCCGGAGGGAATGCCCAACTTCTCCCTGCGCGTTGAGGTCCCTGAAGTTACCGTCGATGTGGGTGTGCTGCTGGAGAAGACCGGCCAGTTCTACCCCGGCCTCAAGCCCAGCAACTTCCATGTTTACGAGGATGGGAAACTGCAAACGGTGATTGGCTTCAAGCGTACCGAGACGCCGATCACGGCCCTGCTGGTCTGCGAGTTCGCCGCCACCAATTACAGCTACATCAACGATATGCGCAACGCCGCCTTTGCCTTTACCCAGCAGTTGCGCCCCAACGATTCCGTGGGCATGATGACCTTTGACATGAACACGCAGATCGTCTCCGACTTCACCCAGGACAAGCGCCAGTTGATTGAAGCCATCAACACGCTGCGCATCCCCAGCTTCCGCGACACCAACGTCTTCGATGCAATCTATGAGGCCGAAGACCGCCTCAGCCGCGTCGAGGGACGCAAATACATCATCCTCATCGCATCGGGCCGTGACACCTTCTCCAAGATAACCCTCGACAAAGTGCTGCAGAAGATCAAGAACACCCCCGACGTAACCATCTTCGCCATCTCCACCGGCGGATTTTTCCGCGCGATGACCGAAGGCCGCAACGGCAGCATGAGGTCGTCGATGCGTGAACTCGACAATGTGCAGGCCGACAACCAGATGAAGACCTTCGCCCACGACACCGGCGGAATGTGGTTCGCCCCGCGCTTTACCGGCGAGCTGCCTGACATCTTCCAGCAGATCAACCAGAACATCCGCTCCAAGTATCAGCTCGTCTACCACCCCAACAACGCCAAGCAGGACGGCACTTATCGCAAGCTGCGCGTGGAACTGGTCGACGACGAAGGCCATCCCTTGCAACTTCAGGACGAAAAGCACAAGCCGCTCAAGTACGACATCATCGCCCGCGACGGCTACCGCGCCAAGCCGGAGGTGGAGTAATCACCTGCGGTGAGGCACTCTTGCGCAAACTCCCCGGCGCTCACCAGTTGGGCGCAGTACAATGTCTCCAACAGCAACCGCATGGATGCGACCAGCCAAGACGCGAATCAGCGGGCCGACTACGACCCCGCCAGCAACGTGGCCACGGTCGCCACGCCCAACCAGTTGACCGCAAACTTCACCTACGACGCGCTCAACCGGCTCACAGCCATGACGACGTCTGTTTCGAGTTATACCTATACACAGGGACCGACAGGCATCAAAACTGGGGTCTCCGAGGGCAACGGGCGCACAATCAGTTGGAACTATGACGGCATCTACCGCTTGACGAATGAGACAATCAGCAATGACCCGAATCAAAACAACGGCAGTGCGAGTTATTCGCTCGACCCGGTTGGAAATCGGCTGTCTTTGAACTCATCTCTGCCGGAAATTAATTCAGGCAGCTTTGGCTACAATGCCGATGATGAGATTTCGTCAGAGACGTATGACGCCAACGGTAACGTGTTAGCTACAGGCGGCAAGACCTACACCTATGACAGCGAAAATCACATGATCTCCGCTAATAACGGGCAA